>JACDJA010000035.1_pt1 | contig 226589 bp, 215 predicted proteins | sample 7449241 | NCBI WGS metagenome assembly JACDJA01 (sample SAMN14253289, study PRJNA609438) | sludge metagenome | isolation source: initial anaerobic sludge | collected 2018-12-20 | reverse complement strand
ATAATAAAACTAATTTAATCTATTCAAGTATGAAGATTTTTATTTTAGCAACCTTGATAATATATATATTGTCTCATGATAATACTTTAGACACAACTTACTTTATAATATATTTTTTTGTTTTAAAACAAACTATATCATCGTTACAAAGTATTGTAGGGCATACCACGACAATTGTAAGATACTTTGGTTTGATAAGTTCTTATTTACAAAAAACAAAAACAGCTATTAGGGGTGATTTGTATTGTTTTTAAAAAATATAAAATCTGTTCTGGATTAAAGGGAGTTGAAGTTGTCTTACAAGATTTATAAAAAGAGGGGATTTATCTTATGTACTTAATAATGGAAAATGTAAAAAAACTTTTAAGTGATATGGATAATAATATCATCATTGAACAAATGAGCAATGAAGTTATTCTTGGACTGCCTAAAAAGTTTTATTCTTATTGGAATGGCAATAAGCTAAAGATTAATGAAAAAGATGTTGTTGATTCATGGACACAGTATCTTTATTTTATGACACATAAGATGTATTCTGGAACGCATAATTTAAATTTAGATGATGAGTGGTATGTAAAACATTTAGAAAGAACAAAAGAGAATGCTATGCATTTAAAAGGAACAGTTTTAGATATTGGTGCAGATGATATTGAAGTGAGTTCAAAATTGTTTTCTAATGAGGTAGAGTATGTTGGTTTAGAGCCTATGTACAGCAAGGATAAAAATGGTTATGTTATAGGATTAGCCGAGTTTTTACCTTTTAAAGATAGCGTTTTTGATAATGTGTCGTTTAACACTAGCTTAGATCATGTATTTGATTATTTTAAAGCTTTGTTAGAAGCTAAAAGAGTTTTGAAAAAAGATGGTATGTTGCAGTTAAATACTATGATTTGGAAAGGGATTGGAAGTGAACTGATTTATGATAATGTACATTTTCATCATTTTAAAGAGTATGAAATTTTTGGTGCACTTAAAAATTTGGGTTTTGAGATTGTACAACTTAAAACTTATGAATGGAAAAATGATAAACATAGAAAAAGTTTGTATCTAACTGCAAGGAATGATTATGAAGTTTGATAACATAAAAAACATTGATAAACTTTCTTATGAACAGTTAAATAAAAGTATCTTTTTGACTTCTGATATTGACTGGTGTAGTGATGATGTTTTATCTTTTATGCTTGATATTGTCGAAAAATACAATCTAAAAATTACTTTTTTTATTACACATGATACTCCATTGTTAGCTAGAATGAGAAACAACCCAAATATTGAATTAGGCATACATCCAAATTTTAATTTATTGCTTAATGGAAATACAAAATATGGAAAAACTTTTCGTGAAGTTATAGATTTTTATTTAGCATTAGTTCCTGATGCTGTTTCTGTTAGGTCACATTCATTGACACAAAACAGTAGAATATTGGCTGACTTAAGTTTAAGAGGTTTGAAATTTGAGTGTAATTCATATATTCCATTTTTTAATGATATTGTTTTAAAGCCTTTTAAAGGGTGTTCTGAACTAACTAGTGTTTCTCACTTTTGGGAAGATGATTTTGACTGTGAAAGAGGACTGAAGACAGATTTGATTTTTGGTAAAGAAGGATTAAAATGTTTAGACTTTCATCCTATCCATATCTTTTTAAATATTGAAAATATAAAAAGATATGAAAAAATAAAACAATTTCATTTAGATTTTGAACGAATACAAAAGTATCGATACAGAGGATATGGAGTCAATTCTTTTTTATTAGATTTGATAAAGAAAGTTGAAAATCAATTATGAGAGTAGCATTTATTGGACGAACAGAGGGTTTGTATGACACAATTTTGTATTTTAAGAGTATGGGATGTGAAGTCGCATTAATTGTCACTTGTAAAGAAGCACCTGAGTATAAAAAAACAAGTGAAGATTTTGAAAAATTAGCGAGCGAATTAGAGGTACCATTTTTATACACTCCTAAAATTTCTACACCTGAAAATGTCAAATTTATTAAAAGCTTAAATCCGATTGATATTGCTATTAGTCATAATTATGTAAGTATTATTGATAATGAAGTTCTTGAAATTTTTTCTTTAGGCATATTAAATGCACATGGTGGAGATTTGCCTAGATATAGGGGCAATGCATGTCAAGCTTGGGCAATTATCAACAAAGAATCAAGTATTTCCTTATGTATTCATAAAATGGAAGGAAACTCACTAGACAGCGGTGATGTTGTAGTGAAAGAGGATTTTGCTTTAACGGCAAATACAAAAATTGGTGAAATTTATTCTTGGATTTATGAAATAATGCCTACTTCTTTTTATAATGCTGCTAAAACTTTAAAAATGAATCCAAGATATTATTTGTATAAACAGAATGATTGTGGGGTTAAGCCACTAAGATGTTATCCTCGTCTTGAATCTGATAGTGAAATAAATTGGAATAGCAATAGTGAAGATATTGTCAGATTGGTCAATGCTTCAGGTGAACCATTTAAAGGAGCATTTACTTATTTAAATGGTGAAAAACTTTATGTTTTAGACGCAGAGGAGTACATTGATGATGAGGCTTTTCTAGGTGTGCCTGGTCAAGTTGCTCAAATCAAAAGTGATGGTAGCGTAGTAATACTTGCTTATAATAGCAAGGTAATGATTACATCGTGTCTATATAAAGATGTTGTATGCTCACCATCATCAATCATTAAAAGTTTAAGAATAAGATTGAAGTAAAGGTTGATAATGAATTATTATTTTGAAGATTTTACAGAAACTAATTATGAAAAACTTTTAAAAACTGCTGCATTGAATAAAGTGTTTATTTATTATGATGAAATTAATAAGGCGGATAACGAATTATCAGTTTTATGGAGGCATGATGTAGACTATTCTCCACAAAGGGCGTTAAGTTTAGCAAAAATAGAAAATAAATATGGACTAAAAAGTACTTACTTTTTTCAAACAGGAGCAATTTTTTATAATTTATTTGAAATAAACATCCAAAAAGTTGTTAAAGAGATATTAGGCTTAAATCATCAAATTGGAGTCCATTTTGATCCTTCTCAGTATGATGTAAAGACAGAAGAGGAGCTTATATATTTTTTAGAGTTTGAAAAAAAAATATTTGAAAATTTATTTGGAGTAGAAACTAAAGTATTTTCATTTCATAATCCGACACCAGAAGTACTTTCATATGACAAGTTCACTTATGCAGGTATGATAAATACATATGCTAGTGAATTAAAAAGTCAATTTGTTTATTGTAGTGATAGCAATGGTTATTGGAGACATAAAAGGTTGAAAGATTTTCTAAATGATAATACTAATAAGAACATACAAGTATTAACACATCCAGCTTGGTGGCAAGAAAATGTCATGCCTCCATATGAAAGAATTGCACGAGGAGTTTATGGACGAGCAGAAAAAACATTGGAAACCTATGTAGATTTACTACATCATGATGGTAGAGAAAATGTTAGATAAGCCTATTCAAAAATTTGAATTACAATATGACAATTCAGTGCTTGCAGCATTGAAAGATGCACACACGAACAATAGTTTGACATTGGGACAATACAATGAAAAATTAAGTCAGTTAATGCAAAAAATGTTTAATTATAAGTATGCTTTATTGACTGCTAATGGATTTTCAGCTTTGCAGTTATCAATTGAAGTTTTATTACGAGATAAAAATAAAAAGTGCAATGTTTTGATTCCAGAGGTTTCTACATGTTTAGCAATATACTATGCAGTACAGGCTTCAGGACATAATGTACTATTTGCTCCAATCAATAATCAAGATTCAAATTTTGATTTAAATCAACTTAAAAAAATAGTTAACAATAGAAATATCGACTTAATTATATCTCCAAATCATTTTGGAATTAAAAGTCAAGTGGATGAAATGGTTCAACTTGGAATACCTGTTATAGAAGATTGTGCACAGTCGGTTTTTTCTTGCTATCGTAATAATCAATCAAAAGCAGATATTCAGATTTACTCCTTTTATCCAACTAAAGGTATTGATGCAATTGATGGTGGAGCAGTTTTGTTTAATAAAAAGTCATTGAAAAAGCTTTTTGAAAATAAAATATATTATGGTGGACAAGATAAAATATTAGACTATAATTGTTACAATTATAAGCTTAGCAATATTAATGCATATCTAATTTATCTAGGACTTAAAAATATTAAAAAGAGAGTTAAGAGGCTACAATCAATAGAAGCAAGGTATGATCAAGTAATTAAAAAATATGATATTGTTTATAAGTTAAATCTAAAAAATGGAGAAGTATTTAGTAGATATATTTTAATGTTTAAAAGTTTGAAAAATAAAAATCAGTTTATATTGAGAATGAAGAAAATAGGCATAGAAGTTGGAAGAGAATTTATGAAAGTTTCTAATCAATCTTTGGCAAAAGCTTCACAACAAATATTAAGCAATAATGTTGCATTGCCATATCATAGTCATATTTCTAAGAAAGAGTTAAGCTATATAATTAAATCAATAACAACTGTTTTGGAGGAGATTGCGAATGAAGACTGATTTCTTACAAGATGAAAATAATGAGCGAAATAATAATTATAAAAAAGATGAATATAATGAAAATTATTTAGACAATTTAAATAACTACTTAAAAGACTATGATTTTAATAACTCCAGTTTTACAACTGATTATCCTAGTGTCTTTTTAGTAGGATTACCAAGGTCTGGGACTACTTTAGCAATGCAAATTCTTACAGAAAGTTTAGATTTAGGATTTATTAATAATTTAACTGCAAGATTTTGGAAAAATCCAGTTGTTGGAATAAAATTAAGTAAAATTTTAGAGGAGAAAAAAGAACAAAGTTCTTTTAGTTCAAATTATGGAAAAACAAAAAGCTTATTTGAACCTCATGAATTTTTTTATTTTTGGGATAATATTTTGAATGTAAGTAATAATTATTATGACCACAAGAAGCGTGATTTAACATTTGACAGTCATAAATTTAAAAGTGAGGTTATGAAACTAAGCAAAGCTTTCCAAAAACCTACTATATATAAAGGTATTTATCAGGGCTTTCATGCAAAAAAAATCTCAGAAGTACTCCCTAATACATATTTTATTTATATCAAAAGAAAGCCATTAAATGTTGCGAAGTCTTTGTTTCAAGCAAGAATAGACTATTATAATGATGCAAATAAATGGTGGGGAACACATATCAAAGAATATCCTAAATTAAAAAATGAGTGTGTTGAAAAGCAATTGGCAACTCAAGTCATAAGACTTGAAGAAGAGTATTTAGCTCAATTAGATGGACTTGACAATAAAATAATTATTGATTATGAAAAATTATGCCAATCTCCAAATAAAATAATATCCTCAATTAGAAATGATATTTTGAAAAAAACAGGTTATCAAATTGATATAAAAAATACTATAGATAAGACCTTTAATCCTTCAAGTAAAGAGGTGGATAAAGAAGTTGAGTTGAAGTTAATCAAGTATTTGAAGTTAGTAAAAAAGGAAGTAAGTTAATGTCAATAGCTACAATCCACCAACCAAATTTTTTCCCTTGGCTGGGTTATTTTGATAAAATACAGAGATGTGATAAGTTTATTGTTTTAGATGATGTTCAATTTCCAAAGACAGGAGGAGGATGGTCTAATAGAGTGGCAGTTAATATACAAGGTCAAAGTAGATGGATTACTGCTCCTATTAATAGACCAAATGGACTATGGAAGATTAATGAAACAACATTTCAAAATACGAACTGGCAAGATAAGATAATCAAAACTTTACAAGCTAATTATTCAAAAGCACCTTACTTCAAAGAAAATAAATATTTTATTTTTGAGCTAATCAAATTTAAAGAAAATAATCTTAGTCAATATAATTTAAATTCTATATTAAAAATTTGTGAATACTTAAATATCAATATAGATAATAAGATAGTATTGTCTTCAAGTTATGGTTTTGAGTCATCTTCGAATGAGTTGTTGATAGAGTTAACAAAAGCTGCTGGCTGTGATACATATATGTCTGGTGGAGGAGCTAGTGAATATCAAAATGATAAGCTGTTTGAAGAAAAAGGTTTAAATCTGACATATCAAAATTTTAAACATCCGTATTATTCACAAGCTAATACTAAAGAGTTTATAAAGGGCTTGTCAATAATTGATATTTTAATGAATATAGGAATAAAAGAAACGCAAAAAATTATAAAGGGTGAAAATGAATAATAATAGTAGTATACCATCTTGGTTATTACAAGACAATAAAGAAAGAATAGGTAAGTACAAAAGAGATATTAATAATGAAGAGTTTATGTATTCACTTAATAATGTATTAAATAAGTTTGAAGAAGATTTTGAAAGTTCAAAACAAGATAGGCAAAAGCCTATTATTTTCTTTTTTGGAATGCCAAGAAATGGAAAAACAGTTTTTTCTCAATTGTTAACATCCTCTTTAGACTTAGGTTATCCCAATAATTTAATTGCAAAGTTTTTTAAAGCACCTTCAGTGGGTATAAGATTAACAAAGATATTAGATGAACAAATCGGAAGAACAAGTTCTTTCTCATCAGATTATGGAAAGACAGCTAATCTAAGTGATCCTCATGATTTTGCATATTTTTGGCAAGATTTATTTAATATCGATAGTTTAATTTATGATTATATTGAAAATGAAAAAAAGATTGATTGGAGCTATGTTCAACGAAAGTTAAATATTTTTGTGAATGCTTGGGATAAACCTGCATTGTTTAAGGGTATTTACCCAAGCTATCATATTCAGAAAATAGCAGATATGTATCCTAATGTTTTATTTATCTATTTACAACGAAATTTTGTTGATAGTGCTATATCTCTTTTAAAAGGAAGGGTTTCTAACTATGGTGATAAAAATAAATGGTATGGTCAAACACCTCGCCCGCATGAATATGAAGAGTTGTTAAAACTACCATACAATGAACAAATCGGTGGACAATTTTTTTATATCGATAAAATGATTGAGGATTCTTTCAAAAAAATAGATTCTAAAAAATTCATGCATATTAAATATCAAGATATATGTAGCAATCCTTTAGAAGCTGTTCTTTCTATTAAAAACAGAATAAAAGAGTTGTATGATTATGATATCAAACTACTAAATGAGCCTTATCCTGATGACTTTAAGTATTCTACTTACGATGAGCAAACACAATATTATAAAGAGTTAGAAAAAGGTTTATTAAAATTTGGACTTAAAGCAAGGATTGAATAATGATAGCCTTAGAATTGATTTTAATACTAACTTTTGGATTTTTGATAAGATTTATTTTTTTACTTACACCTACAGGAGTTGCATCAGATAAACTCAATGTGTTTTATCAACTTAAAAGACAACAAGGTTCAAAATGGATAAATTACAACACTGAAAATTCATTAAACGAAGGCTCTTTAGCTAATTCTCAGTTTTTGTTTTTTTTAATAAGTAAATTACAACAAAATAAGTGGATGAAAGTTTCATCTTATTTAAATTTTTTATTTGATTTGGCTGTTGCTTTTGGAGTGTTTTTTATTGTTAAGTATTTTTTAGAACTTCCAACAGAAGAGTTTTCTATTTTATCACCAGCTTCTTGGGCCGCATTGATTTATTTGACAACACCTGTTTTGATGCCTATAAATGGTAGAATAATGGGGGGACCAAAGGCTAGAAGTTTTGGTGGTATGCTGGCTTTTTTATATTTTCTAACATTGTATGCAACTATACATATTGATCCATTTTATATAATATTAGCATCTTTACTAATATATATAACCATCCTTTCATCTGTATTTGCTACTCAAGCAATAATAATTTTTACAATATGTTTGGCATTATTTTATACATCCTTAATCTTGTTGATACCTATGATTTTTTTGATTTTATTGTACTTTGTTCCAAGTTTTAGAGTCACAAATATTGTTAATTACAAAATAGCACACTTTAGATACTTTTATAATAACATCGATGCGATGGCAGTATCAGATAGAAATAGCTTGAAGTACTATAAGGAACTATTTAGTTTTAAAAAAAATATTAACTTTGGACTTTTATACTATGATAAAATAGCACCTTTTATTTTGGTTCACTCTTTTCCTGTTTTTTTTATTTTTATTGTATATGTAGTTAGTTTTGAAAATATCAATCCATTTGTGACATATTCTTATTTTATTGTATTGGCTTCATTGATAACTTTTATTTTGACTTCAATTAAACCTTTTGTAATGATAGGTCAAGCGGAACGGTACTTCGAATTTTCAGCTGCTTTTGCAACAATATTTTTGATATATTTTTGTAAAAATGAACAAATACTTTTTATACTATTTGTAATCCAATTATGTTTTGTATTAATTAATTATCTTTATATTAATCGCAATCCAATAAAAAAAGAATTACAGTTTCCTCATCCGAAAGAATTAAAAGATGTTGCAGACTTTTTGATGGGCTTGAATCAAGATATAAATGGACTTGGAATTCCGTTAAAAATAACTCGTTCATTGGGGTTTTTAACATATGGGTGTAAAAATATTCGTTTCTATCAAAGAGGTGTTGAAAAGGACTTGTTATTTTATGATACTATTGATAAAAATGATAATTTTCCAGATGACTTGAATTTATATATCAAAAATTATGGTATCAATACGCTTATTATTGCAAAAAGTGCGAGAAGCGAAGAGTATGATTATAGCTCATACAAATTAATTTATGAGAATCAAACATTTAAAATATATGAGGTAATAGAATGAATAGCTACTTTATACTAAGTTGTGCAAGAAGCGGTTCTACATCACTTGCAAAGATACTTAATACTGCTACAAACACTATATGCCAAAGTGAACCCATGCCAAATCTTTGCGTAGAAACAAGACTTGCAATGGAAAATAAATTAAGTGATGAAGCTATAAATAAAGCCTTGGCTGAGAGTGTAGTAGCTAGAGCTACAACATTTGCTAAAGAGTATGAAATATATGGGGAAAAAAATGTAACTTTTGCTCCTTTTATAGTAAAGATGCATAAAAAACTTGGGTGTAGATTTATCTTTTTAAAGCGTGATGGTAGAGATGTAGTTAGTTCTATGATGAACTGGCATGAGCATAAGTTTGGAAACTTTTACAAAGAGGCTAACTCAAAAGGAAATCCATCTAATGATGCTTTGCAAGCTGCAAAAGAATTGTTAGCTTATCAAGATATATCTGATTTTTCAAGACCAAGACCTACAAAAGATGATATGTTGTATTATGAGTGGAGTAGTTTGAGTAGGTTTGAGATGTGTAGCTACTACTGGGCAAAAATAAATGAACTTTATCTGCAAGAGCTTGCAAAAATACCAAAAGAAGCTTATATAGAACTAGACTATACAAATGTAACAGCACAAAAGATGATAGAAATTGGGGAGTTTTTAGGATTAAAAGGATTTGAATATCAAACCATAGATGAGATGTTAAATAAAAAAATAAATTCTTTAGAAGATAGAGGACATAGTAGTGGTGCTTTTCCAAAATGGAGTGAGTGGGATAGTACTCTAAGAGAGCAATTTGATAGATTTGCTAGTGGTATGATGTATAAGTTAGGGTACTATCAAAAAAAAGAGACTAGATGGTGTCCGCAAAACTTTGGAGAGTATTGGAAAAATAAAAAAGGAGCTGATAATGATTGGTTTTTGTGGATGTACGAGAGCCGAAAATATGCCCATGATGATTTAATAAAGTTTGTAAAAGAGAATGATGATATAGATTCTATTGCTGATTTTGGATGTGGTACAGCAGTGGGATATAGCGAAGCCTTTAAAGATAAAGTTTTTATAGGTGTGGATATAAGCGAAGAAAATATCAAGTGGTGTAAAGAAAATAGAAAAAACTCAAAGCATACTTATATAATACAAGACTTCATCCAGCAACCGCTTGAGCGAAAAGTCGATTTGGTGTTTTCTAGTGGAACAATAGACAATAGCTATGATGTAAAAGAATACATAAAATCAATGGTGCGAAGTAGTAAAAAATATATTATTTTTACACTTTATAGGGGCTGGTTTCCAGAGCTTGAAAAAGTAGAGTACCACTACAACCCTGATGGGTATTTTTACAATGATATAGGGGTGAAGTTTCTAAGAGCATATTTAGAAGAGTTAGGGTGTCATGATATACAAATCACTCCTTTGGAAACAGGAAAGGATGATACTATCTATGAGACAAAGGTTGTGGCGCATGTCTAATATAGTTGAAAAAATTAAGATAATTCTTAAAAATATTATATATAAAGATTTTAAAACATTTATAGCTAGAGACTACGATGATTATTTTAAACAAGTACGAGAAAATTATAAAGATATAGATAATCCTTTTTGGTATTATGAAAAGTTAGTGGATGATTTGCTAAATATTGAAGACGTAGAGATATTGCCTTTAAAAGAGTTTGTTAAAAAAGAAAATAATGGCAAAAAGCAAATAGGTTTTAGACACGATATAGATGCAGACCCTATAACTGCTGTTCGATGTGCAAGAGCATTAGCTCAACGAGGTCTTAGTGGAAGTTTTTATTTTTTGCATAGTGCTTTGTATTATGGGGATTTTTACAATAATGTATTTGTACGAAATCCGCAAGTTGTTGATTGGGTAAAACAAATTATCATAGCAGGGTCTGAAATTGGAATACATAATGATGCTATTGGGATAAGCAAAAATCATAAAATCGATGGTATTAAACATTTAGAAACTGAGATTAATTGGATGAGAAGTATTGGAACAAATATTTATGGAACGGTTGCTCATAACAATTTTTTACTCCATAATTCAGAAAATTATGAAATTTTTAAGGAACATCAACTATTTAAAAGAAATTTTTTATGGAAATTGCTCAATAATATTGGAAAGGTTACAAAAGAGGTTTTTAGATTAGAGTATGAAGGAACTTTTGCGAAAGAAAAACTGATAACGAATAAACAGTCAATAAAAAAATATGTAGATAAGTATAAAAATACAGCATCTAAAAAAGAGTGGATGTATGAATATTTTTTTAATAATCCAATTAATGATTGGACTTGTGAAACTCAAATCTGGATAGTGGGTAAAAACAAATGGATAATTGCATCAAAACAAAATAAAAAAATCATATTTGAATATGAGGTTTCTTTATCAAAAGTAGTAGATTTTATAAAAAATGATATTCAAGTCTCAAGTTCTGTTTTATTTGTATTGCATCCTGAATATTTTGGTGGTAGATTGTGAAAGTTTTACATATTGGTAATATTGCAAATAATGCCTATTTGAATGCAAAAATTTTAAATCAATATGGAATAGAATCTCATGTCCTATCAAAAGATTATTTCCATATTATGGGTTGTCCAGAGTGGGAAGATTCTGATTTTATAGGTGATTATGGTGATGATAATACTCCAAATTGGAGTAAATTAGATTTACAAGGTTTTAAAACACCTATTTGGTTTGCTAAAGGCAATGAGACATTATGTATAAATTATTTACTTAGTTTAAGTAGTAAAGATATAGCAAAAGAAAAGGCATATAAAAATATTTTAAATAAAATTAATCTACTTTTTCAAAAATCTAAATATTATTTTGTAAATATTATAAAAAAAATACTTATTAGATTAATATATAAGAGCATATCATTTTTTAATAAATTAATATCTATATATTATAGGTATTTTACAAAATATTCGCTTTTAATTAAAATATTGATATTTCCCATATATTTAACATATAAATACAGATTTAAAATAATAAATGGTATGAAAATCTACAAAAAGAATAATTTAAAAGAGAACGATGTTGGTAAATTTGATAAAATTATTTTAGATAGAATAAGCTTTTTAAAACAATCTATAATAAATGATTTTCCACAAAGGGCAAATTTATTTAACTTAACCTCTATTAATATATATGCAGATATAACTAGAAAATATATTGAGTTATTCGAAAATTATGATATAGTGATAGGCTATGGAGTTGATGGTATTTATCCACTATTAGCTGGAAAAAAATATATAGCCTTTGAGCATGGTACTATTCGAAACTTACCTTTCCAAAATGATGACTTAGGTCTTAGAACACTTTTGTCTTATAAATATGCGGATGGTGTTATTGTAACAAATGCTGATAATATTGAAGCTGCAAAGAAATTGGAGCTTAAAAATTATAAATTTATACCGCATCCTATAAATGAGGAGCCATTGAAATTGTTGGATAATATGGACTATCAGAATTTATATAAAAAATACGATACAGATTTTATAGCCTTTCATCCATCAAGACAACATTGGGAAAAAGAGATTAGACATCCTGACTGGGAAAAAGGGAATGATATTTTTATAGAAGGTTTTGCAAAATTTGTTAAAGAAGTTAATCCAAAAGCAAAAAGTATTTTTATAGAGTGGGGGCAAAAAGTATCAGAATCAAAAGAGTTAATCAAAAATCTAGATATAGAAGAAAATATAGTATGGATTAAGCCATTGCATAATTATGCAATGATTAGAACTATACTATCTAGTGATGTCGTTGCAGACCAATTTTACTTAGGTGCTTTTGGAAGTACAACTCCAAAAGCACTGATGTGTGGAAAACCAGCGATGTTATATCTAAATGAATCTTTACATGAGTGGTGTTTTGATGAAATGCCACCTGTTTTAAATACAGCATCAAGCGAAGATGTTTTTGATGAGCTTGCAAAGCTTTATGCAGATATAAATTTTGCAAAAAAATTATCTTTTGATTCAAAAAATTGGTATATGAAATATCATTCAAATAAACTAATTAAAGATAGATTGGTTAAGATGATAGATAATATATTAAAAAATAAAAATGAAGATTTATGAAAAAAAATATAAGAATTATAGTAGATATTGCTTTTATGCCACTATTTATTTTTTTATGTACTTTTCTTTATATTTATATTAAATTAAACAAAAAGGCTTTAAAGCCTAGATTGGTTTTTGGACCAGATCCAATTATAAATAATAAATATTGGTCAATGGCTATGAAAGAGCAAGGCTATGAAAGTAAAACAATCGTTTTTGAATATTATTCAATAAACAAAAAAGAAGATTTTGATATTTACTATAATGATTTTTACATTAAGTCACTTGGAGTTTTAAATAAGCTTTTTGTTGATTATATAGTGTTTTTTTATTCACTTTTCAAGTTTGATATATTTCATTTTTCTTTTAATGGCGGCTTTTTACAAAAAAGATTTTTTGTAAATTATTTGGAGTTTTATATATATAAAACTTTTGGGAAAAAGACGGTGATATTGCCTTATGGTTCAGATATTTATCAATACTCTAAAATCATTGATATACCTTGGAAACATGCTCTTATTACAAACTATCCACTGTATGGTAAAAAAGAAAGTATTATCAAAAAAAGAGTTGAATTTATTCAAAATAATGCAGATTTTGTTATAGCTTATATAGATTATGTATTTATGCTAAGTTATTGGGATATGCTTACAGTAGGTGCTTATATAATAGATGAAGATATATGGAAATATGATAGAAAAATAAATTTAAGTGATGGTAAAAGTGGTTTAGTAAAAATAGCTCATGCTCCAAACCATAGAGGAGTAAAAGGTACAGAATTTGTTTATGAAGCAGTAGAATCTTTAAAACAAAAAGGTTATGATGTTGAATTAATTTTTATAGAAAATATCAAAAATGATGAGGTGAAAGAGCTTTTAAAAGAGTGTGATATTTTAGTTGATCAACTTAATTTAGGATATGCTCTCAACGCCATAGAAGGTATGGCTTTGTCTATGCCTGTCATAACAAATTTAAACAATGAAATCTATGTAAAAGTTTTTAAGCAATACAGCTTTTTAGGTGAATGCCCTTTAGTCTCTGCTGATTTTGAGAGTTTAGAACAAAAGTTAGAAGAGCTTGTGGTTGATCCAATTTTGAGAGAAGAATTGGGTCAAAAAGGAAGAAATTATATAGAAAAATATCATTCTAAGAAAATGTTTTATTTGACGATGAAGAGAGTTTATCAAAAAATCTGGTTCAATGAAGATATAAATTTGATTAATTATTTTCATACTATTATAGGAAAATATTATGAAGATTTTGAAAAGATAGAGGATAAAAATGTATAAGTTAATTGATGATAATTTTGTAGATAAAGAGACATGTTTAAGAACAATTAAAACAGAACTGATAGTAGATGAAAAGCAATTAGAGCTACAAGACAATTCATTAGAACAGTATAAAGAAACACATGAACTTGAACAACACTCTGATGAAATAAAATATTTAATGAGTGAATTTGAAAGCTTTATGGCATTGCATCTTTTATCAAATAAAAAAGAAAACAGTACTATTTTGGATGTAGGGTCTGGTATTTCAGTACAGCATCCAATCTATTTTAAAAATCTTAAGAATAGTAATTTAACATATATAGGGCTTGATCCATTTGAAATTAACCCACAAAGAGATTATTTATTTATCAATGGTAAGTTTGAGGGATTGCACAAATATATTGATTTTAAGTTTGATAATTTAATTTTTTCTACAAGTTTAGATCATCTTGAAAACTTAAATGAAGTCAATGAAGAGATTACGAAGGTATTGAAAAAAGATGGAATCGCTTTTTTTTGGGTTGGACTTCATGACCCCGAAATAGTTTCCAGACAGGCATTATCGGGTTTTTTTAAGTCATTGGATATTTTTAAAAAACGCGATTTATTGGAATTGATGTTTAAATTTCCTTTGATTCTTATAAAAATGTATCAACTTATGAGAAAACGATCGATCGATTTAAGTAAGTTACAACCGATGGATAATCTTCATTTTCATTATTTTTTAGATAAAAACTTAGAAAACTATATGAAAAGCATTGGTGAAATAGTTGATGTAAAATATACTCCCTTTACAAACTCTGTATTTTATGCAGTTAAATTATAAAAAGAACTTTTAAGTAGTGTTAAAAGTATTTTTAAATCATAGTATTGTATATACACTTGGAAATATTTTAAGTAGAGGCATTGGTATATTACTTATACCATTGTATACGCGCTTTTTAAATCCCACAGAATATGGTATTGTTGATTTATTTATGATAATTGGTACTATTATAAACCTTACTATTGCCATGGAAGTTACGCATGCGATTGCACGATATTATCAAGAAGCAAATTCTAAGCAAGAAAAAAAAGAGTATGTATCGACTGCTTTTTGGTTTACTCTGATTGTCTATGGTATTTATTTAATTGGTTCATTACTGTTTATAGAAGAATTAACACTTTTTGTCATAGGTGAATTATCTTATAAAAATGTATATTTGTTAGCAACATTTTCAATTTTTACAAGCGGAATTTTCTATTTTACACAAAACCAATTAAAGTGGCAAATGCAACCTAAAAATACTATGATTGTTAGTGTTCTCAATGTTGTTATTGTTGCTACAATGGCGACCATATTGTTATTATTTACATCGTTACGATTAGAGAGTATTTTTATAGCACAAAGTGTTGGTAATATTGTTGCTATGATGTTGGCAATATATTTTGCAAGATATAATTATTCTTTTACTTTTATTTTAAATAAATTGAAAGAAATGTTAACATTCTCGTATCCTTTAGTATTTTCAAGTGTAGCTGTATTTATTTCAATGTATGCAGATAGAATTGCAATACAACAAATTTTAGACCTTGAGCAGTTAGGGATATATGCAATTGCTTTTAAGTTTGCTTCAATAGCTGGTTTGGTTATGTATGGATTTCAAAGTTCATTATTGCCTTTGATTACAAAGCATTATAAAGAAATAGATACCCCTAAAAGTTTAATTGAAATATTTAATCTTTTTTGTTTTTTCGCATTTATTATTATTTTTGGAGCGATTACTTTTTCAAAGGAAGTAGTTGTCTTATTTACAACAGAACAATTTTATTCGTCATATGAACTTATACCCATTTTAGTATTGGCTGTTTTTTTGTCAAATATGTATATTTTTGCACCTGGCTTGTGGTTGTATAAAAAAACAAAAACAATGACAAAAATTTCTATTTTTACTTGTATTTTGAATGTTGTATTAAATTATCTATTGATTCCTTACTTGGGTTTAGTAGGAGCAGCAATAGCTACTTTTCTAAGTAGTAGCCTGAGTTTTATTTTGTATGTTTATCAAAGTCAGAAATATTATTATTTAGAATTTAATTGGATAAAATTAGCAACCCTTTTTTTAGTAACGATTGTTTTAGCATGTTTAATTCAGTATCATTTGGATAAAATTATAGCTTTAAATATTATAATAAAAATAGTTTGTCTATTTATATTTATTATTGGAATATTATTTTCTTTCAATTATGATAAATATTTAATAACGCGATTTAAGAGGATTAAATGAATATATTAATAGTTGGTGCAAATAGTTTATTGGGTAGGAATCTAGTTGATTGTTTAAGTAAAAAACATAAAGTTTATGCTTGTATAAGAAATCAAAAAGAAGTAAAGTTTTCGAAAAATGAAAATATTATCACTATTGAATCTGATTTATCAAATTTTGAAACTTCTTGTTTACCAGAAAATATAGATGCTGTATATTATTTAGCTCAGTCAAATAGATTTAGAGAGTTTCCAAATGGTGCACAAGATATGACAGAGGTAAATATTTTAACACCTATAAAGGTTGCAACATGGGCAAGTGAACATAAGGTTAAAACATTTATTTATACTTCAACGGGTGGTGTATATACACAAACAAAAGATTTAGTTTGTGAATCAGATACTATCGATAATTCTAAAATAAATGGTTTTTATCCCAGTAGCAAATTTTGTGCAGAAGTTCTTTTAAAAAACTATGAATCATTGTTTGAAACTTTTATTATCGCTAGACCATTTTTTATGTATGGTTTTGGACAGACAGAAACAATGCTTATACCTAGGTTAATAGATAATATAAAAAAAGATAATCCAATAACTCTTAATGGTGATGAGGGAATAAAAATAAATCCTATTTATGTATCTGATGCAGTTGAAGCATTTGAAAGTATGTTAAAAATAAAAGGTAGTTATGTTTTTAATATTGCAGGAGAGGAGATACTATCTTTAAAAGATATTTGTTTGATTATTGGCAATATTATTTCAAAAGAGCCATTATTTACTCATAATCAACAAAACTCAAACGACTTGATTGGAAATACAGAGCTAATAAAAAAATATTTGTGTAAACCTCAAATTAGCTTTAAAGAAGGTATTTCTAAAATGGTAAATTTTAATTGAAAATATTACATTTACCAACTTCTGTTGGTGGAAATTCGTGGGGCTTAGCTCAAGGGGAGAAAGCTTTAGGTTTATATTCAGAAGTTTTGATTGATGCTAATAATTGGTTAAATTATAAAAGTGATATTTGCCTTGGATTAGAAAATAAAAACAAACTATTTCAAGTTGCTAAAAGAATAGAAACTTTTCTAAAAGTAAGAAATAAATATGATGTTTTTCATTTTAATTATGGCTCAACTTTAGTTGATTTCATGAATTATGGAGTTCATTTTTGGGATCTACCATTTTATAAAGGTAAAAAAATTATTACATATAATGGATGTGATGCAAGGCAAAAATATCCAACAATGAATCGGGTCGATTTTTCTGCATGCCATCAAGACAATTGTTATAATGGAATGTGTAATAATCATAAATTAGATATTTTAAGAAAAAAAAGAATAGAAAAAATAAATAATAATATTGAACATATTTTTTCTGTTAATCCTGACTTAATGTATTTTTTACCAAAAGATAAAACTACTTTTTTACCTTATACAGTAGCAGGTTGGGATGAAATAAAAATTGAAAATTATGTTATTGATAAAAAAATTAAAATTATACATTCTCCAACAAATAGAGTTGCAAAAGGTTCAGATTTTATTTTAAAAGCATTAGAAAATCTTCAAAAAAGATATAAAAATATAGAAGTTATTCTAATAGAAAAAATACCTTATGAAGAAGCATTGAAACTTTACAAAGAGGCACATATTATAATTGATCAAGTATTAATTGGTTGGTATGGTGCCTTTGGAGTAGAAGTTATGAAAATGGGTAAACCTTTGGGCGTATTTATTAGAGAAGAAGATTTAAAATTTATTCCAAAAGAAATGGCACAAGATTTAAATGATGCAATTATAAATATTAATCCATATAATATAGAAGAAGAACTTTCAAAGTATATTGAAAATATTGATTTACTTTATAAAAAGAGTGAAGCAAGTATAGAATATGTTAATAAATGGCATAATCCTTTATATGTTGCTTCTTTAACAAAACAAGTTTATGAGAGTTAAAATATGTGCGGTATAAGTGGAATAATAAGTAAAAAAAGAGTAGAAAAAAATATAATAGAACCTATGACAGATACAATTACTCATAGAGGTCCAGATGGTTTTGGCTACCACTATGGTGAAAACTTTGTTTTTGGGCATAGAAGGCTTTCTATAGTAGATTTAAGTGATGCTGGGCATCAGCCTATGCAGTATCTAAATAGATATGTAATCACTTTCAATGGAGAGGTTTACAACCACTTAGAGCTCAGAAAAGAGCTTGAAAAAAATGGATATGTATTTCAAAGTCATACAGATACAGAAGTGATTATGGCTAGTTATGATTTTTGGGGTGTAGATTGTCTAAATAAATTTAATGGTATGTGGGCTTTTGTGATATATGATAGACTCAAAGATAAATATTTTATGTCAAGAGATAGGTTCGGGAAAAAGCCTTTTTACTACTATAAAGACCAAGAAAAATTTATTTTTGGTTCAGAAATAAAAGTTATATTAGCTCATCCAGATGTTGAATCTAAACCAAATTTAAAATTTTTGGATAGTTATGTACAAAATGGTGCTAAAGAGTATATAAAAGAGACAGCTTTTGAAAATATTTTTAGATTTGATTTTTCTTCATATTTTGAAGGTAGTTTGGAAGATATATTTGAAAATTTTAATCAAAATAAATTTTGGGAAATCAAACCAAACTTAAGCCATGAAAAATTTGATAAAGAAAAAGCAAAAGAGTATGCAAAACAATATTATGAACTACTAGAAGATGCTGTAAGAATAAGACTTAGAGCAGATGTAAAAGTAGGTTCAGCACTTTCAGGTGGACTTGATAGTAGCTCAATAGTATATTTGGTAAATAAACTACTAAAAGAGCAAGACAAAGAAGAGCTTCAAGAAACTTTTTCAAGTGTCTATAAAAGCGATGGAACACAAGAGTGTGATGAGAGTTATTTTATAGATATTATGGCTCTTAAACTAGGTGTTCATTCAAATCAAATAGAGCCAAAAGAAGATGAAATACCATCTCAGATAGAAAAAATGATTTGGCATTTAGAAAATCCACCCCAAAATTCTTTGATGTCTAGTTGGCATACATTTAAATTGGTTGCTTCTACAGATGTAAAAGTAACTCTTGATGGTCAAGGTGCAGATGAGCAACTTGGTGGATATTTGCCATATTTGCTTAATTATATAAGCTCACTATCAATATTTGATATGTTTAATCAAGCTAAAAAATGTTTACAAATACCAAATTCTAACAAGTATGTATTTGTAGGATTGTGTTTGGGGATATATAGAGTTTTATTTGGAGAAAAATTTCTTAAATTTACAATTAAAAATATTTTTAAAAAAGATTTTGAAACAAATTTAAATCCAAAGCTAGCAGATGATATAATGACTAATTTAATTACACTTATTCATTATGCTGATCATACTTCTATGGCATTTAGTATAGAATCAAGAATGCCTTTTATGGATTATAGATTAGTTGAATTTTTGGCTAGTGTACCTGCTTGTTATAAAATGAGAGATGGTTGGACAAAATATCTTGCAAGACTAGCTTTTAATGGTAAGCTTCCAGATGAGATAAATTGGAGAAAAGATAAAATGGGTTGGCCAATTCCTGAAAAGAAATGGTTTTATGGAAATTTGAATAGATGGTTTATAGCAAATATTGAGAGTTGTAAACTATCTAAAAAATTATCTTTCAAAGAAAAAGAAAATAAAAAATTTTCAAATAATATAAAAAGAATGAATTTATCTATTTGGGAGAAAAGTTTTTTGAATTAAAAAAATCAAGATAAACGATAACATAATAATATTTTTTATTAACTCACAATATTAAGTCAAATTTATATATAATCTAACCTTAAAATTGTGATAAAACAGAAGGAAAGCTTTATTGATAAATTATATAAAAGGTAATCTTTTTACATCAAACTCAAAAATACTTGTAAATACTGTAAATACTGTTGGAGTTATGGGAAAAGGGATAGCCTCTGATTTTAAAAGAATATATCCAAAAATGTTTGAAGAGTATAAAGCCTTATGCGATGCAAAAAAGTTTGATATAGGAGAACTGTTTTTATATAAGACACAAAATAAATGGATATTAAATTTTCCTACAAAAAAGCATTGGAAAAGCCCATCTAAACTAGAATATATAGAAAAAGGTTTAATTGAACTTGTTAATAAGGCAAATGAATTAAAGCTAAATGACATTGCTATGCCAAAACTAGGTTGTGGAAATGGTGGTCTTGATTGGGAAACTCAAGTTAAACCATTGGTTGAAAAATACTTAAAGAAATCTCCTATAAATGTTTCTATATATGATTTTGATAAAGATATCATACCAGAGCATTTGACTAAAAAAGATATAGAAGAATGGCTTAAGTCAAAGCCAAAAACACTTGATTTTAATACATTTTTTGAAGATTTGAAAACCAAAATTAAAAATGGTTTATTAACAAAAGAGGTTGTTTTAAATAGTGAAAAATATGAAATAACTTATAATGAAACTGATGAGTTCTTCTTTTTTAAATCAAAAATTAAAAGCTTTGTAATCTCTAAAGATGATTTCAAAAATATTTTCTATACACTAAAAAACTTAGGAAAGCTTTGTAAAGCAGATTTATTCACAGAACTTCAAAAAAATAGCGTAGAAATTTTTGATTTTTTATTAAATATTTCATATATTTTAAAAAATGATGATAAATTAATCTTAAATTATACAAAAAATGATGATAAAGTAGAAATAGTTTATGAGTTTAAATAGAAATCAATTTTTAGATAATTTTCAAAATAGACTATCTGCTCAATTTACAGGAACACAAAATTGGTGGACAAAATCTTTATTTCATTTTACAGACATTAAAAATGCAATTTCGATTATAGAAGATATCAAATTTTTTTGAATCAATATTTTAATATACAAAAACAAGAGGAAATAATATGAAAATACTTACAATATTAGGTGCAAGACCACAGTTTATAAAAGATAGTGTATTTGATAAAAACAAAAATAAAGTTAAACAATTTATATTTAGTATTTTATTTATAAAGAGTTGATATGAAAATCTTATTTATAACCTTTTTTTTCCCACCATATAAAACTGTTGCATCTATAAGAACTGGAAAAACTGCTAAATTGTTAAATAAAATGGGACATGAAATTAAAGTAGTTTCTGCAAAAAATAAAGATATGGATGAAGAGCTAGAAGTTGAAATTCCATTAGAAAATTTATATCAAACTGAATGGTTTGATATGGATCAAGCTATTTTAAACTTTTTAGGAAAAGATAAAGCAACAGCAAAAAATATAATTCACAATCGAACAGTAAAAAGTAATTTTAAAAATAAATTTATAGAGTATTTATTTAAAATTTATAGATATTTTCTATATACACCTGATAAATATATTGGTTGGTATAAATATGGATTACGAAATTCAGAAGAGATAATAAAAGATTGGAAACCAGATGTTATTTTTGCTTCAGGAGCACCATATACTGGATTTATGATTGCTTCAAAATTGAGTAAAAAATATACAATACCATTCGTTGCAGATTTAAGAGACCTTTGGTCTGATAATCATAATTGTAAACAGTATATTGTTGGAAAATATCTAGAATATAAAACTTTAAAATCAGCTTCTGCATTGATATCTGTTTCTGAACCATTAGTAAAGAAACTACAAAAAAAATATCCTAATATTCCTTGCTATGAAGTTAGAAATGCCTTCGATAAAGATGATTATCAAATAAATAATTTATGTGATAGTGATAAAATTTCTATTTTATATACAGGAATGATGTATCCTAATAAACAAGATCCAACTTTATTATTTGATTTAATCTCAAAAAATAAATTATTAAAAGATAAAATAATTTTAAATTTTTATGGAAATTCTTTAGAATGGCTTTCCGAATTAGCAAAAAAATATGAAATAGATTCTATTGTTAATATTTATCAACCAATTGAAAGAAAAAAAATTTTAGAACTTCAAAGTAAAAGTGATATATTATTATTATTTGTTTGGAATGACAATAAAGAAAAGGGTATATTTACTGGAAAGTTTTTTGAATATATAGGTAATGCTAAACCTATTTTGGCAATTGGTGAAAATAGCAATGATGTATTAACAACTACTATTAGAGAAAATGGTTTTGGACTTGTTTCAAATAATCAAAATGAAATAACAGATTTTATATTAAGTATAAAAGAAAGTATAAATATCGATAAATATAAAAAATCATATGAAAAAAGTAGATTTAAATTTGAAAGAGAGTATCAAACGAATAAATTAATTGAAATATTTAAAGAAGTAATTAAAAAGTAGGTAATTTATGAAAAAAATTTGTATAGTAGTAAGCACTCCAATGACTGTAAAAGCTTTTTTATTAAAGCATATTGGTACATTATCTAAGGAATATGAGATTACAATTGTTTCAAATTCTAATTTAGATTTATCGCAAGAATATAATATTAAATGTTTATCTAAGTATATTCCAATTAATAGAAAAATTAATTTTTTAGAAGATATAAAAAGTGTAATTCTATTATACAAATTTTTAAAAAAAGAAAATTTCAATTTAGTTTTATCAGTATCTCCAAAAGCTGGTTTAATATCTAGCATATCTTCTTTTTTAGCTAGAATTGAAAATAGAATACATTTCTTTACTGGTCAAGTTTGGGCTACCAAAAGAGGTGTCTTTAGATTTATATTAAAATCTGTTGATAAATTAATAGCAACACTAAATACAAATAATTTAATAGATAGTCCTTCTCAAAAAGAGTTTTTGATTAGAGAAAAAGTAATACAAGATGAAAAATCAACAGTTCTTCTGTCTGGTTCTATATCAGGTGTTGATGTAAATAAGTTTTCTTTTAGTGAAGAAATAAGATTAGAACTAAAAGATAAATATAAAATAGAAAATAGTGATATAGTTTTTATGTTTATTGGTAGATTAAATACAGATAAAGGTATTTTTGATTTAGTTTGGGCATTTGATAAGTTATTAAAAGAATACGAAAATGTAAAATTATTTTTAATAGGACCAGATGAAGAGAATATTGAAAATCAAATTTGTGAATTTTTAAAGTTTAAAAATGTTATTAGAATTGATTATGTATCTAATCCTCAAGAAATATTAAATATAGCAGATGTATTAGTTCTTCCAAGTTATAGAGAAGGTTTTGGTACAATAGTAATTGAAGCTGCATCTATGGGTATACCTTGTATAGCTTCTGATATATATGGATTAAATGATGCAATTGTAAATAATAAAACTGGATTGCTTCATAAAGTAAAAGATATAGATGATATGATTGAAAAATATGAATATCTTATTGAAAATAAAAATAAAATAAAAGAATATGGTGTTAATGCTAAAGTTAGAGTATATAATAATTTTAAAGATGAACAACTATCTAATGAGTTGAAAAAATATATTGATAAGTTTTTAAAGAAATGATGAAAAACCTATTTGACAAAACTTTAGCGCTATTTTTAATAATACTTTTTTCACCTATTTATATAGTTGTAAGTTTGCTTATATACAAAAAAATAGGAAGTCCAATACTCTTTAGACAACAAAGACCTGGAAAAGATGAGAAAATATTTGGTATATACAAATTCCGTACTATGACAAACGATAAAGATGAGAATGGAGTTTTACTTCCAGATGAAAAAAGATTAGTTGGTATTGGAAAGTTTATAAGAAGTACAAGCTTGGATGAACTTCCGCAGCTCTTTAATGTCCTTAAAGGTGAGATGAGTTTTGTAGGACCACGACCACTTCTTATAGAGTATCTTCCTTTATATAATGATAAACAAAAAAAACGGCATGATGTTTTGCCAGGCATTACAGGCTGGGCTCAAGTAAATGGTAGAAATGCAATATCTTGGGAGCAAAAATTTGATTATGATGTTTGGTATGTTGATAATCAATCATTTTGGCTTGATATAAAAATACTTTGGCTTACATTTTTAAAAGTAATAAAAAGAAGCGATATTAGTTCAAGTACAAGTGCTACTATGGAAAAATTTGCAGGAAGCAAAGATGAGTAAGAGTATCTATATTTACGGTGCAAGTGGTCATGGTTTGGTTGTGGCAGATATCGCAAAAGCTTGCGGATATGAAGATATTATCTTTATAGATGATGATAAAACTAAAGGCTTTTTAACTTTTGATGATATAAAAGAAAATAGAGATTTCCATATAGCTTTTGGTGTAGGAGACAATCAAATAAGAGCAAAACTTTATGAAAAAGCAAAAGAAAACGGGTTTTTTATACCAGCTCTTATACATCCAAGTAGTATAATCTCACCTAGTGTAAAAATAGAAGAAGGCACAGTTGTTATGCCAAATGTTGTAGTAAATGCAAAAGCGATTATTGGAAAATGTGTAATACTTAATAGCTCTTGTGTAGTTGAACATGAGTGCAAAATAGAAGATTTTGTACATATCTCTCCAAAAGTTGCACTTGCAGGAGATATAAAAGTTGGAGAATTTACACATATTGGAATAGGAAGTAGTGTTATACAATGTTTAAATATTGGTAAAAACTCTATCATCGGTGCTGGTTCAGTAGTAGTAAATAGCATAGGAGATTTCAAAAAAGCCTATGGAAACCCTTGTAAAGAGGCGGTAGTATAAATGAATAAAAGAATTTTTTTGAGTGCTCCACATATGAGTGGAAATGAATTAAAATATATAGAAAAAGTATTTGAAATATAAAAATGACGAAACAAGAGCTACAAAATAAACTTCAAGATATGGAGTGGGAAGATTTTGAAGTAAAACTAGCAATTGGTGGTGTACCAAAAAGCGTTTGGGAAAGTGTTAGTGCTTTTTCAAATACTGCTGGTGGTTGGCTTATATTTGGGATAGAAGAAAAAAATGGTATTTTTAATATAGTTGGAGTTTCTAATCCTTCTAAAATTGAACATGAGTTTTTAAATAGTTTAAATGGAGAAAAGTTCAATATAAAAATAAGAGTAAATTCTTATAAATACAATTTTGATGATAAAATAGTTTTAGCTTTTTATATACCTATTTCAAAACAAAAACCAGTATATTTTAATAGTTTATCAAATAGTTTTATAAGAAGTGGAAGTGCAGATAGAAGAGCTACAAAAGAAGAGATAGATACTATGTTTAGAGACCAAAGTTTTGGAACAAAAACTTCTGAAACTATAGAAAATTATTCTATTGAAAATCTATCATCAATTTCTCTAAACCAATATAAAGAGTATTTACAAATATCAAATCCAACTTCAAACTACAATAAACTAAATATGGAAGAGTTTTTACATAAAGTTTTAGTTTTAATCGATGGTAAACCAACATATGCTGGACTTTTGTTTTTTGGCAAAAGAGAGAGTATAGAGAGATATTTTGTAGATTTTAGAGTAGATTTATTTGAAATTCCAGGAAATAGTATATCTGATGCTAAAACCAGATATACATATAGATTACCAGAGCAAGAAAATCTTTGGGATTATTATTTTATACTTTTTGAGCGAATAACTATGAGAATAGATAAGCCTTTTAAGTTGGATAATATGGGTTTTGCTAAAGAAAACTATCCTTATATTGATGCCCTAAGAGAAGCTCTTGTAAATATGCTTATGCATGCTGATTATTTTTCACCCATAAAATCAAGAATAAGAGTTTTTAGCGATAAAATAGAGTTTTTTAATGCTGGAAGCTATCCAAAACCTATAGAGTATTTTTTACATAGTGATACTTCAATGCCACGAAATCCAATTTTAGCAAAGCTTTTTCGTGCAGTAAAACTTGCCGAAAATGCTGGATATGGCTTTGATAAAATGATCGATGGTTGGAAAACATATACAGATATACCAATAGAGTTTAAGACAGATTTGGATACAAGTTTAACTACTTTTTATTTGGAGAAAAAAGAAGCCCAAGAAGAAGCCCAAGAAGAAGCCCAAGTAGAAGCCCAAGTAGATTTGAATGATACAGAGAAAAAAGTTTTAGAATTTTTAAGTATTGAAAATCTTTCATCGGCACAATTGGTTCAAAAATTAGGCTTAAAAAGTTTATCAGGTAGCTTGAAAAATGCTATTAGACATCTTTTGGAGATTAAATTAATTGAATTAACTATTCCAGATAAACCAAAAAGTCCAAATCAGAAATATAAAACTAGGAGATTATAGTTGAACAAAAGACTGTTTTTAAGTGCACCACATATGAGTGGAAATGAGTTAAAATATATAGAAAAAGTATTTGAGAGTAACTATATAGCACCTCTTGGTGAGTATGTAAATAAATTTGAAGACAGCATAAAAAACTATACAAGCTCACAAAATGCTTTAGCAGTAACTAGTGGAACAGCAGCCATACATCTAGCTCTTAGAGTTTTAGGAGTAGGTGAGGGTGATGATGTACTTGCTTCAACATTTACCTTTATAGGTTCGATTAATGCCATACTATATCAAGGAGCAAATCCAGTTTTTATAGATAGTGAAAAAGAGACTTGGAACCTGTGTCCAAAACTCTTAAATAGATACCTAAGTGAATGCGATAAAAAACCAAAAGCTTTAATAGTAACTCATCTTTATGGACAAAGTGCAGATATACAAAAAATAGCAGACATTTGTAATCTTCACGGAGTTTATCTTATAGAAGATGCAGCTGAGAGTTTAGGTTGTACTGTAGATGGAAAACATACGGGAACTTTTGGGGATTTTGGAGTATATAGCTTCAATGGAAACAAGATTTTAACTACAAGTGGTGGTGGTATGCTTGTAAGTTCAAATAAAGATTGGATAGACAAAGCAAAATTCTATTCAACTCAAGCAAAAGAGCCTTTTAACCATTACGAGCATTTAGAGTATGGTTATAACTACCGTATGAGCAATGTCTTAGCCGCTATTGGTGTAGGGCAAATGGAAGTTATAGAAGAGAGAGTAGCAAAAAAAAGAGAAATATTTGAGTGGTATAAAGAGTTTTTAGGAGATATAAAAGAGATAACTTTTATGCCAGAACTTAAGGGTAGTAGAGGAAACAGATGGCTTAGTACTTTAACTTTTGAAAATAGTGATTATAATAAAATTATGAAAGCTTTAGATGAAGTAAATGTAGAGTCAAGACCTCTTTGGAAACCTATGCATATGCAAAAACTTTTTGAAAATTCAAAAGCTATTTTAAATGGAGTTAGTGAAGAGTTGTTTTCAAAAGGACTTTGTGTAGCAAGTAGTACAACTATGAGCAAAGATGATGTTAAGATGGTTTGTGATGTTATAAAAAGGGAAATTTTATGCTAAAACCTACAGCTAAAAAAAGGGTATTGTTTTTCATAGTTTTTGATACTATTTTATCAGTTCTTACACTCTTTTTAGCCTATAACTTAAGGTTTAACTTTGAAGTTCCAGAGGAGTTTTTAGCCCCTTTTTGGAAAATCTTTTTAGTAATTTTGGCACTAAAGATTGCTACTTTTGCTTATCTAAAGATATACAGAGTAGCTTGGAGATTTTTTTCACTTTATGAGATAAAAACTATCATTTTGGCACATATGATTGCTTATAGCATTGCTATCTCTTTTATATTGTTTTTTAGTGGTATATTTTCACCCATAGCTAAAAGTATTTTGATTATAGATTTTGTCTTATCTTTAGTGGTGATCATATCTTTGAGACTATCAAAAAGGATAGTGCTAGAGGGGAAGAAAAATAGTCAATATAAACGAGTCATCATCATAGGGGCAGATCACTCCTTAAAAACTTTCATAAATGACAAGGAAAATTTTAAGTATTCAGTTGTAGCAGTTATAGATGATGATAAAAATCTAAAAAATACATATATGTTTAACCTCAAGGTATATAGCTTTAGTAGGCTTGAAGAGCTAGTTGAGAGTAATAATATAGAGACAATAATCATCGCTAAGCACTATTTGCCATCTGAGCTAAGCAAACTATATGAGAGGTTAAGAGCTCTAGGTGTTTTTGATATCAAGCTAGTAAATACTATCATCGATTCAAGCTCAAAACAACTAAAAGATATCGGAGTTGAGGATCTACTAGCTCGCTATCCAAAAGATTTAGATAAAAATGCTATACAAAACTTCATAAAAGATAAAGTAGTTCTTATAACAGGAGCGGGTGGAAGCATAGGGAGTGAGATAGCTAGACAGTGTAAAAACTACGGAGCAAAACAACTTATACTGCTTGATCATAGTGAGTTTAATCTCTATTCCATCATAGAAGAGCTTGAAGATGAGAGTATTGTGCCTATCATGCAAAGTGTTAGAGATAAAGAGAGGCTCGAGAGCACATTTGCTATGTATAAACCTCAAATAGTTATCCATGCAGCGGCATATAAACATGTTCCACTAGTAGAGCATAACATCTTAGAGGGTATTACAAACAATATAATTGGTACAAAAAATAGTATTGATATCTCTATAAAATATGGAGTTGAAAAGTTTGTTTTAATCTCAACAGATAAAGCAGTAAGACCTACAAATGTGATGGGAACCACAAAGCGGATCTGTGAACTTTATGCCCAAAATGTTGAAGCAAAAAATACTGAAATAGTAGCCGTTCGATTTGGAAATGTTTTAGGGAGCAGCGGAAGTGTGATACCAAAGTTTAAAGCTCAGATAGAGGCTGGTAAAAACATAACCGTAACCCATCCAGATATCACAAGATACTTTATGCTCATCCCTGAAGCGTGTGAACTTGTACTTCAAGCAGCTAGTATTGGCAAGGGTGGAGAGATATTTATCTTGGATATGGGAGAGCCTATAAAGATAGTTGATCTTGCCAAAAAGATGATAGAGCTAAGCGGAAGAGATGAGATCGAGATAGAGTTTTGTGGGCTAAGAATGGGCGAAAAGCTATATGAAGAGCTACTTATAAATGATAGCGATGAGAAAACAAAGTATGAGTCTATAACGGTTGCAAGTCCTACTTCTTTTGATATAGATAACTTAAATAAAAAAATAGAAGAGCTACTTGTTTGTGAAGATAAAATATCAAAACTAAAAGAGATAGTTCCAGAGTTTGAGCATAGGTTAAACTAATTTATCAACCTCTAGTCACCCTAAAGTAAGCATCATTTGCTATGTAGGTGTTTATCATATCTGCTTTTTTAGTGTTAAAGCTTAGATTTTGAAGCTCTCTATCTACACTTAGTGGCTTAGCATCAAGTGTAAAAGGTAATCCTAAAGAGAATTTAAAAGGTGTTGAGTTCTCTTTATAAGCTGTATCTGCTTTTTTGTTCGTAACTGCTTTTTTATATAGGTTAAAACTCTGCTCTTGCTCTTTAGGCTCAAGTGCTACTAAAAATCTAGCTTTTGAGATATCGGTCGCTATAAGCGGGGCAGGGTTTTGAGATAGGGCTTTAACGTTTTGTTTTAGTGCTTTTGAAAAAGAGTCTGTTTTCTCCCTTGGCTCAGGAGATCTACTCTGTTCAGGTTTTTGTGAATGGAGCGAAGGTGCTATGTATGTTGCATATGAAGATATAAACATCTAGCACCTCCTGTTTTTTAAATATTATAACAGATTTATTTTAATTCCCCACTTAGTCTTTTGTAAACATCAGAGCTTTTTAAAAGCTCATCGTGAGTGCCACTAGCTACGATTTTTCCTTTTTGCATCACAAGTATAATATCGGCATTTTGTATGGTGCTTAGTCTATGGGCTATGGTGATGGTTATTTTATCTTTTGTATACTCATCTATCGCTTTTTGAATCCTCTTTTCACTCTCATTATCAAGTGCGGCGGTCGCTTCATCAAAAAGTATAAGTGAGGAGTGTTTATATATGGCTCTAGCGATCGCTATGCGTTGTCTTTGACCGCCTGAGAGATTTACCCCAAACTCTTCCATTTTAGTATCTATACCATCTTCTAGCTCATCTACAAAACCACTTGCATCGGCTAGTTGAAGTGCTTTTTTAACTCTTTGTTCGTCTATATCTTGAGCATAAGAGACATTTGATGCTAGAGTGTCGGCAAATATATAGACCCTTTGGGTAACAAGCGATATATGGTGACGGAGTGAAGATAGTCTAAAGTTTTTGATATCTTCACCATTTATAGAAACAACCCCCTCATCTGGGTCGTAAAATCTTAAAAGCATATTTATAAATGTACTCTTACCACCACCGCTATCGCCAACTAGTGCTACTTTTTGCCCCTGTTTTAGTGTGATATCTATCCCATTTAGTGCATAAGAGTTCTCATATTTTAGTTTTACACCGCTAAATCTTATCTCTTTTATGTCATCTTTTAGCTCTTTAGTTCCATCTAGTATGGTGTTTTTGGTATCTAGTACATTAAAAACCCTCTCACTAGCAGCTAGAGCATCTTGCACTTTTGAGTAGATAGAACTAACACGGCGAAGTGGTTGAAAAACCAACCCAACAGCGGTTAAAAATGCACTAAACTCACCCACACTCATAGTGCCATTATAGACCTCCCTACCACCGAAAAATATTACCGCAGCGAGTCCACCCGCCCCAACTAACTCCATAACAGGCGAGACTATCTCACCTACATATATCTGCTTCATATTTATCTTGAAGCTTTGCCAGTTAAGTTTTGAAAACCGCTCACTCTCAAACTTTGCCGATTCGTTTGCTTTTATGATCTCGGTGTTATTAAACACCTCTGTAAGTTTACTTGTAACATCGGCTATCTTCTCTTGTGAGCGGTGGGAGTACTTTTTTAGCTTTTTGCTTATAGTTATGATGGGGTAGATGGTGAGTGGCAAAAGTACAAGTGAGTAAAAAGCTAGTTTTGGGTTTAGGTAGATGACATACCCAACTAAACCTATGACTGTTAGGCTCTCTTGAAGTAGATCGGGTAGCATATTTGAGACAAAGTATCTTATGCGATCGGCATCACTTGTTATGCGAGATATCATCTCACCGCTTCTGTTTTTATGCAAGTATGCTATGTCAAGGTTTATCATCTTGGTTAAAAGTAGATCCCTAAGTTTAGCTATGATACTTCCACCTATATAAGCAGTCGCGACCGATTGTATATATCTACCGATCGATTTTACTACATATATACCTATAAGCATTAGGGGTATAAGGATAAGCATACTCTCTTTTTTGCTTATAAACATATCGTCCATCAAAGGTTTCATGATGTGAGCCGTTGCCATAGTTGCACCAACAACTAGTACGATCCCTATAAGTACAAAAAAGTATTGAAGTTTATAATCTTTTAGAAGCGGTATGTATCTTTTTAGTGTGCTTTTCAAGTAGTGTCCGATTTTTTAGCTAATTTTAACGAATTAAGATAAAATTTCAACTATGAAAATACTAGTAATACTTCCAAACTGGCTAGGTGATGCCATCATGGCAACCCCTGCGATAGAGCTTTTAGCACACTACTATAAAGATGCTAAGTTTACATTTGTAGGTAGTTTTGTCTCTGTAGAGGCACTTAAGTACCATCCACAGTGTATTAGGGCTGTTGTAGATGAGACCAAAAAAGCTAAAAGTCGCTTTAAGGCAACCAAAGAGTTAGCTAAAAGCTTAGGTAGTTTTGATCTTGCTATAACATTTCGTAACCAACTCCACTCATCTTTGCTTCTCTACTTCGCAGATGCAAAAATGACTCTAGCTAAAAAGTCGTGGCACTCTATGTTTTTAGTTAAAACTACCCCAACCATAAAAGATGGAGTTCATCTAGCGACTCAGTATGCAAAACTAGCTATGAGCGGGGTAGATGAGTGGGATAACAACACCCCAAAACTAAAGCTATATATAGAGCCAAAAGTGTTTGATAGACCAACTTTGGGGATAAATGCAGGTGCGACATATGGGAGTGCAAAACGGTGGTATCCAGATAGATTTGCTCAAGTAGCAAAAGAGTTTGCAGATGATTTTGACATACTTATATTTGGTGGACCTACTGAGGTTGAAGTGGCAAACGATATTGAGGCTCATTTAAGAGACTTTGGAGTGAGTAACTACAAAAATATAGCAGGAAAAACAACTATAAAAGAGCTTTGTGAACACATAGGCGGACTTAGCCTTTTTGTCACAAACGATAGCGGTCCTATGCATGTAGCTGCTGCTTATGGAGTGCCGACTGTTGCGATATTTGGACCAACAAAATACACAGAGACTTCACAGTGGAAAAATGAAAAAGGTGTTATAGTAAGACACGATGTTATTTGCGCCCCTTGTATGAAAAGGGAGTGTCCACTAAAACACCATGAGTGCATGAAGAATATAGAGGCTTATGAGGTTGTTGGTGAGCTTAGAAAACTTTGTTATCCTGAACCCACCCCGTCACCCTGAACAAGGTTCTGGATCTCAAACTATGGATTCCAGATCAAGTCTGGAATGACAAAACCCTGTCATCCTGAACAAGGTTCTGGATCTCACCATATAGATTCCAGATTAAGTCTGGAATGACGAAGTGGCAAGTCTGGAATGACTGTTGTTTATCTACTTTAGTATGATAAAATATATGAACCATAATCACACAGGAGCTTAAAATGTTAAGAAAAACAGTAACCATAAACGATAATCTATATAATATGTTAGCATCTTCTAAACTCATAGAAAAATATAGCTCTTTTTCCGAGTTGGTATCTAGCTCTTTGGAGCTATTATTGGAGAAAAACAAAAAAGAAGAGTATAAAAAAGCGATGATTGAAGCTTCTAAAGATAAGCTATACCTTCAAGATATGGAAGATGTAGCAAATGATTTTCAATATGTTGATTTTGAAGAAAAATAGATGAAGCAGTATGATATCTATTTGGCAGATTTAAATCCAACCATAGGAAGAGAGCAGCAGGGCAGAAGACCTGTTTTAATTATATCAAATGAGTATGAAAATATTTTAGATATTCTCACCATTATCCCTATAACTTCACTAAAAGATGGTAGAAAAGTATATCCAAATGAGCTTTTGTTAAAAGAAGAGTTAGAAAAGCCCTCGATACTTTTATGTCAACAAATACGAACCATCTCAAAAAAAAGATTGATGAAAAAACTTACAACTATCTCTAGTTTTAAAACACAGGAAAAAATCTTACAAATACTTTGCAATAGATTTGAAAAGATATAAAAGGTGTTGATTCCAGATCAAGTCTGGAATGACAAAACCCTGTCATCCTGAACTTGATTCAGGATCTCTTTTTCTCTGTCACCCTGAACTTGACTCAGGGTCTCATCATGTAGATTCCAAATCAAGTTTGGAATGACGAAGCGACAAGTTTGGAATGACAAAGTGGCAAGTTAGCAATGACACTTAGCACTTAGTATCTAAAACTTTCTCCCCCTGTATCCTCTCTATAGTCTTAGTGGTGCTTTTTCCATCGACAAAATCAACAAGTCTTAGCTCTTTGCTAAACTCACTTCCGACTACTTTTTTACCCTTATAATCACCACCTTTTACGAGTATGTCGGGCTTTATAAGCTTTATAAGCTCATGTGGAGTCTCATCGCTAAAAGGTACCACAAAGTCCACCGCCTCAAGAGCTGCTAGTATGTATGCTCTATCTTCAAGGGTGTTTATAGGGCGAGTTGGACCTTTTAAGGCGGTGATGGATTCATCGCTATTTAGCCCAACTATAAGTATATCGCCATAGCTTTTTGCCTCTTGAAGGTACTTTACATGCCCAACATGAAGTATGTCAAAACAGCCGTTTGTAAAGACTATTTTTTTGGAGTTTGCTTTATATCTTTTTACTAAAGCCTCCATCTCATCAAATGTTTTTATGTGTGAATCGGAACTGCTTTTATGTAGAGTGTACTCATACTCCTCTATCTCCTCTATGGTGGTAGTAGCTGAGCCGATCTTGCCTACAACTACACCCGCTGCTAAGTTTGCAAACTTACAAGTTTGAGCAATATTAAGCCCAAAGCTTTGTGCAAAAGCAATAGAAGCTATCACGGTATCTCCCGCACCTGTTACATCAAAAACCTCTTTTGCTACAGTTGGAAACACCTCTAGTTTATCATCGTATGTGGCGATCCCATCTTCAGATAGTGTGATGAGTGATACCCCAAGATCACACTCTTGTTTTAGTTTTAAAAGTGCCTCTTTTAGGGTATGTTCATCTTTTATATCTACTTTTGAAGCGATAGAAGCCTCTTTTTTGTTTGGAGTTAAAAGGTAGGCTCCGCGGTATTTTGCATAGTCACTCCCTTTTGGATCGACTAAAACTTTTATGTTTTTCTCTTTGCCTAGTTTTATGATAGCTTGAGTTAGGGTAGTACTTAGCACCCCTTTTGCATAATCAGATAGCACTATAATGTCGTAAGTGGCATCTTTTAGAGCTTTTATGATTTTACTCTCACTTAGCTCATCTATGTTATCTTTACTCTCTTTATCGTAGCGAAGTACTTGTTGGTTTGAGGCGATTATGCGGGATTTTTTCGATGTTTTTCTACCATATTGTTTAAAGATGAGCGATGTATCTACCCCGATATTTTCTAACATACCAAGTAGCTCATTTCCATTTTCATCATCACCTATTATGCTACTAGCACTCACTTTTGCCCCAAGCGAGACAAGGTTGTTTATAACATTTCCCGCCCCACCTAAAACTTGACTCTCTTTTTTTATCTCAACAACCCCAACAGGTGCTTCAGGCGATATGCGATCACAACTCCCCCAAAGGTAGTGGTCTATCATCAAATCACCCACTACAAGTATGTGCGGTTTGTGGTTTTTAAGTGATATCATTTTTTAACTTCTTGTTCGTAAACTCTTTTTATCTCATCTATGTAGGCTTTTATCCCATCTTCTAGCTCAAATCTAGGCTCATAACCTAAAAACTCCCTGCTTAGCGATATATCAGCCTCTGTAAAAAACTGATAACTCCCTACATAAGGGTTTGGGATATATTCATACTTGTAGGTAGTTTTTAGCTCATCTTGAAGTATATCTACTATGCTTTGAAAGCTTCTTGCTTTGCCTGTTCCGACATTGTAAATACCGCTTTTTTTAGGCTTCATCGCTTTGATATTTGCTTGAATAATATCTTCTATATATATAAAATCACGAAGTATATTATCACTCCCCTCAAAGAGTTTTGGAGCCTTGCCGCTCAACATCTGAAGCCCAAACTGTAGCACCATGGATGCGGTTTTGTTTTTAAAGTACTCCCTTTGACCATAGACATTAAAATACCTTAAACCAACTATAGAGATATCGTGTTTTTTCATATACTCTTTGCTTAGATTATCCATGCTTAGTTTTGAAAAACCATAGACATTATTTGGCTCTTCTTGCCCTATCTTTTGAGGTGATGGGGCATTTCCATATGTCGCAGCAGATGAAGCATATATCATAGAGGCTTTATGTTTTAGTGCCAAATCAAGCAAATCTTTAAAGGCATTTACATTTGTTTTTATCATAAGATCTTGCTCAAGTGCTGTGGTATCAGATATCGCTGCTTCGTGAAATATATAGTCAAACTTATAGTTTTTCCCAAGCTTTCTTAGTAGTGACTTATCGTTAATATCGCCACTTATAACTTCACCCTCAAACCCTATAAGGTTTTTAAAATGCCCAAAACTCTTTAGGTTTCCATTGCTTAGTGTTTCGCCACTTCTAAAGCTATCTAGCACTACAACTTTTGCTTTTGGATGGTTTTTTTGGAAGTAAAATGCTAAGTTTGAGCCTATAAAACCTGCACCACCTGTTATTAGAACTGTTTTGTTTTTTAAATCATCTTTTATGTATCTCATCTATGCCTCGAGTGTTACTTTTTTATAGACATAATCTTAACTAAAATTGATTTAACATATCTATAAAGTTATTCACTGTTCATATTTGTGACAAAATTTAAGCCCTGTTTTTATAATTTTTTGCTATTATCCTACCACTTATTGATATGACAATAGGAAAAATACAAGGGAGAGTAAAAGTATGGCAAAAAGAACACTACTAAGTGTAGCAGTTTTTGGTTTATGTACATTTTTAACAACGGAGGTGTCGGCACTAAGCCTAAAAGAGAGTATAAGCGAAGCGATAGAGACAAATCCTGTAGTTCAGGAGAGGCTAAGTAATTTTCGCTCAACTCAACAAGATCTAGATATAGCAAAATCAGAGTGGTTGCCTTCACTTGATTATAGAGCTACTATAGGTAGAAATAACGGCGGCGATATATTTAAAAGCAATCCGGGTAAAGAGTGGAAGCAGAATGCAAGTGATGCGAGTTATGCAAACTACACAAACTCACTAAAACTTACCCAAAACATCTTTAACGGCTTTAGTACAACTAGCAAGATAGACTACCAAGAGGCAAGAATCTTAGCATCGGCAAATCACTATGTCGAAAATGTAAACGATATAGCTTTTCAGATGAGTGGAGCTTATATAGATGTGCTAAGAAGCTATCAGCTACTTCAAAATGCAAAAGATGCAGTTGCGATAAACCAAAAGATATATGAAGATGTTCAATCACTTTATGATCAAGGTTTAACAACAAAATCAGAGATGACAAAGATATATGCAGCTCTAGCTTTAGCTAAATCAAACCTTGTTGTTCAACAAAACAACACTATAGATAGAGAGTTTAGATTTAAAAGAGTTTTAGGTCGTGATGTAGATGTGAGAGAGTTGAGCCTCCCAGCACTAGATATCCTTATGCCATCAGATATAGACGAGGCTTCAAAACTAGCGATAGAGAACAACCCATCGCTTATAGTTAGCCACTACAACACAAAAGCAGCTGAAGCTCTTTATGTGCAAAAGAAGTCAAAGTACTACCCAAGTGTAGATATTGAGGCGGAACAGCTACTAGACAACCACTCAAAATCACACGGTAAAGGTGCACCTTATGAGTCAGTTGATGATAGACAAAGAATTATGCTAGTGCTTAACTGGAACCTTTTTAACGGTCTAGCAGATCAAGCAGATATACAAAAAAGTAGAAGTGAGATAAACCGTGAAGTTGAGACCCATAAAGATCTAAAAAGACAAACCATAGAGGGGCTTAGCCTATCGTGGTCAGCTTATGAGCTACTAGGTGAGCAGTTAAAAGATCTATATAACTACTATGACTACTCAAAAGATACTCTTGAGAGTTACCAAAGCGAGTATGAGATGGGTAGAAGAACACTTCTAGACCTACTATCGGCTCAAAACGACCTTATAAGCTCAAAATCACAAATCATAAATGCTCAAATGGATAAGCTTTTTGCACAATACCGCATACTTGATGCTATGGGACTTTTAGTTAAAAGTGTACTAGATGAAGATGAGTATAAAAAAGTGATAGATCCAACAATCAACCCTTTTGTAGAGCAAAAAGATACTCTAGAAGATAAAGAAGATACTATAGTTTATAGTGGTGCAAGAGCTGAGGCTATACTAGATAGTGACTTTGATGGTGTTGCAGATGAGCTAGATAAGTGTCCAAATACTCCATTTGGTATCCCTGTAGATGAGAATGGTTGTGAGTTAGATGGTGCCATTAGTAAGTATAATCTAACAGATGAGGCATATACAAAAACATTTAACAAAGCAAAAGAGTAGATATAGCTTTTGTTTATATAGGAGCTGTATTTGGAAGCAGTTTATACTAAAAATGATGCTCTACTAGAGGTACTAGTTTTATATACAAGGCTTTTTCATAAACCTTTCTCAGCGGAGTCCTTGCTTCAAGGACTCCCTGTAGATATGCACTCTAGAGATGGAGTGCTATTTTCCCCGAAGAGTTCAAAATCCCTTTTTTCTCGTGCTGCTGCTCGTGCTGGGCTAAAAAGCACAATACTTAAAAAACCTATAAAGGATTTTTTAAAGCTCCAGTTGCCAGCTATTCTTGTCCTTAAAAATGAAAATAGTTGTATTTTAGAGAGCTTCAATGCCGATAAATCAAAAGCAAAAGTGATATTTTCTGCAAATGGCGAAGCATCTTATGAGTGGATAGAGACAAGCAGACTTGAAGATGAGTACTTAGGCTTTGCTTTTATGCTTAAAAAAGCTTATGAGTATGAAGATGAGCATGGTAACAAAACACTAGATTTTAACAAACAAAAGCACTGGTTTTGGAGTACTTTAGGTTTTTCTAAAAAGATTTACGGCGATGTTATACTAGCTTCTATACTTATAAATATCTTTGTTTTAGCTACTCCGCTTTTTACTATGAATGTCTATGATAGAGTTATACCAAACAATGCTCAAGAGACTTTGATGGTATTTACCATAGGTATCATGGTAGTTTTTATACTAGATGCTACACTTAAGTTTTTAAGGTCTTACTTTTTGGAGATGGCGGGTAAAAAGAGTGATATCATTATGTCATCTATCATCTTTGAGAGGGTGCTTGATCTTGAGCTTAGCTCTCACCCTAAGTCGGTCGGCTCATTTGCAAATAACATAAAAAGCTTCGATAGTGTAAGAGGATTTTTGACAAACTCAACTATGAGTGTACTTATAGATTTCCCTTTTGCGATACTCTTTTTAGCAGTTATCGGCTATATCGCGGGTGTCTTAGTTCTTGTCCCTATAGTTACCATAATCTTAGTAGTTATCTATGCGATGCTTATAAAAAAACCACTCCAAAAAAGCATAGAAGTAACATACGAAGCTAGTGCAAAGAAAAACGGCATACTCATAGAGTCGCTTCATAACATAGAGACTATAAAAACCCACTCTATGGCGGGTAAAACACAGTTTAAGTGGGAAGAGGTTAGTGGTGAGATAGCAAACAAAGGGTTAAAATCTAAGCTTATCTCAGCTTCGATACCAACTGTTACAGGTTTTTTGATAGGTATAAATACTGTTTTGGTTGTTGGTTTTGGAGTCTATCTTATACAAGAGTTTAAACTAACTATGGGTGGAATCATAGCTACTATGATACTCTCAGGTAGAGCCATAGCGCCTATGGGGCAACTTGTAGCTCTTATAACAAACTATGAAGATACTAAAAAATCTTTTACTATGTTAGATGAGATAGTAAATAAACCACTTGAGCGACCACATGCAAAAGAGTTTGTAAAAAGACCAAACCTAAAAGGTGATATAGAGTTTAGAGATGTAACTTTTAAGTACCCAGACTCTGAGGCATTTGCCCTTAAAAATGTTAGTTTTAGCATAAAAGCGGGTGAAAAAGTAGCCTTTATAGGTCGTATAGGTTCTGGAAAAAGCACTATAGCTAAGCTTATACTAAAGCTTTATAAGCCCGAAAGTGGACTGATACTTATAGATGGTATCGATATATCACAAATCGATCCTGCCGACATAAGAGAGGCGATAAGCTATGTACCACAAGATGTCCATCTTTTTCGTGACACCATAAAAAACAACATAACATCTTCACATAGATTTGTAGATGATAGCTGGATGCTTGAGTGTTCTAGAGTGAGTACAACAGATGAGTTTGTAAAACAACATCCACTAGGTTATGATATGCCTATAGGTGAGCGAGGCTTAGGGCTTTCGGGTGGACAAAGACAGAGTGTCGGAATAGCTAGAGCTTTAGTTAATGGTGCGACTATTTGGCTTTTTGATGAGCCTACAAATGCGATGGATCAAACCACAGAAGCTATGGTGCTTAAAAATCTAAAAGAGAATATAGAAGATAAAACTCTCTTTTTGGTAACCCAAAAGATGAGCCTTTTAAATCTTGTTGATAGAGTTATAGTGATGAATCAAGCTCAAAAAGTACTAGATGGCTCAAAAGAAGAGGTGTTAAAAAAGCTAGGGGGTGGCTCTGATGCTTAAAGGCTATAAAGATATAAAAGATGCTTTTTTTGAGAAAAAAGACCTTGAAACAACTAAAGAGTTAAGTAGCACCGATCTTGAATATATGAGTAGCCTTAGTTCGGCTGTTTTATATAAACGCTCAGCCCTAACTCACTGGGTGCTTATAGCTTTTTTTACCACTATAACACTTTTTTTGATCTGGGCATACTTTGCCGATATAGATGAGATCTCAAGAGGGCAGGGTAGAGTTGTACCTAGTGGACAAAACCAAATAGTGCAAAATCTTGAGGGTGGTGTTGTTTCAGAGCTTTTTGTACATGAGGGTGATAGTGTAAAAAAGGGTCAAATACTCCTTAGGATATCAAATGAAAAATCTACTTCAACTCAAATGTCAAATGAGATAAAAGCAAAGTATTTTCAAGCCCAAATCCAAAGGCTAGAAGCGGAGTTAAAGCGAGTCCCTTTTGAGCCCCAGATGAGTGATGATGAGGAGTTAAATAGCTTTTTAGCAAATGAAAAAGAGCTATATGCGACAAATACAAATCAACTATCTTCAAAAATCGCTATATTTTTAGAGCAGATTGCTCAAAAACAAAATCAGCTAAGAGATACAAAGCAGACCATAGAACATCTAAAGTTTTCAGTTCAAGCGATAGACAAAGAGGTCGCTATGACTGAGCCTATGGTTGAAAAAGGTATAAGGAGTCAGGTCGATTTTCTAAAGCTTCAAAGAGAACAAAGTGATGCAAAGCAAAAGCTCTCAAGTGCCGTGTTAAGCATAGATAAGACAAACTCAGAGATAGCAGAGCTAAACAAAAAGATAAAAGAGACAAATGAAGATACCGACTCAAAAACAAGAGAGAAGTTAAACCAAACTATAACTTCACTAAAAGATGTCGAGGCAAACATTCTAGCTTCAAGTGATCAGCTCTTAAGAACAACGGTAAAAGCCCCAACAAATGGAGTTGTGCAAAAACTCTATGTAAACACTATAGGTGGAAGTGTAAAACCCGCACAAGACCTTTTAGAGATAGTCCCAACTGATACAAAGCTTATCATCGAAACAAAAGTTTTGCCAAAAGATATAGCTTTTATATACCATGCTCAAAAGGCAAAGATAAAGTTTTCGGCATTTGATTTTTCCATATATGGCGGACTTGAGGGGAGAGTTATAAACATCTCACCAGACACTATAACCGAAAAAGACAACAAGACTTTTTATATAGTAAATGTCGAAACAGACCAAAACTATATAGAGAAAAATGGTGATAAAAAGTTCATCATCCCAGGTATGGTAGCAGATGTTGATATCATAACGGGTAAAAAAAGTGTGTTAAATTACATACTAAAACCGATACTTAAAACAAAAACATATACATTTACGGAGAGATAATATGCAGATTGTACTTTTTTGTGATGATGCTCTTCTTGTTCAAAGATGGGTGGGCATACTTGAGCCGATTCACAAAACCAAGCTTATAAAAACGACAAAAGCACTTTTAGATACCAAAAATAGCTTAGTTGTGTTTTATGATATGGATGAGCTAGAGGATAGAAACTTCATAATCCTGAGGCTACTTCAAAACAAAAACAGACTCCTATTTTTAAGCAGAACTCCAGAGTTAGCTCAAGCAAAAGAGCTTCTAGCTTTAGGTATAAGTGGTTACTCAAATGCTCTTATGAACAGCTCATTTTTCCTAAGTGCCATAGATGCTATAACTCAAGGGTATGTTTTTATAACCCCGCAGATAACCTCTGCTATGTTAAAAGATATCGCCACTTTAAGTGCTACTAAAAAAGATGATGAGATACTAGCAAAGCTTACCGCTAAAGAACAAGAGGTGGCAAAACTACTAAAAGAGGGGTATAAAAACCAAGATATAGCCGACAGTGTAGGTGTTTCTATAAACACCATAAAAGCCCACATAAAAGCTATATATGAAAAACTTGAGGTTAAAGATAGGCTCTCGTTTGCTGCTCTTTTTATAGATTCCAGATCAAGTCTGGAATGACGAGATATTGTCACCCTGAACTTGATTCAGGGTCTCATCATATAGATTCCAGATCAAGTTTGGAATGACGGGTGGTGAGTCTGGAATAACTGTTATTTGTCATTCTGAACTTGATTCAGAATCTCACACCACAACCTTGATTCAGGGTCTCATTATATAGATTCCAGATCAAGTCTGGAATGACTGGTTGTGGGTCTGGAATGACTGGTTGTGGGTCTGGAATGACTAGGGTTTTTAGAGTGACAAACTAGAAGTTATCCTTAGGATTAGCATCACTTAGGTGTGGCCAGATTAGCTTAGTTCCGCCTAGTATGTGAAAATGTAGGTGCTTAACCTCTTGATGCCCATCTTCACCTATATTTGTTATGACTCTGTAGCCACTTTTGTCTATGCCAACTTTTCTAGTAACCTCTTGCATAAATAGTGTCAAACCCTCCATGGTTTTAGCATCTACTTCATGAAAACTATCGACATGTTTTTTTGGTATAGCTAGTATATGTACTGGTGCTTTTGGGTTTATGTCGTGAAATGCTAGAAAATTCTCATCTTCTAAGACTATATTTGATGGTAGCTCTTTGTTTATGATTTTACAAAATATGCACATTAGATTATCCTTATCTTTTTGATTTGAAATGTATTTTAACATCTTATAATTATTTTTTGCCTATAATAGCGACTAATTTTAGACTCACACGGAGTAGGTTGATTTGGAAAAATGGTATGAAGCTATAAGGGGTGCCTCAAGTACTAAGGAACTTGAGAGTTTAAGGGTAGATATTTTTGGTAAAAAGGGTGTGCTTACACTTGAACTAGCAAAGATTAAAGACTTAAGTCCAGAACAAAAAGGTGCTGTGGCAAAAGAGCTAAACACTCACAAAAATGCTCTTATGCAAGAGCTTGTTAGTAAAAAAGATGAACTAAGCTTAATGGAGTTAGAGCAAAAGATGGCTCAAGAGGGGATAGATACATCACTATATTCTCAAGATGCTAGAGATGGCGGTGCTCTTCATCCTGTTATGCAGACTATGGATAGGATAGTTGAGTATTTTGCTTCTATGAATTTTGCTATAAAAACAGGTAGTATGGTAGAGAATGACTTTAACAACTTTGAAGCACTAAACCTACCAAAACACCATCCAGCTAGAGATATGCAAGATACTTTTTACTTCAAAGATGAGATGCTACTTCGTACACACACCTCACCAGTTCAGATAAGAACTATGCTTAACTCAAAACCACCTATCCGTATGATAGCCCCTGGAGCGGTTTTTAGAAGAGACTATGACCTTACACATACACCTATGTTTCATCAAGTAGAGGGGCTTTTAGTAGATAAGAGCGGTAGTGTTTCGTTTGCAAACCTTAAGTTTATACTTGAGGATTTTTTAAAACATATGTTTGGTGATGTAAAAGTCCGTTTTCGCCCTAGTTTTTTCCCTTTTACAGAGCCATCTGCTGAGGCTGATATATCTTGTGTATTTTGCCATGGAGATGGGTGTAGAGTCTGCTCAAAAACAGGTTGGCTTGAGGTTTTAGGGTGTGGCATAGTAGATCCAAATGTCTTTAAAGCGGTAGGCTATGAGGATGTTAGCGGTTATGCTTTTGGACTTGGAGTCGAGAGATTTGCTATGCTAATCCACCAAATAGGAGACTTAAGATCACTATTTGAGGGTGATATGAGATTGTTGGAGCAGTTTAGATGATAGTTACTAGAAGTTGGTTAAATGAGTGGGTTGATCTTAGCGATGTATCATCAGATGAGCTTTATAAAGTACTAAACTCCATAGGTCTTGAGGTAGATAAGATTGAGTCTAGTGCCTTGCCTGATGGCATAGTATTTGGGCATGTACTAAAGTGTGAAAAACATCCAGATGCTTCAAAACTCTCTGTTTGTGAGGTTGATGTTGGAAGTGGTGTAAATCTCCAGATAGTCTGCGGGGCACCAAATGTAAAAGAGGGGCAAGATGTAGTAGTTGCTACAAGTGGAACTACTATGCCAGATGGTTTGGTTATAAAACCTGTAAAGTTAAGGGGTGTTGAGTCAAATGGTATGATATGCTCAGCCAAAGAGCTAGGTTTAGCAGATATAAATGATGGCATTTTAGAGCTAGATAGCAGTATAGGTGAGTATAAGTTAGGAACAAGTGTAAACACAAACCATATACTCTGCGATACCCTTATAGAGATAGAACTAACGGCAAATAGAGGCGATTGTTTAAATATCAGAGGTGTAGCAAGAGACATCTCTGCCGCGCTAGATAAACCTCTTCTTGAGCTAAACTACAAAGAGAGTGATGAAAAAAGGCTTGGTGTTGGAAGGTTTTTGCATATATCAAATAGTGCAGATATCGATGTAAATCTTAAATATAAAGTTGTTGAGCCTAAAGAGTTCTCTTTGGTGTTGCTTCTTAGGCTGAGATTAGCACAAATAGGTCTAAAGATAGAAAATGAGATAGATGCTCTTATGAGATATATAACTCATAGTTGCGGTGTTTTACTAAAAGCATACAGTTATGGTTTTTTTGAAAATGAGACTACGGCTCAGATAAATTTAGCTTTAGATAAAAACTCACTAGTTAGTATATCTAACTCCAAAAATGAGGTAGCCTCCATAGCGGGACTTAGCCAAAGTGATAACTCAAAAGCGACAACTAAAGATCATCTTATACTTATAGAGGCTAGTTATATAGACCCAGAAGATATATCTAAAAAAGTATATGGAAAGGGTGTCAAAACTACAGATGAGTACTATAAGTCTTCAAGGGGTAGTGAGTCAAATCTCGAACTAGGACTGAAGCTATCTATGTATCTTTTAGAGTCCTATTCAGACTCTATCATATATGGCGGAGTTATAGAGCATACAAAAGATATAGATAGCAAGGTTATAAGCTTTAAAAAGTGCGATATAGAGAAGATTATAGGTTTAGAGATAGATAGGCTTCATATAAATAAGATACTGAAAAATCTTGGCTTTGCTACAGATAAAACAGTAGCTGATAACTTTGTAGTATCGGTACCAAAACATAGACACGATATCCACAACATACAAGATATAGCAGAGGAGATTCTTCGCATAATAAGCATAGATAGTATCCCTGCTAAAGCTATAACTTTTAGTGAACAAAACCGTATAAATAGTGACTATATTGAGTATAAAAAAAGGAGTGAATATAGAAAAAAAGCTGCTAATAGTGGCTTTTATGAGTCTATACACTTTGCTTTTGATGAGAGAAGTTCACTCTTAAAGTACGGTTTTAGTGTTTTAGATAAAAAGCTTGAACTCTTAAACCCTATAGTAAATACTCTAGACACTCTAAGAACAACACTTTTGCTTTCACTCTTAAGATCAGCATCATCAAATGCTAAAAATAGCTACTCATCTATAAGACTTTTTGAGATAGGTTCGGTTTTTAGCAAAGATAGAGAAGAGTCTTTAAAACTTGGGGTAGTTTTTAGTGGCGACAAAGAGGAAGATGGACTTTTAAACAGTGGTAAGCCACAAAAGGTAGATTTTGGTTATTTTTTAAAAAAACTATCTAGCATTATAGGTAGTTTTGAACTAGTTAACTCAAAACCAGACCACAAACTAGCTCACCCTTTTATATCGGCTGATATCTTGATAGATGGTAAAAGAGTGGGTGAGGTTTTTAGGCTCCATCCTGCTATAGAAGATGAGTTTGATTTGGGTGATACTTTTATGTGCGAAGTGGAGTTTGATAAGCTAGTATTTGGACTTAAAACAGCAAATGAGATATCGAGATTTCAACCATCTTTTAGAGACCTTAGCTTAGTTGTGCCAAATACCATTGAGTATAAAGATATAAAAATCGCTATAGATGAGGTAGCGGGGAGTGAAGTAAAAAGATACTATCCTGTAGATAGATATACAGATGAAACACTAGCTCAAAGTGCAAGTTTAACTATAAGATTTATGCTTCAAAGTCCAACTAAGACATTTGAAGAGGATGATATCAACTCCATTATGAACTCTATACAACAAAATCTAAATCAAAAACTAGGGATAGAACTTAGATGAAACAAGCAACAATAACTCCTGTTAAAACATTTGATATAGTAGTTGATGATATAGCATCCGATAAATCAATATCTCACAGATGTGCTATGTTTGCGATGTTGGCTGATGGAGTTAGTGTTATAAGAAACTACCTAAGGGCTGGAGATACCCTTCATACTCTAAATATAGTAAAACATCTAGGTGCAACTGTAGAGGATGATGGTAAGGTTATAAAAATCAGCTCAAGCGGTATAAAAGAGAGTAAAGAGATACTAGATTGTGGAAACTCTGGAACAGGTATGAGGCTATTTTGTGGGCTTTTAAGCTCAGCAGATGGACATTTTATACTAACTGGCGATGAGTACTTAAATGCTAGACCTATGAAAAGAGTTACAGCTCCACTTATAGAGTTAGGTGCAAAGATAGATGGTAGAGCAAATGGTGATCTAGCTCCACTAAGTATAAGAGGCTCATCTCTTAGAGCATTTACTTATGAGAGCAAAATAGCTTCAGCTCAAGTTAAAAGTGCCATGATATTAGCAGCTCTAAGAGCCGACGGTGAGTGTAAGTTTAGTGAACCTGAACTTAGCCGTGACCATACCGAGAGGATGCTAAGAGGCATGGGTGCAGATATAAAAACAGATGGTTTACTAACTACTATAAACCCACTAAAAAAACTTCTAAAACCCTTAGATATCACTGTTCCTGCCGATCCATCAAGTGCATTTTTCTTAGCCGTTGCAGCCGCTATAACACCAAATGCTAAAGTAACCTTAAAAGATTTAACCCTAAATCCTACCCGCATAGAGGCTTTTGAAGCACTAAAAAAGATGGGTGCAAAAGTTGAGTATATAAAAAAAGAGGATAAGTACGAACCTATCGGCGATATAGTAGTTGAGTATAATAAACTAGAGGCTATAGTGGTTGAAGATAATATCTCATGGCTTATAGATGAGTTGCCTGTGCTTAGTATCGCATTTGCTTGTGCTAATGGCAAGAGTCTTATAAAAAATGCCAAAGAGCTAAGGGTAAAAGAGTGCGATAGGATAACTGCTATGGTAGAGGGGTTAAAATCTTGTGGCATAGAGGTTAATGAGTTTGAAGATGGATATAGTGTAGTTGGTGGAGAGTTAAAAAGCTCTAGAGTTAGTAGCTTTGGGGATCACCGTATAGCTATGAGTTTTTTAGTTGCAGGTCTAAAAAGCGGTATGGTTGTTGATGATATAGAGTGTATAGATGCCTCTTTTCCAAACTTCATAGATATACTACAAAAGATAACTAGTGTGGAGATAGTATGAAGATAGAGTTAGCGGAGAGCTATGGTTTTTGCTTTGGTGTAAAAAGGGCTATAAAGATAGCAGAGGAGAATAAAAACTCAGCTACATATGGCCCACTAATACACAACTCAAAAGAGATAGAGAGGCTAGATAAAGACTATGCAGTTGGACTAGTTGAGGATCATACTACTTTTAAGGCTGGAGATAAAGCAGTCGTTAGAACTCATGGTATCCAAAAGCATGAGCTAGAGGAGTTAAAGGCAAAAAAAGTTGATGTTATAGATGCAACTTGCCCATATGTAACAAAGCCTCAACAGATTTGCCAAGAGATGAGTGAAGCGGGGTATGATATAGTTATATTTGGTGATGATGCTCACCCTGAGATAAAAGGTGTAAAGAGTTATGCTAAAGATGGGGCTTTAGTGGTTACTAGCCCTGCTGATTTGGAAGATGTAAAACTTCGCGAAAAGATAGCACTAGTTGCTCAAACTACTAGAAGAGTAGAGGATTATCTTGAAGTTGCATCTTATCTTATACCTAGATATAAAGAGGTGAGAGTTTTTAACACCATTTGCAATGCCACATTTGATAACCAAGAAGCGGTTAGAAAGCTCTCAAAAAGAGCCGATGTAATGATCATAATAGGCGGCAAAAACTCATCTAACACAAAACAGCTCTATAATATATCAAAAGATAATTGCCCAGATAGCTACCTTATAGAAGATGAAGATGAGCTTGATTTTTCATGGTTTAAAGATAAAGATCTTTGCGGTATAAGTGCGGGTGCTTCGACTCCTGATTGGATTATTCAAAAAGTAATCGACTCTATAAGCTCTAGAGTAGATACTTTATAATTATATTATCTATAATTTGCTACAATAGCAAAATTTTAGTAGCAGAGGATGAGAGTTAATGGCATTTGATGGTGAACCATACGAGGAAGAGAGTTTTGCGGAGTTATTTGCAGCGAGTGAAAAAGAGCAAGAAGAGAGCAAGATAGTAGAGGGTGAGTTAGTAGAGATCCAAGCTGATGATAACAGAGCTTTGATAAGTGTTGGTGATAAACTAGAGGGTATCCTTAGCTTAGATGAGATAAGCGAAAATGGCGAACTAAAGTTCGGTGTTGGCGACAAGATAAAGGTTATGATAACTGGTTATTATAACGAAAGACCAAAGATTTCTTACAAAAAAGTTCAAGAACAATTAAAAACATTAGAGTTTATAGAATCCCACAAAGAAGATTTTGAAGATATAGTAGTAGATGGTGTTATCACTAAGAAAAATCGTGGTGGCTATGTACTAGAAGCTGATGGTGTATCGTTTTTTCTACCAAGATCTTTAGCACTTTTTAAAGATGACAATGTTGTAGGTAAAAAAGTAAAAGCTCAAGTTAGCAAGATAGATGAGAGCAATGGAACTATAGTAGTATCTCGTAGAAAGCTTTTCAACGAAGAGAGAAAAAGAAAAAAAGAGATAGTAGCAGCACTTATGGATAGCGATGAGATCATCCAAGGTGTTATCAAAAAAATCACAAGCTACGGTATGTTTGTTGATGTTGGTGGCATAGATGGTCTAGTTCACTACAACGAGATAAGCCATAAAGGTCCTGTTAATCCATCAAAACACTATAAAGAGGGCGATAGTGTAGAGGTTAAGATACTAGAGTACGATAAAGAGAAAAAACACCTATCATTATCTATAAAAGCGGTAAAAGCAGATCCATGGATAGAGATAGAAAATGAGCTAGAAGAGGGCGATAGAATAAGTGTTGTTGTATCTAACATAGAAAACTATGGTGCTTTTGTTGATCTAGGAAATGATGTAGAGGGATTTTTGCATATATCTGAGATATCATGGGATAAAAATGTTAAAAACCCATCAGACTATATAACACTAGGTCAAGAGATAGATGTTGAAGTTGTTGAGATTAACCCTAAAACTCATAAACTAAGAGTATCTCTAAAGACTCTACTACCTAAACCTTTTGATGAGTTTATCAAAAAACATAGCGAAGGCGATGTAGTAAAAGGTGAAGTTGTTTCACTAACTGACTTTGGTGCTTTTGTAAAGATAAGCGAAGTAGAGGGGCTGCTACACAACCAAGATATATCGTGGAACAAGGGTGCTAAGTGTAAAGATATGTTGAGTGTTGGCGAAGAGGTTGAGGTTAAGATAGTAAGAATCTTACCAGATGAGCAAAAAGTATCTCTAAGTAAAAAAGCACTAGATGAGAGTCCAGTTGAGCTTTTTGCTAAAACTCATAAGCTAAATAGCATAGTAAATGGAACCATTAGAGATATAAAAGATTTTGGTGTTTTTGTATCTTTAGAAGATGGTGTCGATGCACTTATTAGAAATGAAGATTTAGCTCCACTTGTAAAAGAGGAGTTAAACATATCTGATACTATCGAAGCTGCTATAGCTTTTATAGATGCTAAAAAAGATCGCATAAGATTATCTGTGAAAAAACTAGATTATCTAAAAAATCAAGCTATGCTAGACGAGATAAACGATGATCAAACAAACTCTTTGGGTGATCTTATAAAAGATAAATTTAAAAGATAAGTAGAATGCAAAAAGTCTATAAATGGCTAACTCCACTCATAGCGGTTGGGGTTGCTGTTTTTACTGCACTTTTTGTTTTATCTCTATATGAACATAACCAACCAGTTGAGGTCAAAAGTTTAGATTTACAGACTCAAAATTCTCTGCCAAATTATAAAAAAAACTGGTTAGATAGTTTTTCAAAAATCGATATAGAGCAACACAACTATCCTCTAGGTGAGGTGCTTATAAAGTTTGATTTACAAAAAGAGTCTATAAAAAAACTACCTCTTTATAGACTTTTAGCAAATATCTCTGATCCTTATGAGCTTTTTTGCTTAGAGCAAGAGGTTAAGCTAACAAAATTACACTATATTTTAAACAAAAACAGTAGCAATATAGAGCTTTTTATATATGCTGATGATAAAAATAGACTAGAAAATCTACTCTTGAGACTTAAAGAGTATGATATAAAAGCTCAAATAGAGCCAAATACTAAGGAGACCTAATGCAAAAATATACCATCGTAGTTTGCGACCATATACATGAGTCTGGTTTAGAGCTACTTAAAAATAGCGAAGATATAAATCTTATAATGGCAGCAGATGAGGATAAAACAAAACTTCTAACCATCATAGAAGAGGCCGATGTTGCCATAACTAGAAGCTCAACAGATGTTGATGCTAACTTTATACTTCATGCTAAAAAGATGAAAGCTATAGTTAGAGCAGGTGTTGGTGTCGATAATGTCGATATAGCAGGATGTTCTAAAGAGGGAATCATCGTTATGAATGTCCCAACTGCAAATACTATAGCAGCGGTTGAGCTTACTATGGCTCATATGTTATCTTGTATGAGAGCTTTTGTCTACTCACATAACCACCTAAAACTAGATCGTGTTTGGAAGAGAGAGAAGTGGTATGGCTATGAGCTAAAGGGTAAAAAACTAGGTGTTATAGGGTTTGGAAATATCGGTAGCCGTGTAGCAAAAAGAGCTCAAGCTTTTGAGATGGATATAGTCGCTTATGACCCATATATAAACCCTTCAAAAGTAACCGATCTTAACATGACTTACACTAAAAATTTTGAAGATATACTATCGTGCGATGTTATAACTATACATACTCCAAAAAACAAAGAGACTACAAATATTATCTCTTATGATGAGATAGCAAAAATGAAAGATGGAGTTGTACTTATAAACTGTGCTAGAGGTGGACTTTATAATGAAGAAGCACTCTACGATGGACTAAAAAGTGGTAAAATTCGCTTTGCAGGTATAGATGTTTTTGCAAAAGAACCAGCTACAAATCACCCACTTTTAGAGCTTGATAATATCATAGTTTCTCCACACTTAGGGGCAAATACTTTTGAGTCGCAGTACAATATAGCAGTTCAAGCAGCATCAAATGCGATATCGGCAGCTAAAGGTATATCTTACCCACATGCTATGAACTTACCTATAGATGAGACTACCATAGAGCCATTTGTTAAGCCGTTTTTAGAGATGGGTCAAACTATAGGTTTTTTACAATCTCAACTAAACAAATCACAAATAGTATCTATAAAAGTTAGTGGTCAAGGTGATATCTCTAGTTATGTAGATTCACTTGCAACTTTTGTGCTAGTTGGTGCTATGAGCCATAGAAGCGATGACACCATAAACTATGTAAATGCCGACTTTTTAGCAGCTGAAAAAGGTATAAAAGTAGAGACTAAAGCACTTCAAGACTCTAAAGTCTATAAAAACCTTATAACTGTAAAAATAAGCACTTCAGATGGCAGTACAACCTCTATGAGTGCTACTATATTTGATGATCATATCTTTAGGATCGTATCTATCGATGGGTTTGATATAGATGTTGCTATAAAAGGTGATATGTTAGTGCTTAAAAACAAAGATGTCCCAGGTGTTATAGGTAGTGTAGGTAGCATACTTGCAAAATACTCTGTAAATATAGCAGACTTCTCTTTAGCTAGAAACTCACAAAAAGAGGCTATGGCGGTTATCTTAGTAGATGATGTGGTAAGCGAAAAGATTTTAGATGAGCTTCACTCGCTTGATGCTTGTTCTAGTGTCGCTTATGCTAGACTCTCGTAGCTAGAGCCTAGCTACTACCCTCTTTATCTAAAGCAAATACCATTTTGGGTAGAATCACAAAATCAATTTAAGGATTTTTTTTAATGAGCAAAGCAAAAATTAATGGAAAAGTTTGGAAATTTGGAAAAGATATAGATACAGATCTTATAATAGCAGCAAGATATCTAAACACATCAGTACCAGAAGAGTTGGCAAAACATGTTATGGAAGATGCTGATCCTAATTTTGTAAAAAAGATGAACAAGGGTGACATTATAGTAGCAGATGAGAACTTTGGTTGTGGAAGTAGCCGTGAACATGCCCCTATCGCACTAAAAGCAGCAGGAGTATCGGTAGTTATTGCCCCTACTTTTGCTAGGATTTTTTATAGAAACGCTTTTAATATGGGGCTACCTATACTAGAGCTTAAAGAGGCAAATGAGATAGAAGAGGGTGATGAGTTAGAGGTAGATATGGATGCTGGAACCATCACAAACAAAACAACTTCAAAAATATATAAATTTATACCAATCCCACCGTTTATGCAAGAGCTTTTAGATGCGGGTGGACTTATGAACTATGCAGCAAATGAGGTAAATAGATAATGAAAAAATATAAAATATCAGTCATAAAAGGTGATGGCATAGGTCCAGAGATAGTCGATGAGGCTATAAAAGTTTTAGATAGAGTCTCTTATGTTTGTGGTTTTACACTTGAGCTTGAAGAGTACCTAATGGGCGGTATCGCAGTTGATGTAAAAGGTGTTCCACTTCCAGATGAGACGATACAAGGTGTACTAAATAGCGATGCTTGTTTGTTTGGTGCTATAGGTGGTGCTAAGTGGGATAATTTGCCAAGAGAGCTTCGCCCTGAAAGTGGACTTTTGAAATTTAGACAAGCTATGGGAGTCTATGCAAATCTTCGTCCTGCCGTTGTTTTTGATGAGTTAGTAAATGCTAGTACTCTAAAACCAGAGGTGATTAGAGGTGTTGATCTTATGGTTGTTCGTGAGCTTATCGGCGGTATATACTTTGGTGAGCCTAGAGGAAAAGATGAGACTCGCGGATGGAATACTATGGTCTATAGTGTAGATGAAGTGACTCGTATAGCCCATCAAGCTTTTAAACTTGCTCAAAAAAGAAGAAAAAAAGTCTGTTCAGTCGATAAAGCAAATGTCCTTGATGTTTCGCAACTATGGAGAGATGCCGTTATAGAAGTGGCAAAAAATTACCCTGATGTTGAGTTAAATCATATGTATGTAGATAATGCCGCTATGCAGCTTATAGCAAACCCAAAACAGTTTGATGTTATATTAACGGGCAATATTTTTGGGGATATACTAAGTGATGAAGCTAGTATGTTGAGTGGTTCTATAGGGCTTTTACCATCAGCTTCTATCGGTGATAAAACCGCTATCTATGAGCCTATCCATGGTTCAGCACCCGATATAGCAGGTCAAGGTATCGCAAACCCTATCGCAACCATTGCAAGTGCTGCTATGATGCTTAGATACTCACTAGGTGAGACAAAAGCGGCAGATATGATAGATAATGCTATCAAAAAAGCACTAAGTGAGGGGTATAGAACTAAAGATCTATCATCTTTTGATGCTAAAGAGATATGCTCAACTATAGAGATGGGCTCAATCATAGCGAACTATATAGAGTAGTATGAAAACACTCACACTAGCCAACATCTACGAGCTTCAAGGGTTAAAAGATGATGCACTTAGTATCTATAAAGAGATACTAAAAAACGATCCAAACAACTCCGAAGCAAAGATAGGGATAAGAAGGCTAAGTGGTATGAGAAAAAAGTTTTTGGGAGTAAACTCACAGATGCGGGATTTTTTTATAAAGATGGAAGATGATGTTGAGTTTAATGAGTTTGAGAGGTGGTTGTTAAAGCTATGGAACTAAAAGATGTGATACTATCGACTCTAGCAGAGCTTCAAGATGAGCCACAAGAGCAAAAGCCTACAAGCAGAGTGAGTGTTGTAACAAAACAAAAGCAAGAGAGTGAGCCAAAGCCACTATATCAAGAGGCGAGTATATTTCAAGATGAGCCTATAAACTCATCTGAACTACTTTTTTTAACAAACCTAAAAGAGAGACTACTTGTACTATTTGAGGGTTTTCAAGCCCCAAATAATGCTAACATAGAGGCAAAAGTAGATCTAACCCTTAACTTTTTAGAGTATATACTTGTAAATATTGACAACCGCATAATAGAACTAGAACATAAAGAGTAGAGCTTGAAAAGATATAGAGTTTTAATAGACACGATAGATGAAAAAGGGCTTGTTCATAAGATTTCAGGGGTTTTTTACAGAAACGATCTAAACATCATCTCAAATAGTGAGTTTGTCGATAATGAGACAGATAAATTTTTTATGAGAAGTGTCATAGAGGGCGATATCGATCTAGATAGCCTAAAGGCTGAGCTAAAAGATCTACTCCCAAGTGGTGCAAATATAAGAGTCGTTGAGCCAAAAAACAAAAACATAATTCTACTAGCCACAAAAGAGTTCCATGCACTAGGTGATATACTAGTTAGGCATGAGGCGGGTGAGCTTGAGGCAAATATACTAGCAGTTATCTCAAACCATAAAAGCCTTGAGGGTTTTGTAAAAAAGTTTGATATACCATATATAGCTATATCGCATGAAGATCTTAGTAGAGTTGAGCATGAGAGGCTAATCATAGAGCAGATAAAGAGTTACGGCGATGTTGATTATATAGTTTTGGCTAAATATATGCGGATATTAACTCCTGAGTTTGTAGGTGAGTTTGATGGGAAGATTATAAATATTCACCACTCATTTTTACCCGCTTTTATAGGTGCAAACCCTTATAAACAAGCATATGAGCGGGGTGTAAAGATCATAGGGGCGACATCTCATTTTGTAAATAACAACCTAGATGATGGACCGATAATAGCTCAAGAGATTATAAGGGTAAACCATGCTTATAATTGGAGAGATATGCAACAACTCGGTCGCGATGTTGAGAAGGTTGTTTTATCAAAAGCACTTAAACTCGCCCTTGAAGATAGAATCTTTATATATGCAAACAAAACAGTAATCTTTTAGATGTTTAACATAGTTTTAGTCCATCCACAGATCCCAAACAACACAGGGGCTATAGGTCGTCTTTGTGTAAATACCTCTTCAACTCTTCACATCATAAAGCCCATAGCATTTGACATAGACGAAAAAGCAGTTAGAAGAGCGGGGCTTGATTATTGGCACAAGGTAGATCTTATAGTTTGGGAGAGCTTAGAGGAGTTTTTTGCATCAAACCACATAGGCTCAAATGCCTATTTTGCCACCACAAAAACCGATAAACCTTTTTTTGAGGCTGAGTTTAAAGTGGGTGATTATATATTTTTTGGGAGCGAGACAAAAGGGCTACCTAAAGAACTCCTTCAAACTCAAAACAATATAACCATACCGATGGGAAAAGATGGGCGAAGTTTAAATCTAGCCATAAGCACAGGGATAGTGCTTTATGAGGCGATAAGACAAAACTACAACTACTTTAAGGAGAATATATGAGCGGTTTTATAGATGCTATTATGGTTTTGCTATTTGTACTTTTTATGGTCTATATAGTTATAGGTTACCACCACAATAAGCTTGAAAAACAGAAAAAATTAGATGAGAAGCAGGGTAAAAAAGAGTGAAAAACTACCTTTTTTTAGCTCTTGTTTTACTCTTTAGTGGTTGTGCTACATATGTACCACCAAAACAAGTTGCAGACCTTGAAACTATCTCGCAAAATCCAAGCTCATATACAGATACCATCACTCCAAAGTATATATATCAAGAGGATTTTTTTGATAGATACTATAAGATTTGGCAAAGTGGTATCACAAACAAAAAAGAGGATATCGCATGGGGTTTTAATGTTTATAGTGAAAAAAATAGTTATGGCATAAACCTAAAACCGCTAAAAAAAGAGTTTTTTCAAAAGCTAAAAATAAGTTCAAACTTTGATGATTTTAAGAGTATAAACAGAGCAGCTATAACTGTAAAGTATGTAAATCTTAGAGTTTTTCCAACTTCTGATATGCTCTTTAAAGACCCGCAACAAGCTGGAGAGGGGTTTCCATTTGATTATATGCAAAACAGCTCTCTAGCACCAAATGAGCCTATATATATCTCACATTTTAGTAGCGATAAAGAGTGGGCATATGCTTTTAGCTCTTACGCTTCTGGGTGGATAAAAAGTGATGATTTTGCATATATGAGTGATGATGATATCAAGGCTATAAGAGAGGCAAAAAAAGTTTTTATAGCTAAAGATGGCTTCTCACTACTTAGTCAAAACGGTAGTTTTTTGTTTAAAAGTAGAGTCGGAATGGTTTTACCTTTAGTAGAAGATGAGGGCGATTTTTTAGTACTAGCTTTTAGTGCCACACAAGAAAATGCACCTATAAAAAACTATACACTTATACCAAAAGATATAGGTTTTTTGGAGTTTGCAACTTTTGAGCCAAAGCATATAGAGCTAGTTATAGATGAGCTTATAAAAGATAGATACGGCTGGGGCGGTATGTTTGAACAAAGAGATTGTTCATCTATGATGAGGGATTATTTTGGCTTTTTTGGTTACTTTTTACCTAGAAACTCCGCTGCTCAAGCTAGAGTAGGCGATGTTATAAGTCTAAAAGGTTTAAGCGAAAAACAAAAGATTGAGCTTATAAAAAAAGAGGCGATACCATTTAGAACTATACTCTTTAGAAGAGGTCATGTGGTGCTTTATGTGGGGAGTGTTGATGGTGAGATTATTGTTTTTCACAACACTTGGGGAGTTAGGACAAAAGAGGGTGATAAGATCGGTCGTTTTATAGTTGGAGAGGCACTTTTTAGCACTCTAAAGTTAGGGGGTGAGCTAAAAAATGCCGATAGTGACTCAACACTACTTAAAACCATAGAATCGATGAATATTTTAAGATAATTTCAACTGTATTTAATCTTTTTAACATTATGATTTTCATTATCATTTTATAAGGGGTTTAGTTTGAAAAACAAAATATTTATATCATCTTTAACATCACTACTTTTAGTGCAAGGTTTTAGTGCAGATGAGAGTAAGCTTGAAGATCTATACATAACAACAGCTACTAAAACAGAGAAAAATATCGATGGAGTAAGTGCATCTGTTGTGGTTATAACAAAAGAGGATATGCAGAAAATCTCTGCTACAAATGTCGGTGATGCACTTAGAAAAGTACCATCGCTAAATATCCAAATGGGGAGATTTCCACACCCTAGTTCAGCCTCAAAAGGCTCGATCTCTATAAGGGGAGTTGGACCAAATGGTACACTTATACTTTTAGATGGTAAAAGGCTCAGTGGTGAGACAGAGCAACCTTATGAGCTAGATAGGATACCTGTTTCGATGATAGAGCGTATAGAGATAGTAAAAGGCTCTATGAGTACACTCTATGGTAGTGATGCGATCGGTGGGGTTATAAATATAATCACTAAGAAAAATATAGATATAAATCAGAGTGATTTAGACATAAAATATGGTCAAAATAACCATGCAGATGCGAGACAAAGGGTGATAAACCTCTCAACTATGGGTAGTCTTGATGGCTATAAATATAAACTCTATGGTTCACTTACAGATAACTCATCTTTTAGGCTAGATAGAAATTATACTCAAATGGTACCAGTAAATCCAGCTCATCCACAACATGGGAAACAAGGGACTTTAGGTGTAACTTACTTAGATGATGCAACAGTTGGAAGTATAGGGGCTTCACTAGAAAAAGATATCACCAATAGTTTTACTATGGGAGTCGATCTTAACTACTTCAAAGAAAATAGAGAGGGTGAGTACTTAGGGGTTTCTCCTATGACTGGAAATCCTGCTCCTGTTCAAAACACTCCAGTTTTCTCTAAAGATAAAAACAATAGATTTGATTATTCGGTATTTGCAAGATACGATATTACAGATGAGTTGAGTACAACTCTAAGATATTATAAGTCTGATTATGAGAAGAGAAATGAGACGACTCCTATGAACTTTGCGGGTCCTACAAATACAAAATTTAGTGCAAATGTTGAAGTTGATACTATAGAGTCGGTAACAACATATGCTCTAAATGATGCAAATCTTCTAACTCTAGGGCTTGATTTTAGAAAAGAAAAAAGGGATAGCTCAGCTATAAATCCAGATCCAACTTCAAGTGATTTTATAACAAAAAAAGTTGAGTATAAAGCAGCTTATTTGCAAGATGAGATAGAGTTTAGCGATACTCTAAATGCTACAGTTGGTATAAGATACGATGATATATCAAATGCTTCAAGCAAGACTACTTTTCAAGGTGGTGTAGTCTATAGACTAGATGAAAACAATAAAATAAGAGCAAACTTTGCAACAGGTTACCGCGCCCCTGATATAGCTGAGTATTTTGTTGTTTCACCTCTTTTTAAAGATGCTAAGAGATATGGTTCAGAGGTGATAAATACTATAAAAACAACAGCTTATAACCTAAAACCAGAGGAGTCAAAAACCTATGAGTTAGCCTACTCAAATAGCTTCAATGGGCTAAATAGTGAGCTAGTGCTTTTTAGAACAGAGGTTAAAGATAAGATAGATTTGGTCTCTTACGGAGCAGGTGCTAATAAATACTACACAAGTGAAAACCTTGAAAAGGTAAATATCAATGGTGTTGAGCTTAATTTTGATTATATGCTAAATAAAAATTTTGATGCAGGGTTAAACCTAACATACCTAAAAACAAAAGATAAACAAACAAGCAAAGAGATTATATATACACCAAATATAAGTGCGGCACTAAATCTAACCTATAAGCCAATAGAGCCACTTCAAACAAACCTAAATGTCAGATATATAGGTAGACAATATGAAGATGTGCTAAATAGAGATAAAGTTAGTGGCTACTCACTAGTTGATGTTGGTGCTAGTTATGAGCTAAATAAAACATTTAGTGTTTATGGCGGAGTCGATAATATTTTTGATAAAAAAGTAGATACAAATATAGACATAAATGTAGGGACTTTTTACTTTGCTGGTTTTCGTATAAAGATATAGTTTTTATCTCTTACCCTGAGCCTTATCGTCATTCTGAGCTTGACTCAGAATCTAAGGCTATAGAATAAAATAGATTCCAGATCGAGTCTGGAACGACTATCCCCCGTCACCCTGAACAAGGTTCTGGGTCTCGCTCGACTCAGAATCCATTGTTTTAGATTCCAAATCGAGTTTGGAATGACGGGGTCTTAAGTTTGGAATGACAAAAAACCGTCATTCTGAGCTTGACTCAGAATCTCACTTCACAATCTTTATCTCAAAAATCTTTTTTTTAGTATCTAGCAGTACCACATCCCCGCCATGAGCCTCAGCTATCTGTTTAGAAAGAACAAGCCCTAGTCCATTACCTTTTACTTTTGTACTTTTAAAAGCCTCAAAAAGGTTATCTTTTCTCTCTATCTCTATCCCATTGTCGTAGATGTAAAATATATGAAACTCTTTATCTTCTTTGTAACTAAGCTCGATAACTCCATCATCTCTCTCATCAAGCTCTATGGCATCTATAGCATTTGCCAAAAAGTTACTAAACATCATCTCTAAAAGATCTCTATCGGCATATAGCATAATCTCATCTTTTGGGTATATAAACTCTATCTCTTTACTAAAACCGTAGTGTTCAGCCATAATAATAAGCTCTTTTTGAAGCTCACTCCATAAAAAGTTAGATTTATTTATCTTTATGCCTTTGCTAAACATAAGTGTAGCTTTTATAATTCGCTCTACTTTATATATCGCTTTTTGTATCTCTTCAACTATGGGGATATTTTTATCCATCACCCTTTTTTTTAGAGTTGAGCTAAGCAGGGCTATTGAGCCTATGGGGTTTCTTATCTCATGAGATAGATGAGCCGCCATTTGCCCCATCGTAGCAAGGTTCTCTTTTTTCTTTTGTTCGGTTATATCTGTTGCACTAAAGAGCAGTTTTTCTTTATAGGTGGAGCTTTTTACTAAGTAGTATTTTGAGTCAAACTCTAACTCATAATCATCTTCACTTACCCTAAGAAGCTCATAAAAATTACCCAAATCTTTTGCTTTTGAGTTTTGTAAAAATATCTCTCTATCTTCTTGAAGTATCCATATAGCGGTAGGTAAAAACTCTACCACTTCTTCTATGGTCCCTTGAAGATGCTCATAAGAAGCCTTTAGATCGCTAAACTCCCGCTCAACTTTATAGGTTTGCTCTATTAAAAGTTCTAGCTCTTGTTGAGATATGCTTGACACTAGTAAAACCCTAGAAGTATGTTATATAGTGAGTAGGTATCATCGCTCCCACAACTCTCTCTTATGGAGTGCATGGCAAAAGTTGGCACCCCTACATCTATGGTATCTATCCCTATTTTTGATGAGACAATAGGTCCTATGGTTGAGCCACACCCCATGTCACTTCTAGTTACAAAATCTTGTAGATTTTCTCCCGCTTTTTTAGTGGCTAGTTTAAACCTTGCAATGGTGTTTGAGTTTGAGGCATAGCGGTGATTTGAGTTTATCTTCACTACTACACCTTTGTTTATGTGTGGGGCGTGATTTAGGTCATGCTTTTGAGCAAAGTTTGGGTGGATAGCATGGGCATTGTCCATCGAAATAGCCATCGAACTTCTAGCCATTTGTGGTTTTTTACTACCAAAAACTCTAAGCAAAACATCTTCTAAAAAACTTCCATCAGCCCCCGCTACACTACTGCTCCCAACCTCTTCATGATCACTTGCAAAGAAAAATATCGGCTTATCTTTTAGTTTGACTAGACTCTTAGTTCCCACAAAACAACTAAGTAGATTATCTAGCCTTGCACTAAGTATAAACTCATCTTTTGCACCTACAAAACTAGCCTTTTGGGTGTCGTAAAAACTAAGTTCATACGATAGCAACTCATCTGCTTGAAGCTCTTTTAAAATCATCTCTTCTATGTTTATGTCACTCCCTACTAGTGGTGGTAGATCGTTTTGAGCATTGATGGTTTTTTCCTTATTCGCCTCTCTGTCTAGATGGATAGCGAGTGATGGTATGGTAGCGATAGGTTTTTTAAAGTCTATAAGTTTTTGATCAAGCTTTGTATCTTTTATAAAGTTTACTCTTCCTGCTAAGCTTAAGTCTCTATCAAACCATGTTGAGTAGAGTACTCCACCATATGGCTCAACACCTAGTTTTGTAGCACCATGCTCTTTTATGGTTGGGTTTGGTTTTAGCTTAAGATTTGGCGAATCTGTATGGCTTAGTAAAAAAAGATACTCCAAGCTATCATAGTAGTTAAAAGCTATGATAGATGAGTCGTTTCTAGTTATAAAGTAGTTTTTAGCAAACTCTAAACTCCATTCATCTCTCTCATCTAGCTCTATATAACCCTCATCTAGTAGTTTTTCTTTTATGTTTTTAGTTGCATGAAATGGGGTAGGTGAGGCATCTAAAAACCCTAAAAGCTCTTTGTTAAACTCATCTTTATTCACTTTTTTTCTCCTTTTTAAGCATCTAGCTCTCTGTTTTGTTTTACATAATAATCTGATAGATATCCTAAAGCCTCTAAGATATCATTTGTATTGTAGTAGTTGATCATTGTTTTATTGAACTCTAGTTGGTCTTTTACTTTAATATTTAGGAGTGAAAATCCATGACTTAGGAGTTCACCATTCATCATAAGCCTTGAGACTCTTTTGTTTCCATCGTAAAAATATTGGTTTCTAGCACCTAGTAAAAAATATACTATTGCTCTATTTATGGGGTGGGTTATCTTTTGTAGTTTTTTAATATTTTCATGAAAAATCTCATCTAACTTTTGGCTCTTTGGTGGTAAATAATCGGTTCCACTTATTCTAATATTGCCACTTCTAAACTCTCCCCACTTGAGTGCCTCTTCTTTTGCAACCTTACTATGAAGCTTAAGCAGTGTAGGTTTACTTAGGGAAAACTCTCTGTTTTTAAGAAGCTCAAAGAGTAGATTAACACTCTCATTTTGGTTTAGTATCATCTTCTCATCACTTAGTTTGTGTCCACCAACACTAATGCCCTCTAGAAGAGTTTGAACTTCAGGAAAGGTATAGGGGTTTCCCTCTAGTGCAGCTGTATTGTAGATATAATCTACTCTATCTTTTTTGGCTAAAAATATATTTAAATCGTAGTTTTCTTTGATATTATAATCTATCTTATTGATCAGCTCTATTTGAGTATCTTGCAAAATATTTTCCATATTAAGCCTTTTTTTCTCCTATGATCGGTGGTATTTTTTTAGGCTCTTTTATCAAAAAAGCTTTATTTGTGCTAGTTTGTCCGTAGATTAGCTCAACACTATTTAAGCTAACCCCAAACTCTTTAGCCAAAAATGCCCTTAAGTACTCTGTTGCTTTACCTTTTTCTCTTTGGGCTTTTATGCTTATTTTTAGTTGATCTGCTTTTGGTTTTAAGATTTTGTCATTTTTAGCATTTGCCGTAGTTAAGACATTTAAGAGTAAATCATCACCTTGCCACTTAAAAAAACTCATATAAACAACCACACTAAAAGTGCAAAACCAATAGCTAGATTTATGTAACTAACCCCATCTTCAAAGAGATATATAAGAGCTTTGTTTATAGGCTCATCGGCACCACTAGTTTGTGCAAAAGTTACTATATCGACTCCCCAAAAGTAGGCTATAAATTCGGGGAGTATAAAAAAGAGTAAAACTCCTAAAAACCCCCAGATAGACCTAGTTGGTTTTTGTTTTTTAAGTGCCTCTTTTAGTTTTTCTCTCATCTATAGGTAGTGTGGGTAGTTCTCTATAACAAAATCTATATCTTTATCGCCTCTACCACTAAGATTTACTAAAATAGAGCTGTTTTTATGCTCAGCCGCATACTTCATAGCAAAAGATACCGCATGAGCCGACTCAAGAGCAGGTATAATCCCCTCTTGACGCGATAGTGTATAAAATGCCACAACCGCCTCTTCATCGCTACAAAGTGCTAGTTTTGTTCTACCTATGCTATTTAGATATGCATGTTCAGGTCCAACAGATGGGTAATCTATACCGCTACCTATGGAGTGAACAGGGGCGGGGTTTCCATCGCTATCTTTTAGCATAATGGAGTTAAAACCATGCATAATCCCCTCACTTCCATATGTTAAACTAGCACTATGCTCACCTAAGTTGCTACCTTTTCCAGCAGGTTCTACCGCATATAACTCACAAGATTCTTCTATAAAAGCACTAAATATCCCCATAGCATTGCTTCCGCCACCAACACAAGCAGTCACTACATCTGGTAGTTTGCCTATCATCTTATAAAACTGCTCTTTTGCTTCAAACCCAACAACACTTTGAAAATCTCTTACCATTTTTGGAAATGGGTGGGGACCTACAACTGAACCTATAGCAAACATCTGTGTATCAGGGTCTTTTAAGTAGGCATCAAATGCACTATCTACCGCCTCTTTTAGAGTTTTTAGTCCGTGTGTAGCAGGGACTACTTTTGCCCCTAATATCTTCATACGAGTAACATTTGGAGCCTCTTTTGCAATATCGACTTCACCCATATGTATCTCACACTCTAAGCCAAAATAGGCTGCTGCAGTAGCGAGTGCAACCCCGTGTTGCCCAGCTCCTGTTTCTGCTATAAGTTTTTTCTTCCCTAGATGTTTAGCTAAAAGTGCCTCAGCCATACAGTGGTTTAGTTTGTGTGCTCCTGTGTGGTTTAAGTCCTCTCTTTTTAGGTAGATTTGACCGCCACCAGCTATGTTTGATAGGTTTTTTGCATAGTGTATCGGAGTAGGGCGACCTTGATAGTGTTTTCTTATCTTTTTTAGTTCACTTATAAAATCATAAGATTTTGCAAGTTTCTCATATGCCTCATTTATCTCTCTAAATGGCTCTTCAAGTTGTGGCGGTATAAAAGCACCCCCAAATTTACCAAAATAACCCTTCTCATCTGGAAATCTCTCTAAATATGGTTTTTGTTTTTGCATAATCCCCTCTTTTTATGTTTTATGGAGTATATTTTAGTATTTTTTAGAAAATATTTCTATAGCGAAGTTGTTTTGTAGGATTTATCTGTTTTTGTTATATCAAAAAAGGGAGAAACCCCCTTTTTTATATGCTACTTTATCATAGCACCTAGCATCCATAGAGATTTCTCTAACTCTGCTGTGTTATCATCTGCAAACGCTTCTGTCCCTTTATCGTCTGCTTCACCTGCTAAATCGCTTAGCTTTTTAAACTCACCCAAAAGGTAGGTAAAGTCTGCTTTTATGCTATTTGTGATCTCTTTTGAGTTAAAACTAGAGCCAGTTTCTGTTTTGATGTTTGTAGTTTTTGCCAAATCATCTATAGTTAAAAGTGCTGCTCCACCTAAGATGATAGCTCTCTCTGCTGTGTCATCGTATAGGACTGACATTTGGTTATAAACTTCCTCTGTGTAGTTGTGAACAGGGTGAAAATCCATCCCTTTTACATTCCAGTGGTAGTTGTGTAGCTTTACATACAGTGCATGAGCATCTGCTTGGATTTGGTTTAGTTGCTTGATTACACTTGACATATCTTATCCTTTTGTTGAAATTACAAACATTATATAGCATTTTTACTAATGCCTTGTGATATCTTTAGCAACCATATAAGCACTAGCCCATGCAAAAGCAAAGTTAAATCCACCTCTAGAGCCTGTGATATCAAGAACTTCTCCACAAAAGTATAGATTTTTCTGTTTTTTAGAGCCATATGTTTTAGGGTCAATCTCTTTTGTATCAACCCCGCCACCTGCTACTTCGGCATGTTTATATCCGTGAGTAGCTGTTAGCTTAAGCTTCATATTTTGCAAAGTATCCCCAATTTGCTTTAGTGTTTTTGTATCTGTTTTAGAGTTAAACTCATCTGCTATGTATCTAGCTAGTTTTAGTGGAAGCAGAGTGTGAAGTCTATCTTGTAGGCTCATAAATGAGTTTTTCATTAGGTGATCTAGTATCGTTTGAAAGTCTAGTTTTGGGAGCAGGTTTATACCTAGATAAAGATTTTTGTTTTTACTTAGTGCTTCACTCGCATAGCAAGATATATCTAGTGCGGCAAAACCGCTGATACCGTAGTCGCTAAATAGCACATCGCCAAGTATGGTTTTGGTTTTTTTACCATCTACAAATAGGCTTAGCTCACCCTCTAGTTTTACTCCACTTAGTTTTTTAAGGTTTTTTGACTCAAGGTGGAGTCCCACTAACATAGGGTAGGGCGGTATTATGTTGTGTCCAAATATTTTTGCAAATCTCAGTCCATCATCACATCCGCCTAGTTGCGGGGCAGCTAGATTGCCTGTTGCGATAACCACTTTTTTATGTTTTTTAAGAAGCGATTTTATGTCGTTTATCTTTGTGTTTGTATGTATCGATACACCTAGATGTAGTGCATAGTTTATAAAAGTTGTCGATACACTTTTAGAGTCATTGCTAAGCGGATAGACTCTACCATCATTTTTGATATCTAACAAAAGCCCTAAAGATGAGCAAAACTGACTAAACTCATAAAATCCAAACTCATCTAAAGCGATATCTATAAAGCTTAGGTTTTGTGAAAAATAATCACTCTTGCTTAGGTTTGTGTTTGTGATATTGCACCTACCATTGCCTGAAGCGACTATCTTTTTAGCACACGATGAGTTTTGCTCATACAGCTCAACTTTTAGCCCCGCTTTAGCACAAAGTATGGCACAAAAAAGCCCACTAGCTCCACCACCAACTATACCTATGCTCATTAAAGCTCTACTACTTTTGCCCCAAAACCACCCATATGTGGTGGAGCATCGCTAAAACTTTTAACTTTTGGGTGTGTTTTTAAAAACTCTTTTACCGCAAATGCTAGTTTTCCACTCCCAATACCATGATAAACTAGTACCTCATCCCAACCATTTATAAGTGCATCAGATAAAAACTTATCTAGATTTTCCATCGCCTCATCGGCTCTTAAGCCGTGCAAGTCAAGCTTTAGTCCAGCTTTTTTCTCTACTTGAAGTTTAATCTCACTTTTTGGCTTTTTGTCTCTCTCTAAAGATGGTTTTAGGGTATTTGTTTTAACTCTTAGCCTCATCCCCTCGATCTCTAAAGTAGCTTCACTTGAGCCTTTTAGTGCTACTATGACACCTTTTTTATCATTGTACTTGACTCTATCGCCTATGCTAAATATATACGGCTCATTAGATTTTATAGCATACTCTTTTTTAGGTAGCAACTCTTTTGCTTTGTTCATCGCTTTATGTATAGCTTGTGGGCTTGCTTCTTTTGCCGCTTTTTTCGCCTCATCTATAGCTTTTTCATACTCAAATCTTAGTGAGTTTTTAAGAGCATTTAACTCTTTTTTATCGTACTCTTTTTGCTCTTTCAGCTCAAGCTCTTTTTTATAAAGCTCATCTAGCTTCTCATCTGCTAGTTTATGTTTTTCTCTGAGTTCTCGCTCTAGAGTTGAGCCTCTCTCTATTAGTGTGTTTAGCTTCTCACTATTTTGACCATAAAGCTCTTTTGCGGCACTAACTAGCCTATTTGGTACACCATACCTTAGGGCTGTCTCAAAGGCATAGCTCTTACCTATAATGCCTTGCATAAACTCATAAGTAGGAGTGCGATTTTGCTCATCATATATAGCTGCCATAAGCTCAACATCATCACGATCAGCCATCAGTGAAGCTAATCTTTTATGGTGAGTTGTAACAACTACTTTTTGGTTTTTTAACACTAGCTCATCTAGAAGTACTTTAAAAAGTGCTGCCGCCTCGTCGCTATCTGTACCTAGCTCTATCTCATCTACACCAACTAAGCTATCTCTTTTGTTTAGCAGAGTTGAAAACTCCTGCATACGACCTGCAAAAGTCGATATGTCGTTTTTTACATTTTGCGGGTCATCTATAATGGCGGTTATGTTTTTAAAGTTACCTATATGGCTTTTATGCTCATCTATCTTTTGTGGAATAATATATCTTGCCATAAAAGCAGCACTTAAAATCGACTTTAATAGCATCGTTTTTCCACCAGCATTTACCCCTGTTATCATAAGGATATTTTTAGAAAAATCGACACTTACACTCTTTGCATTTGTTAGGGCAGGGTGGATAAAACCGACTAGATTTATTTTGGTATCTTTTTTACTCTTTAGTATGCTAAGGTCTTTTGCTTGTGCAAATTTTACCCTTGCTTGATAAGCATCAAGGCGACTAAACTCTTTGTCTATAAAGTTTATAAAAGGTAAAAGTGTGGCTAGTTTTGTGCTAAACTCTTTAGCATAATCATAAAAAACCACCTCTCTTTCTTGATCTACAAACCTCATCTGCTCTTTTAGTTTTAGTATGCTATCGGGTGAGACATAAAACCCACCACCGCTACTTCTACCAACTATCGCCCCTTTTAGTATGTGGTTAAATCCGCCACGAACTAAAAGTGCCTCTTCGCTATTTATGTAGTGAACTTGTGAGTCTATGAGGTATGGTGCTAGTTTTTGAGTGTGTATTAGCCGTTTTAGTGAGTCGTTTATGTTTGCTTTTAACTCTTTTGTTTTTATAGCTAGTGAGTGTAGTCGCTCATCTTTGCTCTCATCAAAACTTCCATCGCTTAAAAAGTAAGACTCAACTTCTAAAAAAAGTGGTTCAATGATTATTTTATCAAACCATTCGCCTAAAATACCCTCTAGTTTTTTGTTTTTAAAATATCGAAAATAGCGAACTATCTTAACTATCTCAAATATCTGATCAAAATGGAGTACTCCATGTTTTTTAAGGTGGAGTTTTATGTTTTGTAGGTTTGCAACCTCTATGGGTGAGTTAAATTCGGTTTTATTTAGCTCTTTTATATAGCGGTAGTGAAGCTCTTGATCACCCTCCATATAGAGAGTCTCAAAGCGAGAAAAGAAGCTCTTAAACTGCTCTATATGATCATTTAGATCTAGTTGTTGTACTATTTGCATCTAGATGCACTTATCATTTGACCGCTAAATTCACCATCTTTTTTCCCTATAAAGGTATAGGTTCCTATACTTAAAGTAAAGTTCTCTTTGGTTATCTCTATATCATCACAAGTGACACTTTTGCCTTGATTAAAGCTGTTTATAACCTCTAAAACTCTATCTCTTTGGGTGTTTGAGTAGTAGTTATAGTATGAAGCAAATATGCTAATAACACCCAATGTAAGGAGTGTTAATAGTTTTTGTTTTTGGGTAAGTTCTGTAAAATAGTGAAGGATTAAAAATACTAAAAGAAGTATGATTAAAGGTATAAGGTATGTCATTTTATTGGGCTATTCCTCTTATTTGATATGTTAAATCCCCTGCACCAAAGCCGATGATGAGCCCATCGTCTAGTGTTTTTAGGGTGTGGTTATTTTTTTGGATATTTATGGTGTTTAACTCTCTTTGTATATTGTCCGCCATAGTTAGGTTATAGCGATCAAAGTTTTTCTCAAAGTCTATATCTCTTTTGCTCTCTCCAGCTTCCCAAACAGGTAGTATGATAAGCTCACTAGCACCCTCAAAACACTCTATAAAAGCCTCTAAGTTGTCTATAGTTCGAGAGTATTTGTGTGGTTGCCAAATAGCGGTGATTTTACTAAAGCCTTTTAGTTGTGCATACTCTTTTATAGACTCAAAAGTAGCCTTTATCTCTGTTGGGTGGTGAGCATAATCATCGATGATAACACCACTTTGTTTTTTACCAACTATATCAAATCGTTTTTTTATACCTTTAAATGTTAGGATTTTCTCTCTTATAGTTTCGATATCTAGCGACTCACTAGCAGCTAAGATGGCTAAAGAAGCATCGAGTGCTATATGTTTTCCAAAACCCCAAACCTCAAAAACTCCAAGATCTTTTAGCTCAAACTTAGTGTGTGGTTCATCTTCTATAAGTACATACTCTATGTTTGTTATATCTTTGCTAGGGTAGAGCCATATCGCTTCTATATCATCTTTTAGGGTTGCTAAAAATGGATCTTCACCGTTTAGTACTCTGCATTTTGCCGATGTTATAAAGCTTTTGTATGATTCGTAAAATCTATCAAAATTATAATCATAATACTCCATATGTTCAGGTTCAGCATTTACCACTATAGCACAGTGCGGGTTTGAGTTTAAAAAGCTTCCATCGCTCTCATCTGCCTCAAATATCATGGTGTTATTTTGTGAGCTAAACCTTACATTTGAACCAAAAGCTTTAGATTCAGCCCCTATGATAGCCGAACCATCAAGGATCGAAGCTAGTATCGCTGTAGTTGTACTTTTTCCATGAGCCCCTGCTACTGAATAAACCTTTAAATCTTTTAGTATATCTAGCAGTGCTTCTCTTCTTGCTACTACTTTTATATCTCTTTTTTGAGCCTCTAAAACCTCAGGATTATCGGGTCTTATGATAGCTGAGTGGACCACTAAATCTTGATCTTTTATGGCACTTTTATCGTGCGGTATAGTTATAGATATCCCCTCATCTTCTAGTGTTTTTGTTAGAGCTGAGCTTTTTATATCTGAGCCACTTACAGTGTGGTTTTTATAGTGCATATACTTTGCAAGTCCTGAGATGCCTATGCCACCGATTCCGATAAAGTGTATTTTCATATTTTGTCCATAATTATTTTTTTATATCAAAAGCAATAAATGTGCCTAATCGTCTTCATCGAACTCTTCAAGACAAGAGACAATCCCCTCTGAGACTCTACAGTATGGCGAATCTTTATCGAAGCTTATCATATAAGGTCTTTGTGTCATATCTAGAGTCTGAGCAACTTTAGCTATCTCTTTTACTATGTTTTTTGTCTCATCTTTAGCGGTAAAGTTCTCTAAATCGGGCTTCATATCTTCTATCATGATAGATATGAGCATTGCTTTTTTATCTTGCGATTCTAGTATATACTCTATAGTTTTAGCAGAATCTAGCCTAGGGAGTCTATAAAAAAGTATGCGGTAAGTGTTTGATAGGTGCAACATTTTGTTATCATATATCTTTTGCATAAGGGCTCTTGAGTAGCTACAAAGTGGATCTACAAAGACATAAACTTCGCTACTTTTACCTTTACCAAAAACTATGGAGTATTTGTTTAGCTGCTCCAAACTTTTTTGTATATCTGCATCGATAGCTACATCTTTAGATGCAAACAAAGAGCCAAAACTTATAAGTAGTAAAAATAGCAACTTAAACATAAAGCACCCCTTAGAGTTTGAATTTTTGGGTTATAAGCTCACCCTCGCTATTAAAGTACAAGTAGTATAGCAAATCTTTTTTAACCTCAAGTCCCGCAAGATATCTTAGTGCTATAAGTGCTTCAAGTGAAGCTATATGCATAACTATAGGAGCTGTTATACCTGCTGGAGTGTGGTCTTTTGCTCTAAATGAGTCGTTATATGAACTTTTATCAAAAAAAGCGACTTGCCCATGAAAAGCCTCTGCTGTGCCATATATCCACGGGGTATTAGAGTTTTTGGCAAATGTATCTATCTCTCTTCTTGTTTGGATATTGTCGGTGGCATCTATAATAAGATCAAATTTTTTAGCACTTTTTATAAACTCATCAAACTTTATATCATAAGCAAAAACATCTACAAAACTACATCTACTTTTTATAACATCGGCATTTATACTAGCCTTGTTTTTACCCTCATCACCTAGTTTAAAAGCTATTTGTCTATGGATATTGTGTAGGCTTACATCATCAAAATCTACTAAGTGTAGCTCACCTATACCGCTAGAACCAAGAGCAAAACCAAGTGAGCTTCCAAGTCCACCTGCACCAACTATAAGCACTTTTTTATCTTGAAGTGATTTTTGGGTATCTTCCCCCCAAAGCTGTATCTGTCTATGAAAATACTCTCTCATTTTCTAGCCTTTATAGTAGACTTAAACTCCCAAAATCTTCTAGCTTCAACTACCTCTTTGTGGCTCATATCTGCTATAAGTAGCTCCTCTTTATCACCTAAATGCTCAAGTAGTTCGCCATCTGGTGAAGCTAGTACTGAGTCGCCATAAAACTTCCAAGTGGTATCTTGGTCTTTAAACTCACCTATGCGGTTTGCTCTTAGTATGTAGAAGTTGTTTGTAAATGCTCTTGATAGTATAAGGTTTTTCCACCGCTCATAACTATCAAAAGTACTTACACTAGGGAGCAGTAAGCAGTCGATATTTTTCTCTTTTAGGAGTATAAAAAGCTCATCAAAGTGTAGTTCAAACCCGCTTAGTATGGCAAATCTAAAACCATCTACACTAAAAACAGGTGGAGCCTTAAGCTCTTTTATCTCATTTGCAAAAAATCTCTCTTCGTTCCAGTGTGAGTAGTTTATAAGGATTTGTTGCTCGTAGTTGAACCTTTTACCACCACTAAAACGGGATATGGTTTTGTAGATTTTACCTTTTTTAACACTTAAGAGCGGGGCTAGTATACTTAGCTCATAATCTTTAGATAGTTCGCTTAAAACCTTGCTCTGAAACCGCTCTTGTTCGGCTATCATAGATGGTGTCATATCTTGAAGCTCTTTGAAAAAAGGGTTTAGTATATATTCGCCTAAAAGTAGTACTTTTACACCTTGTTTATGGGCGATGCGAACATAGTTATAAAACTTAGTAGAGCTCATCCCTTGAGAACTAAGTTGTAAAACTGCTGCTCTCACTCACCACTCTTTATGGTCTCTATCTTTATCTGTGCATCTTGAAGGATTTTGTTTGCATCTTTTATCTCTTTCATACCTTGCTCATAAAACTTTATGCTATCTTCTAGTGTTATGTCGGGCTTTGATAGGGTCTCTAGTATCTCTTTTGCATTTTTTAGTTTTGTCTCAAAATCCATTAATCTTCCTCATTGTCTAGTTTGTACGATTTTATAAACTGCTGAAGCATAATCTCTATAGTTTGCATAGTATCAACAAACGGCTCATCGCTCTCTATAAGTTCGCTTGTGTGGTAGGTGTTTGCAAATGTTTTTACATCTTTTCCCTCACGGTGGGCTGTCACTTCCTCTGCTAGTATAAAGTCTAGATTTATCACAAACTCATCACTATCGTACTCTTTTGAGTTTATCGCTACTATAAGGTTTATAGGGTCGTGTGCATCAAAGACAAACCCATTTTCACTAAGAGTAGTTTTTAGTAGCTCTGTTATCTCTGCTTTTTCTTCATGCCCTATAAATGGAGTTTTATTTGCTATGTAGATATCTAAACTTCTCATATGATCTAGTGTATAAACCGACTCAGCATACAAAGATATACTAAAAAGTATCGCTAAAATAAGTCTCATTTTAACTCCCCCTTTAGCACTTCAAGCTCTTCTAAAAACTCTTGTTTTGATTTGTAGGCGACTATCTCATATAGTTTTTTTTCGGTTTTTGGGTCTATAAAGTAGATCGCAGGTATAAGTGAAGCATTGTACTCATCTGGGTAGCTACCTTTATCTTTTGCTTTGTCTATGACTATGGGTACAAAATCTTTTTGTAAAGTTTTATTTATTTGCTCATCTTCAAGTGTTTTTCGCTCAAACTTTTTACACCAAGGGCAATAATCTGCCACAACTAAAAGCATTATAGGTTTACCTAGCTCAAGTGCCTTTGCTTTTGCGGTGTTATAGTCTCTCTCATACCCAACACCATCAGCAAAATCATCTATCCTAGCACCATTTAGTGCTAAAAACATACTTAAAAGTAGTAGTACTATCTTCATCTTACCCCTCCAAAATCTCTCTTATTTGCCCATCAAACTTACTCACTTCAACTAAAAAAGCATCATGCCCATAGTCGCTATCTACCATAGTATAAGTGTAGTCGCTATAGCCTATAGTTTTTAGAGTATTGGCTATAGTTTGCATCTCTTGTGGTCTAAACAGTATATCACTTTTAAAGCTAATAAGATGAAGTTCGCACCTAAGCTTATCCAGTGCCTCATCTAGCGAGTCAAATCCGCGAGATAGATCAAAAATATTTATAGTTTTCATAATGTAAAGGTAAGAGAGTGGGTCAAACCACTTTACAAAGTTATGCCCATTGTACTCAAGGTAGGTCTCTATGGAGAACTTACCAAAAAGCTCATAGAGTCCATCGGTAGCTCTGTACTCTCTACCAAATTTAGCTATCATACTATCGGGTGATAAAAAGCTTATATGTCCAGCCATACGACCAACCGCCATACCGACTAAACCATTTGCTTTTATATCTTCGCTCTCATAGTATCCATCTTTAAAATCGGGATCTTTAAGTATCGCCTCTTGAGAGATTTTGTTAAATGCTATCGCCCATGGAGTCGTCGCATGGGTCGATGCTAGTGAGATAACTTTTTTTGCAAAAGTAGGGTAGGTTATAGCAAACTGAAGGGCTTGCATACCACCCATAGAGCCACCAACTATGGCATGAAGTGAGTGGATACCTAGTCTATCTAGCAGTATCCGCTGAGCTTTTATCATATCTTTTATGGTTATAACTGGAAACTTGTAGCGATATGGCTCTGTCGATGGAAGTCTAGGGCTCATAGGACCTGTTGAGCCAAAACAGCTACCTATAGTGTTTGTACATATCACAAAAAACTTATCGGTATCTATAGCCTTAGCACTACCTATAAGATCATCCCACCAACCAGCTTTTCTATCACCCTCATAATACCCCGCTGCATGGTGAGAACCCGTGAGTGCATGGCAGATGAGTATGACATTTGACTTATCTTCATTTAGAGTGCCATAGGTCTCATAAGCTATGTCGTAAGGCTCTATGATCCGTCCACTCTCTAAGTAGAGCGGATTTGTAAAGTGTTCTATGTGTGTTTTTAAGTTTAGTGACAAATCTTTTGCTTTTTTATGCAATTTTATCGAAATTCTCTTAAATTAATGTTTCTACATATAGCTTTAACTAAACCAATGTAAATAAAATATCTAAGACAGTACAATAAAAGAGCAAATTATTCTTATTTAAGTTGTTCTAGACATATGGAGGGTTACAATTCCTATGATGCTTCACCCGTTGAATCAAATACTTTTGATGAAAATAAGTTTAAAACTTTTGCTGATGGATAGGTTGATAATGATGCAATACCATTAGCTAATTGAATAGGAATTAATGCTCCTTGATGTTTATGGCTAACTAAAGTTTCTACTGTTTTTATAATTTTTTCAATACCTATAAGATCATTTATATTATTAGTATCCATATATTTACCAGTTGGAATACTTAGAACTATTTGATGATATTTACTGGTGCTGATAAAGATCTTATTACCATAATTTACTCTATGCCCATAAGGCTCTTTTTTGTTGGGTTTAATTCTAATATTATGATCTATATATTCGTTATTGGGAATAAAATACATTGTTCCTTTTTCATTTTCTTCTACAACAATCTTTTTTGAAATTATTTCTAAATGTTCTACAAAAGAACCTGTTTTTTCTTGTCCTGCAATATATATAAATATATTTTTATTTTTTGCATATTCAAAAAATCTTCTAATAGGTATTACAAGTTTAGAATATTGACTATTTAATGATAAAGGACCATCTTTTAAGAAAAAAGTATCTTCTAATGTTTTAAAATTCTTAGATTCCCAATAAAATCTAATGGGTGTAAAAAGTAGAATAGTTTCATATACTAACATATATGCAGATGCAACAGTATTAGGAGTATGTTCTTCAGTCATATCTAAATGAAAGCCAATAATATCAGTAATATAAATTTTATTTTTACAATGCGGACAATTATCTTCTACTGTATCATATTTTAAACCATTAATTTGTTCTTCACAATGTGGACATTCAAAAGATGGTGATATATTATTCTTGTTTTCTTCCCATTTCTCATATATGATCCATTTTAATGTATTCATAGGCTCAGCATCTAATTTTTTATCATTAAATGAATCAAATATAATTTTTCTTACAGCGTTATAATTATTCATATTTTCTAAAGAAATACCTTTTAAAGGAAAAACCGTAGAATGATATACGGCTGAATTTGACATAACCTTTTTTAGATCTAAAGGATGAGGATACTTTTTATCTATATTGTCTAATGCATATTTGTCTAAAGTAAGTAAAGCAACTTTTATAAATGATAATTCTCTAGGTGGTATGGTATCTGATGTAATAGTTTGTAATGAACCATCAACACAATAAATAATATTTAAAGGCTTTTCATTCGAATTGAATTTGAGCCATTTTCCTCCATATTCTTTTTTAAGAATAGTTGAACTTTGAAATTGTTCAATTAAATTTTTAACTAATTCACTATCTACTACTTCTAAATGCCCTAGTTTACTTGCTCTTTCTGCGGGAAGTCTACTACTTTTTAAATACATAACAACAACCTTTTAATTACTAATTGCTTCAAAAAGTTTTGTTTGAACAGGAACAACAAACCTATGAGAAAATGTTAGCATTCTCATATAACCAGGCGTTCTAGACTGTGTAATATCTCTTTGAATATCATCAAATAAAATTTGCAATCTTGCTAATGCATTTACTTCATCAATTGATGAAATATGACCTATAAAAAAATTTTCAGTTTGAATCAATAGCTCTTTACTAATTGTAGATGGTGATTGAGTAGAATAAACCATACCTATATGAAATTTTGCACCTTCTTTTGCAAATCTTGCATATACTCCAGTTATATCTCCATCTCTTGGGAAAAGATTATGAGCTTCTTCAAAATATAGTTGTATAAAATGATTATTAAGTTTATTTGAAACAAATTTTTTTTCTTGATGTTTAAAAACATTTTTTGAAATCAGATCTGCAAAATACATTCTTATTTTATCATCTGCATTACCAAGATCTAATATAACAGTAGATCCATTATCTAATAATGTTAAAATTTCTTCAACAAAGTTTCCTGCATTTTTGTCATGATATATTCTATATGGAGCTAACATTTGTGCTCCTCCACCATTTTTTGGATTCAAAAATTTTAGCAACAGTAAATCATCAGAATCAAAGATTTTTTTCCCATTATCCGATAAAACTTCATGATTTTCATTTTCAGAAATAAATTTAGAAACATTTTGAAAATAATTTTCTAATTCAGTTAAGGTAGTAGGTGCTTTATATTTTTCATCTCCATAGATAGCCTTATTCAACTCATCTTTATAATTAGGATTAAAATCTTTAATGGAACCTTGGCTTAAATTTAATTTTTTTAATCTGGATTCATCAGCTAAAAAACCTGCTTTTGATAAAATTGCCCAATAAATAAGTATTTTTCTAATAGCTCTAATTTTCTTACTAAAATCATCTTTAATCGATTTAATTTCATCAATATTTGAAAGTTCAACACTTGAAAAGTTTTTTATATATTGAGAAGTTCGACCATCTTCTTCTAAAAGTGTAGATAAAATTTGGATAGAAGAACCTGGTTGCTCATAAAAATTTAATTTTAATGGTTTTGAAGGAGTATTTTCTCTTTTTGTCAAGGCATATACTTTGCATCTATCTTCATACGCACTACGTAAAGATTTATTTCCATCTTGAGGATTATCATTTGCATACTCCCCATTAACATCAAATATTAATTGTCCGACACTTTTATCTTCTTTTGTTGTTTCAAGAATACTTTGTGCTAATAATTTAACTACATTACTTTTTCCCAGTCTTGTTTTACCAAACATTGCAGTTCTAAAACCTCTAAAATCATTTGTTGAAACATAAACAGGAACATCAATTTCCGGATTATTCATAAAAGGTAGATTGCATTCTGTTAATCGTAATCTACCAATAGAAAATCTATTTTCTTCTTTAACAATACCATTAACAATTAGATCTAATAATTCATCTGTTGGAGAAAATATTTTATAATGGTGTTCATTAACAACATTGTTTACATCTCCTGAAAATGTTAATTTATTTTTATTTTTTGGATCCGAATAAAACATTCCTAAAACTTTAGTAGATAAAGCACTCCATTGTAATTCACTTTTTGTCCAAATATCAAGTTCAGGCATTGATTTTTTATGTAACTCAAAATATGTTTGTTGAGTTTCTTGTTTTAAAGGAGTTGTAGCTACTCCACTTACACGCAATAATGTAAAATGGGGAGGAAGCTCATCAAACGAACTAGGACACATTATCAAATAAGAACCTCTAGGTACTCCTCCTACAGCTATTTTATATGGATCAGATGTAATAATTTTAACCTCTTCAAATCCTATCTCTAAAACATATCCTACAAATCTCATTTTTTCTTTTTGTCCAGAATTTTCATATGCTGATTCTTTTTCTAAAAAATCAGTCAATACTCTAATTTTAGAATTTTGATATTCAACATTTTGCATAAAAGCTTTCATAAATTTACTCCTTAATATGATTTTATGATTAATTCACTATATTTCTTTCTATGAGCTGAAAGACCAGAGACACTACTGTATCTTGATACTTCAATAAGTTCAAAATCATTTTTATATAACTCTTGTATCGAAGAATGATTTGCATTAGTAAGCATTATTTTCACGCCATTATTTTTTGTTTTTTTGAGTGAATTAAATAACCTAATTTGGTCATCCCAAGAGAATATTTTTTCATTATAAGAGACAAAGCCATTATTATTGTGAGCAACAGTATATGGTGGATCTACAAAAAGAAAATCATTTTCTTTGGCCATATTAATTATTTTCTCAAAATCATTGTTTATAATTTTAGCATTTTTTAAGATTTTAGAGGTTTGTTCAAAAGATTCATTTTCACGTAAAATATTTTTTTGATTTCCATAAGGAACATTAAACTTTCCATCTCTATTGACACGATAAATTCCATTAAAAGAGGCTCTATTCAAATAAATAAAACTAGCAGCTCTTATTAAATTGGAAGGAGGTTTTGAGTTTATTATTTGATAATAATAATCTTTTGAATGTTTTAATTGATATTCTTTCAATAAATATAATAATTCCTCTGGATTTTTTTTAATACAATTATATGCATTTATTAGTTCTGAATTTAAATCATTTAAAATAGCTTTTTTTGGTTTTAAAAAAAAGTAAACAGCACCACCGCCTAAAAATGGTTCTATGTAGTTACTATATTTTTGTGGAAAATGTTCAGAATAGTTAGCAGTAAGCCATCTTTTTCCACCTACCCACCTAAGAAAAGGTTTTAATTTCAAAAATGATCCTTAAAAATTGTGTATAAGAGAAATTATATCTCTATGATACCTAAAAAAATTAAAAAAATTTTTATAAAATATTATCCCCCTAATATAAAACTTGAAGATAAAATCAAAGGATTAAAAAGTGTAGAAAAAAATGCAGTATGGCACAGCATAACATCTTTCAAATACTAGATTATCTAAAAATAGCTTTAGAGTTAGTATCTATTCTTAATGTAGATATACTTCAAATACTAGATTATCTAAAAATAGCTTTAGAGGGCTAAACTAACCCTCTAGTGCTTGTTTCATATCGGCTATAAGATCATCAGCACTCTCAAGTCCACAAGATATACGGATAAGTCCCTCAGGTACACCGCACTCTTCAAGTGCTTTGCAGTCTAGTTGCTGGTGAGTAGTAGATGCTGGGTGGGTGATGATAGACTTTGTGTCGCCTATGTTTACCACAAGTGAGTAGATTTTGGTACGATCAACAACTCTCATCGCCTCTTCAAGCGATCCTACTTCAAAGCTTAAAAGCCCACTTGCCATACCGTCTGTGAAGTATTTTTGAGCATTTGCATAGTTAGGGTTACTCTTTAGAGCAGGGTAGTTTACCTTTTTTACTTTAGGGTGAGACTCTAAAAACTGAGCAAGTTTTAGGGCATTTTTAGAGTGCTCTCTCATACGGACATTTAGTGTTTCAAGCCCTTGTATAAAGAGCCATGAGTCAAATGGTGAGCCAACAGCCCCTAAATCTCTAAGTAGCGAGAGTCTAGCACGAAGGGTAAAAGGTGGAAGTGGGATTTGGGTATAGACTAGCCCATGGTAAGACTCATCTGGTGTGTTAAAGTGTTCATACCTTGGGTTATCTTTTAGTTTTTCTACAAGGTTTTCTCTCTCAACTATGATGCCACCTATAGCTAAACCTTGCCCCGTTGTGTACTTTGAAGTACTATGGACAACTACATCGGCACCGTGTTTTAGGGGTTTGGCTAGAACTGGTGTTGCGACTGTGTTATCAACTATGCTTATGATACCGTGTTTGTTAGCTACCTTACTAAGTGCCTCTATGTCGGCTACATCGATGCTAGGGTTTGTTAGAGTTTCGTAGATTATAGCTTTTGTTTTAGAGTCAAGCACTTTTTCTAGTGACTCCATCGAGTGGACATCAAAAAACCTAACACTTATGCCAAATCTTTTTAGAGTGTGAGTTACAAGCGAGACGGTTCCACCATAAACTTGAGCTGCACAAGCTATGCTATCTCCAGCCTCAGCGACATTTGCTATAGCATAAAATATAGCACTCATACCACTAGCAGTAGCAAGTGAAGCGACACCACCCTCAAGTGCGGCAAATCTTTTTTCTAAAACATCGGTTGTGGGATTGTTTAGTCTTGTGTATATATTGCCTAGCTCTTTTAGTGCAAAAAGATCGGCTGCATGTTTTGCATCTCTAAACTCATAGGCAGTGCTTTGGTAAATCGGCACCGCCATTGTTCGTTGATTGTCTTTTTCATAACCTGCATGAATAGCTAATGTTTGTAAATCCATGTTTTACCCTTAATATAAATTTAGGGTATTTTAGCAGATTAATTATAGTTATATTATTAACTCTTTTGCCCAGTTTTGCATAACTAGAGTCAAATCCTCTTTTGGCGCCTCCATAAAGTCTATAACAAACTTATCTGCAAACTCACTAACACCTATACTTCTAGGGCGAACCGCTAAGATTTTAGTAGCTGGTATAGCTTGACCAAAACAAAAAACTACATTTTTAGCATTAACTAAGCCACTTACCATATCGCCACCTAGATTTTTGGTGTGTGAAAAGTGATCAAAGGTGGCTATAAAAGTAGCGACTGGATGGGACTCTATTTTGCTTTTAAAAAACTCAACTATCTCATCTGTTGAGCTGTATTTGGTGCTATTTTTAGCAACCTCTAAACTTAAAACTGGAAATTTATCTAAAAAATTTGATTTTGTCATTTTTACTCCTCTATACAAATCTCTTTTTTTCTCATATGGACTATGGTTTGGTAGGCTACTATGCTTATGATGGCGGTAAGTGAAGCTATAAGGGCATAAGATAGTAGCAACATTGAGTAGCTTTTATATATGTGGTGCATAAGCATAGCATCTAGTGTTACCGCCGCAACAGGGAAGACAAATGCCCACCACGATATAAAAAACTTGATTTTGATAAAGTTTTTATACATAAAAGCTACTAAAAATGTAAAAAATAGTGCTAAGTTAAAAAGCATTAGTGCAAATGTATCGACAACACCAAACATCTTAAAATAGGCTGCAAAACCCACAGCAGGTGGAGCTATAAGGATAAAAAGTGTCGGCATAAACTTGATAGCCATCTGTTTGTGAAAGATGATCCTATTTAGTATAAGTGCAAAAATGATCACCCAAAAAAAGATACCAACAGAGAAAAAGTATATAAGTATCTCTGTTTTTACAAAGCCAACACCCGCTATAGGGACTAAAACATTACCAACTATAGGGATAAACCATGCTGGATTTGAGTGCTCTATCTCTTGGTTGTTGTTTATCCAAAAAGTTACTGTATGCATAGTAAGGTAGAAGTGTAAAAGTGTAGCAGGGTACCAAAATATGGCACTTATAAGTTCATTTGACTCTCTAAACATTATCGCTATCATAAGCATAGATATAGATACCGCTGCAAAAAAGTTTAGCCTAACTGGGTGGTTAAACTCTTTTTTAACCGCCTCTTTGTACCTAAAAAACTTTACTATATAGATGATACTTATAGTTAAAAATGCAACAATGCTAAGATAAGATAACACTTGACCGATGATGGCTGGAAAACCTATCCAATCAGCAGCCTTTGTATAGGCTATACCCATTCCGCCTAGCCCCATAACTATACCAAACATCATGATAGGGAAGTGTTTTAGTCTGTTTGTAGCCTGATCCATAAGATTGCGACCTTTTTAAATTAATTGTAATTATGATAATGATAATTTTACTATATAGTAGATGAAATATAAATTAAAAAATATGGCTCTAGAGGGTTTGTAGAGCCAATAAGTGGTTATATATGGTAGTTTGGAGCCTCTTGAGTTATGATAACATCGTGAACATGACTCTCTTTTAGTCCTGCTGAAGTTATCTCAACAAACTCAGCCTTCTCCCAAAAAGTAGGGATATCTTTACTCCCACAATACCCCATAGATGAGCGAAGCCCACCCATAGCTTGATGGATAATACCCGCTATACTTCCACGAAATGGAACACGACCCTCAATCCCCTCAGGGACTAGTTTATCGGCTGCTGTTCCCTCTTGAAAATATCTATCGTTTGAGCCTTTTTGCATAGCACCTAAGCTACCCATACCGCGGTAAGATTTGTATTGTCTACCTTGATAGACTATGGTTTCACCTGGAGACTCTTCAGTTCCTGCTAAAAGTGAACCTGCCATAATGCAACTTGCCCCAACCGCTAGTGCTTTTGCTATATCGCCTGAGTATTTTATACCACCATCTGCTATAACAGGAACACCGTGTTTTCTTGCCTCATCTGCACAGTCTGCTATGGCGGTTATTTGAGCTACTCCAACACCTGCTACTATACGAGTGGTACATATAGAACCCGGTCCTATACCAACTTTTATAGCATCTACTCCAGCTTCTATAAGTGCTTTTGCCGCTTCAGGAGTTGCGATATTTCCTGCTATAACATCTACACTTAGCTCTTTTTTTATGGTTTTAATAGTGTCTATAATCCCTTTTGAGTGTCCATGAGCTGAGTCTAAAACAAGTACATCAGCTCCAGCATCAACTAGTGCTGCGGCACGATCTAGTTGCCCAACACCTATAGCAGCACCAACAACAAGTCTTCCAAAAGCATCTTTATTTGAGTTTGGATACTCTATACGTTTTTTGATATCTTTTATAGTTACTAAACCTTTTAGATGGTTTTGTTTATCTACTATAGGTAGTTTTTCTATCTTGTTTTTGTGCATAATAATAGCTGCTTCATCTAGCGATATACCCGCCTCAGCAGTCACTAAAGGCATTTTTGTCATAACATCTACTACAAGTTTGCTCATATCTTTTTCAAACCTCATATCGCGGTTTGTAAGTATCCCTAAAAGTTTGTTATGTGAGTCTATAACGGGAACTCCAGAGATTCTAAATTCGCCCATGATTTTATCGGCATCATCTAGGGTTGCATCTGGATAGACATATATCGGGTCTATGATGATACCGCTTTCGCTTTTTTTCACTCTTTTTACTTCGGCACATTGAGCCTCTATGTCCATATTTTTATGTATGATACCTATGCCACCAAGTCTAGCCATAGCTATTGCGGTTCGGTGTTCGGTTACTGTATCCATAGCTGCTGAGACTATCGGGATTTTTAGTGAGATATTTTTAGTAAGTTTTGTCTCTAAGCTAACTTCTTTTGGTAGAACTTCAGAGTATTGTGGGATAAGCAGTACATCTTCAAATGTGAGGGCTCGTTTGCGAATTTTCATGAATTTTTCCTATTGAGTAAAATTCTCTGAATTGTACCATTTTAGATATTTAAAAAAAATTAAAAAAGCTAAACTAGGGTTACAAATCAACAAAATTGTTTACAATAAATGATAAAATTCGCCAAAAAAGGAGCTTAATATGCAAAAAACAAAGATAGAAGTACCAAGAGCAACTCTTGATTTTTACACCTATGAAGAGGATGGCTTAACATACTATGAGTACGATGCAACAGGTTGTCAGCCGCCAGAGCCTATGGTAAATACACTAAATGGACTCTCACTACTAAAATCACCTACAGATAGGCTAGTTGGTAAGTTTTTCCATGAACCTATACCACTATATAGTCGCATACCATTAAATATAGAACATAGTCCAAAAGAGCTAGAGAGTGGTGATGTGCTTATAACTTTTAAGTTATCTGAGTAGATTTTATATATAAGCTAAACTTCAATGCTTCATTAGTTTAGTTTAAATACAATGTCGATATTTTATATCGTTTTACTACTACTAAGGATAACTTTTTTATGAAACAAATCATCGGTTTTTTAGGCTCTATGAAGCTAATGGCGGTTTTGATGCTATTTTTTGCTTATGCTATAGGGTATGCTACATTTATAGAGAACGACTTTGGGACAATGACTGCCAAAGCGGAGATATACAACACTAGATGGTTTGAACTGCTTTTGGCGGTTTTGAGTATAAACCTACTTATAAATATATTTAGATTTAAGATGATAAGTCTTAAAAAAGCCCCTATTTTGATATTTCATGTCTCATTTTTGATTATTGCAATAGGTGCTGCTATAACCCGTTTTGTTGGCTATGAGGGTACTATGCGGATTCGCGAAGGTGCAACTGCTAACACTATGATAAGTGCTGATACCTACTTTGTCCTAGAGGCTAGTGTAAAGGATGATACGGCAAAGTATGAAAAAAGCCTATATCTTAGTAAAAAAAGCAAAAATACTATAGAGTCATCTTTAGAGGTTGGCGGTAAAAAAGTTAATGTTAGCTTAGCTAAGTATATCCCCGATGCTATAGAGGTTTTAGTAGAGGGTGATAGTGGTGGTGAAGAGGTTTTAGATATGCTTGTTGTAGATAACGGCGAAGCTAGACCTATACACCTTAAAAAAGGTGAGTATTTTGAAAACGGCGAGATGAGCATAGATTTTGGCTCAGGTAAGATGTTTTTAACACCTACTGTTAAGTTATATGAAAAAGATGGCAAGATTTATGCTTCACACGATGAGCCTATTTTTCATATGCAGATGAAGACTCAAGAGCAAGGTACTTATGAGCCAAGCGAAGCTACACCTATAGAAGAGAAGCAGCTTCATGCTCTAAATGGGAATAATTTTGTCCTTAAAAAGTACTTTAAACATGCTAAAAAAGATATCATAAGTGATCCAAATGCTTCACCTATGGAGCCACAAATGGATGCCTTGGTTTTTAGTATAGATGTAGATGGTAAAAAAGAGTCTTTAACTATAAATGGTAGAGCAGGAAAACTAGCTCGCTCATCTGATGTTGAAGTTGATGGGGTTAGAGTATCTTTAGCTTATGGTGCCAAACTTTTAGAGCTACCTTTTTCACTTAAGCTAAATAAGTTTGAGCTAGATAGATACCCTGGTTCTATGTCTCCCGCTTCATATGCAAGTGAGGTTGAACTTATAGATAATGAACAAAATCTCCATATGCCATATAGGATATATATGAATAATGTGCTTGAACATAGAGGTTATAGATTTTTCCAATCATCTTATGATATGGACGAAAAAGGTACAGTTTTATCTGTCAATAATGACCCTGGTACTTGGTGGGCATATACAGGCTATATACTACTAGGTATAGGTATGTTTTGGTCGCTATTTTCTAGAGGCAATAGGTTTGATAAGCTATCTAAGATAGCAAGAGAAGCAGCAAGTAAAAAAGATGCTCTAGCGGTACTTTTTTTAGCACTTTTTATCAGTTTTTCGCCAAATCTTCAAGCAGATATAAAACCTTATGATAAAAATAGTGCAGATCTTTTTGGACAAATAGTAATACAAGATAGTGCAGGGCGGATGAAGCCTATAGACACACTAAATAGAGAGATAATAGCAAAAGTATCTAAGAGTGATAATCTAAAAATAGGTGAGTTTAAACTAGACCCAAATCAAGCTATTTTGGGGATGATGAGTTCGCCTGATGCTTTTAGAGATGTGAAACTAATAAGAACCAAAAACGATGAGATAAACTCTCTTATAGGCTTAGATAAATCTACTTCACATGCTTCATTTGCTCAGTTTTTTACAAATATAGAGACACTAGAGGGGTATAAACTAGCCCAAGCAGTAGATCATGCTATGCGAAAAGAGCCAAAAAGTCGCGATAAGTTTGATAATGCTGTTTTAGAGGTAGATGAGCGGGTAAATATCACTTATGCAGTTTTTGCGGGGACTCTTTTTAAGATTTGGCCAAAAGCAAACCATGAAGATAACAAATGGTTTGCTACTGTAGAGGCACTTCAGAGCTTTCCAGAACAAGAGGCTCTAGCTATAAGAGATATAGCTTTTGGGTTTTTTAGTTCAATCGAAGATGCTTCACATAGTGGTAAGTGGGATGGGGTAGATAACTCTATAAAAAACATCATAACATACCAAAGAGAGCTAGGCTCAGATGTCGCACCAACTCAAAAAAGAGTTGAGATGGAGATTCTTTATAATAAGTTCAATATATTTGAGCAGAGCTATCCATACTACTTACTAATAGGTTTTATACTTCTTATAGCTAGTTTTACAAAGATACTAAAACCATCACTAAATATAAACATACTATCAAAAATATCTCTAGCTCTACTAGGGTTTTTGTTTGTCGCTCACACTTTTGGATTAGGGCTTAGATGGTATGTAGCGGGTCATGCTCCATGGTCTGATGGGTATGAGTCGATGATATATATAAGCTGGGCTACTATACTCTCAGGGTTTGTTTTTGCTAGAAGATCGGTTATAACTCTAGCGGCAACTGCTGTTTTAACAGGGCTTATACTATTTGTGGCTCATCTAAACTGGATGAACCCGCAAGTGACAAATTTAGTCCCTGTTCTTAACTCCTACTGGCTTAGTTTGCATGTCGCTATTATCACTGCTAGTTATGGGTTTTTAGGACTTGGTTCACTTTTAGGTTTTATAGTTTTACTCCTTTATGCAGTAGCTTCAAAGCAAAATGAAAAACATATAGGATTAGCTATAAAAGAGTTAAATGCGATAAACGAGATGGGGCTTATGATAGGTCTTGCATTTTTAACTCTAGGTAACTTTATAGGTGGTGTTTGGGCAAACGAGAGCTGGGGTAGATACTGGGGCTGGGATCCAAAAGAGACTTGGGCAATGGTAACCATACTACTCTATGCGGTTATAGTCCACTTAAGATTTGTAAAGCAGATCTATAGTGAGTTTAACTTTGCAGTCATCGCACTACTTGCATACACTTCGGTTATCATGACATACTTTGGTGTAAACTACTACTTAGCAGGTATGCACTCATATGCTAAGGGTGATCCTGTGCCGATTCCTGATTTTGTACCTATAACTTATGGGGTACTGTTTTTACTTATAGCTGTAGCTTATAGAAACAAAAGGATTGCTTGATTTGGAGTTTAGTGGCTTTGGTGGTGCTTTAGAGTTTTTAAAACTCATAAAACAAAACAACAATAAAGAGTGGTTTGAGGCTCATAGAGGCGAGTATGAGAGGCTTATATTTGAGCCATCAAAAGCTTTTGTACTTGAGATGGGTGAACATCTTCAAGCACTTGAGCCTACTATATCTTTTGAGCCAAAGATAAACCGCTCACTCTTTAAAATCTACCGTGATGTCCGCCGTATGGGTGAAAACAAAGAGCCTATAAAATCAAAAATAGGTTTTATATTTCCACAAGGTGGCTGGAGTGGATGTCGTCTTCAAAAATCATCATTTTATATGCACTTTGGAGCAGATGAGATGTTTGTTGCAGTTGGTGTTAGATGGTTCAGTAAACCGATGCTAGATGCTTATAGAGAGTATATAAAAGATGATTTTAAAAGAGCAGAGTTAGCAAAACTGCTAGATACTATCACCGCTAAGGGTTATAGTGTAATGGGTAGAGAGTATAAAAGATACCCAAAAGGTTTTAGTCCTGATATGAGCAATGTCGCTCTTAGTTTGCATAAAGGGATGGCGACCTATAGGGTTTTTGAGCCTAACATTATAGATGAGCCAAAAAAACTGATAGATACTCTTTTTAACAGTTATGAAGATATGCTTGAGTTGCAACAATATATGTACAGAGTGAGTTTGGGGACATTTTAATGAAAAAAGATGCGATAGTTTTACTAAATATGGGTGGCCCAAATAACCTTGAAGAGGTTGAGCTGTTTTTGATAAATATGTTCAATGATAAAAACATACTAACTGTAAAAAGTTCACTCTTAAGAGCTTTTATAGCTAAGATGATAACCTTTTTTAGAACCGAAAAAGCACAAGAGATATATAAACTAATAGGTGGAAAATCACCACTTGTAGAGCTTACTCAAAAGCTAGTAGATAAACTTCAAGCTAAGCTAGGAGATGGTGTTGTTGTCGATTTTGCTATGAGATATACTCCGCCATTTTCAAAAGAGGTTATAGATAGACTAAATGCTCAAAATATCCAAAATATATACCTGATTCCACTCTATCCACAATACTCAACAACAACAACAAAATCTTCACTAGAGGAGTTTGAGCAAACCTACCACAAGATGGGTGGCGATGCGACTATAGTTGAGATAAAACACTTTTTTCAAAACACTAGCTACAACAAAGCGATAGTAGATAGGATAAAAGAGGCGATAACCAAAGATGAGAGTGGTAGTTTTGAGTTAGTTTTCTCAGCCCATGGGCTTCCACAAAAGATAGTCGATCGTGGTGATGTTTATGAAAAACATGTTAAAAAACATATCAAACTACTAGAGGCTATGCTTAAGAGTGATGGTTTTAACTTTAATACTATCCATTTAGCTTATCAGTCAAAAGTGGGTCCTATGAAGTGGCTTGAGCCATCGCTAGATACTAAACTAATGGAGCTTAAGGGCAAAAATGTTTTGATATTTCCCATAGCTTTTACTATCGATAACTCTGAGACCATCTATGAGCTTAGTATCGAGTATGAGGCTATTGCTAAAGAGCTTGGAGTGGGTGAGTATAGAGTTGCTAAGTCTCCAAATGATAGCGAAGCATTTGTTGAAGCACTTATAGAGATTTATGAGAAGATGAGATGAGAGTTGTTATATTTGATATGGATGGAACCCTAATAGATTCCAAAAAAGATATAACATCTTCAGTTAATTATATAAGAAAAGAGTGTTATGCTCTTGAGCCACTGAGTGAAGAGTTTGTAGTTTGGGCGATAAACCTTGAAGATAGAAATCTAGCTAAACTTTTTTATGAAACCGATATCTATGAGAGTAGGGCAAGGGATCTTTTTGAGGAGCACTATGCCTTAGAGTGTACTAAGAGTGTATATCTCTATGATGGTGTAAAAGAGCTTTTAGATCTACTAAAAAATGAAAATACTAAACTATCGGTCGCTACAAATGCACCATCAACCTTTGCTAAAAAGATGCTGTCTCATCTAGAGGTAGATAACTATTTTGATTATATAGTTGGTGCCGATATGGTAAAAAACCCAAAACCATCACCCGATATGCTAGAGCTTATACTTAGCAGTTATGGTTTTAAAAAAGATAAGCATAGGGGTTTTATGGTAGGCGATAACTCAAAAGATATACTAAGTGCAAGAGCTTCAAGCTTAACCCCAATCTTTGCTACTTGGGGATTTAGCAGAGATACAACTCACGATAAGATAGCCAAAACACCAAATGAGGTGCTTTGGTTTATGACTTAAACTTACCTAGCTTATCGTTAAGATCTTTTGCGGAGTTGTTTATCTGCTCTGCTATATTTGAGACATTGTCTATAGATATGGTATTTTGTTCAGCTAAAGTTGCAACCTCTTGCATAGATTTAGCTAGTGTTTGAACTTTTAAAGCTATCTCTGTAGCATTGTTGGCTAGGCTATTTGATGAGTCTTTACTTTGTTGCATTTTTGCATTTGTGTCTGCTGTATCTTGCTGTAGGGCATTTGTTATAGATGTGATTCTATTCATCTCATCGGCACTCTCATTCATCTGCTCAGTCGAATTAGAAATAGTCTGCACAAGTACCGATATAGTCGCATCTATCTCACCTAAACTTTTTTGAGTTCGCTCAGCTAGTTTACGAACCTCATCAGCAACCACTGCAAAACCTCGCCCATGCTCACCCGCACGAGCAGCCTCTATAGCAGCATTTAGGGCCAATAGATTTGTCTGTTCTGCTATATCTTTTATGATACCTAGCACACTTTTTACCTCTTGAGCATTTTGGTTTAGCTCTAAGAGTACAGATGATAAGTCGCTTTGGTTTGAACTAGCACTAGATATCGCTAAGGTTATGTTTTTTAGCTCATTTGTCATACTCTCAAGCATATTAGCTGTCGATTCTAGCTCATTTGCATTTGCTTGAGATATCTCTTTTGTCTCTTGTAGATTTTTCTCTATATCCCCAAGTGAGAGGCTAGAGTCTCTTGTCATAGAGTTTTGTTTATTGATATCATCTTTTGTTTTTATCGCGATAGACTGCAAACTACTACCAGCATCTTCTGAGTGTTTTGCTGAGTCTTTTGCGGCATTTATAGTATCTTGAATCTTCCCTATAAATCTATCTATAAAGTATGTCGCTTCACTTAGCTCATCTCCATGGTTGAAGTTTAGCCTTTTGGTTAGATTTCCATCGCCAGTTGCTAGATCGCTACTCATAGTTTTTAACTCTCTTATAGGTTTAAGTAACTCTTCTCTAAAAAATATCGTAAATATCACAATAAGTCCCAGACCAGCTACTACCATAGTTGATGCTATTTTTGTTTTTGAAGATGAGATAGATTTATCAGAATCACTTAAAGATACTCTAAGATCCATAACCCCTAAAACCTCACCCTCTTTAGAGTTTACATGGCACAACAAACAAGAGGCATCTGCTTTTTGTGGTGCTAAAAGTCTTAGGTAGTGGTTATTTGGCTCATCTATCTCACTAGTTACACTATTTCCACTGTTAAATATATCTAAAATCTCTTTTTTGCTAGTGAGTTTCTCTTGAAGTGAAAAAAGTTCGATTATGTTTTGACTCTTATATACCTCAAGCCCAGCTATACCCTCTAGTGATTTTGCATTTTGTATGGTTTGGTTTAATATCGCGGGATCACCTGTATCCATCGCCATTCTTAGTGTTTGAAATATTGAGCTATTTAGTGTGTCCATCGACTTTTGAGTATTTGTAGAGATAAGTCTCGTATAATCACCCGATAAAAATATAAATAGTGAGCCAAAGCCTATAGTAAAAAAGGCAAAGAGTGTTAGGATAATTTTGTATTCTAGTTTTTTTGGGAGAAGTTTTTTCATGATAGTTCCTTAGTGTGACTGCTTTGAGACAACATTGTACTCCTAGTTAGCTTTTTAAAGTTTTAAAAACTAACACTTTTAGTGACTTTTCATTAGTTACATTTACATATTCATCTGAGTTTTGAACTCTATGGCTAAAAACAAACTGGTTTTGCTCAAACATATCTAGTAAAAAGTGAGTATCTAACTCTGGAGCATTTAAACAAGCTAAGACCAAACCATCTTCACTTAGTAGCTCGTGGAGCCTTTTAACTATCTTTACATAATCTTTTTTTGCTTCAAAACTCCCTTTTTGATAACTTGGCGGGTCGATTATTATTATATCAAATGGTCCTTTTTTCTTTATGCCTGAGATAGATTTTAGTATGTTATATGGTAAAAAACTAACACCTTTTGTGTCGATATTATTTAGTGTATGGTTTGCTTTGCCAACACTTAAAGATGCCTTACTCATATCGACATTTACTACACTTTTAGCTCCACCTAGTTTAGCCGCGACACTAAAAGCACATGTGTAACTAAATAGATTTAGTATATGTTTATCTTTTGCATTTTGCCTCACAAACTCTCTGCCGTTTTTCATATCACCAAAAAATAGGCTATTTTGGTTACTTAAAAGATTTAGCTTAAACTTCATACCATTCTCATAAGCTATAAGCTCATCTTCTAGCTCTCCAAAAATCACCTCATTTGTGGTATTTTTAAGATATCTTCTTTGAAGAACTACCGCTTTGTAGTTTTTTGTTTTAGCAAAGCTAGTTAGCATATCTATAAGCCCTTGCTCATCTTCATCAAAAAGAGTTATACTTAAAACACCATCTATGCTATCTATGCTAAGGTACTTAAAAGCTCCATATGCCTCACCGCGACCATGAAAAACTCTCTGAAAATCTCTAGTTGGCTCTTTGGTAAGCAGATACTCCCTTAGTTCATCTAAACTCAAGCTCTCTCCCAAAATGTTCCATCTGGTGTATCCATGATAGCTATACCTAAAGCACTAAGCTCATCTCTTATGGCATCTGCTAAGGTAAAATCTTTTGCTTTTTTAGCCTCAACTCTTTTAGCTATAAGTTCATCTATTTTAGTTTTTTGCTCATCGCTTATGCCGTGTTGAAAATACTCATAAGGGTTTTGCCCACCAAAACCTAAAAGTTTTTCCACAAACTCAAGGTTTGAGAGTAGTTCATCTTTTATGGTTTTATCTTTTTTATCTAGTGCTTCGTTTGAGCTATTTATCATCTCATCAACTATTGCTAGTGCTTCAGAGATATTTAAATCATTATTTAGTGCCTCTAAAAGCCTATCTTTAAACTCAGTTTTTTTGCTCTCAAAACTTAAGTTAAAAACCCTTTTTTTGAGTCTATATAGCTTATCTAGCCTCTTTTTAGCCTCATCTAAATCCTCATGAGAGAAGTTGAAGTTGGCTCTATAGTGAACACTAAGCAAGTAAAATCTTAACACCTCACCATCATAGTGTTTTAGTGCATCTTTGAGGAAAAAACTATTACCTAAGGATTTGCTCATCTTTTCGTTATTTATAGTTACAAAACCATTATGCACCCAGTAAGCAGCTAAGTTTTGACCCGTTGCACATCTGCTTTGCGCTGCTTCATTTTCATGGTGAGGAAAAAGCAAATCTGCTCCACCACCATGGATATCTATAGCAAACTCACTATTTTTATCGGCTAGATGCTCATCTATCATCGCAGAACACTCTATATGCCACCCAGGGCGACCCGCTCCAAAAGGTGAGTCAAAACTAACCTCATCATCTTTAGCTATCTTCCAAAGGGCAAAGTCGGCACTATTTTTTTTCTCTTTATCACCCTCTACTCGTTGTTTTTTATCCTCTTCATTTTGCACTCTATGTGATAGACTTAGATATTTACTATCACTTGCGGTATCAAAATATATATCGCCACTTGAGACTCTATAGGCGTGGTTTTTTTCTAGTAGCTTTTTTATAAGATCAAATATAGCCTCAAGATTTTCTGTAGCCTTTGGCTCCAAATCTGCCCTTTTAACTCCTAATTTACTCATCTCATCGTGATAAGCTTTTGTATATTTTTGGGCTAACTCTTGAGTGCTAATGTTAAGCTCCAAAGCTCTTTTTATGATCTTATCATCTATGTCGGTTATATTTTTAGCATAAGTAACCTCATAGCCATTTGCCTCTAAAACACGGTGGAGTAAGTCAAACACCAAAGCACTCTTTGCATGACCTAGATGAGCATCATCATAAACTGTAGGACCACAAACATACATAGTAACTTTTGGGGGATTTTGTGGGGTAAATTTTAGTTTTTGTTTTTTAACTGAATCAAATATATACACTTATAATATCCTTTAAATAGTACAAAATTGTAGCAAAAACTACCATAGATATAAGAAAAATAGGGGTTTTTTTATCTTTAAGAACAAACAAAAAGTTATCTACCCCAAAGACTTTAGCACTTTGGTAAAACCCTACAAGACCACTTAGAGTGGTAGCTAAAGCGAGTCCTGCTGCACCTAGTGGAGCTATAAGTAAAAGTGAAAGCGATACATTTGTTATGAGTGTAAAAGTAGCTATCTTAGCAGCTCTCATCTGAAGCTCTTTAGAGTAAAGCCATAAAGATATAAGTTTTTGTAGCCCAAAAGGGAGCAAACCTATCATGTACATTTGTAAAACAAAAGCACTATTAGCGGTATCTTTGGCACTAAAAGCACCCCTCTCAAAAAGTAACTTCACTATCTGCTCACTAAGTATTAAAGCCCCTATTGTGCTAAATCCTAGCAAAAAAGCTAAAAACCAAAAAGCTTTTTTAAGATAGATCAATGCTTTTTGCTCATCTTTGTTTTTTATAAACCTAGCTATAGCGGGAAACAAAGCTATAGATGTAGCTATAGCAAAAAGTGCTAGTGGAAGCTGAAATATACGGTTTGCATAATATAGGTAGCTTATAGAGCCAGTTGCCAAAAACGAAGCTAACCATGTATCGACAAAAGCATTAACTTGAGCCGATGAGTTACCCCAGATAGCGGGTAAAAACTGCTTTTTAAAACCTTTTGCTTCATCTTTTATCTTTTTTGTTTTTTCTTTAAGGTATTTAAATCCACCACAAACCAACTTACAAAGACCTAGCTTTTTTATAGCGATGATGTGGACTATGAGTTGTAAAACTCCACCAACCACAACTCCCCAGCTAAGGAGATAGACTATCATCTCATCGCTAGAGTCTTTGCCTAAAAGCAAGGCCCCGATAAGTGAAACATTTAAAAGACCTGTAGAGAAGGCGGTAGTTGCGAAGTGTTTTTTGTACTGCAAGAGTGAAGCTAAAAATGTTACAGCAAAGATAAGCGGTAGATACCAAAAGTTTATAGCTACAAAAGGTGAAGCTAAGCTCACTGTATCTGCATCAAACCCTACCGCTATCGCTTTTGTGGCAAGTGATGGGAGTAGGGTAACTAAGAGCGATAAAACTATAATAATAGATAAAAATATAGTAAAAATATGGGCTAAAAATATAGCTTTTTTGTTTGATTTTGCATATGAGGGTATAAAAACCTGTGTAAAAGCACCCTCTGCAAATATACGACGAAAAAGGTTAGGGAGCTTAAAGGCTATAAAAAATATATCGCTATAGATACTAGCCCCTAGAGTTGATGCGGTTAATACATCTCTTATAAAACCTAAGACTCTTGAGAGTAAAATCCCAGCACTATTTGTAAAGATTGATCGAAACATTACGACTCTTGTTTTGGTATGCAAAATGCTTGTATTGTGGAAGTTTATCAAATCTTTGCTAAAATGTGTAGCAGATAAATAGTTAAAATCTTAATCAAGGTAGTTTATGGCATTGTTTGGCTCATCTAAAAAAGAGGTTTCACAAAGTAGTAGGATAAACCCTACTGTTATGCAATCTTACAATGTCGGTAAAGACTTAAGCGAATTTGCTAAAAGAAATAGAGTCGATTTAGCGACAATCGACTTTAACATCTTAGAGGTTAGAACACAAAAAAGAGATGCCTCACAGGCAGAGAACTCATGGAGTGATATCGAAGATACCAAACATATTCAGCTAGATATAAAAAGTGAGGTTTTAAACCCAAGCTTTGAGATAAAACAGCTCTATGAGATAGAGATTTTTCAAAAATCAAACACCATAGAAGACCCACTAAAAGATTTCCACATAGCAATAGGGGCAAATGCCACAAAGTGCAAGATATACCTAAGTATAAAAGAGTCTTCAAGGTTAGTCTATGTCCCTCATCTTGAAAAACTACTCCAAAACCATATAGATAAAGCAAAACTAAAAGCAAATATATTTATACATATATTTGATGAGATGGTAGATGATGTTATATCTAAGTTAAGTGCAAAGGCTAGAGTAAATGGTGAGCTAGTGTTTGATACAGCTCAAAACCTTTTAGTAGCAGAGTCTTTTGAACCAGTTGCCACGATAGATGATAGACTGATAAACCATTTTGAAAAAAAAGAGAAAAAAGAGCTAGAGGCTACAGATAAGATAGACTACTCAAACAGAGGTTTTTTAAAAACCGTCGCAGTTGGTGATGTTTTGATTGAGTATATAAAACCAAAGTTAGGTAGTGCAGGGCGAAACTGTAGGGGTGAGTTTTTAAAACCGAGTGAGCCGATAGTTAAAAATATACCAAATTGTGAGTTTGATGATACCATAGAAGAGCAAGAAGATGAGAATAAAATACTCTACAAAGCTAAGATAAGTGGATATATACAAACAGATGGTAAAAAGTACACTATAGCCTCTGAGATGGATGTCGCTAAGCTTGACTTTAAAACAACAGGTTCTATCATCGCAGGGGTTGATTCTGATGTTGTTATAAATGTCGAAGATGCTTCATGGGAAGAGGATGCCATAGGCGATGGTATGAAGATAGAGGTTAGTGAGCTAAACACTAAAGGGAATGTTGGAGATGGTACATCTATAAAAGCCAAAAAAGTGACCATCGGTGGTCAGACACACAAAAACTCTACCATAGAGGCGATAGATATCGACATAAACACCCATAAAGGTATCGCTATAGGGGAAAATGTAAAAGTTACAAGACTAGAAAATGGCATCATAAAGGCTAAAAATGTTAAGGTTACTCAAGTCTTAGGTGGAACTATAGAGGCGGCAAACCTTGAGGTTGATATATGTAGTTCTATGTTAAAAGCCTATGCTTCAAGCACTATAACCATAAACAAGCTCCAAGGTAAAGATAGCATTTTTACCATAGACCCGCTGATCCAATCTGCTTTTGTAGATAAGTTTGAGCAAAATAGTTCAGCCATAGAGACCCTAAGAGATGAGCTAAAACTTCTAGATAAAGATATACAAAAATATGAGAAGTTTATACAAGACTCTCAAGCAACATTTGATAATGTTAAAGAGCGGATAGTCTATTACAAACAAAATAATATAAAAATACCAGATGTTTTTATAAAAAAATATAGAGATTTTTTAGCGATACAGAAAAAACTAGAAGAGTTAAAGATAGATTGTAAACAAAAAAAAGAGAAGTTAGATCTACTTGTAATTAAGACAAAAAAACTTCAAGAGGCAATCTTTGAGGCTAGAATCATAAACAACGACAAGTGGAGTGGACAAGATACGATAGCTTTTAGGCTGATCGATCCAAAAATAGAGCTAACTTTTATACCACCTGCTGATTATCCATTTAAGATATTTGGAGTGATTATGAGCGATGATGGTGAGTTTGAGATAAAAGGGTATGAGAGTTGATAGTAGGTTTAAGAGGAAAAGTTCTACATAAAGAGCCAACACTAGTCCATATAGAGGCTTATGGGGTTATATATGAGGTTTTTATATCGCTTCAGAGCTATTCGGCTATAAGAGATGGCGAGGTGCTTTTGCATACAACTCATATCATAAGAGAAGATGCTGATCTACTTTATGGATTTTTAGAAAAAGATGAGAAATTTTTGTTTGAAAATCTTCTAAAGATAAATGGAGTTGGTCCAAAAGTCGCCACAGCTATATGCTCTACATACACACCTAGTCAGTTTGCCACCATCATAAGTGCAAAAGATATAAAAGCTATGCAGCAAATCCCAGGCATCGGACCAAAGAGTGCAGGTCGCATACTAGTAGAACTTAGCGGTTTTGATGAGAAGATATTAGCTTCATCTGAGCCATCTAGCAGTAAGATTTTTGAAGAAGCGACTCTCGCTTTAGAAACTTTAGGGTTTAAAAAAGATAAAATTTCAAAAGTTTTAGCTAAGTGTAAAAGCCAAACTACCCCAGAGCTTGTAAAAGAAGCACTAAAACTACTACAAACTAACTAAGGATTTATATATTGAAACTAATAATTTTATTTGGCGGTGCTAGTTATGAACATGAGATTAGCATAGTTAGTGCCATCACACTAAAAGATAAACTAAAAAATACCGAACTAGAGTTTATATTTTGCGATCAAGATCATACATTTTACCTTATAAGCCCATCAAATATGAAAGCAAAATTTTTCTCAAGTGGCGGTTATAAAAAAGAGCCAAAACTAAACATAAAACAAAACGGTTTTATCCAGAACAAGATGTTTGGAAGTGTTGAGTATAACTCTGTTGTGTTAAATCTTATACATGGAGCCGATGGGGAGGATGGTACTATCTCATCTTTGCTCGATTTTTTTGGTATCCGCTATATAGGACCAAGAGTCGATGCTGCTATATTTTCTTACGATAAGCGCTACACAAAAGCACTATGTAACTATAGAGATATAAAGACACTCAAGTATGATGTACTCTACTCACATGAACACGATAGGCTAGAGCTTGAATACCCTGTTATAGTAAAGCCATCTCGCTTAGGAAGTAGCATAGGTGTAAGTGTGGTTCATAATCATAGTGAGCTTGATTATGCTCTTGATGTAGCTTTTGAGTTTGATAAAAGTGTTGTAGTTGAGCCGTTTATAGATGGTGTAAAAGAGTATAATCTAGCAGGTTTTATGGCTGATGGCAAGATAGAGTACTCTATAGTTGAAGAGCCAAAAAAAGAGAAATTTTTAGATTTTGATAAAAAATACTTAGATTTTTCACGAAGTTCACAAGTACAAAAAGCAGATATAACTCAAGAGCTTGAGTTAAAACTAAAAAGTGCATTTGACAAGATATATAACAATCTTTTTGATGGTGCACTTATAAGATGTGACTTTTTTGTGATAAATGGAGAGGTTTATCTAAATGAGATAAACCCGATCCCAGGTTCTATGGCAAACTACCTTTTTGAAAATTTTGAAGATAGTATAAAAAAACTAGCAAACTCTATAGTTGAGTATAAAAAGATAAAAATAGACTACACATATATAAACTCGATCTCAGCCGCTAAAGGGAAGTAGTGGCACAAAAGCAGCTCATATATAAAGGCAACACTTTTAACATAAGCTATGAGATTTTAAACCATAATCTTGCTAATGATGTAGTGATTTTACACGGTTGGGGGAGTAGTAAAGCTCTTATGAAAAGTGCCTTTGGCTCTCATCTTAAAGAGTTTAGACACATATATATAGATCTTGTAGGTTTTGGAAACTCTACTAGCGATGTTGTTTTAGATAGTTACGATTATGCGAAGATTATGGAGCTTTTTTTAAATAGCATTGGTGCTAAAAAAGATATCATCATAGGGCACTCATTTGGTGGAAAAGTAGCGACTCTACTAAACCCTAAGCTTTTAGTTTTGCTCTCAAGTGCTGGTATTTTAGAGCCAAAAAGCTTTAAAGTTAAAGCAAAGATAGTTATATTTAAACTATTTAAAAATCTAGGTTTTAGTAGATTTAGAGAGTTTTTTGTAGCAGATGATGCTAAAAAACTACCACAACATATGTATGAGACTTTTAAAAAAGTTATAGCTGAAGATTTTAGCGATGAGTTTGCCACAAGAGATGGAAAAACCCTTTTATGTTGGGGTAAAAACGACACCGCTACAACTCTAAATAGTGCAAAAAAGATAAACTCACTAGTCAAAAACTCAGAGCTAGTAGTCTATGAGGGTGATCACTACTTCTTCTTAAAACACTCAGAAGATATAGCCAAAAATGTGGAGAGCAGATGGAATTAGCCATTAGTATTGTATTTATTTTAGCCTTAGGTTACTACCTTATAACTAACCTTCAGTGGTATGACTATAAGATAGAGCGAGTTGTACTCAAGCACCATAAAAGCCATTGGCATTTTATATATTTTATCGCCCCGTTTTTACTCTACTATGTGCTTGATAGTTTTTTTATATTTTTACTCCCTATATACTTAGTGCTACTATTTTTATGGTACAAAAAACTAGATAAAAAGCTTGTTTTTACAGGGCGAGTGAAGCGATTTTTTGCTCTACTAGTTGGTTTTAGTGTAGTTATAAACTTTATATGTACCCTAAAGTGCGATAGTTTAAGCATCATTATACCGCTATTTTTAGCCTATATCTTTAGCATGGGGATCGAGAAGTATCTATTTGAACTTTATAAAAAAGAGGCTAAGAAAAAACTACAATCTATGCCAGATTTACAGATAGTAGCGATAACTGGAAGCTATGGCAAAACAAGTATAAAAAACTTTGTAGCTTCCATACTCTCACAAAGTTTTAGTGTCTATGCGACACCTAGAAGTGTAAATACTATAGGGGGTATCATCAAAGATATAAATGAAGACCTGCCGACAAATACTCAGATATATGTTTGTGAAGCAGGGGCTAGAGAGAGCGGAGATATCTATACTATAAGCTCATTTTTAAACCCTCAAAAAGTCGTTGTAGGTAAGGTTGGCGAGGCTCATATTGAGTATTTTAAAAGCTTAGATAACATAGTACGAACAAAGCTAGAGATTATGCAATCAGACCGCTTAGAGAAGGCTTTTATACACTCTAGTGTAACAGATGAGCCACACCCTAAAGTGGAGTTTTTTGGTGATGATATAAAAAATATAGAAGCTTCACTTAGTGGAACTAGTTTTGAGCTAGATGGAGTTGGGTTTGAGACAAATATACTAGGCTCATTTCAGGCGATGAACATAGCAGTAGCTATAAAAATAGCCAAAAGTTTTGGTATGAGCGATGAGTTGATCCAAAAAGGGGTAGCAAGGCTAAAACCCGTCCCCCACCGTCTAGAGATGATAGAAGCGGGTGGCAAAATCATACTAGATGATGGCTATAATGGCAACATAGATGGTATGCTTGAGGCTATAAGGCTCTGTAGTTTATATAACGGCGATAAGGTCATAGTTACCCCAGGGTTAGTTGAGAGTAGGGGTGAGCTAAATCTAAAACTTATAGAGGCTATAAACTCTGTGTTTGATACCGTAATAGTAACAGGAGCCTTAAATGCCAAACTTTTTGATGAGCACCTAAGGGTAGATAAAAAGATTATCTTAGATGATAAGTCTATGCTTCAAAATATCCTTATAGAGTACACAAAAGCAGGAGATATCATACTCTTTGCAAACGATGCACCAAGTTTTATATAGGAGATAGCTATGGAAGATATACTCTATGCACCGTGGAGAGATGAGTATATAAAACAAAAAGTAGATGGGTGTGTTTTTTGCCACATAAGCAAAAATATAGACTTAGACGACACTCACCATGTTTTATATAGAGATGAGAAGTGTTTTGTTGTGATGAACCGCTACCCTTACACCCCTGGACACTTTATGATAATCCCACACACTCACACCGATAAACTAGAGTCTTTAGAGCAAGATATTTGGCTCCATATGAGCTTACTTGCTCAAAAAGGGGTGAAGCTTTTAAAAGATGAGCTAAAGGCAGAGGGTGTAAATATAGGTATGAATTTAGGGGCGATGGCTGGAGCGGGGATAGCTGAGCATATACACCTGCACCTAGTCCCTAGATGGAGCAGAGATACAAACTTTATAACAAGTGTTGCAAATACTAGAGTCTATTCAACCGACTTTGAGAGGATATTTAAAAAGCTAAAATCTTCAAGCTCTAGCTTTGAAAAATAAGTAGAATTTAAATCTATAATTTAGGGGAAAATATGGAGCTAGTATATCTATATGTAGAAAAATACAAAAATATACAAAAACAAGGTTTTAATTTTTCATCTAGATTTACTTGCAAATATGATGAAGATAAAAAAGAGTTAAAAATAGATGAAAATAAAAACTATATAGAAAACTTTTTTGCAGATAATATAAATATCACCGCTATTGTGGGAGAAAATGGGAGCGGGAAGAGTAATATACTAGAACTCATTCACATGATTCTTTTAGATAAATGCAACGATGAAAAATTATTTTATTTATTAGTTGCAAGAGAAAGTGATAATAACTATTATATGAGCTCTAGTAACTTAATAATTTCTACTACAATAAGAAAAAAAACACTAAAAGAATTTAGTAAAAAAATTTCTTATATCTCAAGAAATACTCCTATGGATTATAAAAATAATGATATAGAAAATTTAATTTGTTTAGATGATAAGAGCATAAACAATCAAATTTCTCTTGTTTATAATGAAGTAGGATTTGAGTTAAGTAGCTTTATGTATCTACCTGAAAAAATGGAGGTTAAACCAAATATTGATGACATACTTGAAAGCATATTAGGTGAAAATACATCATTAAATTTTGTTTCAGAAGAAATATATAATCGATTATCTCAAAAAAATAATATTACTAACAATGACGACTATGATGAATCTGATGTTGTTTCAGAGCTTAATATAGACTACAATGATAAACTTCATAGGTTTTTAGTTATCTTATTTTTTCCTATTATAAACAGCAATGAGCAACTAATAGATAAAGAAGAATTAATAAAAAAGCTTGATAAGGCAGAAGTGTTAATAAATAGTGCAAATTTCTATAACTATTTTACTAAAAGAACAATTAATCTAAAAACTTTAACGAATATTGAAAAAGAGATTTATTTCAATCATTACAACAAATTTTTTATATTTGATTTTATAGATTCTAAAAACAGAAGATACAGCAATTTAAGTGAAGGCGAAAAGAAAATATATGGATTACTTTTAAATATATACACAAAATCGCTAGATAAAGAAAACACAAATATTGCAAATGTATATGCTAAAAGACCTGATGGGTATACAATTAATTTCTTGTTAGATGAACCAGATAACTCACTTCATCCAAATTGGCAAAAAAAGTTTTTACTAGAACTAATTGTATTGTTGAAAAAAATTAAAAATAGATACAATCTAATTTTAACTTCCCACTCCCCATTTATCCTTTCAGATATTCCAAAACAAAATATTGTTTTCTTAAAAGAGGGTAAACAGGTAGATGCTCTAGAAAAAAAGCAGACATTTGGAGCAAATATCCATACACTTCTTGCCGATGGGTTTTTTATGGATGGTGGACTTATGGGAGAGTTTGCAAAAGCAAAAATAGAAGAGGTTATAAAATATCTAAATGGTGAGAAATCAGAAATAAAATCAAAAGAAGAAGCACAAAAGATTATAAATATAATAGGCGAACCAATACTAAAGTATCAACTTCAAAAGATGTTGGATAGCAAAAGACGAGATAAAATAGATGAACTTGAAGATGAGATAGAGTTTCTAAAACATAGAATAGAAATTTTGAGAAAAAATCAATGATACAACTTGTTATAAGTAAAGAAAATTTAGATAAATTTTATAAGTATATTGAATCTTATGTAAATCAATCAGATACAAAATACTCCATGGATGATCTTAACTGTGATTTGCTAATGCTATTTGATAAAACATTTGAGGAAGTGGTTAAAAGCACACCTAGTAATATGAGAGAGCTAATAAGTAAAAAGGTAATAGGTTTCCCAAATAGTGTACTTATTTTAAAAGATTTATATATAACTTTTAGAAATAAATGGGCTGTAGAATTGCTTGAAGCTTTAGATTTAAAAGTTTGCCCATTTTGCAATAGAGAGTATATTTTTAGATTTGAAGATACAGTAAAAAAAGAAGCTAGAGTAATTGCTTCTTTGGATCATTATTATGATAAAAATAACTATCCATATTTAGCTGTAAGTATTTATAATCTTATTCCTTCATGTACTATTTGTAACAGTAAATTCAAGCATTCTAAGAATTTTTATCATGAGAAACATTTGCATCCATATGAAGATGATTTTAATAAAAAAGTAAAGTTTTCATATGTTTTAAAACCTATTGATAAAAAAGTTCCTATTTTTTCAAAAGAGAGAATTAATATAAATCTAAAAAAATTAGAAACAAATATTAAAATAGACAACACAATAAAAACTTTTAGACTGCAAGAACTCTACAATGAACATAAAGATATTGTGCTTGAGCTAATACAAAAGTCTCAAATTTATAATGAAACTTATATAGATGAACTTTTTGAAAGATATAGCGGAACACTTTTTTCTACTCGTGAAGAGTTAATGCGACTGATAACTTGTGGATATATAAGCGATGAAGATATAAACAAACGACCCCTTAGCAAACTCATCAAAGATATTAGCGAAGATTTGGGGTTACTATAGTTAAGCTCTAGCTTTTTTGTAAAATAGTTTATGAGTCGATATATGTTTTGGTATCGGCTCATCTTTTAGCAGGTGTTTTGTTAGTATATCTGCTACATAGGGAGCTAAAACAAACCCTCTTGAGCCAAGGGCATTTAGTATAAAAACATCTTCATGATAACTTAAAAGCTCATGGGGGATTTTAGTCCCATGGGCGATGGATGGGTGTTTTTCTAGAGAGTTTTTATAATCTATCAGTTTGCCTACTACAGGAAAGTAGCTTTTTATACTAGCTCTTGAGCCTTTATAGATTTTTATTATTTGTAAATCTTCTAGTTTTAACATCTCATCGGCACTCTTTAAAAGTGAGTCTATCTGCAAATCATCACTAGCAAATTGACACAAATCACAACTAGTTTCACAGCTAAAATTTTTAGTGTCGTGTCTTTGTTTTGTTGCCCCTATACTTATGGTTCCATCTTTTTTGGTCGTTGAGATTGATATATCTTTGTGTATATTGTAGGGCGGTTTTGTAGATGAGATTACGTCTAGTTTTACCCCAAATATCGGCTCTATTTTTATATAAGGCAAATCTAAAAGGGGTGCTAGTACCCCTTGAGCTAAGATGATATTTTTAGCACAAATATCATCAAATACATAAAAATCATCGGTTTTTTCTAGCTTTTTTATATCTTTTATGTAAAAATCTATCCCCAAAAGTAGTTTTTCAAGAACTTTTTTTGGCTCAACAATACCAGCTTGGCTAAAAAACTTATCTTCATCAAAGTGCCTATTTTTAACCCTTAAAAGACCATTTTTAACAAAAGCTTCAGGTATAAAACTCTCATAAAAACTAAGCGAAAAACCAAGGGCATCATTTACAAGGGTGTTGTAGGGGTTTACTTTACCAGGGAGCGGAGATAAAAAAGCACCAGCAGCACCACTCCCGCCAGAAGCTATGGGGAGTTTATCTATGAGTGCAACACTTTTAGCATTTTTATTTAGCAAGTAAGCAACACTGCTTCCTGCTATGCCTGAGCCGATTATTATGTAGTCGTATATTTTCATAAGTGTTATTATATCCTTAGTATTGCGGTGGTATAATTAAAAAATTTCAAACAAGGCTAGTAGATGTTTTTATACGAAGATGAAGACGATATATTTATGGGTTCACCAAAAAGCAAACTTATGGATATTATATTTAATGCAAACAACGATGTAGTTAGATTTCAGTTAGAAAACTTTATAAACAAAATGGCGGCTCTAGAGCTTTTAGTAGAGGAAAAACTAGGTGAGAGTATAGATGAGCGGGAGCTAAGAGACTACATCATAGCAAAAGCAGATGAGGTTGATGATCAGGCAAAAACTATCTGCATAAACCTAATGGGTGATATTGTCTCTCAAAGTGAATAGTTGAAGTTACTTTTAACTCTTTTTATCTTTTTTAGTAGCAAGATTTTTGCATTTGATTATAGAGAATGTTTTGAAGTTGAGCTAAAAAAGGATGAAAAAAAGAGTTTTGTTATAAAATACCAAAATCAAAAGAGAGATTTTGATTTTAGATGGACACTCTATAAAAACGGCGGTTTAGTTATCCATAAAAAGTATGATAGATTTGTCTCGCAACATATGCTATACCTTAGAGACAAAAACCGCTCTTTTAAAGTTGAGCTTAAAACTAGAGGAGAGGGTTACCTTGAGTTGCCCTATCTTGCGGTTATGTTTAAAGAGTTTAAAGAGGACAAGGCTATATTTAAAATTATGTTATATGATATAAAAGAGCAGATTTATATAGAAAATATCGATAAAAAAGAGTTAAAAAGATGCAAAGAGTAGAACAAGAGATAGCTAGACTTGTAGATGAGGTAGGTTTTGATGAAGCAAAAGAGCTTTTTTCTAAACTCTCAGGCGGAAAAAGACTTCGAGCCAAACTTATACTAAAGATCGCAAAAACAGACCCCAAAGCCCCACTTTTAGCCGCTATAGTTGAGCTTATACATGCTGCTAGCTTGCTCCATGATGATGTTATAGATGATGCTATGAGTCGTCGTGGAGAGGTGAGTGTAAATGCAACAGAGGGTAGTAAAGTAGCCATAATGTTAGGCGACATACTCTACTCAAAAGCCTATAGTGAGCTTGTAGGTTTTGATAAAAACATAGCAAAAACTATCTCATCTAGTGTAACATCACTTAGTATCGGTGAGATGATGGATGTTGCTATGGGTAAAGAGTTTAACAAAGATGAGCAGAAGTACTTAAAGATGCTCTATCTTAAAACTTCAGCTCTCATTGAGGCCTCCGCCGCTGCTGCTGCTATGCTTGAGGGGTATGAGCCACAAAAGTACGCTATATATGGCAAAAACTTAGGGCTATCTTTTCAGATTATAGATGATATACTAGATATCACTTCAGATGAGCAGACTCTAGGTAAACCTGCACTAAATGACTTTGTAGAGGGGAAAGCGACACTACCTTATATATATCTTTATCACGATTTAGATAAAGATGAAAAAGAGAGGCTCCTATCACTTCATCTTAAAAAACCTTCAAAAGATGAGGAGCTTTGGTTAAGAGAGAGTTTTGCTAAACACAAAAGCATAGAGAGATCATTTGAGGTCGCTAAAAAACTCTCATACGAAGCAGCAGAGGCGATAAAAGGCGATATAGAGCTAGAGTCGATACTAAACACCATGATAAAAAGAAGTTACTAATGCACTATCTAAATATAAGTTTTTCACATAAAAATTCTACTATCGAGATAAGAGAGAAGCTAACATATACAAGCGATGAGTCTATAAAAGCATGTTTAGCAAAACTAAACTCAAGTGGTAGTGTCAATGAGGCTATACTCATCTCTACATGTAACCGCATGGAGGTATTTTGTAGCTGTAGTAGCATACCAGAGGCACTAGAGCATATACTAGGTATGCTTCATGAGAGAAGCGGCATAAGCAAAGAGGAGCTTGAGGGTAGGGCAGATATATATGATGATAGTTCAGCAATACATCACCTTTTTAGTGTTGCATCTTCGCTTGATTCGATGGTTGTTGGAGAAACACAGATAGCAGGGCAATTAAAGGACTCTTTTAAGCTATCTTATGAGAGTGGTTTTTGTGGTCAAAAACTAGCCCGTGCAATGCACCATGCTTTTAAGTGTGCTGCAAAGGTTAGACAAGCTACAGATATATCTAGCAAACCTATCTCTATAGCTAGTGTGGCAGTCGCTAAACTCAAATCTGTTTTAGATAATCTAGAGGGTAAAAAAGCTCTTGTTATTGGAGTTGGCGAGATGTCTCAGATTAGTGCTAAACACCTTCTAGCGGGTGGTGCTGATGTTTATATTATGAATAGAACTCACCAAAAAGCTATAGATTTAGCAGATGAGTGTGGGGCTAAAACTCTAGAGTTTAGCAAATTAGCAGATGCTATAAATGAGTTTGAGATACTTTTTAGTGCAACATCCTCCCCGACACCTATCATAACAGATGAGATTATAAAAGGTTGTGATTTTGATAGGTACTGGTTTGATATGGCGATACCTAGAGATATTAGTCACACAAAAGGTGAGAGGGTAAACCTTTACACGGTAGATGACCTTAGAGCAAGTGCCGATGAGAACAAGGCTCTTAGGGAAGAAGAGGCTAGAAAAGCTCACGGTATTATCGGTAGAAGTACTGTTGAGTTTTTTGAGTGGCTAGATACTCTAAATATCGAACCGATGATAAAAGAGATATATAAAAAAGCAGATATCGCCGCAAGAGTTGAGAGTCAAAGAGCTATAAAAAATAGATACCTACCAAAAGAGTATGAAGAGCAAGTCCATAAACTATCACAACAGGTTTTAAAGAGATTTTTGCATGAGATGACAAGCAAGATGAGAAGTGTATCTAAAGACTCAAGATCAGATATGATAACAAATGCACTACAGTTTTTGATAAAACAAGATGAAGCAGTAGTGCCAGATGAGTACAAATGTGAAAGAGATTTACCACGAGGGACAAGATGAGAAGAACCAAAGCTTTTATACCAACACTAAAAGAGCTACCAGCAGATGCAACACTACCAAGCCATAAGTTTTTACTAAAAGGTGGGTTTATAAACCAGCAGGGTGCAGGACTTTATAACTACCTACCACTAGGCAAAATCGTACTAGATAAGATAAGAGCTATAGTAAAAGATGAGCTAGATAAAGCAGGATGCCAAGAGGTTGGGCTTAGTTTTGTAACCCCCCTAGGGCTTTGGCAGATGAGTGGTCGAGATGAGACTATGGGTAAAGAGATGCTTCGTATCAGTGATAGGCATGAAAATAGTTTTGTACTAAGCCCGACAAATGAAGAGGCGATAGTTGAGGTTGTAAAAAACAGAGTTACAAGCTATAAAGATTTACCGCTAAACCTTTACCAGATAAACACAAAGTTTCGTGATGAAGCAAGACCTAGATATGGACTTCTTAGAGGTCGTGAGTTTTTGATGAAAGATGGCTACTCATTTCACTCAAATAGCGATGATATGATAAGAGAGTTTCATCTTTTAGAGCAGACTTATAAAAATATATTTACCCGTCTAGGGCTTAGTTTTAGGGTAGTTGAAGCAGACAGCGGGGCAATAGGTGGAAGTGGAAGTAAAGAGTTTCATGTACTAGCTAAAAGTGGTGAAGATACACTTGTGGTTTGTGAGAGTTGTGACTATGGGGCAAATATAGAGACAATATTTAGTGATGAAGCAACTATAGATGAGCTAAAAGCTAAAAGTTATGATGAGCTAGATGGCAAAACTCTAGATAAAACTTGTAGTTGTGGTGCTAAGTTATACTTTAAAAAAGGTATAGAGGTTGGGCATATATTTCAGTTAGGGACAAAGTATTCATCTGCTATGGAGGCTTACTTTAATGATGAAAATGGAAGAACAAAACCTTTTGAGATGGCAACATTTGGTATAGGTGTTAGTAGGCTAATAGCTGCCATTATAGAACAAAACCATGATGAAAAAGGGTGTATTTGGACAAAAACAACAACCCCTTATATGGTAAATATACTAGTCTCAAACATAAAAGATAGCTCACAAATGAGTTTAGGTGAGGAGCTTTATGCTAAGCTAAAAGATGATGGTGTTGAGGTTATATTTGATGATACAAAAGAGAGGTTTGGTTATAAGATGAGCGATGCTGAACTTTTAGGATTTTACTACACTATCATCATAGGTAAAGAGCTAAGTAGTGGCAATGTTCAGATATATCATCGCCCTACACAAGAGACTATACTAGTTAATATAAATGAAGTCTACAGTAAGATAAAAGAGTTGATAGCTTGATGAGATATTTCCTTATAGTTTATCTTTTTTTTGAACTACTTTTTTCATACTCCATAGCCACTAAGATAGGCTTTTGGGGAACTTTTTTTGAGATAATCCTATCTGCTATGTTAGGGTTTTATATACTTTTAAATTTTAGCTCCACCATGAGAGAAAATCTTACAGCCCTAAGAGGGATAAAAAATGCCCAAACTTCAAGTATGTTCTCTTTTTTAGGGGCCATACTACTTATAATCCCAGGATTTTTAACAGATATTGTAGGTTTGGCTTTACAGTTTGGTACCATCTCAAACATAATCATAAACAGAACAAACCCAAAACAATATAACCACACAAAGGAGAGTAATGATGAGATCATTGATGTTGAAATTATTAGCAGTACTAGCTATACTAAGTAGCTCTTTAGTAGCAAATGAGGAGTATAAAAAAGTAGAGGATTTTATACTAAAAGCGTACGAGCATAGTCAAAATCTAGCTTCGCTTAAGGTAAAAGTACTCGATACTATGGATGTTCAAAACCATAGCGGATGGATCGCTTATGTGGTGCAGATGGATGTTATTATGGCTAAAGATCAAAGACAAGTTGTACAAAAAATGCTTTGGTTTAGTGATGGTGATATTATAAGTAAAGAGGTTTTTAGTATAGATAGTAAAAAAGATCTAAATGAGTTTGTCACTTTTAAATTTAGCGATGAGTACTATAAAAAAGAGAATCTTATATATGGAAGTGAAAAATCAAGACATAAAGTTGTCATATTTTCAGATCCGCTTTGTCCATTTTGCAGACAAGTAGTTCCAGAAGCACTAAAATATATGAAAAAAGACCCTGCTAAATATGCGGTTTACTACTACCATCTTCCGCTTGAAAATCTCCACCCAGTATCAGTTGAGATAGTCCAAGCAGCGATAGCACTTGAGCTAAAGGGTGAAAAAGATGTAGCCCTTAAGATGTACGATATAAAAGTAAATCCAAATGAGAAGTCAAACGATCTTGTTATTGGGATATTTAACAAAACAATGAACTCAAAAATCACCATGGTAGATTTGCTAGATAAAGATGTAAATCAACGACTAAAAGAGGATCTTGAAGTTGCCGATAAACTGCTAGTAAATGGTACCCCAACTATGTTTGTAGATGGTGAGATAGATAGAACTAAAACAAAATATAAAGAGGTAAAATAGTGGAAAAACTAATCATAGCAACTAGAGGCTCAAAACTAGCCCTTTGGCAATCAAACCATATAAAAGCGACACTAGAAGAGCTTCATGCAGGGCTTAAGGTAGAGCTAAATGTTATAGTAACCACAGGTGATAAGATCCAAGATAAAGCACTATCAAAGATAGGTGGTAAGGGTCTGTTTTTAAAAGAGCTTGAAGAGGCTATGTTAAAAGGTGAGGCACATATCGCGGTTCATTCGCTTAAAGATGTCCCAACTATTATGCCCGATGGGTTAGTTTTAGCGGCAATTACTAAAAGAGAAGATAGCCGTGATGCACTTTTGAGTGAAAACTACAAAGATATAAACTCGCTACCAAATGGTGCCATCGTAGGTACAAGCTCACTTAGAAGACGGATGCAGATCCAAAAGCTTCGCCCAGATTTAACCATAAAAGATTTAAGAGGCAATGTCGATACCCGCATAAGAAAACTAAAAGAGGGTGAGTTTGATGCCATCATACTTGCAGCTGCTGGTATCAACAGACTCTCGCTTTTAGATAGTGTAAGGTATATCTACCCTATAAGCATAGATGAGATGGTGCCATCGATGGGGCAGGGGGCTTTAGGTATCGAGGCTATAGATGATCCTAAGATACTTGAGATAGTAAAAGTTTTAGAAGATGAGTATAGTAGAGTTGAGACAACTATAGAGAGAGATTTTGTAGATGAGCTAGAGGGTGGTTGTCAAGTCCCAATAGGTGTTAGTGCAGAGGTTTTAGAAGATGATAGAGTGCTTATAAAAGCCTCTTTAGGTTTACCAGATGGTAGTGAAATGCTTCAAGATAGTAAAACCATACACAAAAGAGAGTTTACTAATGCTGGAAGAGAGTTAGCAAAAGAGTTTATAAGTAAAGGTGCAAAAGAGCTTTTAAGTCGTGCTGAAACTATGATGGAAACCATAAGATGAAACGAACCATAGAGCTTCTTGGTAAACATAATGAGCTAAGAGTTATAGAAGATGAGTTAGATATCTACCTAGAGGTTTCACATATAGCCTATGCAGAGGTGAAAAAAGAGGGTGGTGGTAAGGCTATTTGGTTTAAAAATGTAGTCGATAAAAAAACAAATAAAACCTTTAAAAATGGTGTAGTGATGAACCTTTTTGGTTCACACAAAAGATGTGAGCTACTTTTTGGTAGAACTATAGAGTCTATAGCGGATGAGATAAGCTCACTTTTGCACCTAAAGCCACCATCTTCATTTTTTGACAAACTATCTATGGCGAGTGATCTTTTTTCACTAAAAAATATCTTCCCAAAAAGGACAAACTCAAAGGGTGAGTGTCAAAGCATAGTCTATAAAGATGAGCAGATAAATCTATACGATATCCCTGTACTAACCACATGGGAAGCTGATGGTGGACCTTTTATAACGATGGGGCAAATCTACACTCAAAGCTTAGATGGCGAGGTGGTAAACCTTGGTATGTATAGGCTTCAAGTCTACGATAAAAACCACTTAGGTATGCATTGGCAGATACATAAAGACTCTTCACATTTTTTTAGCGAATACCAAAAGGCGGGTAAAAAGATGCCTGTAAGTGTAGCGATAGGGGGTGATCCACTCTACACTTGGTGTGCCACAGCACCGCTACCTTATGGGGTAAATGAGCTTTTAATGTACGGGCTTATCACGAAAAAGCAGGTTAAACTTGTAAAATCACTCACAAACCCACTTTATGTACCATCTGATGTAGATTATGTTATAGAGGGGTGGGTTGATCCTAGTGTTATGAAAATCGAGGGGCCATTTGGTGATCATACAGGCTACTACACACTAGCAGAGCCTTATCCTGTGATGGAAGTTAGTGCTATTACTACTAAAAAAGAGCCTATATTTTTAGCAACAGTTGTTGGAAAGCCACCACTTGAAGATAAATACATGGGCTATGCAACGGGTCGAATATTTAGGCCACTTCTAAAGACAACAGCTCCCGATTTGCTAGATTATCATATGCCTGAAAATGGGGTTTTTCATAACCTTATCATAGCGAGTATGAAACCATTATACAAAGGTCATGCAAAGCAGTTTATGCATGCTTTTTGGGGTGTTGGGCAGATGAGCTTTGTCAAACATGCAATATTTTTAGATGAAAATGCTCCAAAGCTAGAGAACTACGAGTCACTAGCTATCTATATACTAGATAGACTAACCCCTAAGTCACTATTTATAAGTGAAGGGGTAGTCGATGCACTAGATCACTCTTCTCATGAAGCACTTGTTGGTGGAAAACTAGGTGTAGATGTAACAAATACTAAGTCTATCGCTGAGGCTCCAGAGCTACTAAGCGATAGTGAACTCTTAGCTAAACTTCAAGAGAGGCTAGATGAGGTAAAAGGGGTGGCTCAGTATATGAAAAGTACAAAAAACCCCGTAACTGTTGTATCGATAGATAAAAAAATAGCACTCTCTAAAAGAGTAGAGTTGTTGAGTGATTTGGGTAGACATCTAAGGGTGGTTGTTTTTGTAGATGAGCAAAAAAATGATATACGCAACCCATATATGCTTATCTGGAGGGTCACAAACAACATAGATGCCGCAAGAGATATCTATGTGCAAAATAACACCATCATCATAGATGGGACAAATAAAAACACTCTAGATGGACATACAAGAGAGTGGCCAGATGATGTAGAGTGTACTCCAGCAGTTGTTGAGAGCCTTAAACAGCGAGGTATTTGGGACCTGAGTGATGATTTATATAAAAAATACCAACTATAAATCATCTGTAACGATAATATAATACTATAAGGTTAGTATAATTAAAACTAATGTAATATATCGTAAACATCAAAATGGTGCTAAAGGTAAAAGAATGATAAAATATATAGCTTATATACTGTTACTTTTTATGCTTCAAACAACTCTAGAGGCGGCTTCATATAAAGGTCAAAGTGAGTTTGTTAGGCAATGTGTTAAGTGCCATAAGGGCGGACAAGATTTTGTGGCTACCAAAAGAGCCATCGAGTGGAAAAAATTAATGGCAAAAAAAGGTGAACCCTTAGCTAAGCTCCACATCAACAGTACAGATGAAAATGCACTAAAATCAACAGAGTATTTTAGTGGTAGTAGATACCCTAAGTTTGCTAAACACTTAAAAGATTTTTTAGTAGATTATGCTAGTGATAGCGGAAGAGTTCCAGCTTGTAATTAGTTTTTTTTAGTTAAAATGCTAAAAAAGATAAAAAGAGTATTTTGATGCAAAAACTAAGAACAGGAAGATTTAACACAACTTCATCATCACTTTTAGAGGAGTTTAATGCCTCTGTGATGTTTGATAGAGAGCTTTATGTAGAAGATATAGAAGGCTCCATAGCCCATGCTACTATGTTAGAGGCTCAAGGGATTTTAACTAGTGATGAGCTTAAAGCTATAAAAAATGGCATGGCTCAAGTTAAAGATGAGATAGAAAAAGGTGAGTTTGAGTGGAAGGTAGCCGATGAAGATATCCATATGGCTATTGAAAAAAGACTCACCGCTATCATCGGCGATGCAGGTAAAAAACTCCACACCGCAAGAAGCAGAAACGACCAAGTAGCGACCGATTTTAGAAGATTTGTACTTAGAAAAAACAAAGAGTTAGTCCTTAAACTAAAAGAGCTTATGGAGGCTATACATACCATAGCTTCAAAACACACAACTACACTTCTACCAGGCATGACACATCTTCAACATGCACAACCTATAAATTTTGCTTACCATCTTTGTGCATATTTAGCTATGTTTAGTCGCGATATAGAGAGATTTAACTCATCATATATGCGAAACAATGTCTCTCCACTAGGTTGTGCCGCACTTGCAGGAACCCCGCACAATATAAACAGAGAGCTTAGTGCAAAACTTTTAGGTTTTGATAGTGTAAGTATCAACTGCTTAGATACTGTAAGTGATCGCGATTTTGCACTTGAGATACTTTTTAACATCTCAACTATGATGATGCACATATCAAGACTAAGTGAAGAGCTTGTTATGTGGAGTAGTTATGAGTTTAAGTTTGTAGAGCTAAGCGATGAGTACTCAACAGGTTCATCTATCATGCCACAAAAGAAAAACCCAGATGTCCCAGAGCTTCTTCGTGGAAAAAGTGGACGAGTCTATGGCTCACTTATGGGGCTTTTAACAGTTATGAAAGCACTTCCACTAGCTTACAACAAAGATACTCAAGAGGATAAAGAGGGTGTTTTTGATGCGGTAAAAACCGCCGAGATATCACTTGAGATACTAAAAGAGACACTAAAAACCATGAGCATAAATGAGCAAAATATGTACAATGCTTGTAAAGTAGGGCATCTAAGTGCTACAGATTTGGCTGATTATCTTGTGCAAAAAAAAGATATCCCTTTTCGCGAAGCTTACTTTATAACAGGTCAAGCGGTAGGAAAAGCGGGAGAGCTAGGGATCGATATAAGCGATATGAAGCTAGAAGATCTACAAAGTATCGATAGCAGAATAAGCGAAGATGCACTAAGCTATCTTGATATAAAAAACTCTATGAATGCAAGGATGAGCGATGGTGGAACTGCTAGTGCTAAAACACTTGAGCAGTTAGAGTATTTTAAAAACTATATAGAAGGGGTTTGATATGAAGGTGAGTATTTCACATATAGATGGTATGAAGTTTGAGGCAAAAACCCAGAAGGGGAGTTTTATCATAAATTGCCCAGAGATTAGCCCTATTGAGTATTTTTTAGCAGGAATCATCTCTTGTAGTGCTTCAGATATGGCACAGATACCTAAAAATCAAGGTAAAAATATAAGCAATTTAGTTGTAGATGGTGATGCTACTAGAAACGATGACTTCCCAAAAAAGTTTAATGAGCTTCATCTAACATATAGTTTTGATTCTGATGCTGATGATGTTATGGCTAGTAGATGGGTTATGGCTTCTATTGAGACATACTGCTCAACCATAAACACCATAAGAGATAACACCACTATCTACTACACCATAAAACACAACGGTAAAATCATAAAAGATAGAGAGAAAATCATCTCAGGTGGCGGAAGTAAGATAGATTTGGGAGAGCTAGATAGCTGCTGCCCATCTTGAGTTTTAGACATTGAACCTAAAGTGCATGATGTCACCATCTTGCACTATATACTCCTTGCCCTCTAGTCTCATCTTTCCAGCCTCTTTTGATTTTTGTTCACCGCCACAAGCTATATAGTCGTTGTAGCTTATAACTTCAGCACGGATAAACCCTTTTTCAAAGTCGTTGTGTATAACTGCTGCTGCTTTTGGGGCGGTTGTGTTTTTCTTGATAGTCCACGATCTTACCTCTTTAACCCCTGCGGTAAAGTAGCTCATAAGACCTAGTTTATCAAAACCTTTTTGGATGATCTGAGCTAGTCCACTCTCGGTAACTCCAAGTGAATCCAAAAACTCTTTTGCTTCATCATCCTCAAGTCCTATAAGCTCCTCTTCAACCTTTGCACAGAGTTTTATAACCTCACAGTTGTGTTTAGTGGCAAACTCTTTTAGCTTTAGAACATACTCATTGTCCTCTAAAAGCCCATCTTCATCGACATTTGCACCATACATAATCTCTTTTGCAGTTAAAAATCTACTCTCAGCCCAAAACTTCTCAAAAGCTTCGCCACTAGGTAGTTCAAAGTTTCTAGCAAGGTTTCCATCTGCTAAAAACTCTGCCAGAGCATTTGCCATATCAAGTACTTCTGCAGCACTTTTATCACTTTTTGCTTGTTTTTTGATCCTCTCTATACGGTTTTGAAGCATCTCTATATCGGCTAGTATTAGCTCATTTTCTATGATCTCTACATCTCTAAGTGGATCGATACTCCCTTCATTATGGACGATGTTTTCATCATCAAAACATCTAACAATTTGAAGTATAACCTCAGTTTCACGGATATTTGATAAAAATTTATTACCAAGCCCCTCACCTTTTGATGCACCCTTTACAAGTCCTGCGATATCGACAAACTCTATCACAGAGTGCTGAATCCTCTCTGGTTTTACTATCCTTGCTAGTTCATCTAGTCTGTTATCTGGCACTGGTACTACTGCTTTATTTGGCTCTATAGTACAAAAAGGGTAGTTTGCTGCTTCTGCATTTTGTGCTTTTGTTAGTGCATTGAAAGTTGTTGATTTTCCGACATTTGGTAGTCCTACCAGTCCTATGCTAAGTCCCATATTTTACCTTAAAGTTAATGATTTTGTGAGTGGAAGTCTATCAAAACCTTACTTAATATGTTATTGGATATTTAGCTATTTTTTGGGATTATAAATGGTGTGTAGATATCGCTAAAAATGCAATACTAAAATAGGACAAAATATGTTTTTTAACATCTATTTAAGACAAATAGATATATAATTATTTTGAAACTAAATTATAAAAGGGTTTAAAGATGAAAAAAATAGCAATTGCTTCTTTAGCGGTTCTAGGGTTAAGTTCAGTACTAATGGCGGGTGTTCCTGCATCATGTAATGGTTGTCACGGACCAGATGGTTCAAAAAACACAATGGTTCAAGGTGGCGAGGGTATTCCTAACACTATGACTAAAGCTGATTTAAAAGAGGCTCTACATGGTTATAAAGCTGGTACACTTAACAAATTTGGTAAAGGTGCTATGATGGTTAGCTTCAGTAAGCCTTTAACTGATGCTCAAATAGATGAGATAGCTGAGGCTTGGGGTAAATAATCCTACTCAAATCACCCTTCCTTGGGTGGTTTACACTACACTTCGTTAAACAATCATAAATTTTAAAACTTAAGAGAATGTTTTGCTTTATAAACAAGTAATTTTTTGCTAATATTTGTAAAATAAATCAAAAGAGGTGCATTGGGTGTTTTATGTCAAAATTGCTTTAGGGTTGCTAGTTGCTTTTTTTGCAATATCGATGCTCCTACTAGATAGCTTAAACTACAAACAAGAAAAACCTCAACAAATAACTTCCACAAAAACAATAAACTCCATAGATGAAGGTGCCTGTATAGGGTGCCACGGTAAAAACTGGGAAAATATAGCCCTCTCAAAATCTCTAGTAGTAGCTCAGATGAGCGAACAGCAGATTATAGATGCACTTTTGGGGTACAAAAATCAGCATTATGGTTCAGATAAAAAAGATATCATGAGGGCTCAAGTACAAAAATATAGCGATGAAGAGCTTATAGAGTTTGCAAAAAAGCTAAGTAAAAAATACTCCAAAGTTTCACAAGCAAACAGAGTGAGTGCCATAAATGAACTAGCTTGTTTTGGTTGTCATGGAGATGATTGGTCCAAGATAGCCCTAGGAAGTTCAAAGATCGTTGCTACTATGACCCATAAAGAGATAGCCGAGGCTCTGATAGGGTATAAAAACGGTACTTTTGGTGGAGATAAAAAAGATCTTATGAGGGCTCAGGTTCAAAAATATAGCGATGAAGAGCTTGTAGAGTTTGCAAACACTATAGGGATTTAGGGTTTTATGGATTCCAGATCAGGTCTGGAATGACTGATGGTGAGTTTAGAGTGACTTATGTTATCTAAAAACCACTCTATCCACAGGTGGCTTATAGGTAGGATCAGCCCCCTCGATAGTCCAGAGTTTTTTACCCAAATAACTAATAGCCCCGTACATATCTTCACCTATATGCTCCCAAAAATCAAGCGAAGCAAACTCACCTCTAAGCAGCTCAAGCTCATCTTCAAAGCTTAGTTTTTCTTTTAACTCTTTAAATGCCACAGCTCTGTTTGTCTCCAAACAAGCTAGTGTCCAGAGTGCTATAAACTCCTCTGAGTAGTTGTTTAGCACATTTAAGGCATACTCCTCAAAGTAGCTATATCCACTTGCTTCAAAGTGGTTTATTACCATATCTAGAGTTGTTTTTAGGTGTGGAAAAGGTACCATTGAAAATAGCATTCTAGATGTACTCTCACCAGTTGTGTGGATAGCTCCTAGAAATATTCTAGCTCCACCATCAACATCTCCAAAGTTGTTTGTCTTAAGTCCAATAAGACCTATATCGGTATGACGATGTCGCCCGCAACCTTTAGCACAACCACTAAAGCCTACTTGTATGGTGTGTTGTTTTATCCTATCTAGCGGGATGTATTTTGTATCTTCTTTAATGCTCCAAACCGCATAAGGGCAAAGGTTTCCAGCACATGCTACTACAGTCTGACTTGTTGCCACGCCACCAAGGGGTGCTATCATCTCTTTTAAGCCTATTAGGTAGATTTTTTGATCCATACCTATGCGGATAGAGAGATTTTGCTCCTTAACAACCTTAGCGATCCCCCTCATCTCATCTGCACCTAGTTTTGAAAAAGCAGTCTCGTAGCAGTATGCATAAGTGCCATCTTTTAGTTTGTGAAACTGCTCAAATTTAGCTCTTTGTAGCACTAGTTCCCCGCGACTTTGCCACTCTTTTTTATACTCGTTTTTTATAAGATTTTTTAGCCCATCTATCCCTATATCTTCTATAAGATGAAAAACTCTAGTTCTTGATCTTGAAAATCTTGAACCATGCTCATGAAAAGCCTCTGCAAAAGCGATAAAAAAATCGACCACATCTTCTCTTTTTAAAAAGATATCTGCTTCGGTTGGAACTTCTATATTTTTACCGCCCATATAGACATTAAAACCATAAATATCATCTTTTTTTGCTAGTGCAAAGTAGATATCATTTGCATATAGAGAAGTTACATTTACACTATTTCCAGATATCGCAACACCCAGTCTTCTAGGTAGAAGCCCTACATATTTTGGATTTTGTAGTATAAACTCTTGCATCTGCATAACAAGAGAGTAGGTCTCTAAAACTGCATATTCACCGATATCATCAAATATATCACAAACAATATTTCTAACATTATCGCCAAAACTCTGCCAAGTGCTTAAGCCTGTCGCATTTACTGCTTTATGGATCTCTAAGATATTATCTGCGGTGATATCGTGAAGCTGAAGTCCTCCACGAGCAGTTATTATAATGGTTAGATCATACTTCTCAACCACCTCTGCAACTGCTAAAAAATGCTCAGTTTTTATCTGTCCACCAGGGATGCGGATACGAATAGTAAACTCATCTTCTAAAAAGTCTGTTGTAAATATCCCAAAATCTTGAAGGTAAAACCTATCACCCTCACCTAGGTTTGTAAAGTCAAGATTTTCAAAATCTTTATAATAATCAATTGGTCTTAGTTGAGCTTTGTATCGCTCACGTTTATTTAGTTTATTTTCCATAGGGCTTATTGTAGCAAAATATTTTACTAAAGCACTTATCTTATAATAATATTTATATCTTTTTTTAATAAATCAAAATCAAAACTCTTTTTAGCTTCAGATATACCACCTATATTTTTGCCTGTATCGCGGAAGTTTTGGATATAGTAACTGTTTTTATAGCCTCTAGTTTTTAGCTCATCTATGATTGAGTTTATATCTTGCTCATCTAGCAAATCTGCATGAAGAGTTGTTCTAGCTTCAAAATCAAAACCACTTTTTATAAGAAAATCTAGAGATTTGATAAAATCATCGTATTTATTTGAGTGGGTTATGGCTTGAAATTTATCTTTTGGGGCTTTAAAATCTAGTGCTATAAAATCGAGTAGATTTTGCTCTATAAGCTCTTGAAGTAGGGTGGGATTTGTTCCGTTTGTATCTAGTTTTATCTTAAAACCTAGCTCTTTTATAGCCTTTGCAAAAGGTAGTAGTTCGCTCATAGTAGCCTCTCCGCCACTAAGTACAACAGCCTCTAGGAGTCCTTTTCGTTTTTTTAAAAACTCAAGTACATCATTTGGGCTAAACTTACCATTTTTTGCAAAAACTATATCTTTGTTGTAGCAATAATCACACCGCATATTGCACCCACTAAACCACACAATGCACGATAGATGCTCTGGGTAGTCTAGGTGGGAAAAAGGGGTTAAGTCGTAAATCGACTTAACACTCAGTGAATTGTTTTCTTTGTTTATGTTCACCAGTTTTGCCTATATTAAAGCTCTCTACAGGTCTATGATAACCCATAACTCTAGTATAAACTATACACTTTACTCTTCTCTCTTGTAGCATCGCTAAAGCTTCATTTTTACTCATCATTCACCTCCTTTGTAAGATTAACCTGCATTTATCTCAAGCAGTAGCTCTTCATCACACTTTGGACAGAACTCATGCTCACCTGCGATATAGCCATGTTTTGGACATACAGAAAATAGTGGTGTCACTGTTATGTATGGTAGTCTAAAGTTTGTTATGACATTTTTTACAAATTTTCTACAAGCTTCAGTTGAGCTAACTTGCTCTTGCATATATAGATGAAGCACTGTTCCACCTGTGTATTTGCACTGCAAATCATCTTGAAGCTCAAGGGCTTTAAAAGGGTCATTTGTCAAATCAACAGGGATTTGCGAAGAGTTTGTATAGTAGATATTTTCACCAAAACCAGCTTGGATTATACTATCGCCGTATCTTTTTTTATCCTCTTTAGCAAATCTATATGTTGTACCCTCAGCAGGAGTCGCCTCTAGGTTGTAAAGGTTGCCTGTCTCTTCTTGAAACTCCACCATTCTACCTCTTATGTAGTCTAGTAGTTCTATAGCAAAAGCTTCACCTTTAGCATCTGAAACATCAAAACTATCACTTGTAAAGTTTCTTATCATCTCATTTATACCATTTACACCTATGGTTGAGAAGTGGTTGTTAAACCCTGGTAGATATCTTTTGGTGTATGGATATAGACCTCTATCATACATCTTTTGTATAAATACCCTTTTTTTCTCAAGTGTCGATTTAGCTAACTCCATAAGCTCATCTAGTCTATGGTATAGCCCCTCTTTATCACCTTTGTATAAAAAGCCAAGCCTTGCCATATTTATAGTTACAACACCTATGCTACCCGTCATTTCAGCACTTCCAAAAAGACCTCCACCCCTTTTTAAAAGCTCTCTAAGGTCTAGTTGAAGCCTACAGCACATACTTCTTACATGCCCTGGTTTATAAGCCTCATCATTTGGCACAAGATTGCCACTCTCATCTCTTTTGTACTGACTACCTATAAAGTTTTGAAAGTAACTTGAACCCATTTTTGCTGTATTTTCAAAGAGTATATCTGTGTTTTCACCATACCAGTCAAACTCCTCTGTGATATTTACAGTTGGGATAGGAAATGTAAAAGGTTGCCCACTCATATCGCCCTCAGTCATAATCTCGTAGTAGGCTTTGTTTATCTTGTTCATCTCTTTTTGAAAGTGCTTATATGTTAGCTCTTCTAGTGAGTTTGCACCTCTGTTTTTAGCCTCTTCCAGTAGCTCTTCATCATCTAAGCCTTTTAGCAAATGAACCTGTTTTGAAGTTGGGATCTGATCTTTTAGATCATCTGGTACACTCCAGTCTATTGTGATATTTGTAAATGGTGATTGTCCCCATCTAGCAGGTACATTTAGGTTATATATAAAGCTTCTTATATTTTTTTTGATGTCATAGTAAGATAGTTTGTCTTTAAAAACATAAGGGGCTAAGTAGGTATCAAAACTACTAAAAGCTTGAGCTCCAGCCCATTCACTTTGGAGTATCCCTAAAAAGTTAGCCATTTGCCCTAGAGCTTCTCTAAAGTGTCTAGGGGCATTGCTCTCAACTCTACCTCTAACACCATTAAAACCCTCATCAAGTAAGGCCCTTAAGCTCCACCCAGCACAATAGCCTGTTAAGCAGTCCAAATCGTGGATATGGTAATCACCATTTCTATGGGCATACCCTTCCTCTCTTGAGTAGATTTTATCTAGCCAGTAGTTTGCTATGATTTTTCCTGCTGTATTGTTTACCAAACCAGCATTTGAGTAGCCTGTATTTGAGTTTGCTTTTATCCGCCAGTCTGTTCCACCTATGTACTCCTCGATAGTTCCAGTTGAATCAACAAAAGTGGTATCTTCAGCTAATAAGCTATCTCGTTGCATTTTATGAGTGTGGCGGTATATCATAAATGACTTCATAACATCGTAGTATCTTGCTTTATAGAGCTCTTTTTCTATCATATCTTGGATATCTTCAACCGCTATAACTCTTTTTGTTTTTATCTCATCTAGCACATTGAAAAATACAATATTATCGTAAGTGACATTTTGGGATTTAAACGCTTTTTTGATAGCATCTTCTATCTTAAAAGATAAAAACTCCTCTTCAGTTCCATCTCGTTTTAGTATAGTTTTGAGCATAATTTAACCTCTTAGTTTTTATGAATTGGTAGTTTAGTCAAACTCCATTTAAGTAGCTATTAGGTTTTTTGTCACTCAAGTGTCACTAACTCGCTATAATGGCATTTATGATAAAAAGTTACTTTATAAGCTCATCTAAACATTTTAAAGCCATGCAAGATATACTGAAAAATCACCACATAGACTACATAGTTTTTCGTGATAAAGAGTGTGAAGATTATGCCAAAAAAGCAGAGGAGTTTTTAAAAAAACTAGCTAAATTTGATGGTAAAACTCTTCTTCATCAAGAGTATAAACTAGCAAAAAAACTTGGAGTTTATGGGGTTCATCTAACCTCAAATCAGTTTGAAGATATAAAAAAAGCAAAAGAGCTAGGACTATATACCATCATAAGCACTCACTCACTAGATGAGGCTAAAAAAGCCCAAATTTTAGGGGCTGATGCTATAACTTTTAGCCCGATATTTCACTCACCAAACAAAGGCGAACCAAAGGGTGTAGATGAGCTAAAAAAAGTAGTAGCTGAGTGTGATATAAAAGTTTTTGCACTTGGTGGCATTACAAGTAAAGAGCATATAAAATCGGTAGAAGAAGCAGGAGCTTACGGGTTTGCTTCTATTAGGCTTTTTGCGACAAGTACACCGCTAGAAAAAGCCCACTGAAGGTTATACCCACCGCAAGGTCCATCTATATCTAGCACTTCACCACAAAAGTAAAGCCCTTTAGTTAGTTTGCTCTCTAAGGTTTTACTCTCTACCTCTTTTAGGCTCACTCCACCACGAGTTATCATCGCCTTTTCATATCCACTATGACCCACCACTGTGAGTGGAGTTTTAACTAGTAGTTTTATAAGCTCATCTTTGCTTTTTCCATCTAGTTGTTTTAGGGTTTTGCTCTCATCTATGGAGAGAATTTTTAGCATCTCTTTTGCTATAGATGTTGGTAGAAACTCCTCTAATTGTTCTAGCATAGAGTATGATGAATTTTGTTGTAGTTTTTTTAGTGCTTCATCTTCATTTTTTAGATGAGTTAGGTTTAGTGTTATGGGAACTTCACCAAAAAGCTCTAAAAGTGGGGTTATCTCTCTAGCGATATCTAGCACCAGCGGTCCTCTTATGCCATCGTTTGTAAATATCAAATCCCCAGTAGCTTTTATCTTATGATATTTTTTAATATCAACACTCATAGTAGCCTTGGCGATAGTGTCGGCTTTGCAGTTTGCTACCCATTTTTCTTTTAACTTTAAAGGTAGCATAGCAGGGTAGAGCGGGGTGATAGTGTGAGATAGATTTTTAGCAAAACTGTATCCGTCGCCCGTAGTTCCAAGGCTTTTATACCCTAAGGCACCAGTTGCTAATATAAGATTTTTAGATAAAAAAGTCTCATCTTTTGTGATTATTTTAAATAAAGTATCATCTTTCAAAACATCTATAACAGCAGATGATGTCTTAGTCACTACAGCGCTTTTTTTAAGCTCATCTCTTAGTGCATCGGTAATAGTTTGGGAGTTGTGAGTAGAGGGAAACACCCTAAAGCCATCGGCACTTAAGGTTTTAACCCCTAAGGTATCAAAAAATCTTATCAGCTCATCTGAGTTGAAGTTCTCTATAGCATCTTTTATAAAAAAGCGATTTTTACCAAACTTTTCTAAAAATACCTCAGTTGAGAGTTTGTTTGTTAGGTTACACTTACCGCCACCACTAGCTTTTACCTTTAACCCGATCTGAGGCATCTTCTCTAATAAAAGTACTTTTTTACCACCTCTAGCTAGAGATATAGAAGCTATGATCCCACTAGCTCCAGCCCCTATGGTGATGGCATCATATATCATTTGTTAAACATAATAGAACCAAGGCGGAGCATATTTGATCCACACTCTATAGCTAGTTCAAAATCCCCGCTCATCCCCATAGAGCATATAGTAGCTCCATCTAGCTCTTTGTATATGCTATAGGTAGTTTCAAAGCTTTTTTGTATCAACTTCTTATCTTCACTATGAGCCCCTATGCTCATCACACCTTTTAGGTTTATGCTTGGACACTCTTTTTTTATCTGCTCATATGCCTCTTTGGCAATCTCGGGCATAAAGCCATGTTTGCTATCTTCTTTGGCTGAGTTTATCTGCAAAAGTGCATCTAAGCTCATATCTTTAGCTACAAGCTTTTTTTGAAGCTCATAGGCTAACTCTATAGAATCAAGTGAGTGAAAAAGATAGGGGTCTATATCTAGAAGATTGTTTATCTTATTTTTTTGGAGATTGCCCACAAAGTGCCACTCAAGTGGAAGCTCATCTAGTTCTAAACTTTTAGCTCTAAGATCTTGAACTTTGTTTTCACCAAAAGCTCTTTGACCTATAGTGTATAGCTCTCTTATCTCATCTACACTTGAGTATTTGCTAATCGCTACGATTTTAACTATTTGCCTCTCATCAAACCTAACTCTAGCCGCTTCAACTCTTCTTATAACATCATCTAGATATATTTTGTACTCTTCTTTTGTCATTGCATCATCCTATTTATATCGTTATATAACCCTAGACCCATAAGCCCAAACAGCACCACCCACCCAGCAAGTGTAAGCTTTATCATCACAGCTTCACTAACTGCTTTTCGTGTTATAAACTCATATATGTTAAACATAATATGCCCACCATCAAGTGCAGGTATAGGCAAAAGGTTTAAAACACCAAGGTTTACAGAGATAAGTGCCGCAAAAAACAGCACACTCATCCAGCCACTTTGTGCCGCATCTGAGGTTATCTTAACTATACTTATGACTCCACCTAGCTCTTTAGCGGGAACCTCGCCAAAAAGTAGTTTTTTAACACTTGTAAATATCATAGTAGAGGCAAATATAGTTTGGTTATAGGCATAATCAAGTGAGCCAATAAGCCCTAAATCTTGCGAAAAAACATCGCCACTAGCAGCGATACCTATCATCTTTTTATCTATATCTTCACCAAAAATATTTTTAGATTTTGTTATCTTTGGGGTTATGTTTAACGGGTAGATCCTACCATCTCTTATAACTTCTAAGTTTAACAAGCCATTAGAGTTTTCTATGATCTTTGCCATCTGCTCCCAAGTGTTAAGCTCAAAACCATTTATAGTTTTTATGGTATCACCTTTTTTGAGTCCAGCTACCATAGCAGGGGAGCCATCTACCACTTCACCTACGATAGGCTTTAGGGCATTTGGACCACCTAAACCAACCGCTATATATAGAAAAAAAGCTAAGATAAAGTTAGCAAGTGGACCTGCTAAGAGTATAAATATCTTTTGTTGCGGGGTTTTAATATTGTAGCTATCATAATCGTAACTTTTTTTGGTTGGATCGCTATCGTCTTGCCCTTTCATGCGAACATAGCCACCTAGCGGTATAGCTGCTATTCGCCACTCATTGCCCCATCTATGAAAAGAGGCTATCTTTTGCCCAAAACCTATACTAAAAACTTCAACCTTTACACCCATATATCTAGCAGCCATATAGTGACCTAGCTCATGGAAAAATATAAGTGCCGATAAAACTAAAAGTGAGACAATAAAGCTCAATTTTTCTCCTTGTAGAGTCTTTTAAACTCAAGTATATACTCAAGTCCTGAGTAGAGTGTTATGGCTACACTTATCCAAAGTAGTGCTTCGCCCCCGCTCCAGTGCATTAGTAAAAAACCTATCGCAAACATCTGAGCTACTGTTTTTACCTTACCCGCCATAGAGGCTTTTACATCAAAACCTTCACCTATGGCGACTGTTCGCAGAGCAGTTATGAAAAGCTCACGGATGATTATGATATATATCGCCCATGGACTAGCTTCGCCTATCATCATAAGTGCTAGAAAAGCAGCGATAGTTAGCATCTTATCTGCTAGTGGGTCTATGATTGCACCTAGGAGTGTTTGTTGGCTCCACTCACGGGCTATATAGCCATCAAAAAAGTCAGTTACACTCGCTATGACAAATATAAGTGCCGCTAAGTAATAATTCCAGCTTATATCGATCCCATTTTGTGTGAAAACATCGCTATTTAGTATAACCCAAAACATAAGCGGGGCTAGTAAAACTCGTAAAAATGCTAGTAAGTTTGGTAGATTTAACAAAAATATTCCTAATTAAAAATCTTGACATTATAGCTAAAGATTGTATATCATACTCCACTATGATACCATTTGAACAATTTGAAAAAGCACTAAAAACACTAGATATCACCACAAAACTAACCCATCAAGAGCTTAAAAACCGCTATAAAAAACTATCTAAAGAGTTTCACCCAGACAAGATGGGCGGAGATACAGCCAAGTTTCAAGAGATAAATGAGGCTTACACACTTTTAGAAGAGTATATGAAAAACTTCCGTTTTAAACTTGATGAAGATGAGTTTTATGAGCAAAAACCTTTTATGAGAGTCGCTAAAGATTGGTTTTATGGGTGAGTGGGAGTTATCCTAACCCCAAAAAGGGTTTAGGATTTTTAAGGTAAATAGTACTAAAAGTTAAAAGTGTAGTATAGGTTTGCTTTTATTATAAACTTATCGTACTCATAGATATTTTGGTTTGAGTCATTGTCTATGTACCTTATGCTTGTCCCTATGGCAAAATCTTTGTTTATGGAGTGTAAGATACCCAAGTCTAGTACTGCTTTATTGTCTCTTTTTTTGCTTTGGTAGAGTATATTTTCACTCTCTTTGTATCTATCGATATAGTACTCTATGGAGCTATTTATAAGTGTTGATTTGGTTAGCGGGTAGATATTTGCTACCTTAAAAGACAAAAAGTCATAATCAACATTGTGGTGTTTTGCTCCATCTTTGTTGTCGCTTCCAAATGTCACAAAAGCTCTATTTAGACCAAAGTTTTCTGTCGCTAAAGAGAGTGAGTTTTCAACATCAAAATAGTACGAATCCCTAAAATCATATAGATCTTGCCTAAAATCCTTTTTGATAAGGCGAAATTTTGCACCATATAGCAAGTTTTTATCTACTCTGTACTCAAAAGAGGGTGTTAAGATGTAGTTGTATAGGTAGGAGTGGTTATCTAAACTTACATAGTTGTACTCAAGCATAACAGAGGATTTTGTATCTTGAGTGTAGTAAGATAGACCAGCCCCTAAAGCTGCTAAGCCTAAGTTATTGTCGTGTTCGTTATTGTAGTTTTGGTAGTAACCTGTAAACTTAGTATCTAGGGTTAGGTTATCTTGTAGCTTATAGGTATTGTTTAGTGCGACTAAGTATTCGCTTAGATGATCGCTTCTTTTGTCATCTATCTTTAGTGGTATAGGTCCCCAGTAAACATGCTCATTATCGCTGATATTATCGACATTTGAGTCATACCCATACCCTATGCCTAGAGTTAGTCTTGTGAAGTTTCTCTTTGGAGTTTGCTTTGCACTATTTAGTGTTAGCTCTATGTTTTTTCTAACATTTTGCGGTAGAGTAGGGTCTTTTAATACATCTATATATAGCTCTCTTGCTTTAGAATTTTCACCTAGTTTGTTGTATGTTTGAGCAAGTTCAAGCTTAACTCTTTGGTTATTTGGCTCTTTTTCTAAAAGCTCTTTATAAAGAGCTAGTGCCTCATCGTACTTGCCTATCTCGTAGCTACTTCTAGCTAGTATAAATATGCTTTGAGCATCTAGCTTGTTGTCTTTAACATACTTTTGTAGTAGTATATAGCTATCTTGATAGTTTTTGTTTTGGTAGCCCTCAAGCACTTTGTCAAATGCCTCTTGAGAGTACTCATTTGCACCTAAAGGTAGAAGTGCTAGTGAAGCTAGTATGCTTAGTTTTATAGTTATTTGTTTCATCTTTTTCTCCTAATCTTATCAGTGTGCTTCAAAGGTGCCATGTAGAGGAGTTCCACCACCAGCAATGGTTTCCATATAGATATCTCCACTCACTCCACTAACACCCGATCCATCACCTATCCAGCTACCAGTTAAAGTGGTGTCTGTACCAGCTACTCCTGCACTAAAGCCATTTGCTGTTACATCGTTAGAGCTAAAGCTACCATTAGAATAAAAATTATTAGCATCACTATATTCATAGCCACCCTCTACATAGTGACTTTGACCACCAAGATAAAAGTCAAAGTATATGGAGTTATCATAAGCAGTTGCTGAAGTTGTTATGGTTCCATCAAAGCTTAGCTCAGTCGTAGTGTTTGTATTATCTAAAAGAGATTGAACATAGCTATTTACCTCAGATGTTGTAGCATAAGAGTTATCTTCTGCTATAAAATACCCCTCACTAGCGGCATTTGCAACCACATCATCCTCCTGAGCTATGATGTTTTTATCATCTTGTATCTCATTTGCCCACTCACCCCATGAGTCTAAGCTATCTTCCTCACTTAACATAGCTAAAGGCTCGCTGGTAGTAGGAGCTGTGGTATCTAGCGGCATTACATCTTCTTCTATACTGCTTGAACTATCTTCTATTACACTGTTTACATTTAGTTTTTGCTTAGTAGAGTCTAGTTTTGGTGAGTCTATACTCATAACTTCACTCGGTGGAGCATTATCAAACACTAAAACAAAGTTACCACTAGGGACCTCTCTTGTTACATCAGCAGAGGTGACGGTTATAACACCTGTTGTACAAAATACTTGCGACTGATCCCCGTATATCTCAGTCCCTCTTATACCTATGGTTGCATTTTTAGTTTTTAGTTTAAACTTCGATGGATTTACTTTACCTATAGCACCTGTTATAGCATGAAAAGCCCCTTTTGGCACACTAAACTCACTTTTTGAGTTTGTATCATCGTATAGATAATCCTCTATGTTAAGGGTTGAGCTTTTACCGATGGTTATGATAGTGTCATCCTCAAATGTTACTCTAGCTTTTGAGTTTATGGCGGTGGTTATGATATCTTGTTTTTCGATACTATCGCCTAGTTTTAGATCTAGTGTTTGGCTACCCCTCTCTAAAGTGGCACTCCCCTCTAGCAGTGTTATGGAGCCTATGCTACCAAAAACATAAGAAGATAGTAGTACTAGTAGCAGTAGATACTTTTTCATATGGTTCCTCTTTTTTTTAACATTTTAGGGATGATTATATCTAAAGTTATATCGATTTCAAATCAGATTAGCAATGGTGGAGTGGTGTGGACTCCAAATCGAGTTTGGAATGAGTGTTGTATTTTCACCCTGAACAAGGTTCAGGGTCTTATTTAGTTATTTGTATGTATCTCACAAGCTTCATTTTTAGGTGTGGCACCTTTTAGGTTGAAGTGTCTCTCAAGATCTGCTTGATACATAAGCACAGGGACAACAACAAGTGAAGCTACCACCGCTGCAATAGTACCAAATATCAAAGCAACACCAAGTCCACCAAAAACCGCATCACTAGCTAGTAGAGTTGAAGCTAAAATTATCGCTGCTGCTGTTAAAAAGATAGGTTTAGCACGAGTCGCTGTAGCAAATGCTATCGCTTTAGCTTTTGTATAGCCACAATCTCTCATAAGTGAAGCACTAAAGTCTATAAGCAGTAGTGAGTTTCTAGAGCTTATACCTATAAGGGCGATAAAACCTATAAGTGAAGTTGCTGTTAGGAAAAAGGTATCGTGGCTAAAAAGATCCATGATAAAGTGACCCACTATAACCCCTATGATAGATAAAAATGAGCCAAGAAGTATGATACCACTTAGTGTATAGCTCTTATAGTAAACCACCATAAGTAAAAATATAAGTACAAGTGCCGCTATAAAAGCAGCCCCTAGTTCAGCAAAAGTATCGAGTGTAACTTTCATCTCACCATCCCAAACTAGCTTATAGCTCTCGCCGCTATTTTTGTCTGTAAGTTTAAGATCAAAAAGTCCTGTTTTTTCTATCTCATACTTGTCGCTAAAACTATCTACTATAGTGTCTCTAGCCTCCATTAGTGGATAGACTTGCGATACCATATCGGTCTCTGCCATAACATTTACCATCTGATGAAGCTCTTTACTCATAATCATAGGGTTTGATTTTTTAGCAACTATCTCAACTAGTTCGGTCATAGGTATCATCATACCTTGCATATTCATCATCTTTAGTGAAGATAGTTTTGCTTTTACACTGCTAAGATCTTTTGTGTTAAACTTTTTAGACTCTCTTGATAGTGTCAAAAATATCGGAATCTGATCATTAAACATATCTGAGTTTTTAACCGCTATATCCATACCCTCAAAAGCGAGATATAGTATGTCATTTAGCTGTTTTAGATCTATCCCTGAGCGAGAAACTTTGTCACTATTTGCGATGATCTCAAATGTATCGTAGATGGCATCTTGCATGATTTCTACATCAACTAAACCATCTGTTTTTTTAAAAACTTCAGCAACTCTTTGGGATAGTTCTCTGATCCCACTAGCATCTCTTCCATATATCTCAGCAACAATAGCTGCTAAAACAGGGGGTCCTGCTGGTGGCTCTATAAAAGATATAGTTGTACCATCTACCATACTTTGGCAAGTTTGTTGTATGCCTGGGCGGATTCTTTGAACCATAAAGTAAGATGGCTCATCTCTGTCGTGTTTTTTGGTGATATTTACAACTATCTCAGCGACATTTTCAGAATTTTTAAACTGAGAACCTTTTATAAGTCCCGCAAAATCAAGTGGCGCTCCCATCCCTAAAAACATCTCAAAGTCGGTTATGTTTTTCTCTTGTTTTAGCTTATCTGCCACACACTCACAAACACCTTTTGTCTGCTCTATAGAGCTACCTTTTGGTAAGGTTGTGTAGATGGTAAAGGTATCATTGTTTTTACCAGGAAGCATCTTTGCTAAGACTAGTTTTGTTGGTGCTATCATAAGAACTGAGAGTATAAAGGCTATAAGGGTTGCAAAGAGTACAACCTTTCTCTTAAAGCTACTTTGTATACCATCAAATACTAATTTTTCAAATTTTTCAAACATTAGTGTTTCTCCTCATGTGCAGTTGGCTTTTTAAGCATTCTAGCTGCTAAGTATGGTGTAAATATATAAGCAACAAAGAGTGAAGCTACAAGTGCAACAGGGACATTTGCGGGGATTGGTTTCATAAACTGTCCCATCATCTGCCCCACAAAAGCCATCGGTACCATTGTCATGATGATAGCTAGAGTCGCTAAGTTTGTTGGTGGACCTATCTCATCTGTCGCTTTTATCATTAGCTCATCTACACTTTGTTTATGAGCATCTTTAGAGTGGTAGTGTCTGTGGATATTTTCTATAACTATAATAGCCGCATCGACTAGTAGTCCAAGGGATAGTAAAAATGCAAAGAGTGTTATACGGTTTATGGTCTGCCCTGTTAGGTAGGCTATAAAAAGTGTTATAGCAAGTATCGCAGGGACTGTAAAAGTAACTATAAGCGACTCTCTCCACCCTAAAACTAGAGCAAGGAGTATTGCTATGATTACGATAGAGAGTAGTAAGTGATAAACTAGCTCATTTACAGCCTCATTTGCCCTCTCACCATCGTTTCTAGTTATAACATAACCTATACCATTTTTCTCTAGTCTATCTTTATATAGAGCTAGTTCATCTTTAACCGCATCGGCTATAACAACCGCATTTGTCCCTTGTAGTTTTGAGACTGTTAGAGTAACTTGCTCTTGCTCTTTAGTAAAGCTCCCATCATCTTTTTTGTAGTTTATAGTAGCAGATTTGAAGTTTTGAATATCGTAAGAGTCGCTAACTTTTGCTACCTGATAAAGATGGATAGGTGAACCCATATACTCTGCTATGATGATATTTTCTATATCTTTGTGGGTCTCTATAGCATTTTTTACCCCTACCATTATGATTTCATTATCTTTTGTTCTGTTTTTAACCGCTGGAACACTATAAGAGAGTGCTTGAACCGCTTGAACGATTTGCCCCATAGAGATGTTGTAGCCCGATAGTTTGTTTAAATCAACCTCTATGTTAAACTGGTGTTTATTGCCACCTTTTAACTCTGTAACTGCGACATTTGGTAATCCGTTTATGTGGTGCTGTATCTCTTTTACTTTATCGTGGAGTTCAGTTTTGCTCATATGCTCATCTTTTGCATAAAAAGCGACTGAGACTATAGGTATATCGACATCGATATCGAGAGGTTTTATGATGGGATTCATAGCACCTTTTGGAAACATATCCATATTTTGCATAATCTTATCATAGACTTTAAGGTTAGAATCCTCTTTCTCTTCACCTATATAAAATGCGGCATTTACGATACCAACATTATCCATCGCCATACCCATAATATGCTCTATACCTTTAACCTCTTTTAGCTTTCGCTCAAGTGGTCTAACTATCACTTTTTGTATCTCATCAGCACTTGCACCAGGGAGTGCTACTATAACTGTTGAGCCACTCACTACCATCTGAGGATTCTCCTCACGAGGCATAATCATAAGTGAGAGATAGCCTATAGCAAGTAAAAAAACACCCAAAACTATAGTTAGGGGATTTCTTATAAATCCAGATGCGAGTCTACCCGATATATCTTTTGGTTTATAGCTCATCTTCACTCCTAATCGATCGTGATAGTAGCATACATCCCTGGGTAGATATGCTCATACTTCTCTTTAAATGATACTTTTATCCTAAATGTGTGAGTCATCTGATTTGAACTTGGGATTATAGAGCTTACTACACCTTTTGCTTTTATATTTAGTGATGGTATAGATATATCTACCTCTTTACCTATAGTTAGTTTAGCTAGATAATCCTCTGCTATTTCGGCAGTTAGTTTTAAATCACTCAAATCTGAAAGCTCAAATGTTGGAACACCCGGCATCGCCATCTCACCTACATTTATGTTTTTCATAACAACAACACCATCATTTGGTGCAGTTACATTTAGGTATCTATACTGGTTATTTACCTCATTTAATCTCGCCTTTGCTTGAGATACTTGCTTTTTAGCTATATCTATCATATTTGCTAAGTTCTCCTCAGCTAGTCTTAGGTTCTCAACCTCAAACTTTGAGACCATATCTTTTTCTAAAAGTCTTTCGTGTCTATCAAGATTTAGCTTAACATTTGTGTACTGATTTTGGTACATTTGAAGTGAAAGCTCTGCTTGAGATATCCCTAGATCAACCTGTGTTTTAGCCGAATCTATCTCTTTTGAGTCTATAGTATAAAGGAGTTGCCCTTTTTTTACAAAGTCACCCTCACTAACTTTTACATCTGTAACAAAGCCCATAAAACGGCTAGTTATCATCTTTTTGTTATCACTTACAACGGTCCCTGATAGTGTTATGCTATCTGCTACTAAACTTAAGCCTAGTGCTAAAAAAAGTGTTGCGATTTTATTCATTTTATCTCTCCATTTGCTAGTTCTTCAAGTGCGAAAACTCTCTCATTTCGCTGGTTTGTGATTTGTTGAAGCTGTAGTATTTTCTCTATTTGCTCTGATTGTTTTATGATTACATCGCTCATAGATACTAACTTCTCTTTATATCTTGCTTCATAGTTTTCATATATCTCATCAGCAAGAGCCAACTCTTTTTTGAGTGATTCTATGTCGCCATTGTAGCTTTGTATTTCGGTTTTTATCTTATCTATCTGAAGTGCTATGCCACTATTTGCTAGTGCAACTTGGTTTTGCATCTTTAGCTTTTCAAGCCTCGCTTTTTCTACATTTGCCCAGTCTGCTCCACCGTTAAATATATTTAACGAAGCTCTAGCCCCTATGGTATAGGCTTTATGATCGTTTGCTTCATTGAAAAACTTATCATCAGCAGTTGAGACTTCAGCAAAAGCACCCACCATTGGGTAAAAAGATGATTTTGCAACATCTAACATTTTATCTTTTATGATTAGTGCCTCATTTGCCATTTTTATATCTATGTTTTGCTCTATTATCTCATCGTTTGATAAGATATTTTGCTCTATTTGGTTTAAGTTTGGAGTTGTTATCTTTGTGGTTTTCTCATCTAGCAAGAAGCTTATATAGTGGTATAGTAGTTTTTCGTTTAAGTCCATTTGAGAGATAAGCCTCTCAACATTACCTTTTTTTGCTCTAACTTCAAGCAAATCTACCCTTTTTGCATAACCAACTTCTATCATCTCGTGAGTCATATTTTCAAGTGTATCTATGTTTTTTAAGATCACTTTAAGGTTTGATATCGACTCTTCTAAAAGTGCCATATCGTAGTAACTTTTTTTAAGTTCGTATGTTTTTTTAGCGATGATTTTTGATTTTTCTAGAGTTTTTATATCTGAAACTTTGTCCATTATATCGCTATAGCTACTTATCATAAAGCCTGTAAAAAGTGGAACTTCGTATTTTAGTTTTGTTTGAAAGTAGTTTCTATACCCTGGATAGTTTAGGTTTTTTGGTGGTTTTGTGTAGAGATTTGCACAAGCTACAGGGTCTCCACCTCCACAAGCTGCTTGATTATCCATAAATTCTTGTGAGCCAAAATCCCCAAAATCAGCCTCACGACTAGATAGTTTGAAGCCAAAAACATTTCCCGCATCGTTACTTCTTGCAAAATCTTGCACGATATCTAGCTTACCAAAATGGTTTGCTTTGGCTATAGCTTTATCCTCTTTAGCAGCTTGAATATCTAGTGTTGCACTTTTTATCTCTAAGTTTTTACTCTTAAGTATAAGTAGCGCCTCATCTAGCGATGGGGCATCACTAGAAGCATAAGCTAGGGAGTTAAAAACAAACAGACAAGAGATGCAAATAATAGTTTTTTTCATAAGCTCTTCCTCTTTGTAAAATTAAGGCTGCATTATAACATATATTTTTTTTAGTTATATGTAATTTTTAAATAAAAGTAAACTATTTATAAGCTAAAATTGTTACATTTTAAGAAAAAAAGGATATTTAAATGTTATCAAAAAAAATGGTAAAAAGACTAAATGAGCAAGTAAAACTAGAGATGTACTCATCTAACTTATACCTTGCTATGAGTGCTTGGTGTGCATCTAAAGGGCTAAATGGTAGTGCTGCTTTTATGATGGATCACTCAAAAGAGGAGTTAGCCCATGCTTATAAACTTTTTGATTATATAAATGAGACAGGAGCAGTTGCGGTTGTCGATGCTATCGATAAGCCAAAGGCAGATTTTAAAGATCTAAAAGATGTTTTTGAGCAGACTTATAAACATGAGATTAGTATCTCAAAATCTATCTCAGAGCTTGTAGATGCTGCTCTTGGAGAAAAAGATTATGCAAGTTTTAATTTTCTGCAGTGGTATATAAGCGAACAACACGAAGAGGAGAAACTCTTTAAAGATATCTTAGACAAGATAGACATTATAGGGATGGATGGAAGAGGGCTATTTATGATAGATAGAGAGATAGCCTCTATGATAGGATCACACTAAAATCTTTTAGTGTATCCGTGACAATAGGGCTTTGTCCCTTTGTTTTTGTAGTAGTTTTGATGGTAATTTTCAGCTTTATAAAACACCGCATCATCTAGCACTTTAGTTGCTACTTTATAACCATTTGCTTCTAGTTTTTCTATAAGAGCTTTTATAACTTCTCTCTCTTTTACATCAGATGTAAATATAGCACTTAGGTATTGACTACCTATATCTGGACCTTGCCCATCTGTTTGAGTTGGATCGTGGATCTCAAAAAACACCTTAGCTAACTCCTCATAGCTTATTTTTGAGCTATCATAAAGCACCTCTACTGCTTCAATATGACCTGTGTTGTTGTAGCAAACCTCTTGATATGTTGGGTTTTTACTCTCACCTCCCATATATCCACTTGTTACCTCTAAAACCCCATCAAGTTGTTCTAAGTAGTACTCAACTCCCCAAAAACAACCCCCTGCAAAGTAGGCTTTTTTATAAAAATCAAGCGAGATGGAGTTTACACAGTGTCTAGTGCTTTTGTTTGTAAACCCCTCACCGTAAAATACATGCCCTAGATGAGCCCCACAAGTTGCACAAACTATCTCACTTCGCCTCCCATCGGCATCTGGTAGCTCTTTGACATTTTTATCTATCATATCATCAAAGCTAGGCCAACCTGTACCTGAGTTAAACTTTGCACTTGAGCTAAAAAGTGGGGTTTTGCACACCTTGCAAACATATACTCCACTCTCTTTGTTTTCAAGAAGTTTCCCGCTAAATGGGGCTTCGGTACCTTTGTTTACTATAACTCTTCGCTCACCTTCACTTAGAAGATTTAGCTCTTTTTCGTACTTTTTTAACTCTATAGCATCCATATTTATCACCATGAGTATGAGAAATAATATCTTTTGCATACTCGATTCTCCTAAATTTTTTGTTAGATTATCTAAGCTATCATTATGGTGTTATATAAGAAAAATATTTGTTTAAATTTTCAGTATTGTTTAATGTCAAGCTGTAGTATTTTAAAAAGATATATAATCACTTAAAAGGAGCCATTATGTTAGAAGATAAAAATAGATGGAACGAAAAACACAAGGAGCTAGGTGTAGATGTGGAGCCATCAAAAATTATTAAAGATTTTTTAGATGTAGCTAAGATAGGAACTGCTTTAGATATCGCTTGTGGAAGTGGACGAAATACCCACTTTTTAGCAGATGCAGGTTTTAGTGTCGATGCTATAGATATATCTGATTATGCACTAGCTAAGATCAAAAATTCAGCCATGATAGGTAAAGTAGAAGCAGATCTAGATAAGTACAATCTCACTCCAAACAAATACGATCTAGTTATAAATATAAACTATCTAAATCGCCGTTTAATGCCACAGATAAAAGAGTCGCTAAAGAGCGGTGGTGTGCTAGTTTTTGAGTCTTTTATGGTTGCTTATGGGGATTTTAATCTACCAACTGCAAATGTTGAACATCTGCTTAGAAAAAATGAGCTTTTACACACTTTTATAGGACTTGATATCATTTACTATGAAGAGAGAGTTATAACAACTCCAAAGGGTGAGAAGATAAAAGTAGCTTCGCTAGTTGCAAAAAAAGCTTAAAGCCCCTCTTGTAAAACTAGCCAAAGCATATCGACCTCACTATCTTCTAAAAATAGCGTAGAGTTGTTTTTGACTAGTTCTAAAAATGAGCTTTTATCTATCTCAAACCTAAAAGAGCAATCTTTATGGGTAGGTAAAAAAGCTCTTATCAAAGAGACTTTTTGCTCTATGGGTTTTGAGCATAAAAAACAAAACAGCTCATCATGGAGCCTCCCCTCATACTCAAGTAGCTCTATATAAGCCTCTAATGCTACCCTTTTTGGGTTTTGCATATGCCAAAGTGAGGCGGATCTATCTAGTAGGTTAAAGTAAAACTCATCTATCTCATTTGTATCTTTTAGGTGTTTAAAAAAGAGTTTTACAAACTCTTGCCAAAGTTTTAGTGAGTTAAAATCATTTATCCATTTGTACCCTAAATGAAGTACATCTTTTAGCCTACCTATGGAGCTTTTTGCTGAGTGTTCTACTTCAAAATCTATCTTGAAGCCTATATTTATAGCACCATGTCTTGCACCATAAAATCTATACAGTGTCTCTATGGTATTTTTGGTGAGTATGGTAACGATTAGATCTTCATCTTTTACTCTATTTACATTTAAAATAAACCCTTGCATAAACATATTATAGTAAAAAATTGGCTATAATTTCAGAGATATTTTTAAAGGATATTTTTTGAATCTACTTAGCATTTTTTCTAAAACATCAAAACAACCAGTTCAAGAAGAGGTTTCGGCACAGTGGGTTAAGTGCAAATCTTGCGAATCACTAATGTACTACAAAGAGGTTGAAAACCTAAAGCAAGTTTGTCCAAAGTGTGGCTATCACATAAGATTAGGGGCAAAAGAGCGTATAGAACTACTAGCCGATAGTGGAACTTTTATAGAGATGGATGCTTCGCTAAAACCTATCGACCCACTTGAGTTTGCAGATAAGATATCTTATAAGCAACGGATTAAAAATGCACAAGAAAAAACAGGTCGCTCATCTTCAGTGGTGAGTGGAGAGTGCAAGATAAATGGCATAGATGCCCAGCTTGTAGTTTTTGACTTTGCTTTTATGGGTGGTTCACTTGGTTCTGTTGAGGGTGAGAAGATAGTTAGAGCTATAGATAGAGCTATAGAAAAAAGATGTGGTGTTGTTATAGTTAGTGCTAGTGGTGGTGCTAGAATGCAAGAGAGTACATACTCACTTATGCAGATGAGCAAAACCTCTGCGGCTCTAGCAAAACTAGCTAAGCACAACCTACCTTATATATCTGTTTTAACCGATCCTACTATGGGTGGGGTTAGTGCCTCTTTTGCGACATTAGGAGATATTATCATAGCTGAACCGGGTGCTTTGGTGGGATTTGCAGGTCAAAGAGTTATAGAACAAACTATCGGTGCAGCCTTGCCTGAAGGGTTTCAAAGAGCTGAGTTTCTACTAGAAAAAGGCTCAATAGATATGGTTGTAAATAGAAATGATTTAAAACAAACTATATCTGATACACTAAAGTTTTTTAACGCTTAATGCAACTATATGGACTTTGCGATCAAGATCTACTAGACTCTAAAGCTCTATCTTTAGAGAGATTTGTAGAGTTATGTATAAAAAAAGATGCAAAGGTTATTCAGTACCGCAACAAATCAGGCGATTTAAACTACATAAAATCATCTCTTATAAAACTTAGAAAACTTTATGATGGCTTTTTGATTATAAATGATTATTATGAGTTAGTGGAGCTTTGCGATGGTGTCCATCTAGGGCAAGATGATCTTTTAGATATAGACAAAGATGGGCAAAAAGCTATATCTTCACTAAAGAGTTATATAGGTAAAGATAAGCTAATAGGGCTATCGACTCACAATAAAGATGAGATACTAAAAGCAAATAGCCTTGAACTTAACTATATAGGTTTAGGGGCATATAGAGCTACTACTACAAAGCTAGATACATCAAATATACTAGGCGATAAACTAGATGAACTAGCCTCACTAAGTACTCATCCTGTTGTAGCGATAGGTGGTATAAGATTTAGTGATAAATTTAAGTATGTTAAGTATGTCGCCATGGGAAGTGCTATAGTTAATGAAGATTGATATAATTAGCATTGCTAAAAAAGAGCGAAGTATATATGAGCCACTATATAAAGAGCAGATAAAAATGATAAGTAAATTTGCTAAAGTAGAAGATATAGAGCTTTTTAACAAACATATAACATCAGCTCAAAGTGCTTCGGCGGAGGCTGCACAAGAGGCATATACTAAGCTTATGGAGCCCCATTTTGATGGTGGATATAAGATTATTTTGCATCCTGATGGTAAAAATATAGATAGTTATGAATTTAGTAAGCTAATAGATGGTAAAATTTCACTTAAATTTTTTATCGGTGGGGCATATGGCTTTAGCGATAAATTTTTAAAAATGGGTGATGCTACTATAAGTATGACTCCTCTAACCATGAGTCATAAAATAGCCAAGCTGGTACTATTAGAACAGATCTATAGAGGATTTTGTATATTATCAAACCATCCATATCACAAATAAAGAGGGACAAAAGTGCAACAGAGTGAGTTAAACTATTTTAAAGATATATTACTGAGGCGAAAAAATCAAATTATTAATAACATTAATAATTCAAATATTGAGCTAAGTGGATTTAGCTCAGATGATTTAAGAGATGATGCAGATTTTGCTTCGGCTGATCATAGCACTATGGCTGAAAATGCTATTATTTTACAACAACAAAGAGAGTTATCTGAGATTGAGATTTCTTTAGGTAAAATAGCTTCTGGAATTTATGGGATTTGTGAGATGTGCGAAGATCCTATCGGATTTCAAAGATTAAAAGCAAAACCTCATGCCACCTACTGTATAGACTGTAGGGTTGTTGTAGATAAAACTAAAGGATAAAAATGCAACTTAAAAAATACACAATAGCTTCACTTATACTTATACTTTTAGTAGCAGGATATACTTTTGCAGCAGTTACACAAGATGGTGCATCGCTAGATCTTTGGTTTATAAAACTACCATATATGCCAGCTGCTGCTTTAGTTGCACTAGCTATGTTTATACTTTTTGTAGCTAGTCTATTTCATATGATCTACTACTCTTTTAAAAAGACATTAGCCGATAAGAAAGATAAAAAAGATTATGAGACTCTAGTTGATGCTATAGTTGATGCCTATTTGGCTAAAGAAAATAGAACTTATAGCTATAAAACAGCTAGATTTAAAACTCTAGGGGCTTTAGTCGATAGCTCATCTATCTTTACTATAAAAGATGTTCAGGTGAGTGATAGTAAAAAAATCACCGATGTTTTAGGTGTGATAGATGCTATAAAAAGGGGTGAGGTTGCTGAGCTAAAATCATACAAGCTACCTATATCAAATGAGTATGTTATACAAAATGAGAGAAATAGGTATAAAAAAGGTGATTTGAGTGCTGAAAATATACTAGGTTCTAGCTCAAAATACGATAAAAAACTAGCTCTTGAGGTCTATAAAGATTTTGCAAAAACAGCACCTTTAGCATCTTTGGAAAAATACAAAGAGTTTATGAGTAAAGATGCACTTTTTACTATACTCTCAAGAATAAATGCTCCAGAAGATACCCTAATCGTACCAAACGAGACCCTTATACCTCTACTTAAACTAGTAGAGTTAGATAGAGATGAGTATGTAAAAGTAGCTAAGATTTTATCTAAACATATGTTGCCAGATCAAAGAATGAAACTCTTTGAGATGCTAAGTGGTGAGAGAGATTTTATAACAGATGCTTATCTCTATACACTTTTTGATCTAGAGATGCTAAGTTTAGCTAGAGAGCTTTTAAACAACACACAAGACAATGAATATGTGAAGTTTAAAATATTTAGCAACTTAAGAGAGAATGAGCATAGATATAACATAGAGTATTTTATATAAGTATGCTTAGCTTTGAAAAGCCCATATATGTTTTAGCACCCCTTGCGGGGTATACCGATTTGCCATTTAGAAGTGTTGTTAAAAAGTTTGGAGCAGATCTTACAGTAAGTGAGATGTTAAGCTCAAATGCACTAGTCCATAAATCCTCAAAAACTATAAATATGATAGAAAAATCCCCAAATGAAGAGCCTTATTCGGTTCAAATAGCTGGAGCTGAAGTTAGTGTTGTTCGCGATGCGGTTGAGTTTTTAAACACCCTTGATGGCATAGACATAATAGACCTAAACTGCGGTTGTCCAGTCCCTAAAATAGTAGGTCATGGGAGCGGCAGCCATCTTCTTAGAAATCTACCACTTATGGGTGAGATTATAAAAACCATAAAAGATACCTCCAAAAAAAACCTAACAAGTGTAAAGATAAGATTAGGATTTGAAGATAAAAACCATATAGCAATAGCAAAGATGGTTGAAGATAGCGGAGCCGATTTTATAGCAGTTCATGGGCGAACTAGAGCAGGGAAGTTTCAAAGTGAAGTCGATTATGATGCTATAAAAGAGATAAAAGAGTCGCTAAATATCCCTGTGATAGCAAATGGCGATATCGACTCTTACGAAAAAGCTCAGTGGGTGCTAGAACATACTGGGTGTGATGGTGTTATGATAGGAAGAGGGGCGGTTGGGGCACCTTGGATCTTTCATCAGTTAAAAACAGGCTCAAAGTTTTTAGACCCAAAGGTAAAGCATAGCGTTATCTTAGAACATTTTGATAAAATGGTAGAGTTTCATGGTGATTATGGGGCGATTCTTTTTAGAAAACATGCCCATACCTACTCTAAAGGGTATCGCGGTGCATCGGCTCTTAGAGTTGAATTAAACCAAATAAGTGATGTAAGGGTCTATAGAGATAGACTTGATGATTTTTTTAAAAATAGTGAGTTGGTTTGATTAAAATAAGTGAGAGTATAAAGAGATTATCTTTTGATGATATAGGTGATAATATCTACCATTATGATTATAATGTTGGTTTTTTACTATCACTTATAGAGAGTGGAGTTGATGAGAGCGACCCACAATACCTTAGCTCTTACCGCTCATTTGAGGGTGAGGTTTATGAGAATTTTATATATGAAAAACTCTTAAAGTATGCAGAACAAAACGATGATATAGAGAGTTTTGTTTTAAAAGGTTTTCATCAAAATAGATTTAGAGCGAGTGCAAATACCCTATCTATAAGTGAAAAACAACAGATAGTCTATAGGACAAAAAACCGTGAAATTAGCGAGTTTGATGCGATATTTCTCACTAAAAATAAAGAGTTGTATTTTGTTGAGATGACCCTTGTTAAGTCGGTTTTAAAGCTTCGCAAGAGACTTAGAAAGAAAAAAGCACTCTTAGATATAGTCTTTCCAGATTATGATATAAAATCACTTATCATTTTAAACTCTGGTGCGACTGGTGCTAAGATGTTTCCATCTTATTGTAGTGTATGGTTTACAGATGAGTTTAATGCTAAGGGAGTTTTAGAGTATATAAAAAACAACAACTCTAAAAAACTAACCCCAAAAAAGAAGGTAAAATCACCTAAAATGATAGAGGCTTCATCGCTAAAACTCTTCCCTTTTAGATACTACAATACCCTCTCATGGATAACAAAATCGCTTAGAAAACATAAAAAACATATCCTTGATATGAACTTTTTATTTAGCCCTAAAGTGCAAAGATATCACGACTTATATAACAAGTTTCACATAGGTTACTGCAAGGCTTTAGATATAAGAGATGAAGTTGGACTTGATGCAAACATAGAAGATGACATAAGAGTAAATGTTGCTATAGAGAAAAAACATACAAACGATCTTGAGTTAACCTACTATATAAGTCTTAGTCGTAAAAATCTTCAGCTTTATTCGTGTGAAAACGGCTCATGGACAAAAGAGAAAAAAGATCCAAGAGGTATTACAGTCACAGAAATCTACCATGTAAATAAGATGATGGATGAGAGCTATGTGTTAAGTAGAGATGATCTAGATAGTATTGCTAAGCTGTTAGAGGCTAAAAATCCTGTAGCAAATGGGGTAGATTCCAGATCAAGTCTAGAGTGACTACCTAATAAGCGATATTTGAAGCTCTTTGCTTATATGAGTCTATAGCACTTTTTGTGTCACTATTTAAAAAGTTATCTAGTTGATTGTATCTATGCTCTAGCATCACTTCAAACTCATTTTGACTAGATGGTTTGTTGTCTGTAAACTTATCTAAGAGTATATTTCCATCACCCATAAGTAAAAGGTAGCTTTGATCCATAAAATCAAGCATAATAACACTATTTTTACCATCTATGTTTTTTTGAAATCTTATAGTAGCTTCAGATAGATTTTTAGTATCAAAAGGGGTTGGTTGTGTCGGTTTAGCTACACTATTTTCCTCAAAAAGCCATGGTGTTTTAGATGTTTTTATATCTTTTGGCATCTTTTTTCTTAGGTATAAAACTACCCCTAAACCTATCAAAAGTATAGCTATAGCGATATAGTAACTACTCTTAAACTCATCATCTTGTTTTGTAGGTAGGGCAAGTTTTTGTTCACTTGGTGCTTGTGCTATTTGTGCAACATCTTTTTGTAGTCTTAGTCTAAGTCCATAGGCATCTGCTGTTTTTGAGGCTTTTAGTTTTATACCATCTGCTACGATAGCTTCTATCTGCAAGGCATCTTTTAGTGGCATGATAGATATCGACCTTACTAGCGGTGAGTCTATATTTTTGATCTTTGCCGATTCTATGGTGCAATCTTCTAGTTTTATAGATATGGTGTTTTTGGTACTATTTTGCTTAATACTCCCCTCATAAGGTGTATCAAAAGTTATCATAACATCGACTCTATCGCTTCTATCGTAGATGTTGTAGTTTAGCACTTTGGAGTTAGCAAAAAGGGCTAAAGGTAGAAGTAAAAAAAGTAAAAATCTCATTGGTTCTCTTTTGAGAGGTGGTATATAACTGCATTTGAGTCTAGGATTTCATTTATACGGATAGCTAGGTTTTTCTCATAAACCATAACCTCACCTTTACCAAATATACGACCATTTACATACGACTCAACACTCTCACCCGCTGGTTTTTTAAGGTCTATTATGGAGTCTTTATGTAAGGCTAGTATCTCAGATATACTAAGTTCGGTTTCACCCAAAAGTGACTCAAACTCCACTTCAAGATCAAGTAGCCCCGTGTAGTCCATCCATGAGAGTTCCTCATCGGCATCATAGATATTCTCTTTTGTGTTATAACTATACTTTCTAGGTCTCAATCTATTTCCTTGATAGCAACTATAACACTATCGTTTTGGATTTTTATGCTATTTGCTCTATCGTAGCTCATCTCAAAGCACTCTTGCTTGTGAAGAGTTGGTGTTGATATACTACAAACTATCGCATCTTTTTCACTTAAAAGCACTTTTGCACTCCCTACTACAAGATTTGCACTCTCTAAAACCATATCGACTAGAGTCTCATCGTCGCTCTCATCCTCTTCTAGTAAAACTTGAGCGATTTTTTGTGCAAAGTTTTTCTCCACCGCTAGATAGACTCTATTTGTGGTTCCATCGTTGGTTGTTAAGTCTATACTAGCAATTATTGTTCTCAAATTCTCTATATTTTCACAAACCTTATGCTCTTGCCTTATTTGGTGTATGCAAAAATTTTCAAGTGACTCTAAAATTCTATTAAACATTATCCGTCCTTAAGTCAATGATTATACTTTAAAAATAATAAATTTACAATTTGAAAGTGCTATAATTTCACGATGATTGAATATGTGCAACTACTATTTTTAGGCTCATCTATAGGGTTACTATCTGGTTTTTTTGGTATAGGTGGTGGCACCATACTAGTACCATCACTTATGTTTTTAGGTCATGCCACTAAAGATGCGATAGGTATATCTGTAGTACAGATGGTCTTTAGTTCGATATATGGAAGTTATCTAAACCGTAAAAACAAAACACTAGATGTAAAAATGGGGCTTATCTTAGGAAGCGGTGGCTTTTTAGGTGGTCTTATAAGCGGGTTTGTGGTTGAGTATTTTGCTGATATTATCCTTGAGACTCTATTTTTATCGTTTGCTATATTTGCACTTATTAGACTCTTTATGAAGCTACCTCAAAACAAAACCCAAAAAGAGATAGCTTCGTGGAAGATTTTTATACTTGGGTTTGTTTTAGGTCTGCTTGGTATGCTCATAGGTGTTGGTGGGAGCATACTTTTAGTCCCTATACTTGTTGGTTTTTTGCATGTCGATATGAAAAGAGCTATCTCATCAGGGCTATTTTTTGTGGTTTTCTCTTCACTATCTGGACTCATCTCTCACACTTTGGGTAGGGGAGTTGATCTTAGGAGCGGAGTTATTATTGGAGTCGCCTCGCTTGTTGGGGTCTATGTTGGGATTGCATTGAAACAAAAAGTAGAGGTTAGTTTACAAAAACGGCTTTTGGTTTTTTTCTACCTACTAGTTGTGATCTATTTATCGGAGAGGATAATATATGGATAAATCTGCTTTAGAGTACATCAAGATAAAAGGTGCAAGGGAAAATAACCTAAAAAACATCTCTTTAGATATTCCTAAAAATAAGCTTGTTGTTTTTACAGGGCTTAGTGGGAGTGGAAAATCGACTCTTGCTTTTGATACCCTTTATGCAGAGGGGCAAAGAAGATACATAGAGTCTCTCTCATCTTATGCAAGGCAGTTTTTAGACCGTATAGCAAAACCAGATGTAGATAAGATAGATGGACTAACTCCAGCTATAGCGATAGATCAAAAAACAACATCTAAAAACCCCCGCTCAACTGTTGGAACTATAACTGAGATATATGATTATCTTAGGCTTTTATATGCTAGAGTAGGGGTTCAGCATTGCCATAAGTGTGGTAAAAAGATAACCAAAATGACCCAAAGCGATATAGTAAATGAGGTCTTAAAGTTTAAAGATGGCTCGAAGTTAGTGATACTAGCACCACTTGTTAGAGATAAAAAAGGTAGCTTTGCCGATATGCTAGAGTCACTCGTAGCAAAAGGTTATGTAAGAGCTATGGTAGATGGTGTTATGGTAAGGCTAGATGAAGATATAGAGCTTAGTAAAACTAAAAAACACACCATTAAAGTTGTGATAGATAGAGTAATAGTCTCAGATGAGAACAGAGATAGGATCGCTAGTAGTGTAGAGAGATCTCTAAAAGAGAGCTTTGGTGAAGTTGAGATAGAGGTGTTAAACCACGAAGAGTTAGGTATAGCACAACATACACACTTTAGTGAGCATAATGCCTGTTTTGATTGTAAGATAAGTTTTGAGCCACTAGAGCCACTTACATTCTCTTTTAACTCACCTAAGGGAGCTTGTAGCGATTGTGATGGGCTTGGGATCCGCTATGCACTAGATTATGAAAAGATAATAGATAGCGATCTTAGCATTGAAGATGGGGCGGTAAAGATTATATATGGCTTTAACAAAGGGTACTATTTTACATTTTTAAAAGCTTTTTGTGCGGCAAACAAGATAGATACTAAAAAACCTTTTGGTGAGCTAGAGGAGTATCAAAAAAAAGCGATACTTCATGGTGGAGTAGATGAGATTGAGCTTGTTTGGAAAGCCCATAAGATAAAACGGGTTTGGAGTGGTATAGTCAAAATTGCTTATGAGATGTTAAAAGATGAGAAAGAGTTAAATGACTATATGAGCGAAAAAAAGTGTAGCAACTGCGGTGGATATAGACTAAAGCCAGAGTCTCAAGCAGTTAAAGTCGCTGAGTTAAATCTACCAAGCATACTAGATATGCCTATATCTAAAAGTCATGAGTTTATGCAAAATGCTAAAAACTTTGAGTATCTAAGTGAGCAAAATGCCCTTATAGCGGCACCTATACTAAATGAGATAAGAGAGAGGTTGTATTTTTTATATGATGTGGGGTTAGGATACTTAACTTTAGGTAGAGATGCTAGAACTATAAGTGGTGGTGAAGCTCAAAGGATCCGTATAGCTTCACAGATAGGTAGCGGACTTACGGGAGTTATGTATGTGCTAGATGAGCCTAGTATAGGGCTTCATGAGAGAGATACGCTAAAGCTTATAAGGACACTAAGAAGCCTTCAAGAGCGGGGCAATAGTGTTATAGTGGTTGAGCATGATAAAGAGACTATATGTAGTGCTGATTTTATAGTCGATATCGGCGAGGGGGCAGGGAAGTTTGGCGGTGAAGTTGTATTTGCAGGGAGCTTAGATGAGCTTAAAAAAGCAAAAACTCTAACCGCAGACTACCTTTATGGTCGAAAAAAGATAGAGTATTTTCATAGACGAGCTCAAGCTAACTTTATAGAGATAAAAAATGCAAATATAAACAATATAAAAAACCTTGAGGTAAAAATCCCGCTAAATAACCTAGTTTGCATAACAGGAGTTAGTGGAAGTGGTAAAAGCTCACTTATGCTTCAGACACTTTTGCCAGTTGCTAGAGAGCTACTAAACCATGCAAAAAAAGTAAACAAAGTCGCAGGTGTTGAGATAAACGGACTAGATCAAGTCGATAAGGTTATATATCTAGACCAAAGCCCAATAGGTAGAACTCCAAGGAGTAATCCAGCAACCTATACAGGTGTGATGGATGATATAAGAGCTTTGTTTGAGAGTACTAAAGATGCACAGATAAGGGGTTTTAGTGCTTCTAGATTTAGCTTTAATGTTCAAGGTGGAAGGTGTGATAAGTGCCAAGGTGAGGGTGAGATAAAAATAGAGATGCACTTTTTACCAGACATAGCTGTTAAGTGTGATTCGTGTAATGGTGCAAGATACAACAAACAAACACTAGAGGTGGAGTATAAGGGTAAAAATATCTCAGATGTGTTAAATATGAGTGTAGATGAGGCATATGAGTTTTTTAAACCGATACCAAAGATAAAACAAAAACTCCAAACTCTAGTTGATGTTGGATTGGGATATATAACTTTAGGGCAAAATGCGATAACTCTCTCAGGTGGCGAGGCCCAAAGGATAAAACTAAGCAAAGAGCTTAGCCGTAAAGATACAGGTAAAACTCTATATGTTTTAGATGAACCTACAACGGGGCTACACTTTGCTGATGTAGATAGACTCACAAAGGTACTTCACCATTTAGTAGAGTTAGGCAATAGTGTGTTAGTGATAGAGCATAATCTAGATATGATAAAAAATGCCGACTATATCATCGATATGGGTCCAGAGGGTGGAAGTGGCGGAGGGTTAATAATAGCTACAGGTTCACCAGAAAATGTTGCTAAAAACCATAAAAAAACAAAAAGTTATACAGGTGAGTACCTAGCTAAAGAGTTAGGATGATATAATACTTAGATTATGAAAAAGCTAATACTCTCATCTTTTTTACTATTTGCCACCATACATGCTGAGTTCATCACAAATGAGCTTATAGCAAAGGTAGAGAAGCAATATAAAAAATTTGCTAAAAACCGTTTTGTGGCACTAAAAAAACTTATAGCTACACTAGCTAAAGCTACTACCGATGAGAAGCTTGAGAAGGTAAATAACTTCTTTAACTTTGTAGGCTATGGGAGCGATCAAGATGTATATGGGGTGAGTGATTATTGGGCTACACCATATGAGTTTTTAGCTAGAGATAAGGGCGATTGTGAGGATTATGTGATAGCAAAATACCTAACACTTGAGTACTTAGGAATCGATACCTCAAAGATGTTTTTGAGTTATGTAAGGGTAAAAGGCTCAGACCAAGCCCATATGGTACTCTCTTACTATGAAACACCAAGTTCAGAGCCACTCATACTAGATAATCTTAGAAAAAAGATATTTCCCGCTTCACAAAGAGATGATCTTGTGCTAGTTTACAACTTTAACCCAAAGCTCTCAAAACAAAACGATGCTCAAGCTGCCCACAAAAAGTGGAACGATCTTATAAGCAACTTCAAAAAGGAGAAAATGTGAGTCTATTTAAACAAGTACTGCTAGTTATTATGGTGATTTTTACACTACTATTTTTAGTTATAAGTAGTGTTACTTTTAGCATTTTACAAAAATCGGCAAAAGAGTCGCTGTTAGATAATGTACAAAATAGTGCTACAAACATAAGCCTATCTATAACAAATGCGGGTGTAGATGAGAGCAGTATAAAAACTGTTATAGGTGCAAGTTTTGACAATGGTAACTATGAGAAGATAGTCTTTAGAGATGTCCATGGTGTAGTTGTTTATGAGGTAGAAAAAGATACTTTTGATGGTAAAGATATACCACCTAAATTTATAAAATTTATGAAGCTTTATGATCTAGGTGAGCTGAGTGCTAGTGCAAATGTCTCTAGCGGATGGAGCAACTTAGGTGTCTTAAAAGTCTATGCAAATAGAGCAACCTACTATGAGCAGATGTATGCTGTGTTTAGTAAGTTCATACTTTATGCTAGTGGTGGTTTTGCCGCACTTTTAGTGACTCTTTTTATACTTTTTAGGTTTATGCTAGAGCCACTAAAGCGGGTTAGTGCCCAAGCAAAAGCTGTTTTAAATAGTGAGTTTATAGTGGTCGATAAGCTACCTTTTACTAAAGAGTTTAGATCAGTTACGCTAAGTATAAATGGTATGGTTAAAAAATCCGAAGAGATATTTAATCAAGCAAATGAGCTTCTAAAAGCAAATAGAGAGCTTATGTATATCGATGGGACAACAAAGCTAACAAATAGAACTTTTTTCATACTAAAGATGAAGGAGTATATGAGTGGTGATAGCTTAAAAAATAGCGGTTATTTTATGATATTTACCATAAAGATAGATATAGTGAATAAAACATACGGCTATGCAAAAACTAACCAGATTTTACTAGATTTTGCAACTAAACTACAAGAGCTTTTTGACTCAAACGATAGTGTTATAAGTAGACTAAATGGCTCAGAAATACTAGCACTTTGCCCAAATGAAGAGATAGAAGATATTAGAGCAAAAATCAATCTACTATCAAAGTTTGTAGAAAAAACAGAACTAGCAGAACATATACTTTTGGGTGTTGGTAGATATGAAGATGAGAAGGATTTAAAAGAGTTTTTTATAAAAGTAGACTTTATAAGTGGACAATCAAAACCACTAAGTGATGAGAAGTGTTACTTTGTTCAAGACTATAAAACACATAGAACAAAAGATGAGTGGATAGCGATTATAAACAAATCCTTAAGCGAAGATGGATTTAAACTCAAACTAAATGAGGTTTTAGATATTCAAACAAGTAAGATTTTACACTCTCAAATCTTTATAGATTTAGAGACCATTGAGTACTCATTTGCTGAGTTTATGGCGAGTATTAGAAGGTTAGGTAGACTAGATGAGGTATATTTTCATATCATACAAAAAGCACTAAATCTTAAGCCAAACTCTCTTTTATCGCTAAAACTCCCTTATGAGTTTATCCAAAACCTAAACAACTACACTCTTTTAAAAGATATGCTAGCTAAACACAAAAATACTAAGATGATTTTTGAGATAGAGGAGAGTCTACTAAGCACACACAAAGATAATGTAGCTATGTTTGTGGAGCTTTTCAAAGAGTGTGGTTTTAGTTATGCTATCTATAACTTTATAGCAAATGAGCAAGAGTATGGCTACTTAAAACAGAGCAAACCAAGATACATTAAGGCAAATATAGAGTTTTTAAACTCATCTACTCAGAGCTTAAATATAGTAAAAATGTTAAGCACTTCCTTAGGCATTAAACTTATTGCCGTTATCGAAGATGAGCTAGATGAAGATGGGCTAAAAGATTTAGGTATAGAGGCTTTTGTTAAGGTTGGATGATGGATAGGGCTAAGCTGATTTTAGATAATTTTTACTACATCATAGATGAGCATCTAGAGGAGATGATTTGTATCAGGGATTTAGATGGCAATTATATATTTAAAAACAGCACTGTTCGCAAAATAGTTGATATGTTTGAGCAAAACAAAGATGCTATATACTTTAGTATAAGTTGTGAAAATGGCTATTTTGATAGCGATAAAATCTACTCTTTTGATGAGTTGTGTAAAAAAACCGACAAGGTTGCACTAAGAGAGCTAAAAGCTATAGAGTTTGAACTCTGTTGTGTAGTGCGAGATGAGTGGTTTTACTTTAAGGTTACAAAATCGCCTATATACTCAAAAGATGGTCTGCTTATAGGTGTTTTAGGAAATGGTAGAGATATAACTCAAAGTGTAGCTATGCAAAAAAAGATAGAAACACTAAGCCATATAGATACACTAACATCTCTACCTAACAGAGATAAAATGCACCTAGATATAGAGAAAAATCACCCAAAAGTGTGTATAGTTTTTAACATAGATAAATTTAGAGAGATAAACGACTTTTTTGGCTCCGATATGGGAGATAGCATACTAAAACAAGTTGCTAGTTGGCTAAATGGGGTACATAAAACCTACCGCATAGCAGGAGATGAGTTTGCTATGCTTTTTTATGATGAGCTAAACAAAGAGCAGGTTTCGGCTTTTGTTGATAATGTTTTAAAAAGGTTCTCATTTGCTACTTTTTTCATACAAAATGAGCAGATACCAGTTCGCTTAAATATCGGTGTAGCCATAGATAGCGACAAACTAGCGATACAAGCCGATATAGCCTTGCATGAGTCAAAAGAGAAGAGGCTAAAGTATGCTTTTTATGAAAAAGTAGCAAACATAGAAGAGCTTTACCGTACAAACTTGATGATAGCGGCAAATGTCCATAGTGCTATCTTTGAAAACAGACTAGTTTGTCACTATCAACCGATACTAGATTATGCGACGGGTAGGGTGGTAAAGTATGAGTCTTTAGTTAGACTTTTATGTACAGATAGCACAGTTATGTCCCCTATGACATTTTTACATATAGCCAAAAAGACAAAACTATACTCACATATAACTCAGATGGTTATTGAGCAATCTTGTAAAGAGTTTAAAGATAAAAAAGAGGAGTTTAGTATAAATATATCGATCGATGATATTCTAGACCCACTCACCACAGAACACATCATAAAAACTATCACAAACACAAACACCGCCTCAAGGGTTGTTTTTGAGATACTAGAGAGCGATGGGATACAAAACTACGATACCGTTGAGGGGTTTATAAAGCAAGTGAAGGCTTTAGGAGCTAAGATAGCGATAGATGATTTTGGTAGTGGATACTCTAACTTTGAGCATATACTCAGGCTAGATATCGACTACATAAAGATAGATGGCACACTCATAAAAGATATACTAACAAAACCTTATAGCCAAATAATAGTAGGGACAATAGTCGATTTTGCTAAAAAGATAAAAGCTAAAACTATAGCTGAGTTTGTAAGTTCTAAAGAGATTTTTGACCTGCTAAAAGAGATGGGGGTTGATTTTGCTCAGGGTTACCATATCGGTAAACCTAAGCCGTTTTAACTTCCTACTTAGCTAGTGTTTTTATAAAACTACTCATAAGCCTAACCCCAGCCCCTGTAGCTCCATAAACATTGCAATCCCACGGTGATTCTGTATAGGCACTCCCTGCTATATCAAAGTGAACCCATTTGTTTTTATTTTCATCTTTTATAAACTTATCTAAAAAAAGCCCCGCAGTTATGGCTCCACCGTAAGGCTTTGATGATATATTGCTAATATCAGCTATATCGCTTTTTAGGAGTTTTTTAAGGTGGTTGTTAAAAGGTAGATGACCTATAAGTTCGCCACTTTTAGCGCTAACTCTACCTAAGTCGTGCTTAAGTGAGTGTGAGTGGGTCATAACCCCTGTAGTGTACTGACCAAGTGCCACCATACAAGCACCCGTTAGAGTTGCAAAATCAAACAGATAATCAAGATTTTTTACACTATCTTGTGCATAATCAAGTACATCAGCTAAAACAAGTCGCCCCTCTGCATCGGTGTTTCTAACCTCTATGGTAGTTTTACTTCTAGAGACTAGTATATCATCTGGTTTGTAGGCATTGCCACCTACCATATTTTCAACCGCACCTATAAATGTATGAACCTCTACATTAAGCCCTAGCTCACTTATGGCTTTTATGATGCCAAGTGTGGCACAAGCTCCCGCTTTATCCATCTTCATGCTCACCATAGAGGTAGCAGGTTTTAGACTAAGTCCACCGCTATCATAAGTTAAACCTTTACCAACAAGAACCACTTTTTTTGTAGCTTTTTTTGGTTTATATGCTAAATGTATAAGTCTGCTCTCATGAACCGAAGCACGACCCACTGCTAACATAGCATTTGCTCCCTCTTTTTCTAGCTCTTTTTCACCTAGTATCTCACACTCAAGGTTTGAGTCTTTTGCTAGATCTTTTGCTAGTTTTGCTAGAGTTTTTGGGTTTAGCTCTTGCGGGGCTTTGTTTACTATATCTCTTGTGAAATTTGTAGCATTTGCTATGATTAGAGCCTCATCAAATAGTGGCTTTAGCTCATCTGTACCTAAAAGGTATATATTTTTTAGCTTTGTATCTTTTTTATCAGATTTGTAAAAATCAAAACTATACCCACCAAGCACTACTCCATCGACTATAGCTGCTATATTTTTCTCATCGCAATCCTCTATACTTAGGGACTTAAAGTTTGTCGATTTTATAGCCCTTATGCTAAAAGATAGTGAACTTCTAATATCATCGGCACTTTTACTCTCAACACCACAAAGTACTAGATTTTTTTCGTATATAAAAAAGTGGCTATCTTGTTTTGCTTCATAGTTAGCACTAGCTAAAAGCTTAGCATCTTCAAGGGTTTCTAGCTCATCTTTTGTTACAAATCTTAGGTTTAAATCGCTCTTTTTTTCTTTGGTTATTAGCTCTATTTTCATATCTCTCTCACATCTAAATTTATCGCGATTATAGCGATATTTAATAAAAAACTGTAAAATTCGCAAAAATAAAAGGATCTTTCAATGATAAGAGTAGGTATAGTAGGCTATGGTAACCTAGGTAGGGGAGTTGAACTCTCTTTAAGACAAAACCAAGATATGAGCTTGGTAGCTATATTTACAAGACGAGATCCTTTAAGTCTAAAACCCTTAACACAAGGGGTAAAGGTAGAAAAACTAGACGATATTTTAAGCTATAAAGAGAAGTTAGATGTGCTAATACTTTGTGGTGGCTCAAAAGATGATCTACCTATCCAAGGTCCGATGTTAGCTAAAAACTTCAATATTGTAGATAGTTACGATAATCACGGTGAGATAATAAACTATTTTGATTCAGTAGATAAAGCTGCAAAAGATGGTAAAAAAACCGCTCTTATATCGGTAGGGTGGGATCCGGGGATGTTTTCACTCAACAGACTCTATGGTGAGGTAGTTTTACCTCAAGGTCAAACATATACATTTTGGGGTAAAGGACTCTCTCAAGGTCACTCAGATGCACTTAGAAGGGTAGAGGGTGTAAAAGCAGGAGTTCAGTATACATTGCCATCAAAAAAAGCGATAGATAGAGTAAGAAGCGGTGAAAATCCAGAGCTTAGCACAAGAGATAAACACACAAGAGAGTGTTTTGTAGTCCTAGAAGATGGAGCCGATGCCGCTAAAGTTAGTGAGGCTATAACAACTATGCCAAACTACTTTGAACCATACGAAACCATAGTCCATTTTATAGACCAAGCGACACTAGATAGTGAGCATAATACTATGCCTCATGGTGGTTTTGTTATAAGAAGTGGTGCTACAAGCGATGAGCATAAACAAGTGCTTGAGTATGCTATAAAACTTGACTCAAACCCTGAATTTACCGCTAGCGTTATAGTTGCCTATACAAGAGCTACCTATAGACTTAGCCAAAGAGGTGAGTTTGGAGCTAAAAGTGTTTTTGATGTTGCACCAAACTTGCTAAGCCCAAAAGAGCCTAGAGAGCTTATGAGAGAGATGTTGTAAGTTCAAGCTTTTTTTCTCTTTTTGCACTCAAGTTTCCACTATAACTTGTTTTTTGGATTATATGTATTATAATCTATATTTAAATACATACTAAAAGGATAAGAGATGGTTTCATATACACAAAAAGAGATGGTAGGCATCACAGAGCTTGGAAAATCTTTGAGCGGATTTATAGATAAAGTCTCATCCAAAGCTGTTGAGAAATTGGTGATTATCAAGCACAACAAACCCGAAGCGGTTATCTTGAGCGTTGATGAGTACGAAAGAATGAAAGAGTTTCAAGATTTTCTAGAAAACCTAGAGATTGCACAAATCATCAAAGAGAGAGTTTTAGACAAAAAAGAGCCTATCAAAATGTACTCCTACGAAGAGATGATGGAGAGACTAAGAGAAAGGGGTTTGGATGTATAGAGTAGATTTTTTTGAAGAGGTTGAGGATGATCTGCTCTCTTTAGCGCCAAAAATCCTAAATGAAGTTATAGATTATTTTGAGAAGTACCACAAAGACCCCTTTAGATATAGCCAAAGCCTCACAAACAAAGATGGCTTAAACCTTGAGGGCTACAGAAAAACCTATGTTGCAAACGCCACTTATAGAATTGTGATACAGATAGAGAGAGATATTGCAAAAATCGTTGAGGTTGTTGCTGTAGGCAAACGAGAAAACAAAGAGGTGTACAAAGAGGCTTTTAAAAGAGTTAGAAAATCTTAAACTCTTTTAAAGCTTGATGATATCCCCTTAAAATCGGGTCATACTCCACCATCACACTGAACTCTTCATTTGTCACCCTGAACTTGATTCAGGGTCTCATCTTGTCTGTAAGTCTAAAAGAGATTCCAAATCAAGTTTGGAATGACAAAGGCTTCAAGTTTGGAATGATAAGTTTATACTCTCAAGTCTAATAAACAAACCCAAACAACCAAAGAGGGATTTTACTATCAGCCCCAACCTCGATATCATCTGCTACTATGTATCCGTATTTGGAATCTTTTAGTTGCTTAAAGCTCTTGTTTTTTCCGCCAATCTCAAATGTGTACTTTTCATCTACGATAAAATCTCCACTTTTTGGATAATTGATATTGTGTTTATAAGATAGGGATGAAGCAAAAAAAGTCTCTCTTATTGTTCCAACTTTTGAGTTGTTGCAAAAAATAGAAAATAAGTTTGTATTATCAAGATAGATTTTTTCAGGCTTAGAGATAATACTTACTCCAGTTGATTTAGCTCCCAGTATTCTTATCAAACCAGCTGATTGTAAAATGCCTAAATACTTATATAGTGTTCTTTGATTAAGCTCAAGGGCACCACTAAGTTTTGAGATATTTATATCGTATGGTTCACTTTGACAAAGCATAACCATCATCTTTTTTAAAGAGTTGATTTTATCGTGTTCAATCGCATAGATCATCGGAAGATCAGTTTCTAGTATCTGCATTGAAGCACTTAATAGTTTTTGAACATAACTATTTTTAGAACTCTTATAAAAAGGATATGCCCCACCTTTTAAGTACTCATTAAAGTAAGCAAATGGTTTTAGCTTTGATAAAATATCGATAGCATAAGCAGTGTGATTTTTTAGTATCTCTTCTAAAGAGATTGTTTCAAATTTTTCATCTGTTTCAAGCTCTAAAAACTCTCTAAAAGATAACACAGGAAGCTTATAAACGACAGCTCTTCTGCTTAAATCTGCTTTTGCGTTATCAATTGCAACAGCATTTGAGCCTGTAAAAACTACATTTAGTGAAAAAAAGCTATCGTAAATCAGTTTTAAATCGATTTCAAAACTCTTAATTTTATGAATCTCATCGATGATTAAAACCTCCCCACCTCTTTTTTGAAACTCATCAGCTATGCTAAACAACCCAAGTTCTAAAACCATAGGGTGTTCTGCCATGATATATAGAGTTTTTTTCTCTTTAAATATACTATGTAAATATTGAAGTAGCAGTGTAGTTTTACCAACACCTCTTGAGCCTAAAATACCGATGAGTCTTTCATCAAAATCAATCTCATCAAATAAAAATCTTTTATATTCGGGTACTTTTTGAGCTAATATTTGGTTTGAAAGTAGTTGTAATTGCTCTATCATTTATACTCCAATACAGTTTTTATGGGTTATATTTTGTATTGTAATACAAATAAATATGAAAGTCAATAATAGTTTTATGTCATCCTCACCCTGAACTTGATTCAGGGTCTATGCCTTGAAACAAAAAAAGATTCCAGATCAAGTCTGGAATGACGGATGGGGAAGTTTGGAATGACAAAAAAAGGTCTTACCTCTCTATAGTAATCTCCCCATTTGATTCTAAAAGCTCATGAAAAATGTTACTAACCTTTAATCCTGTATCGATGATGACATTTTGAAGTTTAGAGTTTATGATAAGCCTTAGCTCTCTTTTACCGCTGTTTTCTCTAGCTAACATATAAAGTTCCTCTAAGGCTCTAGTGCTTTGAGATAGTTGCAGACTAAGTGTGAGTGGTGGCAATATAGGCTCATCTATAGCGACCTCTTTTTTGGTTTTTGAGGCCTCTTTTTTAGCCTCTGCTAAGCTCATAACCTTCATGATAGATATCTTTGTGAAGGTGTCGACTTGAGATATCTTAGCTTTAAATGCTACAGGCTCTTCAAGGTTCATCGACTCAAGTTTCTCTAGCTTGTCACTAAAGAGGGTAAACTCTATATTTCCATGAAAATCCATAAGACTCACTATGGTAAACTGGTTCCCTTTTTTGCTAGTTTTTGTAACAATATCTTCAACTTTACCTATAAATATAGCATACGAACCATCCTTAATAGAAGCAACCTCACTAGAGAGTGTGTACTCGATCTCTTCTATCTTCTCTCTATGTTTATCTAGAGGATGTCCTGATACATAAAACCCTAGTATATCTTTCTCAAACTCAAGTATCTCTTTTAGCTCAAGCTCTGGATATACTGCTAGATTAAGCGCTACAGAGGTTACCTCCTCATCATCTCCAAAAAGGCTACCGATAGCATTTTTCTTTGCATTTGAGGCATCTTTAGCAGCTTCAACTATAAGCTCTATCTGCTCAAGCAAAGCTCTTCTAGTGTATCCAAATCTATCAAATCCACCAGCTTTTATGATAGACTCGATAACTCTTTTGTTCACTTTTGATGGCTCTATACGGTTTATAAAATCCTCTATGCTCTTAAACTCACCGCCATCTTTTCTAACCTCAAGTATAGACTCAACTGCAGCCTCACCAACACCTTTTATAGCACCTAGTCCAAAAAGTATGTGGTTTTTACCATCTTTTTGTATGGCTGAAAACTCTAAGAGTGAGTCGTTTATATCGGGCGGAGATAGCTCTATACCCATCTTTTTTACTTCATCTATATAGTCAACAACTTTATCGGTATTGTCTTTTTCAGATGTTAAAAGAGCCGCCATAAACTCATTTGGGAAGTAGGTTTTTAGGTATGCGGTTTGAAATGTAACCATCGCATAGGCTGCTGAGTGGGATTTGTTAAACCCATAACCAGCAAATTTTTCTATAAGATCAAAAAGGGCTGATGCTTTATCATAGTCATACCCTTGCTCTTTTGCCCCTGTGGCAAACTCAGCATTATAAGCAGACATATCGGTTTTTTTACCCATTGCACGACGGATGATATCTGAGTAACCTAGAGAAAATCCCCCAATAACTTGCACTATCTGCATAACCTGCTCTTGGTAAACTATAACCCCATAGGTGTTTTTTAGTATCTCCTCCATAGCATCAAATGTGTACTCGATAGCCTCACGACCATGTTTTCGCTCTATAAAACTCTCAAGCATTCCAGACTCCATCGGTCCTGGTCTATAAAGAGCAAGAACTGCTATAAGATCCTCAAAGTTATCTGGTTTTAGCCGTTTGTTTAGGTCCTGCATACCGCTAGACTCTATCTGGAACATCCCGCTAGTTGCACCACTTCTTATAACTTCATAGACTTTTGGATCGTTTACATCTATGGTGTTCCAGTCTATATCTACACCATGTTTTAGTTTTATGAGTTTTATAGCATTGTCTATAACATCTAGTGTTTTTAGTCCCAAAAAGTCAAACTTTATAAGATCGACATCTTCAAGGTAGCTAAGTGAGTATTGAGTTACATAGGTATCTTCCCCAGATGGTCTATATATAGGGGTTTTTTTCCAAAGCTCTTCGTTGCTTATAACAACTCCCGCTGCATGGATACCTGCATTTCTCCTAAGTCCTTCAAGTCTTTTGGCAAACTCCCACACCCTTGAAGCTCTAGAATCACTCTCTATAAGCTCTACTAGTTTTGGCTCTTTTTGGTAAGCTCCTGCTATAAACTCACCTTTTTTTGTTCGACCATTTAGTGTTATACCTAGCTCATCTGGTATAAGTTTTGCCATCTTATCGGCTTCACTTAGGGGCATATCTAAAACTCTTGCGACATCTCTTATGACCCCTTTTGCCAAAAGTGAACCAAATGTTATGATCTGAGCTACTTGTTCGCGACCATATTTTTGCACAACATAATCTATAACTTCGCCCCGTCTAGCTTGCATAAAGTCCATATCGATATCGGGCATCGATACCCGCTCAGGATTTAAAAATCTCTCAAAAAGTAGATCATACTTCATAGGGTCTATATCGGTAATACCTAAAGAGTAAGCGACTAAACTCCCAGCAGCACTACCTCTACCAGGTCCTACTGCTATGCCCATATCTTTAGCAACTTTAACAAAATCCCAAACTATAAGCATATACCCTGGAAACTTCATAGAGTTTATAACATCTATCTCAAACTCTAGTCTATCTTTATACTCTTGATGTTTAGCCTCATCTACATACTTTAGCCGTTCATCTAGCCCAACTCTACACCTATGTGTAAAAAACTCTGCATCGTTTTTATCGGCTGCACTTTTATAGGCTCTTTTTTGCTCTTTTGTTGCATCGGCACTAAGCGGCTCATCATCTTTGTTGTCTATATTTAGACCCTCACTAAGTGCATACTCTTTTGTAAACTTAAAGTTTGGCGGTACAGGGTCCCCTAGCTTTAGCTCAAGATTGCATTTATCTGCTATCTCTTGAGTATGCAAAAGTGCCTCTGGAATATCGGCAAAAAGTTTGCTCATCATCTCAGGTGATTTTAGGTAAAACTCATGAACAGAGTGTCTTAAGCGGTTTGGATCATCGTAGAGTTTATTCATCCCTATACACATAAAAGCCTCATGGTACTGTGCATCATCGTGGTATGTGTAGTGGGTGTCGTTTGTTGCGACTATTTTTATATCTAGTTCACGAGATAGTTGTATTATCTGCTTATCTATAAAAAGCTGATCGCCTATACCATGCCTCATAATCTCTATATAAAAATCATCTCCAAAAACCTCTTTGTACCAAAGTGCCGCCTCTTTTGCACCCTCATAACCTAAGGCTCCATTTTTTACATTTCGCTCATTGTTAGTATTTAGGTGCCAGTTTATCTCCCCTTGTAAACATGCACTAGTACACACTAACCCCTCTGAGTGGTTTTTTAAAAGCTCTTTGTTTATGCGGGGAAAATAGTAAAATCCATCTATATAGGCTTTAGATGATAAGTACATAAGGTTCTCATACCCTTTTTGGTTTTTCGCAAAAAGGCACAAGTGAAACCTTTGTCTTGTTGTTTTGTCGCTTAAATCTTCTGAGTTGTGTATATATGCCTCTATACCGATAATAGGTTTTACTCCAACCTCTCTCATCTGCTTATAAAAATCAATCGCACCAAACATATTGCCATGATCGCTCATAGCGACACTATCCATACCGAGTGTTTTTACCTCTTTGGCAAGGTTTGCTATCTTGTTTGCACCATCTAAAAGTGAATACTCTGTGTGAAGATGAAGGTGAGTGAAGGGATAAATACTCATTTTGTAGCCTTTTAGGGAGATTTTACCCCGAAAACTCAGGGTAGAGTGGGGGGATTATTTGATCTTTTCTAAGTACTCACCATCAACTGTGTTTACTCTTATAGTATCACCCTCTAGTATGTGGTAAGGGACTTGAACAACAGCACCAGTCTCTAGAGTTGCTGGTTTTTTGCTTCCACTTGAAGTGTCACCTTTGAAGTTTGGTGGAGTATCGGTTACTACAAACACCATATTTTCAGCAACACTAACCGATATCGCTTTACCTTTATAAAAAACTAAATCTACATCTATGCCGTCTTTAAACCATTTTGAAGCATCATCGCACTGATCATAAGTAAGACCCATCTGCTCATAGCTATCTTTATCCATAAACTGATACATCTCACCATCATCATAAAGATACTGCATAGTCTTATAAGTGATCTCTGGAACCTCAAACTTATCTCCCGCATGGACAGTTTTTTCTATAGTTCTACCAGTTGTAAAGCTTTTTATCTTCATGCGGACAAAAGCTGCACCTTTACCTGGTTTTACATGTTGGAACTCAACAACTTTATAAGGAACATCATCTATAATAAGACGAACATTCTTTTTTATATCACCCATACCTATAGTTGCCATTAATATACCTCGTATAAAATTTTTGCAATTTTACCCTAATTGTTCTTTTGGTAAAATTAGCCCAATATTTCAATACGGAACTAATATGCAATTTAATATAGACGCAACAAGTGCTAATGCAAGAGCATGCACTATAAAAACAGCTCACTCAACTATACAAACACCAGTTTTTATGCCTGTAGGGACGCTAGGGAGTGTAAAATCTCTAGATATGCAAGATGTGCTTGAGCTTTTAGGGGCTGAGATTATTTTAGCAAACACCTACCATATGTACCTACAACCAAATGATAAAGTAGTCGCTAAGATGGGCGGACTTCACGGTTTTACAACTTACCCTAAGAGTTTTTTAACAGATAGCGGGGGTTTTCAGGCATTTAGCCTAAGCTCCATCAGTAAACCAAAAGAGGACGGGATAGAGTTTCGTAGCCATATAGATGGGAGTAAGCACTTTTTTACACCACAAAAAGTTATAGATATTCAGCTAAATTTGAGGAGTGATATCATGATGATATTAGATGATCTAGTCGCACTTCCAGCCACAAAAGAGCGAATAGCACTAAGTATCGATAGGACAACTTCATGGGCAAAACAGAGCATAGAGTACTTTAGGGCTAAACAAAAAGAGGGGGTAGGGGTTCATCAAAATATCTTTGCCATTATTCAAGGTGGGATAGATAAAGAGTTTAGAAAAAAGAGTGCAACAGAGCTTTGTGAGCTTGATTTTGATGGATTTGCTATAGGTGGACTTAGTGTTGGTGAGGCAAATAGCGATATGTACGATACAGTTGAGTTTACAACACAGTTTATGCCAAAAGATAAACCCCGCTACCTTATGGGGGTGGGAACACCTGAGGATTTGGTTGAGAATATAGAGAGGGGTATCGATATGTTTGATTGTGTAATGCCTACTAGAAATGCTAGAAATGGGACACTTTTTACATCTTTTGGTAGAGTAAATATAAAATCAGCGATCTACAAAGAAGACCCCACACCGCTAGATAGTGAGTGTGAGTGTTTAACTTGTCAAAGATACTCAAGATCTTACCTTAATCATCTTTTTCGCTCCCGTGAGATAACCTACTTTAGACTAGCAACTCTACATAACTTACACTACTACCTAAACCTTATGAAACAAGCTAGAGAGGCAATAGTAGCAGATAAATATGATGAGTTTAAGAGAGAGTTTTACTCAAAAAGGCTCTAATCATCACTCCCGCCAAATGGTAACATTAGGGTTCGTTTGATGATGTTTAGTGGAGCTACCATGATATCTTTTGCGACCTGAGTTTTAATAGTAGGCTCATCTAGTTTACCCTCTATCTTTAGAGTCGTAGAGACTGTATCATTACCCATAAGTATATAGCCAACTAAAGGGATTTTAGAGATCGAACTACCTATATCTGTTTTTAGGCTAAGCTCCATATCTACACTATTTTTTAAAACACTAGCCTTGCCATTTCCACTCATCTGTATCTCTTTAGATTTTAGGTAAAAATTGTTTATATTGTAAGTCTCATCTGTAAAATCAAACTCCATATAACTAGTCTCTATATTTAGCCCTTTAGTGCTATACCCTGGGAGTGAAAAGGTTAAAAGAGATGGGACGGTGTTTACAAAAGCTAGTATGTTATTTAGCAGTTTGTACTCATGAAGTATGGTGTTTTCAGCAAGTATGATCCCATGGAAGTTATCGGTTAAACCATCTATAGAGAACTTTAAGTTACCACCCTCAAACTTTGAGTTTGCAAAGAGTGCACTCATAAACTTATCATCAAACCCATCGCCATAAAAACTAAACTTTTTATCTCTTAGCCTTAAGTTTGCCTCGCCATCTTTATGTTTTAGTTTTATAACTAACCAGTTATCTTTAGTAACCGCTTTTGCACTATCAGATATCACAAATCTATCGGGCGATATATAGGCATAGCAATCTGTTGTATTTGCTATAACCTTGATGGTATCTTTTTTCTCACTCTCATCCGAAACTCTATCTAGCAGGTCTAAAAACTCAAGTATATTTAATCCTGCATTATTAGCTTTAATGGTTACATTGCTATTTATCGCTATATTTACCTTATCGTTGATATTTAAATCTATCTCATCTTTAGCAAAAATACCCTTAATATCATAGTTTGTTATGAGTGAGTTTTGCTCTGTTAAAAGGGGGTAGGTATCTTGAAGTTTTATAAAAAACACTACACCATCTTTTGAGTTAGTAGTTTTTAGACTTAAGCTACCTTTTTGAAGCTCTTTGTATTTGGGTGAGTACTTTGTGATATCTGCCAAGCTGCTAACTTCAAGATTTAGCTCCCCATCTTCTATATATCCTCTTGCTAGATTTGGTATATTTAGGTTAAATCTTGAGTCTGTTTTTTTGATCTGAGCTTTTAGGTTTTCATCGGTTTTATAAAAAGTATCAAGCAGATTTAGATCTTTTATATCTAGAGTTAATGAGCTGTTTTTACCAAGCATATCTACTCTAGCACTAAGCATGTTTTGTATGTTTAGCTTAAGATTTTTTTGCAATAAGTTGCCATCATCTATCTTTATGTCAAGGTTTTTTATGGTGGTTTTTTTATCAAAAACATCTAAAAGTAGCCCATCTTTAGAGCTTATAGTTACATCTTTGTCGTAGTTTATATGGAGTATTTGAGTGGTATTTGGTAGTTTTATGTTCTCTATCTCACTTCTAATGAGCCTTGCATCAAGGTTTAACACTTGAGATTCAAAGTCTATCTCACCGCCCACACTCATAGCGGCATACTCTTTTACTCTTAGAAAAGTTTGCGGTATTTTAGCTTTATATGTTTTAGTATCAAGTGTAAAATCTTTAACTTCATCTACTAAAATCTCCTCATCTTTGTAGCTCCACAAAGTTGGTGGAACTACTAGTTTGTGGGTATGTGGCGAGATGGTATAGTGTGCTTTTTGTGGTAGATTTTTTAGCTCAAGCTCATCTAGTTTTAGTTTTTGCACATCAAAATCTACTCTACCACTATCTTTTGAAGCATCGATATCTAAGGTTACATATGCTCTTATATTCTCCTCATATCTAGCTAAAAATTTGTCTGTTTTTATGTGTGTATCTTTTAGCTCTACTTTTGCCTCATCTACATCAAAAACATAACCTAAGTACTCTATCTTGCTATCTTTTGGTATAAAAACCCCATCTGCTGTGGTATCTAGCGAGTCTAGATCTACTTTAAGAGTAAGTTTTGTAGCAGTTTTACCAGCTAGTTGTTTGAGTGGCAAATCTATACCATAATGGCTTAAAATACCTAATATATCGGAGTTTAACACCCCATCAAAATCTAACCAGAGAGTTAGCAAAAGGTTATTGAAGTCTATATTTAGATGAGATGAGCCAAGATCAAACCCATAACTAAAAGGTTTTTTTGGATCAATATATAGCACTCCATCTTTAAAAAGTAGATCAACCTGAGTACTTTTTACAAGATCAAGCTTTGGGTCATATGTGTAAGTGGCATCTAAAACACTAGCTCTTGCTATTATGTTTTTATAAGCATCTGTTGGGTTTTTAAGATCTACTTCGCCCCTTAGCTCATAAAGCTCTATCTCTTTAGCTCCTATAGCATCATCTACCCAGTATTTTATATCATCATCAAGAGCAAATACTGATACAATCTCTTTTAGATTTTTTATGCTCTCATCGGCTGATACTAAATAATATAACTTAGTTTTTTCTTTTAAAAGTGTAAGCTCAAAGTTGCTTTGCCCAACTCTTATGGTGGCATCTGTACCTATTTTAAACTTATGAGATATATCTATAATAGTTTTTGATTTTATCTCTATATCGTGCATTTTAGAGGTTAGCGAATCTACATCAAGCTCTATAAACTCTTTGTTATAGGAGAGTTTACTCTTTAGATTAAAGAGGTTTGAGTCTATATTTAGCTTGTTATCCGTGTCGCAAAATCTTATATTTGCTTCTATATCATCAGCTTTAAGATTATTTATGATTATGGACTTAAAGTAGGGTAGGGCAGAAACTGTGTACTCTAGGGTGTTTAAGATATCACTTTTTTTAACTCTTGAAGTGGTTTTTGAACTTTTGATAGTTAGATTATTTATATCTAAGCTAATCTTTTCGTCCCATTTTATGTATAATTGCTCTATACTTAAGTTAGGCAGAGATAGCTTATCTATAAAAAAACCGTTTTTTAAAGCCAAAAAAAGAGACAACGAAAAAATAATTATGAAGATTAAAAAGCTAAATATAATAAATTGGGTCTTAGATATAACTCTCATCACTATACTATCGTTCATATACTACCTAAATGAGCCGATTGGCTCTGCTAAAGTTATATTTATCCCAAAGGGTTCAACGAGTGCCATTATAACACAAATGAAACAAGGGGGTTATAATATAAACAGTGCAGATGCTTACATACTAAGAGCTATCGGGATGGCTCAAAGCGGATGGATAGATATAAAAACGACTAAAAACACAAAAGCAGATTTTTTATATAAACTAACCACTTCAAAAGCTGCACTAAAAAATGTAACACTCATCCCTGGGGAGACTACATATATATTTTTAGATATCTTAGCAAAAGAGCTAAACTTAGATAGAGCAAAACTAGAGCTTGAGTACAACTCTCTTAGCTCATATCCTGATGGGATGTTTATGCCAAATACCTATGCCTTGCCACTTGGACTTAGTGAGAGAGGAATCATCAAAATACTTTTAACTCAATCCCAAAATAAGATGAGAGATATCTCCATGAAGATATTTAATGATTATAACGAGAAAAAATGGTTACAAATAGTAACAATAGCTTCAATAATCCAAAAAGAATCGGCTTCTATAGAGGAGATGGAGCTTGTCTCATCGGTAATACACAATAGAATCAAGAAAAAGATGAGGCTTCAGATGGATGGGACACTCAATTATGGTGAGTACTCCCATGTAAGAGTGAGCGCAAAAAGGATAAGAGAAGATGATTCACCCTACAATACCTATAAAATTCCAGCTCTTCCGCCATACCCTGTGTGTAATGTTAGCCTAGATGCTATAAAAGCTGCGATATTTCCTAAAAAAACAGACTATCTATATTTTGTTAAAAATAAAAACGGCACTCACGACTTTTCGTGTAACTATTCTACACACTTAAGCAATATTAATAAATAATAGTGTTACCTATTGAAACAAATAAATAAAATATTTTAAATATTTTTACCTAGTTAATAAGATTATTTACCTTGAGTGGTAATATGCTATTTATAAATTATTAAAGGGTGTTACCTTTTGCAATTTTCAAGATTAACTTAAGGATATAAAATGTCAAAAATCGTTTGGTCAAAGATAGATGAGGCACCAGCCCTAGCAACTTACTCACTACTACCTATAGTAAATGCTTTTACAAAAGCAGCAGGAGTTGAAGTGGTAACTAGCGATATCTCACTGGCGGGTAGAGTTTTAGCAGCTATGGGTTTAGCTGAGGATGAGCTATCTAAACTAGGTGAGTTGGTTTTAGAAGAGGATGCAAATATCATCAAACTTCCAAATATCTCTGCTTCTATCGGTCAGTTAAAAGATTGTATAGCTGAGCTTCAGTCACAAGGGTATGATATCCCTAACTTCCCAGAAAATCCAGCAAATGCTGAAGAAGAGGCGATAAGAGCAAAATACAATGTATGTTTAGGTTCAGCTGTTAACCCGGTTCTAAGAGAGGGTAACTCAGATAGAAGATCTGCAAAAGCTGTTAAAAACTTTGCAAAGAAAAACCCGCATAAATTAAGAGCTTTCTCTGATAACTCAAAAGCAAAAGTTGCACATATGGGCGGAAAAGGTGATTTTTATGGTAATGAAAAATCTATAACTTCAGATAAAGACCAAAAAGTAACTATTGCTATAAACGGCAAAGAGTTAACAACTATAAATGCACTAAAAGGTGAGATTTTAGATGGTACTTTTATGTCAGCTAAAGCACTTAGAGAGTTCTATAAAACATCTATAGCTGAAGCTAAAGAAAAAGGTCTAATCTGGTCGCTTCACCTAAAAGCAACTATGATGAAGATCTCAGACCCTGTTATGTTTGGTCATGGTTTTGAGGTTTTCTTTGAGGGTGTATTTGCTAAACATGCACAAACATTTAAAGAGTTAGGTGTAAACCCTAATTTAGGTATGTCAGATCTAGAAAAAAAGATCAAAGGTCATGCAAAAGAGGCAGAGATAAAAGCAGATTTTAAAGCTGTGCTAGACTCAGACTCTCCAAAACTAGCGATGGTTGATTCAGATAAAGGTACAACAAACTTCAATGCATCAAACGATATCATCATCGATGCTTCTATGCCTGTAGTTGTTAGAGAGGGTGGAAAACAGTGGGATAGAACAGGTGCTGCTCTTGAGACACTTGCGGTTATCCCTGACTCAACTTATGGAATGTTTCATGAAGAGATGGTAGCTGATTGTGTTAAAAATGGCCAATACGATGTAACAACAATGGGGACAATGCAAAATATAGGTCTTATGGCTCAAAAAGCAGAGGAGTACGGCTCACACCCAACAACTTTTGAACTAAAAGAGAGTGGAACTGTAACAGTAAAAACAGAGAGCGGTGAAACACTTATGAGCTTTGAGTGCGAAGCGGGTGATATCTGGAGAATGAGTAGAGCAAAAGATATCCCTATAAGAGACTGGGTAAAACTAACAGTTGATAGAACAAGAATCGAAGGCATTCCAGCTGTATTTTGGCTAGATGAGAACAGAGCTCACGATGCACAAATGATTAAAAAAGTAAAAGAGTATCTAAAAGATTATGATACAAGTGGTCTTGATATATCTTTTATGGATATAACATCTGCTACTAGATTTACAAATGAGAGAATCCGTCAAGGTAAAGATACTATAGCTGTAACAGGTAATGTTTTAAGAGACCACTTAACCGATATGTACCCGATCTTAGAGCTAGGTACTAGTGCAAAAATGTTATCTATAGTACCACTTTTAGCAGGTGGTGGACTATATGAGACTGGTGCGGGTGGATCTGCTCCTAAGCATGTTGATCAGTTTTTAAGCGAAGGTCACCTTAGATGGGACTCACTAGGTGAGTTTTTAGCACTAGCTGAGTCACTAAGATTTATAGGTCATAAAAAATCAGACAACAAAGTTAAAGCTCTAACTGATGCACTAGATAGTGCAAACCAGTCATATCTAGATAACTCAAAAGAGCCATCTAGAAAGTGTGGTGAGCCAGACAATAAAGCATCTCACTACTATCTAGCTACTTACTGGGCAAAAGCACTTGCAAATGGTTCAGATAGCGAGTTAGCAGCAAAATTTGCACCAGTTGCAAAAGCTCTAGAGGAGAATGAGACACAAATCATAAATGAGCTACTTGCGGTTGAGGGTAAGGCTCAAGATATTGGTGGTTATTTTCATCCAAATGATGAGTTAGCCACTAAAGCTATGAGACCATCTGCTACACTAAATAACATAGTAGATAACATATAGAAAAATTGTAGCACTTTTTGTGCTACAGTCGCCATTTGGGCTTACTTTAGAGATAGTTATATCTTTAACTTAAGTCTACTTAGGTAAAATAGTTTAATTTTTTTTTATTCAAGGAGTGTATATGAATCAAGGTAAGAGAGTAGGGATAGTTGGTGCAGGAAATGTTGGAGCGACAGTTGCATACTCCCTAGCCATGAATGGATCTTGCCATGAGATTATTCTTCGCGATAACAAGATAGATGTTGCGATGGGTAAAGCACTAGATATGAGTCAAGCAGCAGCGGCGATAAGAAGCCATACTGTTGTTAGTGTAGCAAATGATATGAGTGAATTAACCGATTGTGATGTTGTAGTTGTAACCGCAGGGAGTCCAAGACTACCTGGGATGAGTAGAGATGATTTGCTTATGATAAATGCAAATATCACAAAAGATGTAGTAAGAGGTATAGCAAAATACTCACCAAATGCGATAATTATTATGGTTTCAAACCCGCTTGATGCTATGACATATGTAGCTCTAAAAGAGAGTGGTTTTGATAGAAGTCGTATCATAGGTATGGCAGGGATACTAGATAGTGCTAGAATGGCTAGTTTTATACAAGAGAAGCTAGGTTATGGTGGTGGTCAGATAAGAGCTTCTGTTATGGGTGGTCATGGTGATGATATGGTCCCTTTAGCTAGATACTCTACTGTTGCGGGTGTGCCACTATCTGATCTACTTAGCCAAAATGAGATAGATGAGATAGTCAAGCGAACAAGAAATGGTGGTGCTGAGATAGTGGGCTACTTAAAAACAGGCTCAGCATACTATGCTCCTGCTAAAGCAACAGCTATCATGGTAGAGGCGATACTAAAAGATACCAAACAGATCCACCCATGTGCAGTTTACCTAAATGGTGAGTATGGCGAAGATAGTGTAGTATCTGGTGTACCTGTTATGATAGGTGCAAATGGTGCTGAAAAGATAGTCGAAATGACCCTAAATGATGAAGAAAAAGAGATGTTTAAAGGCTCTTGTAACTCTGTAAGAACTCTTATAGAGACACTAAATAAAAACAATTTTTTTGAGAAGGAGTAAGATTTGAGTGTTCGTATAGAAAAAGATACAATGGGTGAGGTAGAGGTACCTTTTGATGCCTACTGGGGTGCTCAAACTCAAAGATCTATGCAAAACTTTGCTATAGGTGAAGAGAAGATGCCATATGAGATAACAAGGGCATTTTCTTACCTTAAAAAAGCAGTTGCTTTAGTAAATGAGGATTTAGGGAAACTAGATAGTAAAAAAGCACAAGCTATAGCTAAGGCAGCAGATGAGATGCTAGAGGGCAAACTAGATGCTTATTATCCACTTGTTGTATGGCAAACAGGCTCTGGTACTCAGTCAAATATGAACAACAATGAAGTCTTAGCAAACCGTGCAACTGAGATACTAGGTGGCGATTTTAGAAAAGAGAAGATAGTCCATCCAAATGATGATGTAAATAAATCTCAAAGCTCAAATGATACCTACCCAACGGCTTTACATGTTGCTAGTGTGATATCGGTTGAGAGTAGGGTGCTTCCAGCTATTGCTAAACTTAGAGCAACTTTAGCAAAAAAATCATCAGACTTTAACCATATAGTAAAGATAGGTAGAACTCACCTTCAAGATGCGACTCCACTAACTTTGGGTCAAGAGATAAGTGGTTGGGTTGAGATGTTAGATAAGTGCGAAAAGATGATAAAAGACTCTTTAGCTTCAGTTAGAGAGTTAGCCCTTGGTGGAACCGCAGTTGGAACAGGACTAAATGCTCATCCAGAATTAGGTGAGAGGGTAGCTAAAAAACTAAGTGAATTAACAGGTCATAGTTTCATAACAGCACCAAATAAGTTCCATGCCCTAACAAGCCACGATGCACTAACTTTTGCTCATGGAGCATTAAAAGCTCTAGCGGCAGATATGATGAAAATAGCAAACGATGTTAGATGGTTAGCATCGGGTCCTAGATGTGGCATAGGTGAGATAACTATCCCAGAAAATGAACCTGGTTCATCTATAATGCCTGGAAAGGTAAATCCAACACAAAGCGAAGCGGTAACCATGGTAGCTGCTCAAGTTATGGGAAATGATGTAACTATAGGGATATCGGCTTCTCAAGGTAACTTTGAGCTAAATGTATTTAAGCCTGTTATTGCATATAATTTTTTACAATCTTGCCGACTTTTAGCAGATAGTATAGTCTCATTTAATGATAACTGTGCAGTAGGCATAGAACCAGTTGAACAAAAGATAGATGAGTATCTAAACAACTCACTTATGTTAGTGACAGCTCTAAACCCACATATAGGGTATGAAAATGCAGCAAAAATCGCTAAAACAGCACACAAAAACAACTCCACTCTTAAAGCAACAGCGATCGAGCTAGGGCTTTTAAGCGAGGAGGAGTTTGATAGGTATGTTGTAGCAAAAGATATGATATCACCTAAAGCATAATTAAATTTTACAAAGGAAATAATCTATGAATATACATGAATATCAAGCAAAACAGATATTTGCAAAGTACTCAGTGCCAACCCCACGAGGTATAGTAGCAAATACTCCAGATGAGGCAGTAGCTAACGCTAAAGAGCTAGGTGGAAATATTTGGGTTGTAAAAGCTCAAATCCATGCAGGTGGTAGAGGACTAGGTGGCGGTGTAAAACTTGCCAAAAGCCTTGATGAAGTTAAAACATTAGCAGGTGAGATACTAGGCATGACACTTATAACTCACCAAACAGGTCCCGAGGGTAAACTAGTACAAAAAGTTTACATAGAAGAGGGTGCTGATATAAAAGATGAGTTCTATCTAGGTGTAGTTTTAGACCGTGCTAAAGAGATGCCTGTAATCATGGCTTCAACTGAGGGTGGTATGGAGATAGAAAAAGTTGCCGAAGAGACACCTGAGAAGATCATAAAAGTTGCTATTGACCCAGCTATTGGTTTTCAAGGTTTTCATGGTAGAGAGCTTGTTTTTGGCCTAGGTATAACAGACCCAAGTGAGCAAAAAAAGTTTATCAGTTTTGCCTCAAAACTATTTAAACTATATATGGAAAACGATGCCGAGCTTATAGAGATAAACCCACTTATAAGAACTGGAGCGGGGGACTTTCTAGCACTTGATGGGAAGATGGCATTTGATGATTCAGCACTATATCGCCACCCTGAGATAGAGGCTATGAGAGATATCAGCGAAGAGGATGCAGATGAGAGAGAAGCGGGTGAGTACGGTCTTTCTTATGTTTCACTTGATGGTGAGATAGGTTGTATGGTAAATGGTGCAGGTCTAGCGATGGGTACTATGGATACTATAAACTATATGGGTGGTACTCCAGCAAACTTCCTTGATGTTGGTGGAAAAGCAAATGCTCAAACAGTTGCAAAAGGTTTTGAGATAATCCTTAAAAACAAAAATGTGAAAGCTATATTTGTAAATATCTTTGGTGGAATAGTTAGATGTGATCGTATCGCAAATGGTATCTTAGAGGCTACAAAACTAGTAGATGTTCACGTACCTGTTATAGTAAGACTAGACGGGACAAATGCACCAGAGGCAGCAGAGATACTTAAAAATGCAAATATCGCAAATATCATAGCAGCAACAGACTTAGCAGATGGTGCAGCAAAAGCAGTTGCAGCAGCAAAAGGGGGCAAATAATGAGTATATTGGTAAATAAAGATACAAAAGTTATAGTTCAAGGTTTCACAGGGAAAGAGGGATCTTTTCATGCTGAGCAGTGTTTAGCTTATGGAACCAAGATAGTTGGTGGTGTAACACCAAATAAAGGTGGCACTGAACATCTAGGAAAGCCTGTGTTTAACACAGTAAAAGAGGCAATCGGTGCAACTGGAGCTACTGTTAGTATGATATTTGTTCCACCTGCTTTTGTTGCTGATGCTGTTATGGAAGCGGCTGATGCGGGGATAGAACTAGCGGTTATCATCACCGAAGGTGCTCCTGTTAGAGATATGCAAGCAGCTAAAGCTTATGCTATTAAGAAAAATATGAAAACAATAGGGCCAAACTGCCCTGGTATCATCACCGCTGAAGAGTGTAAGATAGGCATTATGCCAGGTATGATATTTAAAAAAGGGAATGTTGGTCTAATATCAAAATCGGGAACTCTAACATACGAGGGTACTAACCAAGTTGTAAAAGAGGGCTTAGGTATAACAACAGCAGTTGGTATAGGTGGAGACCCTATCATCGGTCTTTCATATAAACAACTACTAGATATGTTTGAAGCCGATGAAGAGACTCATGCTATTGTTATGATAGGTGAGATTGGTGGAGATTTAGAGATTCAAGCAGCGGCACATATAAAAGCACACATAACAAAACCAGTGGTAGCTTTTATAGCTGGTCAGAGTGCACCTAAAGGTAAAAGAATGGGTCATGCTGGAGCAATAGTTAGTGGTGGTGCTGGAACTGCTGCTGAGAAGATGGCAGCACTTGAGGCTGCTGGAGTTAAAGTTGTTGTTTCACCTGCTGAGATAGGTAAAGCAGTCTCAGAGGTTATGAAAAAATAGTTTTTTCTTAGTGTGAGCTTCAATTTGTAACATTTTGTTACAATTGGAGTGTTTGTAACACTAGTTTTTAAAAGTTCTAAGTCGATTTTTGTTAATCTTAATAGGAAATTGAATTAAAAAACCTAAGTGTGTAACTAGAGGTTACATATGTGTAACATTTGTTGATAAAGTACCATCTTGATCAACTATAACATAAAACAAAAATAGGAGAAGTAGATGTCTAAGTTTAAAACACCAAATCCAGGTAATCAACCTGTATGGGTAAATACAAATAACTGTAAAGCATGTGACCTTTGTGTTTCAGTGTGTCCTACAGGGGTACTTGGAATGCGTTTAGATCCATCCTCAACACTAGGGGCAATAATCTCTGTAGAGTACCCAGATGCTTGTATAGGTTGTATGGATTGTGAGTTAGCATGTCCAGACTTTGCTATATATGTAGCAGATAGAAAAGAGTATAAATTTGCAAAACTAACAGATGAGGCTAAAGAGCGTCAAGTTGCTATTGTTGCAAATAACTATATGGCACTAGATTGCAAAGGAGTTAAATAATGGCTACTAGAGAAGTTATTTCAAGTGGAAATGAGTTAGCTGCACTAGCTGCAAAAGATGCTGGTTGTAGATTTTACGGTGGATATCCAATAACACCATCGAGTGAAGTTATGCATGAGATGTCAAACCTTATGCCTAAAGTTGGTGGAGCATGTATCCAGATGGAAGATGAGATAGGTGGAGTTGCTGCTGCTATTGGTGCAGGTATGGCGGGAGTTAGAACTATGACTGCTACTTCAGGGCCAGGGATCTCACTAAAAGCTGAAAACTTGGGTCTAGCACAAATGACCGAAGTTCCACTTGTTGTAGTAAACGTTATGAGAGGTGGCCCATCGACTGGTCTTCCAACTCGTGTTTCTCAAGGGGATGTTGCTCAAGCTAAAAACCCATCTCATGGGGATTATAAGTCGATAACTCTATGTGCAGGTTCATTAGCAGAGTGCTATACTGAGACTGTTAGAGCATTTAACCTTGCAGATAGATTTATGCAGCCTGTATTTGTACTACTAGATGAGACTCTAGGACATATGCACGGAAAAGCTGTTTTACCAACTGAAGAGGTTGTAGCAGCAGGGATTGTTCCTAGAAAAACATTTGATGGAGCACCAGAGGATTATTTCCCTTATGAGTGTGAGCCAGACCAACCAGCGGTACTAAACCCTATGTTTAAAGGCTATAGATACCACTTTACAGGTCTTCACCACGATAAAAAAGGTTTCCCAACTGAAGAGATAGAGACTTGTCGTAAACTTATACAAAGACTTGAAGATAAAGTAGAGCTTCATAAAGATGAGCTAGAGTCGTATGAAGAGTTTCATACAGAAGATGCTGAAATCTTAATAGTTGCTTATGGTTCAGTTTCACTTGCAGCAAAAGAGGCGATAAGACACCTTAGAGCAGAGGGGATCAAAGCGGGACTTTTTAGACCTATAACACTTTGGCCAAGCCCAGCTGAGAAGATGAAAGAGTTAGCAGATAAAATCCCAACAGTTTTATGTGTTGAGCTAAATATCGGTCAATATAGAGATGAAGTTCAAAGAGCAACAGGAAGACTAGATATAGAGGGTCTTTTTAAAGTAAATGGAAGACCGATCTCTCCATATGAGATAGTAAATAAAGTAAAGGAGCTTTAAGATGGCATTTAATTATGAAACATATTTAAGACTTGAAAAAATGCCAACACTATGGTGTTGGGGCTGTGGTGATGGTGTTATTTTAAAATCATTTGTTAGAGCAGTTGATAGTTTAGGTATAAACAAAGATGATGTTTGTGTTGTATCTGGAATAGGGTGTTCTGGTCGTTTTTCATCTTATGTTGATTTTAACACCGTGCATACTACTCATGGTAGAACTATAGCTTTTGCAACTGGTATAAAACTATCAAATCCAGACAAATATGTTGTTTGTGTTGCTGGTGATGGTGATGCTCTTGCTATTGGTGGAAACCACACAATACACGGATGCAGAAGAAATATAGACATTAAGTTTATACTTATAAATAACTTTATATATGGTCTAACAAACTCACAAACTTCACCAACTACTCCACAAGGTATGTGGACTGTTTCACAACAAGTTGGTAACATAGATCCAACTTTTGATGGTTGTAAGTTAGCCATCGCTGCTGGAGCTTCTTTTGTAGCTCGTGAATCTGTAAATGATCCTAAAAAGATGGAAAAAACTTTTGTTAAAGCATTTGAGCATAGAGGTTTTTGTTTTATAGAAGTGTTATCAAACTGCCATATAAATCTTGGTAGAAAAAACAAAATGCTCTCAGCAGTTGAGAACCTAAACTGGATAGATGATATATCTATGCCTGTTAGAAAATGGGAAGCGCTAAGTGAAGAAGAGAAGATAAACAAACTTCCACTTGGAATCTTAAAGCAAGATACCAAAGCTAAAGAGTATTGTGATATGTACCAAGAAGTTATAAAAGCTCACCAAGGTCAAAGAAGTAAAATTACTCAAGATGACTTTGAGAAAAAAATATAAGGGGACGACAATGGCTAGAACATTAATGAGATTTACTGGTGTTGGCGGACAAGGTGTTCTTCTTGCAGGTGAGATTTTTGCAGCTGCTAAGATCAAAAATGGCGGCAATGGCTTAAAAACTGCCACCTATACTTCACAAGTTCGTGGTGGTCCAACGGTTGTTGATATCACACTTGATGATGAAGAGATCTACTACCCATATGCGAACGATGGTGAGATAAACTTTATGCTATCAGTTGCTCAAGTTAGTTACGATCAGTTCAAAAGAGGTGTACAAGAGGGTGGTACTATAGTAGTTGATCCAAACCTTGTAAAACCTACCGATGAAGATAGAAAAAAATGGAGAGTTATAGAGATTCCTATTATTACTATAGCAAAAGAAGAGGTTGGTAATGTTATTACTCAATCAGTTGTTGCTCTAGCTATAGCAAATACTATAATGAAGCCACTTGAAAAAACTTTGCTAGTAGAAACTATGCTATCTAAAGTTCCAGCTAAAGTTCACGATGCAAATAAACTTGCATATGACTTAGGCGAAAAATATGCAAATGAGGCAATAGGTGCCTAACTTCCTTATCCACCACTTTGGTGGATAGATATCTTTCTTATATTACTTAATATCCACATAATACTAAATAGTATCAAAGTTTAATACCATCCCAAAAAAACTCTACATGCTTCTCAAACTGTGTAGATAGAGTAGATGTGCTTTTGCTATCAAATCTAAGTATCGCTACATGAAACCTTATATAAAAAAGCCCCGCTAAAAACTCATAAGCAACTAACATAGGATCAGCAGAGCGGATAAGTGAGTTTTGCATCATTATGAAAAAAGCCTCAGATAGCCTTTTGATATTTTGCTCATGCAACACTTTTATAAACTCATCTCTAATAGCATCATTTGAAAATAGCTCTATAAGCAACAATCTAAACATATTTTCGCTCTTTTTATCGAATGTAAGAAGTTTATACTCAGTAGCTATTTTGTGCAGATAAACCTTACCTTTTAGTGCTAGTTCTTTTATATCTTCATCTTTAGTGGGGAAGGGTGAGCTAAATATATCTTTAGTTGCCTCGATAAATATAGCCTCTTTATTTGCAAAGTGGTTATACAGAGCCGACTCTCTAATCCCAACTGCTCTAGCTATCGCTCTAACACTAGTTTTACTATACCCTAGATCACAAAATAGGGCAGTTGAGTGTTTTAGTATCTTTTCTTTTGTGGTTAAATCCCTATTTTCAGGCATTTACGACTCCTTTATATGAACGAATGTTAATAAGCAGAGTATTATATATGAACAACTGTTAATATTAACTTAGAGCATAATGAACAATCGTTCTTATAACTAAATCTATCTATGAACAAGTGTTAATATATAGATAAATAGTGTTTTAAAGCAAAAAAAGATAGACTTTTATCTGTGGTACAACAAGATAAGTGCTTGATACTCAAGAGGAAAGTCCGAGCTGCTATAAGAGAGTGTTCCATTTAACTAATGGCCGTAGTAATGCGAGGGAAAGTGCAACAGAAAACAGACTACCACTTAGGTGGAAAAGGTGAAAAGGTGGTGTAAGAGACCACCAGTCTTTGTAGTAATACTTAGAGCTTGTAAACCCAACATGGCAGCAAGAAACAGGTGGTAAGTACTCTTATATATGCTTCTGTTTCGCTAGAGCTACAGTGTGAGCTGTAGAGTAGATTAATACTTATCATTAACAAAACTCGGCTTATGTTGTACCATATTTATTAATATTAAATTCAAGAGAATTTACATTATGTTAACCAGTTAATTACTAATTACTATATATATGGTTAAACTCTTAAAATAATACTAGCCTAAATTTAACCTAAAAGGATTTAATCTTGAATGATGCAAAGAGAAACCTTATAAACGATATACAAAATCTTTTAAATAGCTATGAGGGTGTCACTCCCACGACCATCAACCCTGCTCTACTTGAGTTTATGGATGAGCCTACTCTAAAATCAATCATACACTCACTACTAGATCAAAAAGAGGAACTAGCTCTACCAGATATAGAGTGGTTGGATAAATTTAAAAAAATAAACAATAAATAACAAACTTTTTAAAATAAAACGATATAATTTATATATTTTGTTTTCAAAGGGGGAAACTGATATGACAAATATTGATTTGGTGCAATTGACACAACAGACTAAAAAACTATCGGCTATGGTAGTTGAGGATGAAAAGGTTACAAATGAGCTACTTAGTTCTACTTTGAAGACTTTTTTTGGAGAAGTTCGCTCATTTTTAAATGCTGAAGATGCTCTTGAGGTCTATCCTAGCTATATTCCTGATGTGCTTTTTGTTGATATTATGATGGGCAAGATGGATGGTATAGAGTTATCTAAAAAGATTAGAAAACAAAAACCAGACCAGATTATCATAGTAATCTCAGCTAGTAATGATATGAAAAAAATCTCAGAATCTATAGAGGTCGGAGTCAATAGTTTTATCCAAAAACCAATAGATACTAAAAAGATAATAGACCTACTAGGCACCATAGTAGCACTTATAGAGAAGAAAAAAAAGGTGGAGATAAAGACATTTTCTATATCACTTCCGATGGATCTTTACGAGATAGTAGATGGTAGTGCTAAGTCTGAGAGTATCTCTAAAAATGCCATAATTATAAGAGCTCTTAGAGATTTTTATGGTAATGACTAATTGCTTAATGCGATTTTAAGTAATTAGGCTTTATAATTCCACCCGCTATATAACAAGTGGCTCCATCGTCTAGCGGTTAGGATCCCAGGTTTTCATCCTGGTTACCGGAGTTCGAGTCTCCGTGGAGTCACCACTTCTTCTACACATTTTTTTATCATATTAAAAACATTTTCAAAACCATCAAATCCATCAAAAAAGTATGGATCAGGTACATCAGCACCATCAAATCCAAAATCCCCAAGTTTTACTAAGTTTTTTGCACCCATAGCTTTTAAATCGCTATAGTTTTTACTATCTAATGCAACTACCAGTTCAAACTTACTAAAGTCATCTTTTTTAACTTGTCTAGCCCTTAAGTTTGATATATCGATATTGTGATTTTTAGCAACTTTTATAGAGTTAGCACAAGGTGGCTCACCTATGTGATGCTCACTTGTCCCAGCAGAGTCTATGGTGATATCTAGTGAATGTTTTTTTACTAGATCTTTGGCTATCCCCTCTGCTAAAGGGGAGCGACAAATATTGCCTAAGCAAACAAATAGTATAGATTTAACCACCCTACTTTAGCTCTTGAAGTGCTTTTATAACATCGTCTAGATTCTCTAATGGTATATGAACTTTCCACTCAAGATTATCTTCATCCCCGCTTAGTGAGATACCAACACTAGCAACAGTTCCACTGTCTGGTCCATAAGGATTTTCTATCTTCATGATAGAGATGATACCTTTTTTTGTTCCGTGAAGATCAATAGTTTTTGACATTTTTAACTCCTTATTTGATTTTGAAATAGTATATCAAAAAAATATAATCAAACAGTTATAAAATAGATTAAAGTGATTATTTAAGGAGTTTTGCTATCTTAGCTTGAAGTTTTAACCACTCGCGATGCTCATAGAGTGGAAATCCAGCATATACTTTTTTGCTCTCATTTATGCTTTTAGTAACCCCGCTACGAGCAGCCATTGTAGTAAATGGTGCTATGCTTAAGTGTCCAGATGTCGCACTCTGTCCACCCATAACAACATTTCGCCCCATAGTGGTAGAGCCTGAAATCCCAGCTTGGGCTACAAGTACACTATATTCACCTATAACACAGTTATGACCAACTTGCACTAAGTTATCTATGCGAACACCTTTTTTTATCATGGTTGAGCCAAAAACCGCCCTATCTATAGTGCTACAGCTACCTATCTCAACATCATCTTCTATAACAACATTTCCGTTTTGGTAGATTTTTCTATGTTCACCCATATGGTTTGTAGCAAATCCAAATCCATCGCTCCCTATAACACTATTTGCATGGATAATGCAGTTTGAGCCGATAGTAGAGTCCCTGTATATGGTTACATTTGGGTATATGGTGGTGTTGTCGCCTATTGTGACATTGGAGCCTATATATACACCTGCTAAGATGTTGCAGTTTTTGCCTATAGTTGAGCCATTTGCTATATTTGCTCTAGGTGAGATAGTGCTACCCTCTCCTATTTTTGGTTCATATGAATTAGTATCTTCAAGTGGTGGAGCAAAAAACTTCGATAGAGTAGCTATCTCCCAGTAAGGGTGTTTAACAACTAAAGCTATAGAGTTTTGTGGGATATATTTTGCTAAGGTCTCATCAACTAAGATGGCACCCGCTTTTGAGCTTTGTATCTCATTTATATATTTTGAGTTAGCAACAAAACTTATCTCATTTGGAGTTGCATCTTTTAGTGTATTTAATCCACTAACTTCAAAGTCGCCCTCACAAACTTCAATACCTATAGCTTTAGCTAACTCACTTAGTTTCATACTATCTCTCTATAGTGGTTGAGCCACTTCTTACTATCTCTTTTGGGTTGTATTTTGAGATGATATGTATAAAATTATCGACTCTATGTGGCTCATCTGCTACCATAGCTATAACCACATCGCTACCTGAACTGATTATTTTGCCATTATAAGCCCCACAAATAGCATTTATATCTGCTAAATTTTCATGAATATCAAACTTAACCATAGCGATCTCTCTTTCGACAAAATCGGCATGCTCATAAACCTTTAAAACAGGCACTAGTTTATGAAGTTGTTTAGTTATCTGCTCACTCACCCTTATGGAGCCAGATGTTACTATCGTTAGCCTTGAGTATCTACTCTGTGGTATCGGTGCTACTGTTAGAGATGTTATGTTGTACCCTCTTCCAGAAAAAAGATCAGTTATGCGAGATAATACACTTGCCTCATTTAAAACTATAACTGAGATTACTCTTCTTGCATCTTGCATTATTTACCTCCTTTTTTCTCTAGTAGCATCATATTGAACAAACTTCCACCAGCAGGGACCATCGGTAGAACATTCTCAAGCCTCTCTACAACAACATCTATAAGTGCTACTTTGTTCTTAGCTATAGCATCTTTTAGAGCATAATCAAACTCCTCTTTGGTTGTTACTCTATAGCCTATTCCACCAAAACTCTCAGCTAGTTTTACAAAATCTGGCTGCATCGATAGGTCTGTTTCGCTATGTCTTTTACTATAAAATAGTGTCTGCCACTGCCTAACCATCCCTAAATAGTTATTATTTAATATGATATTTATAACTGGTATATTTTTCTCAACCGCAGTCATAAGCTCTTGTATATTCATAAGTATAGAGCCATCACCTGTAAAGTTTATGCTTACTTTATCTGGCGATGCTACTTTTACACCCATAGCCGCAGGAAAACCAAACCCCATAGTTCCAAGTCCGCCTGAGCTTATAAACTGTCTAGGTCTTGTAAATGGATAAAACTGAGCCGCCCACATCTGATGTTGTCCAACATCTGTTGAGATATTTGCATCATCACCTAGCAACTCCCCTACCCGCTCTATAACCCACTGTGGCTTGATATTTGGGGTATCTTCATGGTAGCTTAGAGGGTGAAGTTTGTTAAAATTATCTATGCTCTCTCTCCATGATTCATACTTTTTAGGCTCTATCATAGAGCTAAGTTCCAACATATCATTTACAACATTTTTCACATCGCCAACTATCGGAAAGTGTGCATTTACAAGTTTTGATATACTTGCTGGGTCTATATCTACATGTATAACAGTTGCATTTTTAGCAAACTCTGATAGTTTTCCAGTAACCCTATCATCAAATCTAGCACCAAGAGCTATCACAACATCGGTCTCACTCATCGCCATATTTGCCGCATAGCTTCCGTGCATACCAAGCATTGAGATAAGTAGTTTATCATCATAACTCAAAACACCTCTTGCCATAAATGTCTCAACCGCAGGTATCCCAGTTTTATGAACCAACTCTCTAACCTCATCTGCGGCATTTGAGTTTATAATCCCACCACCTAGATAAAATAGCGGTCTTTTAGCATTTGCTATAGCCTCCATTGCCTTTTTTATCTGTCTAGTGTTCCCTTTGAGTGTAGGTTTATAGGTCTCAAGATTTAGCTCTATATCGTAGTTAAACTCCTCTATTTGAGCAGTTACATCTTTTGGAATATCTACATGAACAGGTCCAGGGCGACCAGATGCTGCTATATAAAATGCTTCTTTTAAGACTCGTGGCAGATCTTTAGCATCGGTTACTAAGTAGTTATGTTTTGTACATGAGCGACTTATGCCAACTGCATCTATCTCTTGAAAAGCATCGGTTCCTATAAGACTCATCGGCACTTGCCCACTTATAACAACTAGCGGTATAGAGTCCATGTAGGCATCTGCTAAACCTGTTATCGCATTTGTAAAACCTGGTCCACTAGTAACCATAGCAACTCCAACTTTTCCACTAGCTTTAGCATAACCCTCTGCTGCATGGATAGCTGCTTGTTCGTGTCTAGTTAGTATGTGGTGAAAGCTTTTTTGCTTATAGATCTCATCGTAGACATTCATGATAGCTCCACCTGGGTAACCAAAGACTGTGTCGATACCCTCTGCGATGATAGCCTCAATGACCATACGAGCTCCACTAATCTGCATAAAAAGTCTCCTATAAAATAAAATGTTTGATTATATAAAAAAACTACTGTTAAAAAGTTAAAAAACTCTCTATTTTTCTACTCTAAGATAGATTTAACAATCATAGCGGGTCTAAAGTTTTTCATAGAGCCTTCTGGGAGTGACTCTAACTTGAGTTTAGTAGCACCGTATCGCTGTTTAAAGAGTGAGTAAAATATCTCGATTTGCTCTATGATTCCAAAATATAAAATGAATTTTTTAATCCCATCTTCGATGATTTTTTGCTCAAAACCATTTTTTATAGCACTGTTTAATTCACTTATATAACACCACGAAACGACAGTTGCTATTGCTACATATTTTGTATCTATCTTAAAGTATTTTTCTAAAACCTCTTTGATGCCGTCCACATTTGCTACCGAAGCAAACTCACTCGCTTTTTCGTAGTCATTCTCCCATATGGAGAGAAGCTCTTTTGCCTCATCTGAAGATTGTAAAAATTTAAAATTATCTAAAAGCTTATATGATTTTTCAAACTCCCCTTCTACTATGGTTTTGTTAAACTCTTGTTGTGCTTCTATGTTTTTTATAAGCGGTTCAAGTTCACTTTTAAAATCATCTAGCTCAACTAAAACTCTAAAAACCTTTATAGCAGCTATAAGGTTTCCACTCTGATAATCCTTTGCTGCGGTTATATATAGGTTGTCTACATATGCTATAAAAGCATTATAATCCTTAGTCTCTTTTAAGCAAGGGTATTTTTTAACATAAGAGCTAGCAGTTTTTAGATCATTCTCAGCTAGTGCTGATTTAAATCTATTTAGCGATAGCGAATTTAGCAATATATCTTGTATGATCATATTTTTTTGTGCTATACCTCTATATGGGGCAAGTATATTTTTAACCTCATCTATTGGGAGTTTGTTCTCTATCGCTTTTCTTGCTACTGCTATTGTATTTAGCCATTTATTTTCTAAGTTTTTATAAGCTTCACTCTCTTGGTATATAGGGTGATTTTGAGCTATAGCATAGGCTAAAGAGAGCTTGTTTTGCGATATAAATCCTAAAAACTTACCAAACTCTTTAAACTCATCTAAGAGTTTTTGAAGCTCTTGCTTTTTGGATGGGATATCTAAAAAATCTATACAGAGTTTTAAGGCACTATTTTGATTGCCTTTTTCTAACTGCTCTCTTGCTAATTTTAGTATTTTACCCCAAAGTATATCTATATCTAAGTATGGTTTTGTCTCCAAAAGTATAGGATTTTTCTCAGCTAGAGCTATGATGTTTTGGTATTTTTTGGCTTTAAAAAGGGTCGCTATGGTATCTAGGTCTTGAAAAAGATTATAGACTAAAATATCACCGCCATCTGTACCTACATACAGTAGCTTCGACTTGCTATCGTACTCCATACTTAAGATAGCTTGTGAGATTTTTATATAGTTATAAGATATTTGATTGTAGTTTTTAGCATCATAGAGCATAATATAGCCTAGTTTTGATGAGGCCAAAAAATACCTATCTTCTACCAAAATCAAAGATGTAACATCATCGTGAAGCCCTTGAAGTCTAGTGTGAACACTGTTTGTATCTAGATCCCAAACTATGGCATTGTTTGATTTATCTATACTTAAAAGTTTTCTTTGTGGTAAAAAAAGAAGCTTCGATACAGGCTCTACACTCCCCCTTAGATGAGCTTTGGTATCCATAGAACCTAAGTCAAAAACTATAACACTTTTATCAAAACTAGCGGTCGCTATAAGTGTTGCATTGTCGTTAAAAACTATGTCGGTTATGGAGTCTATGTGTCGCGGCATAACAAAAGCTAGTTGGGTACTTTTTATATCTATGGCATAAATGGAACCATCTTCACCACAACTAAAAGCATAGCGATTTTTAGGGTCTATCGCCACACAAGATACTCCACCTTTGTTTCTAGATGAGACTGCTATAAGTTTTTTTGTTTTTAGGTTAAAAAGTTTAAACTCTCTGTAGCCATTTGATGCCATCGCCAAAAATGAGCCATCTTTAGAGATTGCTACACTCTTGTTATATAGTTTATCCTGCAAGGCATTTGCTTTTAGCTGAGTTTTAAACTCCAAATCTGTTTTATTTAGGTAGCTAAGGGTAGTGTTTGAGTCTGCTACTATCAAAATATCACTATCTTTTAGTATCACTAAGCTTAAGATAGGGTTATTTAGGTTGGTAGTTAGTAGCTCTTGCACTTAATTCCTTATATATCCATGTTCTTTAAGTTTAGCATATATAAGCTCTTGATGCTCTTTACCTTTAGTTTCAAGATGAACTGTAACACTAGCATCTCCATAATCAAGCGATATCGAAGTTCTATCGTATGCTATATGGACGATATTTGCATCTAGTGTTTGTAAAAGCTCAGTAAAACTCATAAGTGAACCAGGTTTATCTATAAGTGTAACACTAAATTTCATCTTTCTACCAGATTTTAGTAACCCTTTTTCTATGATAACCGACAAAAGAGTCACATCAACATTTCCGCCACTAACTACTACAGCGACTTTTTTACCCTTTAGGTGTTCTAGTTTATCGTGTAAAAGTGCAGCTACCCCAACAGCCCCTGCCCCCTCAACTACTAGCTTTTGCCCCTCTAGCAAAAAAAGCATAGCACTTGCTATCTCTTCATCATCGACACTTATAAATCTATCTACATTTTTAAGTATATAGCTAAGAGTTGTAGGTGAAGTGTCACGAACTGCGATACCATCGGCTATGGTTCTAACACTAAGACTATCTATAGGGGTTTTTTGCTCAAATGACTCTTTAAGAGCAGGAGCCCCTTTTGCACCTATGCCTATAACCTCTATATGTGGGGCTAACTCTTTTATGGCAGTTGCTATCCCGCTTATAAGTCCGCCCCCACCAACAGGGACAAGCACGGCATCTATATCAGCACACTCATCTAAAAGCTCAAGAGCGATAGTCCCTTGACCAGCCATAACTAGCTCATCTTCAAAAGGGTGTATAAAAGTTAGAGAGTGTACCTTTGCATACTCTTTTGCATAAGCATATGCCTCATCGTAGTTTGATCCCGCTAAGATAACCTCTGCTTGAAAATTTTTTACACCATTTATCTTTGTTAGTGGTGTAGCTTCAGGCATCACTATAACAGCCCTTATGCCAAACTTTAAAGCAGATAGTGCCACACCTTGAGCATGATTACCAGCACTTGCGGCTATAACTCCACACTCTCTTTGTGAGTCGCTTAGCGAAGCTATCTTATTATAAGCCCCTCTTATCTTAAAAGCACCTGTTACTTGAAGGTTCTCTTTTTTAAGATAAACCTCTACACCGCTTACTTTGCTTACATTTGGTGCATAGGAGATTCTAGTAGTTGTTACTACACCTTTTATCCGCTCTCTAGCCTCTTTTATTTGGTTAATATTAAGCAATATAACTCATTTGACTATAAGGATCTATGCTCTACCATAGAACACATACTTTGAACCACCATCATTCCCGCATCTTTTGCTTTTTGTGCTGCATCATTGTTTACTATACCTTTTTGTGCCCAAAAAACTTTTACATCGCCCCTTTTTATGCACTCATCCGCGATACTTTGCAGTGCATCGGGTTTTCTAAATATATCTACCATATCTACTTCAAATGGTATCTCACTAAGTGATCTATAGACTTTTTCACCCAAAATCTCATCACCTTTAGGGTAGATCGGGATTATCTTATACCCTTGTGACTTTAGATAAGCTGCTACTCTGTGACTATCTTTAGTCTCATCTGGCGAGAGTCCCGCTATAGCTATCGTTTTTACACTATCAAATATCTCTTTTAATTCACTTTTGTTTGAGTTTATCGTTGGAAATTCACACTCCATTTTATACCTTATATGTTAGAAATAGCAGCAATTATACCTAAGTGGCATTTAAAATATTTTTAACCTCTTTTTTTAAAATAGGTACAACCTCATCTAAAAACCATGGGTTTTTACTCTGCCATCTAAAATTTAGCGGACTAGGGTGTACTAGGGGGAAGTATTTTGGTAAAAACTCTCTAAAAGATTTAACATTTTGTGTGAGATTTGCCTTGCTAGTAGATAAAAGGTACTCTTTTTGAGCATATAAGCCTACAAGGATAGTTAGTTTTATGTTTGGCATAAGCTCTATAAGTCTTGAGTGATACTTTTTTGCAAACCATTTTCTAGGTGGTAAATCACCATTTTTAGCTCTACCTTGGTAGAAAAAATCAGCAGGTAAGAATGAAAAACTATCACTATAAAATACCTCTTTATCCACCCCAAGCCACTCTCTTAGAGTATCACCACTTTTATCATCCCACACCTTAGCTCTTTGTTGTGCTTTTTGCCCTGGAGCTTGACCTACTATAAGTATTTTGGCATTTTTATTTGCACTATATAGCGGTTTATAGCCCATCTTTATAAAGCTTGAGTTCTCACTATCGCTTATGATATTATCTAGTATCAACTTAAAACTATCCACCCTACTCCCCTTTAAGATATTTTAGAGTAAAAAATATAGCCTTTGCATCTTTTCCCATCATATTGTATGTATGTTTTAGTATAAAGTAAGAGATGTTGTACCTTTTAGACTCATCTACAAGATTTTGCCAAAGATGTGGTTTGAGAGTTTTTTTATAATGCTCTAGAGCTTCAAATACTAACTCATCTTTTAAGACTTTTCTAAAAAGTGTATGAATCAGCAAAAAGCCATCTCTAACTATCGCCTCATCTAAACTAAGCAGACCATCAAGATTTTCCTCAAAGTCTATAAGATAGATAGTATCATCTTTATATGTTGCATCTCTTAGGGCAGGTCTTGAGTGGTAAAAGCCTAGATTGTGCATAGTGGCTAGTGTTGTTGCAAACTTCTTTAGTGGCTCTTTTTTAAACTCATCTTTTATATTTTCATCATCTATAAGTTTACTTAAAACCTCTCCGCTATCCTCTACTACTAAAAAATCATCATTGCTAAAAACCAACTTAGCTACACTCACTCCCGCCTCATCTAGCTCTTTTAGCCTTTTGGCTTCATTTTGTATAGATGCTTTTGCATCGACTACTACTGTTGGTTTTAAAAAGTTGTTATTTAAAAGTTTTGATAGTACAAATAAGACTTTATGCCAGATATTTGCCTCACCAACCTCTGAGTGTTTTAGCCAATACTTTTTTTCATTATGGGTAAATGAGAAGACTCTTTTTCCTATGTTTTGCTCTAAATATTTTGTTATAACTTCGTATTTCATACCCAAATTATATCATCAAAACCCAGCTTTGTTTATTTGTAGCTACTTTAGATATAATTGCACAAAAAAAGGTTTTTTATGTTAATGGGCATTGTTATATTTTTAGTAGTAGTGGTTATATTTTTTTATATATACGATAAGTATATTCAAAGAGAGCATCAACTCCTTACAAACTACCCTATTATAGGTCGTTTTCGTTATGTTTTTGAGGAGTTTAGAGAGCCACTTAGACAATACTTTGGAGATGAGAAGTTTTATGAGTCAAAAGATAAACTAGACTGGGTCTACAAAGCATCAAAAGATTTGCCAAACTACGCTTCTTTCTCACCTGCTCAGCCACTCCCTAAACCTAAGTTTTTACTAAAACATACAAATATTGTTTTAAATGATGATGAAGTTAGTGATGATTTTAGCATAACCATAGGTGACTCAAGAGCTAAGCCATATCACTCAAAATCTATCATAGTAAGATCAGCCATGAGTGATGGAGCGATATCACCTGAGGGTACAAGAGCTTTTGTGAAGGGTTCTTATAGAGGTGGGTTTGCTATAAATAGTGGTGAGGGCTCTATAACTACAAACTTTTTTATCACCCACAAAAGCTATACAGATGAATATATGAGCATCATAAAAGTACCAAAAACAAGAGCTTCTACTTATAAAACTATAGATAAATATTTGGGTGGATACTTAGCCATAAAATACCTAAGAAAGGTTATGTTTAATGGTGCAGAAGTGGCTCAAACTTACTTTTTAGATCAAGATAAAATGCAGTTTTATAGACCAAACTGGGATGTTCCGCTAGAGAGTTTTCCACAAGATGTCCCTAGTGATATGCCCGATATCATATGGCAAATAAGCTCATCTTTAAATGGTTGTCGCACAAAAGATGGCAAGTTTGACCCGCTAAGATACCAAAAAGTGATGAGATTTTGCCGTATGAGTGAAATAAAACTAGCTCAAGGAGCAAAACAAACAGGTGGAAAACTAACCGCAAATAAAGTAACAGAATCAATCGCCTACTACCGTGGTATAGAGGCTCACAAAGATATGTTTGCACCAAATCGTTTCCCTTATGCTTCTAGTGTTGAAGAGCTATATGACTTTATAGGTCAACTTCAAGAGTTGAGCGATAAGCCAGTTGGTATAAAGATAGTTGTTTCAACCTATGATAGTGTCGCACCATTTGCCAAAGAGATCAAAAAACGGCTAGATAGTGGCGATAGTCGCTACCCAGACTATATAGCTATAGATGGTGGAAGTGGTGGAAGTGCCACAGCTCCGCTTGATATGATGGAGAGAATAGGACTAAATATAAAAGATAGTATATATCTAGCCGATAAAGTTCTAAGAGAGCATGGTGTAAGAGATAGGGTAAAACTTAGTGCAAGTGGAAAGATACTCACCCCTGATGATGTTGTGATTACACTTGCTATTGGAGCTGATTTTGTCCAAATAGGTCGCGGTTTTATGATGAGTGCTGGGTGTATAAGAGCAAGGTATTGTAGTGGAAGTACGGGTCGTGCTTGTCCTGTTGGACTTGCTACTCAAGATGAGGGTAAAAGAGCTGGATATCTTGTATACAAGTATGCTGATTATGTTAAAAATTACCACAATAATATACTAAAAGGGATTCAGAGTCTTTTAGCAGTTATGGGGCTAAAGCACTACAAAGAGCTTAGTAAAGATAATCTTTTATTTATAGATAGAGACAATAGAGTCCATGATGATATAGAGAAGATCTTTGAAGAAAATCTAGATCTTAAGGGAAAGGAGATAGCTTAATTCTCCTGCTCTTTTTTGGGTAAAATTAATAAAACTTTTTATATAATTTGCCTCTTTATTTGCCAGTGTGGTGAAATGGTAGACACAGCGGATTCAAAATCCGCCGCCCTTAAAGCATGACGGTTCGAGTCCGTCCACTGGTACCACTTCAAGTTTTAGCTATCTACCTCTTAAGTGAGTTAGTAGTAGATAGCATCTCATCACTAGTAGTGATAATCTTCGAGTTAGCATCATATGCCCTTTGCCCTGTGATAAGATCAGTAAGCTCAACAACCAACTGAACATTACTAAGCTCAACAAAGTTTTGTCTAATAGTGCCAAGTCCATCAAACCCTGCAACACCCTCTACAGGCTGACCTGAAGCAGCAGTTTCACTGTAAAGATTATCCCCTAGTGAGTGTAAACCTGCTGGATTTATAAAGTTTGTAAGTGTTATCTGCCCTACTTCAGTAGCTTCAACTTGCCCCGCTTGAACAACACTTACAGTTCCATCTATACCTATACTAACCGATATAGCATCTTCTGGTATCACCACCTCTGGTATCACTCTAAAGCCATCAGCATTTACAAGTGTACCCTCTTCATCTACCTTAAAAGCACCATTTCTACTATATACTTCATCTCCATTTGGAAGCTCAAGCTTAAAAAACCCCTGCCCTGTTATGGCAACATCTAAAGGGTTATCGGTCTGTTTTAGATTTCCCTCTGAAAATATCTTATTTATAGCAGTTGGTCGAACACCTAGTCCAACCTCTACCCCCGTTGGGTGTCTTGTGCTATCGCTTGTAGAGGTTCCTGCATACTCCATAACTTTATACATAAGATCGGCAAACTCTGCACGAGATTTTTTAAAGCCTATAGTATTGACATTTGCTATGTTGTTTGCTGTGGTATCGACTTGTGTTTGCATAGCTATCATTCCTGTAGAAGCTATATATAAAGATTGCATCATGGTTTACTCCTTTGGTTATGCTTTTCTTGAAAGTTTTTCTATCGCGTCGCGGTTCATATCATTCATCTGTGAATCCATCGCTTTTTGATACATCTGCACCATCCTATTTGCCTCTATCATCTGTGTCATCATCTTTACTGCATTTACATTGCTTTTTTCTACAAAACCTTGTCTTATCGCATTTGCATCGTTAAATGAGCCATTTTCTAAAGAGGTATCTTCAAAACTATATAGATTTGAGCCTACTTTTTTAAGATCGCGGATATTTAGCGGTTTTGCGATAAAAAGTTGTGAGTTTTGATCTAGCTCTGCTGTGCTACCTGTGTGGATAGTTCCTGTTTTATCTATCGCTATATTTGTATCTTCTGGATTTAGCCTGATATTTTGGTTCGATAAAAAATAATCGCTCGGCAAAACCTCATACCCATCTTTTGTAACAAGAGTTCCATCTTCAGCTTTACTAAATGAGCCATCTCTAGTTAGCCTAAGTCCTGCTGGGGTTTTTACCAAAAAAAATAACCCCTCTTTATCTATAGCAACATCTAGTGGGTTTGTGCTATGTGCTAGTGTCCCTATACGAAAATCATTATATTTGTCTGTAACTTGCGGGGCTTTATCTAGTGTACGATTTATATATGAAGCTGCCTCATAGGTGTGGTTTTTATAAGGCAAATCATCTCGTGCTTGTTGGTAGAGTCTAGAGAATGTTCCAACTACAACATTTTCCTCTTTAAAACCGTTACTGTGGACATTTGCTAAGTTGTTTGCTATAACATCCATACGGTTAAACTGCATAACCATACCCGATGCACTACTATAATAGCCACTCTGCATAGATACCCCTTGTTTTAAACTTTTACTAGCTTAAGCAATAGGTGTTCCACATAAAAGCAAAGCACCTCTTAATAAATATTTGGGTATAATCCACCTTTAAAATTCCTTAATAGAGACTACATGACTGCAAAAGAACTAAATAAAGCGATAGAGACATTTTTCACAGAAAACAAATCAAAAAAAACTGCTACTTACGACTCAATCATAGAGTTTTTTGAAAAAGCACCAACCGCAGCACAAACTGCAAATATACACAAACTAATAGAAAAGCACGATTTTAGCTTCTACTCATCTAGTGAGTATGCAAAACTTCTAAATGAAAAAGAGCATAAAGCGGCTCTAAAAGCCCACCAAAAACTTATAGAATCGGCTGAATTTGAAGAGTTTGACATACTAAAAGAGCATGAGCTTTTAGAGTGGAGTAGATCTGACTCACCTGTTAGGATGTACTTGCGAGAGATGGGACAAATTCCACTTCTAACAAAAGAGGAGGAGATAGAGATCTCTAAGCAGATAGAGAGGGGTGAGGGGATCATCATCGATGCTATCTGTTCTGTTGAGTATCTTATAGACTTTATACTTGATTATAAAGAGCCACTTATAAACCGTGAGAGACGGGTAAAAGAGCTATTTAAAAACTTTGAAGATGATGGAGCCGAGGAGTCATCTGATGAGAGCGAAGAGGAAGAGGAAGAGATAGATGAGGAGAATCCAAAAGAAAAACCTCTATCTGCCAAAGATAAAGCTAGAGTTGAGAATGTAACCACAAGCTTTAAAGCACTAGAAAAAGCGAAAAAAGAGTGGGCAAAGTAGTCTGAAAAAGAGGCAGAATACCTAGATGCACCACTTAGCTTAGAGCTTACATCTTATTATTTAGCACTAACTTTTAGAAAAAAGATACTCAAAGATAGCCTTTTAGCACTAGGGCCAACATCAAAACTTATAAATGAGCTAGTTAAGGCGATGGAGACTACCCTAAAGAGTGATGAGGGGTACGATAAAGAGTTAAAAAGACTTGAGTATAAACTACCTCTTTTTAACTCAACTCTAAAAGCAAACCACAAGATGTTACTAAATAAGATCGTAGATCTAAGCAAAGAAGATATAACCGCTATGGTTCCAGAGGCTACTATGGTTAGTACCTATATGGAGATAAAAAAGCTAGTCCAAACAAAAGAGGCATCTAAAAATAGCTTCAATATGGAGCCTGAAAAACTATCAGAGATACTAGAGCAGATAAAAAGGGGTAAAAATATCTCTGAACTCTCAAAAACTAAGATGGCAAGATCAAACCTAAGACTTGTTGTATCAATCGCTAAAAGATACACAAACCGTGGATTGCCATTTTTAGACCTTATACAAGAGGGAAATATCGGGCTTATGAAGGCTGTAGATAAGTTTGAATACCAAAAAGGGTATAAGTTTTCTACATATGCAACATGGTGGATCCGTCAAGCTATAAGTAGAGCTATAGCAGATCAAGCTAGAACAATCCGTATCCCGATACATATGATAGAGACGATAAACCGCATAAACAAAATCATGAGAAAACATCTCCAAGAGCATGGAAAAGAGCCAGATGTTGAGACTATCTCTGAAGAGGTTGGGCTTAGTGTTGAGAAGGTTAAAAATGTTATCAAAATCACAAAAGAGCCTATCAGTCTTGAGGCACCTATTGGCAATGAAGATGATGGAAGATTTGGTGATTTTATAGAAGATAAGAGTTCAATCAGTCCGAGCGAGGCTATACTAAAAGATGACCTTAGGGTTCAAATAGAACAGGTTTTAGAGCAGTTAAATGAGAGAGAGAAAGCTGTTATAAAGCTACGATTTGGGATTATGGATGATGAGAGCGATAGAACTTTAGAGGAGATAGGCAAAGAGCTAAATGTTACTCGCGAGAGAGTAAGACAGATAGAATCAAGTGCCATCAAAAAACTAAAACACCCTAAAATAGGTAGAAAACTTAAAAACTATATGGAGGAGTAAACTACCCCTTTGCTACTTGCAGATGTATCGCAAGTTAGCGGTAGCAAAGATATCCTCATCTTGAGCCATAGGAGCATCAGCACTCATCATAACTTTTGATTGAAATGCTACAGGAAAAATAGCATCTTGAAATGTTAGTGCATCTACTTCACACTTCATACCTAACTCATCTGAAAATCTTTCACTCTGTTTTTTAGCTAAATTTAGTAAATCACTTCTTAGCTCATTTTTTACACTAGCTTTTTGCGAAGATTTTATCCCCCATTTTAGAGAGTTTAGTACTTTTTTTATACCATTTCTCTCATCTATAGCACCATCTATAGCATTAAAACTAGCGATATCATCAAACTCACAACTAAAAGAGATATTTCCACTATAACCATCATCTATAGAGCTACCATCTTTATATATATACTTTGGCAAAATGGCATAGTTTGTTTGTTTGCAACTCTTTTGTGCAGTTTTATCTGCTTTTATCTTAGATAACACAATATTTAGTGAGCTTTTTATCTCATCTGTGGTTTTAGCTTTAACTTCATAAGAAAAACTAGCCTGAAGCGTGTCACTTTTTACACTTTTAGATACCGTTTCGGTGGTATTTAGCTCTAAAGCACTAAGCGAAACAGATAAAACTAAAAGTGCTAAAACTACCCTACTCTTCTTCATCTTCCTCATCATCTCCAAAATCAAAAAAATCTTCATCTTCAAAATCTTCATCTTCATCAAAATACTCCTCATCGTCCTCTGAGTACTTCTGTTGAACATCTAGTATATCGTTTATGAGTTCTTTGCACTCATCTTCATCTATCTCATCATTGTCTATCTCTGCTAAAATATCTTTCAAATCAGCCTTAAAATCTCTAAGCTCTTCTATCTCCTCTTTTACTTCATCTGAGGCATCTTTACTGTCGTTGATATACTCATATATCTCATCTAGTCGCTCATCTATATCGGGAATAACACTTGTTTGGATCAGTTTTTTTAACTCAGCTGCATATTTTTGCATACTATTTTCCTTGGTTTAAACTTTTTAGTATAATACTCTAAAAATATACAATAATGGTAAAAAATATGAATTTTTATGGATGTATCATAGGTAGCGAGATCTTAAATGGTCGTAGAGTCGATAAGCACTTTGAGTTTTTACAAGAGGCTCTAGCTAAGCATAACCACGAACTTTTTGCTTCATTTATCATAAGAGACGACAGGGAGTTTATAAAAAAAACTTATGAGTGTATAAAGAGCGATAAAGATAGTGTTATGTTTAGTTTTGGTGGTATAGGCTCAACTCCAGATGATCTTACAAGGGCTATAGCGGCTGAAGTTTTTACTAAAAAACCACTAGCTAGAGACAAGAAGTTTGAAGCAGATATACTAGAGAGGTTTAAAGAAGAAGCCTACCCACACCGCATACATATGGCTGATTTACCTATTGGCTCAAGTCTGCTTTTTAACCCTATAAATAATATGTCAGGTTTTAGCCTAGAAGATAGATTTTTCTTTACACCTGGGTTTCCTCAGATGGCTCATCCGATGGTAAGTGGTGTTATAGATAGACTTTTTTCATCTAGTAAGAAAAAGTATAGATTTACGCTTTTAGCTAAAACAAGTGAAAATACTCTAGTTGATGTGATGTTAGACATAGATAAAGATGTTGAATTCTCATCTCTACCTATACTAGATAAAAACGGTGCTAGTGTTGAGATATCTATAGCTTGTTATGATAAGCTTAGGGCTAAAAACAACTTCGATAAGTTTGTGGAGTTTTTAAAAAGTAAAAACATAGACTTTACTATGCTTTAATATTAATCTTTTTAAGTTACTCAAAACCCTATTTAAGCTCACTATCTCGCATAGCTAGTGTTTTTAGGGGCATTTTCATCATACTCTAACATCTCTAGCATAGACTTTTTATTTAGTTTTCTAGCAAAATCGACTACACTTATCCCTTTTTGATCGATCGCTTTTATATCTGCCCCACACTCAATAAGATACTTTGCGACATCTACCCTACCATAGCAAACCGCACACATAAGCGGAGTAAAACGACTTTTTCTTTTTGTAGCATTTACATCTACACCTTTAGCCACTAACTCTTTTATAAACTCTAAGTAGTCGTATGTGATCGCCATCTCAAATATAGAGACACCATGCTCATCAAAGTCAAACACATCAGCCCCGCTCTCTACAAGCAAATCTATAAGCTCTTTATCGCATTTATAGCGAAGTGCATATGCCAAAACCGACTCGCCATTATCGCTTGAGTCATTTACATCGCCACCATCTAAGATGTACTTTTTTACACCTATATAGTCATTGTTTTTAAGTAATTCTAGCCATCTATTCATAGTGGTGATTATACCTAAACTCTTTATAAGTAAGAGCTAAAAAGTTTGATATAATAATAAAAAAAATAGTTCACAAAAGGTTATATATGCAAACAACTCTGATAGTTTTAGTACTCATCGTTATCGTGCTAGTTTTGATGTACAACTCGCTAGTTAGCAAGAAAAATCAAGTGCAAAATATCTTTGGAAGCTTAGATGCCGTGCTTAAAAAAAGGTACGATTTAGTACCAAACTTAGTAGCTAGTGCAAGTAAGTTTATGGAGCATGAGAAGTCACTTTTAGAGCAGGTGACAAAACTAAGAGTAGAGGCGATAAAACCAAATCTTGATGATAAAACTAAGATAGAGCTAGATAGTAAAATTACAAAAGCCCTCGGCTCTATCATGGTTGCGGTTGAGGCGTACCCTGAGCTAAAATCAGATGCAACTATGCTTCATTTGCAACAATCTCTTTTTGATATAGAAGAGCAGATAAGCGGAGCTAGAAGAGCTTACAATCAAGCAGTTACAGACTATAACAATGCTCTTGAGATGATACCTACAAACTTTATGGCAAGTGCTATGGGGTATGTTAAAAAAGATGTTATCACCATAGAAGCAAGTGAGAGAAAAAACCCAAATATCAAGGAGCTTTTTAGCTAGTGGGGTTAAATGATTTTTACTACAACTCACTAAATGGCACTATAAATGAGCTAGAAAAACAGCGAAAAGATATAGTTTTTAGGCTTGTTGTTATAAATATAACTCTACTTGCTATCAGTTATATACTCTACTTTTATATAAGTTTTTTTACAATTATTTTCTTTCTTATGGCCTCTAGATGGGCATATAGCCACTTAACCTATAACTACTACCAAGATTTTAAAGCCTTTATCATAAAACCACTCATAAACCAGATAGATAAAAATCTACTCTACGAACAACAAAACTCCATACCACAGATGGTTTTTGATAGCTCTATGTTGTTTCAAAGACCCGATAGATATCATGGAAGTGATCTTATAAAAGGTGTTATAGATGGGGTAAATATAAAATTATCTCACATAAATGCACTCTACAAAACTCAAGATAAAGATGGGAAAACTAGCTATGGCACTATCTTTGAGGGGGTTTTTATAGTTGCCGATTTTAATAAAAACTTTTTAGGAAATACTATCATTTTACCCGATTATAGTGAAAAAATCTTTGGTAATATGATAAGCTCATGGTTACAAAAAACTAGTTTTAGCAGAGGTAAACTTATAAAACTAGACGATATCGCTTTTGAGAGAGAGTTTAAAGTTTATGGTAGCGATGAAGTTGAGGCTCACTATATACTTAGCCATTCGCTTATGAAAAAGATACTAGATCTAAAAGCAAAAACCAACTCGACTATTTATATCTCATTTGTAAATAACCACATCTATATAGCTATAAGTGGTTTATCGACAAGTTACAATCCACCACTTTTTAGCTCACTTTTGGAGTTTAAAGTGGCAAGCAGCTACACTCAAACACTATCGCTATCACTTGGGGTTATAGATGAGCTTAAACTAAACCAAAAGCTATTTAAGTAGTTTTTTGGCTAGTTTTTTATACTCCCCTACCCCTAAATTACCCCTATAATCGATAAAAACAGATTTGATTTTTATCTCATCTTTGTAGAGTTCAAGCAAGAGCATACCATCAAACTGAGTGTTTGAAGTCGCTTTTATAAGGGCATTGTTGCAACTATTTGCATAGACTCTATTTTCAACAACTATCTTAAAGTTAGAGTTTTCAAGCTCTATATCTAGCTCACTCAGAGCTTTTTTAAGCAAAGAGTAAGAGAGCGGATCGGCTTGTTTTATCTCAACTTTTTTACCACTAAAAGCGATATCTTTATGAGCTATACTCTGTATAGATGAGTCACATCCACTTAGGAGAAAAAGGAGTATTAGGCTAACTATCTTCATAAACAAGCAACATCTTTGCATATCTCTCATCTTTGTTTACAAGCCCCGCTTCATATAAAAACTGCGAAGCTACAAAATCGACTTTTTTGAGTTTATCGTACGAAGCAAAACTAAGATAGAGTAGATCTTTAGCCCGTGTAACAGCGACATAAAAGAGCCTTCTCTCCTCTTCTATAGAGCCACTTTGATTCATAAGTTTTCGGTTAGGAAACCTCCCATCCATAAGGTCTATCACATAAACCTCCTTAAACTCAAGCCCTTTAGAGGCATGGATACTAAGCAAGTTTACCCCCTCACCTTGAGTAAGGTCGTTTGAGCCTAGTATCATCGCATTTAAAAACCTCTCGCTATCTTTATATGGTTTACTAAGCTCTTCTAGAAGATATAGTTTTCGTCTTATGCGACTAAGCGACTCATCTTTTAGCTTCATATCTAAACTTCCATCTCTTAGAGTCGCTCTTTGGGTGCTAAGTATATCAAACACATAGCTACAAACATCACTAGATATAATCTTTTTTATGATTTTTAGTGGTTCGCTCATCTGCTTTAACTCTAAAAAAAGTCTATAAAAATCATATAAAAAACTTCCACTCTCTTTGGTTAATCGTGGATGTTTTAAGATAGGATTTTGCAAAAACCTCTCATCAAAACCTAGTTTTAAAAACTTAGCACTACTACCTAGCTCAAGCATATCATCAAAAAGCCCTAGCTGAGTACTTTGTCTTTTTTTCTCAAATGGATTTGTTATAGTTTTATCGGGTGAGATAAATCCTCTATATATATCGCCACTACCTAGGGTTCTAAGTGCTACAAATATATCTTTAGCAGCAGCACTCCCTAAGCCTTTGGCATACTCTATTACATGGATAAAAGCCATCATATCGGAGTGATTTAGAGCTAGAGTATATATATCTAAGACTGCTTTTATCTCTTTTGCATCGAAAAAACTATTGCCACCTTTTCTTTTTGATGCAATCCCTAGCTCCCTTAGAGCCACCTCAACCCCATCGGCTGAAGAGTTGTTGCGAAATATAACTGCTATCTCATCTCTTGGTGTGCTTGAAGTAGATATCTTTGAAGCTATACCATGATACTGCTCAAAAAGCTCTCCAAAAACCAAAAGTTTTGGCGACTCAAAACTCCCATCTCTTGTAACCTCTAGCCTTTTTGGGTAGATACGCTCATTGTACTCTATAACTTTAGATGCAAGGGATAGAATGGGTGTCGATGAACGGTAGTTTTTAGTTAGTGTTAGGACATTTGAGTTTGGGTAGATTTTAGAAAATGAGGCTATTATGTTTATATCGGCACCATTAAAAGCATAGATACTTTGATCATAATCCCCAACACAAAAAAGAGATGGTGGACTCATTGCCTCTATGAGTGTGCCTTGAAGGGCATTTGTATCTTGATACTCATCTACTAAAACCTCTTTATATCCTAACTCTCTTTGCTCACATAAAGACCTAAATTTTAACAGTAAATCGTTAAAGTTTACATACCCATACTCATCTTTTAGAGCCTCAAACTCATCGACAATATCTGCATAAATCATCGCAAATGGGCTGTGTTCTGGGTAGTTTAGCTCTATCCACTCTTCAAAGTTACGGTGCAACTCTGTATTTTGAAAGTATGAGTAGATATCATAAAGATACCCTGCTGTGTAGGCTTTTGTCTCAGAACCTAGGTGTGAAAATACCCTCTTTTCGTGGACACTTCTAAAGAGTGTTTTTAGCTCTCTTTGTTGTTTTAGAGCTACTTTTTTATCTAGTTTTTTTAACCATCTGTAGCTTATGGAGTGGAAAGTCCCTGCATCTATAGCACTTGAAACCTCTTTACCAAAATACTCACCCACACGAGCCACCATCTCCGCTGCTGCTTTGTTTGTAAAGGTAAGCAAAAGTATCTCATTTGGCTTTACACCTTGAGCTAAAAGATGAGCTATTCGACCCACTATGGTTGAAGTTTTTCCTGTTCCTGCCGAAGCGATAATTAGGTTATGCGTGTGAGTCGAAGTTGCGGCTGATAGCTGTTCTTGATTTAGTCGTGAAAGGGGCATATGTAAAAAACCCTAAGGAGTCCTTAGGGTATAAAAACTACTGTCTAGTAGGGATTTTAAGAGCTTTGATTTTAGAGATTATTGAAGAGATCATGCTCATTTTCTCTTCCTCTTTTTTGATAGAACTCTCAGCTCCCATCTTAAACTCTTCCATTTTTTTATCTAGGTAGTTTGTAGTAAACTTACCATCTTTAAAGTCTTGGTCTCTAACTATCTCTCTATGAAGACCTAAGTTTGTTGTAAAACCTTCTATATGGTACTCATCTAAAGCACGAGTCGCTTTTTTAACTGCACCTTTCCAGTCTATACCCCAAACTATAAGTTTTCCTATCATAGAGTCGTAGTTTGCTGGAACAGTATACCCTGCATATAGTGCTGAGTCAAGTCTAACACCTGGGCCACCTGGAGTGTGATACTCTACTACTGTACCAGTTGATGGGAAGAAGTTCATTTGTGGATTTTCAGCATTTACCCTAAACTCTATCGCATAGCCTTTAAACTGAATCTCCTCTTGAAGGTATATCATCTTATCACCCTCAGCGATTTCGATCATCCTTTGTATGATATCAATTCCAGATATAATCTCTGTTACTGGATGCTCAACTTGAACCCTTGTATTCATCTCAATAAAGAAAATATTGTCATTTTCATCTATAAGATACTCAACAGTTCCAACACTCTCATAACCTAGTTTAAACATAGCTTTTGTAGAGATTCTATAAAGCTCTCTTCTAACTGCTGCACTTAGTCTAGGTGATGGTGCTATCTCTATCACTTTTTGGTGTCTTCTTTGGATAGAACAGTCTCTATCACCTAAGTGGACAACGTTTCCGTATTTATCGGCTATGATTTGGATCTCTATATGTCTTGGGTTTTCAACATACTTCTCTATAAAAACCTCACCTCTACCAAAAAACTTGATAGATTCATTTGTAGCAGCTTCAAAAAGAGACTTAAACTCATCCTCTTTTCTAACTATTCTCATACCTCTACCGCCACCACCAAAAGCAGCTTTTATGATCACTGGAAAACCTATCTCTTTTGCTACTTTTGTAGCTTCAACTATATCTAGTACAGGCTCATCAGTACCCTCCAAAACAGGAACACCAACTTTTTTCATAGCAACTTTTGATGCCATTTTGTCACCAAAAAGTGCGATATGCTCAGGTTTTGGACCTATAAAGATGATCCCATTATCTTCACAAGCTTGTGCGAAGTCAGCATTTTCACTCAAAAACCCATAACCAGGGTGGATAGCATCACAGTTTGCTTTTTTAGCAAGTGAAATGATCGGCTCGTAGTTTAGATATGCTTGAAGTGGATCGCCCATAATCGGGTAACACTCATCAGCTTTTTTTATCCAAAGACCCTCTGTATCAACCTCTGAAAATATCGCCACACTCGTGACCTCAAGCTCTTTACAGGCTCTTACTATTCTAAGGGCTATCTCACCACGGTTGGCGATAAGCACTTTTTTGATTTTCTTCATACTATTCCTTATTTTTTAACAAAATATTAGTTTTGGCATTGTAGCAAATCAGCCTTTAATAAACTATAAAGAGTTATAATTGCAAAAAAATAGATAGGGTTTTAGATGTATAGTGCAAACGAAATAGAAGATAAATACTACAAAATATGTGAAGATAGGGGCTACTTTGAGGTAGATGGCAACAAGGCTATCGTGCAAGATGGGAAGGTTTTTACCATCATGATGCCACCGCCAAATGTAACAGGGAGACTCCACATAGGTCATGCACTAACTTTTACACTTCAAGATATCATCACTCGCTACAAAAGAATGGACGGCTACAAAACACTTTGGCAACCAGGGACTGATCATGCGGGTATAGCTACTCAAAATGTTGTTGAAAAACAGATACTAGCAGAGGGCAAAACAAAAGAGGAGCTAGGTCGTGATGAGTTCTTAAAAAGAGCTTGGGCTTGGAAAGAGGAATCGGCGGGGATTATGACCTCTCAACTTAGAAAAATGGGGGTCTCTCCCGCTTGGAAAAGAGAGCGTTTTACTATGGATAGGGGGCTTCAAAACTCCGTAAAAGAGGCATTTGTCCACCTTTATAATCAAGGGCTTATAGTAAGAGGCAACTATATGGTAAATTGGTGTACTCACGATGGAGCATTAAGTGACATAGAGGTAGAACACGAAGAGAGCGATGGTAAGTTTTACCACATACTCTACCCTTTTGCCGATGGTAGCGGGAGCATTGAGATAGCTACAACAAGACCTGAAACATACTTTGGAGATACCGCTATCATGGTTCACCCTGAAGATGAGCGGTATAAAAACCTAGTAGGCAAAAAAGTAAAACTCCCACTTATAGGTAAAGAGATAACCATCATAGCCGATAGCCATGTCGATATGGAGTTTGGAACAGGTGTTGTTAAAGTGACACCTGCACACGATCAAAACGACTACGAAGTTGGTAAAAGACACGATCTTGAGTTTATAACAGTTTTTGATGAAAAAGGGATCCTAAACGAACATGCAGGAGAGTTTAAAGGGCTTGAGAGACTTGAGGCTAGAGAGAAGATAGTAGCTAGACTTGAAGATGAGGGGTACTTGGTAAAAGTTGAGCCTCATAAACATCAAGTTGGACACTGCTATAGATGTAAAAATATAGTCGAACCATATATATCAAAACAGTGGTTTGTCCGCAAAGAGGTTGCAAAAAGCTCCATAGAAAAAACAAATAGTGGCGAAGCGACATTTTTCCCACCACACTGGATAAACTCCTATAACTCTTGGATGAATGACCTTAGAGACTGGTGTATATCAAGGCAACTTTGGTGGGGGCATCAGATACCTGTTTTTTATTGTCGCGACTGCGATCATGAGTGGGCTAGTCTAAAAGATAGCGAAGATAGTTGCCCTAAATGTGCATCTAAGAGCATATATCAAGATCCCGATGTACTAGATACTTGGTTTAGTTCTGCTCTATGGCCTTTTTCAACTCTAGGTTGGGGTAATGGCGATAGCGAAATGGATAGACTATTTAAGAGTGAAGATTTACAAAACCACTACCCAAATTCACTACTTATAACTGGGTTTGATATACTATTTTTCTGGGTTGCTAGGATGATGATGATGGGGGAGAGCTTCTTAAAAGAGCTTCCATTTAAACACATATATCTCCATGCATTAGTGCGAGATGAGCATGGGCAAAAGATGAGCAAATCTAAAGGAAATGTTATCGATCCACTAGATATGGTAAATGAGTTTAGTGCCGATATACTCCGCTTTACTCTAGCTATAAGTGCCGCTCAAGGGCGAGATATAAGGATGAGTAAGGCTAAACTTGAGCAAAATCGAAACTTTACAAATAAACTCTACAATGCTGCTAAGTTTTTACAACTAAATGTAGATACTTTTGCAGATCTAAAAGGTTTTTGTATAGAGAGCAACCTTGGTAGATATATGTTATCGAGGCTAAATGTCGCAACCGCAGAGGTTAGAAACTCACTTGAAGAGTATAGATTTAACGATGCAGCTACTACCATATATAGGTTTATATGGAACGAGTTTTGCGACTGGGGTATAGAGCTTAGCAAGGCCGATAAAGAGGCTATCGGGGATCTTGGAGCTATCTTTAAAGAGGCGATGAAACTACTTCACCCTTTTATGCCATTTATAACCGAACACCTTTACCATGAGCTAAGTGGCACTAAGCTTGAAGATAGTGAGTCTATTATGATTATGAGCTACCCTTATAAAACAAAGGTACGAAAAAAAGATGAGGCTAGATTTGAGCTGATTATGGATGCAATAGTCTCCATCCGTCGTGCTAAGGTTTTAGTAGATCTTGCAAATCAAAAAATAGAGAAAGCTTTTGTAAAAGTGAGCGGCATAGGTGAAGATGAAAAAGCTATCATGAAGCCATATATACAAAAACTTGCAAAGGTAGATGAGCTTGAGTTTGTAGATAAAGCGATAGAAAACGCTATAAGTGACATTAGCGATAAGTGTGAGACTTTTTTACCAACAAGTTCGATAGATCTAAACCCTATCATAAACCGCTTAAGCAAACAAGATGAGAAGCTTCAAAAAGAGATAGACAAGCTAAATAGTATGTTAAACAACGAAAGATTTGTAGCAAATGCTCCAACCGATGTGCTTGATAAAAATCGCGAACTTTTAGCCGATGCAAAAAGCAAACAAGATAAAGTAAAAGAACAACTAAAACAACTTCAAGGATAGATAAATGCTAAGATTTGCACCGAGTCCAACAGGTGATATGCACATAGGCAACTTAAGGGTTGCTATTTTTAACTATATAGTCTCAAAACAGCGAGATGAGGGGCTACTTATAAGGATAGAAGATACCGACAAAGAGCGAAATATAGAGGGAAAAGATGCTGAGATTATCGCTATACTTGATCTTTTTGGCATAAAGTATCAAGAGGTGATATACCAAAGCAATAACCTTCGCTTCCACTCCGCTATGGCGATAGATCTGCTTCACAAAAAATCTGCTTTTAACTGCTTTTGCTCATCTATAGTGCTAGAGCAAAAAAGAGAAGATGCTATAAAAAACAAAGTAGCCTATCGCTATGATGATACCTGTGCATCGCTACCAGCCGAACTAGTCATAGACAACCCAAACCCTTTTAGTGTAAGGGTGAAAAAACCAGACCATGCCATAAGCATAAAAGACCACATCAAGGGTGATATAACCTTTGAGGCAAAAGATATCGATAGTTTTATAATCTTAAGAGAAGACAAAACCCCAACATATAACTTTGCTTGTGCAGTTGATGATATGCTTGGTGATATATCGATAGTTATCCGCGGGGAAGATCATGTTACAAACACCCCAAAACAGCAACACATAAGAGACCTTTTGGGTTACACTAAAAAAGTTGAGTATGCACATCTACCTATCATACTAAATACTGAGGGTAAAAAGATGAGCAAACGAGACGATGCTTCTAGTGTTAAATGGCTCTTAGAAGAGGGTTTTTTACCATCTGCTATAGCTAATTACTTAGTGCTTATCGGCAACAAAACCCCAAAAGAGATATTTAGCATAGATGAGGCTATAGAGTGGTTTAGTTTATCAAATATCTCAAAATCTCCCGCTAGGTTTGATATAGATATGCTTCGCCATATAAACAAAGAACACATAAAACTACTAAGTGATAAAGAGCTAAGCACTTATGTTGGGTTTGCTGATAGCGATATAGGGGCATTGGCTAAGATATATCTTGAAGAGGCGAGTACTACAAAAGAGCTAAAAGAAAAAATCTCAGCTATATTTGCACCAAAAGATATAAGCAGTGATGAAGCAAAACTTTTAGCTAAGAGCATAAAAGAGGCACCATTTTTTGAAGAGTACAACGACTTTAAAAACTACCTTTTAGAAAAAACTGCACTAAAGGGCAAAAACCTATTTAAGCCACTAAGACTACTCTTAAGCAATGCCGAACATGGACCCGATATATCGCTAATATATACTCACATAAAAAACTATCTAGGTGAGGTTGTTAAATGAACATAATTATAGAGATTTTTCAAGGTTTAGGCGGGATAGTTATAGGTGTTATAAACCTATATATTTGGGTCATCATCATTTCAGCTCTTCTTAGTTTTGTAAATCCTGATCCATTTAACCCTGTAGTTCAGATACTAAGAAAGCTTACAAACCCCGCCTATATGTTAGTAAAAAGATTTGTAAAAACTAACTTTAGTGGGCTAGACTTAGCACCACTCATAATCATCATAGCACTTCAAGTGCTTATAGTTGTACTTAAGGCACTTATATACTAATACTCTTAGGATTAAAATATGGCATTACTTCGCTAGAAAACAGCTCCAAAGAGGACTTTAAAAGCTCATCTGGAGTTATCTTGCCCTGCTTTTTTGAGACCTATACTTTTTAGTCTTTGGGTGAGCTTTAATATTACAGGCCATAGCTCTTGCTTAGCTTTTGCATTGCTAGTAGAGACATAAACAAACCTCCCTATAGGTACATTATCCATACAGCCACCACTATTCTTATATATATCTATAGCTTTTTTTATATTTCCTAAAGATGTTATACCGTGCATTATGACTTTATGTCTATTTTATTGGGGGTGTTTCAGAGACAAACAGAGTCTCCCCTGTCCATCTTTAGCATTTTGAAAATGCTCCTCGTTTAACCATAATGACTCAAAACCCAGCTTTTCAGCAAAAACTGCTAATTCTAAAACTTTAGATTTTGCTTCAAGCTCCAATCCGCCTCCACACCCCGATAGTCCAAACTTCATCTTAGCCCCCATTTAATATACCCTCTAGCTCCTCATCACTAAGCTGATAAGTAAAAAAATTTTTATAAAACTCTCTAGTCTCTTTAGCAACATCTACGTCACTAAAATACTCTGGGTATATTTTTTTTGATGCCCACAGTAACATTAGCGGTAACTCCGATGTCCTATTTGCCCACAAATGTATACCAGATGGGGCAACATAAATATTTTTATATATAACAGCCTTTAGTGCTGAGTATCTCTTATCTGCATAGATATCATCTTTATCTTTTTTAGATGAAACTACAATAATATCTGGATCCCAAAACAACAATTTCTCAGCAGAAAAGCTCTCTTGCTCAACTTGTCTATTTATATCGGTTACACTTTTTGCACCAACCTTTTCTATCCACCAATCGGCTATAATATGAGGGTTAGTAAGTGTAGTAAAGTTCATATACAAAACTTTTACCCTATTTTGTTCTGGTATTGTTTTGACTCTTGATTCTATAAATTCTAGCTTTTGGCTTAGGTAATCATTATAAACTAAAGCTTCATTTTGTGCATTTAAAACATCTCCTAAAAGAAGCATTAGTTTTTTTAAATCATCTTGATTTTGCCATCTTAAAGATATAGAGTTTATCCCTTTTTTTAAAAAATTTTGTGTCATAAAAGAATCCATAGTTAAAACTAAGTCTATTTTATGTCTTATAAGGTTTTCGATATCTGGCGAAGATACAAAAGAGATATTGCTATTTTTAGCCAACACCTCATGTAGCTTTGCACTCATAGCTCTTGCTTTAAAGTTTTTTGGTAGTTCATTTCTTATAGTGCCACCTCTATTTAGAGCAAAAACAAAGCTATTTAAAACAGGAATAGCACCAACGCTAACAACCCTTTTTATATCTTTATTTAGCACAACCTCATTCCCATACATATCTAAAACTGTATGGGTTTGTTTAGCATAAGCTATGTTTATAAAAAATAGTAGTAGTATGAACAACCTACTCATAGCAATCAAAACTTAGCAGATACAGAAAAAATAGCACTAAAAGGTGCACCCACCATATAGGAAGTTGCACCATCTAAAGTGAAGTCACTTGAAGAGATCGATGCTATATATTTTTTATTGAACACATTTAGCAAACTCGCACTAAATGATAACTCTTTAGCAAAAGATATATTTTTCATAGTGTAGCCTGTATGTATATCGGCTATAGTATAAGAGCCAACCTTTGTTGTATTTAGTGGATCTCCATATCTTGAGTCAGAATACCTAAATACGGGCGATAGATAAAAACCATTTTTCTCATAACTTACACCTAGTTTTATAAGTAATTTTGGTATATCTGGTAGCTGATTACCTTTAGTTGCTAGTGTTTGAGTCGCACTAACAGTGGTATCTTTTGAAAACTCCGATATCGTATATGATGGTGAGCAAAACAAAGAAAACTCAGATGTAGGAGAGTAAGCCATCTCTGCTTCTATACCATAAACGATAGCTTTAGAGTTACTCATCAGGTAGTTTTGTTGTGCTATATCATCATAAACATTGAGTTCTTTATCTTTATACTGCGAATAAAATGCAACTGGCTTAAAATGGAAATCTTTTGTACTATAACTAGCAGAGAGTTCAAAATTATCAGCCATTTCTGGCTTTAGTACATCAAACATATCTTGCATAGTGTGTGTTGCCTTGTATGCGGCACTAGCACCTTGATAACCTTGAGCCTGAGGTCCCCAATCTGGTCTGCCATATGTTTTTGAGTATTGTAATGCTAGTGAGAGATCCTTTGTTAGCTTATAATCAAAAGATAGATTAGGTAAAACTTTGTGAAATGTTGTAGAAGAGACTTTTTGTCTTGGATCTTCTATCGCTTGTGATAAGGCATCACCATAAGATAGATCTCCTGATAGAGTATTTGTATTTGTAAAGTATTGTAGATTAGCACTCTTCCATACAAGATATTTTACCCCGCCAGATACAGTTAGATCATCAAATGACTTAAGAGCAGTAATAAAAAAGCTATTTAGTATATTATTGCTCTGCTTTGATAGTGTGTGGTATTTATAATCTGTTAGATTTCCATTAGGATCAACTGTATAGACTTTTCTATAAACAGGTGGTGGTGGAGCCTCCATATTTAAGTAAGAGTGTCCTAAGCTTAAAGCGGTATCAGCTACATAAGCATCGATTTTAGATAGTATTCCGTATTGCTTATGGTCTATATCCCACTTAATCACCTTGTTTGCACCACTAGCAAACATTCTATATCCATCTTCATCCCAGTAGTGTGGCTTTAGTGTCAAATATACATCATCCATCAAACGGGCTTTTATATCGGCTATTATAGCTTTAGATTCAAACTCTTGCCTATTGTATTTGTACCACATATTTGAACCTTTTTCTGGCTCATAATCAAAATCATAACTATCTTTAAAATCATCTGCCATAGCTTGATTCATTGAGCGATAATCATAAAGTTTTATTTTACTAAAAGCTGCATATATATTTGCCATAATGCTATCATTTATATTTTGCTTAAACCCAAAGTTTATATTTTGCCTACCATCTGGAGATTTACCCTCCCCTCTTTGCTTATCTGCAGCAAGATCAGAGTATGAGACATAAAAAGAACTACTATCTGCTATCTTGCCACTATCAACCCTACCAAAAGTTCTTCTAAACCTATCGATTCCTAAGCTTTGCTTTATATGAACACCAAAATCATTTTGTGGCTGAAGTAGGTTGGCATTTACAACACCTGTAGATGTAGATAGAGAAAAACCTTTATCTGATGGTATAGCCCCTTTGTATAAATTTATTTCGCTAACATTTTCTATATCAAAAAGTTCACCCCCGCCAAGACCACTTGAGCCTACGATCCCCGTTAAAGGAATATCTTCTATAGTTCTTCCAACATGAAAAGAGCTTTTACCTCTAACTTTAATACTAGAGCCATTTGAAACACCTAACGAATCTGCGGTTTGCACATTTACACCAGGAAGCAAATCTAGTGCTTTGTAGTAGTTTGACTGAGCTGGACCACCTATAGTATCTAGTGTTTTTTTATTGAGTGTGTTTGTACTTTTTGCGTTTAAGGGAGCCTCTGAATAGATAGAGTTATCCTTAAACTCATAACTTGCATCTATACTCTCTAGTGTGTATGCTTGAGTAGATTCATCTGCTATCAAACTACTTGCATAGAGTAGTACAATAGATGCTAGTGCTATTTTAGCCTGTGACTTCATACGATTCCTTATTTTTAAGATATAAATATCGTTATATCTTTTTAGATACAATGAATTGTACTAGAGCTAACCTTTGGAAAAACTTATATATATTTATAAGATTGATCTATCTGAAAGAAAAAGAAAGGCTAGTTTTTTTAGTAGTCCTTATCATACTTGATAAGGATTTTTTTATTTTGAAAGAGTGTTTCAAGGTTTAGTTTTAGATTTTCACTATGACTAAAAACCACTAGGTAGTTTTTACTCCACTCATTTTCTATATCTAAAAGCTTTGAAAAATCGTTTATTTTTGGGAGCTGAAGTATCTCTTTTGGGTATTTACCATTTAGCTTTACATCTAGTGAAGTGGTGTCTATCTCTTTAGCATACGACTCTTCATTATCAACCCTTGGGTCTATGTAAATATCGCTATCTTTAGTGTAAAAAGATACATAAAAGTACTCATCGTTGTTGTAGTTATCTGGATAGACATCATTTAGATAAACACAAGAAAAAACTCCCGCTAAAGTGCCATCTTGATTTAGTAACTTTCTAGTCTCAAAGCCTATCTCACTTGACTCTCTAGCTTTAGTTAAGTCAAAATTTTCCAGTGCATACTCCCTTGAACAACCTACTAAAAAAACTATACTAACTATAAAAAACAGAACTCTTCTCATCTTTTTACTCATTTCTTAGAACTTTTAAAATATCTACTTCACTAGCCTTTTTAGCAGGGTAGTATGAAGATAGCAAAACTATAACAAATGCCCCACTAACTATAAAACTAAAATCTAATAAGCTAAGATCTAGCGGTAGAGTTGAAGTGGGATAGACATCTTTTGGAAGGTTTATAATGTCAAAAGTGCCTAACACCCAAATCCCACTAAGCCCCAACACAATACCCGCTACTATGCCACCTACCCCTATCACAACACCTAGATATAAAAAAACTTTTTTCACCTCTAAAGTTGTAGCACCGAGTGATAAAAGCAAGGCTATCTCACTTCGCCTATTCATAACAGTCATAAGGAGTGAAGATATGATGTTTATTGCCGCTATTAGTATGATTAGCATAAGGACTATAAAAAGTGCTGTTTTTTCCATCTCAAGGGCTGCAAAAAAGTTGGCATTATCTTGCCACCACCCTCTTATAGTGACACTTTGGGGTAGAACTTCACTAAGTTTTTTTATGTCACTCATAGGGTCATCTGAGTGTATATGGATACCACTGTATTGGGTTGATGGGAGTGAAAGTATAGTTTGTAAAGATGAGAGAGTTGTGTAGTTGTAGGCTTTATCATAAGCATGAAGCCCCGAGTCAAAAACCCCTGCTACACGAAATCTTTTTATCTTTGGGGTTATCGCTAATCCACTAGGATCAACATGGGTAAATATATACATAAGTCTATCTCCAAGCTCAACTCTAAAATCATCTTTTAAACTCTTGCCTATAAGTGTGTCAAACTTAGAAAAACTGCTACTAGCTATCGCCTCTTTAACGACACTATTTACCTTAGCTTCTCTTTGAAAATCTACTCCAAAAAAGTAGCCACCCTCTATTTTGGAACCATCTCTAGCCATAACTGCGGTTTGAACATAAGGGCTAAAGCTCATTTGGCTAAATTTATCTTCCAAACTTAAAAGTAGTTGCTCATCTACCGCACCATAAAACTTTGGTGTTATGGTTAGTGGGTAGTTCATTATGGTTAGCTTTTTTTTAAACTCATTATCAAAGCCATTCATAAGTGCCATCGCAACGATAAGCACCATCACACCCAAAGCTATCCCTAAAAATGCTAAGAGTGCCGATAAAAATATAAAAGGCTGATCTTTATCAAATCGTAAAAACCGCCTAACAAGATAAGGGACTACGGGGCTACTCAAGATGCAAAAACACCTTTTTTAGGTCCACTTTTACCACAACACTGCTTATATTTTTTACCACTTCCACAAGGGCAAGGGTCATTTCTAGCAATTTTTGGCTCATTTATGATCTTTTGCTTATCTTGCTCACGGTTAAATATCATAGCCGCTTCTTGGATTTTTCTCTCAATTTCCATCTGCTGGGCTACTTTTTTAGCTTCATCTTCTGGGTCTTGAAGTCTAAACTGTATACTTTGAAGAGTCTTTACTATGTTTGATCTTATCTCATCTAAAAGGTCATTAAATAGATTAAAGCTCTCTTTTTTATACTCAACTAGCGGATCTTTTTGATTGTAAGCTCTTAGTCTTATACCTGTTTTCATATTGTCCATCGAGTAAAGATGCTCTCTCCATGAAGCATCTAGCTCTTTTAGAGAGATCTCTCGCTCTATCTCTTTTTGTATGCTTGGTTCTAGCACACTCATCTTTTGCTTGTAGCTCTCTTTTAGCTTAGTATCAACTAAAGTTGCTAACTCCTCGTACTCAAGCTCATTTTGGCTTGTCAAATCTAACTCTATATGGGTCTGTTCTAAGATAAGCTTTGAGAGTTTTTCTAGGTTAAAGTCATCTTTTGGGATCCCCGCATAGATATCGGCTTCAGATAGTAGTGAGCCGACATAACTAGCTCTTAGCTCATCTATTTTAGCAGATATATCAAACTCTTCATCTAGTATTTGGTTTCTAAAAGTGTATATGATTTTTCTCTGTTTATCGGCAACATCATCGTACTCAACTATATGTTTTCTACCCTCAAAGTGCATATTTTCAACTTTTTTCTGCGCCTTTTCAACTGAGCGGGTTACCATTTTAGAGTCTATATACTCACCATCTTTTACACCTAGTCGCTCCATAATATTTTTTATCTTATCACTTCCAAAAATCCTAAGCAGACTATCCTCAAGTGATAGGTAAAACTGGCTAACCCCAGGGTCACCTTGTCTTCCACTTCTACCTCTTAGCTGGTTATCTATCCGTCTGTTTTCGTGTCTTTCAGTACCTATGATATAGAGTCCGCCTAGAGCTTTTATCTCATCGCTTATTTTTATATCGACACCACGACCTGCCATATTTGTAGCGATAGTTACCGCCCCTTTTGCACCAGCTTGTTTGATTATCTCACCCTCTTGAGCATGATTTTTAGCATTTAGCACAGTGTGAGCTATCTTTTGTTTAACTAACAGTGTATGCAATAATTCAGATTTATCAATAGATGCTGTACCGATTAAAACTGGTTGCCCTGTAGCTTGAAGCTCTTTAACCTTTGCTATAACTGCATCAAATTTTTCTCGCTCTGTTTTATAGACTAAGTCGTTTAGATCCTCTCTTATTACAGGGACATTTGTCGGTATACTCACAACATCTAAGCTATATATTTGAGAAAATTCGGTCGCTTCGGTTTGGGCAGTCCCTGTCATACCTGCTAGTTTTTTGTAGAGTCTAAAGTAGTTTTGAAATGTTATATCGGCTAGTGTTTGTGTCTCCTCTTTTATCTCAACACCCTCTTTTGCTTCAAGTGCTTGGTGGAGTCCATCGGAAAATCTTCTACCCTCACTAAGTCTTCCTGTAAACTCATCTACTATAAGAACTTCGCCATCTTTAAGCACATACTGCTCATCTAGATGAAAAAGGTGATTTGCTTTTAATGCTTGATCTAGTAGGTGTGAGAGTGAAGCATTTTCAGGGCTATAAAGGTTATCGACCCCAAATAGTTTTTCTGCTGTAGTTATCCCCTCATCTGTAAGCAAAACTACTCTATCTTTCTCATCTACACTAAAATCTTCATCTTTTTTCATCTTTAGTGCAACATCGTTTGCATTTTTAAAATCTTGCATAGTGCGACTTGTTGGACCAGAGATTATAAGCGGTGTTCTAGCCTCATCTATAAGGATACTATCTACCTCATCAACTATAACAAAATTGTGTCCTCGCTGAACCATATGTTCTGCTGAGTAGCTCATATTGTCCCTTAGTAGATCAAACCCAAACTCATTGTTTGTCCCATAGGTTATATCTGCATTGTAGGCACCTTGCTTTAAGGCAGGGTCATAAACACCCTCTAAAAGGACACCAACACTAAAGCCCAAAAACTCATAAAGAGGTCTCATCTCTTCAGCATCACGACTAGCAAGGTAGTCATTTACCGTTACTAGATGAACACCTTTGCCACTTATGGCATTTAGTACTATAGGTAGAGTCGCTACAAGAGTTTTTCCCTCACCTGTTTTCATCTCGGCTATCTTGCCATCATGAAGCACCATACCACCTATCATCTGCACATCGTGGTGCCTCATACCTAAAACTCTCTTTGAAGCCTCTCTTGTTATAGCAAAAGAGTCCACAAGTACCTCATCTAGGGTTTTACTCTCGTCTAAAACACTCTGTTTTAATTCTAAAAATGCCGCTTTAAGTTCATCATCACTAAGTTTTTCGTACTCACCCTCTTTGGAGTTTATCTTATCTAGTTGTTTTTTGTATTTTTTAAGTTCTCTGTCGTTTGTGGTTCCAAAGATTTTTTGAAATATAGTCTGTAGCATTAATAACCTTATTTAAATGGAGTAAAGAGATTTTAACATAGTTATAATTATAATTTGCATAATTTAATATAAGGTTACTATATGTTTAGGCTACTTTTTTTACTTATATATACAAATCTTTTTGCTTCGCTAAACGATATACAAAGCTTCGAGGCCGATTTTATTCAAAATATCACCGATATGAAGCAGCACACCATCTCTTATAGTGGACATATGGTAGCACTAAGACCAAGCGATGCACTCTGGAGCTACACTAAGCCTGTCAAAAAAGAGGTCTATATGAACCCTTATGAGCTAACTATAGTAGAAGATGAGCTTGAGCAGGTTATAGTAAAAAAAGTAGATACAAATTTTGATTTTTTTAGGATGCTAAGTGGTGCTAAAAAGATAGATGATACTACCTATAAAGCATCGTTTAATGATATTGAATTTACTATAGCTACAGAGAAAAATCTTGTAAAAAGTATATCTTATACAGATGAGTTTGAAAATAGCATCACCATAGACTTTACAAACCAAAAACTAAACCACAAGATAGAAAAATCTACCTTTACCCCTAAGTTTTCGCTAGATTATGACATCATCAGAGACTAGTTAAAGTTTGCTAGTTTCACTCTGTTTCTCCCCTCTTTTTTTGCACTATAAAGGGCTTGATCGCTAAGTTTATATATCTCCATAGCCTCCATACTACATTCAGGTGGGATAAAAGCAGCCCCTATAGAGATAGATAAGATACCATTAGAGCTAGCTGAATGCTTATGTTCTAGAGCCAAATCAAGTACACTTTGTCTTAAAAGCTCAGCTCTTTTTACTACACTTTGAGCAGATATCGAGCTAAAAGTAACAGCAAACTCCTCACCACCTATCCTATAGACATAGTCATTTGCTCTTTTAAAAAGCTCCCCCATAACTTGTGCAACTTTTTTTAGTGCCTCATCACCTTTTATGTGTCCGTAGGTGTCGTTGTATTGTTTAAAAAAGTCTATATCTATCACAAAAAGTGCTAGTGCTTTTTTATCTCTTCTAGCTATTCTTAGCTCTTTATCGAAGTTTTCATCGAAAAATCTTCTATTGTAGAGTTGAGTAAGTGCATCGGTTATGGAGTAGTGTTCTATCCGTTTTTTATCGGTTATATCTTGAAATATCGAAGAGTAGCCCAAAACATTTCCATGAACATCTAACTGTGGAGTTATGGTTAGATATATCCAATAAGGGTTGCGGTTTTTGTCTAGGTTTTTAACCTCACCTCTAAATATACTACCTTTTGATATAGTTTGCCACATCTGAGTATAAAACTCATCAGGGGTATCAGGGTGAGAGACTATGGAGTGAGTTTTGCCTATTAGCTCCTCTTTTTTGTACCCCGATATCTTACAAAAAGCTTTACTAACATCTACTATGATGCCATCTTTATTGCTCTTAGAAGTTATAACATACTCATCTATAAGCTCTATATATCTTTTGCTTCTCTCAAGATTTTTTGTATCTCTTAAAAACCCTATAATCATATCTATATAGTAAGAAAAATCATCATTGTGGACAATATCGCCATTTTTTAAAAGCCCAACTTGAAGCACCCCAAAAAGCCTCTCATAACTTATAAGCGGAAGTGTACATATATGGCTTGGTGCTACTACGATATCTTCAACCTTAAAAGTTGAAGCACTTGAAGGTCTTAACTCTGTATGGATATGTTTTTTCTGAATAGCAACTTCACCTATTAGCCCCTCACCTAACTCTACTATGGGCTTCATCTTATCTGTTGCAAAGCTAGATGTCATATAGAGTTTGCTATTTTCTTCGTTAAAAAGATAGATAGAGCCATTTACTATCTCAAATTTTTGAGAAAAAAAGTATAGTGCTTTAGATGATATCTCCTCTATAGTGTCACACTTCTCAAGATCACTCTTTAGTTGCAATATAGCCGTTAGGTTATTTTTTATCTTACTCTCACTCTGCATATAGAGCATATAGCTTCTTATGGTTGAGATGATGATAGTTATGATTATAAGAACTATCAAAGCACCCACAAGTACACCGTAAAACTTTTGTTTCTCAAGATTTTTTAGCTTAAGCTCCAAGTTTTGCGATAAAAACTCCGAATTTAGCTTATAAAGCTCATAAATCTTCTCAACGGTAGTGGTCGCTTGTGCAAAAAACTCATATGGATCTAAACCTTGAATATCATCAGAAACAACAGTATATTTTACAAACTCTTGCATCCGTTTAGTTTGAGTATCTACCGCTTCAAGCATCGCTAAAAGTCTCACTTTTTTGTCTTGATCGCTTAAATCTTTTATAGTTCTAGCTACTAAATCCTGATACTCTTTGCATAACATACAACTATTTTGTAGTGAATATTTTACATCTAGTGTTGTAGAGTTCTCAACTATAGCCCTTGTGGTTTTTGACCTTATTTGCCCCACTATCTCCATAAGGTTTGGAAGGTGTCTAAGTAGGGTATCTGTTAGAAAATACTTATCGCTATCACTCTCTAAAAGGAGTTTTGATCTAAACCCTATATGGTAGATATTTTCTTTTAACTGCTCTATAAAGTATGTTGTTTTTTGATACATCGCAGATGGTTCTATAGTATCGTCATCTATAAGTTTTTTGATATCTGCTAGTAGGTAAGTGTAGTTTTTATCTTGTAGTATCTCGTGTAGTTTATAGAGTTTTTCTATCTCTTTTATGCCCCTTTTTATATCGACCTTTAAAGAGATAATCTTGTCACGATTTTTATGATTATCATCACTCATCTCATCTTCAAACTGAGTGTAGCCTCTTAGCTTTTGGATATCTATGATAAAGCTTTGGATTTTACTTGTAAAATCTACCCCATTTAGCTTATCTTTGGTGTTAGATATCTCCTCATTGTAGGTCGAGACGAAGTTGTTAAAAAGATAAAATGTTCCGCCCGATAAAAAGAGTACAAGCATTGCTATTTTTAAAAATCTGTTCATGGTGTTATTATAACCAAAAGAGAGAGAAATTGTTTTATTTTGATGATTTTCTAGGCAAGATGCCTAGAAATAACTATGCGAGTTTATAGTCTTTTATGAGATTAAAGTTTAGATATTTGTATATATCTTCCTCTTTGCCGCCTATCTTAGCAGGGACTATCTCTTGGTACTCTTTAGCAGTTGGTATGCGACCCAACTTAGCACAAACTGCCGCCAATTCAGCCGAACCTAGATAGACTTGAGCCCCTTTTCCTAAACGGTTATCGAAGTTTCTAGTTGAAGTTGAAAACACTATAGCATTATCGGCAACTCTAGCTTGGTTACCCATACAAAGTGAACAACCTGGCACCTCTGTTCTAGCTCCCGCTAAACCATATATAGAGTAGTACCCCTCATCTCTTAGCTGAGTCTCATCCATCTTTGTTGGTGGACAAATCCATAGAGTTGTAGGGACTGGACCCTCACCTTTTAGCACCTCACCTAAAGCTCTATAGTGACCTATATTTGTCATACATGAACCAACAAAAACCTCATCTATATTTGTAGGTCTTTTTGGATCTGCTAAAACTTCACTTAGAGTTGCAACATCATCTGGATCATTTGGACAAGCGACTATCGGCTCTGTTATAGTGTTTAAGTCTATATCGATAATAGCTGCATACTCAGCATCTTTATCGGCTTCCATAAGAGTTGGGTTAGCTAACCACTCATTCATCTTGTCGATTCTTCTTTGGATAGTTCTTTTATCTTCATATCCAGCCTCTATCATCGACTCAAGTAAAACAACATTTGACTTTAAGTACTCTATAATAGGCTCTTTATCTAGCTTAACAGTACAAGCTGCCGCACTTCTCTCTGCCGAAGCATCTGCTAACTCAAAAGCTTGTTCACATTTTAGAGTTGGAAGCCCCTCTATCTCAAGGATACGACCATTGAAAACATTTTTCTTACCTTTTTTCTCAACAGTTAAAAGCCCTTGTTTGATAGCTACATAAGGTATAGCATTTACAAGATCTCTTAGTGTGATACCAGGTTGCATCTCACCGCTAAATCTAACTAGTACAGACTCAGGCATAGTTAGTGGCATAGAGCCTGTAACTGCTGCAAAAGCTACTATACCACTTCCACCAGGAAAAGATATACCTATAGGAAAACGGGTGTGGCTATCTCCACCTGTACCTACTGTATCTGGAAGAACCATACGGTTTAACCATGAGTGGATAACACCATCACCTGGGCGAAGTGCAACACCCGATCTTTTTGTTATAAAATCTGGTAGTGTGTGGTGAGTTATGATATCTGATGGTTTAGGGTAAGCTGCTGTATGACAAAACGATTGCATAACAAGATCAGCTCCAAACCCTAGAGCAGCAAGTTCAACTATCTCATCTCTTGTCATAGGACCTGTTGTATCTTGACTACCTACAGTTGAAGTTACAGGCTCAACATACATACCAGCTCTAACACCTTCCATGCCACAAGCTTTTCCTACCATTTTTTGAGCTAGAGTATAACCAGCATTGCTACTCTCTGGTTGCTCTGGAGTTAAAAATACATCAGTTGCACCTAAGCCTAAAAGACCTCTAGCTTTAACAGTTAAACCACGACCTATGATAAGTGGTATCCTACCACCTGCTCTAACCTCATCTACTATAGTGTTTGGGTTTAGTTTAAAAGTAGCTATACATTTTCCATCTTTGTGAGCTTCACCTTTATATGGATATATAGTTATAACATCACCCATCTCCATCTGTGTTACATCAAGTTCTAGTGGTAAAACTCCAGAGTCCTCACATGTAGCAAAAAATATAGGAGCTATAATGCCACCTAGCACAAATCCTGCTGTTCTTTTGTTTGGAACACCATCGATATCTTCACCCAAATGCCATTGAACAGAGTTTACACCCGATTTTCTTGAGCTTCCAGTACCAACAACATCACCAACATAAGCTACAGGGTTACCTTTTGCTTTTAGCTCTTTTATAGTAGCTATCGGGTTATCCATCTTTGCACTAAGCATAGAGTTTGCATGTAGTGGGATATCTGAGCGAGTAAATGCCTCTGAAGCAGGAGATAAATCGTCTGTATTTGTCTCACCCGCTACTTTAAATACTGTAACTTTTATCTCATCGGCTAGTTTTGGCTTAGATGTAAACCACTCTGCATTTGCCCATGATGTTATAATCTCTGTTGCATGAGCATTTCCAGCTTTATGAAGCTCCTCAACATCGTTAAATGCATCATAAATAAGTAGAGTATGTTTTAACCCCTCTTTAGCAGCTTCAACAACTTTAGCATTTGAAGATTTTAAAGCCTCAATCATAGGTTTAACATTGTATCCACCTAGCATCATACCAAGCATAGCAACTGCATCTTCAGGTTTTATAGCACCAACACTAACTTTTTCTTGTGCAATATCGTTTAAAAAAGCAGCTTTAACATAAGCAGCATCATCAACACCTGGTGAAACACGGTTTTTTAAAAGCGATACATTTTCAGCCATATCGCCTTGATTTGCCTTTATCATCTCTATAAGATCTACACACTGCTGTGCATTTAGCGGTAGTGGTGGAACCCCTAGTGCCTCTCTCTCTTTTACATGTGCTTTATACTCATCTATAAATGCCATTATCTATCCTATTGTTTAAAAATTTTATAGGGTGATTATAACTAAATAAGTAAATGAGAAAAGATGAGAGTTACTAAAAGTAACATATTGGGAGTATAAAATAGTGCAAGTGTTTCAAAACGAAACACTCAGTATAGAATGCTAGAGTATATCTCTAACACCTTTAGAGTTAGGTTCAGATAGCACACCTCTAGCCTCTAACTGCTCTATAAGTCTAGCTGCTTTGTTGTAGCCTATTTGGAGTTTTCGCTGAAGGTAAGATATGGAAGTTTTTCTATCGCTATATATAACCTCTTTTGCCTCTTCATACATAGGATCAAGCTCATCAAGAGCATCGCTTAAGCCCCTTGAACCCTCCTCCTCTTCAAGTAAAAAGCTCTTATCGTAGTTTGGTTCTCTTTGAGACTTTATAAACTCAACTATCTTCTCTATCTCATCTTCACTACTCCATGGAGCATGAAGTCTTACTAGTCCAGTTGAACCAGGGGGAGTAAAAAGCATATCACCACGACCCAAAAGTGACTCAGCACCCATCTGATCTAGTATGATTTTAGAATCTACCTTTTGCCCTACTCTATAAGATATACGAGATGGTAGGTTTGCTTTTATAAGCCCCGTTACAACATCAACCGATGGTCTTTGAGTAGCTACTACTAAGTGGATCCCCGATGCTCTTGCCATCTGTGCTAATCTTGCTATGGAGTGTTCTACATCTTTTCCACTAGTCATCATCAAATCAGCTAACTCATCGATTATAATTACTATATATGGAAAATGCTCCCCGCCCTCTTTTTTTACCTTTTCGTTATAGCTCTCTATATTTTTGGTTTTTGTCTCACTCATAAGAGCATATCGTCGCTCCATCTCACCGACCATATTGTTTAGTGCCGCTATAGCTTGTTTAGCTTTTGTTATAACAGGGGTTAAAAGGTGCGGTATGTCGTTATATATGGAAAACTCAAGCATTTTTGGATCTATCATAAGGAGTCTTAGCTGATCTGGTGAGTTTTTATATAAAAGTGAGAGTATCATAGCATTTATACCGACACTTTTCCCGCTCCCCGTAGTCCCTGCTATAAGTAAATGTGGGAGTTTTTTAAGATCAGTCACAAAAGGTTTTCCAACTATATCTTTACCTAAAGCTATAGTTAGCGGTGAAGATGCCTCTTTAAATATCTTGCTATCGACTAGCTCTCTTAGGTAGATTGTATCTATAGTCTCATTTGGTATCTCTATACCAACTACATCTTTTCCTGGTATAGGGGCTTGGATACGGATAGTCTCAGCACTTAATGCCATAGCTAGATCATCTTGGAGATTTAGTATCCGTGATACTTTAACATTTGCGGCGGGTTTAAACTCAAAGGTAGATACAACAGGACCCGCATAGGTTCTAACCACATCACCATCTATCTTAAAGTGCGATAGCTTCTCAAGCAAAAACTTTATCTTTGCATCTAGCTCATCTTCATTTATAGTGTTAGATTTTTGTGTAGGCTTTTGCAAAAAATCAAGGGGTGGAAGTTTAAAATTTTTAGGTTTTTCAACCTCCCCTTTTTCTAAATCTTCTAAGAGTTTAGCATTCTCCTCAAGCTCATCTACGACTATTGCATTTTTTTGCTCTTTTAGTTTACTTGCTAGTGAGAGTATGTTTTTTGGCTCATCTTCGCTCTTAGGTTCATCTTCAGTTTTGGGCTCTTCCTTTGGCTCTTCTTTTTTAAGAGCTTGTTTTATAGGAGCTTTTTGTGGTTTTTTAGCAGGTAAAAAATCCTCAATAGGCTTTTGATTGCTATTTTTAAATATAGAAACAAACCTACTCATAAAGTTTTTCTCATCTATAGTTATGACAAATGAGACTAAAGTGATAACTAGCCAAAGTACTAAAACACCAAATATCCCTATAAAAGGGGCTAGAAAATCGACAATATAGCTACCCGCAACACCTCTCATCTGAGTATCTATAACGATAGCTTGAAGTATAAGAAGTGAAAACAAAAAGAGTAAAAAAGATATAACTATCTCATATTTTTGTGTAGTGGTTTTTTGATTTTTGTAAAATATATAGAGTGGGTAGATAAGTGCAAATATATAAATATACGAAATATAACCAAAAAACTTTTGATTATAACTTGAAAAAACTGCACCATAACTCCCCATCAAGGCACTATCGCCTAAGATGGTAGCAAAACCTAAGTATATAAAAATACCTAAAATTAGTATAAAAAAACTCTCTCTCAAAAACTTGCCTAATAGTTAATTTTAAGATTTGATTATATCTAAAACTATTTTACAGGTAGTTTACAAGTGAGAGTTTAGATACCTTTCCAACAGTCGATAACATCGCTTGGAAGTTTTGTTCTAGCTGAGCCAACCTAAGGTATGCCTCTGCCATATCGGTATCTAAGACATCTGATCTTAGTGATTTTGTACTTAGTATCATAAGGGTACTTCGATTTACCGCTGTCTCAAGAGCATTTGACTGAGCACCTATGGTTGAGTGTACTTTTAAGACATGATCACTTAGCACATCTAGTGTCCCTATCGCATTTTCCATACCCAAAGTTCTTGGGTTGTCATTGGTTGCATCTGGGTAGATACTAAGACTCTCAACTGAACTTATAACATCGTTTATAGTTTTAAAAAAGTCTGTTTTTGGGTCTTTTAGCACCAAAGATGAGTTAGTGTTAAACCTTAAAGCCGAACCATCGGTACTAGAAAAATCCCCACTAGCTGTATCATATAAGCTCATAGTCGCTTTTGTTGAGCTTTTGTTTAGCTCTAAAAACTCTAGTTTTCCATTGTAGCTTAGATTTACCGCACCCTGCTCCATGGAGGCTTTAACTGCATTATCATAACCTGCTGTGGTGTTTGTGGCTGGAAGATTATCTGTTAGAACCATATTTATAACATCCATCAGTTGTCTATAGGTCATACCATCGCCATCTACTGGAGATCTTGGGCTATTTGCGGTAAAAATATCATAATTTGTAATACCACCATCCATAGTAAATGTTGAACCTGCTGGTGAAGCATTTAGATTTATACTCAAATCTACCGCATTTCCATTTACATCGCTCCCTTCTAACTTAAATACCTTACCATTTAAAGTAGCTCCCGAAGCAACATCTATAAGTTTAGTGCTATCTAGTGCAAAACCATTGCCATTTTTTAGTATTTGTGAGACATTTGAGCTAACTTTTGCCCCATCTACACTAAACTCTGCTTTATCATATATATACCCATCCATAGCGGTATTGTCTGATTTTATAAACTCTTTTATAGTTGCAGCAGGATTTGTACTCAAGTCTTCTAAGTCGCTCACATCAGCATCACTTCCACCAGTAAAATCGGTAGCTCCCACTATGTGAAAATCCAGCTTACTAGAGCCTCTGAGCTTATCTGTTATGACTATCTCGCCAAAATCATTTAGCTTTACATCTACTACATTTTTACCTAAAGTGTTACCATAAAATGAGCCTATATTATCTAGTAGTTGCCCTACCGTCTCACTATCATCTAGTTTGATTTTTTCTTTAAAGCTAGAGCCATCACTCTTTGTGCCACTTATGTAGAAAAAATGCTCATTTGTAGTTGATATATCATCATCGTTATCGCCCATAAGATCTCTTATAGTGCTTGATCTAGTTAGTGACTCTCCAGTAAAAGTGTTTTTATTTACAACATTTGTACTTAACTCTCTAGATATAGTCTTCTCTTCGCCCAAAAATAGCTCCGCACCTGTGACATTATAAGTAAGTTTATTTTGCGAACCTATAAGGGCGTCCATATTTATATTATTGCCCATATAGTTACCATGCTCATCTATAGGTTTAGTGCTTATCGCTGAGCCTGAAAAAAGGTATTGTCCATTTATAGAAGTGTTTGCAAGGCTTTTTAGGTGTTTTTCCATCTCCCTTAGCTCTTTTGCTATTGCCCCTATAGACTCTTCTGAGTTTGTACCATTTGCTGCTTTTATAAGTAGAGTTTTCATCCTCTTAAAGGTATCGTTAAACTCATTTAAAACAACATCACTTTGATCTGAAAACTTTAGGGCGCTAGTGGCACTATTTTTGTTTTGAGTTAGTGTTGTTATCTCGTTATCTAGCCTCATGGTATCTGTATATATCCTGATATCATCTTGAGCATACTGTATCTTTACACCCGATGCTATCTGTTTGTTTACATCAAAAAGAGCATTGTTTAGGTTTGAGCTGTTGTTTGCATAAAGATTGTTAAAGTACATATTACTTGTGATTCTCATCTTGACTCCTTTGTATTGCACTAGCAATATCAGTTCCTATATCGGCAAATTGTACTATAATGTTAAAAAATAAAATATAGGAAAAGTATGCAAGGCTATATACTACTTTGGCATGGAAGCAGACTAAAATCATCAAACGATGAAAACTTTAGTATATACAACCAACTAAAAAACAACATAACAAACTTAGAGATAGCCTTTTTAGAACTAAGCGAACCATCATACGAGCAAGCAGTTGCTAAACTACACCAAAAAGGTGTTAAAAACATAGTAGTTTTACCGCTATTTTTAGCAGCAGGGAGACATGTGGTAGAAGATATACCGATGTTAAGTAAAAAACTAGAAGATGAACTAAAAGTCGATATAAAACTTCTAGATCATATAGGTATGCAAAAAGAGTATATCTCTATGATAGAGAGTATCCTTAAAACCACCCCTTCCTTTTAAATATATATAGCGGAAGGGTAGCCGAAGCTATCATAAGTAAAAATGAAAACACATACCCATAATCCCAATGAAGCTCAGGCATAATGTCAAAGTTCATACCATAAATACTAGCTATAAGTGTAGGCGGTAAAAAGATCACATTGACAACTGTAAAGATTTTTATAACTTTGTTTTGCTCAACCGATAGCATACCTATAAAGGCATTTTGCAAGTAGTCTAGTCTCTCAAAGTTAAACTCAGTGTAGTCTATAAGTGAGCGGATATCTTTTAACATAACTAGTATGTTCTCTCTTAGGTTGTCTTTTAGTTTTTTGGACTTTATAAAAGCACTTAAGATTCTTTGTTTATCTGTTAGGTTTTCCCTTATTTTCATATTTAGATCTTCAAAAGCAGAGATCTTCTCTAGTATCTCTTCATCATCATTTTTATAGTCGGTAAATACTAGTTTTCTAAGCTGAGCAGCATCGCGGGAGAGTTTTTCTATAACATCGGCATCGGCATCTATACGGATATCTAAGATATTGCTAAAAACATCATACCCATCGACTATACCTTTTGGGGAAGCTAAAAACTTCTTTGTCATCTCATCAAAAGTCTTTAGTTCAGCATATCTTATGGAGATTAGCCTATTTTGTTGAAGCACAAACGATACGGTCTCATTTCTAGCCATCTCACCTAGAACCAAAAAGTAGCTATTTATCTCTATCTTGTGACCCTCTTCCCAGTATCTTGAACTTATCTCTATCTCTTCACTCTCCTCTTTTGTGGGAAATACAAGGTTAAAAAGGTTCTCTACACTATGCTTTTCTGCTATAGTTGGGTGTAGCATGTCTATCCAGATAACACTCTCTTTTGCCTCTTTGTTTAAGTCAAAGTAAGACAACTCTTTTATGATTTTTAACTTTTTATCTTCTACTATGTAAAAACTGACCATATCCGCAACCTGCTTATCTATTTGGTATAATCATAACAAAAAAAGGCTGAATTTGAAGATACTATTTTCACCAAGTGAGACAAAAAATATAGGTGGAGATGAGAAACATCTAGATAAAAATAGTTTGATATTTAACCATCTTTATGAAAAAAGGGTAGAGATTTTAAACAAATACCTAACATATATAGCAACCTCAAACGATGAACTTCTAGCAAAACTTTTTGGGACTAAAAAACAACAAGTTATAGATGAGTATAAAAAAGATATCCTTAAAAAACCAACCACAAAAGCACTGCTTCGCTATAGCGGTGTAGCTTATGAGTACCTAGACTACAGCTCACTAACTAAAGTTGAGCAGGGGTATTGTGCTGCAAATACGATCATATTTTCAAACCTATTTGGACCCATAGGGGGTGGGGATCTTTTGCCTGATTATAAACTACAACAAGGGCAAAAGCTAGGGGATTTTACTATAGAGGAGTTTTACCAAAAAGAGTTTAAGGCTTCACTAGATGAGCTTTTAGAAGATGAAGAGGTGCTTGATCTTAGAGCGGGATTTTACGAGAGGTTTTATAAGATCCAAAAACCATACACTACTATGAAGTTTTTAAAAGATGGAAAAGTAGTTAGCCACTGGGCAAAAGCATACCGCGGCATCGTACTAAAAGAGATGGCAAAACACAACATCAAAACCATAAAAGAGCTTCTAGCTTTGCAGATAGAGTCTTTAAAGCTAGAAGATATCAAGGTTATCAAAAACAAAACTCAAATCACTTATAGTGTGTGAGACCTCGTCATTGCTAACCTGAAACCCCGTCATTCCAAACTTGATTTGGAATCTCAAACAATAGACCCTGAATCAAGTTCAGGGTGACAAAAATCCGTCATTCCAGACTTGATCTGGAATCCACACCACTTCGTCATTCCAGACTTGATTTGGAATCTATATGATATGGATATCATGCTCCACTTTAACAGTTACAGTATTACCATCATGCTCTGCTGTATAAACATCAAAATCTTTACCATCTATTTTCACTCCGCTACCTTTACTCCAAACTTGATTACCATCATTTTTTAGTGTGACACTATCACCTTGATTAAACTTGATAACTAGCTCATTACTATCATCAGTCATCTCAAACACATCTTTAACACTTAGGTTTTCTAGAGTGTGATTACCTTTAGTTAGGTCTATCTCTTCGATATTTTTGATCACAACACCACTTAATTTAGAGAAGTCAATATTATTATCACCCTCTAAAATAAGCACATCATACCCTGCTCCACCATCTAAAATAGTATCTCCTTTAGCTGAGCCATTGTTTGTATTTAGATCTGTAACAAGCACATCATTACCATCTCCACCATAAAACTTATCGGCTCCAGCACCGCCTATGAGTATATCATTACCTGCTCCACCATTCAAAGTATCATCACCTGCTCCACCACGAAGAATATCATTGCCTTTCCCGCCATTTAGAGTGTCATCCCCATCATATCCATAGAGTTGTGATCCACTATTTTTAGCATTTATAGTATCATTACCATTATTTCCCTCAACTATGCTAATATCACCATTTTGCCCAAAAAGATTTTTTAACACATCAGCACTCAATAGTTTAAAATCAGATTCTTTACCAATCAATCCATCACTATCAGTTGCTGTTATGGTGTAGCTTCCAAGAGCAGACAAATCCACTACCTTATTTAGTCCTTGTGCTTCGAGTTTTAAAGTAGACAATAGCTGATTTATAGCTAGATTATCTATATTTCCACCATCAATAGCAGTAATAGTGATAGCAGAACCAACTCCTACTAATCCTAAGAAACCAGTATCATTGACCACTTTAGCTTCTAATCCAAGCTCTTTAGCAATACTCTTATCTATATTAAATTTAACACTACCAAGACTGATTAAGCTTGAAAATTTTATCTCAACTTTGCGTAAATTATTATCTTGATCAACTACCCTAAATGCTTGTTTATCGAAATTAATAAGACCAGCAACATTGAGACCGACTAATCCTAAGAGATTATTTGATGCTGCCTGAGTCTCAGGAGCATGATTGATTGATTTAAACTCATCACTAGCTACATCGTAAGCGCCATCAGAAAACTTAATAGTCTCAAAGTTTCTAAGCTCATGAATGCTCCCGTTTTTATCTCTAAGTAGCACTGTGCCATTAGCATCTTTTTCTATCAAACCTCTTAAATCATTAATACTATAATCATATTCGGCCGTATCATTCCCATTGCCACCATCTACAACTATCTTACCGTTCGTATCTTTTTCGCTTAAAGTCATTTTTGCAGTATCATCACCATCACCCAACAGAACATAGTCATCATTTTTTTCTATTAAAACAGGATTGTAAGTACCATGATAATAATGAACTGTATCAGATGGTTCACTAGCATTTCCAGCTATATCCGTCTGAGTTACATAGAAGAACTCATTATCGTTTACAGGTGTAGTCTCAAGATTTGAGATGTCAATAGTCCAGTTACCATTCGCATCAACTGTTGTGGTTGCAATAGACCTAGCTTCACTAGTAGAAGTTGAATTATTACCCGTTGAAGAGCCAGTTCTTGCATAAAGAGTGATAGTTGCACCTGACTCACCAGTACCATGCATAGTTACCTTGCTATAATCACCCACATCGTCTGTGATATTAGTAATAGCAGGTGCAGTTGGAGCTGTTGTATCATTAGAGTGTGTTAGATTACCTGCTGTATCAGTATCACTACCTATGTTACCAGCTTTATCAGTTACCTCTACTGTTACTTGATCATTTGGTTGTACCTTAT
>JACDJA010000034.1_pt1 | contig 227468 bp, 320 predicted proteins | sample 7449241 | NCBI WGS metagenome assembly JACDJA01 (sample SAMN14253289, study PRJNA609438) | sludge metagenome | isolation source: initial anaerobic sludge | collected 2018-12-20 | reverse complement strand
GTAGAACCGCTGCTCAACCCCCTCGAGCATGAAGTCCTCAATGGGACGAATTTTGAGTGACATGGGTGCAATCCTGCGATAGAAATGAAAAAAGCCCGAGTGGCACCAAGTGTTCCTGGTAACCAGCTCGGGCCTTTATGGGCACTGCACGGTGTCGCTTACTTCTTGGCAGGAGCGGCCTTGGCGTTCTTCTGCATCGTGGCCAGCACCTTGGCGAATGCCTTCGCTTGCGCGTGGGCGTTCACCGGCTTGACGGATGCTTCTTCCGCGGCTTCGTCCTCGTCGTACTCCGCGTCCTCGATGTCGTGTTCGGCATCGTCTTCGTGGCGTTCTTCGTCGGATTCAGCGTGCACCTTGGCGGCGCTGACAGCTTCTGCATCCAGCTTGCGCAGGACGGCCAGCGTGGCGGCGTCGGTCTTTTCGTAACCGGCGACAGCCTTCTGCGGCGCGGCCTTCGAAGCTTGCGTCTTCTTGGCAGGGGCAGCTTGTGCAGCCGCCGCGACCTTGAGCGCGTGATCGTTGGTTGCCTGGATCATCTTCATCGCCTTGTCGACCGACTCGTGTTGCGAGGCGCCGACGAACAGGCGGGAAGCGTTGACCGTGTTGCCCTTGCGGGCTTCCTGGAGCGCCAGAGCGACCAGGTCGAGAGCCATGTTGTATGCCATGTCGATTCCTTTGTGTTGAGTTGCGGGTGGGGTGGGTCCGAAGAACCACCCCAGGAATCGCTTAGGTACGCAGACCCTTGGCGACGGCGCGCGAGTTGGCGATGGCCAGCGCGAACGTCTCGTACACGACCCAGCCACGACCCGGGATCTTCTCGACGCTGATGTCGATCGGCTGCGATTGCAGGCCGCCGCGATCCGAGTAGGCGCCGAAGTTCAGGGCGTCGGCCATGACGAAGAATTCGCCTTGGTTCAGCACCTTGTGTTCCGGGTGACGGTAAGCGTCCGACACGACGGTCATGCCGTACAGCACGCCGATTTCACCGGTCAGCAGCAGTTCGTGACGAGCGACGGGATCCATCGCGGTGTAGAACTCTTGGTTGCCGATGACGTCCTGCATCAGGTCCGACGCGATCAGCACGTAGGGGGTCTTCAGGCCCCAACGGTTGACGTTGGTCATGACTTGCGCCAGGGTGTACGGGGTCAGCTGACCGCTGATGATCTGCAGGTTGTTGTCGAGGCCGACGACCTGGTTCATCAGGTTGTACATCAGGCGGTCTTCCGACACCATCACGGCTTCGGTCGCTTCGACGAACTTCTCTTCCAGCACGTCACCAGCGGACTGGTTGATTTCGTTCTGGGTGATGAAGGGGCGGGCGACGATTTGCAGTTCCGGCGGGGTCAGCCATTTGTCGCGGGTGATCTGCGAATCGATCTTGGTGGGGCTGGTGCTCCACACGGCCGTGACGTTCTTCAGGCGAACCGGGAAGCGCGGGATGCTGCCTTGCTCGACGGTGTTCTTCGCCAGGAACTTGCGGGTGAAGCCTTGGCGATTGCAGGTGATGTACAGCGACTCGGCGATCTTCTCGCCCAGCACGCGGTGTGCCTTGGGGTCGTTGAAGGCGGCCTTGACCAGCTCCTTGTGGGTGCGCTGGAGGCTTTCGCGCTCGTTCATCTGCGAGGCCGTCAGCAGGTTGCCCGACGACGCGGCGGCCGTGAAGGCCATCACGCGGTTGAACAGGTCCTTCTTGCTGTTGGCGTTCAGCTCGCCGTTGGCGCCGACGGCGCGCTCGTTGGAACCGTTGAAGCGGAATTCACTGGCCACGACGGGTTGCTTCGAGGCGCGAACTTGGATTTTGGTAGCCATTTAAGCTCTCCTGTTGATCTGAAGTGGGTGAGGTGGCTACGCTTTAGGGCGCGCTGAACTCGATGCCCAGGAAGGGGTATTCGACCGACGGGATCGCGACGATCACGGCCTGCGAGAGCAGCGTGGCGGTCGTCAGCGATTGGTCGGACAGTTGGCCGTTGGCGCCGAGGCGGATCTCGGTGGCAGCGCGCCAGTCTTTCGACGCGTCGAACTGGCTGGTGTAGATCACGCCGCGCTTGGCGACACCGATCTGGCTGACGTAGGCGCCCGAGTAGCCACCCGGCTGCACGTTGCCCTGACGGCTCACGGAGTCGACGAAAGTTTCGGCGTACTTGTAGGTCACGGTGACGGTGTTGCCAGCGACCAGGCCGCTGATCTGCGCACCGGCGACGGTCGGCGAAGCAACGATGGCGCCGGCGGTCTCGTCGTACACGCTGACCTGGCCAGGCATCGGGCTGCGACCCAGGGTCACGGTACCGGTACCGGGGACCAGGAACGTTTCGACCTTGTTGTTGAAGGCTTCGGGGAACGGAGCAGCGGACGTGCCGGCCACGCTGAAACCGACGAACAGTTCGTCAGTGGCGGTGCCAGTCGACGGTTGAACGCCAGCGGCTTGCGCGGTCTTGACACGAACCAAGGCCAGGCCTTCAGCGGCGATGACGGCACCCGGGGCAACGACGGCTTCGGCGCTGTCGGTGAATTTGCTCAGAGGGAACGAGATAGACATGAGTTTCTCCTGATTGTAGAGGAGGTAGGATTGGAAACCTCCCCTACCTATCTAAATTAAAATTGCAGACTGCGAACTTACAGGCTGAAACTGAGTGGGGCGTCACCCGTCAGCACTGCACGAGCCGTCACCGAAGTGCCGGTTTGCTTCGGCGTCAGCAGGGCGCCGTTGTAGCGACGTCCAGCGGAGGCCAGTGCAGCGGTCACCGACGTGGAGTCGATTTCTTCTGCTTCGAACTGCGCGTCGTCCATGCCCAGATTGTCGAAGGCCTCGTCGCCGTCGCCTTCAGCAGCGTCGACGAAGTCGGTGTTCTCGAGGCTCACGTCTTCGACGTCAGCTTCTTCCGGACCTTCGGGGTTGGTCATGTCCAGCATCGACGCCACGGCGTTGCGGGCCGATTCCGGCTGCTCGGCGAGGCGCTGTGCCAGCGTCACGATTTGCTTGGCGTACTCGACGCCGTGCTTGGCGAAGACGGTGCGGACCAGCTTGGCGGAGTTGCGAATGCCGATGGCAGTCAGCGCGTTCTCCATGCCAGCACGCAGGGCGTTCGGCGTGTCGTTCCACAGGTTGCGGTTGTGGCCGACGGCGGCGAGTGCCATGCAGTGTTCCATCGAGCCGTCCTTGCGGGCGAACGTGCGGCGGACAGCGGCGGTGGCAGCCTTCACCTTGGCTTCGACGCGCTTGTTGGTCACGTTCGCCTTGGCGAAGTCGACGGTGGCCATCTTGAAGCCCATCGTCTTGAGACCGGCGCGCAGGCCGTAACGCTTGCACTCGGCTTCGACGGTTTCTTGGAACTCGTCGGAGTGCATTTCGTCTTCCACGCCAGCCTTGATGGCCGACTTGCGGGTCAGCTTGGCGATGACGCGGTCCTTCTTGATCACCAGCACGCTGGCGCCCAGCGAGGCGAAAGCCATGTTGTCGACGTCGTCGTCGGCCATGTCGTCGACGTCCACGATGTTCATCACATCCGCGTTGTCGAGACTGTTTTCCGGCGATTCGAGGTCTTCAGCGGTTTCCTCGATGACTTCCTCTTCCTCGTCGCCGACACCCAGGTCTTCGATCGAGTCGGTCAGGTCGTCTTCGATGGGCTCTTCCTCGTCCCACTGCTCTTCCATCTCGTCAGCTTCGAGCATGTTGGCAGGGGCCCCCGGGACGTCCAGTTCCGAGTCCGACGCATCGACTTCGTCTTCGTCGTCATCGTCACCGAAACCGCCTTCGGCTTCGTCGTCGCCGTCCAGGCCTTCGTCACCGTCCTCGTCCTCGGTGGGCTCTTCGCTCTCGAGGTCTTCGGCGTTCACTTCCTGCACGACCTTGCGAGCGTCAGCTGCGGTGTCGTCGAAGGAGTCGGTGTCTTCGCTGGCTTCCAGGTCGTAGCCTTCAGCAGGGTCCACGTCGTTGGGCAGCGTGGCCACGTTGTGGCTGTCGTTGGGCAGGCAGTCGTCGTCCGCGGCCTTGACGGCCTTCTTGGCCTTCACGGTCTTGGTCGAAGCTTGCTGCTTGGCGCCCGGAGGCTGGTTGGTCGTCGGTGCCATGCCAGGGAACGGCTTCTGCGACTTGCCACCTTCCGTCGGGGAATACAGGTTGGTGGGCTCGACGTCATCGGGATCGATGAGCCGTTCGGCCGAGAAGTTGTTGTTCAGACCGGCGTCGCCCTTCAGATCGGGTTCGGTGGTTTCGTTCTTGAAGTGCAGTTTGCTGCCAGGGCCCTCGGCCGCGACGACCTTGGTACCGGCGAGAACTTGTTTGCGGATGGCCATTGTACGCTCCTAAAGATTTTGTTGGGCCAGGCCCTACGATTTAAAATTGCGGTGTGCGCACATCCACGTCATCCCATGGCCGGGAGGAAATGGTCGGATAGTGCAGGCGCCCACGCAGGGTCCTTGACGATGGATACTTCGATGGGGCTGAGGCCATGAGCATTGCGGAACACCAAGTGACGGTCGCCATCCCACGAGGATGTCTCGTAGAAGTCGATGCTGGCACCTGGGTTCAAGTGCTGGCAATGGTTGAACCGATCCATCTGCGTGCCGCAGTAGCTGCACGTGAAGTAGTCGGCCATTGCACCCATCGAGTAGGTGTTGATTTGCTTGCTGATGACCTGTTGCGCGATGTCAGGGTACTTCGTCTTGTCGATGGCGAAGAGGCCCATAACTTTCCACAGCTTGCCGCCACCGTAGCCTGTGACCTTGTGGAGCGAGGCGTCGAGCACAACACCGTAGGCGGTGGTGCAGTCTTCGTTCTCGTGCTCCAGGTGCATGGGGCAACCCGCCCAGCACTTGTAGACCATGCGGTTCGCTGGCGGAGGAGGGAACTTCTTGAGCTCAGCCAGCGGGAACGCGACGCCGTTGCGGTTGGGCAGGTCTGCAGGGCAGATCGGGCTCACCACGAGTGCGTAGTCCTCGATGTTGGGGCTGATGTGGTACGTCTTGGAGGCGAAGGGGAGCCAGGTCTCGTAGTCGAGTCGCGACGGTGCCGCTTCCACGAAGTCCGGGTCCTGGTTGTAATGCGGGCGGAACTCCCGCACGGCTTCGCGGCCTTCGGGCGTGTCAGCGTCGAAGGCGTACTCGGCCTTGGTATCGGCCAAGGCAGTGATCTTGTAGGCCATGAAAGCTCCTTACCGCGCCATCACGGTGAAGACCGTGTCAGCGGAGAAGGTGATGCGCACGCCGGTGAACGGCAGGCCGTTGTTGAGGATCACGATGTCGTTTGCAGGCACCGCTTGGGGCGGCGTCCACAGAGCGGTCGCGTTGATCGCAGGGTCCTGCACCGAGACCAGGCTCTCTTCCGAAAGCGTGAACTCGATGGATACAGGTGCGCTGGACTGAATGGCGGCGTCGCGGTCGTAGGTACCAGGGACCAGTTGGGAGATACCCAGGCACGCGATCTCACCAGCAGCACCGGCAACGTTCACGTAGGAACCGAACTGCGATCCCTTCGATGCGATACCGACGCCCTGGGCTTGTGCGCCCTTCCAGCCCTGTCCGCGGTTACCAAAAATCTTCATCTTGTTCTCCTGTGTCAGCAGAGGCTGTCGCCGTAGATGGTCGGCAGATATCGGACGCTGAAGTCTACCGAGGCCACCAGATCATTCGCCCTTGCAATGAAATCTCGGACGGCGGAGGCAGGTGGATTTCCAGTAAAGCAACCCAGAGTACAGTGAGGCTTGTACTCAGCGAAAGAGTGTGCAAATCCATGGCTCTTCAGTTCCTGATGGAGTTGGTGGAGACCAGGGCTTTCGATGTGTGCCACTACGATGGTTCGATCCTTGTGATCAATCCACGCCTCGAGTCCGCTCACGGACCCGGTGATCTCTCGATCGGCCAGGTCCAGCTTTGCGGGCAGTGGTCCGGTGTGGTAGAAGACAGTCGTGTGGAGCTCCGTCGAGTTGTCCCACTTGAAGCCCTCGGGCACCTGCAAGACTTTCCGCAGTGCCGAGAACTTCAGTAGACTGTCCTCATCGTAGTCCACCCAAAGGTAGAGGCCATCGTCGAAAGACCGGATCACGTCATATGCTACCTTAGCAGTGATCTTCATGGTGTCTCGCAGTGGCTAATGCTATAAAAATGCGACACACGGGCTAGCCCATTTGCAGAGCCAGCCCGCTGTATCACTCGTCTGCGTCGACATCCTCGGAGTACGGGTTGTCGCGTTGCTTCTGCTTCTGGAACAGGCCGAAGTCCTTGCGCAGCTGGTCGACGTTGCTGATCTGGATACCGTTCTTCACGATACGCTGCAACATCGCCTTCGCCGCTTGGGGAGTCAGTCCGAACCAGGACAGAGCAGGTACGCTCTCTTCCCACACCACACCAGACGCACGCTTCTGGATTGCCTTCTGCGTCGCCGCTTGACCACGCGCCGGGAGGCACAGGTACGCTTTGCCGTCTTCGACCACAGGGTAGAACTTCAGGCCCTTGGGGTCCGTCGAAGGCTTCTGCTCCATACGGTAGAAGTTGCGCAGCGCGTTCTTGTTGGCGTACTTCCAAGTGGAGATACGCTTCGAGATCTTGCCTTCCTGCAGGAGCAGGTACATCTCACCGATCGAGTTCAGCGCCTCGGGGACGGACTTGTCGGGGTAGAAGCCCGACTCGGCCCACAGCCGCATCTGCTTGTCCAGGATGCGGTGGTTCTTGATCCACGCACGGCGGTACGGAGGATCAGGGCGGAAGCCCAGGGCCTGGAACGCGTCCATCACGTCCTTGGAGTGACCTTCCTCGCGGACAGTCAGACCCAGGAAGCCGTTGGTCACCACGAAGTTGACCACCGCACGCAGGTTGTTCTGGAGCTCAACCTCTTCCTGCTGGATCTTCTTCTGCAGCTTCTCCTTCGCGGCCTTGCGGCTCTGCGGAGTCAGCAGCATCGTGGTCGCCGGCTCGTCCACCTCAGGAGCCAGTGGCATGTCGATGAGCTCAGCCATCGCCTGACGCGTCGGCACTTTCAGCGGCTTCTTGAACAGGAAGACCGAAGCGAACGGAGCACGGACAGCCTGACCAGAGTTCAGGTCCACCGTCACCACGCGCACACCAGTAGCCAGCGTTCGGATCGTGCCGTCGCCATACTCCGTGTGGCACAGCGCACCACGCAGTTGGGCGTTCACCTGCTCAGCGTAGGCCTTCGCTTGCGCGTCGTCCTTGTCCGACTCGTCGTCGACGTCAGGGGCGTCGTAGTCGAAATCGTTGCGCAGGAACTCGTCCAGGCGGATCAGACCCAGCTCCTTCTGGCCCATGATTTCCAGACCAGGGGTGTAGGGCGCGCTGATCATCAGCTGCGCGTCCTTCGGCGTTGGTGCTTCGCCAGGATAGACGCGGAACTTGTCGCCGTACTTCTCGATGAACATCTCCTTGTACTCGGCGTACTCGTCGCGCACGGTCATGCGGTACTTCCCGTATGCGTCGGCGTACTCCTTCAGGTCGCCTGCCCACGAGTTGTGGTAGCGGATGTTGTCGAGCGACATCTTGATGATCGGCAGATCCGGGATCGCTTGGTACGCAGGCGAATCGGCGTTCTCGAACTTGCCCACCGCAACGATCTTCGACGTCAGGCGACTGATCTTGGTCACGTCGATGGTGCGGTCGCACACGATCCAGTTGAAGTACACGGCGTCGCGCTTTTCTTCCACCTTCATGTTCGGGCGGTTGAGACGCGAGTTACCTTGCTCCAGCGTACCGGGGTTCCACACCGTCTCCACGCGGATCAGGCGCGAGACGAACTGCAGGTTGAGACCAGTGTTCATCGAGTTCTCGACGCCCACCATGATCTTGTACCGATCGTCCATCTCGAACGCCGCGCCGGTTTCGATCTTCTCCGACGCCACGTAGAGTAGACACTGCTTCTGGAACGCAGGGTCCATGTGCTCGTAGATGGCCTCGGCCGACTCCACATAGTTCGTGAAGATCAGGATCTTGCCAGGCAGTCCTTGCGACAGGTGCTCACGGATGTAGTGGTTGATGCGGTCGATCTTGGGCGACACGCGGTCAGCACCCTTCAGCACCAGCTTACCTTCCGGGTCACGGTCAGGGGCGGTGATGAACTTCTCCATACGCGCGATGTAAGGTTTCAGCATGGCCGCGATGTCGGAGCCATCGTCTTCGTCCTTCAGCGCGTCTTCCTTGCCTTCCTTGGTCGAGTCGCGCTCGGCCTGCTCCTGGAACTTCTTCATCAGGGCCTTGTTGGCCTCGATCTCAGCAACGGTCTTCGCCAGGATCAGGTTGTACAGGGCTTGCTGGTGTTCCGTCAGGTACACGCGGGTCATCGATTCCACGATCGGGGGCAGCAGGGCCGCCCATTCCTTTCGCATCGCGCCAGCAACCACCACTCGGCTCTTGATGAGATTCATGATGTCCTGCTGGGCCGTCGGCTTCCACTTGATGACCTTGCCACCGGACACTTCTTCCCCGAAGCGCTCGTTGAACTCGTCGCGGGTACCGAACAACGTCGGGTCCAGTTGGGCGATCTGGATCGCGAGGTCAGACGGGCTGTCGTGTGCCATCGTACCCGAGGCCAGACGCTTCTTCGGGATGTCCACGACCAGGTTCATCACCGCACGCGAACGCGAAGTGTCGTTCTTCACGTAGTGCGACTCGTCCATGGCCACGTAGCCGAAGCTGAACTGGCGCAGGATCTCAGCGATGGGGTACACGTTGATCGACGTCGTGCCGTAGCACAGGCTTTGGCCGCGAAGCTTCAGTGCGTCGTAGTCGCAGATCACCACGGTGTTGCGCGGGGCGCTCTCGATCACCTTGGACAGGCGCTCGGGACCACTACGCTTCAGCACCTGCGAGTTCACAGGGATCGCGTTCAGCTTCCCTTTCGAGAAGTAGGCGATTTCCTTCACGTACTGAGCCACCAGGTGCGACGGGCACATGATGAGGTACGGGGCGCTGCGATTGTTGGCCAGCTCCGTCAGGATGTCCGTGATGATGATGATGGTCTTGCCGCCACCAGCCTGCACCGGCAGGATAGCGAAGTCCGGCGAGCCACGCATCTGGTTCGCGATGCGGTCTTGGTGAGGCAGGCGACCTAGCTCCTCGTTCCAGCACGGCAGCGGCGGGTTCGTGAAGTTGGGGTCCACGTTCTGGTCACGCGCCGCGCTCGTCAGCGTCATCGCTTCGGAGTTGATCTGGCCTGCACGCGGGGCGTACTTCGCGCACACGATAGCCCAAGGGAGCACCGAGGTCGTGAACGAGACGCTGTACTTCGCGTAGAGGTTGTCCAGACTGTTGAGGCAGGTGTCAGCGATCTGGCGCAGGTAACGGCCCATCGGGCGCAGGTACGGGAACTCGCTGTTGAACGCGAGGTCCGCCCACTTGATGTTGGCTTCGCCTGTCACGCGCAGATGCAGTTCGCGGATCTTCGGCAGGTAGCTGCTGGGCGGCAGCATACCGTAGTTCTTGAACAGGACCGCGCCGACGTCGGACGACACCATGTTGTCGCCAGCGTCGTCTTGGCTGCCGATCCCGAAGCCCAGGAAGTCCTTCGGGGCAGGATCGAACGCCGAGCGCGCCACACCCACGGCCTCACCCATGCGGAACAGGGATTCGAGAATCTCCGAGTCCACGACTTGGTTGAGCCACGTGTTCACGTGCACCTGCGTAGCCACCCGGCAGTTGCTCAGGTTCTGGACCTGAAGCATACCCGTGGTCGAGGTGTACGAGAAACGGCAGTTCACCCAGTCGACCAGCACCGGGATGTTCGCCGGCAGCTTGGTCTTCGGGGTTGCGCTCGAAGCCATGTCTTCTGCGGTCAGCAGAGTGAACAGACCACCGGGCTGTTGACCGGCTTGCGAGAACTGGTCCTCGTAACGCTCGGTGTTGTCGCAGGTGATCGGGATGTACAGCGGACGGCCTTTGTGATCGCAGGTGATCTGATCGTCGTTGACCTTCGGGGTAACCTGCGACAGGTCCTTCGGCAACGTAGCAGCGATGCTGGACACTGCGAAGCCTGAGCGCGGGGCGGGATCCAGGAAGCCGTAGCCTCCGAGGTGCCACGCTTGCATGAGCGGGTACAGGTCGATCGGACGCACCGTCACCCACGGCTTCGAGGCCAGGTGCTGAGCCTGCTTCGGCGGGATCAGGAAGTAGGCATACACGATGACCTTGGACGCCGTGATCTCCAGCTGCAGGTTGATGAGCGATTGCTCCAGGCACAGACGCAGGTGAGCGTCCTTGCCCGCGGCGACCTGGATGGCCTTGTTGAGATCCAACGGTTTGCGGATCACGATGGACTTCTGGTTGCCAGGTTCGCCGACCTTGACCTCGGTGTCTTCCGAGAACTTGCTGTCGCTACGGATCAGCCGCGAGAACGCGATGCTGTCGTCACGCAGTTTGTCGATGAGAGCCTGGTCCTTGATGTCCGACGATTCAGCCAGACGCTCGCCCAGGAGTTCGATGTTGCCAGGATTGACGGCCAGGATGGGCATACCGACGAGGTAGCCATCGTCACGCTTCAGCAGGCGGATGAGACCTGAAGGCGTGTTGTTGGTCGAGTCCTTCATGAACTTGATGAACTCACGACGTGCGCGGAACAGACCAGGGTTGTCTGCCACCGAAGGCAGGACCTGAGACATCCACATACGCGTGATGACATACCCGGGGTTGTCCGCGTATGCCTTGTTGTAGAACCCGAGGAACCCGGTCTTCTGTTCCTTGTCCGAGAGGACGAGGGCCGTGTCGACCACGAGGTTGGACTTCGCCTTCTTCGCGTTTGCGGCGCGGAGACGAATACGTTCGTGTGCCGACACGACCCGGGTGGTGCTGGGTACGACGTGCCGATTGTTCTTCATTGGTGTTCCCTAAACGAGGCGGTGATGCATACCTTGGGGACGGTAGGCGCGAAGGATCGGGAGATAGAGCACCCGGAGGATGAACTCTTCCAGCTCCTTGGATGACGCGAGAGGGCGACCGGGGATCGACGGGAAGATGTTGACCGCGATCTCATAGCCATAGGACCAGCGACCGCTGAGGTTCGCGCCCTTGTTGGCGATGAAGAACGTGAGGCCAGCAGCGATGTCCCGTTGCCAGATGGCAGCGTAGTCGGTGGAGGTGCGGCGCAGACCCAGCTTCTCCGTGATAGGCAGGTCGCCCTTCACGTAATCGCACTCGCCTTCGCAGCGCAGCACGAACCCGGTAGGGATCATGCGCACCAGACGGTGTGTGCGACGAGCCTTCAGCACCGAGTGCAGGTCGTAGCGCTCCATCCAACGGACTACGGTACGACGCGCGGTGATCAGCGCTCCGTAGATGCGGTCGTTCTGACTGTCGTGCGGGCTGAACGGGTAGACGCTGCGCTTCGTGCACAGGTCGACGTAGTTCTCGAGAGCACGCGCCCACGCACGGTCAGGCTGGGTCTCGCTGATGCTCCCTACCGCTTCACGCCATTGGACCTCGGTGTTCTGATTGAACCGGATCGGGAACGTGTCGATGGTAGGCGCCGACGTTTGATCCCGGAGTGGCACGCCGAGCGCGCTGAGGTTGACGTTGTCGAACTTCATGATTACACCGTGGGTCCCGGGGCACCGTCATCGACGATGGCCGCTTGATCGGAGTTGAACTGTTCGATCGCCGGAGCGTTGACCTCTTCGAGTGAGAGCCCGTCGTCGTCCGTCGCGTCCTGGATCTTTTCGATGTCATCGGCTGAGCCGCCGTCATCGTTGAGCGCGATGTCCTGCGGCGAGGTCATGTCCGGGTCGTAGTCGTCCTGCAGGACCTTCTCTTCTTCCGAGAGGGCCAGGACTCCGTGAGCCTGAAGGACAGCGTTCTCCGCCATCGCGTCAGCTTCGAGGGCAGTCCGCTCCTGCCGCGCAGCCCACACACGCAGGGACGCAGCGACGCCAGTCCAGTTCTCGTCCTGAGTGGGCGATGCTTCCGTGTTGCCCAGGCGCTCGGACAGCATGGCGTAGAAGACCGTTTCGAGTTCTTCCTTGTCCACGCCCAGCGAGTAGGCGAACTTGTGGACCTGGTCGTCGGAAGGGTCGGGGTTGAGGCCGAGGAAGCACTCGATGATCTGAGTGTATTCGCTTTCCGGGCCTTCGACGTTATGAGTCATTTTGGACCTCCTTGAATGTCGAAGACGCCTCTAACTGGCGAGCAGGAGGCGTCGTTTCTAGTCGTAAAATTGCGACCGCGCGGTTTCCGTTGGAGCGTAAATAGTGTGTGCTATCCAACCAGGAGATTGTCATGAAGATCATTCAACGAGGCACCGCTCCGAGCGAGCGCACGTTCAACCACACCTGCGGCTGCTGCAGGTCGAAACTGGAATTCACTACGGCCGACGGTAAGGTCGAACGCACGGCCTGGAAGGGCGACGTTCTGAACGTGGCGTGCCCGGTGTGCGGCACCAACGTCGAAGTCACGATCAAGGCCCCGGTGGAAGTACCGCGCTACACGCTGAGCTGCGGCACACAACCGCACGCACGCGGTGACTGGACGTTGGGCAACTCGACGGACATGCGGCTATGAGCTCCGCACCCACCTCTGGCCGCCGGCCCGACGCCCATGTCCTGACGACGGCGCGCCTCGAAGACGAGATTCCTTCGTTGGAGGAAGCCATCGACTTTCTGGAGCTGAACCGTCCTGGTGTCCGCGCTGAAATCGAAACCTCCCGTCAACAAGTCGTAGCGAGCCGCATAAAATGAGCGTCGTCATTGTCAAACAGTCCACCGCAGGATCGTCCCTGTACTACGAGGGCGTCAGCGTCGCCAGCCGCCGTATCGACTGGACGCGTGACCTGGAGAAGGCTCGCAAGCTGACGAAGCCTGCTGCAGAGCACGTCTGCGAGCGCTACTCCATCACCGACTACCAGTTGCAGGAGGTCGACGATGACCGCGATACCGCCTGATGGATTCGAGTCGCCGGAAGAGCGGGAGCGAATCCTCAAGAAGCTGCAGGAGCGCATTACAAGCGCGCTGAACATCACGCCCAGCTTGCAGAACCCAGACACCGGGTTTCGATTTCCGAGATTCCCGATTTTGCTCCGAGGTGTCGAACCTCTGCAGAACGACCCGCAGGACATCATGCGACTGATGTCGATCCTAGCGCCGGAGTCGTACCCTGTCATCAGTATTCCAAGTCGTCCGCCAGACAAGCACCTGACCAACTTCGCGCAGGACCGCAAGGGGCTCTTCAAGGCATGCATCTGCATGTACGAGAAGCAGTACACGGACCACCACAAGCTGTTCATTCGGCACGACGCCTACACGCAGAGCGGACAACGGCTTCACGGGTACGAGGCGCTGCATGTGGAGCTCGTGAAGGGCCGTGAATGCGATCTGTCAGACTTCTGGCGGATCTACGACGTGCTGAGCAAGTACCCCACGAGGTTGACCGACCCAGTGATACTGGAGGCCACGGCCAGCTACATCAAATGGAAAATCAAATTCAAGGAAGAGTCATGACCGACAAGACCGTCGAAGCCGCACGCAAGCTCCTGGAAGCCACCAGCGGTGTGTCCCTGTGGTGGACGATGCACGACGCGCAACAAGAATGCGCGGACCTGGAGCCCTTCAAGGACAACCAGGTAGCCCTGTCCTTCATGGGCAGCGGTGCGTCCACGCAGGTCACGGTGGGTGAGCTGCGTGCGATGGTCAAGGCGCGCAATGAGCTGTACGACCTCCTGAAGAGCGCTGAAATTCCTGAGAGCGACGATGCAGGACGACCCGAGTAACGGGCGAGACAGTCCCTGCGTCGCCATCTGCTCAACACTGTATGATGACGAATGCAGGGGCTGCGGCCGCACCGCTATGGAGGTGGCGAACTGGGTGTTCATGACGCCGGAAGAGAAGCGCGTCGTGTGGGTCCGCATCACTGAAGCAGGGTTCCCTACGAGGAAGCTATGAGCAAGAAGAGCAAGACCAAGTACGCATACGAGGTCGAGTACGGCTTTCGTTGGTTCCATGTCCGCATCACTCGGTACGTGTATGTGAGTCACACCGAGAAGACCATGACGGTGCAGGACGAGTGGGGAAGGCCGCGACGGTCCGGCATGTACACGAGGGAACACAGGTGGTTCCTGGACCCCAAGGAGGCGAAAGCGTTTGCGCTGGAACGGGTGAAGGCAGAGCGTGAGCGCCTCAAGAAGTTCAAGGCCTCGCTGGACGAGGACTACAAGGACATCAAGGAAGGACGTGGTCGTGCGGTAGACCCTGTTCCTCCGGAAACGCTGAAACGCATAGCCAAGAAAGGGATCAAGGTATGAGCTACGAACTGATGGTGCACCTGCAGGACAAGCGTCCCGGCACGAGCCTGACGCGCCAGAGCGAGCCCTCTGTAGGCTACAGGTTCTTCCTGTCGGCTAACGGAAGCTACGGGCACCACATGCTGATCCACAAGGAAGGTCGCTTCATCGCGGCTGTTCGCGAAGACGGTGCGTACAACCTGGACAGCGCGTTGGCGCTCAACGGCGGCCCTGAAGCGTTCCGCGAGGTGACGAGTTCCGCGGACGTGTCGATGCCGGCAGCGACGGCGTTTCAGCAAGCGGTGCGGTCGCCGTCGCGTCACTTCCTGGTGCAGGCCGTGGTGACAGACATTGCGCGTGCCGCCCGTCAGGACCAGGTGCTCCACTACATCGTGAAGTTCCTGAACCGTGCAGATCTCGGCGTCTTCTGCGCACTCACCAACGACGGCATCCGCATTCTCGATGCGAATGAAGCCAAGCCGCGTGAGCTGATCCGGGTCACAGCCCCACGCTCACCGGCACTGATAGAGTCCCTCGGCATGTACGCGGCGTTGGAACCTCGATGAGGATCTACGCAGCCACCGGCCACCGGCCTGACAAGATCGGTGGCTATTCTGTCGAAGCGCAGAACGTGCAGATCACCGTAGCGAAGGCGTACCTGAGGAAGAAGCAACCGGACAAGATCATCACCGGTATGGCCCTCGGATGGGACACGGCCTGGGCACTCGCAGGACTGGAGCTCGACATACCTGTCATCGCCGCAGTCCCGTTCAAGGGACAGGAGTCGAGATGGCGGCAAGAGTCTCGCGAGGAGTTCGAGCAGATACTCGAGCTGTGCGACGAAGTGAAGTACGTCTGCGATCCAGGGTACGCTCCGTGGAAGATGCAGATCCGCAACCGCTGGATGGTGGACAAGAGCACGAAGCTGGTCGCTCTGTGGAACGGCACGCCAGGAGGCACGGCCAATTGCGTGGAGTATGCGCGCACCGTTCGACGGAGAACGTACAACCTGTTCCCCAAGTGGAAGATAGCGTGGGAAAATTTTACGGGGCAACCTTACTCGTAGGAGAAGACCATGCTCGTTGATTCAATCACGATGCAGGTGCAGGGCCCGGTGCTGACCGTCGGACGCCTGAACCAAGAACCGGTAGTCGTGGAGGGTGATCTGGTCGTAGAGAGCGCCCACATCATGGACAGCTTCCTCGCGGAGTACGCTGATCCCCAGTACACGAAAACCCAGACCGTGCTAACGCAGCAGCAGTACACGGTCGAAGTGACAACGGAGGACGTGTCATGAAGTTCGCCGAACGAATCCTCGCGGCGCTGATCGCCGTAGAGGCACGCAAGCTCGCAGGCAGTCAGCTCCTGACGGCAATGCAGGGCATGGCTGATCACCTGATGGGCTACATGGACGTCAAGGTGTCGATCAACCGCCCCTTGTTCACGCTGGACGTTCAAGCACCTGCCGACCAGGTCGTCGAAGTGCTGAAGACGAAGATGAAGTACAAGCCTTGGGCTTCGAAGATGATCCGCAACCCGCAGAACATCTACGTCCGTCCTGGCAACGTGGCCCCGATCTACGTCAGCAACTTCATGGGGATCACGCGCATCCACATCATGGGGCTGACCATGCCCTACTGGGACAAGATCCTGGCGGACTTCCCTCTGCAAGGTCGCTTGCACCAGCTGAACATCTACCCGAAGAAGGGGTTCAGTGAAGTGCGCGGCTACCGCAGCGACAAGGACGAAGGCGCGCTGCCTCTCAAGGACCTGGGCTTCAAGCTCGAGCACGAGAACCCGCGTCTCTACGAGAAGACCTACGTGAGTGACGAGCACAAGCTAGTCCTGCGCACGTGGGAGAAGTCCGCAGGCTATGACGACTTCAGCATCGCCGACACCGACGACTACCGAGACCTCCTGTAAAGGGAACGGCGGGTGCAACGCCCGCCCGAACCCCATATAGCAGAGGCTGCGCGGTGTTGTATTTTCGCAACACGCGGTGTACGGAAAAGCTGAACCGTGTTACAATAACGTGTGCGCGTAGTGAGCGCAAAATGTAGAGCTGAACCTAACGTAAGGGTTAAGAAAATGAAGACGTTGCTGAGTGAAGAAGCGCCCCTGACACTGCGGGTGGCGGTGGAAGTTTTGTTCTGGCTGACCTTCCCGGTATCCCTACCGGTGGTCGTCTGGATCGCGATGCGACAGGCTGATGCAGAAGTACGGCGCGATATGGCCGACTCTAATAATCAAGGCCGCCGTAAGAGCGACCGGCCGTTCACACAAGGAGAAGCATGGTGAGGATCGAAACGTTCCGCGGCCTCGTGATGGGCCTCATAGTTGGTGTGACCGTCGGCGTAGGTTGGGTGGAGCCCTTCCTAGTCGAGAAGATTTCCGAGCGCGTGGTCGAAAAAATGGACCCGCGTCCTGTCCAACCGCCCTTCATCATCCAACGAGTGAACCCGCCTCTCGTGAAGATGAACATCATCGAGCCCGTGCAGGATCTCACGACGAAGATCCTCGTCGAGCCGCTGGTCGTTTCCAAGAAGGAATTCGAGTGCCTAGCTCGCAACATCTTCTTCGAGGCAGGTGTTGAAGATCGGGATGGGAAGATCGCAGTCGGCCAAGTCACGATTCAACGTATGCAGGACAAGCGATGGGCGCAGACCATCTGCGACGTCGTTCACTGGCCGTGGGCATTCTCGTGGACGCTCGACAAGTCAAAGCGTACCGAGCAACCGAAAGGCCTGCTATGGGATGCAAGCAAACGCGCAGCGCGAGCCGTGTTGGCTGGCGAGCGCATACCATCTCTGATGGGCGCGCTTTTCTATCACGCAGACTATCTGGACGCCAAGAAGGTCTCGTGGGCATCAACAGAGTACATGATCGCGCAGGTCGGTACTCATGTGTTCTACAACAATGACAGGAAGAAATGATGGACGAATGCAAGGGCATCATCGGTAAGCTCATGGGCCATGACTACGAGGCCGTGTTCGACAAAGAAGTACCGGCGGCTTCGGTCGCCCAGTTGTCGAACACAGGCATGATCGCCTCGTGGGACATGGAGAAGGTCGTCAGCCGCATGGCGAAGACGACGTATCAAGGTCACGTGTGCCGTCGCTGCGGCAACCGTGTTCGTCGTATCGAGCGTGTCTAACACGCGCCTCGTGTAATCACTCTCTAACGTACAAGAGACTATGCAAAACCAAATCATCAAGCGTCACATCCACGCACCGTACATCGTTCAGACCGGCTCCATCAAAGGGAACGTGTTCGGTTTGAACTTCGGTCTCCCGCTGCATATCAATCAGATGATCCAGTGGAACTACATGGGCGCGGCGGAGTACGAGTTCAACGCAACAGGGCGTAGCCTGGAAGCCATGCTCGCTCTGAGCAAGGAGGAAGGGCGTCAGCTTCAGGTTCGACGCGTGGCCGGTTGGTACAAGCCTGGCAATCGGCACGCCCGCCTGGTTACGCTCAGCGCACTCGACGAGTTCGAGCATTGCGAATTCGTTTGCTACCTCACGCGGATGTGGGACCGGAAAATCGACACCAAGCGTCCACATCGGTTCACGCACTCGGACGTGGTGTCGATGACGGACCGTGATCGGTACGGACACACGGACCTGTGGTGGGACCTGAAGAATCACGTCATGTGGTGCTTCGATCATGACTTCCTCGAGGAGTCGATAAAGGACTCGGTGGAGTTCACTGTGAAAGCAATGAAGGGAGAATGAAATGGCGTATCGCCACTATGCTGGTAAGGCATGCCTTGGGGCGGTCCTGCATGGTCTCGATGAAATCGGGATTCCGCTGCGGATCGTAGAGATCGTGACCGTCGGGCAGGACACGGTCTTCTACTTGGGCAAGCCGCTGGCCACCTACAAGTGGTTGGCGTTGGACCCAGAGAACCCCGCCTTCGTGTCGGCAGTGTTTGCCTTCAACGACTCGTTCACCGACATGAACATGGAGCACTTCAAGTACGTCCAGCTCTACACGGACGGTAGCGTGAAGCCGCGCCTCGTGTTGGACAAGGACGGTGTGCCCGCAGTCTTCGTGGAGGAACTGACGCCGCAGGTGATCAGCTATCTCGACGGCTTCTTCGAGCCCACGATCGAAGCCACGAAGCTTATGCTCGACGCAGGCATGATGTTCAGCCTCTCGCGCAAGGGCGCACACATCAAGTTTCGGAAGCCGGAGGGCATCAAAGCGGTGCTCGCCCATATGCAAGCCAACATGCGTTGGAAATGATCGTCAACTCAATCAAAGGAACCGCTATGCCCTGCAACAAACACCTGCTTGCCCGCGTTGATCCCCAAGACCTGGCCCACACGATGGCGGACATTCCGCCGGAGTACATCCAGCGCCGTGCGGCTCACATCATGCGTCGTCTGGTCGGCGATCCCCAGTTCATCATCGAGGAGCCGGGTCGTCAAACGTCCAGCGGTTCGATGGCCTCGATACTGGCCACGCTGGCAGCAGACAAGGCCAAGCCGTCCGACGACTCGGTGTACCAGGTCTTCGAGGACACGCTCGTGGGGCTGATGATGCAGCCCACAGTCCTGACGTCCGGCGATGGATCGCGTGCATGGGCGCGTACGGTGACGGACCTCGACATCGACTACCACCCCTGCGAAGTCCTGGCTGAAGCGGCCCACATCGCTGGCCTGAGCCGGCTGCGCTTCCCGCACAAGACCAATGTTCGCACGCAGCGCCCGTACCCTGGCGAGTCGCGTGGTTACGTTTCGGTCAGCGCAGGCTACCGCGCGGCGTCGATCAAGCACTACCCGGTCTTCATGAAGGACGGTCAACCGCGAGGCTGGGTCATGTTCGCGCTGCACGGCGAGGACGTCGAGAAGCTGCTCACGTTCATCGAGTCGACCGTAACGATCGGGGACACGGACAAGCTGTTCGGCCTCTTCGAAATCGAATGGGTGTAACTACATGAGCCTCCTCGCTTTCCTGCGTGCGTACAAGGCCAGTGTGGCCAACGACATCCTGCGTGATGCACGTCATCAGATCCTGACCGAGCGCGAGTCCTACGTCTGCACTGCCATCGACAATGCGAACCTCGGCTACGGCCTGGTCAAGAAGGTGCTCCTCACGCCGCTGATCTTCTGGGTGAAGGAACGCCTGCGGTACGAGGTGTCGGTGGCTATTGACCACCATCATACGCTGGACGAGTACGTCCTGGCTGAGTACGCGGACCATCCGTACTGGGGCTTCGGCAAAAACTTCCGCGTACAGCTTCGTAGCTTCCGCTTCCTCTGGATCGCGGAAACGATGAACGAGATTCATCAGACGTCGAAGCTCCAGTTCCTGCCCTTCGACAAAGTGTTCACTATGATCGCCAAGGAAAAGAAATGCCGGTAACCCCACAGCAGGTAGACCAGCTGGTAGATCAAAGCCGTGTCGCCAATGTCATCCGTCAGGTGGACGAGAAACTCTCTGATCCAGTGTGGATAACGAACTGGCGCTGCGGCACAGGGGATGAACGATTCTGGAGCGTTCCGCTACCCGAGACACTCTCGCCTGGCGAGAAGGCAGCGATCAAGCTCGCCTACCAAGATGCTGGCTGGAGAAAGGTTGTGGTCACCAACAGTGAAGACAACGGCGAGCGAGTCGGCATGTGCAGCGTCACGGTGTACAAGTAGGGACGTAAATAGATAGATACGCAAGGAGGATTTATGAGCCAGGTATCTGTCAATGCAGGAGCGCTCCAGATGGTGTTGAACATCTTGGAGCGCGGCACTCCTGTTCAACAGGAAGCCGCCGCTGAACTGAAGGCCACGGTACTCACACTACCTGAATGGCACAAGGGCGTCGAGCTTCCTGCAATGAGCGGCAAGTATTGGGTACGGCTGAAGGACGGACACACGAGGGCCATGCAGGTATGGTTGGTCAAGTCCAAGGACGTGGTGCGACTCGACAAGCAAGCCTACGAAGGGCTTCGCTACACGTGGGACATGGTAGACCGTTGGCATGTCCTGCCTGATGAAGAGTACGAGGAACCGTTCGACCTGGATGCCTCGCAAGGCACCATCGAGTGGGACTGAGCCATGGAGTGCCCGACATGCAGTAACGGCGCCAGCAAGGTGCTTGATAGTCGCAAGGTAGAGAAGAGGGTGTACCGCAGGCGCGAGTGCAAGGCCTGCGGGTTCCTCTTCACCACGTATGAAACGTATGACGAGAGCGCATCTCGTCCAGCCCTTCCAAAGAGAGTGAAGAAGAAAATGAACCTCGATCAACAAGCTCGTCAGGTGGTGTCCCGCATCAAGCTGCCGGCCCCTCCGGGAATGCCGATGCCGGTAACGCGCACGCCCACCCCGCAGGTGTCGCTCACCGTGCCGGGGTCGACGGCGACCAAGATGTCCGATCAGCAGCTCGAGCGTGCGCGGCAACTGCGCGACTTCCTGAACTCGCGTGGGGAAGAAGATGACGAGTGAGGAACGCATCCAGCTCTTCGCAGAGGAGCTCAAGGCCGAGCGAGACAAGTGGGAGCGGAACAATGCGCTGCGCGAGGTCATTCACGAAGTCGACCTCCGACTCGCACGGGCAGGTGTCCGGCAGAACGTTGAGCGCGCTGAGCTGTCGCTGGCGAAGACGCTGCGGTGGATGACGCCTATCATGGCGGCCTCGATGGCGTATGTCGCATACGACTCGATGCCCAACGCATTCCAGACCACTCTGGCTTACGTACTGGCAGGCATGATGGCGACGCTCGGTATCGTCAGCGCCAAGCGCGTACCGGGTCTCGCCAAGAAATACGAGGACACCAGCATGGAGGTCCGCGCTGCGATGGACGAGAAACATCAACTTCAACAGTTACTGGAGCCGTGATGGCTACTCATGAAATGACCTTCCTCGGCAAAGTCGAGGGCGTGAACTACTACTGGGCGGAGCCCGGCAAGTTCGAAGAGCCCGGTATCTACTACTGGGACGAGCACCGTGCCAAGAACGTGAGGCTGCGTCCGGTCCCGACGCCGCAGGCTGTGGAGAACATCTCCGACGGCTACATCTCGGAAGTCACCCTCGACGAAGTCGGCAAGTGGCCGTCCTTCGAAGCCCAGTCCTGGGCGTGCAAGGTCGTCAAGGCTGTGGTGCGCGTTCTGTACGGCGTGAACCCCTTCGACACGCGCACTGTGGACAAGGGACCGTGGCGTGCCGCTCATACATCGGACGAACGTGCGTACCTGGAATCCGCGATGGATCATCCGGCTGACGTGCTGTTGCGCATCGACGGTAACTTCCCAGACCTGAAATCGAAGATGGTCTACGCGCAAGGCATCGCCGACCAGTTGAACGGCAAGGCCGACACCTCGGTTGACGCGTTCATGCGTGAGCTCGAATCCTACGCTCCGAAGGACGGTCAGATCGTGGCGCCGACGGCCCTCATGGGCATCGGTATCAAGGCTCGCATGTTGCGAGTCCGCATGAAGAAGAGTTCGTGATGTTCAAGTACGTGATAGCTTTTGTGTTGGCTCCGTTGATGCTGGTGTTCAACCTCACGCAGTTGGCGAGCCCCAAGCCGTGGATCACCGACCTGGCAGGAGACCACTGGGTTCTGGTCACGGTGGCGGCGTACTACTTCGTTGTCGGCTTGATCTTCTGGGCCGTCTACCTCGCAGGAAAAGGATCGCGATGAATCGCAGAATGGTGTTGGGCCTCCTCGTGCTGGCCCCGGTAGTGGCAGCGGCCTCGGTGCCGGCGCCGTTTGACTACGCTCGCGGTGAGCTGGAGCACGGTGTCGTGCTCGACGACCTGACTGCCGGCACGTACTACTACCATGCACCGCCGTTCATGAACGGCAACGGACCCACCATCCGTGAAGTCTTGGTGGACCATGCACGCGAACAGGAAGCCGTGCAATGCAGTTGCAAACAGGAAGCAAAGGAAGACCAGTGAAGTTGAGTACATGGGCGGCCGTCAGCATTGCGGTGGCCGCCGCTGCATTTGCATACGTCGTCATTGTTGGCGGCCCCAAGGTAACCTACGAGTCGGACATGGTCCGCGATATGAGGAAGAAATAAATGCTGCTGACTGACCAACGAGAGCAGACCGAGATCATCGTGGTTGACCCGGCGCGCACCTACGCGGCGTTGATCAAGTTCCGCGACGAGATACCTCACCTGATCGAGGAGATCGACGCGATCAACGCCGAAGGTGATGCGATCCGCAAGGACATCGCGTCGACGTTCCCGACACTGGGGCACTACATCGACGACGAGAACCGTATCGTCCACCTCTCCGAAGAGGAAGTGTTAAACGCACTGGACCTCGCGGTCGAGAAGTTCGAGGACTGGTCGAATACGGTCGAACTGCGCTCCGACGACATGAAGCACCTACGCGTCCTGCGCAAGACAAATTCGTTTCGACACGTAGCTCGTGACAACCGACGGTACGAATTCATGATGGCCCTCCGGCGTGGCAAGGAGACGCTTTCGCCGTCGCCCGAGATCCGGAACCTCGTCAAGGGCATCGAGCGTGATGTGGCCATCGCAAAGATGGCCAAGTACGAGTACGCCGTGGACCGCGATGCAGGCTTCGCTATCGCCCGCATGGAAGACGGCTCGTTCCTGAAAGAGCTTCAAGCGGCGCTGTTGGTCGCCACTGAGTGGCGAGATTGGCTGATCGAGATCAAGGACGAAGCGAAGACCGAAGCGCGCTTCGTCGACGAGCGCTTCCAGGCGTGGTGCAGTGTGCAGCGCGAGCGTCGCACTGCCGAGGCTGAGAAGAAAGCCGCTGCAGAGCTGGCCAAGAAGGGTGAGTCGACGTCGGTCATGCAGCCCCTGTCCGAACAGGACCGCAAGATCCTGAAGATCATGGGCGCCATAGTGATCGTGGTCGTGGCGGTCATACTCGGATGGAAAACTGGGAGGTCGATGTGACCTCCCCTGTTCAAAGGTTGAAACGGGTTGTCCTACATCTGCAGGACACAGGGCATAGCAGGCACGCCGGGTTCTTGCTCGTGTCTTGCGTCGAGAAGAAGTTGCGTCGAGCGTGGGATGGTGATCGCAATCTGCGGCCAGTTGACGAAGTGTTGGAAGCGTTCCTCACAGCGACCTTGTCGCCCCATGTGGGATCGGCACTGGTAAGAAGCACCTACCGAGTCCGAGATATGCTCCAGCACTGGGACGCAGTCCTCCTCAAGGTGCATGAGGAGTGCGAACCGGAGAGTCCGGGGCTCCTGGCAGGCGCAGAGATACAAGGACGGCTGGAGCGCCTTAAGCGCAGGAACAAGACGAACGAAGTCACGCTGGTCAATCCCCGCTCCGGCGAGTACGCGGCGATGATGCCCAGCATCTGGCCGGAGCCTTACGCAAGCCCTGCGGCTGAAGCGTTTGCGCAGGACTGGAACTCGGGCCAGATCTTCTTGATCCAGGCCCCTGCAGGCATCGTCGGTACGACTGGCTTCTTTCTGGAGCCCGGAGTCGGCCTGGTGTACTTGCGCTGGACGGGAGTCCTGCCTGCACATCGCAACAAGGGCTACGCGAAGGAGGCACTCGTCAAACTCCGCGAGTGGTTGCACTGGCCGCTCGAAGGCCGCAAGTTGGTAGAGCTCGTCCCGGACAACGAGTACGGTGCCCCGGTGAAGGAGTTCTTCCTCAAGCAAGGTTTCATCATCGACAGTGAGGTTCACGTGCCAAGCAACGAATGCTCGGACTGGCCTGTTGTCCCCATGTCCATCGTCATCTAGGAACACCATGAAGGTAGAAAACGCAAAGATCGTCATCGAGCAGTCCAAGGCTGGCAAGGAAGTCCGCCTGCTCTTGACTTCGACGAACGAGACCGAGTTCACGATGGCCATGCTGGCCGCCATGGGCGGGCACACCATCGAGCAGGTCTTCGAGAAGACGCTGACGCAAGAGCAGCGTGATGCCACGATGGCGCTGTACGAATCCTGGTGCGACGAGATCGTCGAGGTCGGCGGCTCGCTCAACGTACTGACCTCGATGGACATCCCGGACCTCGAGCAGATGTGCGCGGAGATGGCACACTTCACGACTGACAAGGTCGTCTACGTGGTCGAAGACTACCAACCGCGCCCGCGCTGGTTCGACCGCATTCCTCCCAACGTCCAGATCCTGGAGTGACCATGAACACCGAGAGCATAACCAAGATCGCCGAAGCGATCAACCGCGAACAGAAGGTTCACGTCTTCCTCTTCGACGAGACCGGAGCCACGCTCCTGCGAAAGGTTGTCGGGCAGAGCGAGGTGCCGGTGTCGATCGACCGACTGGGGCAGGCGCGGCGTACCGATGCTCGTCTCCTCGAAGCAGATGTGCTGCGGGCGCTGATCGCGGAGCAGCTCGCCGCCGGCTACCAGGTCTTCGTGGAACGCCTGAAGCCGGTTGCAGGTAGCGAAGACACTGGCTTCTTCGAATCCCTTCCACCCGAAGTGATTGTCCTGGAGTGACCATGACTCAACGATACGTATGCGGCTTCGCCCTCGACACCGAGCGTCAGCAGGTACTGCTGGTGAAGAAGAACCGTGGCCCCATCAACATGGCCGGCATGTACAACGGCATCGGCGGCAAGGTGAACGTCGGCGAGGGCTTCCGGACTGCCATGTCCCGCGAGTTCCGTGAGGAGTGTGGCATCGAGGTGGCCCCGGAAGACTGGACCGGCTTCCATCAACTGCGCCTACGCAACGGTGCGACGGTCTTCTTCTTCGTCACCGTCATGTCCCAAGAGCGTCTCGCGGGATATAGCTCGCGCACGGACGAAGAAGTGGGCCGCATGTTCGTCGACGGAGTCGCGTCGTGGGCGACCAAGACGTTTCGGAGCCCGAACAAGAAGGACTACCTGCAGGTGCTGCCGGACCTGGCGTGGCTCCTGCCGATGGCCGTGCAGTACAGCTACCCCAATTTGGAAATGCAGAACCTGGGGTACTGACGTGAGCCTCTTCCAATGTGAACACTGCGGGTGCGTCGAGAACACGGCGCTCACTGGTGGCTACCTCACATTCAACCATCGGGCGTTCCAGTGGGACGGCATCGAAGACCGACGCAACAAACGTCTGTGCAGCGCGTGCTGCCCTAGCACCTACCGTGATGGTACCAAGTGCTCCAAGGGCGGTAAGTGGCACGGGCAGTTCGCGCGGGTCTTCCTCCCGATGGGCGAGTGGGAGACCAACAAGGGAGGCAACCTCCAACACAAGGTGACGAAGACGGAGAGCTACCGTGACTTCGCCATTCGCATCGAGGACGTACCATGAAATGGGCAATCTCCATATCCCTCATCGTGTGCGCGGTCTTGCTGTTCGTCGCAGCGGCCTCGCATTTCGCCATGAACCAGGCAACCCCAGGTGTTCTACTCGTGGTCGCCGGCGTCATCCTCCTCCTTGGAGGTGGTATTCAGTTCTGCATTCTTCTCCTGAGAGCTAGATGAAGATCCAACTCAACAAGAATGACCACGCTGGGCAGGTAGCAGATCGGCTGTCCCAGCTGCGCAAGCTGCATGAACGTCTCGCAGCGGTGAACAAGATGGTGGTGCGCACGTCTCACGGCCACCCTGAAGAAAGGAACAAGGCGGAGCAGCAACTTCTGGAGATCAGGAACTACCTGGCATCCCGCGCAGTCGTGAAGGTGCCGTTCGAGTTCAAGGTGAACGATGTGGTCCACACGGCGCACCCAGGAGCGGTTCTCGTGATCGTCTACGAGAACACGGACGTCCGCATCACGATCGACCGACGGGACAAGAGCGCATACGTCGGCGCGTCGTCGGCGTCACACCGTCTCATTCGCAATGACGCCTTGGAGTCAGCTTCGGTATTCCAAGGACACGTGGAGTGCGCGGAGAAGGTAGTCCGTGCGCTCAACACCTACGGCATCGTTGAAGTAGACGCCGAGACCGAAGGCCAGTTCCTGGAGTGTGATTTCGATAAGGTGATGTACCACATCACCGAGCGCGAAACCCGGGACACAAAGGTCCGCGAAGAACAACTCATCCTCTGGAGAATGATCGGTGAGATTCATCGTTCGGTTCCGGCGGTGCATTCCATCACCAGCACCAAGAAGGGCTGGTTCCAATCTCTCTTCGGAGGCAATTCATGATTTCTGGTCTCATTCTCATCATCATCGGCTACGGCCTCATCAAGCTGGCCGTCTACATCAGCAACTCGGTCAAGGATACGCCGCAGGAAACCAAGAAGGCGCTGCCCATCGCAGCCTCTTTCATCGGCGGCGTGGTGTTCTTCGGCGCGGGTGTGCTCCGCGTCATCGCGTGGCTGTGGTGACCTAGGCCTCCGCAGAACGTAAATAGGTAGTGCAACAACAAGGAATCATCATGGCACTCCGCATCATAGGCTTCATCCTCATCGTGCTTCTCGTCTGGTTCTTCGTGACCCAGGTGGTGATACCGCTGGCGAAGTCGCGCCCGTTCTTCCCCATCTTCCGCGGTGAAGCAAAGACCGTGAAAGAGCTGAGGGACGAAGTGGCTTCGCTTCAACAACAAGTGGACGTGCTGGAAGACGTCAACGAGTTGGAAGCGGCCAAGAAGAAGTTGGTCCGAGCGAAAGCTCGTCTCCAGGCTGGATCCCAGTCCCGCTAACCCGCAGTAACCCCTCTGTTCAAAAAGGAACGACAACAATCATGTCCAAGACCTCTCGCTGGATCGCTGGCGTCATCGCCGGTATCGCAGTCATCGTCACCATCTTCTCCGCAGGCCAACTGGTCGAAGACCTCGACTCGTCGGAGCTGATGGTCATCCAAGCACCCACCGGTGAACTGCGCGTGTACACGGAGCCGGGCTGGCACTGGCAAGGCTTCGGTACCGTTACCAAGTACAAGCGCCGTTCGGAGTTCAGCTTCGTGGACGCGACGTGCTTGCCCAAGGGTTCGTCGATCCGCCCGACCGGCGGCCTGGCGATCCGCTTCTACGACGGTGGCTCGGCAACGCTGTGCGGTACCATCTCGTGGATGATGCCGACCGACCCCAAGGCGATCATCGAGATTCACCGCGACTTCCGCTCCAACGAGGCCTTCGAGGTCCAGGCGATCCGCCGTTCGATGGAAGTGGCCGCAACGTTCTCCGGCCCGACGATGGGCAGCTTCGACTCGGCCGCTGGCAAGCGTAACGAGCTCCTGCAGATCCTGAACGACCAGACGCTGAACGGCGTGTACAGCACCGAGACCAAGACGCGTCGCATCACCGACCTGGCCGGTATCGAGAAGGACGTGTCGATCATCGAGATCCGCACCGACGAAGCTGGCGCCCCGATCCGTGCGCAGGCCTCCTACGTTGCCAAGTACAAGGTCACGATGCTGCCGATGACGATCTCGGGCTTCAAGTACGAAGACCGTGTCGAGACGCAGATCCAGGAGCAGCAGAAGGCTACCAATGATGCGATCATCGCAATCGCCAACGCCAAGAAGGCTGACCAGGACGCGCTGACTGCTGAAGCACGCGGCAAGGCCGAAGCGACGACCGCCGAATGGCAACAGAAGACGCTGTCCGCCAAGGACATCGCGATCGCCCAGTCCAAGGTGACGATGGCCGAAGCCTCGCTGAAGGAAGCCGAGCTGTACAAGAAGTCGGAAATCCTGCGCGGTGAAGGTGAAGCCGGTCGCAAGAAGCTGGTGATGGAAGCTGACGGTCAGCTGGACATCCGCCTGGCAGCGTGGAAGGAAGTGAACCTGGCCTACGCCGAAGCAATCCAGAACGCCCGCCCGGGTGCATGGGTGCCCACTGTCAACATGACGGGCGCCGGTGCAGCCGCAGGCAACGGCAACTCGGCTGACGCGCTGATCCAGATGCTGACCGCCAAGACCGCCAAGGACATGGGCGTCGACTTCTCGGCTCTGACCGACACGTCCAAGCAAGGCAAGGCCGGCGCTCGCTAAGAGCACTGCGCGTTGAGTACCAAGTAGTAAGAGGGGTCCGTTTCAACAGAGGCGGACCCCTCTTACCTTATGCAGGGAATGTTCACAAGGAACCATTATGAAGTTGAAGCGTATTGTGTCTTCGGTAGCGTTGGTAGCAGCAGGTGCGCTCCTTGCAGCGTGCGGTCAGGCGATCAGCAGTACGAGCCAAGCTGAGGAGCAGCCGCCAGTCGTCAAACTCCGGGCCCTGTACCAGGTAAACGGTATCTACGTCGGTGAGTTCAGCTTGACCGACGGCACGCCGTGCACCATCACGTTCTACCGCAACATCGTCAATTGCGGGTGGGATCGGTCAGGGTGGCGCAACTAAGGAAGACGCATGACCAAGATTGTGTTGCCGCCGCTACCACAGATAGAGACGGAGAAGGGTGTGTTCAAGCCCCAGCTCTGGTTCACCCTCAAGGAAGTGAAAGCGATTCAGAAGGAGACGGCAGAGGCCGTCGAACGCCAACTCAAGGAGCAGGACAATGGAAACCGCACCGCTTGACCGTGAGCACGTAGACCGCATCATCGAAGACCTGCGCAAGCGCATCGCCAACTCGGGCATCGGTATCACTGTTGGCCAGGACCACAACGGCGCCTGGGGCCGCGCAGGCACGACCAACATGACCCTGCGCTTCAGCCACAACAAGGACCTCGTGCAGGTCAGCTTCGAGCTGGTCCAGGTATCGTCCTCGCAAGAAGACGCCTTCCACGAAGCGCGGATGAACGAAGACAAATGAACACAGAGGCGTGGGTAAGGGCTGCACGCAACCTGCGGTCTGCGCTACAGTCGTTCTTCTTCATGGCGTCGTGCCCGTTAGGTCTCGGGTGGTACGACATACACTACCGAGGCGAGTACCTGGGGACATTCCGCGAGCGCGAAGTGTTCGACTTGCTGAAGAAGAACCAGGCGCTGCTGGTGGACGAGTTCGACAGGGTGGTAGGCATTGACCCGTGCTGGCAGTACAAGTTCTGCGGGCCTCGCAACGGACGGTGCCCATGAAGGACGACCAGGTAGCGAAGACCGTCAACAAGGTCACCAAGGTGGCACGAGAGTTTGCGAGTACCCAGCAGCTACGCGCACGCATAGCTGACGTCCTCGTGCCGGTTCTGAAACGGACATGCGATTACGACCGCGGTCGCATGGACGGGTACTCCACTAGCTGGAGCACCAGCTGCGGTAACGAAATGGAATGCTCGGTGCCTGAAGACGTAGGCTTTCAACGTGCACCTGACCCCAACGCACACGGCCGCCTGTACTGCACATGGTGCGGCGGACTAATCAACCTCATCAAACAGAAGAACTGACATGAACGCTGACAAGTACACCGCCCAGAAAGAAGAGATCGAACGCACCTGGTCGTGGATCGACGCCGTGTGGAACGCTGAAGAGCGCAACAAGGTCTTCGTGGTGACGGCATGAGCGCAGTAGCGGAAGTCGAGCCCACACTGGAAGAGCAGGTCAAGCAATGGCGTGCGCACGGTAAGGCGTTCGGGTATCCCGAGTGCTGCATCGACGACTTCGTGGAGTTCATCTCCGGCCCCATCCTGTCGTTCCGCAAGCCGCGCCTGCTCGACGGTACTGGCTTCGTGCCGTGCCGGGTGTGCAACACCACCAAGTCGGAAGAGGAGTTGGTCGCGGAGATCAACGCCAATCGAAGCCCCGACCAGAAACCGTTCCCGGAGGACTAATGACTACCCAAGACGACGTCGAGATCGAAGCCAAGCTCAACCGCATCTGCGCGAAGTGCGGTGAGTATTTCGCCCGCCACAAGGTCAGCAACAACTGCCCGGTGCGCGATGACCTACAGCCCCAGCGTTTCGTGGGCTACAAGGAAGACCAGTACTTCGAGGAGTGGGTAGAGTGACGTACCAACGCATGGAGAAGGTGCCGGTGTTGAAGACGCTGAACGTGGAGACCGCGCCCAGGCTGGTCTTCCGCATCGAGCACCCGGAGTCCGGCAAGGGCCCGTTCACACACGACGCAGGACGTGGGCGTTTCGCATCCGACGCTATGGTGTGGCTGCACGAGCCCCAGGAGTTCTACAAGAACCTGGGCTATGGAATGGGGTTCCACTACGCGTTCAAGTCCATCAGTGTGTTGTGGGGTGCGGTGACCAGTCTGGTCCTGCTTCGTGAGTGTGGCTTTCACATCCAGGTGTGGGAGTCGCAAGAGCACGTGGTGCTGCCTGACGGACAGGTGGCGTTCACGAAATCCAAAGCGCGCCTGGTCCGAGCGGACTTGGTGCATGAGTTCCCCTTCGAAGACTACTTCGAAGACGACGACAACTGAATAGGTGTGTACATGAAGAAGCTGATTGCAGTCCTCGCCCTGGCACTGATGAGCGCGTCTGCGCACGCGGTACGCTACGTCACTCACGACGACTTCGAGAAGTTGCCGCGAGACCAACGGGCCTTCTGCGCGAACAACAAGGCCGGTGGCAAGATCGTCCTGACGCTGATGAACTACGGCAAGGACCCGGCGAGCGGCAAGTTCGTGTTCTCGACCAACAACGTGAACAACGAGCCGAACGAAGGCCGCTGGGTGTTGGTGGGTGCCGAGACGGTCTACGTGTTCTGGGACAACGGCACCAAGAGCACGTTCAACTCCGGCGGCTTCGCGCCCTGCCAGCTCTAAGGACCCACGATGAGCAAGAAAGGAATCGAACCCGCTGACGCCCTGCGTACCTTGTACGAGGAGTTCCCCAAGAAGTTCAAGGCCGGCGAAGTGCTGGAGGGCGAGCTGGTGATCATCAAGCTGGAAGAGCCGGGTGACCCTGACGTCTACTGCGTGGTCCTAGTCCAGAAGCAACTGGCGAAGACGACGCGGGTGTACAGCGTAGGCATCGACGAGATGACCTCGTACAGCTCGAGCGAAGACCGCATCGACCTGCCCCACAATGCGCAGGTGGTGTGGCTCGCACAAACAGCGATGGCGGTTGGCCGCCTGCCTTCATAGGAGCGGAGACATGAAGTATTCTATCCTCGGCGTGCTGGTAAGCCTGGTGGCGGTCGTCGTGTCGATGATGTTCCCGGACACGACGTGGAAGATGGGTGCGCTGGCACTGTTGAGCGTGCTGGTGTCCCTGTCGTCGGAGCGCACGCAGACCGCACCCCTCAGCGAGGTGGTGTTGCTGATCCTGTTCGTGGTGGCCGCCATCGTCGACGTGGTAGTGAAGTAGAGCAAGGAGCGACCAATGGGTTTCAACTATGACGACACCGGGTGCGGGTTCTCGACTACCGTCAGCGGCGTGGGCAAGATCCGAGTAGACATACCTCAGCGGGAGCGACCCGACCGCGTGGTACTGGACATCGAAGGCATCGGTCCAGTGGACATATCGCTGGACAGCTTGTGCGACCTGAGCAACATGTTCACGCACCTGGTCCGCGAGGTCCTGCCCGGGTACAAACCGTAGTATCAGTTCGACCAGTTCGTGAAGAAGGCCCCTGTAGATCAACGTCTACAGGGGCCTTCGTCGTTTCTACTCTACTTCACGGGCTTGCGGACTACAGCAGGCCCAGCAGCTTCAGCGCGGCCACCATGGCCACCGCACCTGCGACGGCGGACCACGCCACCACGGTCCAGGGACGACGCAGCGCAGCCGCTTCGATCTGGGATTTCTTTGCCTCGTACTCGGACTTCAGTTTGGCTTCGAGTTCGTCGAGAGCCTTCTGGGCCTCGGGCGAGAGTTTGGACTTGTCCATTACGTGCTCCTTGTGTTGCGGCCGGATTGCGGCCTAGTGTTGGCGTCCGTGCAGGTGACGATGCCGTTTGTCGTGGCATGTCTTGCACAGAGCCATGAGGTTCGAGAGGATGTTGCGACCACCCCTCGATAGCGGTACGATGTGATGGACCTCCTTGGCCACGGACTTGCATCCAGGTGACTGGCACAAGCCACCGCAGCGACGGAGTGCCAGCTCACGGAGTTCATACCACGCTCCCTTCTGCTGGAATCCGTTCACGGTGTTGTAGGCACCCCAGTTCATGCGTCGGTAGTTACCGCTGTGAGCCCGCGATGCGGACTTCGCACGTGGAGCACCTCGAGCACCTCCTCTACTCATAGTCACTCCTCACGGCAGTCCTGGGCTTCGTCTTCGTCAGGAACGACGATAGGACGAGTCTTCGGCTGAATGAGCCGGTTCCACTCAGCAGTCACCTCTTCGACGATGGGATCAACCACGGCCTTGAGAGCCTCGACGTCTGCCTGGAACTGCTTATGGGCGGGTGTGTGAAACATCTGGTGCTCCTGTACCAGGTACCCCACGTCGAGTACCCAGGTGTCCAGCAGAAAAGGGTTAAGGTGCGGGGCCTCAAAGGGGATTAGGACCCCTTTCTCCGGCTCGTATTGCACGCTGAACTGGCGTCAGTTGGCGCTGTACAGGTCGTTCAGAACGTCCTTGGCGTGCTCCAAACGGGACTTGTCTTCGGAGCTCAGCGTGGATCCTGCACGGTTGATGTAGAAGTTCAGGCGTGACATTGCCTGCTGGAGGCCAGAGGACTCACGCTTCAACCCCTTGGCGATCGAGTCAGCGCTCTTCGTGAAGAACCCCTCAGGCGGATGCCATTTGGTCTTCACGTCTTCCGACCAGTCCTTGGCAGTCACCTGGTCTGAGTGGACTTCCGTTTCGTACATCGCTGGGTCGGCCACCGGCTCGTTAGGGACAGGTGCCGGACCCATGCCAGGAGCATCCGTTCCGTCTTGGAACTCCACAGGTGACGAGCCAGTACCCATGGGAGACGGAGAGACCGTAGCCTCTTCGGACTCCAGCTCATCTTGGAACTCGGGGTCCTCTTCGGACTCGAGGTCTTCAGCCTGTACGCCCAGCGCAGCGCAGAGACGGGTGTTGTAGGTGGCGAAGCCCTGACCGAGGCTGACTTGGGATGCGAACACCACGTCGTCACCATGGGTCACAACCTGCTCCAGCGGGTCATCCTCTTCAACAACACCCGGAGTGTTGTCCTCGTCTTGCTCCTCGTAGAGATCAGGAGCCCCGCCAGGACCAGGTTTCAGTTCAGCGTCTTCGGGATCGCTACCCTGTGGCACAAGCAGATCACCAGCAGTAAGCTGTTCACGCTGAGCCAGGAGTGCCAAATAGGCGGCTACGCGCTCTGCGGTTGCCTTGACCTCCGACGAGCCGGCCGTCATCTGCTGGTAGATGTAGTTGGTGAGCGCCCAGTTCTGCTCACCACCTTCGTCACCTGCCGCATCCTTGGCACGGTCCCACTTCTTCTCCAACTGCTGGACACTGCCTTTGCCTTCGCGGGCGTCTTTCTGAATCATTGAGTTGGGCATCAACTTCTCCTTTGACGTGGGAAGGACCCACCCGGAGGCAGGTCCTTCTTAGCTAAGGTCGCTCAGTGCTGGTTACGCCACCAAGACCATGGTGAAGGCCTCGGAGGTCACACCGTTGACGGTAGCCGTTACGCTGATGTTGCCTTCGGCAACTGTGACGTTGAAGTCGCCAGGTGTTCCGAGGGGTACCAGGGCGCCCTCCGGCTCGATCGCCCACGTAGCGGACGCCGTGGTGTCTGCCGACAGCGGGGCAGTGTCGTAGTGGGAGATGGCCATCAGAGAAATCGGCGTGCCCATCGTGGCCGTTTCAGGTCCGTTGACTTGAACCATCTGAGGGATACGGACCGGCGTCACGGTCATCGGATACGCCGGGGAGGTAACCTCTCCGAGGGATGCGCTGATGTTGAAGTCGCCTTCCTCCACGCCGGTAACAACACCACCGGCGGCTACCGTGGCCACGGTCTCGTCGTCGGAAGTCCACGTGACGAGGTTACTCACGTCAGCCTGGAGGGGCTCCTCGTTGTAGGTACCGGTGGCGTAGATGACCGACGTCTGACCCGATTCGACGTCGGTCGGTCCGGTAATGGCGATGGACTGGAGTTGACGCGTTGACGCCGCTTCGACGGTCACGGTGTAGTCAGGTGAGTTCACGCCCTCGAACGCAACACCGATGAGAGCGGAACCGGCAGCGACACCCGACACTGCACCATTGGCAACCGTGGCAACGGCTTCGTCATCGGACACCCAGGTGGCGCCAGAAATAGGCATTGTCAGCGGCTCGGCGCTGTACGTACCCATGGCGGTCAGCAGGATGGTCTGGCCGGCCACGACGGTATCGGGACCGGAGATGGCGATGCTCAGGAGCGTGCGCTCACCAGGTTCTGGCGTATTGCAATTGTGCCCAGGGAAGGTTTCAGGCAGACTGCAAGAGTAGGCCTGACCCATCAGCAGCGTCGACGGAAGCAACGGCCAGTGGAGCTGGCTGTACGTGAGGTACGCGTGTTGGTCAGACGGAGTCCACTGCGAGCCTGCAGGTGACATGGTGTAACCGGCGGCGGTCAGGGTGGCGCGTACTTCGTCGTAGTTGATCTGATTCATGATCGTCCTCTTCTAGGTGATCGGTAAGGGGTCCCCTCCGAGGAAGGGCTTAGTGGGTCGGTACTCAATAAAATTGAACACCTAGGGGTGGGCTACTTCAGTAAGTGGGCAATCCGCTTCAGCAGGATCTTCACGAGTTCCGGACGCCCATCCTTGATGGCCTGGTCGATGGAGTCGGCCACGTCTTGAATAGCCTTGTCCAGGTCCTTGTCGAGTTCCCGAAGGATGCGAGGCACCATGTCGATGTTGGACACGTCCCCTTGCATAGCCTTCTGCAGAACGTACTTCGAAGATGAGCTGAGTGCCAGCACCTTCGGCTGATTCGGTTGTGGTGTCCCTGAGACAGCAAGGACCCGGGCAGCGTATGTCATTGGTATTCCTTTGGTTGGGTGGTATCAGAAGCGGTCTCAGGGTCATCCCCTGAATGTTGTAGGTCCGGGTGGACGCGCAGACGCTGCGTCACCAGCTCGTCACGTTCGATCGGAGACAGCTTCCCGGTGAAGTCGAAGATCGTGTCTAGTGTGACCCTCGACACCAGCTTGGCGTTGCGAGCACCAGCAACGTCTTCCAGCGTCTCCAGGTCGTACCACGCGTCCTGCGACCAGATGCGAACGCAGGCTCGGCGTTGCTCCCACAGGTAGATGGGCATAGCGCGGATGGCTACGAGGTCGACCCAGACGCCCAAGAGGTCATCGAGGATGCGCTGCAACACCTTGAACCGGGTGCGCACCTCCTCGTCACCGTAGAACGCATGGCCCTTCATGAACGCGGTCACGATTTGTCGCTCGGTGTAGAAGAGGCCACACGAGGGGCACTCCATCACCGCTCGAACCCTGGGGTCAACCAGGGGCTTGTACACGACGTCGAGCGCAATGCTGTAGATCTCGGCGTCCACCTGGGCACCGCGAGCAAGTGCGTCCTTGTAGAACGCAAGTGCCATAGTGGGTAGCTCCTCGATCTTCTGTCGGTGTGGCATCCTGTCCGGAGGTGCCTGATTGAGGTGCGCGTGAACCATTACTTCTCCTCGTGGTCGACGTTAGTTCTTACTACTCGCCGGTGTCGAATCCAAACGGTGCTGCATAGGGCTCCCAGTACGTGCCGAGGCCCTTATGGTAACGCTGTAGTTCGGGGTTCGTATCCACCGGCCCTTCTGGAGCGAACAGATACTGGTAGCGAACCGCCACCTTCTGCAGGTCTGGTTGCGGAACCTTGGCGATCTCCTGATAGATCTCGGACCGTAGCTTGACCGCACGATCCTCCCACACCTTCGTAGCGCTCTTCTTGCCAGCAGTCTTCATCAGGTACATCTCGGTCTCGGCAACGTCCAGCTGGTGTACCAAGTCGTCGATGTGGCGGACCGCCAGGGGCTTGTCCTTCTTCAGGTTGTAGGCCCAGCCGCTGTTGGTAGCACGGTCCCACTCCGCCCACACCTTACCCTGGAATACGATCTGCGTGCCCTTGGAGCAGGTCTCCCAACTGGCTTGCCCGTCGAGGTAGGCTTCGTCCAGCGAGTCCTCTGCGAAGGTGCTCCAGAAGTTGACATCGCGGAACGTCACCTTCGGATACGGCATGTCCTCCCCAGCCGATGCGGAGAGGATACGTGATGCCGCTTCGCCAGATGCCTCAGTGGATGGGGCGTCCTGTGGTTCCTGCTCCATCTGGGCTACCAGCTTGATCGCTTCCTGGAGCTGCTCATCGGTGAGCTCAGCATCGCCAATGGCGTCGATGAGTTGGTCGAGCAGTGCATCGAGATCTGCATCGTCCTCTTGGTCACCCAGGGCATCAACGCGCGGTGTATCGAGAGCCGGACCTGGATCGAATTCAGTGGCAGCCCCCACCTTCTTCTTCGCAAACTTCAGGAAGTCACGGCCCACCAGGTAGGCAATGGCTCCGATGGCAACCGGTGCGCCAGCACCCAGGAGTGACAAGGCGAGGGCGGTACCCACTGCCTTGCCTACGGACTTGGTGCTCTTGACCGAACCCGATTTGAGGCCCTTGAGGATCCCCTTCAGAGACGGCCACGATGCACCGCCTTTGATCTTGTCCTTGATCTTCGGCTTCAGCTTCTTGGCTGTGTTCTTGGCGTCGGTGCGAGACTGGGATCCTGCGGAGGCTCCACCACCTGTGAACCACGCCTTCGCCGCATCGCCGATCGTGTTGAGCTCGTCGGCCACGGCATTGCCTAGGCGTTCTACGATGCCGCGTTTCTCCAGGCGCTCACCCGGGTGGATCAGCCCCCAGTTCTGGGTCATCAGGCTATGCGCTTCGTCACCTGCCTTGTCCAGCTCCTTGCCAAGTTGGTCCTTCTTGCGAGGGTCCTTCTCAGCGTGGTACTGGGGCTCCAGTTTGTCGATGTGATCCTGGAGCTGCTTCAGGTGCTTCCGCAGCTTCTTGCCTTCTGGTGTGATAGGCGTAGGTTCGCCAGTCTTCACCGTCTTGTATTGCTTCCAGTCGATCTGGTCGGATGTGCGGAGCCCCTCACCGTCGTCGGAGTCCTGGTCCTCCTTAGGGGCCTTAGCCTTCTTCGGCTTCTGCTTTGGCTTCTGCGCCTTGGGGTCCTGCGGTTCCTGGGGTTGCTCGTCACCACCCATCTGTCCCGCGTACTTCGAGTCCGGGTGCTCCTTGAGGTAGTCGCGCTTGCCATCCTTGGATAGCTCGGACCACCAATCGGCGAGAACCGGTGTGGTCCCCACCGATGAGAGCGACGAAAGTACCCGCTCTGCTGTGGTTGTCATGCTCCCTCCTAGGGGTTCTTGGAGTTCTTACTTGATGACCAGCGTAACCAGCTGGGATTTCACGTGCTCACGGAAGCGAGCGATGGCGTCGCGACTCATGGTCAGCGCAGGCTGGCCGGTCAGGGTACCGCGTCCCATACCGAGGAGTATGCAGCCCTCGATGTCCGACTTCAGGCCCTTCTCGATGTCGCCACCGTAGTTCCCTGCGTGGATGAGGATGGCACTACGGCCCGGTACGTTGTGGACTCCGTAGACGTCGCCGAACTTGGGGCTGCGCACGGGGCTCGATGTGTAGGTGCCGGCGGGGATGCACGACAACTTGGTGCGGTTGTCCTTCCACGGGAGCTCCAGCGTATGGCACTCCCACGTGATGGACCCACCCGAAGTGGGGATCACAAGCACGAGCTTGCCGAACGTGCCTGCGTCGGTTGAGGGCTCTCGGGTGATCGTGGCAGTGATCTCCGAGGTCCCGGTGAGCGGTATATCTGGTACGGTAGTCATGATCCTTCCTTACTACTTGAGATGTTGGAGCAGGTCCCGTCGCACACTACCCGCTCCCGGGGCGGTGTCGTCGTATTCGAACTTAACGACCGTGGCCTTCGGGGCCAGCACTTCGTGGATGTAGCTAGGGTTGTTGTATCTGCTTGCAGACCCCAGGCCTAGAACCTCACACGCGCTGGTGGACACGGGCTTATCAGTGAAGTACCCGCGCACACATAGCTCGATGGCTTCAAGTTCTTTGCCCTTAGGCTTCCGCTTAATCTGACCAGCCTTGTAGATGCCTACGCGTCCTAGGTAGTCAGAGAGTGCATGAATCCAGCTTGAGTGCCCTTGAGCATACTTGCCCGCAGGTGTCATGCGGTAGATGAGGTTGCCGAAGTTCTCTGCCACTGTAGGGTCCGGAGTGAGGAACACGCACTTCAGGCGGGACACCCCGATGCCCAGCTGTTCACGGGCCCACTCGAAGACGCCCTCTACAGGACCCATGCGCTGGTGACTAGGCTTGGCCACTATGGTCTTGCCTACAGGCATCTCCGTCTTCGTGCCGTGGAAAAGAGGTGGGAGTCCTGCCACCACAGAGTGTGTAGCAAGAACACGTTCTGCGTAGGACATGGTGTCTCCTACAGAGCTTCGAGTTTGCGGATCACCGCTTTGACCAGGGTACCGCTGTCATGCGATACCTTCATGGTCAGGCCCTCGGTGGCCATCAGCTTTGCGGTGGTAGGGCCCAGGTCGAACTCCTGGAGCACCAGGGTCATCGAGGTGTCGGTCTCTTCCTCCATCTTGGGCTTCCGCACTACCGAGAAGGCCTTCATGATCTTGGCCTTCCATGGCGCGGCGGCCACCACAGGAGAGGAGGCCTCGACAATGCGTTGAGCGTAGGACATGGTTACTCCTTGTTGGAGTTGAAGAAGACGGACCACGTCTTGCCCTTGCACGACAATGCGAAGTAGCGAGTTCCGGGGAACGCCTTCTTGATGTCGCGCTCCAACGCCTTCACATCGTTGAATTCGATGTGGTCGTCAAGGACCTTGAAGGTTGCGATATATGCGTTCTTCACGTCTGGGTCTTTGGTAAGCGACACCAGTTTGCTGTTGGGGCCGAGGAACAGGTTCACTTTGGGTGCAGCTTCAACGCCTGATGATGCGACGATACGGTCAGCGAATGACATGGTCTTTCCTTGGGTTGTGGTAGAGGACGAGGAGGCGGTAACGCCCATGGTACGGTACTTCATGCCGAGGACGTGGCCCTCGAGCCATTCGCGGTGTTCGTAGGAGTCGGGGCGGTAGCGGCAACTGTCGATGTCGTGTCCTGCCATTGCTGCGGCCTTGCCCTCCCGGAACATCCGGGTGATGTCACCGATCGAAGCGGTCACCGTGGAGGCCTCGACGCAACCACCGAACTGGTCACGGGTGTCTTTCGACTCCAGTTGCTCGGTGATGCGGTCGCTCACTTCAGGTGCGCACTTCACCACGAGCTCCAGTATGCCGTCTTCGTCATTGCGTGAGACGGTCTGCACACCCGGCACCGAGAACAGCTTCAGGTGCCGCTTCATGAAACGGGTCTCTCCAGAGAACAGGTAGTTGCGTGATGCCATGATCTTTCCTTCAGGTACGGTTACAGGGCGTCCATCGCGGCGTCTTCGGCAAGAGTCTTGAACTTCTTGCCGATGGCACCGGTGTCCTTCAGCCACTTGGGCGAACGGAAGTAGGCAGCAGCGCCGGAGCCGAATGCCTCGTCAGGGAACAGGGCGTTGAACTCCACGAAGGTGTCGTACTTCTTGAAGAGCTTGCGTTCGATGATGTCCCACGCACGCTTGATGGCGCGTTCGGTCGTGCCAGGTGCGAGGTTCTTGACTTCGCCGGTGCGGATCGCATCGCGGATGACGTCCTCGACCAAGGTGTTCAGGAGGACGCGCACCTTGGGGAAGCGGAAGGAGATGTCCTGCCAGGTGTGACCAGCTTGGACTTCGGTTTGTGCGAGAACGCGTTGGGCGTAGGACATGGTGATTCCTTGTTATTGATCGTTGGGTTGGTAGTTCAATCAAACTGATGGACAACGGTGTGCTTGGTGCTCGGGCTGGTCTGGCAGATCACTTCCTTCTGCCATGCGTAATCCAGTACCTCCTGGAAGTCCTCGATCCGGTTGTCGCGGAGTTCGAGCCCCTTCAGGTAGGTCCCGATCTTCGCCGCCCACAGGTACGAGCTGAGCTGGCGGAAGTTCTGCATCTTGTACACCGTGGCCTCTTCGGCACCGATCGAGTCGGCCAGGTCTTCCCAGTCCTTGGGGTTGTCCAGGGCGGTGAACGATGCGACTCGCTTCGGTGATGCCTTGCCTGAGGTGGATATCCAGTAGAGCTGGGTGCGCACCGGGACGTAGGGCACCACCTTCACCAGCGGTGCCAGGATCTTCTGTGCGAACTGAGGCGTGATGAACTGCGGTGCCATGTTCGCACTCTGGCTGGTGTAGACGGTGAGCCACTCCACGGCAGACAAGACCTTCTCGTGGCCTCCGTCTGCTGCGAGGATGCGTTGGGCGAAGCCTTGAACTTCGGTGGACATGGGGTACTCCTAGATGACTTGCGCGTAGACCGGTCCGATGATGGAGCCCTGGTAGCGAGTCCACGATGTAGCCGGGGAGATCGCGATGCCCACGGAGCCCATCGCACCGAACGCCAGCTTGCCTGGGTCCTGCGAACCATCACCGTTCTGCTGGCCCTTCGTGATCAGCTGACGCTTGATGTTCGGGAGCTCGTTGTCGAGGCGGGACTGGATCTTGGAGGCCATCGTATCGAGGTAGCCGGTCTTGTCTACGCTCAATGAAATTGCCTGCCCCTGGAAGTCAAACGCCTTCTCACCCTCTGCCAGGTACTGGGATTCGATGGCGTAGAGCTCCGCGTACAAGAGCCAGAACTCCCGCAGGGGTCCAGTGGGGTTCACGAACGTCACGTAGGAGAACTGGCCATACGCCACGTTGAACGCATCGGCTGCACGCCGCAACCACGTGAGGATCGTGGCCGCAGGGAACAGGAGGTCAGGGGCACCGTACAGGGTGGTCCGCGCCTTGTTGATCTTCGCCTTCACGTCTGCAATGGCGAGGGACAGCGCAGGGGTGATCACCCAGAAGTCCGCCCGCTCCGAGTACACCATCGAAGGCAGGTTGGAGTTCCAGTACTTCCAGACCAAGGTCCAGGGCTTGATGTACCGCATCGTCATCGCCGATGTGTCGATCACCGCAGCGTAGTACCAGCCACTCGACACCCGTTGCGGGCCCTGCTGGGGCGACGTACCAGGCGTCATGATCACCGACTCCGCCACCTTGACGTCGTCTGCGTAGAGCTCCAGCACCATGTTGTCGTAGAGCTTGTCGGTGACGATGCTCACGTTCGCAGGTGTGCCCTTGATCTCCACCGAGGGCTCAGCACCCAGAGGCACCGTTGCCAGCCCCGTCACCGTCAGCCCCTCGAAGCTGTAGAACTTCTGGAGGTTCGGGAGTGTCAGGGTCCAGCGGATCTGGTAGTGCTGGCCTTCCAACGTCGGCGGTACATCGGAGGGCACGTTGATGATCGCACGCCCCAGCGCGGTGTTCGAGAAGCCCGTGCTCTGCACCTTGTACTCGAAGATGTTGCCCTGGGCGTACACCGTACCGTCCGTGGTGATCAGCTCCCACGTCATCGATCCACCAGCAGGGTCCACACCAGGCTCGAAGGCGAACACGCCTACACCGATCGCGGACTTGCCTGCATCGAGGCTACCCACGAGGTCCTGGAACGCATCGGGGTTCTGCGTGGTGTAGGGCACCGCTTCTTGCTGAGCACTCAACACCTGCGTCACCAGGAGTGCAGTGCGAGCTCCAGCGTTGGTCGTGATCGTCAGGGTCACCGCGTAGGTGATACCGTCCTGGCCACCACCGAGGTCTACGTCTTGCACGCCACCGGTGATCGCTCCCGGGGCCACCGTCAGGGGCGGGTTCGTTTGGGGCACCACCGATGCGTACTGCACACCGGTGACAGTCTCGCCTTGGGGTACCGCAGAGTTCAGGTTGACCTGCACCGTCTGCGACGCCCCGGCGTTCTTCGTGTAGATGAATGTCTTGGCCATCGTGGCCTCCTTAGGTCTTCGAGTAGTGGGCCCGCAGGAACTTCAGCGAGTCTCGCAGGGCTTCCACTTCGGCTCCAGCGAACACCGATCGGGTCCGGGCGTTGGTAATGCCAGGGGCTTCGACTCCCACCTGCGAAGGCATCTCCTCACCGATGGGCAGTTCGTCCGAGTTGTCACCGCGAGGACCGTCTTCAGCTCTGAAGAGACGATCACGTTCGATCGCAAAGCCTGGCTCCAGGGCAGGGCGGATGCTCTCCTCGGTGAGTCCGGGTCCTACGCCGTCGAGGCTAGGAGTGGTAGGCTGACCGTTGAAGAACTGGTCCCCTTGGGAGAGGATTCGATCAGCAGCGCCAGCACCTTCCACTTCTTCAGGCTCTTCGGTTTCGTCGGAGCCTCCAGCATCGCCAGGGGCATCGTCCGTCTCACCGTCGATGGACTCATCGTCCTCGCCTTCACCATCATCGGGGTCGTCTTCGGCTTCTTCCTCAGCTTCCTCGTCACCCTCTTCAGCTTCTGCAGGGCTCTCGTTGTCTGCTTCGCCAGGGGCTTCGTCCGAATCGGCTTCGCCACCAGCACCGGGAGGGCCTGCGTTTCCGGAGTCACTACCGTCTCCATCACCGTCCTCGCCCTCTTCAGGCTTCTCGCCTTTGATGTACCAGGAGCCGCCGATGCGCACCACATCGTAGGTGGTGTCACCGAAGGAGAACGTAGCGGTGCCCAGCATCGAGTTCAGTTCGTCCAGGTCTTCTGCATTCAGCGCAGGCTTACCCGTCACGTCAGTGGTCTTCGTCGAGTACTCCTGGACTTGCAGGCGGTCTTGAGGGGTTCCGCCGTCTGCAGGAACGTCAGGCCCAGTGGACACATCGTTCTGCGTGTGGGGCTCTCCAGAATCCACGTCGTCTTCAGAGTCGACGGGTTCATCGTGTTCGCCACCAGCATCAGGGTCATCGATATCGTAGGGATCCGTGAACTCCGGATCGACCAACGAGTCTTCTACCACAGGTGCATCGGAAGGATCGGGGATCACGCCGAGGGGATCATCGTGGGGCACCGGTACCGCTTCAAGCACGTCTGAAGCCGCTTCTACGTCAGTGGAGACGCCCATCGAAGAGAGGATTCGACGAGCGACCAAGGTATTCTGTTTCATAGGTATTCTCTTCTAGGGCTGGGGAACTCAAAGGCACGCTAGGGCCGGAACTCTAGGTGGTTCGGGGACTCTAGGTAGGGTGGTCACCGAAGTGGCTTCACCTCGAACCCCAGGGAACCTGCAGATGTGGGTTAAGTGGTAGGGGTTCAAAAGGGGTTGGAAATACCGCTGCCAACACCTATAGAAAGCGATGTTAGGACATCAAGAGGACCCCTGATCTATCACTGGTGGGCAAGAGGCCTTTGTTATGGGGTCCTAACGTCTAAGCATGGAGCGTCACACGGTCGAGGAATCCACGCACGTCCACCAGGAACTCAAGAACAGCGCCTGTCTCGAGAACAGCATGGTGTACCGTATCGCGACCCTTCCGCACCACCTGACCAGGCTTGTACGCACGCATCCGCATGTGTGCCATACCCAGCGCAGCCACAAACGCCAGGAACTGCACATCGGTGGAGAACGTGATCGTACCGTCATCCGGGTTGATCAACGCACGGCCACGAGTGAACTTGAGAACCACCTTTTCCAGGATGGACCAGGCTCGCGCATTGGCACGCATGACCTTCTGTTGTCGTTCTGCCTGTGGATCGACTTCACTATCGTCAGCAGATACGTTCTTACCACCAGGCCGATTTCCAGGGCGTGCCAGGGTCACGTATGCCCCAGACGTCACGTAAGGGGTAGCCGTTGCCGACGCATACGCACGTTCAGCACCGGTAGAGGCAGAGGCACCAATGCCAGAACCAGGAGCAGACAACGAATCGAATAGCACGTTCTTCTCTTTGGATGAGAGGCCAGTGATATCCGATGCAGAGGACGCATCTGCATCTTCGTGCGCACCCGTAGCAGCTCCCTCGGATTCTTCGGATTCCTCTGCAGACACCTCTTCATCACCAGTGTCGTAGGTGTATGGATCCTCTTCGGCAGTGCCATCCACACCGAGTTCTGTCTGCCATGACGTACCATCAGGATCCAGCAGGAGCTGCGTATCGTCACCTTCTTCGGCAGCTTCCAAAGCGGCATCCACCTCGTCATCTGCAGCATCTTCGGAGGCATCTACTGCTTCTGATGCGTTACGCTTGTTCGCATATGGATCACGGAGAATACCAGCTTCGGTTGTAGCGTCTACGCCTAGTGGTGTACGCATCCCCTCTCCATTAGCAGGAGTCATGTTCGGCACAATGTATGCAGTACCGTCATTGGCTATGTCCGATTCCTCTACTCCAGCGTCTACCCCTGCTTCTTCTGCGGGCGCGGGGTCCACGGAAAATGAGGGGCCGGAATCAGATGGATTTTCCGCCTCTGTGTCACCATCGGAATCACCCAGGAGAAGCATGTCTTCCTCAGATGGATCTGCCAGGGGATCGTCCTGCATATCCGGGTAGTCCATCCCGGTAGGGGCATCAGGGTCATCCGCGGGGTCCACGGAATCGGGGTCACCTGATGCATGTTGGTTGAGCGACGGCGTGCCGGTGGTAGTGCTTCCGGGACTGCCGAGATTGTTGTCTGCACGACTCGCATCGTACAGTTCGTTGAGCTCTTGCTCGTCGTCTTCTGGGGTATCATCCATGGGGTACACCGTTTGGTTACCTTCCGGGGCCAGGAGTTGGTTGCTCAGATCTGCCAGGAGCAGTGCCGCAGCGATCGTCAGGGGTTTCGCTTCTACGGGACCACTGAAGTTGGTGGCCTCGCCAGGTACGGATACGAAGAAGCTGTCCACGCGTTGGAGCGGGCGAGCGTAGTAGGGTCCTTCCTGTTCTTCAACGATCACCGCAACGTCGTACAGGACTTTGCTGGCGTCGAATCCGATCCCTACTACCTCTCCTGGGATTTGGGGCCCGTCGGAGGAGAATTGGAGAACACACGGATCACCAATGGCAAGCCGTGCGGGATATGAGGTACTCGATGTGGTCTGGGAGGTACCGATGGTCATTGTTTCAGTCCCGATTGATTCTGCGGGGTCCGATTCTGCATCGGAGTTCGGGGCCTCAGGGTCACCAGTACCAGGTAGTCGCGGCAGCGTCTGCGGGCGCTCTTGCGGAACGTAAGGACTAGGCATGAGGTTGTTCTGCTGCGTCTTGTCCGGGTACTGGTATCCTGGAAGTGCGGGGCACTCGTTGTCTGACTGGTCCTGCCTCGGGATATCAGCGAGGACCTGAGAGACACGAGATTGCGGGTTTGATGTGGTCATGGCTGCCCGAGTATGCGTTGGGCGGCGGAGCTCACCTTACCCTCTTTCTTGAGTTTGTTGGCGACGTCTTCGCCTTCTTGCTGGTGTTCGAGGTCGCGGAGTGCCTGCTCCAACTCGGTTTGGTATTCCTTGTCGCCGGTACGCTTGGCGTCTTGGATCTGCTGGCGGATGATCTTGATTCGCTTGTCGAGCGTGCCCATGACTTACTCCCGAGGTTGGCTGAAGATGCGGCCGATCTTGCGGACTTGGGTGTCGTTGAGGTTGAAGCGTTCGCGCAGGAACTCCAGGTCGTAGGCGTTGAGGTCAGCTCCTTGGCCCACCGAGGTCACGATGAAGTCGATGTAGTACTGGCCTGCGGCTTTGCCGGGCTTCATACGGATCTTCGTACCGCGGCTCTTGCGGATCACCTCTTTGACTTCCGAGAACAGCTTCAGTGCCATCTGGCCGACGCTCTTCTGATCGACGCCAGCGACCTTGCGGAAGGTGAAGCGCAGAGTGTGCGTTTCCGGATCGATGCCGACCTTCTGGATGTAGTCGCGGAAGCTGAACTTGTCCTTCGTCAGCTCGTTGGGGTCCATCTTCAGTTGGAGCGACAGCGGGATCACGCCCAGGCTGGAGCTGAAGTTCTCGACTTCCAGCATGTCAGCCAGCGTCTTGACCGCATCGCCCACCGAGTCCACATCGTGGCCGTCGGAGCGTTTGATCAGCTTCGCCGGCAGGTCGAACTCGTGGTCCAGGTAGATCTTGACCGAAGCTTCTTCGCCTTCCTTGAAGTTGCCTTGCACCCACTGGATGGCGATGTACAGCGCAGGGGCTGCTTCGCCGTCTTCGTTCAGTGCGTTGATCAGCATGATGTAGGACGTGAAGACCAGCGAACCTGCATCGCTGACGTTGACGTAGAGGAACGTCTTCGAGTCTTCGAAGTGGACGTGTTCTTCCACTTCCTTCGTGATCGCATCCACGTAGTCCTGGAACGACTTCGGGACGTGAGCGTGTGCCACTTCGTTCAGGAAGCCCAGAACTTCCGAGAGCTGGCGTTGGATCTCGCCCTTCAGCTTGGTGATCCCTGCCTTGGCACGCTCCAGGTCACGAGCATCCGGGAATTGCATGTCCAGCTGGGCTTCGACCGACTCCAGGGTTTGGTACTTCTGGTACAGGTCTTGGGCCAAACCGTATTGGTTCTTCAGCTTGCCGATCTGGGGAACCACGACGCGGTCGAGGTTCTTGTCGATCGTCTTCTTCAGCGCGGCCTTGCGCTTCCGTTGGTCGGCGGCGGAGGGAGGAGCAATGATGAACTCCTCGAACTGCGCTGCCTGGATCTTCATGGAGGATGCCACCCACTCCTGCGGGCGCGTGAGGAAGGACAGAACCTTCTGTTGTTTGCGGACCAGCTGGCCGAGGTCTCGAACCTCGTCAGCCATTTCCGACACGAACTTGTCCACGTCAGAGACGTAACGGAACTTCGGGAGATCTTGCGCCATCTTTGCGCTCCAGTTGTTTTGGTCTTTAGGCAGGGCCTCTGCGGAAGGGCCCAACGGTGTAAAATTGTCCTAGGTCCTGCGGGGGCCAGTGACGTTGTCTTGCACGAGGTTCGTCGACTCCAGCTTCGTTGGAACGCGACCACGGCGTGGGAGCAGGTTCAACATCTCCTGCGGTTGGAGCACCCGGACTTGCACCTCCCAGCCCAGCGCACGGGATGCACGCGTCTGCCAGGGGTTGCTGTTCTGGACGATCATCGCCTTGCCGTACACCGTATCGGTGATCACGTCCATCGGGTTCACCGACGGTACGATGGGGCTGAGGATGATGGTGAAGGGCTCCGTCAGTTCCAGCAGAGCGAGATCGCTACCGCTCTGGAGTTTCGGGAACTCGAAGTAGGCGCTGTCGTTGTTGAGGTTGAACTGGAGCTCCAGGTGAGTCCACTTCGTGCCATCGGTCACCGTGATGTCCAGCAGGACAGGCTGTCCGTTGCAGAACTTCAGCAGGTCGTGGGGCCGGCGAATGGGCTCGCCGTTGATCTGCATGGTGTAGGGCACCTGCTCGTTGATGTTCCACAGGAGTGCGCAGTCAACGGAGATCGCGCCACGGGGCAGCACCACTACCTTGGTGAACCCCACGCCTTGCGCAGCCCAGGGCACATTCTGGAACAACACCTCGGAGTCGGTCTTCAGCTGCTGTTCGGGAACGGAGATGACGATGCGCTGGCCGTAGAGCGGGCTGAACCCACCGACGAAACCAGTACCGAAGCAGACAGGGCACCCAGTGTCGCCCCAGGAGAGAGGACCCATGTCCACCTGTCCGATCAGCTCGTCGAAGTCCACGGCACGGACAGGACCGTTGTCTCCGAAGTCGTCACCGTCCTCAGGGTTGATGATCCGCTCCATCGGATAGTCGCCGCCCTTGGTGGCCACATCGAACACGCCTTGGTGCTTGTTCACAGGGGCCATCGGTGACGTGATGTTGAAGACGTCGCCACCATCAGGTGCACCCGGACCGTCGAACTCTGCCGTCGGTGGGGCGTACTGGTTGTACTCAGGGTTGTAAGGGCGGACGCCTCCGATCGGAGGATTCGACCAAGCCTGCTTTCCGTAGCGGCTGGTGCCGAAGTTGTGTCCGGTGAGCAATCCGTTGATGACGCCTTCACTCGCCTTCCCGTCCTTGTCGAGGATGGTGTTGACGTTGCGGCGTTCAGCTTGGCAGGTGCAGCGGAAGCCGGCACTGGCACGAGCGTAGTGGACGGCTTGGAATCCCTGCACGCGGAATGCGGCGTGGTATTTTTGCTGCTGGACGTCAGTGAGTCCGTTGATGGCTTGGGTAGCGACATCAGCGTTCCGCACGTTGGGTGGCAGCACACGATTGTTCGTGCGATCGACCAAAGGCATTGTGGCCTCCAATGGAGGGGTTGTGTTGGCCATAAAATTGATCGTGCACCGTGCTCAGCGTGGTCTAACCTGCAATTTTATAGGACCCCGTCGAATACATAAGGAACGAGTCATGTACGAGCATGACCTACCAAAGTTCCGCGCAAGGCCGTACCAGAAAGTGATGCTCACCTTCGATCCCGGATCGGTGAACATGGGCATCGCTGCTACCATGCTCGACCTCAAGACGAGGAAGGCACGGGTGTTGGCCAACGCGGTCATGGAAAATCCTATCAAAGGATTGGTGCACGACATTCAAGGCACACGTCGCCGCTTCATCGAAGAGGTTGACCAGTGGATCGAGTGCTTCTCACCACATGGGATCGTCATGGAACGATTCCAGAGTCGTGGCCTCAGAGGCAACACGGCCGAAGAGGTAAGCATCATGATCGGGATCATGCTGGAGCGGTATGGCTCGCGGCTCCCGTTCAAGATCATCACCGCCGCTACCTGGAAGAACGACTTCCACCGCAAGTGGAATGACGGCAAGGTAAGCGGAGAGGTGGACCTCAAGGAACTCTACAAGGAAGTGTGCGTCCCGCCTCACCAGTTGGACGCCACGTTGATTGGCCTCTATGGCCTAAAGATCGGCACCCGGGTTGATTTCGATTACGACCTAGGGCGTCTCATGGGTGCGGTTGAACACGCGTCCTTGTGCAGGCTGATCAATCGAGTAAGAAGGAGAAAGTGATGGCACAGTATTTCCCCAAGTCGTGGGTCGGCGCGAAGACCGGCGGCTCACTGTTCAAGACCGAAGGCACGGACTACGGCGGCACCGGTACCAAGGTGACTGCCAAAGGCACGCAGGTGAAGGCTCGCATCGACATGGGCGAAGGCACCGTCGGCGCGGGTCTCTGCCCCGAGTGCCGAGGTCAGCTCTCCGGTCCCGTGATGGCCAACGGCCACAAGGCACTGTGGTGCTCGAATGACCGCATTGCTCTGCCGTACAAAGACGGAGAGTAACCATGGCTACACGAAGCGCCTCGAAGACGAAGGTGCGTGAGCATCCCTTCCTGAAGAAGTCACTGAAGCCGAACGATATCCTGAAGGAGCGCAAGGCGAAGGCATTCGAGATCGTGTCCAGCGAGGACAAGCGCCTCTTGGAGAAGCAAGCCAACGAGACGATGTCGAAACGGGAAGCACGCATCCGTGAAGCCCTGAAGAAGAAGGGGTCGTCCTCTCGCTCGGAGAAGTCTTTCGACGAGATGGAAGATGTAGACCCTGACGATCTCTTTCTGGATCCTGACCGCGACTACTCCCCTCCGGAGGATCCTGCGGTCAAGCCCAAGAAGAAAAAGAAGAAGTCGAAGACCAAGGATCTGGTGACACGTCGAGAGCTCGAGCATCATGACCTCGAAGACGTACCGGACTCCGAGGAGGACGTGGAACTGATCCAGGCAGGTCTGGACCGTCCACCGAAGAAGGCCAAGGTGAAGAAGCGGGGGCGTCCCAGCGCCGCCGAAGTTGCCGAAGCACGCGATGACTGGGCTCCGGCTCCACCGAAGAAGGTGAAGAAATCCAAGCGTGACATCGGCACCGATCTCGTGATCGTCAGTCCGGGAGACCAGCTGACTGCTGGTGCCCTGCTCAAGAGTGGCAAGAACATGCTCGGGCGGGACCTCGACATGATTCATGAGTTGATCGAAGTCGGAGACCACGACACGGCCTCGACGATGATCTACAAACGGATGCTCCAGGCTTTGCTGGAGACTGCGCGCAGCGTAGGAGACGTGATCTCCAGCAGCGGCGGTACTCGTGGTGTTCAGTCCATGAACATGATCACGAGCTCGATCCGTGATGTGATGACGGACATTCAACAAGCCCAAGACCGTGGCAACATGGGCGTGGCGTTGGTTGAGAAGGTCATCATGCCCGCGTTCCTGGACATCGGCATGATGCTTCTCCGCGAGAACGAGAAGCTAAAGCAGAAGCTCCGTCGAGACCTGTCTCCGGAGTTGATGGCCCGATACGAATCCATCCTCGAGGAGTATGACTCGAAGGTGGGCGAATTCGTCCAGGCACAATTCAAGGACGTGCGGGAAGAGACCCGACGCTTCCTGCAGCGATAGAGGCAGACAATGCTGACACGAAACAAAATCATCGGCGTGCAAGGCGGCCAGCTTCAAGTCGCCAAACGCCCCACCGGTGCTCCTGCGGTTCACGCAGCTCGCCGGCTCCAAGGTACGGAACTCCAGGCCAACGGTGCGCTCTCGATGGGCGCAGCGGGTGTGCCGGTCAACGCAGTAGGTGCGTGGGCCTCCGAGTACCAGTACATGATGACGGGTCTGATTCCTGCGGACCCGATGATCAACGACAGCTCCAACCTGGCGCTGTTCTACCGGGACATGTACCTGCTCGACGCCACCGCAGGCTCGGCAGTGGACATCCAATCGTCCTTCCCCTTCTCGGACTTCGAGTTGCGCGGCATGGACGAGCACGAACTGAAGCCCTTCCGCGAGGCAGTCGAACGCCTGAACATCCGTCGCATGATGCCGGAGATCAGCGTGGCGTACCTCGTGGACGGTTTCTTCTGCGGCTCGCTGGTGTTTGATCCTCGCGAGAAGCAGTTCATCGACACGATGATCCACGATGCTCTCCAGTGCAGCGTGCACCACACGCAGTTCTACAACCTGGACCCGGAGATCACGGTGCGCGTTGGCATGACCATGCAGAACTTCCTGCGTGGGAACAACGTGTACAACCGTCGGTACCTGCAGACGCTCCCGAAGTCGTTCGTGGACCTGCTGATGCGCGGCCAGTTCACGTTGGACCCAGTGGCCACTCTGTACGTGCCCCGTAAGGCGCTGACCGACCGTGCCTACGTGTCGTACCTGCACCGCATCCTGCCCATGTACCTGATCGAGAAGACCATGTACCGTGGGACGCTGACGGAAGCACACCGTCGTCAACGTGCGATGACCCACATCACCGCAGGCGACAGCGACTGGACGCCAACGGCTGAAGAGTTGAACGTGATCGTGAGCCAGTTCCAACAGGCGGAGTATGATCCGCTCGGTGGCTGGATCTCGACGCGGAACTCTGTGCAGGCCACGGACATCCGCCCAGGAGGTGACTTCTGGAAGTGGACGGACATGGTCGACATCATGACTCCGTACAAGCTGCGTGCCCTGGGCATCAGCGAGTCGTTCCTCTCTGGCGATGCGTCCTACGCAGCAGCCGAGTCGGCGTACTCGTCGTTCCTGGAAACGCAGGATGCGTACCGAGGCTTCCTGACCGACAAGGTCTTCTACAACAAGATCTTCCCGCTGATCGCAGTGGTGAACGGTATGTACCGCGACCCCCGTGGTCGCAAGAGCAATGAGAGCGTCATCGACTTCCTGACGAACACGAGCTCGCGTGCGAACCTGAAGATCCCTGAGGTCCATTGGAAGAAGCAGCTGGAAGCGGACCACGAGGAAAGCATGTTCGAGATGCTGGAGAAGCTCGACGAACGTGGCTTCCCCATTCCCATCAAGGCGTGGACCGCAGCGGCAGGGATGGATTTCAACAGTCTCATCGCTGACCTGGACGAGGACACGGCGATCCGGAAGAAGCTCGAGAAGTACACCGGCAAGGACACGTCGCACGACCAGGACGGCGAGATGCCCGAGGACTTCATGAGCGGTGAGGAAGTCGAAGCTCGCTTGCGTGGCCGCCAGAACAATTTTACTACGATGTCGCTCGCTCACGGTGGCCGTCGTCGTAAGTCCATCCTCAGTCGCCAAGTCGGTGACGACGGGCTGGTCTACGAGATGAATCGTAGCGGGTCTGGCAAGAAGCACATCATCAATCAAACGGCAGCGCGTGCCAAGTCCAACGATCAGATCGTGAAGGCCCAACGCGCAATGCAGGATCCGCACCTCCGGGAGCAGGCTCGTCGCCGGAACATCCAGCAGCGTGGCACCGACGTCATCGCCGGCGCTGGAGAGATTCCGACGCGTGAAGCGATGGTCAGCCGTCGCAAGCGCGTGAAGGCCGCCGAGGAGCAACAGGTCCGCCGCAAGCCGGTCAAATTCTTCTAAGGACAATCATGTACAGCTTTCTGGTTCCAGTCCAAGGTGCCGTCAAACCCGCAGACGCATATCAGTGGTTCAGCTTCCACGGATCGAAGCCTGTGGAGCTGTCGTTCCGTGGGAAGCCGGTGATCATCAAGAAGGGCACGCGCTTCGGTGTGCGCCCCTCTGTCAACAAGAAGGACATGCGCCTGGTGCTTCCTGGCGAGGAGACCAAGGTCATCACACTGACCCTGGACCAAGCCGAGAAGCTCGCCAAGGGTGTACGTCCGGGAGGTAAGTGATGCGAGTGCCTTCACGTACCACATCGATCTACGTGGTCGGGGTTGTGTGGGACAACTACACGCCAGCAGTTGAAGCCCAGCTGCTCAAGGACATCCTGGCGCTCCAAGCCGAAGCCACCAAGTGGCCTGGTACGGAGCTCCAGATTGCCTGCCGGTCCAGCGCAGTCGATCGCCTCCTGGCGGTGCTCCACGTCATTCGCAGTTCCGACCTGTCGGACGTGAACATCTGGCGCACTTACCAGACAGGAGCAGATCGGGTCCACCTTCCGGAGGACGTCACCGCGTCCTACGAGCAAGTCAGCGAGTGCGTGCTCTACGTACCTCCCAAGCCGAACCGCAACAACCTGCAGGTCATCAAGGATGACCCGGGTTACGCGCTGAAGCAGGGCGGACGCGATTACGGGTACAACCCTTTCGACAAGCCGCCTCCGTCATCGGATCAGATGTACTCCCGCGACCCTCTCGTCAATTATGTCTGGACTTCATAACAGGAGTCAACATGGCCAAGAAGACCCTTCCCATGGAAATGATTCCAAGGGTCACTAAAGATCACCTTCAAACGCTGGAGTCAGCAGCACACGAAGTTAACAAGACGGAACGAGGCCTTGAAGAACGAGCGCGTAGACGAGCCGAACTTCGTAGTAAGGCAAGCTCCAAGAGTGACGATCCGCTGCTGGCTTTCAAATAGGGCGGTCCCAATTTTATGACGTGCCAAACGTAGGGCGTTCAAGGGGCTGCTAGTGACCAGCTCTGCGACGGGAAGGGTACGTCCAGCGTTTGTTTCGGGAGGGCCAGGGTTAGCACAACCCGTTCACGCCCTCCTTCCTTTTACCCGAGCAAGTGGCTTTTGCTTGAGGTTCAAATCTCAGCCATTCAGTAAGAACCTCAACGCCGCTAGCTCCAGCAAGGAGCACTATCGTGGCTCTCCTCAAAGATGTACTTAGCCGTGCCCAAGAGCAAGTGAAGAACGACGCTCGAGGCGCGGTGGAATCAATCAAGACTGGTGTCAAGGATCGCGTTCAAGCCCGCGTCAATGATACGGTCAACGCTGCGCGTGGAGCAGTCTCCGACGTGGTGCGTACAGGCGTCAGCGGTGTGCTCGATGCTGCGGGCTCAGTGCTCAGCGGTGATCTGTCCGGCGCTGGTCGCCAGCTCATGAACATCCCAGGCAACCTGTCTTCGGCTGCCGGCAATGCAGTGTCCAACGCGCTGCGTTCCTTCGGTATCACCAGCGGCTCTACGTTGGGTGGTAACGTCGAGTATACCAGCGTGTCGTCAGGCCCTGGTGGCGTGTCCTATGGGAACGCGCTCGCAGGTATCATGGCGCGTGCTGATCCGATGCACGCCTTCAACTGGTTCTGCGATCTGCCCCAGGTGAATGCAGGCGGCTACGCTGCTTCGCTACCCTGGTACTACGTGGAAGAGGCGACGGTTCCATTCCGTCAATTCGAGACGCGTCAGGTGTACCGCGAAGGCCGGTACAAGAGCTACCCAGGCAAGTACACCGTCGACTCGTTGCGCCTTGCAGTCTACCTGGACTCGGACAACAAGTCGTTGAACTACTGGCAGACCTGGCAGAACGCCGTCATGCGGCCGTTCAACAAGTCGACCGCCGTGTCGCTGGGTGGTGGCTACATGCCACCATCGCAGTTCAAGAAGGACATCATCTTCTATCTGCTGGACGTCCGGCGTATGCAGGTGCTGTCCATCATGTACACGGAGTGCTGGCCTACCCACATCGATGGGCTGAACCTGCAATCCGCTACGTCCGAGCGGCTCATTGGTCAGGTAACCCTCAGCGTCGGCGACGTCTTCGTCAACCTCTTCAACATGGGCACAGCAGGCATTGCTGGTGCCCTTGATGTGCTTTCGCGTCCGTCGAATACGCCACTGAACGGCTACTCGATCTCGACGCCTCCCTTCGTACCACAATCAGCCGGGACCCAGGCATTTCCCATCTCACTGCCTGGCAACTCGACAGCCCGTCCTCTGTAAGGAGTCACTATGTCCAAGCAAGTCATCACGCAGGAGACGACCTTCGTCCCCTTCAAGCGTCCTGGTATGGCCATCCCTCACGGTGGTGGCATGGCGATGCCCGATCCCATCGCCATCGAACCGAACGCACACCTCAATGGTACGCTGCCCCAAGGCCGTGTTGCCGAACGCTTCCAGAAAGCTCTGCAGGCCAATGCGGCCCAGGCCCAAGGCGGCGTCGGTCTTCACGACTTCGTGGAGCACATCACCAACCAGCCGCAGGCCCGCACGGTGGCTCCGGAAGACCGTCGCATGTCGTCCGAGTACCAACCGGAGCATGGCCAGGCACCCCTGGTTCGTCAACCGCCGCCCAAGGGCGCAACGCCGGAAGAAGTCCGTGCTCACTACCGCAACCCGGAGTCGCATGTGAACGCTGACGTTCCGCGTGTTGGCGTCGAGACCAAACCCCAGCCTGGTCTGCGTGGTGCCAACAGTCCGGTGTATCATCTCGACGATGCCGGAGTGTTCCCTACTGGTCAGGCTCCGCAGTCGAAGGGGCGTGCTCCTGAGTACGTGCCTCTGACGGTCAACTCCGAAGAGGAAGGCACCAGCGTCGACCTGCCGTCGCGCTTCGCGTTCTACCCTTTCAAGGACCTGTACGTCTACACGCTGCGCGGCAAACACCTGCGCAAGCTGGCACGGGCCCACAAGGAGAACTCGCTCCTGCAGACGGCTGAAGTCGTGAGCTCGGTTCTGTGCACCACTGATCCGGCGTACCAAGGTCGCGCGCTTGCGTTCGACCTGACGATCCCAGACTTCTACTGGGTGCTGTACTACCTGCGTCAGAACAGCTTCACCAAGAGCAGCTTCACGCATCGCACTCGCTGCACCAACCCGGCGCACCACAAGCTGGTCGAGGATGGGAAGGCGCCGGTCGAGTCGCTGGTGATCGAAGAGATCGTGCAGAAGTCCACGCTCAAGAACAACGTCCTCGAGAAGCTGCCGGAGACGGACATGTCGAGCCTGGAGCGTGACGGCATCCCGTACCGTCCGGCGACCATCCGTGACCTGGTACTGATCATGGACCACCCGGACTTCGAGAAGGGTGACCCGGAGTTCCTGTGGGCCTCGGAGGTGGCGTCGTACATCGGTGGCGGCCTGTCCATTCAGGAACGTATCGAGATCGTCGACGACCTGTCTCCGGACCAGATCAACGCGATCAAGTCCTACGAGGAAGAAGTCAGCCATTACGGCATCGATGAAGAAGTGGTTGTCCATTGCAAAGGGTGTGGCGCGTCGATGAAGGACCGTGTGTCCATCGACGCGTCCACGTTTCTTTCCGCTGACTGAGATGAATCTCGTGTTGGAGCGTAAGGCGTTGATCATGGCAGAGTTCCACTGCGTGCTCGACGACAACGCGCCCATCTACGAGTTGATGTACTTCTCAGATCTAGCACACGGACGCCGCAAGGAACGTGAACGGGCCCGACGAGAGGGCCTGGTCTACACTGGCTAGGAGATAACGAATGGCCGCAAAGTTTCGTACCGACTACGAGGCACAGAAGTGGGCCTCTCTGGAGCGTGCTGATAAGGCGGCCCTTGATAAGCTGGCTGCAGGTACGGCCAGCCCTCAAGACATCCGTCGGATCCAAGGGCTGGTGGCGAAGTACAACACGCTCGCTACGTCGGTCTTCAACAAAGGCATCAAGGCTATCGAGGCGGCCGCCCAGGAACGGGTGGCTCGTATCGAAGGCGACCGGGCATCCAAGGGCAAGCCGCCACTCGCACCGGAGCAGTTTGCTTCGCTGATGACGGCTTCGCTCGAGGACGCATGGTCCGAGCAAGGGCCAGAGCTCGTGGTCATCATCGAGGAGATGATCGCCCGCGAGTCGCAAGCCCAGGACAAGCGCTTCGGCTCCATCATGCAGGACAAGCTGCGTGAGTACCACGAGGAGAAGGCGGCTAACGACGCCCGCCTCGAGGATCACTCCACCAGCCAAGAAGAAAGCCTCACGCTGGCCACCTTGCGTAAGGTCAACAAGGTACCGGACATCGTGGAGGAACGCTTCGAGCGTGTCCTACATCGGGTCCTCAAGAACTACAGCGATCCGCAGGTCGTCGCACAGGTAGCAGGGGCGGCGGCGAACTCGGACAACAAGTATTCCCCCGGCGGGGTCATCAACTCCTACGGCGTGAAGCTGGACCCAACGAAACCAGAGAATCAGAAGTGGCAGACAACCAGCCGCTTCAACGAAACCGGTGAGTTGATCCAGGTGGCCAAGGAGAACGAAGGGGCCACCGGTGCAGTCCGCAAAGCATTGGACAAACTCGAGGCCGACCAAAACTCCGCTAAGAAGGAGAAGGACGAAGAGTCGAAGGCCAAGATCTGGTGGCGCTCACTCAAATCCTGGGCCGGTGACAAGTGGGACAAGGCCAAGAAGACAGGCATGGGGATCGGTGCAGGTCTGCTGATGCTTGCCGGGAAGCTGCTGGTGACGCAGCTCACAGGAGGTACTCTCTGGAACAAAATCAGCGAATACCTCAGCTCCGACAACCTCAAGAAATACGCGTCCGAGTTCATGGACTGGGCGATGGACGGTGGCAAGAAGATCGTTGGCTACATCGTGGACAAGCTGAATCCGTTCCACGAGACCAACGAGGATATCGTCGCCAAGACCAACGCCAACCTGGAGACCCAGGACGCAGCAATCGGACGCTCCCGATCGGAGCTGGCTCGTTGGAAAGATGCCCTGGCCAAGAACCCCAACGATCCGGTAGCGAAGAGGAACGTTGCCAAGTACGAGAAACAACTGGCCCTTCAGGAAGCAGGCAAGAAGAATCTTGAGGACACGGCGACGCAAGCGCAAGCCAACATCAGCGCCGGCGTCAAGACGCCAGCGGACTTCATCACCGAACACTCGGACAAGCTGCGCCAGAACGCAGGCTCGTCGGCCGGCACTGGTCCTATGACCAAGGTGCAGGACTCGGGTGTGTCAGGGTCAGGCGGTGCGGCTACTGGCGCAGGCTCCAAGGGCGCGCTGGATGCACGCGGCTCGTTGGGTACCGGCATGTTCGACACGCTGCCTGGGTGGAACACCAAGACCGGCGGAAACACCTACGTGAACGTCGACAGTCCTATGCTCGGCAATGGGCAGTCGGTACCGGCACCTGTCGCTGCAGGAAGTGCTGGTGGCGGAGCAGGTGGTCGTCCTGTGCCTGCGGGTACGGGTGCGCCAACCAACAGCCTACGTGACCTGCGTCGTGGTTCGTCAGTCGACGGCATCCTCGGTGCGGTGAACCTGGGCATGCTCACAGGTTAAGGAGGGGTCATGACACCGTCCATGGTGCTCAAGCGGTACCAAGAGCCAGAAGTCTTTGAGGCGGTGACAGACACCTACAGGGACGAGGTAGGCCAGTACCGTCCAATGAACTACCTGCGTGCGCGTGCAGTCAACGTGATCAACACGGCGCTGCAGGAACGCTCCATCCCCGGCGCGGTCTTGCGTGGAGTAGTTGCACGCCAGGCTCGTGCTATCAAGGAAAGCCAGGAGGGCGAAGACGAGTCGACGAACACCATCGGCCGCTGGACCATCCGAGGCATGGTGAGTACGGTAGCAAGCTTCGCCCTGCGGGTGGCCACGTCAGTGATGGTGTGGACGCTACGCGCAGCGAAGTCTATCCTGTGGACCATCGGTCGCTTTATGCTGCGGTCCATCGTGATGCCTGTCCTCTCTGGGCTTGCAGCGATCTTGACGTCCCCAGTGGGGCTTGGGGTTGCTGCTATCCTTGGAGCAGGTACACTAGGGTACTTCCTCTACCGTTCCTACTTCAAGGGTGACGACCCCAACACGGTCGACAAGGGCGGAGATGGGTTCACGTCGAACGACGACTCCGACTCGTCCAGCGGGTGGTGGGCGCGCATCTTCGGGCCGACCACCACTTCGTCGTCAGGCGGATACGTAGGAACAGGCACGTCCAGTTACGGCGTAGGTGCTACAGCCGAACGGGTTGCCTACACAGGAGGGGTGGCCACTGAGCAAGAAACGGCAAAAGCCGCAAGCATCCTGCAGAAGCATCGCAGTGCCAATGTCGAGGCAGCTATACGTGAGGGTTCGCGCGTCACCGGAATGGACGAGGCTATTCTCAACGCTATCGCGTACAAGGAATCAACGTTCAACCCCAATGCCAAGGCACCGACGTCTACTGCAAAGGGTCTGTTCCAGTTCCTGGATGGTACGTGGAAGAGCATGGTGTCCCGGTATGGGTCGAAGTACGGAGTGCCTGCGAACGCAAGCCCCTACGATCCTCTATCCGCAGCTATCATGGGTGGTGCGTTCCTGAAGCATGAGATCTATCCGGAAATTAAGAAGGTGCGCCCGAACCCGAACGCCACTGACCTTTACATGGGTCACTTCATGGGTCCGGTGGGTGGTCGTAACTGGCTGCGCAACATGACGAACAACCCCAACGGTATCGCAGCGCGGGACTTCCCAGTGCAGGCGAAGGCCAACCAATGGGTGTATTGGGACAAGGGTACCGGTCGTGCGCGTACCTACGCCGAGATCTACGACGTGTTCAGCCGTGGCCTGCGCGGCATCGAAAGCGCAGTGACCAAGCAGAATGCTCCGCAGACTGGCACGCAGGTCAACCCGACAGCAGCCACTCCGATGAACGACAAGGCGGTGCCGCCCGCTGAGCAGAAGATCACCCCTGAAGCTCAGGCGCTAGGTGCATCCGGTCAGCAACAAGCAACGGGTGGAGGAGACCCTCCGTCTCCCAACCTAATCAAGTACAAGGGCATGGTCGTGGCCGTGCCTTAAGAGGTGTCCCATGTTGAAAGCGAATCCGAATTATTTGGTTACGATCATGTCTGTCCTGGACAGCCCTGGCGTGCCCCACGTCGAGGTGACGGCTCCGATGCCAGAGTCGTTCATGTACGACGCGGCCGTGCAATACGACTCGCCCTTCACGCAAGCCCTCACCGGCAACGTGATGATCGACACGATCCTGCGTGTGGGCGTGGCGGCTAAGTTGGTCACGCAGGCAATGACTGCGCAGATCTGGCAAGGCTCTACCGAAACGGAACTCGGCCTCGAGCTCGAGTTCCAAGCGGAGATCGACCCGGCTACTGAGGTGCGTGACCAGATCATGGCCCTGCTCCGATTGGTCACACCATCGACGGACTTCGAGGGCCTGATCACCAGCCCGGGGCCGAAGATTGACTCGGCCATCATGCAGGACTTTGTGTCGGCAGGTAGCCGTGCCTTAGACGTCATCGGTGATGCCTTCAGCAGCGGCTCGCTACCAGGCGCCAAGGAAGTAGGGTCCATCCTCAACACTAGCACGACATCAACGTCAGGGGCAGGTAACGGTACAGCAACAGCGCAGCCGTCGTCCAACCAAACGCTGGGTACGGTGGACTACTACAAGTCCAAGGTGCGTGATCAGATTTCGATCCGCGTAGGCAACTATGCGTTCTTCGACTCCGTGGTGATCACGAGCGTGCAGAAGACCTACGAGTCGCAGTTCGACGCGGTGACTGGCCTCCCGTACTACGCCAAGGTGGCCATCCGCTTCAAGCCCCTGTTCATGGTGACGCAGGCTGACCTGACCAAGATCTTCAACCCACCTCCTGCTGGTGGTGGACCTACCTCTGGTTCGACGCTGCCTCTGGGTGGTTCGACCGTGGCCGGTGGTGTGGCTCTTGGTTCGCTGGACGGCCTCTCACCAGCAGCAGGACAAGCTGGTGATCCCCGCAACTTCCTGGATCGCGCCGTGGATACAGCACGTCAGATCGGGACGGCGGCTGTGGACACCGCATCGCGTGTTGGCAAAGAGATCGCCAGCGCGTTCCCCATCAAGCTCAGCTAAGGACAGATCATGGCAGCTTTGGACTACCGCCAGGACTACACCTTCTCCCAGTTCAGCCCCATCGACAACACTGGCAAGTCACGCAGCATCTTCCGGTCAGCCTACAAGAACCTGAAGTTCGTGCTCCAGCTCCAGGAAATCCGTGCCCTGTCCGAAGCAGAGGCCGCAGACCTCCCCGGACTGAGCTTCGAGCGGTATGGCGTCGTGGACTTCTGGCGGGTGCTCTTGGCCTACAACGGCCTGCAGGACTGCATCCAGGATGTGTACGCCGGTATGCAGTTCCAGTTTCCTACGAAGTCGAGTGCGATTTCGTGGATGACTCAGCAGCAGAACAACCGGGCCGTCACGCTCACCATCTAGGTGGATCATGAGTAGCTACATCATTCAAGACCGGATCGAGGTAAGCATCTTCCTCAACGGCATGAACTACCCGGTGCAGGCAGTGAACAACATCAACTTCATCCGCATGGACTGCATGTTGGGGTCGTTGCTGCCTACCTGCCACTTCAGCATCACGGACCAATCGGACCTGATCCTGAACAACAAGCTGATCCAGGACGGTACGTCAGTATCGTTCGTGGTTAAGGCGTTGGGCTCTCCGCAGAGCCGCACCTACAACTTCCGCGTCTTCAAGTTCCGGGAAGAGAAATCGACCATGGGCACGAAGTGGGAAGCCGATGGCTACTGGGATGCACCTCTGTACTGGCTCGGCACCACCAGCGAAGGCATCCGCGGCACGTCCAGCTATGTGCTGTCGGACATCGCTGCACGCTGCGGCCTCCTGTACGACAGCGACGTCTCTGCTGATCCGCAGTTGTGGATGCCGCAGAACCGCACCTACGCAGAGTGGGTGCGTGAGATCGTGAAGCGTGGGTACCTCAACGACCAGTCACTCATGCTCAGTGGTGTGGACCTCACAGGTACCCTGCGGTACAAGGACTTCAACCGCAAGTCGGCCGAGGTCATGAAGATGGTCTACGGCATGTACAAGAGCGGCGAGACACCGGTGCAGGACTTCGGTCCCTCGTCGAACAGCGGCTTCAACAACAAGCTGACCGGTTACTCCAACGTGCGTCGAGCGCAGTCCGTGCTTGGCACCGAGGATCAGATAGCTCACAACTCGCTGGAGTTCACACCGGACTCGCGGGAGCCGCTCTTCAACTTGAACCTCAAGGAGAAGCAGCAACGAGGCTACCAGCAGTTCAGTCCGATCGACTTCGGCAACGTGCATGAATCATACGAGCGCGCGCGGTACCAGAACATGCGGTACGCTAACCTGTACAGCCTGGTCGTGGACTTCATGACCAACAGCTTCACGGGCCTGAACCTGTTCGACACGTTCACGTTCGCTACCCGGCAAGAGGGTGGTGGCGTAGACACCACCTACAGCGGCCAGTACAAGGTGACGGCGGTCAACATCACGATCCGCGGAGCCAACTACGTCGAGTACATCGAGGGTACGCGCCACGGCACGAACCTGACGGAGTAAAGCATGCCTATCAACAAAATGAACGACAACCTGGAGGCGGCCCAGGACTACGGGAATCGGACCTTCTTGGGGCGTACCGTAGGCAACGCGGACGCCACAGGCACCGGACGCTTCCAGGCCACAGTGCCAGGGCTCTACGATGACGGTGAGCTCCCGCAGATGGGAGCCATCCGGTACAGCCCTTTCGGCATCGGGAAGAACTTCGGATGGTACGGGTCTCCGTGGAACGGATCGTCCGTGCTGCTACGTCTGCAGGACGGTGACGCAAGTTACCCGATAGCTGAGGGCTACCTGCTGACCCAACAAGACGTGCACCCGGAGTTCACGGACCCCAACGTCTGGGGCTACGTGGATCCCAACGGTACCATGCAGAAGGTGGACCTGACGCAACAGACGTTCACGTTCCGTCATGTGTCCGGTACCATGTACGTGATCGACCAGCAAGGTAACCTGACGGCACACGTCGTAGGCAACCAGGACGTGACGGTAGACGGGAACTCTACGCTGACGGTGCTGGGCAACACCACCATCAACACGACCGGTACGACTCAGATCAACACGCAGGGCAGCACCACGATCGATACGCAAGGCACCACGTTGATCAAGAGCGGTGGCGCGGCTACCGTGCAGGCCCCCAAGGTTACCATCGATGCGCCGGAGACAGAGGTCACAGGTGCGCTTACGGTACACGGTCTCACCCGACTGATGGGTGGCGTGATCATCACCGGCGACAACGGAACTGGCTCTGCCGGAACCATCACTGGCAATTTGATTCACACCAACGGCATCCTGTCGTCCAACGGCGTCATCCTCCACTCCCACGTTCACCCGAACGGTGGTGGCGGCGACGACACAGGTTCGCCTATTCCAGGGACCTAAACCATGCAGCTCAACGAGATGCGCAAGTTCATCAAGGACAAGTGGGACGACAAGTTCTTTGTCCTTGAGAAGAACCGCGCAGGTCACTTCGTTCTGTACTGCGAGGAGCATGATCGTAAGTGGATGGCCACCAAGGCCAAGTTGCTGGCCGGCAAGGGCGACTGCGTCCTTTGCCGACCCAACGGGGTTCCACTCCCGAAGCCCATGCTTACCCAAGCAGTGTATGAAGAACGTATCAAAGCACTACACCCGTCCTTCGAGGTCACAGGCGAGTACCGAGGCGTCATGCGCAACTGCGCACACCGGTGCAAGCTCTGCGGCTTCGAGTGGGAGGCGACTCCCAACAACGTGCAGAAGAGGTACTACAAGTGCCCGTCGTGCATGAATCATGGCCTGAAGCTGACCAAAGAGCAGAAGCGGGCCAAGAAAACAGTAGTCCTCGACAATCGCAAAGAACGCTACGAGCAGATACGTAGCGACCGCAAGGCCGACAAGAAAGAGACACTCGAGATGAGCAAGCTCGAGGAGGTCAAGTTCCGGCTGCGCGAAGGTATGAAGATACCTCACTACCTGCTCCACATCTACCGGAAGCACTATGGCACCCAACTGGAAGAGCTGGAACCCGCTGAAGAAGACTATGACCCGACGGCGCCTGTGGAAGTCGAACAGCCCGACGCCCCAGACTGGGACAGCGACGACATACAGTCCACCCCTCAAGCCTGGGGTCCAGTCGTTCGGGTCAAAGAGACCGCAAAGCGAGTAGCTTCGATCGGAGCGCAGCCGCTAGAAGTCCATGTCGTAGAGCTGGACCTGGTGGATGATGAAGACGACGAAGAGGAGCTCGTCACCATAGAGGATGAGCCAGTGCCGCAGCGCAACTCGATGTTCGGCGGCAACGAACTGGAGCTCTCTGACGAGGAAGAGGACGACGACCCTGACCTGTACCTGCAGCGCCGCGAGCAGGAGTGCAAGGGGTGTCTCGAGATGAAGCGGCAGCCGTGGCGCGTCGAATGCGACGTCTGCGGTAAACGGAGGTAGCATGCCACTGGCCCCAACCAATCACCAGCTCTCGCTATCCGGCGCGACCTGGGTAGACATCAACACGCTGTTCACAGTGAACGCGTTGCCGGATCGTGTACCTGACGAACAGGCGATCATCTACAGCAGCCTCTTCAACCTACTGAACTGCCCCATCGGTGGCCGCAGTCGAACGTTCCAGCCTACGTATGGCTCGATCCTGTATCGGATCCTGCAAGAGCCGGTGGACGATATCACGACGCGGTCCATCCAGATCGGGTTCATCCAGGCAATCGCGAAGTGGGAGCCGCGCATCACGCTCGACTTCAGCAATACCTACGTGAATCCCGACTACAATCTTCCAGGCTATCGCGTGCGGTTGGCCTTCGTGATCAACCTGTCGCAGCAGCGAGTCGTCCAGGACTTCTCGCTCGTGGCCAACTCCTAAGGACGACCCATGGTTACCAATGTGTCTCAGCTGGTCCTCAGCGATCTCACAGTCGAGATCGAGGACTTCGTCGCCCAGTTCAATAACTACCTGGTGACCCAACCGGTGTGGAGGGGTGAGTTGGTCACCCAGACTTCGCAGACGATGGTCGAAATCATTTCGGCCGTGGGTACGTTCGACCAAGGGCGTATCATCCGGGCTCACGAGGACTCGTTCCCAGAGACGGCTCAGTCGGACGACGCCATCCGAGCCATCACGACCATGCAAGGGCTGCGCATCAGCCGCTGGCTGCCTGCAGAGGTGAGCGCTACCATCACAGCGCCCGCAACGGTGACGCTGCCGCCGTACACGCAGTTCACAGCAGGTGGTACGTACCTGTTCAATCGCGAGCAGATCGTGCTGAACGCCAACGTGCCTACTCCTGTGATCCTGAACCAAGGGTACGTGAAGACGATCCTCATGTTCGGCAAGGGCACCGAGTTCCAGGCCTTCGTTGCCAACGAGGACCCCTTCGTGGTCTCTGACATGGACACGACCGTGCGTATCAACGGCGTCATCATCCAGAAGGGTGGTGGCGTGCTCTGGAACTACAAGGGGCAGGACGCGTTCGCGGACCTGACGATGCCTGACGGCCGCCTGCTGGTGCAGTTCGGCAACAATCGCTTCGGCGCGGTACCAGGAACCACGGACGAAGTGGCAATCACCTACGTGGTGACGACTGGAGAGAACGCGAACAACTCGACGCTGAACGCCAAGCGCGTGACGGTGGATGGCTTCGCTTCGATCGGTGGCACCATCACGACCAATCCCACTGGTGGCGCTGGCTCGAAGCCGGTGGTGGTCTACAAGAACGTGGCGTCAGGTGCGTTCGGGACCTACGAGTCGGCAGTGACCAAGCCCCAGTACGTGGCGCTGGTTAACACGTACCCTGGCATCATCGACGCGATCACCCAGGCGCAGCGTGAGATCGATCCGATGGACCTGAACTGGATGAACGTGTTCAAGGTCTCGGCCCTCACGACCTCGCCGTGGACGCAGAACATGAAGCAAGAGTTCATGAACGCCATGCAGAAGATCACGATGTACGCGCCGCGCTTCTACTGGCAGGACGCGATCCCGGTCGATCGGGACATCGAGGTCGAGGTCTACTTCTTCAACACGGCCACGCTGTCGAACGGCAAGGCCAACAGCGAAGCGGCGGTGACGGACCTGCTAGCGCCGAAGCCTGGTATCCTGCAGACGGACTTCTTCGAGTCGGACATCGACACCGCGATCAAGCGTGCGAACAACGGACAGGTCAGCTACGTCAAGGTGATCCAACCGGCGTCGGGCGAGATGATCGTGAACGCACCATCGAGCCCACCAACCACCTACGAGATCGTGCCTGGTGGTGCGCTTGCTGGCACAATGCCTCCGGGTATCTACGCCTACGCTGTGGCAGTGACCAACGCGCAGGACGCAGGGCCACCCAACGGCTGGGTGTTCCCGCAGATCACCGATGCGATGGGCACCGGCAATGCGATCCAGCTGACGTGGCCTGAAGTGCGCGGCGCAATCGCCTATCGCATCTACGGGCGACAAGGGGGCAACCCCTCCATGCCGCTGGGCCTGATGGCGACAGTCACGCCGAACCCTGCCAGTGCTACGGCTACCTGGACGGACGATGGTAGCGTGACTCCGGTAGGGCCGCTCCCCAGCACGCTGTCGCTGGCACCCATTCGCTACAACCGACTGCGCAACCTGGAAGTGCGTACCTACTACGCGGATCGCCAGAAGCGCCTCGACGGATCGCCGGAACGTCAAGACCAGGGGTAACAGATGAACGACTACATTGAGAAGTACCGGCTGGGATATCGGGTGCCCCGGTCGATCCTCCTGCCGCCGTACCTGACGGTCGCAGACCAAGAGTACTACCGGGAGTTCATGGATGCGGTCGACCATGTGTGGTCTACCATGGTGGACCCGAAGATCGACGTGCTGTCCCACATCCGGAACATGTGGGTCACGAATCCCACCGTCGAGCAGAAGATCATCAACGAGGAACCCCTCGAGTTCAGCGACTGGTCCCGGCCGGAGCGGGAGATCCTGGTGAAGCAGGTCAACCTCCTGGGCATGAAGCTCAAGAGCGCCGGACTCCTCACCAACGACAACTACCTGACCATTAGTCGGTTCCTCGGCTTCTACTGGTTCGGCAAGGGCACGCAGGCGTTCATCGAGTTCATCAACTTCGCGCTGGTGGCTGATCTCGAGGTACACAACCTGTGGTCGACGGTGAACGCAGACCCGAACAGCACAACCCCCAATGGGGCCTACAACAATTTCACGCGAGAGAACGATGATGGGACGCCGCCCGGTACTCCTATCTGGGAAGGCGGTCCGTGGTTCCCCACTACTCACGTAGAGATCAAGGCCAACGGCGGGTTGCAGGGCGTGGACTCGGCTACGCTGGCAGAGTTCTTCTACGAGATCGCCAACTACAACCTGGTGCTGGCGTCGATCGAGAGCAGCTACGACATGCCGGTCGTGGACACGAACGTCGAGGGCGACACTACCGCCACAGTGGTGGCAGTCGGTCTCTACTTCGACCCCAACGTGGTGCTGTCCACTATCGGGCGCTATGGTGCCGACGAGCCAGTCACGCAAGAGATCAACGGCATCCCGACCACGATGCTCCGCCCAGCGGGTGCGGTGTCGCAGTCCAACGTGTTGCTGACGGACCCCGACTCGTGGTTCCTGGATACCCAGGGGCGTAAGTTCCCAGTGTACGATCAGAACTCGCGTGTCGCGCAGACCCAGGACTGGTTGCCTACGGTCGCTGTCGGGGAGACAACGTTGCCCGCGGACCCCGAAGAGCTGACTGGGTACACGATTCTCGCCGGCCCCATCACCTACGTGGCGGTCCCAGGTGCGCCTCGCAGTCAAGGTCGCATGCCTGCGTATGCAGTGGTGCCTACCGCGCAGACCAACGCAGCGGGAGTGATCCCGACGACCACCATCGGTGGCCGCAACAAACTACTGTCCAACCCTGCGGGGTGGGCGCTGATAGGGGGTTCGTATGTCCCCTACTGGAACTAAGGAGCAATCATGGTCGCACGCGCACCAATCGTAAACAACACCGGTCACCGGCCTATGGCAGCTGGTGACACGGTAGACGTGCAGTTCATGCCCGTCAGCACCTACGGAGGCAACCAGATCCGCACGGTGAACGGCGGGCTGTACGTCGGCAACCAGGCAGCGCGCCCGCAGGTGTATGTGAGCGCAGCCGGTACTGACACGCCGACAGGTGGTGGCACCGAAGCCACCTCCTTCAAGACGTTGGACTACGCGATCCAACAGTCCATGGCAAGCCTCGCGTTCGAGGGCACACAGGTGCAGATCATGCTGAAGGTGGGTGAGTCGTTCCCGATTACGGGTCGCTACTCCATCACGGCGAACGTGCGGATCGACATCGGGTTCTACGGTGATGCACGCGGGAACATGAACACCATGGTTGGCAACACGCCTCTGTGGATGATGTCCGATCTGGCACGTCCCATCATCACGGCGTCAGCCTCACTGGTAGACGGCCTCTGGACCAGCAGTGGTATCTCGTCCCCTAATGCGCTGGGGCAGGTACAGTTCTTCGGAGTGCAGGTCAATACGGCAGTGTGGTTGAATCCGGCTGTGCCGCCGGCGTTGGACACTTACGGTCAAGCAGCGTTTATCCAAACGGCTCGCGTGTCCTTGTACGGTTCGATCGTCAACAAGCCTGACAACAGTCCTTTCGGTTTCTTCGGGGTCGTGCCTCGTGGTGCCAATTGCGGCTTGGATCAATTCGGTTCACAGTTCCTCGTGCGCGGCAACCAGATCACCACACCTCCGTCTTCGACGATCACCGCAGCGGACTTGGCATGCCGTCAATACTTCATCCAATTCTACCCAGACCTGGCAGGTAACGACTACGTATCCAATCACTTGCGCCTGGCACCCAGCGCGCTGACCGGATCAAACGGTAGCGGTGTCATGACCCTGATGTGGTCGGACGTGGGACAACAGACGGCAGGTTCAACTACTACGCAGGCTACGTTCCCGATCCTGTCGGATGTAAGCTACGGCCTGACGAACTACTTCTACGGCCTGCGTCGAGATCAACAAGCACGTCCGCTGAACGTCATCAGTGGTCGTCTGTTCTAAGGAAAAGCAATGGCAACAACTCCTCTCCTGTTGGTCACCAACGCCGGCCTGAATGCTGCCAACGGTGCCAATCCCCAAGGTCCGTGGGTTCATATCGTGCAGTTCCGTATCGGATCTGGCTTCGGCTATGAGCCGACGCGTGATGACACCGGTCTCAACGGCAACACCTTGTACCAAGGCGTGCCTCTGGCATATCGCAACATCGGGGACAACACGCTGGACATCATCTGCCAGATTCCTGCAGACGCCGGTCCGTTCGAGTTTGGTGAGGTCGGTATCTACAACGAAGACAGCGCAGGCAACAAGGTCTTGTTCGCCAAGGCAGTATTCGACACGCTCCAGACTAAGTACAGCTCCCTGGGCACCAACGTGGCGACGTCCTTCACGTTCCACTGCTTGCTAAAGCTCGAACAGTCCATCGCGATCTTCAAGATCGACACGCTGAACCCCATGGCTATCGTCGAGGTCGATAAGTGGTCTGATGTGCTGATCCCCTCGGTGTCGCCAAATCCAGATGTGCCGCTGACGCTGGTGCGCGAACTGGATACCCGTGGTTGCAGTTCACTCCTGCATTACTCGGTGCCAGATCAAGAGCGCTGGACCGTGGGCACCAACTACACCTGGATGGCCAACACCACGGTCGCGAACGCAACATCCAACACAGTCAGCGTACCGATCGCTTCGTTGAGTACTGGAGCAATGTCCACGCAGGATACCAAGTACGTGATCGAGATTGCCGGACGCAACGATCCGTTCCGGGTGTGCTCGCAGTTGGTGGCCACCGGTGGCACTGCTACGTTCACGATTCACCCGGACAACTTCTTAGACCTGCCTGCCGTAGGTGCGGCCGTGCGAGTTTACGAGAACGTGAACTACAAGACCATTCCGTTGGCTACAGCAACTACGCAAGGTATCGTGCGTGCAGGAAACGGTATCGCGGTACCGACTCCCGGCGTGTTCGAAACCTATGGTCTGCTGCACGGAGTACCAGGTTCTGGACAGATTCTGACCAACGCCAACAACCTGGACAATGCAGGCATGGCAAGCGGCCTGTATCACATCTACCAAGGCTCACGACCAACCAATATGCCGCCGTACCCCAATATCACTGGCGGACACCTGTACCATGTGAACACAGGTGGATTGATTACCCAGGTGTTCTATCCTCAACGTCTGACAGGTACGACAGCTGACAAGTGGCGCGTTCCGTACTGGCGCTTTTACGACAGTGGAGTTGGTGGAGGCACGTGGGGTCCGTGGACCATCATGGGCGGTAGCAGTGATGTTGGAAATTGGGTTAACTTGCCAGCAGGTACGGCAGCACCGGGGCCTGGTATCTTGATCATCCAGTGTAATGCACAGAACCCGAAGGCTGGCGTTACCATGTACATCAACGGTATCCAGCGTGCGCTGCAAGCTACGCCTGTCCACAACATCACGTTGCGGTCGTCACACACGTTCCTGCTTGCGCAAGGTGATTCGTGGTCTTACTCCGGCGCAGCGGATAGCATGGCCGGCACTCTTCGTCTCTTGGGGTAACAAATGATCTACTACTGCTTCAAAACAATCGGCAAGAACGCCCAAGGTCAAGAAGTAGGCTGGTACACGCGCAGCATGGAAACCGATGCGCAACCACCAAGCTCCACTCCGTGGGAACCACCTCCTGTGCCCGAAGGTTACCGAGCCTTCTTCGACGGCGTAGGATGGAGAGTAGCGTTTGTAAACATAGACCTCAAGATGGTGTATCGTCGACAAATCCAGATGAAGTTCGAGGATGCTATTGAGGCACTAAAGGACGGATATTCAGTCAGCGAGGTTGATTCTTGGGCCAAGCAGGAACAAGAGGCTCGGCTCAAGCTGGACGGGCAAGGTAGCGACTACATCGATATGATGGCGCAAGCTTCGGATGAAGACCCGAAGGAACTGGCCAAGAAGATCGTGGACAAGGCAGACACGTATCATCTAGAGTACGCGGAAGCCCTGGGCACCTACCGCAAAGCCCAGATGAAGGAGCCGGTCGAGAAAGACCTGGACTACCTGTATTTGATCGAACGCAACACGCTGTGAAGCAAAGAAGGCCCTATGGAATCAACTTCCATAGGGCCTTCTTCACGAGCTTACACGTCCAAAGCATTGTTGGGGAAGGAACGTCCGGGTCCCCATATGATACGACAACCACCAGGGTAGTCGTTGTACGTGCTAGAGTGGCCAGGAGCGCCGCCGCCAAATCCTATCGCGGTGCCGACAGGGCCGATGGCACTACCAGTTGGGCGATAGTCGGTTGGCGCCCAGCGACGCTGGTGCGGAGATGACGGAACATATTTGCCATTGTTATTCTCCTTAAGAGATGATGCCCTCGTCGGTGACGTTGACGTCACCTGGAATGCCTTGCGTGCCCGGAGCGATCGAGTTAACTGTCATCACTCCGGTGTCGACCGTCACGTTACCATCAGCGTCAGGTGCATTACCGTTCACGGTCAGCACCGGACTTTGAATTGGGGTATCGGTCTGACCAGGTACGGGTGCTGCATATGCCAGTTGAAGGCGAATGGTTGAACTCGTCGCGTTGGTGATGGTAAAGCTGTCGACCGGATAGTCCAGGAAGTGCAGCTTCGATACTGAATAGGTCAGCGGCGTTTGGGGTGAAGGACGCACCGCGGCAAACGTGATCTGCCCGCTCGTCTTGATGAACAGGGCATTGGTTTTGGGGCCGGTAACGCTCTCACCAGGAAGCAGTTCCATGTAGGAGTTCGTCACGGCCTTTGCTGAATCGTAGTTTGCACTGAAGAGGCCGATGTTGCGGCGAATCTGTGCAGTGGCTGCGCCTACGTCTACGCGCATCATCAGCGCGTGACGGTCAGGACTCGCAACCAATGGGTCGCAGGTGGTGGCCATAGGTAACCTCGTTATCCGTTGAGTTGCCGGAGACGCTTGATCTTGTCATACTCGTCGCGACAGTTGGCGTCGCAGAAGATACGAGGTTCATGCACGTCAAGCCCGCAGTTGGGATTGTAGCAGGTGCCGGAGTAAGCGATCTTGCGCGGAGTCTGAGCTCTGATGGCTTCCACGGCCAAGTCATTGAAGCGCTGCTCGAGATCAGTGGAGTTGTCGACGAAGTCCATTAGAGTCTCTATCAAATTATGAGTGAATGGTGGAACATTGTGAGGTTAGCGGCCTCTTGGCCTACTACCTTCACGCTGAAGTTTTGATTCGGCATGTCCCAGATCAGGAACATGGTTGTCGGGATGTCGATGACATCAGACAAGGGATCAGTCGGGAGGATCGATACCACCACTGGCTTGGTAGTGCGCAACACCAAGATCGGTGTGCCTGCACACCGCAGCTCTTCACCAGGCTCCAGGTTGTACTCAGTGTAAGAGTACGAAGCCATGTCGTAGTTTGCGTCAGGCCAGAGTAGCGTCGAGTCCTCGCGCCGACCCGGATTAGAGAGCGCGTGCGCAAGGACGTTGATCATTTGCGGTCTGCCGGTGGAGTCTCACCATAGGCACGGTACACCGCATCCTTGGCGAGGTTGAGACGATTGCGGTCCGCTGAGGAGAGATTGCTGCCCGAACTGTTCATGTAGAACGAGATACGAGCAATAGCCTGTTTGCAGTCCTTGCAATGGGTCTTCAGGGCGTTGGCGATCGAACTCGGACCTCCCTTGAAGATACCCTCAGGGAGTTCTTCTCCGCCACCGTACCGATACTTGCCTTTGCGTTTGTTCTCCTCTCGCTTCTGCCAGTGGTGGTCTACTGGCTTGGCAGGTTGGTAAGGCTTACCGACACCGCCCTTAGCTGCAAGGACACGTTCAGCTGGTGTGCTCATCGGTGTCTCCTTCAGACGGGGTTTCAGGGGCTGGATCCTCGGCAGGTGGAACCTCTGGCTCTGGTTCACCCTCTACAGGAACTTCGGGTTCCGGATCAGGTACCGGGACCTCTTCAGGCACCCAGTCAACAGGTGGGGTCAAGCACTGGTGCCGCGTAGTTTTGCTCGACACTGCGCCCGAACCCCACGAGAGGATTTCCGTTTTGTACCAGTTGGGATCAAGAATCCAACCGTGCATGTGTTCCATGTCCTCTTGGACTAGGAAGGCTTCACCGACAATGACTGGCTCCGATTCGTATCGAAGGAGTTCTGCCAGCTCTGCCACATCTGTACCTTCATACCACATGATGACTCCTTGTCAATGCTCGGTGAAGAACCAGGTTATGGTCTGCGAAGTAAGCACAGGGTTGTCTGTAGAATCAGCCAACACCTCTACGATAAAATTCGCAATTGAGTTAGGCGTAGTATCATCGCCCAGGACTTCCACTACATAGGAAGAGACGTCTTGATCTAAAGAAGCACCAGCCAGAATCTCAACCGTGTAGTTGCGAACGTCAGGGGTAGGAATCTCAGTAACTACGATTTCCTCATCCAGCGCAAACACCTTCGCTGACGGTAGCGGCTCAATTTCGACTTCGGCAAGAACCTCCACGATGTAGTCCGACACAGGACGATCGAACGGAGGCTGGACCAAGAGCTGACGTGACGCAGCGACAGCCTTCACATCGTCAGGAGGCACAAACGATTGGTCGTCAGCCAGTACCTCTACCACATAGTCCTGCACCGGGATAAGAACTGGGGCCTGTGTGAGGATCTGTCGAGATGCAGCTACCGCCCTCACCTCTTGGAACGGAATGAAGCTCTGGTCGTCTGCAAGAACTTCCACGACAAGTGAACTTGCCTTGGCAGTCTCTACGACGACCAGCTCCTCATCCACGGCAAACACACTTGCTTCTGCCATGGCTTGCTCCTTTACGAGGTAAACGGTGCGGTCGGCGGCGTGAACGCAGTGGTATACCGGCAACCTCGGCTTACTCGGATCTCATCAATGAATCCAGCAAACACGTTGCCCGAGGCTGCGCCGAAAGCCAAAACGCCAGCATTACCACGGACAGAAACTGGGCCAGAGTTAACTGCCGGGGAATTTGTAGCGGGTTGGCCGTCCACCCACAAGTAGATTAGATTACCTAAACGACATAGAGCAATATGACGCCACTGCGAGTTGTTAAACGACCCAGACGGAGTTACAGATAAGTTCCATGCGGCATTGGCATTGGATAAATAAACCCCTGCTGGTGTCAATAGAAGGCCTCCGAATGCCCCACCCGCTACGCTAGTATCCATAGATATAGCACACGCATTCCCTGAAAAGGCAGTCTTAATCCAGCATTCGATAGTGAAGTCATTGGTTCCAAGATTGTTTCCCGGTCCACCAAAGGCTCCGGAAAAATTCCAAACTCCGCCCAAAGGAATCTGCAAGCAGGATCCTCCGAACTTGGAATCGGAGGTGGTCACTATGGCAGAACCGGTTGCTACGTTTGAACCACCACCTACATTGATAGCGTAGGGAACGGTAGTCGCACCTTGTACTCCGTCGCAGTGAATCAAGGCCACGGTAACTGGCGTGTCGACCGTACGACTTACGCGCATCCGCGATTGGGTAGCTGTCGCATACGTCCAATTCGTGTTGGTCACTGGGTTGCGGTCAAGACGTTGCGTGACGTATGCCCATGAGTTGACCGGAGAAACAACTTGCACGGGAGGTGTGTCAATATTCTGACCGCTCACCTGCGTTCCTACGGATACGTAGGTCGTGTTACCCAGCATACGGCTGAAGTAGGTTTCATTCTGTACCGACAGCACCTTAACGGTAGTCGGCAAGGAGCTCGACACCTGGTACTGATCAGTCTTGTTCACACCTGCTTCTGATATCTGTGTCGTCGCGTTGGTAACCGTTCCTGTAGCCACGGCCTGCGCGTTAGAAGTCGTGCCTTCGGTACGGTTCCACTCGGTTTGGTCATCCACGTTCGGGCGTTCAGTGTAGATACGGAGATCAGGTCCAAGTTGGGCCAGCGTGTCTGAAGCGCCTTCGAATTCGTAGAACACCAAGTTACCCAAGTTTGATACCGCAGCACGACGGGACAGGTTAAACCAAGGGTAGTAAGGAGTTGAATTCGCGTAGGTGAGGGTTACCGGAGAGCTCACCCAGTCGTCAATACCGTAGGTGACAGTCCACTGTTCTGGAGTAGAGGTAGGCTTCATGATGACCTGCACTTCATGCCAGTTACCGGGACCCATGAGTACTGTAGAGTTGACCGCACCGCCGCCAGACACATTAGCGTAGCCGCACATATTGGTATTCTGGTTGAACACCGAAGAGCTAGGCCAGGTGATACCAGTACCGAACCCAGTCCAGGTCGGAGTAGGCAGCGTCGAACTCAAGAACAAGCCAGTGAGCGTGTTGAGCGAAGCGGCGTCCGTTCCGCCAGTTGTCGTCGGATAGGGGTAGGCTAAGATGCGCCAATTGATGCCGTCCAAAGATTCGGCAAAGCAACCCAAGGCGAGGCACCAATAGAGGAACCGGTCATTTTGGAACGTCAGCGACGACGTGCCCTTAAGCATGGAGCTCGTGCCATACATGAAGGGAAGCGTAGTGCCTAACGTCCAATTGAGGCCGTCGTCGGTACTGATGTAGGTGGCACCTGTAGTAGCGATTGCGACCCACCGACCATTGCCATAGGCGATCCCATAGAAGGGGTTCGACGATCCGAGTGTCGTGACCGTCCAATCCCCTGTCAACAGGTTTTGACTCGTGGCTCGCGCAACTCCCGTACCGTGGCCAATGATGACACTGGTCGGTGACGCAGCAACACAATGCAGAGCAGAAGCTCCGGATATACCAGTGAAGGCTCCGAAGGTTGCCATGTTGTCTGTCGAGACTTGGTATCCGGTGCCGCGTAGTACGATCCAGGTATTAGGGAATGCAGTTGACCGTACAACCCCTTCGGCGTTGACGTTACCGACAAGGCCTGAGCCTTGGACCCACGGTCCCGCACCTCCATTATCAGAATATAGGCAGTAAGGAGAGGTCCCATTACCACCTACCATGACCGTGCGACCTTGGCTGGTGTACAGATTCAAAGCTGTGGGATTCGTACCGCCCGAAGCAATGGTGCCAGATGTGGAGAAGCCTCCATCTACAGTGCCGTATCGAGCAGTGATGGCGAATGGTGTGGTACCGCTGCGTTCCAGCCAAATGGTCTGACCGGTCACCGAATCGAACACTGAAGCGGTAGAGCCAGTGTTGTTGGTTGCCTCACCTTGCGCTCCTGCCGCAGTACGAAACTCCCAGTACGAACCGTTGGGGCTCACTCCGATGTAGGATCCGGTCATGCCAGGTCCGAGGGGCCACACATAGCGAGAACCATCCCAAGATGGCATCCGCAGATGGGCATTAGGTACGAAACTCTGTTGACGCCAGCAGATAGCGAACCCACCGCTTGCCCAGAGCTCACCCATAGTCTTACCAGACAACGGGGCGCAGAACGGATCGTTCACGTTGTTGCCTGCGCCGGCGTTGGCGAAGTTGACTGAGGTGTTGCAGATAGCGGTGGCACCCCAAGGGAGCGCCGGGTTCATCGTGATTGTGGCAGACGTACCGGCGTAGTACCCGCGCAATCGAAGATCGTTGAGAACTTGGTAATTACCGAATCCCTCGTAGAAGGTATAAGGCATGGTGTACCTCTTTATAAACGGGTGGCGACTTCGCCACCCGGTTGTACCGTCATTGTTAATGCTCGGAGAAGAACCAGACGATCTGTTGAGTCGTTAGCTGGACGGGGTCTGTTGAGTCTGCAAGCACTTCGACTACGTACTTGTAGATAGCGTTCGGCGTAGTGTCGTCTCCAAGCACTTCCATCATATAAGATGAAACTTGGGGTTCGAAACTTGCGCCACCGAGCACTTCGACCACGTAGTTACTGACTTCAGGTGTCGGAATCTCTTCCCACACTACGTCTTGTTCTACAGCCTTGGCCAGTGCTGCAGGTATAGGTCCGAGCTCTGTTTCAGCCAGGACCTCTACCACGTAGCTGCGAACAGGTACTTGCATCGGAGCCCTGGTGAGGGTATGCCGCCCAACACCAGTTGATCTCAGTTCAGGTAAGGGCACGAACGATTGGTCGTCAGCCAGTACCTCAACCGTGTAGTCCTGAACACTAGGAGTAGTTCTACCTACTACCAGAGTGTGTCGCCCTACTACAGTGGCTCGCAGTTCCTGGAAGGGAATGAAGTTCTGATCGTCGGCCAATACTTCGATCTTGAGAGACCCTACGGTAGGGGCCTCCTCGAAGATCACGTCCATCTCTAGAGCGAGCGCATTCACATCAGCCATGATTGCCCTCGCTTAGAAATAGTCAGGGAACGGTGCAGTAGGTGGAGTGAAAGGAGCGGTGTACCTAGCTATACCCTTGGTGATCCGCACCTCATCTATATAACCGTACCATGCTAAGGTATTGACAATTCCGGAACCAATACCAAAAGTGGCTCCTTGCCCAACTAGACTACCGGCCTGAACACCGGATCCTGCGAGCACACCACCAATGTAGACGGAATAGGTGCTGGTAGAAGCTACACGTACCACTGCCACGTGTGTCCACTCTCCTGTCGGAATAGGGAAACTTGCCGAGGTGGTCAAGATTGTAAAGTTACTACCTCCGGCAAGGTTCAATTCAAGCACACCGCCAGGACGAACTACGGCCCACAGGTTATTAGAGTTCTGCGGATTGCCAGCTCCCGTAATGAATAGAAGCATTCCGGTGCTTCGGTGCGCAATCGGGTTTACCCAGGCTTCAAAAGTAAAGTCAAGGTTCAAGAACGTAAGGCTGTCTGTTCGGGGTAGCTTTATGCCGTTAAGTGTGCCACCGGTTTCGTTAACTGCGAGTGCGCTCGGTCCGAACTTAGCTGTAGATACGAGGGCAGACCCGGAACCGAGCTGCATTGTGTTTCGCCCAGAAGAATCCAGCGTTACCAGCGATCCAGCCCCTTCATCGAAACGCGCAAGTAAGCTAACGTTAAACCAATTAGGATCACCCCCTGCACCAGGAGCAACCCGATTGATGCGCAGCTTCTCTTGGTTCAGAGTTGCGATAGTCCAGGGAGCTCCGGTGTCCGGATTCACAGGCTGGTCCTGAGTTACGTAGGTCCAAGAGTTAACCGGCGAAGACACGAGCGTTGAAGTACCGTCAAAGTTCTCACCATTCATCTGCGTACCCACAGAGACTACGGCATCCCCGGAGACCATCTTGCTGAAGTACGCAGTGTTCTTGGTCGACAGTACGCTGTGGCTTGAAGGCACTACCGTAGGTGCCATGTTGTAGGTGTCGCTCTGTGGCGCTCCTGACTCTGTCACGTAGGTAGTAGCATTGGTGATCGATGTAGTCGCCACCATCGATGCGTTGGACTGTCCTTCAACTGAGGGGTTCCACTCAGTTGTCAGGTCAGTCACAGGTTGGTCGTAGTACACCCGAAGATCAGGTCCTAAGACTCCTGGATCTTGCGCAAGCGGGAAGTCGTAGAACACGATGTCAGAGGTGACCGTAAAGAAGTTGCCTCGACCCAGCATGAACCACAGAGGCATGGAAGCCTTGGCTGCGAACGTTGTGGTGTTGAATGGACCATAGGCCACTCCGTCGACCACAAATGTGATCGCCCACTCGTTGGCTGTGACTGCAGGACGTCCGAAGATCTGATACTCGTGCCATTGGTTCATGCCCAACGTTTGGGTGGGAGCTCCCGTTCCCACTACCGCGTTGTTCACAACCCAAGTAGGATAGTGACTCGGCAGCACTGGAGGGAACGTATTCAGGCCAAAGCCTACTGACGTGTTCGCGTTGGTTGGGGTGCCGTTCACATTGTCTGCGGCAAACACGCCTTGGCAAGAAGCGGTAGCGCTACCGCCGGTCACTCCAAGAGGAGTAGACAGATGAATTTCCCAATTTCGGCCGTCAGCTGAACTGGCCAACAGGTAGGTGTTGGCAGATTGTGCTGAGCAGGTGAGCCAGAAGCGGCCATTGTAGAAACGCAGTCCATCGGTTACGTTTCCATTAGTGAACGCACTGATGGTGTTCGGGAACCCGGTAGAGTAGGCTGTCCAGGTCAGCCCATCGTCTTCACTGACGTAGACGTTGGGAGTGTTGTAGCTTGCTAAAACGAATTTTCCGTTACCGTAAGCTCCTCCGATAACATACGTTCCACCGAAAGTAACGGAGTTCCACGTCGCACCTTGATCCGTAGATCGGTAGACGACGTTACCTGTGACGCCTTGACCGGCAAGAACCACTGCGGTAGGCGACGCAACAGCAGCATACAGATTACCAGTGACTCCCGAACCAACAACAGGGGCAGTAGCCAGATCGTCTGTTGACCTCGCCACCTTGTTGGTAGCGTGGGTGCCGCAGAAAATCCATACTGTAGTGCCAGGGATGTTGGTGGCCGCGTACCAGGTCCCTGTCACAGAATGAGCAGTCCATGATCCGGTAACGTCAGTGGTGGTGAAGACTTGATTCACTCCACAGAGAGCAGCCCGGGTATTTGATACGGCACCGCCAAGGGCTCGGAATCCTGAAGCAAGCGTGGTAGACTGCATCGAGTTAGTGGCTGTCGAGTAGTAGCGGAACACACCACTGTTATCGTTGTAGCCGAAGACTCCATTCAGTGCAAGGCCGTATCCGTTAGCACCACCTGCCTGGGAGCCTACCACTTGAACAAAGTTCCAACTCTTGCCGTCAGGACTTTGTCCTACCCAGTTACCAGAGACGTTGGTGGTTGTCGGCAACCAGTATTGAGTTCCATCCCAAGTAGGTCCGGCGTACACCGAGTTGTTGATCCAGGTCATTGCTCGCCAGTAGCAACCCCAACCGCCTTGAGCGTATAGCTGGGCATTGGTCTTCGAGGATACCTGATAGCAGAAATAGTCAGCAGTAGATCCTGGAACAGCAGTACCTGCTGTACCTGCAGAATGTACGTTAAGGGCACGCCCACCGATGTAAGGAGTATTGCTGGTACTGAGAACGTTGGTTGCAGTACCAGAGAAGGCTCCTATGGTACGCAGGTCTGTCTGCACCTGCGTACCTCCAAGAGGCACAAAGTTGTAAGGCATACTTCACCTCTTTAAGCTGATTGCCGGAGTTGGACGGTAGCCGCCGACACTGATTCAGGTGTCCATGCCTGCCCATCCAGTTTTGTTTGGTATACGGCGGTCAGCGGTACGTTGTCCACATTTGATCCGCTGAGGGTGGCAGACTTCACAGGAAGGGAAGATCCGCCTTCGACCACGCTAAGCTGTACCGTCGGTGTAGGAATGCCTGCACGTTGAAATACGGCAGTCGCCTGCACACCAGCAATGCGATATCCAGGTACTGGCGTTAGTGCACCAGCACCGTACTGATCCGTAGACCCTACGGCACTTGATTGCACCGATGACGTTGAGAACAGGACCGAGCCATTGCCTTGGGCAGCTGCTGCGTTAGAAGCAGCACCTGCAGGAAGTCGAGCCCATTCGGCTTGAACGTCTGTCGTGAGACGACGTGGACGCACCTGCATGTCATTGGTCAGGCCAACGTTACGGGTACCGGAGAAATCGGTCACCACAACGTCGGACATAAAATTCCAACTGAATGATGAACTGCACGCCCAGAGACGTTGGCCGGTCACATAGGTTTCAAGGTAGTGAGGTCCTGTACTCGCGACTTCAACACCGTCGTAGTACGTCTTGAACATGAACTGCGGATACGGCTGATCCGGCACTGAAGTACCCACGATGGAGATACGGTGCCATCCGTCATCGGTGGAAGAGTTCACTTGTGAAATCCAGTCCCAAGTTCTCTGTCCGCGAGCGGCTACCACCCAAGGTCCAGTAGCGGTCATGATGACACCTGCCATATTGCTACCCGCCGCTAGGTAGTTTGGAGTTACCGTTCCGACAGGGGCACCAAAGAAAATCCCGGCAGGTACAGAGGCAGTGGCCCCTGCAGAGGTTGTACTAGTGTGAACGAGCGAAATGAGTTCCCAGTCACCGCCACCAAGATACTTCGTTACTATCTGTTGAGCAGTAACACCTCGCATATAGGCGTACAGGCCATCCGAGTGGATGAACATCTCCATGCCGACACCGCCAGCAAAGAACAAATTCTGAGGTGCCGCTTTCCACGTCCAGGTCATACCATTGGGCGAGGTAGCAGTACCTCCACCCTGCGTGATAGCTACAAACTCTCCGTTATACCACTTGACGGAGGTAAATCGTTCGGCGGTACCAGACGTGACCGGAGTCCAGGTGGTAGCAGTCCCATCGGTGCTGGTGACGATGAAGCCACCGTAGCCTACAGCTACTGCGGTACCCGTACCGTTGGTGGCTACGCTCAACACTCCAGTGGTAAGACCTCCGATGTAGGCGTCGGTCCAAGTGGTGCCGTTGACTGATTTGATAATACCGGCCTGCGCCTGGGCGCTCGCGCGGTTACGGGTGCACGCACCAAGGAAGCAACCGACGTCATCAAACCAGTCCATATGTTCGACAGCATTGAGTGTGCTACCTGCATTGTAGACCATGGTGCCGCCGGTGAGAGTCCAGGCAGTTCCACTGGTCCTGAAGATAGCACCTCCGACCGAATTGTTCCAACCGTACAGGTAGTACTGACCATTGTGGAATACACCTCCCACAAATGTCATATTCGACTGAGTTGTCGTCGAAGTCAAGGTGGTCCAGGTACCACCAACAGCCGTACCTTGGGTGATGTACTGTGACCCCGAAGAGGCGATGATGGTTCCGTTAACGTATTGGACGCGGCCGCTGGCATACCCCACGTTCGTGCCTTCAACTGTGTTGGTAACTCGGGTATAGTTCAGCAGATCAGTAGACTGAGCCATGCTGGCCGTAGTGTCTGCGCAGATGAAGCTGGTGCCGTCAGAGCCAAGAGCCTGCCATTGCTGGCGCAAAAGACGCACCTTCATCGAGACACAAAACCCACCCGAGGCATAGAAGTCGTCCAATGACCCCATATCCTCGACATAGCAGACGTATTGCGAACTATCATTCGAGGCGGATGTTGGGTATACGGTAGTGGTATACCCGAAGCCTCGTTGGACAGATCCTTGCTGCGTGTTTGTCCATGATGTACCACGGCCGAGAAATGTGTAGAGGCCAGCATTTCCGTTGCCTACAGGTACAACGGAAAAACCTCCTGCCATAGCCCGGAGGTCTTCATAACTTTTACCGCGGGTAAAGCCTCGCGCTTTTGTGAGTGCCATTTCTTGTACTCCAAATTGTTCAGTGATCCGGCAGCGCAGCGGTGGGTGGTGTGAAGTTCGCGGTATACCGAGCTACACCCATGGTGACACGGAACTCGCTCATGTAACCAACGAAAGGTGAACCACCTGAAGTGTTCTGAACTCCGATATATCCGGTTGTTACCGGGTTCGTGTAAGTGAACGCGTCATTGATGGTAGCACCAAGCACCCCGTTGATGAATATACGAACCACACCGGATTGTCGTGAGACAGCAAAATGCGACCAGGCCCCGTTAGCCATAGTATTGGTCGTGGTACCCAGCGTAGTCAACGATGAGTTGCGGTAGGCAAGCATCCGCATCGTGTTGTCAGTCATCCGGGTGAGATAGAAATAGTTTCCAGAACTGGTCTCACTGGGGAAGAAGACGATGCTCGCAGCAGCCGACGAAGTGGGATACATCCACGTTTCAATCGTGTAGTCATCAGAGCCCCACAACCAATTCGAGTTCAGCTGAAGTTGAACTCCAGTCAACGGGTTAGTCAAATCCAAAGAGGTCGGGTAGTATTTCGCCTGCCCAGCACTCTGTAGAACGTTGTTGAGCGGGGTCATCCGCGTCTTGTTAGACGAGTCTACCAAGGTGGTGGAACCCGCGGCACCGTTGAATTTGGCAAGAAGAACTACTGCGGCCCAGTAGGGATCTTCGTTCGGATCGAAAGCTTTGTTCTCTACCGATACCAAGGCGTTGGAGGCAGAAGCCGTACTCCAGCCTTGGCCTGCGTTGTCGGTTTCGTAGAGTAGACGAAGCGGCATGATCTTGGTGGTGTTACTCAATACCGCAGCGGCTGTCGGCAGAGCTGCACCGTTGTCGATCAAACCGATCTCTACGGTAGGCATAGTGAGCCCCACGCGTTGAGCAGCCGCCCCAAGCTGAAGTCCAGCAATACGGTACCCCGCAGGTACCGTGGGCATACCTCCTGAATACTGATCCACTTGACCTACCACGGAACTCTGGACTGAGCTGAGACTCTGAGTCCACGAGCCATTACCTTGAGCAGCTTCGGCATTGGTAACCGCGCTCGTTGGAACCTTGTCCCACTGCGCTTGCGTATCAACCGTATTGCGCTTCTGAAGAATACGAAGATTGCCTGGCGGGTTGATGTTTCGCGTACCTGCCTTATCACCGTAGGCAAAGGCATACCACTGATTGTGCCCCGAACCCCCAAGGTTGAAGAAGACGCGGGAGACAGCAGCCCCTGCTAGACGGAAGGGAGTAGGCGATCGAACTCCGTCGACGTAAGCGTAGACGTCAAAAGTTGGTACAGATTGTCCAGGAACCGCGATGTAATCCAGCTCAAGGCGTTTAGGGCTGGAGGTGTTGGCTGCAGGAGTGGTGTTGAACTGATACTGCTTCGAGCCCCAATTAAAGGCGCCGTTAGCGCCTACCGTCCACAGGCCATCGGTGAGCATGCTGAATCCGAACATGCTCATACCGGCGGAGATGATGCTGTTCACACCGCCCTGCGGCACTCCGAAGAACACCCCAGTAGGCACAGTAGACGCGGCATTGTTGTTATAGGTAGAGTTGGTATACCTGATGACACTCCATTCTTTGCTTGCGGGAAGCCAACGGAGTGCCACTGACCCATCGTTGGCGTAACCCAGAAGCTCTGAACCGACTTTTACACAAGTCAAGGCGTCCGAGGCTATGCTGAGGCCACGAAACAAAGCAACACCCTTAAACGTCCAAGCCAGGCCGTCAGGTGATGTCAAGGTGTTGCCTAGATGGGTTACGACAGAAAATTCGGATCCCGTCCACACCACATCAACAAGAGTGTCAGTAGTACCTGACGTGCGCTGTGCCCAAGTAATTCCGTTGTCGGTGCTAGACGCGATGTAGCCGCCTGCACCTACCACAACTAAAGCTTGGACTCCGTCCCACGCCATACGTCGGCAAGTGCCGGCACTGTTAACCGAGACCGCGGTGTGAACAGCGGTCCAGGTGGTGCCGTCGGTAGACCGAAGGACTTGGCCGCGGGCGTTACCGCCGATGGTGGAGTACTCAGCCGCGTACATGGCACTCCCGAATTCGTAGAGCTTATAAATCTGCCCCACGCCAGTTCCGGTATATACCGCAGACCAAGAGTTTGTTGCTCCTGTAGAGGATCGAACGATCCGGCTCATCACAGAAGGCGAAGAGATGTAGCCACCGCCATAGTAGGCAACACCGCCAATAGTACCACGCATGAACTCCAAAAGGCTGTTCATAAACGTGTTCGAGCTGGCCTGCATTTGGGTCAGCACAAAGTTCCCAGGCACGTCCGTGCTGACACCCCAGAAGAAACTCGAGTCTGAAGCTTGACCACCAATGTAGTACGAACCCCCAGAATAACTAAGAGGGGTCTTAACGGTGGAGCCAACAACCCCACTGGACGTATTCGTTACTGGCGCCCAATCTACAAAATCCGAAGTAGTGTAGCCGTTGAGTAGGTTGGTACCCACACCTACTATTTTGGTGCCGTTGGACACCACGGCAGTAGGTCCTGTGGCCAGAAAGTTAGCGGTGATACCAACCCAGAATCCGCCCTTGTCGTACAAATCTTTGGCCATCCCCAGGTTGATCAGCCCGGGGTATCCCTCATTAGCTGTGGCTGAAGAGAAGGGAAATGCACCAGAGACAGCAGACTGGGCGGGACGCATGATAGAACGATACTGGAGCGGATTACCGTAAGATACACCCGCACCAGTGGTAGCGTAGGATCCAGCCCAATAGCCCATGGCGTTAAGGTCCGCCTGGTTCAGCGGACCGTTGAAGCTTTCCGCTCCGAGCATCGTCATTTTCTACTCCTTGATTACAGGCTGGTGTTGCCCGTTTCCAGCGTCGCCAGCGTTGCCGGCGTAAAGGCAATGTTACCAGCGCCTTGTTCCTTCACTGCGATGATACGACGGGTATTCTTGGACACCACGTCGAAGTCGGTGGTCGTTGCGTCACCCGCAGCGTACTTCAGCACAGGCTTGACCGACAAGAACTTGTCCGAGGTCTCCGTGATTTGGACAGAACGAATGCCTGTCATCGCCGGAGTCACTGTCGGGTTGAACAGGTACAGGTCAGTCTGGCCAGAGTCAGTGGCCTGCACGAAGTCCGTACCGTTCGATACCGCTTGGTAGTTCGGAACACCGGCGGCCGAAGTCTCCCACTGATTGATCGAGCCGTTCGCAGTCAGTGGACGTGGATACGAACGTACTGGCGTCATCAACGGGAGCGTATTCGAGCCCAGCGCCGGCAGGTTCGCTTCGCCCGAAGTGAAACCAGAAGGCCACGCAGGATTCGTTCCGTCAACTTGTTGCATCGGGCAATCGTCCAGAGTGTACGTGCAGGCGGTACTGGTGTGGGTCTGCCAACGATTGATCACGTTGGTCGTGAACAGGTTGGAACTGTAGGTCGTTGCCAGGTTGTCACGGATGACCGCACCTGACACCGTGACCGTAGTCTGCAGGGTGTTGGCAGCAACAGCACCAGAGACTCGGATGGTCACGAAGTAGTACAGGCCAGTCTGGACTGCCACCATCACGGGCGAGGTAGCGAACGAACTATAGTTCGTAGGAAACACCAAGTTCAGGCCGTTGGTCGTGTTGTTCAGCACGCCCATGAGCGGGAGATTCGTGGTGTTGGCCAGCGCGCCCGAGGTCAAGCTGAGGATAGGGCTGGCAGCGAGAGAGGCAGCCACCGTGTCGAGACGGATCCATCCGGACCATCCGAACAAGGACTTCTGGGCGTTGTTCGCAGCGCCAGCGGTCACGGTGTTGGTGATCAACCCGGTGGACTGGAACTCACGTTGAAAGCCAACCGCGAAAGTGGCAGACGCCGCACGGTTGCAACTCAGCCCCTGACCGTTGAACTTACCGGTGCCGGCAGTGATCTGCGGCGCGTTGGCAGGATTGGGGATGTAGTTGGGGAAGTTCTGGGCCAGGATACCGACCGGGTCGGCTTCCATGCCAAACGTATCTTTGATGAACAAAGGAGTAGCCATGATTTATTCCTTTCGGTATTAGACGGAACGAGTGCCGATCATGTTGACGGTGAACTGGCTGATGTTACTCGGCCATACCCATTCCAACTGGTCCTGAACCAGGAACGTTGGTTCCACTTCCACAGAGGAGAAGACCACCGTGTCAGTGTTCAACGTGTACTGGATGGAACCTACGTTCGTACTCACACCAGAGCGAATCCGGTTGAGCTGAACAGTAGCAGTGTTGCCAGTGAACAGCGTAAAGAACGCTGTCGAGCCTGCCCAGTTCTGCGCAAACTTGACCTGCTGCGCAAACGGGTATCGGACGTTACCCTGCAACACCGGGGCACCGATCGCGTTGAACCCGATGGTGGTGGTCGCAGGATTAGGCGGCAGATCGAGAAGATCGTTATAGCTCCCGGTACGTGCTACAGTAGCTGCGTCCGTGATGGTAGTGATGGACTGGCTGTGAGGCGCTGGTGGGAAAGACGTCGGAACATCCAGCAAGTCTGTGTACGAACCGGTACGTGCCACCACCGAGGCATCCGGGAAGTCTACAAGCGTCAGCGTAACGGCGCCAGTCTTGTTTTGGACAGACAACACGTTGGGTTGGATCTGAGCAATGTGCTGCCACTCAGTACCATCCGATACCAACCAGTCGCTGACGTTGACAGCAATCGGTGATTGACCAGGAGGTGTGGTCGTACCTGCTACCGATACCACGTACAACCAACCCAAATTACCGGCAGCGGCAGCCGGAAGCGCAGGTGTGTTTGTAGCCGCATCGTAGGCGCCTTTGTACACCATAGCGCCGGTGATAGAGTCAGGCAGGTACTGGGGCAGGATCTTGTTGTTGATGTCCAGGATGTCCAGACCCAGATCGGCACGATTGATGACTACCGCACCAGTCTTCGCCGTGCCGTCTTGACCGCGCACGGACAGAACAGCAGCACTGAGCGTGCCGTCTGCCGTGACTGCAAGGCCCCCACCAATCTTCACACCGCCCAACACCCCGGCCGTAGCCGGAGGAAGGGTGTAAGTGACGATAGTAGGCTTGTCGGTCAGGTCCGTGTACGAACCGGAAAAAGCAACCGGAGCAAAATCGCCCCGACTAACTCCGAACTCAACAACCTGGCCTGATGAGTTCTTGGACCAGAGCTTGCCGTCGGCCAAGTTCATGACCAGCTGGCGCTCCATGAGATCCGATGCAACGGGAACCTTGCCAGGGGTCTCCGTCCCTTTATGCAATACAGGGATAAGTTGCGTCGCCATGATTAGAACGCTCCTTGGTCAATGATGAGGCCAGACATATAGTTCAGCGTCACCGGTTGTTGCGGCTGAGCAGGATCGGCCAAGTTGTTGATGGTGAAGCCTGCCGCGTCCTGCGATGCAGTGAACGGCGCCGTACCGTCAGCCATCAACGCACCCAGGTCAGCACCCGTCAGTGGCACGTTGCCAGTACCGTCAGGTGGGATACCAGCGACGGACGATACAGAACCACCTCCACCACTGCCGCCGCTTACCAGAATTTGAATTCCGGTAGCAGTCTCCACAAACGACACGCCACTGCTGGGCAGCAGCTTCTTGATAGTGGCAACGCCACCAGTACCCGGGTCAGCAACCAGCCCCACAGAACCCGCAGTACCGTCAGTGGTATTGGACACTGTCTGGAGAGCACTCATCGTGTTGGTGATGAGGATGCTTCCTGGAGTGGTAGTCGCATCGATCGTGATGCCGTCACCAGCAACGATGTTCAGGGCCCCAGTGAGGTCGTTCAGGGACGTCACCGAAACCGAAGCACCACCGTCATAAGAAATAAGCAGTGTATCGGCACCTTGGGCTGTAACCGTGACACCTTGGTCGCCAACCAGGTTGAGGTTGCCGCTCAAGGTGTTCAACGAAGCCACAGGATTAGAAGCACCCACTGCCGTAACGGTAATGGTGCTCCCTGCACCGCTGATCGCAATACCGGACCCGCCGGCGATCGTCAGCGCGCCCTGCAGGGTGTTCACGGATGTAACGCCTCCACCTCCGCCACCAGTACTGTTGATGGTGATGGTGTTGGCAGTTGCGTCCGACGCCAGAGTGACGTTTGCACCAGCGACCAGGGTAACACCTTCGGTCAGGTCATTGCCTGCTGCACGGAGGTAATGCACGCCAGTGTTGGTCACCGTCAGGTTCTGACCGGTGGTATCAACGTCGATACCAAGACCTGCGAGAAGCTGCCCTGCACCGACCACTCCGTTGAGCGAGCGCAAGCCAGAATAGGTAAGACCAATGTCCTGAGCGTTCACCACTACGCCCAACGGGGCTGAAGCGGTTATGGACACTGCGTTTACCAAGCCATTCAGGGAAGTGACACCTGTTGAAGCAGTCGAGCTATCAAGAGTGATGACGCCACCAGCCTCGGTGATGGTCATGCCACCCGTACCGCGGATCGCCTTCAGCTGCCCGGAAGCCGTGTTCACCAATGAGGTATTGCCAGCTCCAGTGACGGTGCTGAGTGCAACCACACCAGTATTCGTGACAGTCACCGTATCTGCCGTGCTCGTCACCTGGATGCCAGTGCCACCAGCCAAGCTCTTCACCTGACCGAGGGTACCAGTACCCACCAAGGTAGTGCCGGTGCCGACGCTAACGATCTGCGACAGACGAGCACCAAGTGCAGTATCAATACCCTGCAGGTGCGCCGACAGGTAAGCACCTCGCGCACCGGTGTAGTTCACACCCGTATGAGAGACAACGATGTCCTGATCCTGACCAGTCTTGAGCGGCACCATGGTGCCGTTGAACACGTCGTTGGCGAGGTTGCGGGTCAGGTTGTCGATGACGTATGGGCAAGTACCGGTCTTGCTGATGAACGACTGCTGCGTCGGGTTAATCCAAGTGCCCACGTTGTGGAGCAGCAGGAAGTTGCCGGGGCTGTTGTCCGCCGTGGAGACCAGTGCAGCAACGGCAGGATCTGTACCGATCGAACGCGCACGGAAGAGTTGAAGCGTACCAGCCGTGTGCAAGATCGAGTTCAGGTGCCACACTTCAGTTACGTCTACTGTACCGCCATGCACCTCGAGCACTGAAGTGCTGTCCGAGGGGTACATACGAACCGTGACATAACCGGTACCGGCAGCGCAATCGATCTTACCTGCGTTGACGTACAGAGAAACGAAGTAAGCTGACCCGGTCCACGCGCCACCCGTGGCGTTGGTCAAGATCGCAGTCTGAGTGTTGTTAGCGTTGATCGAGATGTTCTCGAACTTGAAGCCAGCAGTGGTGCCCACCTGATTGATGGTCATGCAAGGCTGGGTACCGTTGTAGTTGATACCCAGGTCTTGAATGCGAATCTGGTTCGTGCCGCCGACCGTCAGGTTACCCGTGATAGCCGTGCGTGCGTAGTTGCCGACGTTGCCCCAACCCTTGATGTACAAAGGCTTGGAACCCAGCACCAGACTCTCCGCAAACGATCCTGGGCTGATCATGATGACCGCGTTCGCAGGAGCGTTGTCGATAGCTTCACCGATGGTGCGATAAGGGTTGTTCTCCTTACCAGTGCCCTCGATAGCATCGCCGTTATAGTCAACCCACACGGTGTCGGACGGAGTCCAAGACCCGATCTGCGCCGTGTTGACGGTCAGAGCGCCGTCATTGCCAATCAGCAGGCCACCTGATGGCGGAACGTAAACCGTGCCAGCAACCGTCGTGGTCGCAAACGGCACGACGACGTTACCAGTGCCAGGATCCGGCATGGCACCGTTGACACTGAGCACGCGACCTTCTTGGTTGTCGATCTTGTCGTAAGAAGTGCCATTGCTGACGACCCAGTCACCGATACGCAGTTCCAGACCTTGCTGAGTACCGGCATCTGACACCACCCAGTACCAACCCTTATTGGACTGGGCCGGTGCAGGCAGGGGAGGTGTGTCAGTAGCAGCATCGTATGTGCCTTGATACTGTAGGCCACCGATGATACCGGGAGGCAGCTGAGACATCGGCACCCAGCCGTTGCTGTCCAGTGAAGGGATACCGTTGGGCTGGCCAACCACTGTCAGTGATACAGCGCCTACGTCAGCGGCGCTCAACTGAATGTTGCCAGCAGTATCCGGTTGGATGTTGTTGACAGTCTTAACCTTGCCGGCGTCTTCCAGTGCCTGTTCGAGACCAGGAATGTCAGCAATGTCGATCTGGACATTCCCGTTTGCGTCCGGGCTCTCGTTGTTGACGCTCTTGACGGTACCGCTACCCGCAGCAGGCGTCATGACCACCCAGATGAACTGGCTGTCTGCCGTCATCGTGGTTCCGGTGAAACGCTGACCGTTGCGGAACACGAATGTACCTTCCGGAACAGGCATCGGATTCAGCAGTTCATAGTAGATGTCGATGTCGTAACCGACCACGACACCAAGAGACACGTCCACCTGAGGCAGTGCGAGGCGCCAACGGTCTTGCACCCACAGATGGAGACCTTGCGCGGCGTTGCCTTCGTCGTCAGCGAGAACCACCAGTGAAGCTACTTGGCGGATTTTGGCGCTGAGGTTGGTGACGAACGGAGCGTCAATGGTAACCGGGACGGTTGTACCATTGCCCCGGTAAGTCATCCGGTAGTAGAACCTGGAGTTCATAGCTACTCCTTTGTTGTAGCGAGCTAGTATAAAATTAGCCCGATGAAGCAAGAATACCCCGCACTCGGTAGACGAGTACAGGGTACTTGGTCAGAATTTCGGTATGGCAGCCTGCGCCAGCCGAAGGTACTTTTCGCGATCAGCGAGTCCTATCGTGCCACCGTTGATGCCTTTAACTACCGATACGAAGCTCTTCTTCGCCCTGTCGTCCAATCGGTTGTTCCACCAATAGACGCACGCTGCCTGGACACCCCAGTGTGTGGTCGTCAGCAGGAGAGGATTAGCCAGGAAGTCCTGCTCAAGAATGAATCCCATGAGCAAGTGGTTGGTAGCACCGGTCACCTGGATAGGGCCGTGGCCAGCGTAACGACGACCATCACCCTTGTTGGCGTTGCCAAGGTTGAACGCAACATAGTTCGGGTCACCCGGGCGTAAACCTTCTTGCCACGGTGCGTCGAAGTTGCGTTCGTACTTCAGCTGCTGCGAGGTGGGTCCCCAGATTTCTTCCATCCAACGGAACTCACCAGATTCGTGAGCAAGGTTGGCCAGGAACATCGTGATCTCGTCCCACGTGTCGATGCCCCACTTCGACATACCTTGAGTGAGTTCAGGAGCGAATTCCTGAGCCCGAGCAGCCGAGAGGTTGGGCATCGCCTTACGCAGGACTTCAGGCGTAAGTGTGAACATGATACCTCACTGAATGATGACCCGCGCCAGCTCCACTTCTAGACTTGCTTCTTTCAGTGGATTGAGCGCGTAGCGAACAGTAGCCTTTAGGTAGTAGGTACCCGGAGCAAGCTGGGGCACCTTGAAGGACAGACCTCCCGCAGAGATGACATGGATAGGACGGTCTACAACTACCTCAGGGTAACGATAAACGGTCGTGCCTTTCTCATCAGTCAGGAAAGCCAGGTACTGCGCCTTCATGATGTCCGGACCCAGTGTCAATGGGCTAGCCACGTAGGCCGAATTATCCGGGGTTGCCACTACTGTGGGCAGTTGGTCACGAGGAGCCTTCACCTCGGTGACCGCAGGCTTCTGGAATTTCATCGAGACGGTGACACCAACAATGGCACACACGCAGATGACAGAGACGCTCGTCCAAGCTACACTGCAAATCGAACACAGCTTGAGAGCGTTCTCTTCACCCAGAAGGTTAATCAAGATCTTGGTCAGGAACGAAGGATCTTCCATTTTTGAGGTGCTCATTTCTGATTACCTCCCGTGTCACCAGGATTCAAACCCTCCTGCGGCGGCGGTTGGAATGGTGGTGCACCACCTTGTTGCTGCGGGAGACCTAAGCGGAAGCGGAGAATGTTGACAAACTCCTGCCATGCACGACTGCCCATGAGACCAGACATGCCGATAAGGAACGCGCTCCATGGACCAGTGATGTTCGACCCTTCGCAGAGCCAGAACGTCAACAGACCTGTGAATCCTCCAGTGAGCGCATCAATGAACAGACGTCCGGCAGAGAACTGCCGCATGTCATGTAGGTGGCGTACTGACGCAGCCACCGCAGCCAGCCCGATGACCCACAGGTAGGTCAAGGCAGGATAGCCGAATGGATCTTTGTCCATCTTGCCCTCCAAATCAAAAGGGGCCTGACGGTTAGCCAGGCCCGGTAGTCCTATTAAATTGACGCCGACCGATATTTGAGAAGGGCTTTATTTACGGTTTCGGCTAAGTGGTCATTCGGGTATACACCGCCGTGAGCGTGCGGCTTTTGTCGTCTTTGGGCTGCGGTGTAACGGGTAGTTGAGCAATGGCCTTCTGCAAGACCTGGGCTAAAGAGTTGCCCGCGAACTCGTTCCGGTTGATCTGAGAGACAAACGGTCCGCCATCTTTATCTGTCGGAGTGGCGGTAGGTACAAACCGGTTGAACGGGAAGACGAAGTCGAAGACAACCGGCAGGGTAAGGGACACTTTGACCGAGTTGTTCTGTATGCCAGGCATGTAGATGTTGTTAGTCCCTGTAGGTGTGTAGGGAGTGGTCAACCAGGATACGGTTATCAGGCCGGCTCCATTATCGTTGAACTCTCCGATGACCTGCGTACCAACCATGACAAACCCAGAACCATTACCGGTGAGGGTCGAACTTGGCACATACTTGAAGTACGAGTCTCGTCCATGCAAGTTTGTCTCCGGCCACGCGGAGATGGTATTGCCGGCGCTGTCACTGAGTTCCACAAGGGGAGGCTCTCCGACGTTATACCCATATTGCTCGAACGTGACGCTACCGTCCGTATGAGTGACCGCGAACTTGAAGGTTGTATATCCAGCACCCGCATTCACTGTTGTAGGCAACGGAATGTTCGTCGTCACCACCTGATTAACGAATGAGTCGCTGGTTGATGCGCCTACGATGCCGGTATCAGCAATGTTGTCGAATAGCGGACTGTCGCCCCACTTTGCTTTGTTGTAACCAACAGTGGTCCCTGGCGTAAAGTCCATGTTGCCTTGAAAGTTCGCGTCCACCATCGCCGCAACCAGAATGTTGGCGGTGGCGTAGAACGCTTCAGGGTAACGTGTATTGGGATCACCAGAAGCCCCACCGCCGTTGTCAGTGCAGATGTAGACACCGACGCCGTCACGCCGAGCCTGTGCGATGTTGGCAGCACCGGCATTTGTCAGGTAAGTCCGACCACTCGAAATGTCCACCGCTGACGAGAAGAGCATGATGATATCGTAGTTCATGCACTCCGCGTAGGTTGGGTTGAGCATGTTGCCTGCGTAGTCCGAAGAATCCTTGATGATGGTAAGACTAAATCCCATCAGTCCTGAGAGACCCATCATTGCAGTGTACCAGCAGTCCTCGTTAGTGGTCTTGACCAGGTAGTCATCGTTGCCACTATCATCGCCGCCTAGGTACTTGTCACCCAAAATCAGGATGCGTTTTCCGCCCCCGGGTTTAAGCAAGAAGTTCCAGGCGTTATATAGGAACTGAAAGCTTGGGCTAAGCTGAGCGAATGACGTAGGATTACCGCTCGCGTTCGAGGGATCGTTCCAATAGGCGTTGTAGTATTTCGTGAACGCCCCATCAAAGACCGCACGCCCACGACCGTCTTCAATAGTCTGGACGTAGGGGTACTCAGCAGGAGCGTACTTGTTGGAGCTCGCCACGGTCTTGACGACCACAGGATCTTTACCGTCGGATGTGACGATAATGCCTGTCACATCCGACGGTCCTGTCACCGTAATCGTCTGGGGTGCCGTGTAGGTCCCCGGGGGTGGTGTCAGAGTGAGAGCCATATTACTTCCTCAAGGTGTACCGGAAGTTGCGTGATGCCGTGGCGTTGTTGGTCACCGTGATGGCTGTCGTCGTGTAGGTGACAGTTGCCACAGCGGATGCATCATACCAATTGGCAGGAGTACCAGTGTCCTGGACTTTGAGAAGCAACACGGCCGTCATCGGATCATAACCTGCAGGGACAGTGATCGCCTGGTTGGCTGCGGCCGCCAGGGTGAACGTGCCAGAAACCGCATCACCACCACTACCGATCTTGACCCAGGTGGCACCGAAAGCCGCTACCGTATCACCAACAGACCATGACGTGATGCCATCGAGAGCCGTGGTCCCCGCAACGGCTACCTTGAGGACCTTGCCATTGGCGGGGACGGTGACAGTTTGCGGGGCGCCGTCATCCCAGTCATCCTGCATCATGCCGCCTGCAAGAAGCGTCACGGTGTGGGTGATAGGAGGATCGACCGTATCGTCGTCGTAGGTTCCGGTGTTGGTTGCGGCGTTCCAGGTCGTAAGGTAGTACAGAGCGCCCAGCGGCAGTTGATCCTGAGGCATCCGGCCATATACGTAATCCGAGTAGTTCGGATCAGGCGGAGGATCGACCGGATCGATCGTCATAGGGCCAGGTACCCCACCTTGAGCTCCGACAGAAGCAGCAGGCACTGCGCCTACATCTTCGGCCGACAGCATGATGTTTGGCGTTTCTGGGTTACCTTGAGGATCAGTCGTACCGTTGTGACCGTTCACGCTCTGGATGTTGGTGCTCACTGCACCTGCAGGAGTAACGCGAAGGCCGGCACCGACACTCATCACGCCTACAGTAGTGGTCGTGGCGATCGGAAGACCAGCCGTAGCCGGGTTCACCCAGGTGCCCCAACCAGACCCCGTAAGACGACGCCAGGCCATACCGTCAACCTGAGTCCAGCGCTGGATCACGTCACCCGTACCTGCCAGCTCATACAGTGCGACCACTTCGAGCGTACCACTCTTGATACCTGAAGAGAACGATGGCGCGTTCAGGAGCGATGTGGCAACCGCGTCCGTAGCAGCGTAGTAGATCTTGCCCACGATCACCGTGTTCAAGTCGGTAGCGTTCGCCAGCGGCGACGGATCGACCAGGCCGGCGACGATCACCGCAGGGCCTGGGCGCGAGTTCACGCTGGTAACCGCTCCAGAGAAACCAACCACGCTCAGGTCACCGTTGGCTGGGTTGATCTGGAGACCAGACCCTGCCTGGATACGCACACCGCCCAGTGCCGTCGCGCTTGCAATGGGCAACACGTAAGAAGTGTTGATCACCACGTTACCGTTGGCATCCGGAAGCTGACTGTTGACGGAACGAATGGCACCAACATCGCGCCAGGTTAGTGTCACGTCGCCTTGACGCTGCACCGGAGTACCATCAGGTTCGATGCCTGCGATGGAGTAGACGATGCCGTCAGGGATGGTAGTCCGATCGACCGACAGAATGCCAGCGGTCGTGATTGCCAGGCCAGCGCCAACCTGGATCACCCCGAGGCTGGTAGTGGTTGCTGGAGGCACCTGCACCGTGTTCGTCGCGAGGGGATCGCGGTTGTACACCAGGAACTCATCGCCAGCTACCGGAACGATGGCCAGCGGCGTCTGGAAGCCCAGCGTCACCTGGTTGTTCGCCAGGTCCGGAGTCACCGTCAAGACGTTGCGGCAGATGCTGTACACCTGACCGCTCGCGAACTGAACGATGCGGTCACCGAAGATCGTTGGCGTCAGGTCAGGGGCCAAAGACGCACCGGTAATGGTGACCGACACCGAAGTAGCGGAGACGATGGTGTAGCGGTTGCCGATGGTCGTGCTGTACTTGTAGGCGTCGAAGACCCAGAGTCCAGTTCGGTCCGAGTAGGCGAAGAACGCCTCCTGGTTGTTCGACACTGAGTTCACAACGTAGGCGTTGGGTACCGATTGGTGCGTGGGCGGCAACTGATCGACGTTCTGAACGGACGGCATCGCGAACGGATTCGCAGAGTCGCCGAAGTTCAGCCACATCGTGTAGTTCGTGCCGACCATGTCGAGGTAAGCATCGAGCCGCAGGAAGTTGCCGTCGAGTCCTGTGGTGGTCTTCACCTTGGAGATCAAGGTATCGGACACGCCGATGGCGACCATGGTGGCACCGACGAACAGTCCGAACTCACCGAACTGGAAGTCACCGACACTCAGGTCTTGAAGAGCAGAGTAGCGCACGAGGTTGGCGCTGATCTCTACTGGTTGGGAGGGGATACCAGAGTAGACCTCAGTGCCCTGCAGGGCGGTCTGACTGGTGGAAGGGGTATAGTTGACACCGGAACCGAGCTTGTACTCCGTAACGATGAAGGGCTGACCAGTTGTGGTCAGCATCGTTACGCCGGCATCCGTCAGTTGAATGAACATGCTTTCTCTCCAGAGAACGCTGGGGATTACCAACTATAAAATTGACGCCCCTTCTGTCCGAAGCGCGAAGCGCAATGAGACAGACCGGCGTCCTGTCCAGGGCTGTTGCCTGTCCTGTTGGGTTGTCGTTCTCTAGCAGAGAGGAGTGCGAAGCACGAACGGATAAAGACTCCTACGTGACATCTTGCGAAGACGGAGTGCGAAGCACGAAGTGCAAGATGGTAGGAGTCTGTCGAAGTAGGAACGGCGGAAGCGAAGCGAGCCGTTCAAGGTTCTGGTAGACACCCGCCAGCCTTCCCAACCTAAACGCAGGGAGGGGCAGAGTCGGCTTACCGGCTTCTTCCCTTTGCTACTGGCTCTACCTAGCGTGCGAACGATCTCCGCTTCGCTCCGATCGTTCCATGCTGACAGATCCACTCGAATCGCATTCGCGCTTCGCGCTCATTCTGCGATTCTTGTTCGTGGATCTGGTCTGATTTCGCTTCGGCTTCGCCTCGCTGATTCTTACAACTTTTCCTTTATAAGTATAAATTTATTTATAGAGAAAACGCGTTATATGAATTGGAGTGTATGGTGACTCTGCGAAAGTTGTATGAAATGCGTAAATAGCGCAGAGAATCTCAAGGAAGGATCATGAAGAAGTACCAGCACATCCGCTACATCTCCGGTGAGCCCGGCCTAGGTAAAACCCACTGGGCGATCGGGCAGATGATGCAGGCCATCAACCACGTAGAGTCCATCGTTTTCTACATCGCTCCTACCATCAAGCTCTGCGCCCAGGTCGAACGCGATCTGCGGAAACGTCTACGCGCTGATGGCATGTCGAAGAAGATGGCCGACCAGCAAACCATCTGCATCTACTCCCAGCTTCACGGCAAGGGGAGCATCGCGAACGCACTCCAGGCAGCGATCGATGGCAAGTGCGATGCGACCGGCACGCGGTACAACACGGTCAAGCCAGGGTGCGTGATCTTCATGACTCACCAGGGCTTCTTCTCGCTGCCGGACAACCTGATGAGCGACGCATTCAAGAAGCAGGTGGTCGTCTACTTCGACGAGGCGAAGAAGCCAGTCTTCAGTCCAGCGCCGTTGAAACTAACGTCGCAACGAGCCGAGCGTCTGTTCGCCCAGGTCTTCGAGTTCGAGCCCTACAAGGAGACGAACTTCAAGAGACTGACCCTAGCAGAGGACTACGAAGTCCCGCTGAAGAAGCTGCGCGACGTCATCCAGGACAAGAACGCGAAGCAGTCTCTGACCAACCTCGTCACGTCAGTGCAGAACTCGCGCGTCGAAGTCTTCCTCTCGACGAAGCGTACCAACCGAGGGCTCCAGTTCTTCCAGCTGCGGTTGCCTTCACGGGTGTTCGAGGGCTTCCAGGAGGTGACGCTGCTCAGCGCCTTCTTCGAAGACAGCCAGCTCTACTACCTGTTGTCCACTGACCCACGCATCAAGCTGCAACCGATCGGCCACCTGATGCCGGACTACTTCAACGGCCGGAGCCGCGTCAAGGAGCGATACTCCTACGTGACCATCGTACCGCTGACGACTCAGCAGACGGTGATCAGCAAGACGTCCCTTCGGTCGATGATGATCCCTGCGGAGGACCTGGCTCAGGTGCACACCAAGTTCGAAGAGCTGGGCATCAAGAAGACGGATCACGTGCCCCTCACTCGGTACCTGATTGATCGTCACTGTCCGGACACGGTGACGGGGCGCCAACGGAAGGCGTTCAACTTCCTGAACAAGATGGACCGGATCGCCCGCAGTCCAATCAAGTGGTACATGAAGCAGGCGAAGCGCGTCATCAAGGCATGGAAGGAACGCTACGAGCCGACAGGGACGAAGGTGGACCTTCCGTTGATGTTCGTGAACAAGATGTTCGAGGACCTGGTCGACACGCGCTTCTTCCATCAGGTGTCGACGTCAGCTCACGGCCTCAACCAGTACCGGCACTCCAACGTCGCGGTGTTCCTTGCGGCCATCAACCCGGACCCTCAGCTGGCTGCGTTCCTCAAGGCGCGCATCGGTGACGAGTACGACATTCAACGAGACTACGTCCTGGACGCGTGCATCCAGAGTCTGGGCCGGTGCAGCGTTCGACAGAGCAACCTGCGGGACCCGATCTTGATCATCCTGCCGGACATGAAGCTGACCAACATGGTGCGCGAGCGCATGTCCCACATGCCCCAGGTGAAGACCACGGTGGCTGTTCAGCTCGGTGACATGACGCCCTTCACCATGCGGGCGTTCAACACTGCGAAGAAAGCGGCGGCCGTGAAAGCTGCCGGTGGCGTGAAGGCGCTGAACAAGAAGGACCAGCGAGAGCGCAGCGAGAAGTGGAGGTCCGACCCGCTGAACTACGAGATCCAGAAGCTGCGCAGCAAGAAGTCCTACTACGCCAAGAAGATCAGGACCAATCCTCGGGACAAGGTAGCGAAGCAGATGCTGGTAACGATCGAAGCCGAACTCCAGGTGCTGCTGAAGAAACGGGGCTAGGCGTTCTTACAACCACACATAAAGAGTTCCTTTAGAGAAACGCATTATATGAAAGACACACCCCTGTGGGACAAGGCAGCCCGCGCTGAGGTTCGCAAGGCAACTGGCCTCTGCGTGTTCGACCTGGAGCAGCTCGCCGTCAAGCTGCCCACTCCTGAAGACTTCGGAGCGACCATCCTGGTTCTCTCACGCAACTGGTCCGACCCGTTCATGCGCTCCCTCAACGAGCAAGTGAAGGAGCACCTGGACGCCTTCATCGAAGGGAGCGCGCAGTTCCCGACCCTGCTCTCGGTGAAGCAGGTGACGGCTGTCCTGGAGCATCGTGAAGACCAGATCGCGGCCTACGATGGCCTGTACGATCGTCTGCGGAAGCACGTCTGGCGACACCAGCCCCGACCGCGGATGTCCCACAAGAAGTGGGTGAAGTTCCAGGAGCGCCTTGCGTTCGAGCGAGCCAACGCTGGGCGTAAATAATCTGGTTAACCCCTGGTGATCTCATGTCTTGCAAATCCTCGTGCTCGTTCTGTACATGCCTCCGTTGTGCAGTCAGCGTGGCCATCGCAATAGCTCTCGTCGGTACCCTCCTCAAACTCCTGGGCATCGTATGACTCCTCAATCCCTTGCCAACCCGGCAATCGAATTCAGCGTACTCGACTGCGGCACCGTAGTCACTCTGTTCAACAAGGCCGAGGTGATGATGGCCGGCGCTCTCGCTGAGTACGCCGATCTCTTCCTCGACCCGAAGTACGACCACGACCGTCTCGCCGGCTGGCTGCTGGCCAAGACGGGCATCACGTCGCCGCTCAAGTGCCAGTCGCAGCGCGGCGTGGGCTGGGACATCACTGTCGGTGGCCTGGGTGCCCCTCGCATGTTGGTGATGCGTCGGCACTACCTGTATGCCCGCAATGACGTCCCTCACATCGCCACGCAGTGGCAGCGCTTCTGGAACCAAGGTACTCACCTCCGCGAGTACCTGAAGCAACTCAACTCCTGCATCGGCGACCCAACTGTCCTGAACTACTACACCTGCGACGTCGGCCCACGCGAGCACTCGCCGTTCGGCACACACGGTGACGACATGCTGGTGATCCGCTCTCCTGAAGACACGGAGATTCGTATCGCCGCGAACGGCGAGGTCTACCCGACGAAGACCAAGTTCAGTCCCCTCAACGCTCGCACCACCACCTATCTTTGCTGACCATGCCTCCACGCACTGAAGACTCTCTGCCTGCCGACTTCGACCACCGCGTCCTCAGCGCGGAGCTCACCGGCATCGTCGAACGCATCCACTCGGTGATCACCGATCCCATGTGGAGCGTCACCGTCCACCGCACCCAGCTGAAGATCGCCATCGACTCCATGGCGGTGTTCACGCTGATGCACTCCAAGGACAACCCCGAAGTGAACCACCTGTATCGCTACTGGCCTACCCAGCGCTGGTCGGTCGTGGTGATCCAGGCAGACCAACCCCAGCTCTACGTCCACGTGTCCCGCATGATGGAGCTCATTTCCTCGTGGGGCGTCGTGACGCACTTCGAACTGTTCGGCATGGCGAAGCAGTCGGCCATGTTGGTCGAGGACCTTCCGTACCAGTCGAAGCATCTTGCCTCCGGTAGCGGCACCCTGCAGACTGCGAAGGGCGAGGTGGCCTACTCCTTCCCGGAGACGCTGACGATCACGCGCCTGGACAACAAGAGCGCCAACGAACGGCGCGACGCCTAAACCGTAGAGCGCCAAATTTTATGGCCTCTCTTTAGGAGCCCGCTATGCCCCAATATGATGTCCGCACTTCCTCGCTGCCGGACCGTACTCGTATCGCTGTCCTGCTTGATTGGGCGGACACTCGTATGCTCTGCGCAATCCGCCAACCCCAGGCTGGTCTTCCGGAGCTCGTCCTTCGCGACGTAGATGACGACGCTGACATCCAGCGCGTGTCCGAGTTCGTGCTCGCGGTCGGTAAGAACGTCCGGATCGCGCCGAAGTCCAACGCCTTCTTCTTCGCCAACTTCGACGGCAAGCTGAAGTACACGCTGGCCTACGTCAACGGAACGAATCGCATCCGTTTCACGTCCTACCAAGACCTCCACTCGTACCTGCGTGCCAACGATCAGGGCGTGGACTCGGAGCTCCTGCAGGTAGAGGTTATCCATGAACGCGCCTCCTAAACCTGGCAACGTAGCGCCGATACAGGTCCAGCTCGAGGGTGTGGTACTGACCCCGAGCGCGTGGCTGGTGTCGGAGCACCCGCGGGAGGTCATGGTCTACGGTCGCTCTGCGCTCAGCTCCATCCTGCGCGGCGACACTGTACACGACACCGAGGAGTACCTGGACAGCGTGTGCGACCGAGTGGGCGACCACCTGACCTCTGCCTTCGGGCACACCTACACCGTCAACCTCGTAGACCCGCAAACGCAATACGCGGTCGACACCATCATGCAGCCGGTGCTTCTCCGGGTACATGCTGAGACCAACCTATCGGTAACCAAGCAATGAGCCGCACCAACATATTCGTCGTAGACGGTTCGTGGTACGCCCATCGCGCCTTCTACACCATTGACATCGACCGGCCGGAACCTGAGAAGGCTCTGGCCTACCGCTTCCTGTCGATGGTGTGCAAGGACGCAATCGCTGTTCGTGCGAAGCACCTGCTGGTGGCCTTCGGTGGCCCCAAGGTCTTCCGCTACAAGCTGTACCCGGACTACAAGATCCGACGTGCCCAGAAGGACAAGGTGACAGGCAAGAAGAGCTCCGATGACGTCGCTACTGACGATCCGCTCCAACGGATGATGCCCTTCCTCCTGGAGTACCTGACCGAGGCCAACATACCTTGGGTGCGCCCGAAGAAGTTCGAGGACGACGATGTGCTGGCCGCTGTCGCCCATCACTTCAAGGGCAACGAGGACTACCGTGTGTACCTGGGTACTCAGGACAAGGACCTCTACCAGTCGCTGGCCGAGAACGTCTTCCTCTACATGAGCAACACGAAGCCTGAGCCCACGCGGTTCTCCTACAAGGACGCGGAGAAGGCCAAGGGCGTGAAGATCAAGCAGATGATCGACTACCAGACTGTCCTGGGTGACGCGATTGACGACATCCCTGGCATCCCTGGCTTCGGTCCTGCCACCGTCGCTGCTCGCCTCAAGGAGCATGGCTCCCTCAAGAAGTGGATGAAGGCTGCCACCGGGAGCGAGCGCAAGAAGCTGGTGATCCATCGTGATCAACTGGAGCTCAACGCCAAGTTGGTGACCATGCGCGTCGACAGCTACGAACCGGACCTCGCGACCATGACGGTACCGAAGTCCAAGCCAGTCCATCTTCCGCGGGCCCACACCGCTTACGTCGATTGGCTCTACCCCAAGACCAAAGGACTCTTCTGATGACCACTCGCACTGAACTCATCAACGGTTACGCCTCGTTCAACAACGGCGGCCATTCCCTACGTCTCCTGGAGCGGTCCCGCGATGGTCGGCCTTCGCTGCACCTTCTCGAGGTCGGTACCCACAACATGGGCATGAGCACCACCGCCTCCATCACGGTGTTCCCTGGCATGGCGCAGGTGCTGCGCGACATCGCCGCCAAGATCGACGAACTGGACGTGCGCGCCCCGGACTACCTGGCCCCTGTCCACTACAAGATCCTGGAGCCGAAGGAATGAAGACCGTACTCATCTACGACCAGCTGGGACAAGCCCCTCTCGGCTACCTGGTGCTCAAGGGTGACCACTCCTACTTCGACGGAGTGTACCTTAATTCCGTGCCCGCCACCAAGGAGGCTGAACGTCTTCAGGAGAAGCTGTCGAAGCTCATGTACGACGACAAGGGCCAGGAGCGCCACATCCTGCGCTCCAAGTTCCCGGTCAAGGCCGTGCGCGAAGGTGCGAAGGTCGTTGTCTGCGGGTTCATCCCATGATCCACATTCACGAGACACGGTTGTCGCCACGGGTCGTTCACTTCGATCCTGTTGGTGCCACCCACATGACCTTGGGTGGCACCATCGAGTACTTCAAGCCGACGCGGGACATCGTGGTGGCGATTCATTCGGAGAAGGTTACCGAACCGACGCGCCTCTACGTCTACAACCGACAATGGTACGAAGACCAGATGGCGAAGCTAGGCCACGTGTTCGAGGATCTGCCGTACTTCCTGGTGCTGCGCTTCCTTACAGACCTGCCGCGCCTCAACGTTGTCCTGTTCCCGGATGACGCTCCGCTGGCCGCGCTGAAGGCGCTGCGGCACTTCGCAGATACGAACACGACCTACGGTCACCTTGATCTGCTCAACACCTGCCTGGAGTCGCTCGCATGACCTCAGCCACCTTAGACGACATAGCAGCCCTTCAGGACAACTGGGACGGCTACGGTGCGTCCTCTGTGCCCTCGTCGATCATCGAGTCGTGCCGGGCCCTCCTGCCTCTGCTCCGAGCAGGCTACGAAATCGCCCCGGTACCTAACGGTGTCGTCGCCGTTGAGTGGGAGACCGAAGCTGGCCGTGCATGTCTGGAGGTGGGGCTGACTCGGTACAGCATGTACATCAAGCGCGATGCAGGCTACACCATGACCAGCAGCGGTCCGGTGGACCACCTCAAGGTAGCCCTGTCCCGATACATGGTCCAGCTGGGCGTTCTCCTCTACGGGGAGACCGAGCCTGACGATGACGCCGAAGAGGACGACGAATGAGCTACACCGAGAAGGACTGGATCCTGGTGACACCCAAGATCGAATACGAGGGCACGCTGGCTACTGGCCCCTACCCCGTAGCTGCGGCCAACGGCACGCGCTTTCGATTCGTCGGGCAACTGGGCACTCACAAGCTGCCGTGCTTCAACATGGTTGCCGAGAACTTCATGCGTATTGTGGAGCTTCGCAAGCTCACGGAGATCAAGGCCTTGGCCTACTGGTGGAGCTATGAGCCGCCGCGCAGTCTGGGAACGAGTGGTGGCTGGCCTCAACGCATGGAGCTCGCGATCATCATCGACCATCGAGTCCCTGTGGCCTACCGCACGCCATGCCCTGACCTGTGGGCTGACGATCCCTGGCTGGTACCACCCACTGCGGTCTACGAGGACATGATCGCCGAAGCCCACAAAGAACGCTTTCCGTAAAAAAGCAACGTAGGCCCTTCCAATCCTACGCATAGTCCTAGTCACACATATCCCGTAGAGGAATCATCATGTCCCAACTGCACGAAATCCTGGCCGCCGAGAAGACGGTCACCGCCGCATCCAACAAGCTGGTCGAAGACCTGCGCAACAAATTCAGCAAGCCTGAAACCTTCTACTCCGGTTTCGAGAAGTCGCTGAAGATGCACGAGGACGGCGCCGCCTCCCAAGCCATCGAAGCGCAAGCGCGTGAGTCCAAGCCCCTGACCGCCGTCGTGTTCGACAACGTCGAGTACGCGCTGGCTGCCTGGGCCAAGACCGAGAACCTGCTGGCCTCGAAGAACCTGACGAACACCCGCGCTCTCGCCGACATCATCCTGCGTGGCCAGACCGTCGCCGCCGGCGTGCCGGTCGATGAACTGCTGGGTCTGGAGACCCGTATCGTCGAACTGCGCAACCTGTTCTCGACCATGCCGACGCTGGACCAGTCCAAGGTCTGGAACAAGGACGCTGCCACCAACGCCAACGCCTGGATCGCCAATCCCGAGAACACCACCAAGACCGAGAAGACCCTGGTCCCGGTCGTGCTGGCGCCGGCCACCGACAAGCACCCGGCCCAGATCGAGAAGACCACCCAGGACCGCGTCGTCGGCCTGTTCACGCGTGTCGCCCGTAGCGGCTGCGTGACCCCGACCCAGAAGGCCGAAGTCATGACCGTGTGCGACGAGCTGCTGGTCGCTGTGAAGGAAGCCCGCCAGCGCGCCAACACCGTCGAAGTCGTGCGCTCCGACGTCGGCACCCAGATCACCAAGATCCTGCTCAGCGCCCTCGCCTAACCGCGATTTCTGAGTTCTGTAAATACGAATTGTAGAGCACTGTTGTAGTCGTAGTCAGGGCACCCCTTCCTTCTTTGTTGGTTCGAGTCCAGCCCTCTCCACAGTGCGCCCTCAGACGATCCTTTCCTTTTTGGTTACGAGACCTGGAGGAGCGTCGAATGAGGTCGCACTATGGAGAGGTGGCGGAATTGGTAGACGCAGGAAGGGAGCCCACTCATTGTCATCATCGTCGTATCTCTACAATCGTCAAACCAAAGGTACGCCTTACCGACACCTAGGGAGTATTCAACCGCAAGGTTGACTCATAATCTGGTTTCCTGCTGGTTCGAGTCCAGCCCCGTCCTCCTAAGTCGATTCCAAAGAGTCCGCTTAGGGGACGGGTGGAGAAATGGTAGCCTCACCGGATCCTATCGTCATCGTCAAGCCAACTCCAGCTGGAGTCGCAGGTGTACGCCAATACGGCAAGGTAGCCGGTGTGTCCAGGAAGTGACACACCGGCTTTCTTCTATTCTGGCCCTAAATTTGATCGTAGCATTCTGACCAAAGGGCTGTTTCATGAATCTGATTCTCCGACCGCAGACCACTGCCGGCGCTGCGTTCCTCCAGCACTACCGGTACGCCTTCTCCAACGTGCAGAGCTGGGACCGTAACGATCCCCATCGTGTCCTGAGCCTCCGTTGCTCCGGCCTGCCCTTCTGCTCGCTCGACTTCTTCGTGAACCTCGCCTACAACGGCATGAGTCGTTCGCTGGACTTCAGCGGGTTGTTCTACACCTCTGTCGGCACTGCCGTCCACACTGTCATGCAGCGTGCCCTTGCTCTCGAAGGCGGACGCCTGTGGGGCAACTGGCTGTGCAAGAAGTGCGGCAACTTCGAGCGGTACTCGATCCAGCGCACCTGCTGCGAGACGCCGATGCAGTACGAGGAAATCGACATCGACTACAAGGGCATCAAGGGCCACGTCGATACGCTCTTCGCAATGGACGTCGAAGCCGCTCAGCGAGTCTCGGCACTCAAGTCCGAGAAGAAGCGCCTCAAGGCGATGAAGAAGTTGAAGTTCGCCATCGTCGATTACAAGACCACGTCCATGGCGGCACGGGACAAGAAGTCCAAGTCGCCAGGCTGGAACTACATCGAGCAGATCATGGCCTACGCCTACCTGCTCGGCAAGCAATACGAGCTGAAGATCAAGACCGTCATGCTGTGTTTCATCCCGCGTGACAACCCCAAGGACCCGGCCCTGTTCATCAAGAACATGGACGCGGAGGACTTCAAGGTCATCGGTCGAAAGCTCAAGAGCTACAAGCGAGCTCACAAGCAAGTCCTGAGCGCCTCCTCGTGGTCCGACGTCAAGGAGCTCATCGAGGACTACGGCATGTGCAACGATGCGTACTGCAAGGTGTGCAAGTCGGCGAACCCTCGAGGCATCCTGAAGGCGGCCTACAAGAAGGCCAAGGAGATGAAGCGACTTCCGCTTCGCCCCTACGTGGAGCGATTCCTATGAGTAGTGTCCAGTGGTTGGCTCGGAACCTGAGCCTTCCCCTTGACGAGGTACACCTGATGCTGGACGGGTCTTCGGACCAGGACAAGGCAGCGGCCAACTTGGTTGAGTCGCTGTCTTCTACTGAGTTCCTCTCGATGCTCCGGTCCCGCTACGTGCAACTCAGCCAAGGCGTTGGTGAGTCATTGACAGTCCGGGACGTACTCATGGTCATAGCCGATGAACCGGTAGCAGCCCAGAAGACCAAGCTGCGGTTCCTCGTCCGCCAACTTCAAGAGGTACGTCACTGATGCAATGGTTCAACGTAATAGGCCCTCCCCTGCTGGTGCTGATCTGCCTAGGCATCAGCATCTACACCAACACCAACCGAACCAAGACGCCGCCGTTCCAACGGCCGCATCACGAGCAGAGGTCTTCGAGCGAGTCGAAGCAGAAACCCCGCTCTTCGTTCACCGGTATCGTTCTCGATACCGTCCCCGTAGATGGCCAGGTCTCGAACTACCTGGACTGTGAAGCAGTAGACCCCGAAGGCACCCGCTGGCTTTCCCGCATGGGAGTGTGGCGGCGTGATCCCCGATTCATCCGTTACTAGGACTCCCTATGAGCACCGCAGGCTTCTTGCTGCTCCAGCAGGTACTTCGCACGTCGTACTCTGGTCGCAGCACCACACCCTCCATCCCTCCTCGTCGACGCCCCTACGCGTCCCACCACACATCCGAGGGTGCCGCTAAACTGGCCGCAGACCTTTCGCACATGCACAGGGCTCGCGTCCAACCAGGTAGCGGGTGTCTCAACATCCTGGACTACGTCCCGGAGCGCGGCGACCACAGCATCCACGTCCACGGGTTCACCGCCATCGACCCCAACGGTACGCGCTGGAAAACCACGGAAGGGCGCTGGGATTTGGACCATCTCCACTACCGGCATAGCCTGTAAATAGGTGTGTACCCCTAAGGAGTAGAGAATGAAAACACTATCTGCTGCCGCAGTCCAGGACGCGGTCGCGGCCTACGTGCATCGTGTCCACGCGGCGGAGTCGTTCAAGCGACTGGGCCACCACATCGACGCGAAGCTGTACCACAACATGGACGTGGACATCCGCAACGAGCTCATGCAACTGCGTTCGCTGCGACTGGTCGACAACTTCGACGTCAAGAGCTCCCCGTTCCCTGGCGACGCGAACGACGTCCTGACCTCCATCGTCGTGCGTATCGGCAACCAGGTCCAGACGGCCAATCTCCGCATGAGCCACGGCATCTGGCTGTACAAGGTATGGTGCACGCCCTTGCCGGAGCTGGGTGACGCCCCTCGCATCAACGCCCATGCAGTGGAGATCACAAACGCAGCGGCCCTGGCCGCTCAGCATCTGCACCGGCCTTCGACTCAACCGGAGACCGAAGCCATCGACCTCAACGATCCTGACAGTCTCGCCAAGCACGGCATCACGGACCTCTCGCAATGACGCAATCCACCGCCTTCCATCTGAAGTACCGTCCCCGTAGCCTCGAGCGTGTTATCGGCCACGAGCAGGCTGTCACGCGTCTACAAGGCCTGATCAAGTCAGGCAAGATCCCGAACGCAATGCTGTTCACTGGCCCGTCCAGCGCTGGCAAGACCACGCTGGCCCGGGCGTTCGCTTGCGCTCTCAACGGCGTGAAGCGTGTCGAAGAAATGCAGGGCGCTTACCAGGAGCTCAACGCTGCTGACCAGCGTACCATCGACGACGTGCGGAATCTGATCCGCATCTCTCGGCTGAAGACGCCGTTCAAGTACCGCGTCATCGTGATCGACGAAGCGCAGCAGCTGGTTAGCAACGCAGCGGCGGCACAAGCTCTGCTGAAACCGCTCGAGGAACCGTCGCCGACCACCATCTGGATTCTCTGCTCGATGGAGCCTGGCAAGTGGACGTCCGGCACCGGCCGTGCTCTGGCAAATCGCTGCCAGCAGTTCGTGCTGGAAGCCCACACCGAAGAGGATCTGCTGAAGCAGGCCAAACGAATCGCCAAGGGCGAGGAGATGGACTACGCAGAGAAGGTCCTCAAGACGATCGTCCGCAATTGCAACGGCGAGATGCGCACGCTCGCCAACATCATGCAGTCGGTTGCGAACTACGTCGACGGACTGGACAAGCGTCCGAAGAAGCTGGACAAGGATGCGCTCTCGACGGTGCTCTCTACGCTCACTGCGAACGATGAACGCACCGCCACGCTCGTGCTTCAAGCTCTGTATGCAGGTCAGTACAAGGTCGTGGTGCGCCATCTGCTGGACGTGCAAGACGGCTTCCAGTTCGTGACCAAGTTGATGTGGGGCGCCCAACACTTGCTGGCGGTCGCTGCACTTGGTGGTGCAAAGCACCCGGCTATCAAGAGCTGGTCCAAGATGAACCAGGAGCTCGAGCGCGCTACGAAGAGCCTGAACCTCTCGCTGGGTCAGCTCGCGCTGGTCAACGAAGCGATGGTCAACATCAAGGGTGAACTGCTGACGCACGGCGCCAACGCCCAGGAGCTCTTGATCGCACGCCTCTACCGCGTCATCAAGCTCCTGTACCCGGACACCAAGAAGAAGGCTGACTGAGGTGGCTCATGCAGAAACCGCTGACCGCGAGACCGCGCCCACAAAATCTGCGTGACCACTTCCTTGCATTTCTCGCAGTCCACAACCCCAACGGTTTCAACCCGGAGACCGTTAAGGACCCTGATGACACTACGGTGTTCGGGGTCCTCTTCCTGCTCACTCAACAGCGTCAGGTGACACGGAAGGAGATTAGTCGCGCAGGTAAGAAGCTGGTGCGCATGGCTCCTGTGTACTCGCACGGCCAGTACACGGAGATGATCGCCATGGTGTTGGGCTACAACACCTACGCGGCGCTCCGGCATTGCCGCAAAGGTGACGTGAACAGTGAAGAGTGGTGGGTGAAGAATCGGATGTACCGAATGGACCCCACCTTACGGATCACCAGCGACGCTACGACCACTAAGGAATGGCGTCACCAAAACATCAAGGTTGCCCGCGAGGGTAGCTATGGGAGTTAGTATGACCCCTGACGAGATCAAGGCGAAACTGGTAGCAGCCGTAACTGAGTACACCACGTCGCCTACTGCGCGTGACGACCTGCACACTATCCTGAACGCGGTAGCGGCAGACACGGAACTCTCCCTCACGATACTCCGAGCCCTCAGCCTCGGCTACACCCAAGGGTACGCCAAAGGCGCAGGCCTTCTTGCCCCTCAACCTCAAGGAGCCGACAATGGCCCTCAATCCTGAAAAGCTCGCCCAGGCCTACGACCACGCCATCGCTTCTTACACCGCCAGCTCTCTCGCGGTCAACCTGATGGCCGACGGCGTGCCTGTGAACTTCCGTATCAGCCTGTCTGAGATCGGTATCACTGTCATGACTGCCAAGACCTTGCGTCGTCTCGAAGCCTTTGGTCGCCCTCTGGGCATGACCATCGGCTACCTGCCGGAGCTCCGCCAGATCGCTGCCTCCATCGACCTGAGTCACGCGTATCCCCTGATCACCCTCAAGAAGGAATCATGATGGCACGTCTCCTCTACATCTTCGATCTCGATGGCACCCTCGCCGACATCGAGCATCGCAGGCATTTCATCTCTGGCGAGAAGAAGGACTGGGACTCGTTCTACGAAGCGTGCGACGCGGACGAGCCCATCATGCCGATCATCCGGTTCTGCAACACCGTGATGACCAGCGCCGACGTGTGGATCTGGTCCGGCCGCTCCGGTGCCGTCCGCGAGAAGACCGAGGCCTGGCTGCGCCAATGGGTCCCGCTGTTCAAGCCCTACAACCTGCGTATGCGCGAGGAGCAAGACTTCCGCTCGGACGTCAGCGTCAAGACCGAATGGTGGCGCGACACGCTGGAGCTCGACCGCAATCGTGTGACCTGCGTCTTCGAAGACCGCACGTCCGTGGTCAAGATGTGGCGCTCCTTCGGCGTCGTGTGCTGCCAGGTGGCCGAGGGCGACTTCTGATGAAGGAACAGATCCTCAAGGGCCTCGAGGCCATCGAACACCACCTGGACGTGCGCGTGCTCCTTGCCGTCGAGAGCGGCTCGCGTGCGTGGGGCTTCGCCTCCGACGACTCGGACTACGATGTCCGCTTCATCTTCATGCGCCCTGCCGTCGACCACATGCGTCTCACCAAGGTGCCGGACGTCATCGACAAGAACTACACGTTCACGCTGGAGGAAGAAGCGATCCGTCAGGCGTACCCGAACTCGGAGTTCCCCAAGGTCTACGCCGGCTGGGAAGACCCGCTGGACTTCTCTGGTTGGGACATCCGCAAGTTCCTGAACGCCGCGCGCGACTGCAACTCCAGCGCCTACGAGTGGGTCCACTCACCTGCGGTGTACCTGGAACGCGAACAGTTCAAGGGTATCAAGGGTCTCATGAAGGCGCACTTCCGTCCCATCAAGTCGTTCCATCACTACCTGAACATGGGTCTGACGACCCTGCAGGAAGCCCACAATCTGGGCACTGTGAAGAACGCCTTGTACGCACTGCGCTGCCTGTTGGCTGCTCACTACGTGGCCCGCTACCTGGAAGCACCTCCGGTGCCGCTGGACGACCTGGTTGACGCCTTCTGCATCCGCAGCGAGACCGAGTACCGGTTCGTTCCCCGTCTCCATGCCACGTTGGTCGAGCAGAAGACCTCCGAAGACAAGCGTGTTCATCTGGACAGCAAGCAATGGGCGATCCTGGACGCGCTTTACCAGACAGCCAAACGTTTCGAGAAGCAGGCATGGCCCCAACTCCCATCGCCGGACCTCGCCCTCAGCAACTCTACACTGATGGCATACAGCACATTTCTTCAAGGGCAGTACGCATGTGCTCCGTAACACCTCTCGCCGAGTACCGGCCCCGCAAGCATTTCAACTTGGCGATGGACAGCATCAAGCTGGCCTACGCTGCGCACCTGTTGGACTGCACCAAGGCCGGCACCAAACCCCTGCGCACCCGCGCACCGATCGAAGCAGCCATCCCCAAGGGCTGCAAGGTCAAATACTTCAAGGCGACTCTGACTTCGACGTCGGCACGACTGACCTTCGAAGCCAGCATGGGCTCCATCAAGGAGAACATGACCATCACCTTCACCTGGAGATAGCTGCATGAACGGAGTAGGATTCTGCGGTGCGCACCGGACGGGCAAGACCACCCTCGCTGAAGAACTCGCGAAGGCAAAGTTCTACCCGTTCATCCGCACCTCCACCACGAAGGTCGCCGAAGACTTCGGTGTCGACGTGTCCAAGCCCATGCCGTGGAAGACGCGCATGGCCTTCCAGTGGAAAGTCCTGGAGGCATACAACACGCAGTTCGCTACGGCCTACGAGACCCGCGAGCCGTGGATCACCGACCGCACGCCGCTGGACCTGGTCATGTACACGATCGCGGACGCACGCGCCGAAAGCGATGACGTGGACACCGCTGACCTGGAGCGCTACGTCAGTGCGTGCTACGACACGATGAACGCTTACTTCGGCATCATCATCCACGTACCGCCTGGCATCCCGCTGGTCCCCGCTCCTGGGAAGGCTGCGCTGAATCCGGTGTACATCGAGCTGTTGAACATGGTCGTGTTCTCGTCCATGTACAGTCACCGCCTGGACGAGAAGATCGTCAAGGTGCACCTGGACAGCGACATCCTGGACCTGAACAAGCGCGTGGCCTTCTGCTTCAACGAACTGGACAAGCACAAGCGCTGGGCCCAGGCTGCCTAAGGAGGCCCTATGGCTAACCCCAAAGCTGACACGTCGTCCTGGCTAGACGACTGGACCTCTGCCATCAAGACCGGCAAGGTCAAGAAGACCAAAGCCAAGAAGACCAAGGCGCCTACTGCGGCGGCCATCGCCAAGCACAAGCGCAAGATCAAGGCCGAGACTGACAAGATGATCACGGCGGTGGCCAAGAAGGCCGTCAAGGAAGTGCTGGGCGACATACCTCCGTGGGAAGACGCTCCTGCAGCAGCTCCCAAGAAGGCCAAGAAAGAGAAGCCGGAGAAGATGGGCCGCAAGGCCAAGGCTGACGATATCAAGATGAAGGTGGCACGCTACTACGCCAAGAAGGGTTGGGGCGTGAACCTGGAGCTTGGTGTCCGCAAGCGCGGTAAGCTTCGCGCCGACGTGTTCGCACTAGCCTTCAAGGGCTACGCAGTCATCGTCGAGGTCAAGTCCTGCGTCGCCGACTTCATGACTGACTTCAAGGCCAAGGGCTACCTGCCGTACTGCAACCAGTTCTACTTTGCCTTCAACCACGAGACGTGGGCGAAGCTGAAGGACAAGGTCGACTTCCCTCCGTCGGTCGGCGTGATCCTCGTGGACCACAGCCTGAACTCCATCAAGTTCGAGAAAAAGAGCAAGCGCCGAGAACTCGACTCGGACACGCTCCTTGAGCTGGCCCTTCGCGCTGCCTACCGTGGCGCTCAATTCCGATCCCTGGACGACATCAAGTCCGGCGGTCGCTTCAAGTGAGATCACCATGAACCGTCGTAAGTTCTTCGGTACCGTCTGCGGTGTCGCCGCCGCAGTCACGCTTCCGGCAGTCGCCGCTCCTACCCCTCAGGTGGCTGTCGTCGCTCCGCCTCCTCTGTCGTCCCCTCCTGCACCCCAGCTGGGCTCCTTCGTGTCGGCCATGAACGATGCATACACGAATGTAATCCGCGAAGTGAGCCACGATCCCAACGACGAGATCACGCGCCGGAAGATCGTGAGCCGTCTTGCCGACGTGGCCAGCGACTTCAGTAACCAGCGGGCCATCACGAACTACCACATCCTCTGCGACGACTGCAACAACCCGTCGTCAGTCGTCCGTGAAGGCGGCAACCGCGTGACGGTGATGTACGTACCCGTCGGCCACGTGTACCCGCGTGAACTGAATCTCGAGCTGAAACGAGGCGAAGGTGGTCTCCTGTACACCTCGTTCTCGGACCGGGGCATCGACGGTGTGGTCACTTATGGCAACACCCATGGTCTCTCCTGACGACTTCAACCTGGCCAAGGAGATCGAGGAGTTCGAGATCGCAGAGTATCTCGGCTCCGAAGAGTGGCCAAAGTACCGCTGCAAGAAGCTCATACGAGCCTTGCTCGCAGAGCGTAAACAAGTAGTGTCCCACTCGGGCACTGTCACACAATCCCCTTAGAGGAAACACATCATGGCAACCACGAAGACCGCAGCCCTGAACGCGCTGCCCCAAGACGTCGCCCAAGTCCGCAAGGTCGCTGGCCTGACCCTGAGCGCCGCCGCTGCTCTGATCGGCTTCTCGCAGTCCGCTCTGCAGAAGTGGGAATCGGGTACGCGTCCCATGTCGCAAGCTCTGTTCGCTCTGTACGTCAAGGCAGTCCAGGACTACGTCGACGCCAAGAACCCGAACTTCAACACCCGCCCTGCCGAAGGCTCGGTCTGGACGCACCGCAAGAGCGACTACGACTACACCGTCGTGCTCGTGACCTCGCAGCCGGACAAGGCCCAAGCCGAACAGCATCCCGTCCAGGTCATCTACCGCAGCGCCACCACCGGCAAGACCTGGGCTCGTGGCCTGGTCGCCTTCCACCAAGCCTTCGTCGAGAAGCCCTTCAAGGTCGCCACCGGCGGCAAGGCTGTGCCCACCACGCCCAAGATCCCGCACAAGCCCGCTGCCAAGAAGCCGGCCGGCAAGCCCAGCGCCGCCACCTTCCCGGCTGCTGCTGGTGGTGGCTGGCCCTTCCCGACCACCGCGTCCTCGCCGGCGCCAAGCGCGACGGTCAAGGTACCTGCCCGCAAGGCCGTCGCTCGCAAGACTACCCGTAAGGCCTAACCATGGCCAGCAAGGTGCGTGAATTCACCCTCACAATCTCTCGCACCGTCCAGCCCCGTCAGTTCGAATCCCTCAAGGTCGAACTGACGGAGCACCACGAAGTGCGCAAGGACTACGAGGCTGAAGTAGCAGCAGCCGCGAAAGCTTTGGGCAAGACTGTGGACGAGATCACCAAGCGCGAACTCAAGCGCGCAATCAAATCCAACCAGGAGCGTTAATGTCCTACCCCACCTACCAGGACCTCACCGAGGCCCTCTCCGATCCTTCGTTCGTCCAGGCGCTGACACTGCGCACGCAGCCTCCCGTCGAACGTGAAGACCCGATGGTACCGTGGTCCGTGTCGCTGGCCCCGACTCTGCTGAGCTCCCTGGAGCCCCTGGTCGACGTCGAGGCGCACGCCACGTTCTTCATCATGGGCAGCAACACCAGCGCCATCGCGCAGAGCGATCCGGGCTACATCAAGAGCCTGAGCCGCAACCCCAACATCCGCGAAGGCATCGGCCAGTACACCTGGTTCGGCGCCCACATCCTGCAGCTGGTCAACAGCCCGAACGATCGTCTGACCGCCGTGTCGGTCACTCTGGACGAGGAGTCCAAGCCGGTGATCATCGCTTCGGCCTCCGTTCGCATCGCCTGCCGCGTCGCCAGCCTGCTCCCGCAAGAAGCGCTGAACCTGCTGATTGCTCAGCACGCGCACGAGATCAACCGCCAATACTGCATCTCGCAGGGCGATGACTCGCAGCCGGAGTGGAAGGACGCCCCGGACTGGCAACGTGACAGCGCCATCAACGGCGTGAAGATGCACCTGGCCAACCCCGACGCCACTCCCGAGGACAGCCACGTTTCGTGGATGGCCCAGAAGGACGCCGAAGGCTGGGTCTACGGTGACGTCAAGGATCCTGAAGCCAAGACCCACCCGTGCATGATGCCCTACGCCGACCTGCCGCCCGCACAACGCGCCAAGGACTACCTGTTCCGCAGCACCGTCCACCAGCTCGCCGCCCTCCTCAAGCCGCTGACCTTCTAATGAACTGCTTCGACCGTATCGAGTTAGAGGACTCCGACGTTTTCAAGCGTGCGGAGTTCTCGTTCACCCCTGGCTTGCATGTCATCTACGGGCTGAACAAGATCCGACGCAACTCACGCCGTGGTAACGGCGCGGGCAAGTCGTACCTCATGTCCCAGATCCGTGAGATTCTCTTCGAAGAGCCCGTCGTCGGAGAGAAGCAAGACCGTACTCGTGTTGGTCGTCGTTCGTTGTTCATCACGCGCAACGATAAGCAATACGAGTTCCAACGTCAGGGCACCAAGCTTCGCGTCCTGTACAAGGGCAAGCCGGTAACTCGATCGTCGAAGGAGTTGAAGCAGTGGCTGTCAGCGAACTTCCCCCTCACCGCCGCGGAACACGACGCCTACATCTACCTGGATAGTCGGCGTCCACACCCGCTGGTGATGGGGACGTCCACCGAGCGCAAGAAGTTCCTGTCGGACTTCTTCAACCTCGGCAAGATTGACGTCGAGCGTAAGCTCATCAAGGCAGAGCTCGACCGCCTCAAGGGCACACGTACTCAACGTGACGAGCTGGCTCGCGAGTACAAGGCCACGGCCTCCATGCTCGAGGGTAAGAAGTCCGCCAAGGTTCTACGCAAGCGTCTGGAGAAGCTCCAGGCGAAACTGTCATCGCTCCAAGCGAAGGCAGAGCAGGAGATGCACCGCCGACGCGTTCTTGACTTCGTCGACTCGGTGAAGTCGCAGCTCGCGCTGATCAAGCTGCGCACGCTCAGCATCAAGAGGCTGACCAAGAAGAAGTTCCGCGAATCGCACGACGCCGCGCGCGAAAGCCTGCGCCACAACGAAGTGCTCTTGAAGGATGCGAAGGCCTACGAGATTTGGTTGGAGACGAGCCGCCACTACCGCAAGGCTGCGTCGAAGCTTTCCGAGGACACGGTCAAGTTCCTGACCAAATACGGTGTCGCTGAACTCAAGAAGAAGTCCCGCGAGTACCAAGAGCTCCGCGACAAGGTAGCGAAGCTCAAGGAAGTAGAGAAGCCCAAGAAGCCGACGGCCATCGACAAGCCGGAGACACCGCTGGGCGAACTGACTACGCAGAAGGCTACGCTGGAACACCAGCTGAAGCACGCCGAGAAGTTCGGCAAAGGCTCGTGCCCCACCTGCGGTCAGGACGTGAAGGTCAAGAATCCCGAGAAGCTGCGCAAGCAACTCTCGAAGGTCGTGAAGGCGATCGAGGCTGCTGAAGCCTACTCCGAGTACGTCCAGGAACGCAAGCTCTACAAGAAGGAACGCGCTGAGTACGACGACGCGCAACTCCAGCTCGAGGCGTTTGAGCCTGCGCTCGCCGGCTTGAAGAAGTGGCACGTCTCCTACCGTGAGGCGCGTGAACTGCCGTCGCCGCCAGAGCGCTTCACTGGCAAGAAGGTCGAGACGGCAGTCGTACAGAAGATGGTGGACGAGGACCGAGAGGTTCTCGCCGCGTTCGACCTGGTGGCTCCGAACCTGAAGATGGTCCTGGAGTTCGCCAGCATGGAGGAAATCGACACTTCGTCAGACTTCATGACGAAGGTCGAAGAGTTGACCCCGAAGATCGCAACGGTGCAGGCCGAACTCGAAGTGGTTCGATCGTACCGTAGTCGACTCAAGGACATGAAGGCTCGTCTGGAGACCCTGGAGAAGGATCTGAAGGACGTGCCTGCGTTGAAGCTGCTGCAGGACGCCTACGCTGACAAGGCGATGAAGCGCATGGCTATCAAGGCCATCAGCTCGCGTCTGATGAAGCAGGTCAACAAGTACGCCTCGTCTATCATGACGGAGAAGTTCCGGTTCGAGATGAATTGGGACACGGCGGACCTGAAGATTCTGGTGCACCGTACCAGCGGCAAGCGCACGAAGACGTCCGACGTTCGACGCCTGTCTGGCGCTGAGTACCGTATCTTCTCGTGCATCATGGTGCTGGCTCTGTTGACGTTTGTGCCGCCGTCGCGCCGGTCTTCGCTGATCGTGCTGGACGAGCCGATGTCCAACATGCACATCGAGACGCACCAGGAAGAGTTCAGCCAACTGCTGGAGGTCATGACGAAGGTCATCCCGACGGTGGTGCTGATCACGCCCGCAGACTCGGAGCGCTACGAGGGATCGAAGTGCTACACCGTGGTCAAGAAGAACGGCGATTCGCAGATCGTCAACGGCCACCCCTCTCAGATCAAGGACTAACATGAGCAAAGAAACGCAGGTAGTAGGCGCGTGGGCTTTCGCCCATGCAACTCCAGCCCAGCTGAGTCGCACCCTCACATCGCTCCGTGTGTCCCATACCGTGATCGGTTGGTCGCACGAGAAGCGTACCCGGGCTCAACGAGACATCGACGGCCTCAGTCCGCGCCAACCTGCCTGGCCTATCGTGTGCCACTCCGTCAAGGACATCACACGGTACAAGACGAAGAAGAGCCGCGTGATTCTTCTCGTATGCGATGCACCGGCACCGTTGGCCTACACCAATCTCAACGCCGCTCCTGAAGGGGCCACCATCGAAGCGACGGTGAAGGCGGCATTGACCGCACCGTGGATCGACTGGACCTTCGAATCCACCGAACCTGACATGATGCAGTACGTGAGGATGGCCACCAAGCCATCTTTCCTGCGTGCGATGCAGACCGCGGTGTACAAGATCAACCCCTACGATTTCCGCAAGCAAGTGCAGTCGCACCTAATTTTATATTTGGGTGGCCGGATGTCCTATCCCAAGGTGCGACGCTTGCTGAAGTCGAGTCTGAAGAGTGAACCCCTTCTCGACTTGCTGGAAAGCAAGGAGGCGAAGACTCTTATCGAAGCACTGGAACACGTGGACAAAGGCCTGACTCCTGAAGCCGCCGCCGAACGATTCAACATTGAGGTCTTCGACATCAACTACGTTCGTGCGAGCCTTTCCAAGCAGAGCTGAAATGCCTACACGTCTGACTCTCGTTACGCCCACCGGGGCAACGGCGGTGGACATTCCGGACGGGTACCTCGTCCAGAATGCAGATGGAGTGTATTCTCCACCTGACACCGTCACCTCCGTTCTGACCTACTCCGCTATCGCGGAGCAACCGTTCGTCCCTTTCGTGGACGGTGGGCTGCCGACTGTCATCGGCGTGCCTCAGTCGTTCATCTACGGAGTGTGTCGCACCGAAGAAGTCCCAGCTGTGGAATTCCCGGACGACTCCATTCCGATCATGGTGGACCCCACTGATGGGCAATGCATCTGCTTCGTGACCTGCGCGGGGAATGAAATCTCCTACGTGAAGGTCATCGCCATAATCGAATAGGAGGACGCAATGTCCAGCTCTACCTTGATCTTCGGTCAGCCATTCGCTGCTCCGATCAAACACACCATCCTGCCAGTTGTGGAGCGTGTCATCGGCCGTAAGGTTGGTGTGCTGCCTCCTCCGGCCTCGGCACGCATCGTCGGCTATCTGCCGATCGCGGAGACCGAGTTCGACGGTACCGAGACCACGTTCACTGTCCAGGGCGGCGCCGGCGGTGTCGTCAACGTTTCGAGCCTGCGTCTGCCCACCAAGGTGCAGGACGGCTCGACGTTCCATCAGGTGCAAGAGTACATGGTGGCCTACTACGACCAACCGGCGTCGCACTACGCGCCGTGGCTCGGGTACCCCTCGTTCATCAACACGGACGACACCGGGTACTACAGCTGGTGGTCGCTCCCGACGATTACGCGCACGCACCACTACGGTCGCGGTGTGCTGTTCGGCTCGCTGTGGTCGCGCATGAACATCTACCCGGCCCCGACTCCTGTCACGCCGCCCAACCCTCCGGGCGAGAACGGCACGCTGCGCTGGGCCGCTTCGATGAACCTGTCATCTGCCTCGCGCGATTGCGCCTTCTTCGACTTCAACTGGATGGCCCTGTTCCAAGCCACGCCTCCTCCGGGTACGCTGCCGGGCCAGCAGACGCCGCTGTCGATCATGGTGACGTCGCAACCGCCTGACGGCGAGTTCAAGGCTGCCGTGCTCCAGCGTCAAACCATCCTGCCGGGCGGTGGCGTCGTGTTCGACACGGTGCGCATCATCCGTATGCAGGACAACGTGGTCGCCAAGGACTACGAGTTCGAGTTCGCGATCAGCCAAGTGGACAGCGAAGGTCGTATCACAACGACCGACGTGACGCTGGTGCTGACCGTCGTGTAAGGCCAGTGGACCAAGAGTGGGGCGATGCTTCGGTATCGCCCCTCTTTGTGCTTCAAACGTAAATAGAACATGAGTCCGTCACTAAGGAACCACAATGCAGTTCAACACTGATTCCGCTTCCGTCCAGGAAGCCTTGCGCATCATCTCGCGTCTCGCCCCTCCCACCCAGGGCAACCTCACGCTCCAATCGGACGGCAAGCGGGTCCAGCTGCACTCGTTCGGCGAGCTGAACCAGTGCTCGGTCACGGTACCAGGTACGGTCAAGGGCGTAGCGTCCTTCGCCATCAGCGTGGACTCGCTGCGCGATGCCACCAAGGGTCGCTCCGAGGTCGACATCAAGTACAAGAACACCGTGATGACCATCAAGGGCGGCGCCTACGAGGCCGAACTGCCCACGGTGGACGCTGTCTCGCTGGACGACGTTCACGGTGCTGCCGCTTCCAAGGACGGCACGAAGATCAAGATCACGACGGACCAGGCTGCATGGCTGCGTGGTGCCGTCACTGCCGTGGCGCTCAAACCCACGGCTCTGGTCAGCGCGTTCATGCCCCTCGGTGTGAAGCTGACGGCGAAGGGTGCCTTCGTGTCGTGCTTCGACTCCAAGCACATGAGCTTCATGTCGTCCAAGGAGATCACGGGCGACATCGAGTTCTGCATCCCTGTGGACATGATGCAAGGCGTGCTGGACGCATTCAGCAACTCCAGTTTCGTCATGACGGTGTCGGAGTCGACGGTGATGGTCAGCAACAAGCTAGCCAAGGTCGTACTGAACATCCCTCATCTCGACGAGCAGGGCCCCTCGCTGTCCGACGTGCTGGGCAAGGCACGCGAAGTGCAGAAGATCGACGGCACGGAACTGGTCCTTCCCAAGGAAGAAGTCGTGATGTACCTGGACAACGCCCGCGCGGTGGCTGTCAAGGAACGCGGCGAGATCGCCGTCTCGTGCGAGAAGGGCAAGACGCAGTTCTCGATCAAGACCGTGAACGGTTCCATCAAGGCGACCGTGAAGGGCGCAGCCAAGAAGAACGTGAGCTTCCTCATCGACTTCGACTACTTCGACGAGCTGGTGCGCAAGGCCGGTCAGTCGCTGGAGCTGAAGGCGGTCAACGGTGCGTTCTTGCTGAGCAAGACGGACAAGGTCACGCTGCTGGTTGCCTTCAATGAAGGCTAAGACCAATGGGCCTGTTCGACATACCAAGCCCGCCACCCCTCGCCATCCCTATGACCCTCGACGAGGGGTACTTCTTTCAATTGGGTACGCAGTATTTGCTGCCCCTGGAGCCTATCCCTACCGGAAGCGTCGTGACCCTCGCGTCGTGGAACGTGAAGAGCATGTTCCGCATCAGCCACGGTATGATCGGAGACCGCCGAGTTGCGCTCTGCTTCAACTCGCAGTTCACGGTCGTAAACGGCGGCGGATACCTCATCACGTACATGGCTAAGAAGGACCCGGTAACGGAGTACAACCTTCTGGTCAAGACGCCTCAGGTGGTCATCTACAACTACCCCAACCGCGGTACGCTGGTCATCAGTCCGCGCGTCAGTCCTGACATCCAGGGCTTCATCGAGGAGCAGTGATGCCTAGCCTCATCAAGGCGATCCGAAGGGACGCCAAGTACAAGAAGCTGAAGCAGGTCCTCGAGAACGCGCAGAGCAAGGTCGACGTCGAGTCGTCCCGCAAGCGCGCTTTCGTCCTGCACGCCAGCCTCGAGGTTCGTGGTCTGTACGGGCGCAAGAAGTTCAGCCCCAAGCGGATCCTCAGTGCTACTGCGCAGATCCAGTCCAACCGAAGCACGCTGGTCGAGACACGAGCTCGACTGTCGGAGCATGTGTCATACGTAGAGGCGGCTCAGGCCGCCTTTCGGCGTCACGTGTTCAGCGAATTTTCAGAGGACCTGCGCGACTACCGAACCAAGGAGCAGCGCGATGCCTTCATCAACAGTGCGACGGTGTCGGTCGTGGACTTCATCTCTGAGGTGAACGCCCTGATCGATCTGATCGACACCTTCATCAAGGACCTCGACCAAGCCGGGCACAACATCCGTCACATGGTGGACGTGCTGAAGCTGCTGGCGTCGTCCAAGGGCGGGCAGGTGATCTAATGGACTACGCTGAGTATGACGTGCGTGAGCCTCGCGTCGAATGGCGCGGCCCCCTCGGACCGGTGCTGCAATCTGGCGACGGTACGGACTACCCGCTGTCGCGCCAGCAGTGCATCTGGTTGAACATGGGGTTCACCAACGTTCGTAAACTGGACCTGGAGTTCCGCTCCGACATTCCTGAACAGGGGTGCTGACATGACTGCGACGATACGCGTGGTCGCAATACGTGGTGGTGTGCCCAATCGCAACGGCGTGGTGTTCAACGCGGACGTTGTGGTCGACATACCTACGAAGGAGATCGACCTTGCCTTGTGTAGGCACTCCTTCGAGCCACATCCCTTTGGCCCAAGTTACTCCATAGTCTCCCATGACAGTGAAAGCCTACGAGCGCGAAGCGTTCTACATTCCCCTGAAGCAGATACCGATGGGGACGCGGGAGGAAGTTCTTGAGGACTTCACCTTCCGTTTCTACAACGAGAAGGCCTGCGAAGACTGTGAATGGCGCCCTGAGCGTCACTCCGATGTCTGCGACAACTGCGGCGACTACAAAGGCGGCGCGATCCTTGCCAAGACCATGAAGCTTGGCGACAAGAAGTACATGAGCTTCCCCATCGGCAACCGTCAGGGCATGATCAAGAGCCTGCGCCGTAACGGGATTCTCAAGAAGAATGAGGAGCCCAAATTCATCAACCGGCAACCCGTTGCCGAGGACAATGAATTCCGAAAGCCCATCAAGTTCAAGTTCAAGAACCTCCACGACTACCAGGTGGAGGCCATCCAGGCAATGCTGGAGGGCAAGAAGGGCGTGCTGAAGAGCCCGCCTCGAACTGGTAAGACGGTCATGAGCACCGCGCTGATCTGCACGGTCGGCGGCAAGGCCATGATCATGGCAAGCCAGCGTGACTGGCTGCTCGGCTTCTACGAGACCTTCTGCGGTAGCGACACCCAGAAGCCTTGGACGAACGCCACCGGCTCCGGAGCTGACACTGACGAACAGAAGTGGTGGGTGAAGTCAGGACGTCCCCGCCGGCGTGTCGGTTTCTGCAAGACCCTCGAGGACTTCAAGAAGCATGACGTGTGCCTGGTGACGTACCAGACCTTCATCAACGCGAAGGGCCGCAAGCTCCTCAAGAAGGTTCGGGACATGTTCACGACGCTGGTCGTGGACGAAGTACACACTGGTGCCGCTGACAAGTACGCCATCGTCATCAGCAGCATCAACGCTGAATACAAGATCGGCCTGTCCGGTACGCCATCGCGTAAGGACGGTCGCTTCATTCTCATGCGCAACCTCATGGGCCCGGTCCTCTACGAGTCCAAGGTTGAGGTGCTGCAACCCTCGGTGCAGCTGACGCGCACGCAGTTCGTGTATAACCAGCGGCAGTTCCAATGGGCCAACATGGTGACCAAGCTCGAGTGCGACCCTGCACGCCTCAAGCTCATAGCGAAGACCGCCGTCAAGGACGTGAAGGCTGGACACATGGTGCTGATCCCGATGGTTCGGGTCAAGGCCATCAAGGCTCTGGTCATGGCGATCAATCGCATTGCAGGGAAGGACATTGCCGGGACCTTCATGGGTCAGGGCATGACGAAAAACCAGCGAAAGGACGCCGTGCTCAACGCGCGTAAATACAAGGTGAAGGTCCTCGTCGGCAACAGCAAGCTGCTGTCGACCGGGATCAACATCCCACGCGCCTCGTGCATCTACGAGGTGAGTCCGTCCTCCAACAAGGAGAATGCTGAACAGCGCGTGGCACGTATCCTCACGCCCTACGATGACAAGCCGCCTCCCTTGCTTCGTCTGTTCCTGGACGACATGGGTGTGCGTCGGTCGTGCTACAAGGTCGAGTGGTGGGGTACGATCTGGCCGAAATTCCGGCCGAAGATCAGCGCGGCTGACAACGAGACCTGGAAGGCCTACCTTGCAGGTAAGGACAAGGGATCCAACAGCAAGATGGAGCTCTAATGAAGGTACTGCGACCCGGTGACGGGATCAAGAAGAAGGCGGCTAAGGCCGCCAAGAAGAGCAAGGTGCTACGCGAGAGTGACGACTCCGTAGACACATCTGACGTGCCGAAGAAGATCGACGTCAAGCGAACGACTGTGCTGCGAGCCTCTGTGCCGGGATCGGTATGGAGGCAAGCTCCTTTTCGGTTCATGCCCCGCACGTTCGGCGTCGAGTCTGAGCAGTTCAAGGAGAAGTTCATTGAAGCAGAGGACCAGCGGGCGCACCTTGCGTCGTTCCTGGCTGGACCTACCAAGCCCTGGCTCTACGGAGTCTCTGGCAACCCTGACGACTTGAAGGCGAAGTACTTCGCTGCGTTCCTGGCGCAAGCCCACGTCAAGGCGTTGGGGTCTCAAGCAAACGTGGTGTGGGAAGTCATGTACGGCGGCTTCAACAACCCGCTACTGACCACAGACACTGCGCGGTCGCGTCCGACGATGCTCATCGTATCGAACCTGACCCCGCATTCGTCGAACACGCGACTGGAGAAAGTCCGAGACCTGATGGAGTTCTACGCGGACATCCCGCGTGTGATTGTGTCAGCCGGAGAGGATCCGCTTTCGTTCATGGCTACGCGCCTGCACCTCCCGGTGCACGGCCTTGCTTACTTCCTTGATGGCATGATCCGTCGGAAGGTTGAAGTTGCGTAAGGAGTAACAGTGGCATCGAAGATTTATTCCGTCAAAGCTGAGCTGACGGTCTTGCGCGGCATGTTCCACAGGAACAAGGAGGTGGTCGGTACACTCCTGACGTCTGTGGACGAGTCCTACTTCTATCGTGAAGAGGCTCAAGAGGTCTACGATCTCATCCGCAAGAACATGTCAGAGGAAGGTGAGGTTCCGAAGTACAAGATCCTCATCGAAGACCCTGCGCTGTCCCCGGAGGCACGCGAGTATCTGCGAGAGTCGCAAGCGACGATTTCGGATCCAAAGGACGCCAAGAAGGCCGTCAAGGTACTGAACAAGTACCGGATGCGCCGTGGTCTCCACAGTGTCGCTCACGCTATCGAGGAGAGCCTCGAGAAGAACAAGAGCGACTTCAAGCATCTGCACCAACTGCTGGACGACACGTCAGACGCGCTGGTCAACATCCGTGCGACGAAGTCGAACAAGGACGCGTTCCTGCACTTCGGGAAGAACAACAACTCGTTGGACTTCGTGAAGGACTTCATCTACGCAGAGGAAGAGGACGACATGATCCCCACCGGGATCAAGTCCTACGACGAGATCAACGGTGGCTTCTTCCGGAGCTCGTTGGTGCTGCTGGGTGGTAACTCCGGCGCGGGTAAGTCGCACGTTGCGGTGGCGCTTGCTATCGCTATGGCCAGCATGGGCTACAAGGTCCTGCTGGTGCCGCTCGAAATGTCGAAGAAGGAGATGACTGGTCGTATCATCGCCAACATCGCCAAGATCGACTCGCTGAAGCTGCTGCGCAAGACCACCTCGAAGGAAGACAAGGAGCGCGCATACGCCAAGTACCGCAAGTGGGTGAAGAAGACGAAGGCCAAGGGCGGTCGCCTCACCATCTACAAGCCGGACGCGGACCTGACGATCGAGGAGGTGTACGCTGCCATCTCGTCCTACAACATCGACGTCTCGATCATCGACTACGTCTCGCTGCTGGCGGGTGTGGGCGGTGACGATCAATGGCGTGAACTCGGCAACGCCGCACGCTATGGCAAGATCAACGCAGAGCTTACGAACCGCGTGAACATCCTGCTGTGCCAGGTGAGCGACGAGGGCCGACTCAAGTATTCCCAGACGATGCGTGAACACGCGTCGAACATGTGGACCTTCGTTGCCGACAAGGACACGAAGGAGCAGGGCATCCTCAAGGTGGAACAACCCAAGTCACGGAACCAGGTGCACTTCCCGTTCACCCTCAAGATCGACTACCAGTACTCACGCGTCTACGACGTGGATACGGAACATCAGGAACCTGAGGACAAGGACCCGAAGAAGGAACTGAAGAACCTTGCCGCATCGCCGGACGTCTAAAGGAACACAATGCTAGAACGCAAGTTCAAGTTCAATCTCTCGCCCGAGAAAGAATACGACATCGAGTACAACCAGGACTCGGACTGGAAGAGCAGCAAGCGCCGTATGCTGATCATCATGCAGACGGTGCCTGGCCCCTCGTTGGCGAAGAAGGAACTGGTCCCCAAGGGACTGATCCGCGACACGTTGACGAACGCCATTCGCTTCAGTCGCAACATCGCCAAGGAGTACGGCAAGGACGGCGCCGGCTTCAGCTACACGGCCGTGGCTTTCAACGCATGGCGACACCTCCACCTCAAGGGTCCGGCGCGTGCCGAAGCCGAGGTCGAGTTCGCTGCGCGTATGCGCAAGCTGATCAAGAAGCTGGACCCCACGCACATCCTGGTCGCGGGTGACCGTGCGGCCTCAGCTCTGCTGCCGAAGGTGGAGAACGTCCCCTACAAGCGTGGCTGGGTACACGAGGTGGACGGTCGCAAGATCGTCAACACGATCGACTTCGACAAGATGCTGGAGAAGCAAGGTCTCCGTGCGAACCTGCTGGGCTTCTGGTGCCGCCACCTGGCGAACCTGATGATGGGGAAGCATCCCCACAGCCTGGGCCACCTGAAGGCAGACGCACGCTACATCGACACCATCGAGAAGTTCGACTCGATGATGAAGCGTCTCGAGAAGCACGGCGTCGAGGACTACGTTGCGGTCGATACCGAAACGGCCAACCTGTCGGTGCACCACAACGCGATCTACACGATGCAGTTGTGCCTCAGCAAGAACCCTGAAGTGGGATACGTGATCCCGCTGCGTCACCCGATGACGCACTTCAGCGCTGAGGACATCAAGTACATGCACAAGCGGCTGAAGAAGTGGTTCTCGCGCCGGGAAGGTCCGACGCTGATTACGTTCAACGGCATGTTCGACTTGCGCGTGATCCGCCAGGAGTTCAAGATACCGATCATCCGCATGAAGGTGTGGGAGATCACAGCCGGCGAGCACTTGCTGGACGAGAACGCGGCGGAGCTGGTCAACGTTGGACCCGCGATGGGTGGCTTGCGTGCCATCTACTGCTCCTACGGCAACGACCACTACTTCAAGGCGTCGTTCACGAAGGAAGACCGGATGACGACCGGCACGACCGATCCGTCCGAGAAGCGATTCCTGGAGTACGCGGCCACTGACGTGGTCTCGATCATGGGTATCATGGAGGAGCAGAAGAAGCGTGCTCGTCGCATGGATCTGAATGGCAAGAACTACGAGCCGATCTTTGTTCGCCACATGATGCACGTCATGAGCGACACGGCGCATCAGCTGTCGCACTTGCGTGCTGATGGATCGTATGTGGACCGCACGTACCTGTCTCACCTGCTGTCCGCCGAGTCGCCGCTGCGCCAGGAAATCCGCAACGAGGAGCAGAAGCTTCGGAAGAGCAAGCACGCGCAAGCCGCAAACAAGGCGCTGCTGAAAGCCAACGGCATGAAGGCGCAGTCCCTCTTCGGTTCGTCCACGGACCAGTGGGTGCTGAAGCTGTCGAAGGGCGCTCACCGTGTGCAACTGTTCTACGACACCATGGGCCTCGAGGTCGTGTCGCAGACGGAGTCCGGCGAACCCGCTGTGGACAAGGCGTTCATCGGCGTGTACAAGAGCGAGCACCAGGAGGTCAAGATCCTGGACGAGTGGGGCAAGCTGACCAAGCTGCTGGGCACGTATGTGCGTGGGTGGCAAAAGCAATTGAACAAGAGTGTGGACTCGATCAAGGATGGGTACCTGCGACCGGACTACTCCTTCTGGGACGTGTCCACCGGTCGTCTGTCTTCGAAGAACCCCTCGCTTCAAACGATCCCGACGCGCAGCCACCTGGCGAAGATCATCAAGCGCATGTTCGTGGCGCCCAAGGGCTGCCTCCTCATTCGTTATGACTACAGCGCACACGAAGTTCGCATGTGGTCGGTGGTGTCCGGCGACAAGGTTCTGGCCAATGCGTTCCGCGCTGGTCAGGATCTGCGTAAGCAACTGATCCAGAAGCCGACCGCAGAGATTCGCAAGGAGCTGAAGACCAAGGGCGACATTCACATCCAGAACGTGTTCCGCTTCTGGGGCAAGTGGGTTGATAAGAACGACCCGCTGCGTGATGCCGTTAAGGCTGTGGTGTTCGGCGTGCTGTATGGCAAGAGCGCGAAGTCGCTGGGCGAGGACATTGGCAAGGACGAGAAGTACGCGCAGTCCATCATCGACAAGATGTTCTCGCAGTTCAAGGACGGCGCGAAGTGGACGAAGAACATGAAGAAGATGGCAGAGGAGCGGTACTACGTGTACTCGCCGAACGGCCGTCGACGCAACCTGTTCGCGTGCATGACCGGCGACAAGTCGATCATCGCTCGTCAGATTCGCCGTGGCTCGAACGCACCTATCCAAGGCTTCGCGTCGGAGCTGGGTACGCAGAGCTCGCGCCTCACGATGGAGTCGTACTACGACGAGATCGAAGCGCTGCAGGAACTGGGCATTGCTCCGGACCAGCGTCCGTGGGACCTGCGCGTGCAGTTCAACCGTATCGTCCACGACGCCTCGTACTACGCGGTGCCTTACGAGATGGTTCTGCCGTTCGTGCATATCCTTCAGTGGCAAGCGACCTATGGTCTGGCGCGTGCTACCGAGAAGAACCTGAACATTCCGTTCCCGATCGAACCTGAGATCGAGATGGAGTTCGGCACGCGAGACGATCACACGATGAAGTGGGACTGGACTATGCCCAACCTCGTTGAGTGCATCGAAGGCGCAGTGCAGGACGCTCAAGACCTGGGCATCTTGGACGGCACGCCTGCGGAAGTCATGGAGAAGATCATGGCCCCGTATCGCTCGAAGAAGACCGTGAAGTACCTGCAGAAGCGCTACCCGCTGCTGGGTGTGCGTGAACTGCATGAGCAGATCGCCAACGCTGAACGCGACTTCAAGGACGCGCTGAAGAGCCGCGTTACGGAAGCCGAAGCAGCGGCAGAGCTCGCACGCAAGGCAATCAAGAAGGCGAAGGACAAGGCAGCCGCTACGGCTGACTACGAGAGCGCCGAGTCGAAAGCAACCAAGGCGAGGGGCCACCTGGCTCGAGTTATCGCGCAGAACAAGGAGCGTAAGGCGCTCCGAGTGTAGGAGCAGTAGATGGGGAAGAAGCACACAGCACCAGAGACAGGGTTGACGACGGCCAGCGGCCTGACCCTGTTCACGCCCGACGCAGGCGACTACATCTTGTTTGACGATAAGTCGGCGTACTACCTTCAACTGGTCGAGCGACGCCCCCACTACTACCACATCACCTTGGCGGAGGTCGACCGCGAGTCTGTCTTCGAGGCGGACTACATGGTGATCACGACTGAGCTGTACCAGACCGTGATCTACGATGTGCACGGCAACGCAGCGCAGTCTGCGACCCGTGATGTCCTCGAAGCCATCGGCAACGCCGGTGTGGACCGAAGCACGCTGGTCGACTTCGTATTCCTTTTGGGAGGAACTGCCCTTGGCAGAACTCCCGTGTCAATGTGCGGGACTCCTATGAGCCAACTGCACTAGGCACAAACCTGGCTCCGGCCCTTCCCAGCCCCTCGAGGTTTCCCTATGAACATCACTGGTACCTTCGTGCTCCAGTCGAACAAGCCTGTGCACCGCTTGCACCTGCTTGGCTCTGACTGTGAGCACGGCCAACACATTCCCAGTCGCTACAACGGCTTCTGGTGGCAGCAGCAACTCGACCTACGCCAGAGCACGGTGTACGTCCCCTCCCGGGACAAGCGCGTTCTGGTCACGTATGGTTCGCACGACCCTGACTTCATGCCGGAACTGTCGGCACGCCTCACCACTCTCGATTCCGACTACCAGGGCCTCAACCAGCTCAGTAAATACAAGCGTGTATACGAGCACCTGGTAGGAGACCCCCGACGGAAGCCCTTCGTCGCGGTCTTGAACAACGAGGGCACTCATGGCTCCTGGGGCTTCCTCAGCCATAAGGTCCCTTTGTACTTCTATGGGATTGACGACGGCGACATGATCCAACTGCTGTGGTCCACCGAGGACCTCGCGGAGAAGATCCGTCACGCCAACCCCATACGGTACAAGCTGTTCCGCCTACCTGTGGTGGTGAACGGTCCTCTGTTCATCTCCACGCAGGCCGCGTGCTCGAAGTGGTGGCGGTGGTCCCAGCAGTTCCCTGACGACCGCCTTCGGCAGTTCAACGCTCTCGAAGTCATGTTGTTCAATCGCAGGTATGAATAATTCCGATCCGGTTTCGCACGCCGAGAAGTTGCGCCACGTTCAGGCGGAGTTGCGAAGCTACCATGGAGAGAAGCGCGAGTCGGGTGAGTACACCTTCGTGCTATGTCCATATCACTCGGAGAAGACGCCCAGCGGACAGATCTTCCACGGTCCGCAGACTCGTCTCCCGGGTTACTTCCTATGTCGCGGATGTGGGGAGAAGGGCAGCTGGAACAAGATCGCCCCTGTGCTGGGTCTCAAGCCCTTCACGAAGCAGAAACCGGAGGACGCCTACAGCGTACCCCTGGCCAAGGTAGTCACCGAGGAGTCCAAGGAGAAGCTGAAGTACCGCGACCTTCCGCGCAAGAAGGTGTGGCGTGAGATCAAGACCAACTTCCTGATCGACAAGATCAAGGCACGCTACGTCTATAAATGGAACGAGGACTACCAGCGCTGGGGCCAGAAGCACATCTGGCTTCCGGTTCACGTAGGCGGAGACCTCAAGGGCTACATCCGAGCGCGGCTCAAGAAGGACCCGGAAGGCAAGTGGCCCTCGTACTACAACAAGAAGGGTGGGTGGTCCAAGCGTACCGGACTGTTCCCGTTTGACCCCGCGATCCGGTTGATGAAGAAGCTTCGATCAACCACGATGGTGCTCGTTGAAGGTCCGCGTGACGCGCTGCGTTTGCTGTCCTACGGCATACCGTGCATGGCGATCCTGGGCACCACAAGCTGGACCATGTTCAAGCCGGAGCTCCTAGAGCTTCACGGCGTGGAGCGCGTCATCGTAATGATGGATGGTGACGACGCTGGCATCGCTGCATCCGAACTGGTCATGCCGGACCTCAAGAAGCTCCTGCAGGTCAAGCGCGTTCGACTGTGGGCGCTGAAGGGAAGCCCGTATCGCAAGTACGCTCGTCTGGAGACGGACGAGGAGAAGAAGGCATACAAGCACAAGCTCTGGGACCCGGGCAACTGTCCTGAATGGATCCTGGAGAAGATCAAATCGAAATACTTCGAGAGGTAGCAATGAACATCGGTACTGTACTCAAAGGGGCTGGCAGCGCAGTCAGTTCGTTCCTCCCGTCACCATGGGTGATCGTCGCGGTCCTGGTGCTCGTGGGTGGCGCCTACTTCAAGGGACGTCACGACGGCATTCCTGTCGGCAAGCAAGAGGTCACCGCGCAAGCTGCGAAGGACCTCAAGGAAGCCAAGGACAAGTTCGACAAGGACTTGAAGGCGAAGCAGGGTGAAGTCGATGCCCTGCAGAAGGCCGAGAACGATCGGATCGTCCAGCAGAACGATCGCATCACTCAGCTGGAGAAAGAAGCCCGTGAAGCTGCTGACCGCTACGCTCTCCTGGAGCAGCAGAAGCAGAAAACGCGCACCGAGATCATCACTCAGTGGAAGACCGAGTGGAAGACCCAGGTGATCACCAAATCCTGCGCAGTCGATTCCGGTACTGCCGCCGTCATCAATCTCCTGTTGGAGGCGAAATGAAATACGTTGCTCCCTTCCTCCTGCTCCTGCTCACCGGTTGCTTCGAGACCGCTCCTGTTCGACCGGTGGTACCGGAGAAGCTGACGGTGCAGGTGCCTCCAGAAGATCTGCGTCCCTGCGATCCTCTCCCGCCGTTTCCGGTGAAGAACCTCGACCAGGAAGAACTGGTCGACGAACTCAACCGCTGGATCGGAATTCACGACGTCTGCTCCGGTCGTCAGGCGCGAAACGTCAGCACCATCAGAAAGGGGTTTAACCTGCCGGAAACCCCCAAAAACTGACTCTGTAAATACCAGTTGCAAACACTGTTGCGCAACCGGATGCCATCGGATGGCCATCCGAACATCCAACTCACGGAGTCATCATGAGCAAGAACGTCAAGCTGAAAAAGAAGAGCACCGCCATCGTCGAACAGGAAGTGGACACCCGCGACGAACGTCTCGAATTCCTGCTGCCTGGTCACATCTGGCGTCGTGTCGACACCGGCCAACTGTCGACGGTGCTGTTCGTCACCAACGCCTACCTGACGCCGGAGCAGCAACAGAAGTTCCCGCCCCAGGTCGTGTACGTGGACGCCGCCGGTCGTCGCACCAGTGCTGGCGTCGAGCGCTTCCTGAAGGGCCGCGTGTTCGAGTCCGTGAACCCGGATATCGAGAAGCGTGTCGAAGAACTGCTGGAGCCGATCCCCGAGCCGGAAGCCGAATCCGTCAGCAGCGAAACCGTTCGCCCGGAACACCGCGATGAAGACCCGGCCCCGGAGCAAGCTCCCGCGGCGCCTGCGCGCAGCCAAGTGGACATCAGCTTCGAGTCCAGCTCGAACCAGCAGATGCCTGATCTGCCTCAACAGGCACTGAAGGACGCGTTCCTGCAATACGAACAGGACCCGGACCTCATCAACGGCTTCATCCGCCACAAGCTGCTGTTCAGCCTCGCTGACCTGTCGCTGGATCAGGTGCGCGACGCCTTCGGTAGCCCGGGCGCCGTGTACGGAACGTTCCGCATCAAGAACGACCAGGCCAACCTGAACATCGAGTGGGACGAGTTCCAAGGCGCGTTCCCCATCATCGACGCCGACGGCACCTACGCCTCTCTGGTGTTCCTGACCCCGGCTACCACCAAGATCGTCGGCACTGCTCCGACGGCACCGGCCGAAGCCGCTCCCGCACCCGCCGGCGACTCGCCCGTGACCTTCGAAGGTCAAGCCGCTGCTCCCGCAGCTCCGGTCGTGACGGCTTCCCCGGTCGTGACTGCCGCACCCGCAGTTCAAGTCGCTCCCGCGGCCTAAAGCTACAGAAGTACCACGCTAAGGCAGGTTCCGAGAGGGGCCTGCCTTTTTTCGTTTCGGAGCACAAATGAGCAGAATCATTCCGGTGGACAAGGGCGACTACGTGGTCGCACGCACCGAGAAGTACCGCAAGCCGTTTGTCATGCGCGTGTCGACGTCGGACAAGAAGACGATCGAAGGCGTGATGGCGAAGGACGCGCACATCCAGGAGCTCCGCAAGCTCGTGGAGATCAAGCACGAAGAGGTCATCGCCGTCTGCGGACCGAACCCTCCGCCCGGCAAGGCATGGGGCGCCGACATGACGAATCTCTACCGTGGTCGCAAGACCCACGACAAATGGGGTGACCTCAACTGGTTCTACCAGCCCTCCAAGGAAGTCAGCCGCGAACTCATGGGCGGCTTCGACAAGGCGTACCGACTGCTGAAGAAGGTTGGCCTGGGCGCGCTGGCCGGTGAGGACGGCGTCGTGTGGGAAGTGCTGCCCTACACGAAGGAGAAGTATTCTGGCATGTACATCCACTCCGGGCGTGAGGGCGTGCCGTGTCGCTACCAAATCCGGCCGGAGATCATGCCCGCCACGGAGTACCCGGAGATCATTGCCCACGAGGTCGGTCACCGGGTGCACCTGGAGTACCTCAAGAGCAAGAAGCTGAACAGCGAGTGGATTCAGATGTATCGTCGCAGCCTGTCTGTGGTGACGGTGTCGAAGTCCACCTGCGAGCAGCTTCTGGAAGCGCTGATGACCGGTGAGGATCCGCCGTCCGCGTTCAAGGGCCAGCTGGAAGAGGACCTTGTTCTCCCCTATAAACTAATCCTTAAATACGTTAGCCAGATACATGGTCTGTCCGTCCGCGAGATGGATGTGCTGTGGGACGCTGGCGACAAGGCGGTCATCACCGACCTGTGGCCCACGAAGTCCCTTTCCCAGAAGGACCTCAAGCCGCTGGTGACCGAGTACGCCACGAAGAATGTGCGGGAGCTCATAGCGGAGTCGTTCGCACACCACGTGGTAGGGAAGAAGCTTCCGAAAGACGTCACCAAGTTGATCGAACGGACCATCGCATACGCGAAGGCCAAGATCGAAAAAGAAAAGGAGTAAGTCACTATGAGCAACACCATCAAGTTCCTGCACGTTCCGGGTTCCGAGGACACCAACATCCAGAACCTTCTGCGGCGTGCCTACAACCCGCAGCCTGCCGTCGTCTACGGCGGCTACAGCGTCGGTTACCTCGTCGGCTCCAACTCCATCAAGCTGGCCTTCGCCTTCTGCATGGACAACGGCGACAACGCCCGCGACGCCTTCAACAAGAAGGAAGCGCGTGCGCTGATCCGCGAACGCTTCGACCGCGGTGACGTGGTGCAACTGACGGCTCGTCAACTGGCGCCGGCGTGCTTCACGCTGTCGATCTCGTTCGACGCCCTGACGCCCCAGCTGATCAAAACCCTGGTGTCCACGTTCGTGCGCAACAACCTGCAACGCCTGCGCCACCACGCGCCGACGGGCTTCGTGAACTTCACGCCTGTGACCGACCTGCAAGCCGGCCAGCGCCGTCCGAGCAAGGCCGAACGCGAAGCCACCCGCGCTGCGCGTATCGAACGTCGTGCTGCCCGAGTTGCCGAGCGTGGCGAAGCCGACCCGCGCGGCTAAGAAGCCGCATGTGGTACCACCGACCACGTTGGTACCCATCACCTACCCCCTCACGCTCTACGCTACGAAGGTCAAGTTCAAGGACGACTATCTGTTCATCGTCCAGTCCGACGGCCGGAAGACCCGCGTCCCCTACAAGGACGTGATCGCGCTAGAGCGCATGAACCCTTCTCAAGTGCGCGTGACCTATCATCGGCGTGGCGATTGGTCGGTCATCATCGGCAAGACGGAGCCGACACGCATCAACAAGTACATCGTGCGTTACGACCGGAAGGGCATGGAGCCCATCTACGTGCGCCAAAAGGAAACCTGATGAGCAAGCCTCTCGAGAACACCCGCCCCGAGTGCCTGGGCATGAATGCGCGTGACATCGTCACCGGCTTCAGCGGGATCGTCACCAGCTACTGCCAGTACCTCACGGGCTGCACGCAGGTCTCGATCACTCCGATGTGTGCCGCCAATGACGGCAAGCTGCCGGATACCCAGTGGTTTGACATTCAGCGCGTGGAGCTGGTCGACCGCGGTATCGCCGACACCATCGGCCACTCGAACACCGGCGGCCCGCAGATCACGCCGCCGACGTCCGGACGACATGTCTAGCATGTTCGATTTCGACGACTATCCTCGCACCGACCCGAAGCTTCTTCGGAGGCTTCAGGAGTCGGCCACAGCGTACCGAGCGTCGCAACCGCCTTTCGTCGCTCCCGTAGAGCCACCTCCGCCCAAGACCGGCGACGCACCTGAAGGTAAGGTGTGGGTCTGTGGGGCGTGCGGCAAGCGGAAGCAGAACAAGTACGACTTCAGCGGATCGTGGGACGAGTCGTGCGCCCTCAACGCTTCACTGGTGGACCTGTCATGAAGGAAAAGTACGAAGGGTACTGGCGCAACTCCAGCAACCCGCACCTCCCGTTTCCCAAAGCCCACACGCTCCCGTGGGACGGCAAGGAACGCTTCCTGGCGGACCTCGCCAAGGTGGAGGCTGACAAGGCTGATGAGGTGTCGTACCGCGGCATGTCCCGGTGCCGTATCTGCGATGTGACGAACGGAAGCCGCGAGTTCCATTTCCGCAACTGGATCTGGCCTGCCGGTTACCGGCACTACATCGAAAACCACAACGTGATCCCCACTGGAGAGTTCGCCCAGATGATCACCAAGGAGGCGGCATGAGCATGACCATTGTGAAGCGCGGCGTACCGTCGCGTGACATCGAGTACCGCACCGAGTGCAAGGACTGCAAGTCGATCCTGGACTACAAGAAGGGCGATGTCCAGACGCAATCGGAGCGCAACGAGACGCTCTACAAGTTCAAGTGCCCTGTGTGCAACCTCGAGAACTTCATTTCGAAGATGGTGCTCAAGGTACAACACCCGAGCTACGCCACGATGGCGACTCAGTTCGACCCGCACGCTCGGTAATCCAACGCGGAAGATGACCGCATAACAACGTCCCAAGGAACAGACCATGCAACCTATTCAACTCGCACACAACGTCCTCGGCTTCACCGAAGGCGTCTTCGTCGAAGATCAAGCTGTTCAGCAGTTGGCACGCACTGCTCAGCTGCCCATCCTCGCTGGCCACCTGGCCGTGATGCCTGACGTCCACTACGGTATCGGTTCTACCGTGGGCTCGGTCATCCCGACCAAGGCGGCCGTGATCCCCGCCGCCGTTGGCGTCGATATCGGCTGCGGCATGATCGCAGTCCAAACCAACCTCACTGCCTCGGACCTGCCGGACTCCCTGAAGGAGCTTCGCCACGCAATCGAGCGCAGCGTCCCTGTCGGCATGAACGCCCACAAGGCGCCTGTGTCCACGTACAGCGACGGCCTCATGGGCATCTCGTTGCACCGTCGTATGCAGGACATGCGTGAACGCTTCTTCAAGCTGCGCGTCCTCGAGAACCTGGGCAAGCTGAAGGTCGAGACCGTCTGGAATCAGGTCGGTACTCTCGGCGGCGGCAACCACTTCATCGAAGTGTGCCTGGACAAGAAGGACACGGTGTGGGTGATGCTGCACTCCGGTTCGCGCGGCATTGGCAATCAGATGGCGCGTGTCGCTATCGACAAGGCCAAGAAGCTGGCGCAACAGAAGGAGACGGCACTGCCGGATCGTGACCTCGCGTGGCTGGACGAAGGTACCCCGGAGTTCGATGAGTACATGGAGTCCCTGCAGTGGGCGCAGGACTATGCGGCGCTGAACCGCGACGTGATGCTGCACCTGGTGCTGAAGGACATGAAGCGGCAGTTCCCGAGCTTCGAGCTCCGTGAGCAGGCCATCAACTGCCACCACAACTACACGTCGCTGGAGACCCACCAGGGCGTCGAGATGTGGATCACGCGCAAGGGAGCGGTCAACGCTGCCAAGGGCGTGCTGGGTATCATCCCGGGTTCGATGGGCGCCAAGAGCTTCATCGTTCGTGGCAAGGGCAACGCCGAGTCCTACTGCTCCTGCTCACACGGTGCCGGTCGCATGATGAGCCGCACCGAAGCGTCCAAGCGTTTCACCGCTGCGGACTTGGCTGACCAAACCTACGGCATCGAATGTCGTAAAGACTCTGGAGTGGTGGATGAAATCCCCAGCGCCTACAAGGACATTGACGCGGTCATGGCTGCACAGGTGGCTCTCGTCGACATCGTCGCAGAACTCCGACAAGTCCTCTGCGTCAAAGGATGACGGTATGCTCGGGGCCAACGATCCTGAGCCTGCGTATTCCTATCGCGGTATGGTACGCACCTGGCCGCAAGCCAATGACCTCAAGGACCTCGTTGGCCAGAACGTCATGGCTCATTGGATAGCCGACAGCACCTTCCTCTACAAGGGACTTCGGCTTCCTATAGGCACTGGCATCTTCTACTGGCCCCTCGTAGGTCGGTGGCACATTGCGAGCCACGACCCGGCCAGGTCTCCTTGGTTCCTGTACCATCGTTTCAAGCACCTGGTGTATCGTGAACCTGAGTGAACTCCGCCGGCGGCTCATCGTCGCCACCACCAAGTCACTGAACGAAATGGGCTACGTGATGTCCTATCGTTTCGTGCTATTCAAGCCGGGTGTGGAACTCACCATCACCCGACCCGACAACCCCAAGTTCAAGCCAATCGTGCTGAAGGGCGACACCCCTTCGCAGCTGATGCAGGACTTTGCCCTAGAGGCTCTCAATGCTCAACCTCCAACAGTATGACCTCCTCGAAGCCGCCGCACGCGAGCACGCACGCGACGAAGACCTGACCTGGGACGAAGGCGCTCCCCTCTTCTTCGTGTACCGCGATGGTGCGGCCGTCCTGGCCAACCCCTACGAGGGCGACATCAAGCCTGGCGAGCTGTTCGTCGCGTTCCAGAAGATGGGCTTCGGACCGCACGCGGAAGTCAATCCGATGATGACCCACAGCCGCTGCGTGCAAGTGATGGGCGAGGACGGCGACTCCGCCACCGCGCACTTCATCGAAGGCGACTACCTGGCCAAGGACAGCATCTGCCTCTTGGGCTACCGCATGCAAGCGGGACAGAAGGTGGTCTCCGAGTCTGGTACGACGTTCACGATCCTGATGTTCGCGCAGATCCTGGGCGTACAGCACGACGTGTACCTCACGGCCATCCAGCCTGCTGTCCTCGAAGACGACCAGGGCAACATCGCGGTGGCTGGCATTGGTGGTTGGCTGCGCACGGTCGGTACCCGACAACCTGTTGCATCCTAAAACAAGGACCCTCATGAAAGACGATCAGTTCTACGACGCTCTCATGCGTAGCTCTTACGGCGAATACGAGCGACTGCTTCAGTACATCCTGACCCATGGTCGCAAGAAGAGCGACCGTACCGGCACCGGTACCACGTCGATGTTCGGTCTGCAGATGCGCTTCAACCTCGCTGACGGCTTCCCGCTGATCACGACCAAGAAGCTGTTCACCAAGGGCATCGTGCATGAACTCCTGTGGTTCCTGCGCGGCGAGACCAACATCAAGTATCTGGTGGACAACGGCGTTCACATCTGGGACGACTGGGCCGACGAGAACGGCGACCTGGGCCCGGTGTACGGTTCGCAATGGCGTGACTGGCGAGCCATGCGTATGCTGGCGGCTACGCAGCGCGGCTCTGTGCGCCCTGGCGAGTTCATGGTCGCCGGTGCGATCAACGGCCCCATCAGCGCGGCGAAGCATTACGACGTGTACGAGATGCGCATCGACCAGATCGCCAACGTCATGAAGAGCCTGCGGGACAACCCAGACAGCCGGCGCCACATCGTCAGCGCGTGGAACCCGGCCGAAGTCGACCAGATGGCGCTGCCTCCGTGCCACGCCCTGTTCCAGTTCTACGTGGACGACCTGACTCTCGAAGAACGCCGTGCCTACGCGCAACGGCATTCACCCTCCATGGGCCTACAAGCCGATGCCTTCTCCACTAGCGACGAGGAGTTTCTTGAGGATATGTTGGCCGCACACGGCTTCCCGCGCAAGCGCCTCAGCTGCCAGCTCTATCAGCGCAGCGCCGATATGTTCCTGGGCGTGCCGTTCAACATCGCGAGCTACTCGCTGCAGACACACATGGTGGCGCAGCAACTGGGCTACGCGGTCGGTGACTTCATCTGGACCGGCGGCGACTGCCACATCTACTCCAATCACATGGAGCAAGTGCAGCTTCAGTTGACTCGCACGCCCCGCCCGTACCCGACGCTGAAGTTGAACAAGGCCAAGGACATCTACAGCTACACGTTCGAGGACGTGCAATTCGAGGGCTACGATCCTCACCCTGCTATCAAGGGTGAGGTGGCAGTGTGATTACCATCGTAGTAGCGCACGCGCGGAACGGCGTTATTGGTCGTGACGGCGGACTACCGTGGTACCTACCTACCGACTTGCAGCACTTCAAGCGCCTCACGCAAGACGGTACCGTAGTAATGGGGAGGCGTACCTGGGAGTCCTTGGGTGCGCCGTTACCAAGGCGACGGAACATCGTGATATCTCGTAGTTGCATAGCTGGGGTAGAGGCCTACACCTCTTTGCCACAAGCACTCCGACAGCTGGACGGCTCTGTGTTTCTTATAGGTGGGGCACTCCTATACAAAGAGGGTCTCCTGTACGCTGACAGGATGGTTATTACGCGACTGGATCACGACGTAGAGGGTGACACCTATTTCCCCGTTTTCGACCTGGCAGACTGGCAAGAAGTTAGCAACGTCGCCGGTGAACCTGACACCCTACCGTACTCTGTTGTTACCTACGACCGAGTTCGAGCCCACAACTAAAAGGAGTCACAATGACCATCAACACCCGACGTGCCTTCATCCTCAACCAGGCCAACAACCAGTACGCGGAACGGCCCTTCCTGGAGATCAAGAAGGGCGATATTTTCTACGTATGCGAAGCCGGCGGCACGCGCGTCGAAGAAGGCGTGATACGCATTGCTGACGAGGACGCGTTCACCGACGAGGGCGGTATCTACGGAGTCATGTGCTCCATCCATTCCGTCGTCGACCACGAGCACCTGCCTGAGGACCCGGACGTTCCTGTTCAGGGGGCTCCCGATGTTCAGCCTGTATGACGTAGTGAAGGAATGGCCCATAGGTATGTGGGCCATCGTAGCAATCGTTGCGCTCGTAGGCCTTGCTTACGAACGCGAAGTCGACCAAGAACGCGAGGACGCCAAGTACCCCTGGCGCCTCCTCTAACCAGGAGCTCTCATGCCCACCAAGCGTACCAAGACCGTGCAAGCCAAGAAGCCTACCAAGGTCGTCAAGACCAATCCGGACTCCGTCGCACCGGAAGTCGACATCGATCCCCGTACCGCCGTCACCATCCGCGAGCTCACCAAGACCGACCTGATGCGCGAATTCAACGCGCTGTACATGCAGGTCGAAGCCACGTCGCAGGCACTCGGCGCCATGAAGGACTCGACCGCCGGCACGGCCAGCAACCTCGCCGACGAAGCGCTGATGCTGTACACGATCGCCAAGGGTGACCTGTTCAACTTCGTCCACAAGTTCCTGCTGGATGACGCCACCGCCGGCCTGGTCGTGAACAACGACCGTCCCTACGGTTGCCTGAGCATGCGCGGCCGCAACAGCTGATCACCGCACGCCCACCTAGCCCGCCTCGTGCGGGCTTTCCTTACTTGTGAGCACACATGAATTCGATTGATGCGGCCACCATCGGTGGCGTGCTTCTGGTCCTAGGCGCGTCCATGACGATGCTCGGCAACGTGTACCGCGCCGTGCTGTTCTACCTCGTCGCTGATCTCTGCTGGCTCTACATGGCCTATGAGACCGGCAACACCTGGGGTCTGATCACCGTCACCGCCGGCACCGTCATGGGCTTCATCGCGTTCCTCAAGATGCGACGCGGGGACTTCCTCAAGTCCATCGTCAACACCCAGAGACAAACCAAGGTACCCGAATGAACATCTCGCTCGACTACGACGAAACCTACACCCGCGATCCCGAGTTCTGGGATCAGGTCATCAAGCTGGCACGCGAACGCGGCCACAACGTCTACTGCGTGACCATGCGTCACCCGCCGCCCTCCGGCGAAGGCATGGAGGTCGCGGCCACTCTCAACGGCAAGGTCAACGCCTGCTTCTTCACTGCCCGCAAGGCCAAGAAGGAGTATATGTACGACCAGGGCGTTCGCATCGACGTCTGGATCGACGACATGCCCACCTTCATCCTTCATGACGCAGGTTGATTATGGTTGTTATCCCTTTCGAACTCGAAGACGAACTGGCCAAGCAACTGCTGGCTGTTGCCTGCGCTCGTGGTGTTACGGTGCAGCAGTTTCTGTCCTCCCGCGTACCTCAAATCCTTGTCACGTCCGACATGACGTTGATCCAGGCTATGTCACTCGCCCAACACGCTGTGGTCAAGCTGGAGCCTTGGACGAACTTCGAGGTGTCCGACCTGTTCCCTGCTGCGGATTGGGATCAGATGCCGATAGGTCTGCGCAAGGCCTTAGGACGCAAGTTCCGCGAATGGGCGGACGAAGACAACCGCCTCTTGCGTTTCGTTCGTCGCTCTGCTGACAACCACTCTCACTACGTTCGACTCCATCCATGAAGCGAATCCTCATCTGCATCACCCTCCTGACCTTGGTGGGCTGCACGCGCATGGACCCGAACCTGGCGCTCCGTGTTCTGCAAGACGCAGGTCACACCAACATCGTCCTCGGCGACGCCGCTCCTCTCATTTGCGCAGGTGAGAATTCCTACTCTGCGGAATTCACCGCCACCGGCCCCACTGGGCGGAAGGTCCACGGTGCGGTGTGCCAACGCCTCGGTTCCGCCGGCGTAACCATCAGGTATCGCTAGAAGCGTAAATAGACTAGCAAGCCCCTCAACCATAGGAATCATCATGGAAAACCAACCCAAGTTCAACGCGCAACACGACTACCTCCTCGTTCGTCCCCTGGACGATCAAGACCGCACCAGCAGCGGCATCATGCTCGCCGGCAACGTCAACGTCGAAGTCGAGCGCGGTGAAGTGGTCAGCGCCGGCCCCGGCTCGTTCCAGCACGGCATCTGGGTCAGCACCCGCGCCAAGGCCGGCGACATCGTGTACTACGCGGTCGAAGTCGCCACCAGCGTGTCGATCAACACCGAGCCCCTCAAGATCATTCGCGACACGCACGTGATCCTGACGAACGGCAACGTGAACCCCTTCGTCGACGAAGGCGACCTCGACTCCGACACCGCGGAGTAAGGAGCGCTAAATGCACCATTCATTCAAGCGGTACGGGCACGAGGTGGGCCTCTCGTGCGCCTTCCGACAGTGGCGTGCGCATTCGCATTGCCGCTTCGTCCACGGTTACGCGCTGGCCTTCGATTTCGAGTTCGAGGCCGACGAGCTGGACCAGACGAATTGGGTCGTCGACTTCGGCGGTATGAAATCGCTGAAACAGATCCTGGAAGACACCTTCGACCACAAGACGGTCGTCGCCGAAGACGACCCGGAACTCGAATGGTTCCAGGAAGCGGCGAAGCGCGGCATCTTGGAGCTCGTGGTGCTCCCCGCTGGTGGCTGCGAGAAGTTCGCGCAGTACGTCTTCGAGGTCGCCGAGCAATGGCTGAAGGACGCAGGCTTTGCTCCGCGCTGCCGCCTGACCCGCGTCAAGGTGTCGGAGCATGGTGCCAACGCAGCGGCCTACACGCCGCCCGTTGAATACATCAGTTGTGCAGTGATGGACTAAAAGGAATCGATATGAAACAAGTGGTTGTCACCGGCGGTCTCGGTTACATCGGACGACACGTTGCGCTGGCGCTTGCGAACGCTGGTTACTACCCTGTGATCATCGACCGTCGCATCGACTGGGAGTTGGAGCGCACTATCCATCGGAAGCTCGGTGGGCAGTGCAGCTTCATCGTCATGGACTTGCGCGAGCCTAGCCAGTTGCTGGTTCGTGCAATCCAGAATTCGGTGGCCGTCATCCACCTTGCAGGCGACAAGAGCGTCCGACAGTCTCTGGAGCAGCCGACACGCTACTACCAGAACAACATCACGTCGCTGACCAACGTGCTGCAATCCCGCCTCGAAGAGAATCACTGGAAGCGCCGCATCATCTTCAGCGGAAGCGCTACCGTGTACGCCCCTGGTGGGTTCCTCGAGGAGACATCGCCTACTGCACCCGTGACGCCGTATGGTTACAGCAAGCTGTTCTGCGAGAAGATACTCGAGGACGCATGTAAGGCTGACCCGAAGCTCCAGGCGCTGTCGCTGCGCTACTTCAATCCGGTGTTCGCTGAATGCTCGGAGTTCGAAGAGCGCACCTGCATGCCTGAGAACCTGGTACCGGCGATTCACGAGGCCGTCGAGATGGACGTGCCCCTGTCGGTGTACGGACAGGACTACGACACCCGCGATGGTACGACGATCCGGGACTACATCCACGTCATGGACGTGGCTGAGGCACACATCGCCGCGCTGCGCTACATGGAGCAGCAGGACGAGAAGGACTACGGCTTCGACGTCTTCAACGTCGGTAGCGGACGCGGGCTTACGGTCATGGAGATGATCAAGGCCTACGAGCGCCACTACCACACCGTGGTCCCTTACGAGTTCCATCCCCGGCGTCCTGGTGACGTGCCCGTCACCTACGCATCGACCAACAAGATCCAGGCCCTCACTGGCTGGGGTCCTACCCGACCTTTCGCGTGATACACATGAAACGCAACCCGCACGACCGCAAGACGTTCATCGGCATCGAAGTCGAGAACACCAAAGCCAAGGGCCTGAAGACCTTGTTCTTGGCTGGCGCCTACTCCACGCAAGAGGCCATCGTCGCAGCCATGGGGCACGACGCAGAGCAGATCTACCTGGCGGCGAACCAGAGCTACCTGTGCCGCGACGACCACGACTGGGCCGCCGCGATCATCGGGCTCCTCAATTCCTGGAAGGGCCGCTTCGTCACCATCGACGTGCCCTTCGAGTTCCGTGACCAGTTCCTCAACGAGCTCAGCGGCTTCTGCTTCGACCAGAAGCGCCTGATCGTTCAGTACAGCTTGCATGTGCGTGACGTGTCGCAAGACCTGCCGAACACGTACCTCAAGCTGGACGACCGTATCGAGGACGTCACCAACCCCGGCGTGTGGGTGTGGCCCTGGGCAGAAATGCTCGATGTCACCAAGCCCAATTTCACGTCATGGCAAGCATACAAGGAAGATCAAGATGTCTGAACACCACGAAATGCATCTGGGCATGAACCCGGACGGCACGGTCAAGATTCCCGAAACGTCGGCGGCGCCTGGCACCGGCCCCAAGACGCACTCGCGTGTTCTGTCCATGGACACCGGCAGCTACGCGTCCCTCGCCTCGCACCACACGGTGTACAAGCGCGACCGCTGGGTGCAATGCACGTTCATGAAGCGTGGCATCCACTGCTACCCGGAAGCCGCGACTGACCCGGCGCTGGCCACCGGCGACAAGTACGATGTGTCGTACCTGGCCCATCCGCACGCGCACGACTTCTGGTTCAGCGTGAAGGTCGAGGTCTTCGAGAACGACCGCGAGATCGAGTTCATCCAACTGCGCCTCCGTCTGGAAGACCTGTACGAACAAGGCGTGCTGAACTGCGGTCGCAAGTCGTGCGAGACCATGGCCGAGGAACTGATCGAGCAGATCATCAAGATGTACCCGGACCAGGACCGTCGCATCAGCGTCGGCGTCTTCGAAGACAGCCTGCTGGCCAACGGCGGCATCGTCGAACACATCCCTCAACTCGTGCGGAACACGTGACATGCGCAAGCTCCTATATGTGGGCCTGGAGTCGTATCAGGCCCGATACACGCACCAGCTGACAGGCTGGAACACCGAAGCGTTCGACAAGCGCGGCATCAACTACGAGGTCGTGGTCGGCGAGCGCATTGGTGACGAGCAGATCAACATCGGCTCGGTGCTGGACGCACACGGTCGCACGCACTACTCGCTGACGCAGAACGCTGCGCTGGTGCGCAAGCTCGCTGCCGGTGAGATCGGCGGTGACGACGTGATCTTCTACGAGGACATGTACACGCCTGGCATCGACGCGTTGCCCTACATCTTCGACCAGATTCCGGCACGCGATCAACCGCGGGTGTTCTTCCGGTGCCTCGCGCAGACGATCGACCCGGACGACTTCGTGCACCGCACCGGCATGTTCCCGTGGATGCGCCGCTACGAGCAGATCGCTGACCACATCGCTACCAAGTACGGTAGCGGTAACGGCGGTGGCATCCTGGCCGCGTCGGAAGAGATGGTCCCGAACCTGCGCATCGCCGGCTTCAAGGCCCCGGTGTACGTGACTGGCCTGCCCTTCGGTAAGGCCGAGGTCCTGCGTCGTATGCCTCCGGAGCAATGGAACGACCGTGCTGACCGCGTGGTGTTCGCCGCACGCTGGGACTCAGAGAAGCAACCTGGTTTCTTCCTGGACCTGGCCGAGGCGTACTTCAAGCACGACCCGGAATGCGAGTTCGTGGTCCTCACCGGACACCGCGACCTGAAGTCGGACGATCCTGCTCTGCTGCGTCGTCTGGAAGAGGCCGTCAAGAGCAAGACGTGCAACGTGAAGCTGTACGAGGCTCTGTCGAAGAACGAGTATTACGCGTTCCTGTCGGACTCCAAGGTGCTGTTCAACTGCGCTCTGCAGGATTGGGTGTCCAACACGGTGAGCGAAGCCGACGCGCTCGGCTGCTATCCAATCTACCCTGCGTACCGCAGCTTCCCCGAAGTCTTCGCCAACGACCCGAACCATATGTACCTCCCGTGGTCGCTGGAGGACGCGATACGCAAGATCGCGCTGGTCATGCAGAAGCGCATTGCCCCGAGCCTGGGTCGTATCAGCGACTACCAGGACGGCACCATCGACCGCACGCTGGACGTGTTCCTCCAGAACGAGAAGGCCGAAGCCATCTGCCGTCTCGTGGACGACACGCAGTACCGTCGTCATGTGTCCATCCCCAAATACGAGGTCAAGTGAAATGGTTCGTAAGTTCGGCCTCATCGGTACCTCGTGCGCTGGCAAGACCACACTGGCGCACTCGCTCGTCGGACGGCTGAAGAGCTACGGCGTCCTGGCAGACGGACTGTTCAGCCAGGACCGCAAGTTCTCGTTCGACAAGAAGTTCCTCGAATCGGAAGCCGCCCAGAATTGGATGGTTACCAATTTGATTGCCAAGGAGGTAGACCTGACGTTGCACACCGACGTCGACGTCTACATCACCGACCGCACCCCTGTGGACCTCTTCGCCTACTACGCACACCAGTACGATACGCCCCTGTCGCGTGCGTGCTGGGATTACGTGCTTCAGTGGGCGAAGACCTACGAAGTGCTGTACTACCTGGAGCCTCTGCCCTTCCACGACGACACCAAGCGTCCGCCGGATGACTTCCGTCTCGCCGTAGACGCGAAGCTGCGCGAGCTCCTGCCCCAGGTCCCGAACGTGGTGTACCTGGAGCGTCACTCGGTTCTGGTGGATATGATGACGCGATTGAAGGTGTCGAAGCCTGGCGTAAAAACTACGCTGACCGACGCCGACCTTCAAGCCATCGCCAAAGGAACCGGCTACACCATCCTCCGAAAGGACGCGCCGCTCAAGGACAACCTGAGCGACTACGATCTCTGGGTACTGCACCCCTTCCCTTACCGCGACGTTGACGTGGGCAAGGTCAAACAGTTCATCCGTGGACTGGTGGGAGCGTTTGTGCCCTTCGACGTGAACGTCGCCTTCGACGCATCCACCTTCGACTTCCCTCACACCATCGTGGAACCCTGACATGCTTGCAGAGCGTCCCTTTCAATACGTACCGGCCACCATCACAGGGTCGATGCCGAACTCGTTCGTTGCCATCAAGTATGAGGACAACACCAAGAACCCCATGCTGTGGAAGCGCACCCGATTCGACGGGCTGACCACCAACTGGTACCCGGATCGGACGCTCTTCACTGGCGCCTCGCTGCAACGAACCTCCAGCATCAACAACGTGGAGTACGACGAGATCATCCTCACGGGTCTCTCGACCCAGTGCGAGAGCCTGAAGACCGCCGGCTTCCGCTACGGGATGGCCTCGCCGCACCATACGTCGGCCGCAGCCGAGACGCGCCGCAACAAGCACGTGAAGCTGTTCTCTGACTCGGGCGGCTTCCAGTTGCTGTCCGGTGCCGTGGAGTTCATCGATCCAGTCGAACTGGCAGAGTACTACAACCGAGCCATCGACTACGGCATCGGGCTTGATATTCCGGTCTTCGGCCACAACGACATGCTGATGCGCATGATCGAAGTGATGCTGAAGAACAACCGGCTGATCCGCAAGCACCTGAAGCCGGAGGTCAGCCTCTACGACGTGAGCCACGGCTCCACGCTCAAGACGCGTCAGGAGTTCCTGGAACGACTCCTCAAGGAGAAGGACCTGGGCGACTCGCTGGCGGTCGGGGGTATCGCGCAGAACTACAAGGACGGTGGCCAACCCACCACGATCATCAGCGGCACCATCAACATGATGTACACGCTGCTCCGATCGAAGGGTACGTTCAAGCGGTATCACATCCTGGGCACGACCAGCAGCTTCTTCCAGGCGCTGTACTGGCTCATCCAGGAGCATGACGCGGCCCCGCACATCACGGCTGACTCGACGTCGTACATCCTGCCTGCGGCGAACAACCTGACGGTGACGAACCGCATGACGGGCGACTGCCGCCTGGTGTCGACCGAGGTGCCCAAGGACATCCGCGGATACAGTCTCCAGTGCGCGTGTCCTGTGTGCAACATGGTGAAGTACCCGATCGCCTACGTGCATTACGCGCACATCAACAGCTACCACAATCTGTTCACGATCTCGGAGAACTACAAGCTCATCGAGACCATGTGCCGCGAGTTCCTCGATGGCAAGATCAGTATGCGGGTGCTGGCGGAAGCTGTGGGCGGGCCCAAGCAAGCCATCCTCCCTGTGATGGAGGCGGCCTTCAAGTTCGGCATGGATGCGGCTCGCAAGGGCTTCAAGCATGCCTACGAGAAGCACTCGCCGACGTTGAAGCACCTGGTGCGCGGCAAGGTACAGACCGGCGCTCTGTTCAGCAAGACTCAAGAGGTCCAGCTGAACGAGACCCAGCAGAAGACGCGCCAACGTCTTGACACCGTACTTACCAAGTACGAAGACTACCACAAGGCAACGAAGCGGAAGGTAAAGACATGAGGACAACACGACTACGCCAAGCGTTGAACGGGGCAGCCCCTTGCTTCCTCCGTGTAGGTGTGGTCGTATTGCTCTACTGTACCATCCATTTCCTGGTGGTCTTCTTTCAAGACATCCCGCTACCACCGGAGTTCACGATGCTTGCGCTCCAGTGGTGGGTGGGTCTTTCAATGCTGGCTTGGTTCGTCCATATCGCCATCGTATTCGACGAGGCTCCCTAATGAAGTCGCTTACCGTAAACAATACATGCGGGTACCCCAACCTGACCGAGGGCTTGCAGGCCTTCGCCAAATCGCACAAGGCCCTAGTGGTACTCGGCGTTGGCGGACTGCTGACGCTCGACAAGGCGGTGCTCCGCTCCGACCGTCCGAAGATCGTCATCGAGCCGTTGCCGATGCTGATCCATTGCGGCATTCCGCACATCGGGTACACCAAGGTCGGGTTCAAGTACGTCCGTGGTGACCTGGTCCTTCCTCCTCCCCAGGAGAAGAAGGTCCGGGTCCCTGTGCATTTCAAGCGGCTCCCTGCCGCCACATTCGTCAAGCTGATGGGCGCTGAGTCCAAGGCCAAGTTCCTGAAGACGCTCGACCACGACTCCGAGGAGTGGAAGCGTGTGAAGGGCATGTTCAGCCCGTTGCTGGCTGCTTCGCCAAACGACAAGACCCCCAAACCGAAGGACAAGAAAGATGGAAGCAAAAACGATTCAGATCGTCCGGCAAAACCTCGATCGCGTGGTTCGAAAAAGTGACTACGCGAAGTTCGAGGACGAGCTCCTGGTGACCTCGATGTTCCGGACGATCCAAGGTGAGGGCCCCTACGCTGGCTTCCCTTCGGTGTTCCTGCGGCTCGCTGGCTGCAACTTCGGGAACAAGGACCCGGACAGCGCGTGCCAATGGTGCGACACCAACTTCCAGTTCGACAACGGCCTGGCCTGGAAGTACGACGCGCTCCTCGAAGCGCTCACCACCGGCCTCGGCTACAACAAGAACGACGTGCTGGTCATCACCGGAGGCGAGCCTACGCTTCAGCGCAACCTGCTGCCGTTCATGAAGCTGGCTCGCAAGGCGTTCAAGATCATTCAGATCGAGACCAACGGTACGCAGGCTGGCTTCTACAAGGAGCTGGAGCAGTGGCACGCGACGCAGGAGCTCGAGGTGTTGACGGAGGCGCTGTCGGTGCACCGTGGCATCTACTCGGTGGTCAGTCCGAAGGCTGTGTACAAGGCCGGCCGCATCCCCAAGCCTTCGGACGTGGTGTTGCGCTTCTCTGGCTGCCTCAAGTTCGTGGTCGACGCCAATCCTGAGAGCCCGCACCACAAGGTACCGGAGTGGGTCAACGATCCGGACATGTACAACATCCCGATCTACGTGAGCCCGATGGCACGCTACCTGCGCCCCTACAGCGGCGAGGTGTCCAGCATCTGGGACCAGACGTTGATCGACCACGAGACGACGTCCAAGAACTATGAGTACGCTGCGCAGTACGCGATTGCCAACAACTTCCGCCTGTCGCTCCAGACTCATCTCTTCACCGCTATCCCCTAAGGTGCAACAATGACCTACTCCAAAGACGCCCACGTGGGCCAAGAAATTCGCCAGTACCTGATCGGCCAAGGCGTGGAGACGCCCTTCACGCCGAAGAAGATCGACCGCACTCGTCTGCAGGAGCTGTTCACGCAGATCCACGAAGAGGTCGGCCTGGACTTGCAGGACGACTCGATCACCGAAACGCCTCGTCGTCTGGCGAAGCTGTACTCCGACCAAGAGTACTTCGCCGGTCTCGACTACGACAACTTCCCGACGGCCACGGTGGTCGACAACAAGATGAGCTACGACGAGATGCTCGTCGAGCGCGACGTCACCGTGAACTCGCTGTGCGAGCACCACTGGCTGCCGATCGTCGGCTCCGCGTTCGTCGCGTACCTGCCGGAGAAGAAGGTCCTCGGCCTGTCGAAGATCAACCGCATCGTCGACTTCTTCTGCCGTCGCCCGCAGATTCAGGAGCGCCTGGTCCTGCAGATCTACCACGCGATGTCCTTCCTGCTGGAGACGCCGAACGTGGCTGTGGTCATCCAGGCGGAGCATATGTGCGTGAAGACGCGCGGCGTGGAAGACGCGTGCTCCGATACCGTATCGTCCAAGCTCGGTGGCGTGTTCAAGCGCCCCGAAGTCCGCGCCGAGTTCTTCACTCTGGCCCAGGGTCTTACCAACCGGAGCTGACATGCAAGCATCCTTCGACCTAGGTGACGAACACCTGAGTACCGCCGAGCTGGAAATGGAAATCGCTGCACTGTACGTCAAGCGCGATGCGATCCAGGCACAGATTCAAGCGAAGAAGGACAAGCTGAAGTGGGTGCAGGCAGGCGTCATGCTCCGTTGCGCCCATTGCGAAGCGGAGCACCCGTACCGTGATCTGGTGTTCCTCGTCGAGGAGCACTACTCGCACACACCTGCCTACGAGGACTCGGTTTATATCGAGCGCAACCGGGGCTACCGTTGCCCCACGTGCCAGAAGAACTCTTGGTGGGGCCATCCTTTTGCCGACGACGTCCGCCAGCCTGATGGAATCCGCCGGTTGTTCAAGTCCATCGAAGTCACCCAATGCAGGTAACCATGACCGACCTCTCCCGATACTTCAGCGCCCAAGGCCGTCCGGTGGAAACTGGTTGGACTCGAGGCAGCTACACCACCATCCACATCCTGCAGGAGCTCCTGGGCAAGCCCTTCGACGAGGTTGCGCTGGCGTACATCACGGCAGTCAAGCCCACGATGCTTCGGGTCATCCCGCATGACGGCTCCACTACGATGGACGCACGCAACGGCCGGGTGACGATGAGCCTGGACAAGGATGGCCTGATCTCCAGGATCACGCAAGAGGTCGAAGTCAGCTTGCCTGATACGATCTCCACCGGCCACCACCTGGGCCTCGCGCTGAAGCTCGGCATCGACCATCCGACGACGCAGTTCCACTACTCGGACCCGGCCAATCCGATCACCGGTATGTCCTACATTTTCGGACGCGTTCTCAAGCACCTGCAAGACGGCACCACCGTCGAGCTGAAACCCCAACCCTCGGACACCGATGAAGAATTTGATCCTGTTTGACATCGACGGCTGCTGCCTCGAACCCAACCCCGAGCGCATCCAGGCGTACATCGACGGCGACTACGACCGCTACCACGAACTGGCACCTACCGACGCCCGCATCGAAGCTGGCATCATGGTGTACCGTTCCCTGATCGCGAACCCGGCGCTGCGCTGCGTGTTCCTGACCGATCGCTCGGAGCTCAATCGCGAGTACACGCAACACCACCTCAACACCTTGGGCCTCGGCGGCATCCCGCTGCTGATGCGCAACAAGGACTGGCCGCGTGAAGGCAAGACCGAGGGCGGCATCCCTGGCCACGAGTCGAAGCCCCGCACGTTGCAGGACGCCGGCTACTCGTTCGACGAAGTCCTGCTGGTCTTCGAGGACCGCAAGTCGATCGTGGACATGTGGCGCGCCTGCGGAATCATGTGCTACGAGACCAAGGACGCTAACTACGTCCTCTAGTGCAATTTGATGGTCTCCTCCAACCTAAGGAGTCCCTCATGGCACTGTCCATTCAATACATCATCCGCCGCACCGATCCTCAACGGAAGGCTGACTCCGCACACGTTCGCATCCTGGCTCGCAAGATCGGGTACACCCCAGAGGGCTTCGGGTTCATCGCTGCACAAACACAGAGTACTCACGTTCGTCGCCCCGATGGACGTCTTGCACGGGCAACCGGCAAGAACAAGTACGTCACGGTCATCACCATCCTCAACAAGAAGATGCACGCCAAGGTCAGCTGCTCCTGCCCTGACTTCGCGTATCGTTGGGAGGTGGCTCTCGAAGACCGTGGCTCTGCTGACGTCGAGTACTCCAATGGGGACCAGCCTGTCATGACGAACCCGGTGCTCGTACCCGCGTGCTGCAAGCATATCTGCGCCCTGTACGATTCCGTCAAGACGAAACTGGTACCGAAGTAATGAAATCCTACACGCACTCAACTGTCTTCAACGAGCTCAAGCGCACGGTAGAGGATATCCAGGAGAACCTGTCCAGCGGTGATTACCTCAACACCCTGGACTTCTTCATCTGGCGAGCACTCGCCCCGATCGCGGCTGAGTGCCCGATGTTCTACTACAACTACATCGCCAAATGCGTGGCCCACCAGGCCTTGCACCCAAACAGTAAATACACGTCGGAGCCCAGCAAGGACGTGTTGCCGCTTCAACTGTTCAACGCGCTGGCTGCGCAGGAGCAAGACCCCGAAGCAGCCTTCGACTACAGCCGCAAGCTGTACCTGAACCGTGGTCTCCTGTTTGGCCTGCTCTCCAAGTTCCTCAAGGAGACCAGCGAGTACAAGGCGATGCAGTCGGCCTTCTGGTCTACGAACAACCCTGCGCTGTTCCGATCGAAGCTCGCTGAAGCAGAAGAGCGTGTAGGCTGCGTGCATCCCGGTCGCCTGTATCCTGCGATCACTCAGGTGACGTACTGGACCGACCATGCTCGTGATTGGAAGGAGAAGATCCTCCAGAAGTACACGCGGCTCGCGCTGAACAACGCACGGGCCACCTACGTGGACTTCAATCACTTCGTACCCCTCGACGACGTTGCCCAGATCCACTTGCTGGTGACGAGCAAAGCCATTGATCGGTGTGACTCACGCATGGGGGTGCTGACCACGTTCATCACGCGCTGGTTGAAGTCGGCGCGTGCGCAGGTGGCTGACGAAGCCAAGAGTCAAGCGGACGATTCGCTAGAGGCGATGGCAGAGACCTTGGGTGACAGTATGTCCCTTGGTGCTGTACTGCCCGACACCACGTCCGAAGAAATACAAGAAATCGCCTACAAGGCTTTCATCGCAGACCCCGAAGGCGTAACGCGCACGGCAATGGGCATCCCCCAGTACGTGAGCGCGAAGCATCGGGATACCCTTCTCGCATTCGCATTGGAGTAATCCATGAGCAAGCACGTACCCTTCGAGACCATCGTTCAGATGCAGTACGATCTGAGCAACAAGCTGGCCGGCGCTGACTGGCTGACGGCCGTCGACCGCGTCGATATCGGCAGCGCCCTGCGCGACGAATCCACCGAGGCCGCCAAGTCCGCTGGCTGGAAGCCCTGGTGGTCCAAGGCCAAGGACGAAACCGACTTCGGCAATGCCCAACTGGAAGTCGTGGACAAGCTCCACTTCCTGATGCAGGGCCTCCTGCAAGACCAGTACGCCAAGATCGGTTCGGACCTCGTCGTCGGCGCCGAAGCGCTGTCGGCTGAAGACGCTACCCTCTTCCTGGTCCGCCCTGTTGCGGAGCTGATGGAGACGACCTACAACGACAACGACGGCGACACTGGCCAGCCGGAAACGGTCGTGCGCAAGATCAACACGTTCCTCGGCGCCTACCTGTTCATGGGTTCGGAATCGAGCCTCCCGTACTTCTGGGAACTGTGCCACTCGCTGAGCCTGAACCGCGACCTGCTGGTCTCGTTCTACCTCGCGAAGAACACGCTGAACCATTTCCGCAAGGCCCACAACTACAAGGGCGACATCGAGGGCGCGCCGCCCTACGTGAAGCACTGGGTGCCTGCGGAGTACGAGGACGGCGTGATCGCTTTCCCGGCACGCGAAGACAACGACCTGCTGATGTCCTACGTGCGCACCGCACTGGAGAACGGCGAAGTGCTGACCGCCGCGTCGATCTACGCCACGCTGGAGAAGCTGTATGCCCACTACGTCGTCCCCGACGCCCCAGGAGCTGCTGCGTAAGCTCGTCGATACGGCGACGCTCCATCACATCGCAGAGCTCGAACAACGCGTTGTTCACGCAGAGCAGATCGCGGCACAGGTACCCGTCCCTGTAGAAACCCTGACTGACATTCTGCGGGAGCAATTGAATAGTCGTGCAGCACTGAAAGCGGTCCAACTGCAAGAGGTGATGATGCACGCAACCGAGGCGCTGAAGCAGGTGGCAAAGGCCCCAAATCCGGATTCTGTAAATACGGTGGTAGGGGCGCTGGTGCTGACTCTCGGCGCTGCCAGTCTCAACACAACAAGGAGTACCAATGGCGAAGAGTCAAGGTAGCGACTTGGACGACATTCCCTCAGGCAAGGGCGGCGATCGCCGGCCCAAGGTTGAGGACATCGTGCAGGTCCACAAATTCGCCGACAAGACGTGGACAACCATTCGTCTTTTCGGCGGTATCTATACCACCGCGGTGTACTGGGTGCAGATCAAGCTGGACGACGATTCCCCGCGTCCGAAGAGCTTCCCTGCTCCGGTGGTGTCGTTCAACTACGACACGCACCAACGGGACACGGACGTGAAAGACCCGTGGGCCGAGGTGGCCAACGCCCTCAACGTCTACGACAAAGAGGACAAGTCCAAGAACAAGAAGGTGGTCGGCTTTCAACGCTTGGGATGGATGAACGGCATTGTGCGCTCGGAGCAGGACAACCCGCCGCGCAAGCTGGGCAAGCCCACCAAGCAAGAACGCAAGACCGGCTTCAAGGACAAGGACAGCGACACCTGGACGCCAGTGAAGGCGATTCGCCTGACCGACTCCTTGCTGGAGCAGATCAAGGGACTCAAGGGCCTGAACGTCTACGAGTCCGACAGCGGTGCGACTCGTTCGTACTCTGTTGCAGACCCTAAATACGGTCGCAACATCAAGGTGTACTTCGACAAGTCGAAGCCGCCGATGCAGCAATACCAAGTCCAACTCGGAGAGAAGCGCAAGCCGCTCACCGACGAGGAGCAGAAGTATCTCGTGCAGAACCTCGCACTACTGCGCGAGAAGCCCAAAGAGGCTGAGGTTCGTCGTGACTGCGAACAATGGTGCAATCGAAACGGAGTTGAACTCGACATGGCAACGAAAGGCAAAGGCAAGGGCAAGCTGACCAAGAAGCAACTGGAAGAACTCCAGAAGAAGAAGAAGGGCAAGGGTCGCGACGAGGACGACGAAGACGAGGACGATGAGGACCTCGACGACGACGAAGACGACGGCGACGAGGACGACGAACCCAAGAAGGGCAAGGGCAAGAAGAAGCCGGCCAAGAAGGGCAAGAAGTCCAAGGACGACGAAGACGACGAAGACGACGAAGACGACGACGAAGACGACGACGAAGACGACGACGAAGACGACGACGAAGACGACGACGAAGACGACGAAGACGACGAGGACTCGGACGACGAAGACGAGGACGACGACGAAGACGACGACGAAGACGACGACGAAGACGACGACGAAGACGACGAAGACGAGGACGACGACGAGGACGACGACGAAGACGACGAGCCCAAGAAGGGCAAGGGCAAGAAGGGCGCCAAGAAGTCGGCCAAGAAGCCTGCCAAGGGCAAGGGCAAGAAGTCCAAGGACGAAGACGACGACGAAGACGACGAGGACGACGATGACGACCTCGACGACGACGAAGACGACGAAGACGAGGACGACGAGCCCAAGAAGGGCAAGGGCAAGGCCAAGGGCAAGAAGGCCGCCGCCAAGAAGCCTGCCAAGAAGGCCGCCGCCAAGAAGGCAGCCAAGAAGCCTGCCAAGGCTGCGAAGGGCAAGGCCAAGGGCAAGAAGAAGTAATCACCTCGCGGTGATGGCTTAAGGAACCCGGCGCAGTCATGACTGCGCCGGGTTTGTCCTATTTGGCACCTGGAGTAAGAACGAATGGCCAAGAAGACTGCGAAGACCGAGAAGTCCAAGAAGTCGAAGAAGGGTGACGAGGAAGTCACCAAGCGCAAGAAGAAGCGTGCCTCCGAGGACGAAGACGACGAGCCCAAGGGCAAGAAGTCGAAGAAGTCCAAGAAGGACGCTGACGAACCCAAGGCCAAGAAGGCCAAGGGCAAGAAGTCGAAGCGGGACGATGACGACGATGACGACATCGACGGCAAGGACGCCCAGGAATACTTCGACATCAACGCACACATCGCTGACACGCTGGACGAGGTGGCCCGTCGCCAGGGCTTCGAGTCGTCTACGCTTGAAGCGGCACCGCCCATCTCCTCTGGCCTCCTGGCCATCGACCTGATCACCGGCGGCGGCTTGCGTGCCGGTATGCTTACCGCAGCAGGCGAGGAGCAGTGCGCGAAAACGACCCTGGCGCTGGAAGCCCTGGGCTCGAGCATCACCAACAACACACCGTTCATCGGGTTCGTCGATTACGAAGGCTCGACGGCCAGCAGCAAGAAGTACATCCACGAAGTGCTCAAGGGCCAGGGTGTGAAGCTGTCCATGGACGAGATTTTCGGCAAGCGTGCGTCGTCTGGCAAGTGGGAGATTCGCCCTCGTGTCCGATTCCGCGCAGAGACCTCGCTGGAGAAGTTCTACGAATGGCTCAGCGCCATGCTTCGCGATCTCCCGGACAAGCGGTACATCGAGCACAAATGGTGGCTCGTGTTCGAGGACAACAAGAAGAACAAGGCCAAGATCGGGAACTTCATCGACAAGGGCATGACCCGCAAGTACGGCAACGGCCTGTGGGTGGCTACTCCGAACGGCAACCTGCAAGGCATCGTGTTCATCGACTCGTACACGGCGATGAACCCGGACGCGAAGGACAAGGAAGAGATCAGCAACCAGTACTCGGTGAAGGCCAGCGCTTTCTCCAAGCAACTGGAGCGGATCAAGGGTCGTATGTTGCAGAAGATGGTCCTGGTCTACGGCCTGAACCACCTGCGCGACAACCCCGGCGTCATGTTCGGCGAGAAGCAAACGGAGAAGGGTGGCAAGGCCCTGAAGCAGTTCTCCGACGTGCGTTTCCGCCAAGCGTCACGCGCCCTGTCTGCGGCCAAGAAATACTTCAACCCGAAGCCTGGCAAGGGCACGTTCAACGAGCAGGAACAGTCCGTCGAGTACCGTGGCAAGGACGAGTACCGCTACGTCAGCGTCAAGGCCGTGAAGAACAAGCTGTGGGTGCCGAACCGTCAGGCTCTGCTCCGCATCTGGATTCATGACGGCAAGGGCGTTGCCCGTGGTATCGACCCGGTGTTCGACACCGCGTTCTACTTGAAGGAGACTGGCCAGATCAGCGGGGGTCGCGACAAGCTGATCCTCAACCTGGACGGCTTCGGCAAGGCCGCGAAGCCAATCACCTGGGAGCAGTTCAAGCTCTGGGTGCTCGGTGACAAGAACGCGATGAAGGGCATCAGTGCCATCTGTGGCTACAAGGCCATGTCGATTCGCAAGTTCTGCTTCAGCCAGATGACGAAGGGCGTTGGTGAACGCCTGTACGTCGAGAAGCAGGGCGGCCCTGCCGATGCCGGCGATGACGACGATGACGATGACGGAGATGACGACGAATAAGTCGCTCCAGCAGTAAGGAGTACCAATGTCAGACGACGTAATGATTGCGGAGCTCACCAGCTTCGGATCTGCGTCAGAAGACGATGACGATATCGGCTCCGCTCCCTCGGGAACAAGGCGGCGGAGCCGGTTCTTCTTCCGTCTCTCTGATCAGATTGTTAGCGAGGAAGATCAGCGCATCGCTGACGCAGCAACGAAGAAGGAGCTGCCTCAGTCGGATCGCGACATCGTCAATCGCAGTAAGGTCTATTCCAAGGAACTCCCGAAGTCGATTCTACCTATGGTGGAAGAGGTTCGCGAGTTCTTTCTGCACGAGCTTGCGCCGAAAGCTATGGCCGCAGGGGTGGGTGTAGTGCAGGCCGAATCGGTCATCGAGGTGACCACTGGTTCGGAAGTGAACGAGATAACGGGTCGTACTTTCATGCAAATGGTGTCGATGGCCACCAACATTCGCATGAGCAGGAAGGTTGCGGAGTACATGGGATTGTCTGTCGAGGATGCGGAACTGCTTCTCAACAAGATCAACCCCACGAAGGAGGTCATCTTTATGAACGCCTCTCCCCAACACCCTGTACGAGGTATGGAAAATGGCCCGAAAGCAAATGAATCAGGCGGAGCTGGATAAGGCTCGCGTCTTCTTCCCGGAGCTCCTAGGCGCAACTCAAACCGCCCAAGAGAAACGAGACGCCGAAGACGAAGTCGCAGCCGCCCGCGCGGAGTACGGTGACGAGTTTGATATCAAGGCGCTGATGGCGAGCGCCAAGGACCCGATCACCAACACCCTGCGCAACCTGAAGATCGACGACCGCGACCTGCCCTACGCGAAGAACTTCTATGACTGGTGCTTCAACGTATCCGGCCTGGACAGCAAACCGTGGGCACGGCAGATGTGGGTGTCGCTGCACCTATGCGGTGACATCTGCCCTCGCTGTTCGCGGAAGTCGTGGGTTCAGGACGTGATGAAGATTCCGAAGAAGCTGCCTACCGAGGCGCTGGCGGAGGAGCTCACGTTCCTGGAATACGGTGTGTGCCCGAAGTGCAAGGCACGCAAGTCGGAGCTGGTGAAGTCCGGCGAAATGAAGTTCTTCGACGAGATGGTTCTCGTGTGGGGTCAGCGGTCAGGCAAGTCGCGTACTGCGGCTGCTATCGCCGGCTACCACACGCACCGTTTCCTGAAGTTCCCGAAGTTCAGTACGCTGACGACCTCCATGGACTCGGTGACGCCGCTCACCTTCTCCTTCGTCAGTCTGTCGTTCTCCAAGGCTTTCGCCCTGCTGTGGAAGCCGTTCCAGGAGAACGTGGCCCAGTCTACTTGGTACCAAGAGTACTTCAAGATGCTGGACCACTACGGCGAGAAGTACGGCGAAGAGCTCTACTTCCGTCGGAAGGAATACCTGACCTTCGCCCACAAGAACCTGATCATGAAGCCTACGCACCCTGCGTGGGATCAGCTGCGGGGTGAAACTCGGTACGGCGGCGCAATCGACGAGCTGGGGCTGTTCGAGCCCCCTCCCAACCTGGCGGCGATCATCGCCAAGGGCGCACGCGGTAACTCCGAGGACGAGGAACCGATCGACGATATCGAAGAGGACAGCGGCGAGAACGAAAGCAAGCGCGCCAACGCCGACGAAGCCCACCGCTCTATCGAAACGAGCTTGGGTACGGTACGCACGGCTGCGCTGGAGCTGCTCCTCGAACGCGGTGTCGATTCCGTGCCGACGGGCATCATGATGGGTGTGTCTTCGCCCACTGCCTGGCACGACAAGGTGATGCGCCTGCTCGCCGAGTCGAAGACCGAGATCGGTGCCGACCACATGATCAGCTCTCAGCTGCCTACGTGGGAGGTGAACCCGGCGTTCTCCGAAGACTCTCCTATCATCAAGGCTGCCTATGCGCGTAACCGCGAGAAGGCAGATCGTGACTGGGGCGCGAATCCTCCGCGTGTTCACTCCTCGTTCATCAAGGAGTCGACCATCCGGAACAACGTGTTCGTGGGCAAGCGCAACACCCACATCGTGGAGTACGACTACACCGACGGCGAGATCAGCGGTCGGTTGAAGCGAGTGCACCAACACTGCCCGTTCCCGACCATCATGACGCTGGACGCTGGTGAGGTGAACAACTCGTTCGTGATTGACACGATGTACTACGACTTCGACACCGGCAAGACGGTGACGAACTGCATCATCGAGTTGATCCCCACAGGACGCCGTCGCATCAACTTCGTGAAGGTGTACGACCACATCATCAAGCCCCTCGCGAAGGACCTGCACACCCAGATCCTGCTGGCCGACCGTTGGAACTCGACGTCGATCCTCCAGCAGTTCGTGTTGGACTTCCCAGGCACGAAGGCGAAGCAGTTCAGCCCCAAGCGCAAGCACTTCGATCAAGCGGTGCAGTTGATGCTGGACGGTAACGCCATCCTGCCGGTGACAGAGAAGCCCCTCGACGACATCTTCGGACAGTACGTCGAGAACTATCGCCGTCACTTCCTTGGCTTCCCTGTGAGCCACCTTGCGCACCAAATGTCCACCGTCAAGGAGACCAGCCCTGCGCGGCCTCCGGTGAAGGGTGACGGCTTTACCGATGACTCGCTGCGCGCATGGGTCCTCGGTGCTGCCCTCATGCAGGACGAGAAGGTGCTCAAGATTCTGAACGACGCACGCGTCCTTATGAAGCCTCGTGTAGCGGCTCCGGTAGCCACTTTTGTGGGGCGTTCCGGTGCCGGTCGCTACCGTGGACTTTCGTAAATATGCAGTGTAGTTGCAACCCTTACCTAGGAACGTGTATGACCCCCATCACCGCAGCCGAACGCGACGAGTGGAACGCTCGTCACCGCAAGGACGCCCCGGACCACATCAAGTTCGGCGAGCACTTCGGCAACATCAAGGACGCCCAGGCTGAACTGGCCAAGCTGTACGCCTTCCCTGGCCGCTGGCACGAACTGGCAGAGCAGATGGAGATCATCCAGAACGCCGCCGCCGAAGCCGCTGCCTGCGCACGCCGCGAAGCTGAACGCCTCCGGGATGCCTGATGGAAGCCGTTGCCATCGGTGATCTTCACTTCGACGGGGACATTGCGAAGCACGTCCCAGACCATCACCTCATGATTGGTCGCCTAGTCGATAAGGTCTGCAAGTGGGCGCGCAAGCGAGGCATCTCGAATGTGATCCTGCTCGGTGACCTGTGTGAAGCTCCTCGTATGTCCTACGAGTCGATGATGGAGCTGCACGACATGTTCGAGCGTAATGCCGACATGCAGTTCTACGCGATCCTAGGCAACCATGACCTCTACTCGGAGAATCCGAAAGACGGGCACTCGATGCAGGTCTTGAAGAAGCTCTCCCGGGTAAAGAACTTGAAGCTCTTTACGAAGCCGACTGATGTCGAGATCGACGGTGCCCCTGTGAGGTTCCTGCCGTGGCCGTCCTCGCACTTCAGCAAGAAGGCGCTCAACATTGCTCACATCGAGAGGTTGGGCTCACGTACCGATTCCGGCAAGCCTTTCAAGGCCAAATCTCTACCGGACGGTAAGGAGGTGTGCGTCATTGGGCACCTCCACACGAAGCAAAAGGTGCGTCGCGCCTACTACCCGGGTACGCTCTATCAAACGAATTTTGGGGAGCGCCCGGAGAAGTTCTTCGCCCACATCATGTTCAACTCGGTGCTCGACTTTGAAATCGAGTGCATCCCGTTCAAGCCGGAGTACGTTCTCCACAACGTGGTGATCGAAACCCGGTCGGACCTGAAGAAGGTTCCGAAGGACGACAACCAGTTGGTCAAGCTGATTGTGGGCGATGGCGCTGACGTGGATCCCAACAGCTGGGCACACATGCGTAACGTCGTTAAGGTGACGCCCTACAAGACGAAGGAGGAATTGGTCGATGCGTTAACCGAGGACCTGGTAGACGGAACGTCGATCGTCATTGAAACAGATGACTTCATTGAAGCGTGGTTTGCAGAATCGAACACCGACCCCGATCTTGCAGCCCATGCGCTGAAAGTCCGACGCCGCATACTGAAGAAACCAAAGGAACGGCTACTATGAGTCACTGCGTAGTGATCGAGCGAGAGATCGCTGTCTCGCATTGCCCACTACCAGACGGTGTGTGTTTCTGGAAGCATCGTCTGACAGGGGCATGCCGGTACGACCCACAAGCCGAGAACCTTTCGGCATCTGACCTCGCTGCATACGTAGGCGCCCCTGTTCCTACCGACGCACAGGTTGAAGAAACCAAACAACGCATCCGCAAAGCCGTTCTGGCTGAGTAGGTGCCCAGTAGTATCAGTTTGAACAAGGAACAATCATGGCTATCCGCAAGCTCACCCTCCACGAGATCGAACTCCAAGATCCTCGCGCCCCGATCTGGGCCCTCAACAACGCCAACAAGAGCGAAGTCGGCCTGCAGGGCGACATCATCATCGGCATCCCCAAGCTGAACGGTTCGAAGGTCGACCACCTGCGCATCGAACACACATGGCTGCCTGTCGAACTCACTGGCCAAATCCCGCGCTCCCAGTTGCTGGAGTCGTCCGAGTTCCGCCAAGCGATCACGGACCGCCTGATCATCGTCATCGACGAAGACACCGCCAAGCGCCTCCAGTCGAAGGAAGGCGCCTCGGTCGAGCGCAAGAAGCTGGCGACGTTGCGCGCCCACATCAAGTCCGGCGGCGCAGCCCGTACCATCTCCGACGCCAACGTCGAGATCAGCAGCGGCGACAAGGACCACGACCAACCCGAAGACGTCGCCACGATCGACCGCGGTACCAAGATCGGTTCCCGTGTGGAGAAGATCGGCGGCCTGGAACCGGCCTTCAAGCTGTGGGCCGATCGCCTGTCCTCGCGCTCGGACCTGGACATCCTCAGCGAGCTGAAGATGCGTGGCGGCCTGAAGCGCAGCGAAGCCAAGTACCTGCTGGGCGAGCTGAAGTCAAAGCCCCAGTCCACTTCGGCGCTCAAGAAGGCGCTCAAGAAGCTGGAAGCCAAGAAGGCTGCACGCGGCTGATGCCGTGTTTTAGGGGGTCTGGCGGGTGTTGTATTTTCGCAACACTAGCCGGATCCCCTGTTGCAACACGGTGCCGAATCGTGTTACACTGTATGTACGGGCAACCGTGCCCGGAATGTAGGACCCTAACGTACAAGGGCAAACACAAAATGAGCAAGAAACAAACGCTGGTGAACAATGGCCTCCCTGAAGGTTTGCACTTCAAGGACCTCAAGGAGGGTGACGTGGTGCTGGTGAAATGGCGCGATGCAGCACCGAGCCATCACATCGTAACTGAAGCGCACGATGGACACCGTCCCAAGACGTATAAGGGCCACGTGTCCTTCCGTATGTTGGGTCTGAGTCAGACGGTCGAAGGCGATCAGATCATCCGCAAGGTCGATACGGTATCCGGAATCTGCGAAGCGCTGGACGTAGGTCTTAGCGACGACGCACTCCTGATTCGCGCCGAGTAAGCAACTGGGGTGGCCTAGGCCACCCCATCCCCACGCAGTACCGTAGCAGTTCCAACGTACAGGAAACCATCATGTCCAAAATCGCCAAGAACGCCAAGACCATGCTCGCCACCCTGGGCCTGACGCCCGTCAAGGTCCTCCGCAAAGAGGGTGACGTCGTCGTCATCTCGTTGAACAACAAGACGTCCGAGGTCAACCGCGCCATGAAGGCGTTCGGCGGTCGTCGTGATGCAGATGTCTCCGAAGGCCTGCTGTTCGCCCACACGGGATGGGCCCTGCCCAACGGCGGCTCGATCGCCGTCATGGACCCGCATGAAGGCCTCGTGAATGTCGTCATCAGCGCTCAGCCAGCACAAGCGGTTTACTATGCAAAGGTCGCCAGCGCCTTCTACGGCATGGGCATCATGGTGACGCCGGCCGACGTCGAAGCTGCCCTCTTGATGGAGGATTTTGAGGGCGGCGGCACTTCGATCAGCAAGGTGTTCAAGGGCCGCTCCGGTCGCTTCAAGCGTGCGGTGCGGCAGCTGATGGATCGCAAGACCATCGCAAAGTACACCGAACTCGGATACCTCACGTTCGCGGTGGACTACCGCCTGGGCATCGGACCCAAGCGCGTCGACGGTGTCAACGTATCCCTCGACGCATAACAAGTACCGGGCGACCTAGGTCGCCCTCGTAGCAACGTCCCAACGTAAAAGGACATCATGTTCAAACCAGTTCTGTGGCCGTGGGCCGCAACCATGTTCCCTGCCGTTCAGAAGGTGAAGGCCGACGCCGTCGCCGACGATCTCATGAAGAGCGACGGCATCGCGCTGACCTATGACGAGGCGCAGGAGCTCGTGCAAGTGTTCGCGCGTGCAGGCCATCGCATCATCGTTGAGGCGTCCATGGACGTGCTCGTGCATGCGAAGTGCAGCACGACGCAAGGCTTCACGGTGTACATCGGACGCGAGGACGACTCGCGTGTCTTCGCCTGGGACTACGCGGGGTTCACGCAATGAAAACCATTCATAGCAAGGCGCTGCGCCTGCTGAAGGCGTTCCGCAAAGGGAAGCGTGTCGTGGAGAGCCCGAAAGGGCTCAAGGCATTCGCACGCAAGGAGATCAACGAGCTCCTTGGCGACGGCGATCTCGACGCGCAGGCCGAGTTGCTGCTAGAGCTTCTGCTGGACCCGGAGTGGGTGGCTGAGGCCGGTGAGTGTGAAGCGGCCACCTGCATCCCGTTCTTCGCAGCGGTGTCCGAGCTCTACTCGGAGCTCACTGGCCGCAAGGCCGCGTCTCTCGAGATGCGTTTGGTCACGGTACACGAACGCACATTCGTTGCCGTGTACAAGGTCATCAAAGGTGGCTTCGAGATCACGGCCGTCGGCGTGCCGAAGCTGCGCGTGCGCCATCACAAGGAACGCGGTACGTATTCGGGACTCGGTGCAGCGCACGGTGCCGTCTACGCGACCATGGAATACTCGAACCCGGCTGACGCGTTTAGCCGTCTCGTCTACCTCTGCTGGGCACCCCAGCGCATCCTCTAAGGAACGAACATGAAAGCGATCATCGAAAAACTGCGGGTGGCACTCTCCGAGGCCCACCTGGCCATTCGCCAACTGCGTGAACAGGGCGCGCCGTGCCGCCTGTGGTCGGACATCGAGAAGGCGAACCGCTCTGCACTGAAGGCCGCTGAGCAGGCATTGCGGAATCCGCCGCCGAAACCTCCGGTGGAGAACGTCATGTTTCACATCGGCGGTGCGAAGGGCTACGATCACGACGAGGTGTCCGGGGTCTCGACGCCGAACTGGTCGTACCTGGACAGCTTCGACTCGTTCGCGCTGGCGCAAGCCAACTTCCAGAAATACTGCCGCGACTACCCCATCACCGAATTCTACGTGGAGATCATGTACGTCGGTGGGCGGCGTGAGCGTATCGACGTCGACGGCAACATCGTTCGCGTCCTGGTCAAGGGCCTCTGGGTCGAGGAGGAGTGATGAGCAAGAAATCGGCTCCGACCACGGAGACCTTGTCGGCCACTGAGGCCGTTCAACGATTCGGCGAGCTCGTGGACATGGCACGAACTCGTCCGGTGACCATCATCAAACACGGACGCCCTGCGTTCGTCGCAGTGGGCGTGGCGCAGTATGAGAAGCTGATGGAGGCTTTCATGCAGGTGCACAACATCAAGGAGTAGGACGTGGCAGGCAAGCGTGCAAAGATGATCGCCGAGCGCGACCGCCAGCGCAAGCGCGAGGAGGCGGCTGCTGAAGAGCAGGCCCTCGCCGCAAACTTCAAGCGGCTTCAAGGACTCCGCGGTGGGTTCGCCCGGCGCGTCGAGAAGCCTGAAGACCTTGTCGAAGTACGCAAGAAGATCAAGGCTCAGCAGAAGACGCTGACGCAGCACGCCCAATTCGGTACGCGGTTTGACGTCAACGTCATGCTGCCCGCTAAGGTGGATCCGCCGGCGGTGTCGAGAGCGATTGATCACCGACACGATCCGGAGCTTGCAGAGCGAGAGCGTCTCGCGCTGGAGCGCACTGAACAGATGAAGAAGCAAGTCGTTCCCGCTTACCATAAGGGCGGGTATCAATACCTCACTGGCCAGGACTGGGAAGATCACCAGAAGGGCCTCTCACGTCGTCGCACTTAAGGAGCAGTCATGGAACGTCTCACGCAGAATCAACTGGACAACCTGTCCCGCGAAGAACTCGCCCTCCGCTTCAACATCCTGGTCCAGCAGATGGCTGGGGTCCACGCGGAGCTCAAGGAACTGCCGAACTACCCGAAGGGGTTCACGGCGCTCAACGGTAGCGACACCAGCAACCGCTTCGTACGCATCATCGACAAACTGACGCGGCCGTTCGCCGGCACTCAGGTGTGCCATCATGGTGTGCAAGCGGTAGCCGTCAAGGTCTACAATCATGGTGACCAGGGATGAAGTTCTACTCCGATGCAGAGCTCGGTGCGCTGTCCCTCGAGGAACTCGAAGCGTACCTTGCGTCCCTGCGAAAGATCCAGGCCAGCCTACGGGCGGTGCGGGTGGCGTGTCGAGATGCGTCTGAAACGATATACCGTATGACGCAACCGTCCAAGCCCGAGCGCAAAACGATGTTCCAACGTCTTCTCAACCTCGTCCTCTAGGAGCATGTCATGCCTCTCATCAATGCAGACCGAGTAAACGAACTGTTCATGTCGTGCCATTGGACTCCCGAAGAGATGGTCGGCAAGTCCGAACCGGAACTGGTGGAGAAGTCCATAGTGGTCAAGACCATCACCGTTTGGGTGGGCTTCAACCCGGAGCGGGTGCAGGCTGTTCGTGCAGAGGTCGGAGCGATGCTTCTGAACCTGGACCCGGATTTCTTGGAAAGTTCGCCGGCGGCCGGTATGACTTTTCTCCGCGCTGTCGGTGACAAGAACATGGAGCTGTGGGGCGATCAACGAACCGCAGATCGGTTGATGGCGCTGGGCATGGCATTAGGTTGGGTGTCGTTCCCGCTGCCGCGTGAAGCGTGGTCGGCATTGCCTGGCAGCGTTCCCTACGTTGTCGTTCATGACAAGAAGATCAAGTCGGACTTGGAGATCAACGATGAAGTTCGTTAGCGCGAAGAAGCCAGTGGACTACGCCAACCAATTGTTGGCGCTCCAGAAGAAGATCGCGAAGCGTCGTGCCGACCTGCGTGAACTGGAATCGGAAGCAGAGCTCCTGCAGGCGTATTTGCGTCGCTCCTACCCTGAGGGTTTCGCCTTCGCGGAAGGGAAGAAGGAATGGGAGCTCCGCGTTCGCAGTCATGAACGACAGATCCTCGACCAAGGCAAAGCGGTCGCGGCCCTCGCGAAGCTCGGCAAGCGGATCCCCTACAACCAGATCACTGTCCACCAGGTGTCAGTGGTCCCCAAGGAAGAAGCATGAAAGCGTTGATCCTCTTTGTCATGCTGGTGGCGCTGGTCGTGCTGGGCCTGCTGTCCGACACGCTGGGGCTGAGCAAGGCCACGGCGGTCGCGCTGTGGGTGGCGGCTTCGCTGTTCGTCGCCAAGCCCCTGCTGATCCAGGGCGCAGACCCCCCAGTAAATGGGGTGTTGTATTTTCGCAACACTGCGGTTACAGTGTGTAAATATGTGTTATACTGTGGTACGGGTACACATCCCGTCCTGTAAACACCTCAACGTACAGAGGCACATATGAAGCTGAAGCAAGAAAATCCGTTCCCTGTCACGCCGCCGAAAGCGAAGCAAGCTGACCCCTTCGCTACCGACAAGCGTGCGGTTCGCAAGTCCATCGCAAACCTCAGCGACTTCGACGCACTGGTCGAAATCATGATGAGCTATGCGTCGGAACGCAAACGCATGTCCGACATTGGTGCAGTCACGCAAGACGAAGCCGCTGCCGACATTGCGCGCACTACCAAGCTGCTCGACAAGCTCATGACCAACCTCAAGTAAAGGACGGAGGCCCTACGGGGCCTTCAAGTATTTGACCCCAACGTATAGGGACTCACCATGCACATCAAGCTCCGCAATACCGAAAGCGACGAAATGATCGAAGGCACCGTTCGCATGTCCAAGGACGTGTGGCAGGCGCTGCGCAACCACATGCACTGCACTCCGGAGGACGACCAGGATGTGATCCGGTTCCCTTACGGGACTCGCCTCGTGAAGCAAGGCTACGGCTGGTACAAGCTCATCAACTACCGGCCCACGCAAGGTGTTCGCAAGCTGAAGCAGGCGGCTCGCATCATCCGGCGCTTCTTCGAGGAGCAGCGCAAGGACGTCACCGAAGAGATCAAGCGCCTGGTGGCTCAAGCAAAGGACGCCGACTTGCGCGTCGTCGCATACAACTCGCCGGTCGAAAACGTGGCCGGTACCGGCTACGCGCTCGTGAAGCGGGTGGTCAACAAGCATTCGACTCCGACTCCGGTTCGACAGGAGCCTTCACAACATCAACTCGACCGCTTGCTCGGCAAGTTCGGTCGTAAGGAACACCGGCAATGACCCTCTGGGACTTCATCAACGAAAACCCCTTCTGGACGATCGTGATCGTCCTCGTAGTCGGGCACGTAATCACCGAGATCATCAGTGCCTGGCGCAACTAATCAGGAGCCTCACATGACGAACGAAAAACTGCCCAACAAGGTCGAACGACTCAAGATCATCACGCCGTGGGTCGACCGCATCGTCGCAGACGCGGCGAAGTTGCCGAAGCAAGACTCGTTTCCGCGGGAGATCGCGGTGCTGGATTTGGTTCCGGCCACCGAGACAGACGCCCAGGACATGGGCTTCTTGGGTATGGTCGCGTTCAAGCGCGCTCAGTTCTTGCGGCTGCCGCTGACGATCGCAGCTCTGCTGGCCGTGACATATATGTCGGATCGGCCGGGCGCTGTCGTGATGTACATCACGGTACTGAAGCATCTGCACGCGGCGGAGACCTTGCCGGGCCACGAGGCGACGCGTGTCACTTACGCACAGATCGTGGACCTCTTTCCGTCCCCTCCGGGACCGGAGTTCATGGAACGTCACTGGGACGGCCAGAAGTACAAGGGCGTCAACGTCATCGACTTGATGGGCGCTGACGACTTTCTGCTGACGCCGGAAGAAGCCGCAGCCGAAGCTGCAAAGGAAGCATGATGGCACGAACACTGGTTGTATGGACGGAGCACGAGACAGTCACCGTCGTTGTTCGGGCCTACGAGATTTCGCAACGGGCGCAGCTGAACGTGGTGGGCCTGTTCAACCAGGCGCAGCGCGAAACGTTGCGCTTGGACAGGCATCGGAAGATCAGCAACATCGGCAACCTCGGTGACTACGTGGTCACGATGTGGCGCGAACTGAACTCGTTCACCGAAGAGCAGGCCGCCTCCTACGTCGCCGCATGGAACGGGAAGAAGATTCCGGCGAGCTTCGATGCACGTCCGCGTGGGCGGGCCGCTGCCATGCTTCCACCGGTCACGGTGGAGCTGCCCAAGTTCGGATGGGACTGGGGCAAGGAGAACACGGTCACCGCCGTGAACGAAGAGGTCGACCACAGCGATCTTCATCGCCTCGCGCAAGAGGCCTTGGCTGCGGAGGCCCAGCAGACGCCGACAGCTGGAGCAGAGGACGAGGAGCAGGACGAGGACCCCGACGAAGTGCCGCCGGTCGAACCGCCTGCGCCGACACCACCGGCTACGACGGCTGAGTCGGTTGTGAGCGTCGCCATTTCGGAGAGCGTACGCAACACGTTCGTGTCGGCGCTGACTGACTTGGTTCGCCATCTCGTGCATCGTGATATCGACCACGCGGTGCGCACGGTCGTGCATGAAATCGGTGAGACCCATGTACGCCCGATCGTGAAGCCGATCATCGCTGGCATCGTGCAGGAAGAGGTGCTGCCGCTGGTGCACGAAACGGTGGCCACAGGCCTGAACAACGCGCTGACTGACATGAGTTCGACGCTCCGGCGAGAACTCAACACGTTGACGGACCCGTCGGCGCCGCAACCGGAGCAGAAGGCTGCCGAGGACGCGAAGCCGGCCGAAGAAGACACGTCGGTCTTGCATCACATCGTGATCTTCGGCCTCCAGGCAGACGAGTTCATGCGTGCGGTGTCGGTAGTCATGCCGTTCAACAAGTCGCGTGCTGAAGTGCACCACGCGAAGGACCTGCGTCAGGTGCATCATCATCTGCGTCCGGACACGAAGCTGATCCACATGATTAAGATGAGCGCGCATCTCTCGTCGGACATCAAGGCGATGGTCGGCCGCACGTATCCGGTGAACGGCGGCGTCAGCGAAGCAAAGAAGGTCCTGCTGGACATCGTCAACGGCACCAATTTGATGCCCTCTTACTAAGGAGTTCGCCGTGGGTGTCGTAAATAAGAGCAGCAACCTGCAGGCGCCGAAGAGCTTGGGCACCTTCGGCGGACCTGGCAAGATCAAGGGTACCTGGCTCAATCTGAGCGCAGGCGACAAAGTATTCTGGGCAGCGATGGCCGTGGTCGTCGTCATGCTCGCAACTATGAATTGGTGAACAAATGTCTCAAGCATCGCTTCGCGTCCCCGTCGAAGGCTACCTGGTTCCGTTCGTTGCGGAACGTATCTTCGACCAACAGGGCACCCCGTCGTGCCGCATCGTCTTCGACGAGAAGGCGGACACCTGGTCCATGCTTCCGCTGGAAGAACGTCGCAAGGCCGGTGTCGGTTCGATGGTGTGTTTCCTCAGCGCCGCGCCGGTGAACGGCACGACGACGCACATCCGAATCAACTCGATCGGCACTCGCGGCCGCCATTGCTACGGTGAGCCATGGGTAGTCTAACCGTCTGGAAGCCTCCGCTTTCGATGGCACGCCTCTACGAGTATGAGGTAGTGAAGGCCTTAGCCCTGAAGGCGCGTGAGAAGCACACCGCACGCGTCGACCTCTGCAACAACGTCTTGAAGAAGCTGGAGTCGAACTTCCCAGTCCTGCTCGACGAGCTCAACCGTTTGGAGCTGGCCATCAGAAACGCCACGAAGGGCGTGCCTGACACCGAGGGGCGCGATTGGGTGCCTGGATTGAACGTAAATAAGGTGGGTGGTGAGCGTCTCAATGCTGCCCACTGGATCCAGGTAAAGCGTTTCTTCAAGACGCTGGCCAAGACGTTCCATCCCGACCACGGTGGCGACACCGCTGAATTCGCTGCGATCGAAGAGGCGCGGCGGCACGGCGATCTCGACTACCTGCGCGTGAAGTTTGCGACCTCGTCGTCGCAGAAGGACCCCTGGTGGCGGCAGAACGAGGGCATCGAGTTCTGGCACACCCAAAGAAAGAAAGCGGATGTCAATTTGACACGCTTGCAGGGCACCTCCATCTTCAAGGTGGTGCAGGCACATTTAGCTGGCAACAGGGCCGTGGCACTCAAGCTCATGGAACTGGAGCTCCTAAAACGGAGGTTCGAGTTCATCAACGAACTGAACCACGTCCTCAAACGAAATCCCTCCCCGGAGAAACACGATGGCTAAGAAAGAGAAAGACGAACTGAAGAAGAAAAAGAAGAAGGTCGATGCCGCCGAAGGCAAGGCCAAGAAGAAAAAGAACCCGAAGGAAAACGCCGACACGGCCAAGAAGGACGGCAAGAAGCTGAAGACGGGCGCCAAGGCTGCCAAGACCGGCAAGGAAGCCAAGGGCACCGCCGGCAAGAAGGCACCGTTCGGCGGCAAGGGCTTCCCCAAGAAGGGCAGCGGCAAGCCGAAGAAGAAAACCAAGATTCCGACCTGGAAGGCTCCGGAGGACTTCAAGACCGGCTTCGTCGTCGAATGGACCTTCGAGACCGAGAAGGACGGCATGCCTGGCAACAAGATCCGCGCCATCCGCTACAAGGGCAAGTACGATCCCAAGGCGGACGACAAGAAGAAGTTCGACATGATGACCTACGACGTCAAGACCGTCCTGGGCATCCAAGCTCGCATGGCGCTGACGCAGTTCCACGCCACCGGCAAGATCACCAGCAAGGGTGCCCGCACTCGTCTGGAGCCGAACACGGTCTACCGCGCGCTGATCCGCGTCGGCAAGAAGAAGGCCGACGACACGCTGACCGCTCGCGTGACGACCGTGCTGAAGGCCGTCGAGAAGAACGGCAAGAAGAAGATGGTCGAGCTGGACAAGAAGGACGTCGACTACCGCAAGATCCGCAAGGCCAACCGCTACCTGCCGGCGGCCTTCCGCAACGTTGCGGCTCTGCCGGAGCGCAGCCGTCGCAAGCGTGAAGACGCGAACGACGACGAAGAGTGATCCACCGCCGGGTGGCCATAGAAGTCACCCGGCAATTCAAGCACAACCCGGAGAAACAGTTCATGGAAATGAACCTGAACGACGTACACCCTGACCTGCAAGAGCACGTGCAAACGATCCACGACGCGATCACCGCCATCATCGGTGCGACGCACCTGGACACTGAAGTCCGACGGATCGCCTTGCAGGAATCGGAGAACCTCTACGACGAGGCCTTCGACAACCTGCAGGACGAAGACGACGAAGCTGATCCCGACGAGGACGGCGACGATGATGACGACGTCGACGAATGCGAAGGCGAGGAAGAGGCCGAACAACGCTTCCCTGGCGAAGACGACATGCCCGAAGCCGGCGACGAAGACGACGAAGAGGACGACGAATGAAGGTCTTCGTCGTAGTCCTCCCCACTGGCATGACCATCCTGGGCCGCGGTGACGAGATCGGGGAGAACACCCTGCGCATCACCAAGCCCTTCATGGTCCAATTCATGGAGCACCCGCGCCAACCTGGCAACATGGTGCCGCAGGCGATGCCCTACAGTATCGTCCCTGGCATCACTGCGCCCAAGGAGCTGCTGGTGCTGCGCCCTGGTCAATACGTTGACTTCGAGGAAGCGGACGCGCAGATGGAGGCTCTGTACTCCAAGGTGGCGTTCGGCCTGGAAGTTCCGAAGTCTGGAATCCAGCTCGCGTCGCGTTGACGCGTTCTGTAAATATCCAACGTAAGCTCCGCAGGTAGCTGCACCTGCATACTCTAGCTAGAGTTCATCAATCAATTCTCGAGAGGCAATACTCAAATGGCAAAAGCAACCAAGGCCAAGACCAAGAAGGCTGGCAAGAGCAAGGGCGAAAAAGAAGTGAAGGTCAAGAAGGGCGCTGCGAAGACGGCGAAGGTCACCAAGACCGCCAAGAAGACCGCGAAGGTCGCCAAGACGCCGAAGGCCACCAAGAAGACCGCGAAGGTCACGAAGCCGACCAAGGCACCGAAGGTCGCCAAGAAGGCCAAGAAGGCTGCGCAGGAAGTCGCCGGCCACGGCACGCTGTTCATGCGCCAGGTCATCGCGACCACCGGCGAGACCATCAAGTCGGGTGAAGTCGCCTACGACGTCGACGGCCTGCAGATCCCCAAGTCGCAGGTCAAGGTCGTGGTCGGCAAGGTCGTCTACCACGAAGTGCTGGTACCGATCGGTGTCGTGTCCGAGATCAAGGACGTCAAGGGCGTCACCGTGTACGTGACGGACGCCGGCCCGGTTGTGGTGCGCGACGAATCGTTCGTGTTCGTGGTGGCGGCAGCGATCTCGGCGCCGGCCGCTGAAGTCGAAGTCGACGACGAGGACGAGGACGAGGACGAAGAGTCCGACGACGAAGAAGACGGCGACGACGAAGAGTCGGAAGACGACGACGAAGAGTCCGAGGACGACGAGGAATCGGACGACGAAGAGGACGACGAGGAGTCGGAAGACGACGAAGAGTCGGAAGACGACGAGGAAGACGACGTCGAAGTCGATGAGGACGAAGAGTCCGACGACGAAGAATCCGAGGACGATGATGAGGAGTCGGAAGACGAAGACGAAGACGAAGACGGCGACGATGAAGTCGAAGTCGACGGCGACGACGACGAGGAAGACGACGAAGAGTCCGAGGACGACGACGAGGAAGACGGCGACGACGAGGACGAAGAAGAGGACGACGACGAGGATGGCGACGAGCAGCTCGACATCTAAGTCGTGACCGGCGGTGTGGACGGATTGAGTTCCGTCCACACCAATTCCTACATCTGGAGTCCTTATGACCAACGCAGACAGCGATGATCTAGAGTACCTCGAAGTGTACTCGCGCAAGTGTTTGCGGTGTAGCCATTTGGTCGAAGGGGCCAAACAGACCTACGAGGAATGCCATTACCTCCAGGGCAACGAAGACTGCCCTGCGTCCGAGGTACGCATTGTAGTGACCGGCAAGGCCGCACGCGCAGCCCGATTGATCATGAAGGCGCGTGAAGAGCGGAACCCTGCGCGAGAGGCGCAGATCTTGCAGGAGATGGCCAACGAATCCCCAGCGGTCCTACATCAGCTGTACACCCGTCTAGGTTGAGATATCCTCTCGGAGAAAAAGTGGAACACACCACAACCGTAATCAAGCTGGTCAAACACAAATCGTGGTACATGCCAGCCGACGCTCAGGCTTACACTCACCTGGTGAGCCTCGGTATAACGTCGACCCGTCTTCATGAAGACCAGATGGAGATCATCAAGCACGTCGCCAAGCTCAAGGGCTTCTCCATTCGGGGCAAGCACTTCGAGTCCGTGTTCGATGAATTCACCGATGAGCTGTACAAACGTTGGATGCGTTTCCCGCATCGCAACGTGAAGTTCAAGAAGTCCTCGATGGTCTTCAACACGACCGACGCCGCCGCCTTCAGGCGTGCGAAGAACAAGTCGATCCCCATCATCGAGACGAAGATCCGCGACTTCTTCCAGCGATGGGGGTTCATCGGAGAGTTCAAGTTCAGCGAGAACCACGACAAGGTCAAACTGGTCGTCGACTACAGCTTCAGCGCATCGCGCAAGCCTGTGATCAAGCTGAAGGAGGACCCGAAGGAGGTCACCAAGACCATCCTCAACCTGGGGCAGAACCGCCTCGTGCTGTGGCGCGATGGCAAGTACCTGCACTGGGAACTCGAGGTGCAAGCGGCAGACGAATGGAAGCCGCGCACCAAGGGGCAGTGCCTGCACACCGAGGTGTCGGATCCGACGGCATCCATCTTGCTGCTTCTGCGCAGTCTCGACGAGTCGGACGTTGCGCCGGACCTGTCGTTCGACCAGCAGTTGAAGAAGGCCAACGAGGAGCGCGATGCGGCTGTGGCGCAGGCAGCCAAGCTGCAAGAAGACCTCGCTGCTGCCAAGGAGAAGCTCCGAGGCGCGCAGGACGAGCTCAAGGCGCGTGCTACCATAGTCAGCAACCTGGCCCAGCCTGCTGACCTCGTTCACGACATCTGAGGTGCGTATGAGCAAAGAAGACAAGCCGGCGCGCAAGCCCCGTCTGTACGGCGGCTTCACACTTGACGAAATCGACCAGTTCGTCAAGGCGTCAGAAGAGACCACTGAGTCCTTCGACACCGTGGCTGGAGGCGATCTCGCCTCTGGCTGCAACGTCATCAAGGACTTGGTGGCGGCACTGCGCAAGACCCGACGCGCCCTGGTCACGGCGAACCGCAATTTGAAGGGAGCCTGATCTTCCGATAGGCACATCAACCAAGGAACATGATGGACAAGCAAGAAGCTATCGGCTTCGCGGGCAGCACCCTCGTCACCGGGTTTGTACCCGGTACAACAGAAGGTGCCTCTGACAAGTTGGAGGCGCTGGTCGGTATCGCATTTGACGTCGCCACCTGGACAGGCAGCACCTGCGCAATGCGCAAGTCTGCCGTGGTGCAGTTGCCGGCGCTGGCCGAAGTGGTCTCGATGGAGATCAACGGCACCAAGTTCAAGTGCGGTCTGGATCAACAGTTCGCTGTGGTCAATTATCGCCCCTACGACGTGTCAGAAGGACGGGTCGTGTTGGATCCGGCGCGGAAGCTGGCGCTCAAACGCGCACGCGACCTGCGCAGCGGTGACATGATCTTCTGCCCTGGTGCCAAGGACAAGGACAAGTCATCCGGCTTGACCTACAGTCGGGTCAGCAAGCACCGTGTGCAGCACCTCAAGGTGCCTGAGCGTATGTACTCGCTGGGCACCATGGAGAAGCTCGGTATGCCGTTCCTGCTTCCGGGCAACATCGTTACCTCTTCGTGGAAGGATCATGGCTGAAAAGGTGAAGAAGAAAAAGAGCGCGTCCCAGGACGGGTTCGTCATTGCTGAAGGGCTCGACGGGGTACGCATGAACCCCACGATGTACCTCGGTGAACTCGGCGCTCCGATGGCGCTGCGCTGCGTCAAGGAAGTCACCGACAACGCCTACGACGAGCACATCGCCAAGCGGAACAACTTGATCGAGGTGATCATCAACTACGACGCCGATCTGATGGTCGTAGCGGACGGCGCTGGTGGCATCCCCACTGACTTCAAGAAGCTGAAGAGCGGCGCGAAGGAAACGATCATGACGGCGGCCTTCAAGCGCCTTCATGCTGGTGGCAAGTTCAACGACAAGGCGTACAAGACGTCCGCCGGCACGCACGGCGTGGGTGTTGCGGCAGTGAACGCAGTGTGCTCGTCGCTGCGTGTGTGGTCGACGTACAAGGGTGGGCTGGCGCATCAGGCGTTCTCGAAGGGCGAGATCATTACCAAGGGACCCCACCCGGTGCAGGCCAAGAAGGTCGATGCTGACGTGATGGGGCTGCTGACGGACAAGCTGAAGGGCTACGGTACCATCGTAGCGTTCACGCTGGACCAGACGGTGGTGTCGGAATCGTCGCGGCGCGGCAAGGCCCTGCCCAAGAACTTCGTGAAGGCGGAGCCGGACTACAAGGCGCTGGGCGAGCTGTTGCGCAACGTCGCGTATCTGAACCCTGGCCTGGTCGTGAAGTTCACGGCGATTCGCAAGGGCAAGCGGAAAGACTTCCAGTTCCTGAACAAGAAGGGGCTGGAGTGGGTGCCGAAGATCATGTGCGAGAACCGAGAGCTCAACATGCTCGGCAAGCCGTTGGTCTTCAAGAGCGACAACATCAGCTGCGCGCTGGTGTGGGCCGATCACACGGACGCCGACAACTTCCTGTCGTTCGTGAACACGAGCCCTACCATCGACGGCGGGTGGCACGTCAACGGCTTCACCAAGGCACTGGCGGCTGCGATCAAGCCGTACACCAAGGAGAAGAAGTCGAAGAAGAAAGGCAAGAAGAGCGACGCTGGCTACAGTAGCTCGGACCTGCTGATCGGCCTGACGGGCATGTTCGACTGGCGCATGCACGGCGCGCAATTCACGTCGCAGGTGAAGGACAAGCTGGCGTCCCGCGTGGACGGTGAAGTCGCGGAGATCATGCAGCCGGTCTTCGAGGCGTACTTCAAGAAGAACTCCAAGGTGGCGAAGGCCATCATCAAGCGTGCCCAGGTGATGAACAAGGGACGCGAGGAGTTGGCCGCTACGGTGAAGCAGCTCGCTGACGTGAAGAAGGTGGCGAAGGGCAACACGCTGCCGTCGGCGCTGGCAGCCGCGCCCCAGGCGAAGCCGCATGAGAGAGAGCTGTTCGTCGTCGAAGGTGATTCGGCGGCGCTGACGGCAATCGACGCACGCGACTCCAACTTCCAGGAGGTGCTCGGGGCAGGTGGCAAGCCGCTGAACGCGCTGACTGCTCCGCTGGCCAAGGTGCTGGCGCACGAGGAAATCCAGAACATGCTGGTGAGCCTCGGCGCTGACATCAAGACGCTGGACCCGAAGGCTGAGAAGCCCCAAATGTCCGCCGATGGCTTGCGCGTGGCGAACCTGATCTTCTTGGTGGACCCGGACCCGGACGGTGGTCACATCGCGGTGCTGTTCCTGGCGGCGATCTACCGACTGATGCCTGACCTGCTGCGCCAGAAGCGCGTGTGGTGCGTGGACGCTCCGCTGTTCGCCGCAGTGCAGGGTGGTAAGGTGTACGGTGGCAAGACACTGCTGGAAGCACGCAAGGCTGCTCCGAAGTCCGTGAAGGACAAGGAGATCACGCGCATCAAGGGCTGGGGAGAAGTCGACGAGACCTACCTGGAACCGATTGCGTTCAACACCGACACCCGGAAACTAATCTGCATCAACCCGTTCGCCAATGCGGAGCAGGAGAAGTTCTTCCGTGGCGTGGTTGCTGAAGACGCGGTGTACCGACGCCGCCTCCTGGGCCTCGAGGAAGCATAATGAAGAAAGTGAAGAAGGACAAGGCCGCGAAGACGAGCAAGAAGCGTATCCTCAAGACCGAGGCGATCCCGCAACTGCGCTCGTCGGCCAGTCGTGACCAAGGCATCGCCGAGTTCACGGAAGCCGCGCTGTTCGAGTACGGGTCGTATGTCGTGGAGCAGCGCGCGGTGCCTGACTACCGCGACGGCCTCAAGCCGGTGCACCGATCGCTGATGTGGTCGCTCACCGGTCTGGGGCTGCGTCCCAATAGCGCGTACAAGAAGGCGGCACGGACGGTCGGTGACACGATCGGTAAGTACCACCCTCACGGCGACCAAGCTGCCTACGGCGCAATGGTGACCATCGCAAACACGATGCCGCCGGTTGTGGACGGCCAGGGCAACTGGGGCTCGCCGATCAACAACGCTGCACACATGCGGTACACGGAAGCACGCATGAGCCGGTTCGCTCACCTGTTCATGCTGGATCCGCAGTACCTCAAGGTCGTCCCCAAGGTGCCGAACTACTCGGGCGACGATACGATCCCGCTGTACCTGCCGGCGCTGCTGCCCTTCACGTTGTTCCTGGGGAGCCCTCCGGTGCCGGCGTATGGCGTGTCGGCAGGCAACCCCAGCTTCAGTCTGCCGTCGGTGGCGAAGGTGGTGTCGCGTATGCTGCGCGGCGAGGAACTGGACGCCAAGGAGTTGGCCAAGGTCATGCGCGTCGAACACGCTTGGGGCTGCGATTGCATCTCCGACAAGAAGACGGTGCGCGAAATCCTCAAGACCGGACGCGGCAGTCTCCAGTACCAACCGGCGGTCGAGGGGCTTGCGAAGCAGAAGCAGATCCTCATCAAGTCGTTCAGCCCCGGCAAGCTGAGCTCGAAGAAGTCGGCGGATGCTACGCTGAACAAGTTGGCCCTGTTGGACGGCGTGAAGCGCGCTTACTCGAAGCAGGGCAAGAAGTCCAAGGGCTCGGGACCGTACGGTGCGCTGTACGTGGTCGAGACCAAGGGCCTGAAGGACGACGCGTTCGAGAAGTTGGTCGAACGTGTGCGCAAGGAGGTGACGTCGAGCGTGAGCGTGCGCTTGGGCGTGACGATCCGGAAGGCGGACGAACCCAATGCGTTCCGCTACTGGAACTTCGTGCAGTTCTTCAAGAACTGGGTCAAGTACCGCGTGAACCTCGAGACGCGACTCATCAAGTCGCTGATCAAGGACGTGCAGAAAGAGCTGCACCTGAACGAGGTCTACCTGTTCGCGGTCCAGAACATGGAGAAGCTGCTGAAGGCACTCCCCAAGGTGCTGGTGGCGAAGGACCCCAACGAGGCGCTGGCGAAGGCGTTGAAGATTCCGCTGGATGATGCTATCATCATACTGGACCGGAAGGTACGTCAACTCGCCGCGCTGGAAGAGAAAGGGCTGCTGGAGATCATCAAGAAGCTGAAGGCCGAACTGGCTGGGCTGAAGAAGGATCTCAAGAACCCTGGTGAGCGGGCCGCTCGCGTCAACGACGAACGCGTCGCCGCTTACCTGAAAACCCCGGATAAGAATCGCTCCGGCCTGCGGTTCACCAAGTAGGAGACGACCATGCGTACCTGATCTGTCCGTGGTTCAAAAGTTCGTAGTCCGCAATTTCAAATCGTAAATAGGCACTGTACGATTCCAAGTACAGGCACCATCAAAACCCCTTTCCAAAAGGAATCATCATCATGTCCAAGAACGTCATCAAAGCCCTGGCCGAACTGTCGAAGCAACTGAAGGCCACCGTCAAGGAAGCCAACGCCGCCAACAAGCGCGCCGACAAGGCCGAAGCCAAGGTCGAGAAGCTGGAAGCCAAGCTGGCCGGCGACAAGCCCGCCAAGGGCAAGAAGGCTGCCAAGGCCGACAAGAAGGCCACCAAGAAGGCAACGGCCAAGAAGGAAAAGCCCGCCAAGAAGGACAAGAAGGGCAAGGGCAAGGCCTCGAAGGCTGAAGACGAAGACGACGACGTCGCCGCCAAGGCCAGCAAGAAGGCCAAGAAGGCCAAGGCCGAGAAGGGCGGCAAGAAGTCCAAGGCCGAGAAGGCCGAGAAGGCCAGCAAGAAGGACAAGAAGGCGAAGGCCGAGAAGTCCGAGAAGGAAGGCAAGAAGTCCAAGAAGGACAAGAAGGCGGCCAAGGCCGAGAAGGCTTCGAAGAAGGACAAGAAGGCCAAGAAGGCCGACAAGTCCGACAAGAAGTCCAAGAAGTCGAAGAAGGACGACGACTTCCTGGTGTAAGCCGGCCGCTGAGCAGTAGCTAAGATTGGGTGAGGTAGTTCTCTTCTGGAGGACGCCTCACCCTTTCCAACATTCAGCAGGAGCAGCGACATGGAAAAGACCACCCTGGTGGCAAAGAAGAAACTCGTACTGCGCTCGACGCACGGTCAGGTGGCAACCGCTGAGCAGGTCAAGGCCGCTCTGCAGACGAAAGCGAAGCCAGTGAAAGCGAAGACGAAGCCTGCCGCCGAAGCAGCTCCGTCGAAGCCGGTGAAGGCCGCAGCCGAACGCGAACCGCGTGAGACGAAGCCGCTGGTACAGAGCAAGGACAACCTGTTCGATCGTCTGCACGCCCACACCGGGCTGACGGCGAAGAACAACTCCCAGATGTCGCGGGTGATCGAGTACGGCGTGAGCGCCGGTACTGCTGAACGCGAAGACGCAGAGAAGCGTGCCAAAGTAGAGGCGCGCATTACCAGTCTCAAGAAGACCATCGGTCACGTCACCGAAGCCAACGGGTGGCTCGCGCTGCTGCCCACGCTGAGCACGGTCGACGCGAAGGAAGGCCTGCTGGCCAAGGCACTGCGCCGCGTGAACGCCATCTGCGAACACCCGAACCTCCCGATGGGAGCGTCGAAACCGATGCGCAAGATGCGCAACGAACTGGTGTCGGCACGCGAAGGCCTGGTGACTGACGGCGTGCTGGCTGCCTTCACCGAGGGGACGTCGGCGCTGGAAGAGCTTCAGCGTGTGCTGGCGTCGGCTGAAGACACGCACATGATCCTCCTGCATGGCAACGACGCCTACATGGAGAAGCTGTACGACCGCGCCAAGGAAATCATTCAGCGCACCGGCAACGAAGCACGCCGCCTGGAATCGCTGAAGGACAAGCCCATGGTGATCAGTCGTGTACCGGTGGTGCCGCTGACGGACCCTCCGCTGAACACGGACGTGCTGAGCCGGATGCACGTGAAGACGGAGAACCTGGGTGGCTACCCGCTGCTGCACAACCAACTGGTGATCGGTATCAACCGCGAGGCGCTGACCAAGAGCGGCCGCAAGACCGAGAAGCCGATGGAAGCCGTGGAGCGTTACCTGAAGGTGTTGTCGAAGCAGATGGGTCGCAACATCATGCCGGTGTCGACGGAAGGTGTTCCAGGCTCCGGTGGTGTGTGGTACTGGCTCGCTGACGAGAAGACGATCAACGCGCTGCGCAAGGCTGGCCGTGACCAGCTGAAGATTCGCAGCTGGGGCTTCGGATGGGGCACGTCAAATGCCAAGTCCTTCGGGTAGAGAACGGTGGAGGGACATTCCCGGCTACGAAGGCTACTATCAGGTGTCCGACCAAGGCCGCGTGCGATCCAAGGATCGGGAGGTGACAACTAAGCCTCGCCGGGACGGAACCGTGTCGTTTCGTATGCAGTACGGTCAGCTGCTCAGGCAGACTAGGCGTGACGGTTACTGCTACATCGATCTGCGCCGGGAACGCAAGAGTGCGAACTTTGCTGTAGCGCGGTTAGTCCTTAGCGTTTTCAAGAGGCCTCCTCGTGAGGGAGAGGTCGCTATGCACAAGGACGACACACCGGCGAACAACGTGCTGTCTAATCTACGCTGGGGTACTGTCCAGGACAACACCGATGATCGAACGACCAAGGGTCGCGGTGCTATCGGAATCAAGAATGGTGGCGGTGGAAAACTATCCGAGCGTGACGTTCGCAAGATTGCGAAACGCTTGAAGCAGGACTACACCAAGGTCGCTATAGCAAAGGAGTTCAACGTGAGTGACACACTTATTCGCATGATTTCAACCGGACGTATTTGGTCTCACGTGACCGGATTCGGTACGTCGAAGTTCGGAGGCTGACATGATCCTCAACACTCTGTACGCGGTGCTCGAAGACGGATCGCGCGAATACCTGCAGCGCATGATGAGTGCCATGCCTGAAGGCCTTCGCATCGACTTCGATCCCAAGATCGAACTGTTCACCAGCCCCGACGAGTTGGTCCCGAACAAGGGCAACATCTACACGGCGCGCTCGGTGACGCTTGACTTCTGGTACGACGGCAACCGCCAAGTCACCAGCGGCATCATCGTGCTGGACAGCCCGTCGATGGAACTGCGTTACGCCGAACTGGTTGGCGAAGGCCATACTCCGGCGTGGCCGTTCGGTTACCATCCGCACTACACGCTGATCCCCTTCGCACCGCCGTTCAAGCGGAGCGTGCGCGGGTGGTTGAACAGCATCAGCAACACGCTGGCAGCGAGCGACACGCCTCTGATCTTCGGAGACGAGCGCGTCGAAGCGGTGGACTATTCGAGTCCGCTGGACTACGAGTTCAACCTGAGTCAGGAGTAGGACCATGGCCGTACATTCATCACACAAGGACTCCAAGAAGTTGGACCATTGCTGGGTGTGCGGCACGAAGTTTGTCCAGTACGGAGGAACGGCCCACAACGAAATCCACCATGTGATCCCCGTCGCATACGGTGGCATTGATGGACCGACCTTCGATCTCTGCGACAGTCACCACTCCTGCCTTCACAAGATGGCAGTGGCGATTCGCGCCAAGAAGCCCTACCACCATTTGCTGGGTACCCGTGATCCGCAGATGGTGCGCAAGCTTCTCTGGCTCGCCACTCGCGTTAACGAAGCCGAGGCGCTGGTACGCAACGATCCCAACAAGCGGGTCGACGTGCTGGTCAGCCTCGACTACGAAACCCGTATGATGCTCGACCAATTGCTGAAGGTCTACCCGCAGGCGAAGGGGCGAGCAGGTTTGCTGAAGATAGCGGTCCACGCGCTACATCGACAGCACTTTATGAACAGCCGGCAACCGTAAAGCCGGGTCACTCAAGGTACACAATGAAAAAGTCAGACGTCATCGCCACTGGTAAGGTCTCCTCGAAGAATCTGAAGAACGCAATGCGCTGCGGCGAGTGTTTGCACTTCAAGACCAAGCAACACCAGGACAAGGGCGATCTGTGCAAGAACGAAGGCGTCGTGTCGGCAGGTATCGCGCCGCCGTGCTTCACTCCCAACTACACGGAGATCGTGCAGTCGTCGGACGCGCTGGTTCAGTTCAGCACGATGCTGCAAGAGCTCGGTCCCAAGCAACGTCGAATCCTCGCTTCGGTAATGATGTCGAAGCCGGGCAAGTTGCCGATGGGCAAGAAGGTGTACTTCCTGGCATCCGGTCGGGACTACTTGAGCAACTACCTGGCAGGTTGGGTGGTCGGCTACACGAGCACGCGAGAGATCGTTGTGTTCGGCGACCCTGACAAGCACCAGCGCGGCAACCCCTTCGTGTCGTTCTTCAAGGACGAGACGTCGGTGTACACCGTGAAGGAGTTCAAGGCCAAGAAGGCGAAGCTGATCGAGAAGGGTCGAGTGGAAGACCCGGATCAGCCGCTGAAGAAGGTTCGCAAGGTTATTCCGGTTGAGTACGAGCCGCCCACCATGGACAGCGCACCGGCTCACTGGCACAACAAGTCGAAGGCCCCGAAGGCCAAGAAGGGAGAGTCGAAGGTCAAGGAAATCATCATTCAAAGCAAGTGACGAGAGGTTGGTATGGCGTACAATGATGAAGACGCAGTATTCAGGGAACTGATGCGAGCCCAAGAGGAGCAGGCGCGCAACGGTGGTAAGAAATCTCCTCAGGAGCTGGAACGACAGATCCGGGGCCGTGCCCATCAAGCACACCTGGATCAGATCGCCGGGGGCTACGTGCCGGACACGCCGGTGCCGGTCGCCGGTGTGACGCTGCGTGATCCCAGCAAGGTGAAAGCGCGAGTCGGTGGGTACATCACTACCGCAAGCGCCAAGAAGTTCATTGTGGAACGCCGCCCGGTGCGGGGCGGTGACTGGGAGGTGTTCAGTTCGCCTCCTGACGAAGCCCAGGCCCAGCGAGCCGTCACCAAAGGCAACGCGGGTAAGACTCACCTCTACCGGATTCGTCCATGATAAAGACCATAGTCGGCGAAGACCTGACGAAGCAACAGATCGGCGCAATCTTCGCGTACCTCTTCCGTCGCATTGAGGTGATGCAGTTTCGAGAGTATTTCGACAACGGCATCGCGACGAAGAAGACGCTCGACAGCAGCGGGTACATCCTGCGCAACTGCAAACTGTTCGCCTACGCACATTGGCGGGCAGTGCAGCGCGGCGAGACCCCGCCGAAGGCTCGACACTTCGAGGTCGATCCCAAGGACGCGCCGATACTTCGTCGGTTGAACCTCGGGCACATCCCGAAGAAGTTCCCGGCGTACTCGTTGTCGGAGTACAAGTCGCTGATCGACGAGTACCTGTGGTCGCACCAGATCGACGTGTACATCGGCAAGTTCATCAGCAAGAAATTGATGTTCCTCATCAAGTCGTATGGCCTGGACCGTACTGACATCGAGGCGGACTTGAAGATGGCCGGGCTGTACAACGTGTACCGGACCTACCCCTTCTACGATAGCCACCTGCACATGGTGAACATTGCGAAGGGCGGCATCCAGCGTGCAGGCCAGGATCTGATCCAGGAGCACACGTCTGCGAAGAAGCAGAAGCTGATTCGACACACCGACGGCACGTTTGAACACGTTCACGTTGATCTCCAGTCGGCGTCGGCTGACCTGGTGGCACCGGCAACGGGTAACTACGTGGTTGAGGGGATGCGCGATCTCCTGAAGCTGACACCTGACATGACGCCGCGTGCTCAACGGTTCCTGACGTTGCTGAGCGGGCAGCGGGACGACAGTTTCTCCGCGTACCTGGGACGCGACAACGACCGGGCCAGCGAGACGCTGACGTTCGATGTTTACTGCGCCAAGGTGCAGGCGTACATGGGCGTTTCGGATGCCAAGCTCCAACAATTTTTCGGCAAGCTGCGCGCCCGACTTGCGCGATGACGGCAGCAGGAGCGCGAACTCCTGCATATAGGGGTTTGCGCGTTTGTAACATCTTTGTTACACTTGTTGTCTGCGTACAACACGTCGAAATTCCCTTGTAGGAAGGTGGCGAAACGTGTTACACTAAGATAAGGGCACAACGCCCACCGTAGAAAGTGAACCTAACGTACAAGGCAGACAATCATGAAGAAAGACATCATCAGCCGCCGGACTGCATACGACATCGCAGTGTTCATGCACAAGGCCGCAACGAAGGGCCGGATGCGTGGCGGCAGGTTGGTCACGCACGTGATCCGTGACGACGAGAAGCATCTGTGGGTCGAGGCGCAGGCTGCCTTCGATGGCATCTGCATTTCGACGTTCTTCGGTAGCCCCACTGTTCACGGCGGCAACATCAACGAATCGGAGATTTGCACTCCTGAAGACTTCTACAAGATCTTCAAGCTCATGAAGAAGTCAAAGTAACCGCATCTCCCTGTAGCAGTACCATCCAACGTAAAGGAATCGCTATGACTTCGTCGAACAAGCTCAAGAACAACATCAAGTATCTGCAAGACCGCATCACTGATGGCGAGGCGTGGGACCTCGCGCACATGATGGCCCAGGTCATCGTGTATGAAGGCGAGCCGACGCCTGACGATCATCGTGAGGTCGAGCTCCAGCTCTTCTCCAGCATGGAATTCGAGCGCGACGAAGACTTGCAGCCGAGCGTGACGCTTATCGTAAGCGTGGACGGTATCGAATGGATCTACGAGACGATCGGTGCTATCGCACGCGGCACGCTGAAGTCGCCGGCCGAGTTCTTCAAGGCGTTCGGCCTCAAGGCCGGCAAGGACGAGTACACGGTGAAGTTCAAGGACTTCATGTTCACGCAGGAGCAGGTCGATCAACTTCGTGCATGGGCAGCGGAAGATCATCCGTACCTGGATGACGACGTCGAACTGCGCGACTACCTGTTCATGCTGTTGATGGATCGCCTCGACCTCGTGAACCAATCCGAACCGTACAACTGCATCATCTTCGACTGGCTGAAGGCCTGATCGAATCTCGAACCCCTGTAATCGACCCCACGTAAAGGTCTCCCGTCATGAAGAAGCAAGAATTCCGTTCCAATCTCCCGCTCGGTGCAGTTCGTATGGTGTGCGATGGCTTGCGTGCGCAGCTGAAGACGCAGCCGAAGTACAAAGCGATCGACACGCCGCCGGAGACGCGCCTTCAGCGATTCATGCTCAACCACCTGATGGCTTCGGTGAAGGCGTTCAACAAGCGCAAGCATCAAGGCATCGTGCTCAGCGTGGTTGCGAATCATGTGGAGATCGCCAACGTCATGTCGGCCGCTGCTCGTCATGCGCTGCTCGACGCACACACGAAGGGCACGCGAGATGTCGAACACACGCGCAACCTGTGCTGGGTCGAGGATCGTATGGACACGATGAAGGCTTATGTGCTCTACCCGGAGCTCCGCTGCACCGTCTGCGCGAACGTGGGCGACAAGCGAAGCATGTTGCTGTTCAGCGGCCGCTGCGGTCGCCAAGCGTGCCGAGGTGAATGATGGCGTTCAAGGATGTCTTGCAAGAAATCCTGCGTCGGTCGGTCATGATGCAGGACCCTGGAGTTCGGCTCCAGCCGAAGATGGTACAACACCTGGCGGAGGCCAACGCTGCTGATGCGCGAGCCCTGCTGGAAGAGATCAACGCTGCGGAGTCCTTGTCGGAGACGACGCAGCAAGTGGAGAATCGACTGCGTGATGCACGCGCACGGTTTCTGCTTTGCGGTACTCCGGCTAGTCACTAACCTTAACTCTTGTGATGGAGAAGTCATGACCACTACCAACAAGGAAGTCCAAGTAGCGAAGCCCAAGACCGTCAAGGCCGGAACGACCCGCGACCGCAAGGCGTGGAAGGAAGCGGTCGAGAAGCTCGCCCTCGCGGCCAGCGTCGATCAGTTCGTTCGCAGCCTCGCCGGCGTCTTCAGCGAAGTGCGCAAGCGTATCGCGTACATCGACAAGACCGACGGTTCGCTGAAGTGGAAACAACACGGCGGACGCGTTACGCGCCTCGAGCTGCCCCTCGCTCCGGTCAAGGGCCTGATGCGCGTCGAATGCAGCGAGGAGCTGCCCATCTCCGAACAGATGGCCAAAACGCTCGGTCAGTTCGCGCAGGAACTGATGACGTCCGATACGGACACGGTGTTCGTCGTTCGCTACGAAGGTGATTCGTTCGACGTCATCACTGTGTCCATCGGGCAAGACGAGTGGATGCGCAAGGTCGTCCGCTTCTCCAAGGCCACGTCCTGGGAAACCTGATCCCCCCTGTTGCACGAAGCAAGGAGCCACCGATCGGTGGCTCCGTCCTATACCGTCACTACCATAACGAGAACCTCATGTCCCTGAAAGACAATCCCCTTTTCAAGGTCCTGGACCGCCAATTCAACGTCGGCGATGGCATCGCGCAGAAGATCGCTGAGACCATCAAGGCTATGTCGGATGAAGGGCGGCATACGCTGGTCGACAAGATCATCCATCATGACGTGATGGGCGACCTGGACCCGTTCTTCCGGTCGTCGGCGTCGGACGTGCAGAGCCTGATGGGGCTCATGGGTGCCACGGCCTTCAACGGTATGAAGGGCGGCCTGCTGAAGGCGTTGGGCGATTCCCACTACGGCCTGTCTTACGACGAAGCCGGGAAGCTCGCCGAAAGCATAGGCTTCGAGTTGGTGCACATCTTCAAGTTCTGGCCGCTCGATCCCACTGGTGTCGAGATCACCGACGATCCCCGTCGTGAAGAGCACCGGGCCATCTGGGCCCATCGGGAACACGGCATCGCCCTCGTGATCGAGTCGTACACAGCGATCGACGACGCGGAGAACTTCTACAAGCGTGATGTGAACACGTTGCGCCTCTACTTCGCATGGGACCCGAAAGACCGCGAACGTGGCTGGTGCCCGCGTGCTTCTGGCGGCATGGAATCGCGTTCGCGTCCGAACTGGCGCAAGGAAGAGACGCAGGCCAGCATCGACGGCGACGTGTTTCCGCCTCCGCGCGATATGGTGTTCGTCGGTGACGTCGACGTGCGCGATGGTCTGGTGACGACGATCGAGATGATGAAGCTGCACGGCAAGTTCGTGCAACCTCATCCTGGTCGCTGCCACTTCATGCGCATGTCCGGCGTGTCGTTCTACACCGACTACCGTCGCAAGGAAGTGCTCGACGCCAACGGTCAGTATCGCTTCGGCAACAAGGAGACCGAGTCCATTCAGGACGCGTGGCGTGCCGAGCGCATGGCCGCTCTGCCGGAGTGGTTCCGTCAAATGGTGGGAGCTGAATGATGATGAACCACCTCAAGATGATGTTCGAGTACCACAAGGAACGGCTGGCGGCCATTGCCGAGTACATGAACGCCAACCCGAACTACCATCACATCGTGCTCATGCCCAGCGCGTGCCGGTTCCGGCTCCATGAAGCCCTCGCGTCGATGACGACGGTGGAACGCCGTGTTCCGGCGTCGGACGAGACGTCGGTGGCGGCTCCGGCTGCGCAGCGAATCGCACTTCTCCAGGACATGGAGGACTGGCTCAACCGTCCGGAGGAGACCGGCTACGCAATGATCGACGCCCGCTTCTCCTATCATGGCTGGCGTGTGGGTGGCGACGCGAACACGCGCATCCGCATGTCGTGGGTGGCAGGCTTCCCGTACCGTGACTTCAACCGTGACGCTTGCATCGTGCAGGCGCTGGCTCGCTTCCGTCTCATGGACAACGGCTCGCCGGTGCGTGATGTGCAGGTGGGTCTCGCCTCTTCGGAGACGCCCTCTCAATGGCTTCATCGCAAACGAGGTACTGATGCGAATCAAGGCTAACTTCAAGGACTACTACGACTACCTGAGCCGTCTGCACGGCGAGGACCCGCAGACGATCTACGTGCGCCTCCCGCGCAAGGGTGATGTGGTGCCCCAGCAACGGTACGTCCGTGGCAAGTTCGTCATGGTGGACGTCGAGCAATCGTCGTTCGCTGTCCCGGCCGTGAACGGCCTGCCGGTCTTCCACGCCAAGGAGGATTGGGAGCGTGACGGCTGGCAGGTCCAAACCATCTACGTCTGCGGTGTCGCGTATGCTGTGATCCAGTACACCGCTCCGTCTCGGTGGGTGTATCCGAATGGCATGGCGCCCGCCGTCGAAGAGAAGCATGGCGTGGACATCCCACCCACGGTGTTCGACCTGGACCATCCGTTCATGGGGCCCTACGGTCAGTGGTTCGAGCGTCTCATGCCGATCAAGCATCGCGCCATCGACGAGCTCCACAAGCTGACCAAGATGCCGGTGTTCCGACTGGCGAGTACGCGCAACTGGGGCGACAAGACGTTTCACGTCGACATCCACACGCCGTGCTTGGCTGACTTCAACTTCGGGAAGGTGCTGCCTGCGGAGAAGGTGTGGCAGGACATTCAGTACTACATCAACAACATGATCAACGAGAGCCCGGACATGGCCCCGCCGCCGCGTCCGCCTCAGACTGACAAGGAGAAGCTGATGGCCCACGGCTTCGACAAACGTTGGTCCTTCCGTCATCGACCGGGGTAGGTATGGCAACCAAGTATCAGGAGGTCAAGCGCAAGACGCTCAAGGACACCGACGACGAGTACAACGCGCAGATTGCCGCGCTGTTCATCGTGATGTTCATCGCAATCGTGGCCATCGGCGTCATGGTTGGGGTCAGCAACGCCAAGCGTGAAGCGGACCTCAAGGAGCGTGGCTGCGTTCTGCAATCGCGTGTGTTCACGGAGCAGGTGTATTGCGGCAAGGCTTGCTTCCAGGACTACTTCCGACACGAGTACTCTTGCCGGAACGGCACGGAGGTCTTCACTGGAGGCGCGGAGCTGTTCATGCGCGCCAAAGGCCGTGACGACTACTACACGAGGCGCTAACGTTGAGCAAACAAGCCGATCTCCAATCCCTGGAAGCGAAGGTGCGCCGCGCATACGAAGCAATGAAAGCGGCTCAGAGAAATCGCGACCCAGACTACCTGCAGAAGGCTCAGCGCTGGGCAGAGCTTCGACAGGTGCTGGAGCGCTCCAAGGTTGAACAATGAACGTCCTCAAGTTTATGAAGGATCTGCATTCGGTGTGTCAATTCATGAGCACCGATCGCGGTTGTGTGGTAGCGAGTAACTCCGAGATCCAGCGATGGATTGAGAGCAGGAGCGTACTCGTAAATAACAAACGAGTAGGTATCAAGGACGAAGTAGAGTTCCCGGTTACGTCCCTGATCCTACACCCCAAACGCAGACGAACGACCGTCTGGTGAACAAGGAAGAAACAATGCTGTCCGATGCACTGAACCACGCGTACCTGTTTGAACTGATGGAAGGCGCTTCTTCGGAAGTCCCGACCACCTCGCTGGCGGTACTGAGCCCTGCCTCGCTGTTCTACGCGCTGCCCAAGGACGCAGATCCTGCGGAGCTCGACTCCGAGGACGCGGAAGTCGCGGAGTCGATTCGCGACCGCATGGCGCTGATCCTCAAGGTGGACGGCGAGCACTTTGTGCTCATCGACGCTGACGGCTTCGACACTGAAGTGGTCGTGCCTGCTGCGATGGTGGAAGAGCAGTTCCACTTCTTCATGGACCTGGCCGCGCTCTCGGAAGCCGTCTTCGACGATCAGGACGAAGACGAAGACGAGGATGAAGATGAAGACGACGAGGATGAAGACGATGAAGACGATGAAGACGATGGCGAGGTCGCTGAAGGTCAGGTCGACACCGGCTACGTCGAAGGCGCTCCCCAAATCGCCAACCTCTTCGCCATGACCCATGAACTCGAAGTCATGGCGTCCACCGGTTGCCAGATGCTGGACCAGGACACGGAGTGGGCACTCGAAGCTCGTCAATACGGCGTGCCTGCGCCGGGCGTGATCTTCTTTGCGCTGGCGCCGCTGGACAGTTGCCACCGTCTCTTCCAGGCGAAGCCGGACGGCCGTGTGCCTGTCGTGGACACCGGCAGCGATGAACCGATCCTGACGATCCTCGACATGACCGGTAGCGAGGAGTTCGAGTTCTGGCCCTTCGACGCCCTGATGCACATCGCGGTCCAAATGGACTTCGAGGAAGAGGACGCTGAAGACGAGGACGATGACGGCCCCGACGAAGACGACCACGACGAGCAGGACGAAGGTGAAGACGGCTTCGCCGACGACTACGTGCCGCCGCCTCCTGGCAGCAAGCGCATCGCCAAGTAATACCAACCCCGCAGTTCAACAACCTGAAGAAGGAACTGACCATGCTTGACTTCTCTGACAAGGAGAAGCGAATCACCAACATCGCGAAGTGGGTATTCGCGATTGTTGGACTCGCCATCCTGGCCCCTGTGCTGGCACTCGCCGTGAGCGGGCTTACCTGGCTCGTTGCATTCCTCGTGAGCGGCTGGTTGCTCGTCAACTTTGCGCCCGTATTCGGCCGCATGGTGGCGATCTACCGTGTCAAGGCGCTGAAGAAGCTGGCCGAGGCACACCCGATCGAGACCCTCGAGCTCTACATCTCGCAACGTCGCCAACGCCTCGAGGCCGATGATGATGCGCGTGACGACTTCGCAGCCGCTCTGGGCGTGCAGAAGAAGCAGATCGAGGATTACGAACGCGAGTTCCCCGACGGCGCTGAAGAGCTTTGGCAACACTACAACGATGACGTCTCCTTGCTGGAGTCGGCAGAGAAGGAAGCTGAAGCCGAGCGTCAGAACATCGCCGAAGCCGATGTGAAGCTGCGTCAGCTGAAGATGCGCTACAACATCTCGCAAGGTCGCAACGCGATGGCCAAGGGCATGAAGGGCCGCGTGCGTGTCTCCGAGGATGACCGCACTTCGGTCAAGGCAGCCATCCAGGCTATCGAAGACTCGTCGGCACGTTCGACCGCCACGCTGGCGCGCTTGTCCAGCCAACGTCAACAACACGTCAGCCACGCCAACTCGATCAGCGAGCTGCGCGTGACGACTCGTGTACCGCGCATCAAGGAGCAAGCATGAAGTTCCGCATCGGTATGATGGTGGCCGTCGTGATCGTCGGCCTGCTGGGCTACCTGGCCTTCGGGCAGGAGTCGGCACCCAAGAAGCGCTCGGGCTCGTCCTACTCCGGCTCGTCGAGCTCGGGTGGCGACGCCTTCAAGAATTTCAAAATGCAGTAACCACTGTTCGACAACAAGGAGCAAGTACAATGAACATCCAATCCATTCGCGGCGGCTTCAAGCGGGGCGCCCTCATCCTGATCGCGTGCGGCATGGCGGTCGCTGCACACGCGCAGCAACTGATCGTCGCCACCGGCGCCCCGGAAGGCACCTACAGCAAGATGTTCGACCAAGCGGTCGGTGTGTGCCAGCAGAGCCTGGTGCTGACGGCCTACAAGCCGGCCACCACTGGCTCGGTGCAGAACGTCGAGCTGCTGATGGGCAACAAGGTCAACGCCGGTATCGTGCAAGCGGACGTCCTGTTCTTCCGCGCCATGACCGACAGCCGCACGGCCAACACCATCAAGACGCTGTTCGGCCTGCACCCGGAAGAAATCCACCTGGTGGCACGCGCTGACGGCGTGAAGGACGGTGGCTTCATGGGCTTCGGCGGCACTCGTGTCATCTTCAACGACGTGACGGACCTGGAAGAGCGCAACATCGGCGCCGTCGGTGGCTCGGTCATCACGGCCAACATCCTGGCGGCGCAGTCCGGCCTCAAGATGAACGTGATCCCGATGGGCTCCAACCCCGAAGCACTGTCCGCGCTCCAGGAAAAGCGCGTGGATGCCGTTGTCATCGTGGGCGGTCAACCGATGCCTCTCGTGTCGGCACTTTCGTCGGACTTCAAGCTGCTGACGATCAACGAGAAGGTCGCGGAGAAGCTGAGCGCCATCTACGCGAAGGCGACGCTGAATTACAGCAATGTCGGCGCCAACGGTACACCTACCCTCTCCACGCAAGCCCTGTTCGTGACGCGTGACTACCGCACTCCCGAGATGGTCGAAGCACTGAACGCCTTCCGCGCTTGCGTGAAGGAGAAGGTGCCGACGCTGGCCGAGACGCTGGGCAATCACGAGAAGTGGCAAGACGTGGACCCCAACAACACCGGCAAGTGGCCGGTCTACAACCGCACGGTGCAGTGATGGCCCAGAAACTGCACGCGCGGGTCCTGGAGTATCGTGGACACCTGCTCTGCGAGTCTCTCACCTTCAACACCATCCGTGACGAATGCGTTCGCCCGGACTCCGGTGCGAAGGGCTGCGTGACGTTCCAGACCGAGAAGTTCTTGGGTGCCTCGCAAGAGGCGCTGGACCTGATGCGCACCATCCCCGTCGGCGCCGAAGAGGTCGGCAACATCGCATGGTTCAACAACCCAGGCGAAGGCACCGCGTTCGCGTGGCTCGGTGGCTTGTGCGTGGTCATGGACCCGGCGACTGTCGAAGCGGCGGCTACCTTCAAGGTGCGCGATGACCTTTGCGTGATCGTGCCCAACGAAGTCACTGCTGAGGCGAAGAACTTCGTCGATCAGCTGATCGAGGTGACTGCGCAGAAGAAGGCTGAGCTGGAAGCTGCATCCGGTACTCCGACTGCCCTGTGGGCTTCGGGCTCCGACGAGTAAGACGACTGGGGTCGGTGGCAAATGTCATCGACCCCATTCCCTATGGAGCAGCAATGAAGACACCTCTTGAACTGGTCGCCGACCGCATCGAGGCCAAGGCGGCATGGATCAAGCTCGAGGGCAGGTCCAGCATGACCTATGACGTAACGTTCATGATCTCGGCTACCCGAGACGCAGTGGTAGCGGAGCTCCGTAAGCGGGGTTACCAAGTAAACTACCTACATATCACTCGCAATCTTTCCATCCAGTGGTGACGATGACGGAGGTTCAGATGGACCGTAGCGACCGTTACTTGAAGTTGATGTTTGCAAGGGACCTACGGCGTGAGCTGTGGGCGCAGAGTCGGAAGTGTGGTGTACCCTTCAAGCTCCTGGTCGATGTGGAGCGCCACTCCACGCCAGAGTATTACGCAACGCTCGTGATGCTCCTGGAGACGAAGAACTTCAAGAGTGCATTCCGCGAGAGCGTGGCTCGACAGGCGCGCAATTGGTTCGAGAACGAGGCATGTCGGGAGCGATGGAGCCTCCCGCTGTCGCGCAAGCAAATCGCAGGGTGCTCCGCGCCCGGCATGTCATCCAGGCTCCGAAAAATGCCTCGTGCAAAGGCCACTGCCGCGCATGTTGTCCGGCAGGAGTTTGGTGGCTACGGAGCCCCATAAACAAGCGGTGCTGCTCGGTGTTGTATGCAGACAACACGGTGCTGCGCGGTGCCGAAACGTGTTACAATGTAGTGTAGGGCACTGGGCCCTCAATTTGGAGAACAGAAGAAATGATGAAGCGAATCGCAAGCGGTGTAGTCCCCTTCAAGGTCGAAGGCGGCGTTTGCAAAGTTCTGTTGGTCAAGAGCACCAACGGGCGGAACTGGATCTTCCCGAAGGGTGGCGTCGAGCCTGAGCTGAGCAAGCGCGAGAACGCGCTCAAGGAAGCCTGGGAAGAGGCAGGCGTGATCGGTATCCCGTCCGACAAGATCGGCAAGTACACCTTCGTGAAGGGTGGTGTCGTGCAGATCGTGCATATGTACGAGATGCAGGTGGTGGCCGAGCTCGACGTCTACCCCGAAGTCGAGCGCCGTGAACGCACCTGGGTGCCGCTGAGCAAGGTCGCTGAACTGGTCGGTGTCGATCATCAGTTCCTGCTGGTGCCCCTGATGGAACGATTCGCCTAATGCCGGACGTCGCTGTTATCGCAGCGGCTACCGGTGCCGCATTCTGCTCCACGTTTCTGCGTGGGTTTCAAAACAAGAACGTCGCCGCTGGCTTGAAGAAGCTGGCGTTCGGTACAGGTTACTTGATGAACCTTGCCGACATCGCCCTCGTGTCGATCGTAGCTCATGTGGGCTCCGATGCTTCACTAGGTGCGGCGTTTCAACTCGGTGCCATCTCCGCAGTCGGAGCAGGTGCCGGGTATGTGGTAAGCATGATCGTTCATGACGTCCTGCTGAAAGAGAAGTACCGGGCGGCCCGGAAAGCCGACAAAGCCAAACTGAAGGCGCGTGTCGCAAAGTATGTGGCCCGCGAATTGGAGAACAAAGATGACGATCGCCTCGCACGAACTCGCCCAAATGAAGAAGCTGTCCTTGCTGGACAAGAAGCGCCTGTACAAGAAGGCGCTGCCGGCTTACGAGAAGGGCAGGCCGCTCATGACGGACGCGCTGTTCGACAAGCTGGAGGACCTGATCCGCGCTGACGACCCGAAGTGGGCCGAACTGAAGCGCACTGGCGTGAAGCTGAAGAAGGCGAAGACGCCGCTGCCGTACTACATGCCGTCGCTCGGCAAGGTGTACCCGGAAGCCGCTGACAAGTGGTTGGCGAAGTGGCAGTCGCATTTGATCGTCAGCGACAAGCTGGACGGCTCGTCGGTCATGCTCGTGTACGAAGGCGGCAAGCCGGTGCAACTGATCACTCGCGGCGATGGCGTCACTGGTCAGGACATCTCGTTCCTTCTGCCGTATCTGCGGGGCATCCCGAAGACGATTGCGTCCAAGGCTCGCAAGGTGCTGCGCTGCGAAGCGGTGATGGCGCAGGCCACCTTCGCCAAGAAGTACGCCGACGAGTACGACAATCCGCGCAACCTGGTTGCAGGCATCCTCAATCGCAGCCTCAAGCGCGGCGAAGTGCCGGACCCGGCAATCAAGGACATCGACATCATCGTGCTGGGCGTGTACGGTCAGACGTACTACACCGGCCTCAAGTGGGCTGACAACAACCACTTCAACATCGTTCGCTACCTGGCCTCGATGGGCTCCCGCCTCAACGCGGTCAAGCTGAGCCGCCACCTGAAGACTCGCAAGGCCGAGGCGGCCTACGAGATGGACGGCCTGGTGCTGGCAGACGCTGACGTCGAGTTCGGTTACGACGAGCCGGAAAAGCCGAAGTGGGCCACGGCGTTCAAGGAGAACCTCAGCGACGCCGATGCCCCGAAGACCAAGGTCGTCGACGTGATCTGGCAGACGAGCCACAACAACCGACTGATCCCGAAGGTTCAAATCGAGCCGGTGCGACTCGACGGCGTGAAAATCACTTACGCGACGGTGCACAATGCGCAGTGGATGATCGAGCGCGGCATCGGTCCCGGTGCGATCATTCAGATCGTGCGCAGCGGTGGCGTGATCCCGAAGATCACCAACGTCGTGAAGAAGGCGACGAAGATGAAGCTGCCGACGGTCAAGTTCGTGGAGAAGGGCGTTCACTTCGTGGCGGTCGAGGAATCGGTCGAATCGGAGACGAAGGCGATCTATCGCTTCCTGCTGAAGTGCGGTGTCGAGAACGTTGCGCTGAAGACGGTGACGCGCATGTACGAAGCGGACATCTTGCGTTCGTACATCGACTGCGTGGCATTCGCCGCAGCGCCGGCCGGCAACTTCATCGAGCCGATGAGCATGTACGCCGGCTTCACGGAGCGCACGGCTGAGCGCATTCACACCGAGTTCGCGGCGAAGCTGAAGACCATCAAGGTCGAGCACGCGATGATCGGATCGGGCGCGTTCGACGAGGGCGTCGGTGAGCGTCGTCTGGAACAGATCACCAAGGTCATGAGCATGGCGCAGGTGTTCCGCCTCTCGAAGGAGCACACCATCGCGGACATGGCGTCGATCCTCGCTGACATCGACGGTATCGGCGACATCGTCGGCACGCAGTTGGCTTCGGGCATCAAGCGTTTCCGCACGATGCACATGCGCCATCTGCAGAAGTACGCAGAGTTGGTCATCCCCGAACGCCTCGCCAAGGTCAAGAAGCCGAAGGCAGGCAAGTGGAGCGGCCAGCGTGCAACGTGGACTGGCTACCGCGACAAGGCGCAGGAGGCCGAGTTCGTGGCCAACGGCGGCGAAGTCGTGTCGTTCGGTAGCAAGACCACCGTGTTGTTCATGAAGGAAGGCGGCAAGGCCAGCAGCAAGATCGCAGCGGCCGAAGCCAAGGGCATCAACGTTACCACCTGGGACGATTTCGCATGAGCCAAGTACGCAAAGAGATCATCGCCTCGCAAGTCGAGCGCGAGTACAAGACGGTGCTCCAGCACATCAAGGTCGCGAAGACCCGCGAGAAGACCGAGGTCTTCGTGAAGTTGCCGGATCTGGTGGCTGCGCAGGTGGCCAAGAAGCTGCAAGACGACCGCTACTCTGTGGTGGTGATCAACGGACCGGGCTCCGACGGACTTCACCAGATCCTGTGGGCTCAGGTACCGAAGCCGGTACCTGTCGGCGAGTTGCGTGCGCAGGCCGCAGCAAAGCTGACTCCGGAAGAGCGTGAGGCCGTCGGCATCGACGAGAAGGGCGTCTACACCTTCTGCATTCCCAAGTACAAGGTGCGTGTCATTCACCGCGACTCCTGGAACGGCCCTGAAGAGGGCCAGCCGCTCTACTTCGACTCGGAGGGCGCTGCCCGAATGCACATTCGTGAGAGGACCAAGGGCCGCAGCGTCACTGGCCCGGTACCGGAGTCGTATACCAACTACGAATACGTGGGTGTGGTTGCCTTCAATCCCCAGACCAACAAGGAAGTCGGATGAACGAACAGAAAGAACAACACGAGCCGGAACAAGAGAAGGCCAGCGAAGATCGTATCGCAGTCGTCGGTGGGCACAGACGTGCTATGCACACGATGGCACTGATGTCGGCGCTGGCAGCCAACGGCCTCGGCCCCATCATGGTTCGTCAGGGTGCTGGTGACCGCATGAACAACGTCGACGCCCAGATCGCACGCGCTGGTGTCGAAGCTCAACTCGCAAAGGACGCCATAGCAGCGGCCGATGCAAAGCGTGAACGCAAGCGTCTGAAACGTCTCAAGAACTCGGAGAAGAAAGCATGAGCAAGACCGTCCCGTCCTTCATTTACTTCAACCAGCGTCACCAAGGTAACCTCCTGGAGATCGCCACCTACCCCGACGGCGCTGTTCGTGTTGGTCGCATTCCTGACAGCGTGGCGTCGGTTACCGCCCGTATCACCGACGCCAACGGTATCCAGGCGCTGTTCCAAGTCGCGGACATCCTGCGCCGCCGTGCTCAGCAGAAGTACGCCGACGTCAACGCGAACGACCTGCCCCGGCTGCAAACGGCGTGGGCGCTGCCGCCGCTGAACCTGTACTTCGTGCCCTACGGTCGCCAGGACCGCGCTGATCCGCACAAGGAGTACAACCAAGCTCACTCGCTGGGCATCTTCGCACGTCAGCTGAACAGCATGGGATGGCCGACGGTGACGATCTGGGACCCGCATTCGGAAGTCGCGCCTGCGCTGATCACGAACTCCGTGGTCGTCTCCCGCGAGAACCTGATCGCTGGCGCCATGGACCATCTGCGGGCGGCTGCACCGGACGCAGAACGTGCTCTGGTGGTGCCGGACCAGGGCGCCTACAAGGCCACGATGGCCATTGCCGAACGCTATCGCATCGACTGCGTGTGCGTGGGCGAGAAGATTCGCAACATGCGCAACGGCGAGATCACCGGCTCGTTCGTGCATGACGTGGCACACCTGAAGAACAAGCTGGTCATCATCCCGGACGACATCTGCGACGGCGGCCGCACGTTCACCGGACTCGCGGAGTTCATTCGCAAGAAGGTCGAGGTCGAAGCGCTGATCCTCTACGTCACGCACGGCCTGTTCAGCAAGGGCCTGGGCCCGGTGCTCGATCACTTCGACGAAGTGGTGTGCCCGAACGTGCTGAACCCGGCCGTCGAAGACGACAACAACGTGCTGACCCGATCGGTCACCACGCGCGGAGTCACCACCAACATCTACTCCCGCACCGCCAACCTCGGCTAACCGCAGTTCAACTCCTGTCACTCACGAGAATCATATGAACACCGAACAGAAGCAAGACCTCCTCTCGCGCATCAACAACGGCGATCATGACCTGACCCTGATGTACTGCGCGCCGCTCCTGCAGGACGTGTACAAGGTTGGCCACATTCACCAGTATCCGGCCAACACGGAGCTGGTGTACTCGAACATGACGCCGCGTGCTGACAAGCACTTGCTGGACCGCGTCAATCGTCGCGTGTACGACGGCAAGACGGTCTTCTTCGGCCTGCAAGCCTTCATCATCGAAGTCCTGATCGACCACTGGAACCGCACGTTCTTCCACCGCCCCTGGGCTGAAGTCGGCGCCTTCTACAAGCGTTACGTCGACGCCGTGCTGAACACCGACTTCCCGATCGACCACCTGGAAGCCCTGCACACTCTGGGCTACCTGCCTGTCGAAATCCGTGCGCTGGCCGAAGGTACGCTGGTCCCGTTCAAGGTGCCGGTCTACACGATCCACAACACGAACCCGAAGTTCGGCTGGATCACGAACGCGCTGGAGACCATCATGTCGTCCGAGACGTGGAAGGCTCCGACGGTCGCCACGCTGGCCTACAACTTCCGCGCCACGCTCGAACACTGGAACGAGAAGACGGGCGGTACGCGTGAACTGATCCAGTGGCAGTGCCACGACTTCAGCTTCCGCGGCCTCTCTGGCTATCACGACGCGGCGGCGTGCGGTGTCGGTCACCTGACGTCGTTCTCCGGCACGGACACGTTGCCTGCTCTGCCTCGCGCTGAATTCCTCTACGGCGCCGATGTCACCCGCGAGATCGTCGGTGGCTCGGTCAACGCCACGGAGCACTCGGTCATGTGCATCGACGGCAGCGACGGCGAGCTGGACACCTACAAGCGTCTGCTCCAGCAGTACCCCAACGGCATCCTCAGCATCGTGAGCGACAGCTACGACCTGTGGCAAGTCGTCAACGAGTGGGCGCCGGGTCCGCTGCGTGAGCTGATCATGGCACGCCAAGGCAAGCTGGTGTTCCGTCCCGACAGCGGTGACCCCGCTGACATCCTGTGCGGCACGGCGCGCGGTGTGGCCGACCTGACGGACGACTCGTTGCTGTTCGCCTACGGCCAGGCCATCGAAGCCAAGACGGTCATCCGCGAACCCCAAGGCACCGACATGTTCGTGGTTCAACACGTCCAGGACGGTATGTACTACGCCATTACCGTGGATCACGATCACCCCGATCCGGACTCGACGCAGCAGGTCGTGACGTTCACCACCGAAGTGCTCGACGACGCGGACGTGGATCCGGAAATGCGCGGCGTCGTGGACGTGCTGGGCTACCACTTCGGCACTACCGAGAACGCGAAGGGCTTCAAGAGCCTGGACTCGCACGTGGGCGCCATCTACGGTGACAGCATCAACCCCCGCCTGTACGACGAAATCCTCTCGCGTCTGGCGGACAAGGGCTACTGCTCCGACGTCATCGTGGTCGGTGTCGGCAGCTACAGCTACCAATACCTGACCCGCGACACGCTGGGCTCGGCAGTGAAGGCCACCTTCGGCGTGGTCGACGGTGTCGGCCGTGGCATCCTGAAGGACCCGAAGACGGGTGACGGCCACAAGAAGAGCGCGTTCGGCATCCTGTCGGTCGTGGACATGGCTGGCTCCGGTCAAGCTGAAGAGCTCGCTCTCAGCGACGGCGAAGTCGACATTCCGGCCGAAGCGATCTACGAAGGCAACTTCTGCACCGGCCTGCTGGTGCCGGTGTTCCGCAACGGCAAGCTCCTCAAGTTCCAAACGCTTTCGGAAATCCGCCAGCGTCTGCACGCCTGGGACGACCGCTTCCAGACGCTGTAAACAAACGGGGCTTCGGCCCCTGTTCATCATTCCAAGGAATCACCATGCAAGCAAGCACCATCCTGTACGAGAAGATCAAGAAGGCCATCGCCGAGACCATGCGCTCCAAGGACGACGGCCGTGAACTGCGCCTCAGCGTCCTGCGCGGTCTGAAGTCGTCCATCGACCTGGAAGTCAAGGAGCAGTACGGCCCCGCCACTATCCTCACCGTCGGCGACGAGTTCGTCGAGAAGGTCCTGGTCCGCGAACTCAAGAAGCGTCAGGACTCGATGGACCAGTACGCGAAGGTCGGCGCCACCGAACTGCACGACAAGGAAGCCGCCGAAGCCAAGATCATCAAGGGCTACCTGCCGGAGCAGCTCAGCGTGGCCGAGGTCGAAGCCAAGATCGACGAAGTCATCGCCGCCGTCGGCAAGAGCATCGGCCCCGTCATGAAGGAAGTCAAGGCGTGGGCCGGTGCCCGCTTCGCCGGCAAGGAACTGGCTGACCTGGTGAAGGCCAAGCTGGCATGAAGTCCCCAGCGCAGCTCCAGCTCACGATCGAGGTCTTCGAGAAGACTCGGTTGCGGATGATTCACGAGAAGGACCCGCAGGCGCAGCGCAGGATCGGAGTCGAGTTGTCAAACGTGTCCGAGGTGCTTCTCGCCAAACTGGTTGAGAATGAGCTGGTGACCCAGTCCTTCCTGGATCGCGTACACCGGCAGTTCTTGCAACAGAACCCGCAGTACGCTGAAGACACCGACGACGAAGGTTAATCAAGCAACAGGGCCGGGACACGTGTCCCGTCCCATCGAAGGAGTGTGTATGTCAAACGTGTTCATCATGATCGGGCTGTCCGGTTCGGGCAAGACCACCTGGGTGCGTGACCAGATCGCGCAGTACGAAGACGCCTCTGTGTGGAGCTTGAACAGCCTGCGGATGCAGTACGCCTACCAGGAACTCGGTATCGGCCGCGAACTCGACCTGTGGGAAGAGCCGTCCGCTGAAGCCTACCAGGAAGCGTGGAACGCCACCAAGGACGACCAAGCCTTCCACAACATGAGCAACATCATGTTGGGCCGCATGATCGGTCGCGCTATGCGCGGTGCCCCGCTGTTCATCGACAACATGAACCTGCGCTCTGGTCCGCGCCGTCGCATGGCGAAACGCTTCCGCAGCAAGGGGCTCCACGTGACTGGTGTGTACCTGCCGGTGACGGCGGAGTGGGCGCTGAGTCATCAGATGCGTGGCCTGAACGCGGAGACGATCGCCACGCACCTGGAGACGGCGCAGCCTCCGACGGCTGACGAGTTCGACACGTTGGTGACCGTGGGGTGTCGCGTATGAAGAACCCTCGCGTCCTCTCCAACGCAGAGTTCGTCCGCCGCTACGGCGTGGAGCCCAACACTGAGGTGAAGGGCAAGATGCACCACTACATCGCGCACAACGGAGTGAGCTGGGGCCGCGTGATCGGACCTGCTCCGAGTATGCGAGCGCAGGCAAAGCCACTCTATTGCTCGGAGTGCTCCGTCCACGCCACGGTGATAGTGGACGCTACCGCTGGCGTTGTTCTCAAGAACAAGATCGGCGAGGTCGAGGTGCCTGACGATCTGATGTCCCTGCCTCTGGCACAACCCTACTTCGTGGCTACCGACGACGGCACGGGCTTCAATTGCAAGTACGTCGCCACCGATGATTGGTGGCTAGGGCCGCCCAGGACCTTCGTGCTGACCCGGCAGGAGTGGGTGGTGCCAGGATTCCTGGACGTGTCCATGCCCCACAACACCCCGAACCACGTGAACTCCGGGGTCGCACTACTGCACCGACGCAGCGCGGGCGCAGAGCATTACGAGGTGGTGACCGAGAATGACCGTCACCTCTGCGGACCTCGGTCGATTCTGTACCGAGGTCCGGATTTGGATCCTGCAAAGGACCTCTACAACCGCCTCGTAGGACTACTCGAGTAGGGACGTAAATAGGTAGAGCTATGCTTGAACACCACATACTCCAGATGGCGACGCGTGTCATGGACCGCAGCGCCCAGCTGTACAACCGCGTCGTCGTGCCCACCATCGTGATCTATGACTACGAGAAGCAGCAACGCATTGACCTTGGTCTTGCGCGAGCGAAGGCGATGCTGGAGTTGATCTACGGTATCGAGCCTATCTCTACGGAGGCGGTTAGCGAGTACGAAGACCTTATGAAGCGAGTCATGAAGGGCTCGTGATACGGAGGAGACTATGAAACCGATGTATGGCTTTCGCCAGATGGTCAACACACGGGACATCAAAGAGTACCTCGACTCCTGGCAGGTTCCTTGCATCATCGAGGACACGCCCGAAGTGATTCACGTGAAGGTACCGAGTAGTGCTATGCCGCTCTCTACGCTGGTGAAGTGTCACGCAATCCCGCAGCTGGGCATGCGTCTCACGTTCGAGAAAATGACTTTGACGGAGCGCATCCGCAGCTTCTTCACTTGAAGTACCAGGAGTATCAATGACTGTAACGAACAAGACCCACCTCACCGCGCAGCCGGGTGAGACCATCGACTGGAACTACACCGTCCCTGCCCACCAGGGCGCCAAGATGCAGTTGCTGACCATCGGCAACATCGCCGTCCACGGCACCTGGAAGGGCAAGTTGGGCGAGTTCTACAAGGCGTGGGCGCCCATGCCCCGTCGCAACAAGATGCTGGAAAAGCAACTCTTCGGAGAGTAACAATGGCTGACGATATGTTCGCCAAGATCGAACGGAAGCCTGACCACGCGGTGTTCGGCGTGTTCGACAATCTCGCCGGTCACCTTGGTGGTGCCGCTGACCGTATCCCGTATCTCTTCACCTCGCGAGAGCTTGCGCAGGAGTGGATCGACGATGAACCCCGTCGCCGTTCCGTGTTCCGCGTCGTAGAGATCGTCCCCTTCGGCTACAAGGCCTGAAGCAATCCAGTTCTTCGGAGAACAATAATGACCACCCTCGCGCAAGTAGTAGCGCAACACGGCGGGGCGCTTGCCTCGGTGCTCGAGAAGGCAATCACTTCTTGGTGCAGCACGGCCACGCCGGAGCAAATCAAGGCCGCGTTCTTCCCGGAGCGTGCAGGCGTCGAAATCTATACGCCGGGACAGGACCTGCCGGAGGAACCCAAGCTCCAGGGTGTGGGCGCCGTGTACGTCATCCTCCAAGGTGACTGCGCGCCGTACACGTTCCTGACCGAGTCCTCCGAGCACGGCGAAGTGCCCTTCCTGTTCCACAACAAGGAGACGGCACGCGAGATGGCCAAGGCGCACAACATTCCCTTTGGGAACATCGTGCCCGCAGAGATGTGGAAGCTCGACCAATGACGACCGCACCGATCGAGAAGACCGAGGTACGGTTCTTCCAAGCCAACCCCAACGACATCGAGCGTCGGCGCACGCGCATGGAGATTCATGCACGCCTGCACGATGGCCCGGTGACGGTGGTCACCAGCCTCGCAGACAAGGAGCTCTGGGAGCAGAACGTGGCCGGCACCAACATCAAGGTGACGACTGCGCTGCGCACGCGAAACAAGAAGCTGCGGGGCCTCGTCCTCGTAGACGCTCTCGACAAAGAAGGCCTCATCGACATGCACAAGCAAGTTATCCAGCTGGGTGCAGCCTTCGAGGTCGTGGACATAAGGAACTGCTGATGGCACTCGTTGAAGTCACCGATAACAAGGCGTACCAGGTTGAGTCGATCAAGATCCGGGGCAAGAAGTACGTCTCGGTGCGCCAGATGTACAAGACCCGGAAGGACCCGGAGAACTGGAAGCACGGCAAGCAAGGCATGACGGTGGAAGTGGATCACCTGGAAGCCCTGCTGAAGAAGATGAAGGTGGTTGGCGCTCGCGCTGACTCCAAGTTCAAAGAACTCAACCTCGACAAGGACTCGGAATGAACGACCGTTTCAACCGGCTGAAGGCCGCGCTGTCAGGCTTGCAACCCGCGGAAGTGGACCAGATCGACGATCACTTCGACAACGACCGCATCAACAGTGTCGACTGCCTCATCAAGCTGTGCGACACACTCGAGTCGTCCATCGCTGCTGCAGAGCAATACGAATGGCTTCGTCGGAGCGTGGACGACGCCTTCTCGAAGGTGTCAGTCACTGACACCGACCAGCGCAAGATGTACCTGCACCTGATCGGATTCCTGGACGACCTGAAGGAAGCGAAGACCGTGCCTCCGACGTTTTTCGAGCGCGGCAACCGCTTCAGCTGGCACCCGTACCACGACCCGCGTGCAAAAGTACCTGCGAACGCCCGCCGTCGCTACGTGGCGCTGACGTTCAGCCTCGGCGAAGTCGACGGCGAGACCGGCATTCGCGGCTCTTACACGATGGTAGGCCTTCATGAGAAGCGTCCGTTCCTCAGCTGGAACGGGGGTTCCGTTCATCGTTCCCGATTCAGCACCTGGATCAAGAACATCATGAACCGTAAGGCGGCTGCTGCACCTACCGACGACGATGACGACAGCGAGGACGACGATGAGTAACGCAATGCAGAACTTCAGCTTCGACGACCTGAAGAAGAAGATCGCCGAAGACACCCAGTCCCGATTCGGCGCCCTGATCCCTCCTGAAGTGTTCGAGGGCCTGGTCGAAAAGGCCGTGCGCGAATTCTTCGAGACTGACACGTCCACCTACGATGTGGTGTCGGCGTACCACTCGTCGGAGAAGATCAAGTCCGTGCTGAGCCCCTTCAAGCTCATGGTGTGGCAGAAGGTCCAGAGCATCGTGCGCCCTGCGCTCGAGAAGTGGTTCGAAGAGCACAAGCAAGAGCTCCAGGACCAGATGACCGAACACATGAAGGAGCCGAAGTTCGGCACCACGCTCACTGGCGCCGTCGGCCCAATCGCTACGCACATGGCGCAGTTGCAGGCTATGAACGCGATGGCGGCAGCCGTTCAGCCTTACCAGATGGAAGTGTGGCGCCAGCTCACCGGTCAGGGCATTCACCTACCTCCGCCTTCCGGAGTCTGACATGGACCTGCCGCAGTTGATAAAGGCCAAGGAGAAGGAACTCCTGTTGGTCGATCCACGCAACGGCGGCGGGGCCCGGATGCACGCCCTCAACAAAGAGCTTCAGACGTTGAAGGCTGCACTCCGCGGTGACGAAGCCGCCCTCGCCCAAGTCCAACCCCTCATCGAGGCTGATGCTGAACGCCAACGTCGCGGGGCCATACTCCGCGATACGTTGCGTCCGGTAGAACCTGGTGAGCGTCCCAAGTTCAAGGTGCCTCAATGAATTTCCATCCCGGTCCCCAACTGGAGGACGCGATCAAGGCCTTCGAGGCTCTCGACGAACTCGAAGACGACGCGCAAGCCGAAGCGGTATTGCTGCTTCGTGGGTACACGTCGTACCTGGAAGCCATGCGCTCGAAGTTCGAGCATATGCTCGACTGGCTCAAGAAATGGGACGCTGATACGTTGGAGCTCCCTGGCCTGCTGCGGGTGATCGAGCGCCCGCTTCCACTGGACTCGCGCCTGGCCACTCCTGAAGTCTTGGAGTTCCTGCGCGACCGTACGCCCTCTGTTTCGATGGAGGACATTTTGAAGTCCAACCCCTCGCTGCAATCGTCGCTGGAGCGTTCCGCCAAGATGATTCGCGAGATGCAAGGAGAAGACGATGTTCCCTCTTCCTCAACCTCAATCCAGACCTTCACGCCCACCGACAGTGGTGACGCGCCACCTGCTGGTGACGTACAAGGGTAAGCAAGCGCTGGTCACGTTTCACCATGTGAACAGCATTCAGCACTGGATCGTGAACGTCGCGGACCGCGTGGACTACCTGACGCAGGAAGAAGTCGCGAAGTGCACCGCACCCGTGGGCCACCTGCTCTACGACGAACTCCACGAAGGCGGCGTGCTGACGATGCGTGTTGCCGCAGGCGTCGCCGCCACCGGTGGATTCCTCATGCCCCGCAAGATGGTGCATGTCGACTCGGCAATGGTCGGACACGACGTCGAGTGGAAACTCGCACTCAACTCCTAGTTGCCAGCAATTTTATGGCAGTCCCAACTAGGAGAACACGATGTTGATCACCGCTTCCATCCTCGCCAACCTGCTCGAAATCCTCTATGTCCTCGCCATCGATTACCAGGAGACTGGTGAGGGCAAGGCCGAGAGCGACACGGCAGCGGAGCTCAAGCAATTGGCCCCGCGTGCCATCAAGAACTGGAAGCAAGCCCTTCCTGCGCTGGAACCTGCCATCAAGTCGGCGCTGACCGGTCAGAACAAGATCGAGTCGCTGGTGAGCCTGGGCCAGGAGCTGAAGGACCAGTTCCAGCTGTTCCGCAAGAATCATGAGTTCACGGCACAAGAGCTGGACGTGCTGAACGCACTCGGAGCGTACATGCGCACCGACAGCGAGAACGCCATGAAGAAGCTGATCAAGCTGGCGAACATCACGCAGTCGGTGTGGGTGGCGCAGAAGCTCCGTCCTGACGTCGGCTCGCAAGGTCAGTCCGAAGGCGCGCTGCGCAAGCTCGTCAAGAAGATGGCTGGGCGTGATGACGTGTCGTTGACCCTCGAGGAGTCGAAGGTCGCACGCGAAGCCTACCCGGAGCTGTACAAGGAGTACCTGCAGCTGAGCCGTGCGTTCAACCAAGTCTGGAAGGACGCGCTGGTCAACTATGTGCGCCAATCGAAGAAGCGCCTGGTGCCCTACCAGGATGTCCTGGACTTCATGAAGGCCAACGGCATCCAGAACAAGCTGCCGCTGGGCTTCACCGGTCTGATGGACGACCAAGGCAAGCTGTACACCCGTGACGGCGATTCCATCGACGGCGTGCCCAACGCGCTGACGTCACCTACGGTCAAGATGAACCCCAAGTACGGCCCCGAGTCGCCCTGGGTGTTCATGGCCGTCAAGGCAGACGGATCGGCTCCGACCTACTTCTACACCGCCGACTTCAAGAAGAGCCAGGCCAAGTCCAAGTTCACGAAGGTGAAAGACCTGACCGCCCGCATCCCGCAGATGCGCGCCAAGTGGTTCATGAACGTGAAGAAGTTCAACCAGGAGAACGTGGCGTCCGTCGCTTCGGTGATCCTGGAGTTGCTGTACCAGTTCAGCGCCCGCGTCGGCACCACTGGCAACTCCACTTACGGCTGCGGCACACTGCTGGTGAAGCACCTGAAGAAGGAGCCCACCGGTGACTACGTGATCCGCTACCTGGGCAAGGACTCGGTACCGACGAAGCACGTGGTGCGCGCGGCTGATCCGGAGCAGCGTTTCATCGTTGCTGCGCTGGACCAGTTGGTCGCCAACAAGGGGCCGAAGGACAAGGTCTTCACTTCGACGTCCAAGACCGGACGCCCGAAGCTGGTGGGGCCTGTGGCCGTAAACAAGCTGTTCAAGGAACTCGCCGGTACGTCGGAGATCACGGTGCACAAGCTGCGCACGTATCGCGGCACCAAGCTGTTCCAGGAGCTGGCGGATGAAGTGATCCCCAAAATCCAACCGAAGGTCGAGAAGCTGGCCCAGAAGAACCCGCGCCTCGCGGAGAAGCTGGTGCTGGACGAATTCAAGAAGATCGCCGAGCAGGTCGGTAAGCTGCTGAACCACGTTCGTCGTGGCGCGGCAGGTACGAAGGTGACGGGCGTGACCGCCATCGCCAACTACATCGACCCGCAGTGCTCGATCACGTTCTTCCGGAACCTCGACACTCGCCCACCCAAGATGCTCGAGAAGTTCGACGTCTAAAGGAGTCATGATGGCAAAGAGCCTGCTGGACATGAGCCCTACCGATGGTATGGTGCCTGACGTGGCCGAGGTGCAAGAAGTAATCCGTAGTTTCGGTTTCACCACCTCGTCTCAATCACGAGTGGTGGCCGCTGCGGTGGTGAAGCTGCTGGCTGAGCGTGGTCTCGAAGCCGGTAACTGCTACACCTTGGACACGGGTGCATGATGAGTGCACCTCGTGGTGGCAAGACCGTGATGATGCAGGCAATGCTGGATCGCCTGTATCCCCATCAAGTTCAGGCAGTGACCGCACTGCGTGAAGCAGAATCGATGGCGTACTTCTACTGGCCCCGACGGGTCGGGCGTGCGTCAGCCCTCCAGTTCCTCTGCAATCTCATTCTGTACGATGAGCCTCTCCGAAATCCCGAAGAAACCCTCCCCGACACGCAAGAAGGTGAAGCGTTCCAAGTTCCTGGGGCACGCCGAACTCGGCTCCGTCGGACCTTGTTCGCTTTGTGGTCGCGAGCCGAGCTACGATCCGGAGACGGACGAGTTCGACCCGGATTTTCTGTACCTAGCTACACCGGCCGGGCCGTTCCAGTTGTACCACGCGATCTGCTCCGAGACCTGGGGCGGGTGCGGCCACCTTACCCTGGGTACTACCCCTCAAGCGTGCATTGAAGTCTGGAACAATCCGACGCCTGATGTCGAAGTCCGCTTTGACCTCCCGAAGATGGAGCAGATGATCGCGGAGTTCGACGTTGCGGAGCGTCGGTGGTGGGACACCTTCTCTCGCACAGGGAATCACCATCACGGCCCGCAGCCCGAAGGCTGGTGGGTCAACGATGAACTCAAGGAGCAAAAATGAACGAATGGAAAGAAGCCGCCAACTACCGTCGTGACGTGCGCCACGGCCTGCTCAACGCGCAAGACGAGCACCCTCGCATTCCTCGTGGCAAGCGCCACATCGACAAGCCCGTGGTCGTGATTCACCGCTTCTCGTGGATCTCCGAAGGCAAGGCGTGGGAACTGAAGCACCGCTTCCCGACGATGGCGAAGGCACAGGCCTACATGGACGCGATGAACCGTCGCGATGCCAACGAACAAATCAGCCGTGGTACGCACCCGGACGACGTCCGTCCCTCGTACTACCTGGCTGCCAATCAGGACCATCTGAAAGATGCCGCGTAGACGCCCTTACCGTGGCCGGGTATTTCTCCATCCCGGCCGCGTTACCAGTCGCGCCGACGGCGACCGTCACTACGTCACCGCTTACGCGCTGGCGAGTCTGTACCGTATCAACGTCTTGGACTGCACGGTCGTCGACGCTGACAGGATGCCGACCGCCTGGATCGTGCAGAGCCTTCGGGACCACGGAGAGATCCTGCCGGTCGATTGGGCCCCGGAGCCCGGTGACGTCCATCTGTACCCGAGACGTGACGGCAAGTATCCGCTGTTCTACAAGGGCGTGCCAGGTCGTAAATACTGATACAAGGAACAACAAGGAGTTACCGTGGCAACTGGTTACTTGCGATCCCGCATCGCAGAAAACAAACGACAAGAAGCGACCGCCTCGCGTGTGCTGACGCAGTTCCGCACATGCGCAGGTCGAAGTACCGGCCTCGGAGCAGGCATCCTCTTCTACGCGAAGGACACTGGTCGGTTCCTGATCGGCAAGCGTTCAGCTTCGTGTGAAGCCCCCAACACCTGGGCCAACTTCGGCGGCGGTGTCGAAGAAGGGGAATCGCCGGAGCAGGGAGCGCGACGTGAAGCCTGGGAAGAGGCAGGCTTCAAAGGTGCAGTGGCGCTGACGCCGATGTACCTGAGTCGCCAGCAGAACTTCACCTACCACAACTACCTGGGCGTCGTCGACACGGAGTTCACCCCTGTGCTGAACGACGAACACACCGAGTACCTGTGGGCACCCATCAGCGAGTTCCCAGATGATCTTCACCCGAAGTTCGCGGAGGCTCTGCAATCGCCTGAGGCACGCCGTGTTTTGCGTCCTCTGGGCGTTTGAGCGGTTCCGTAAATAGCAGCGTGTAGTGCAAGTCCGCAAGGCACAATTTTAAAACCTGTCGGGGTATAGCGCAGCCTGGTAGCGCATCTGCTTTGGGAGCAGAGGGTCGTAGGTTCGATTCCTACTGCCCCGACCATCACACTCCATCTTGTCTCACCGAGAACATCATGTCCAATCAATCCAATCAGGAAATCCAGAAACGCGTCGTCGACGTCATCTGCAACTATGCAGGTATCGCCGCCGAGAGCGTTGAAGTGAGCCATACCATGCAGGACATGGGACTGGACTCGCTCGATCTCGTGGAGATCGTGATGGAACTCGAAGACGAGTTCGAGATGGAAATCTCCGACGAGGACGCCGAGAAATTTACCGACGTCAACTCGGTGGTGCTGTATATCACCGAACGTCTGTCTGCCTAGCGCACACTACCGAACGTAGTTTCGCTGGTAGGCAGTAAGGGTCATTAGTTCCAATTGGCAGAACGGCGGGCTCCAAATCCGCGCGTTGGAGGTTCGAATCCTTCATGGCCCGCCACTACCCTACAGCGAATACGTTCCGGCACGTAAGAGTCGGACGGCGCTCCTTGCGCCACGTACATCCGCACACAAGTCCCGCATCGTAGTACCCTGTAGAGTAGTTCTCGCGTTACCACCCCGTGGTGTCTTAGCTCAGCGGTAGAGCAGTGGCTCGATAAGCCATTGGTCGCTGGTTCGATCCCAGCAGGCACTACCAGTTTTCACAACCCGCAGTTTGACGACTGTAGGTTTGCAGTACCCATGTTGCCTAGTAGCTCAGTTGGTAGAGCAGCGCACTGTTAATGCGCCCGTCACTGGTTCGATCCCAGTCTAGGCAGCCACTGGACCTGTAACTCAGTCTGGTAAGAGTGCTGGCCTGAAAAGCCAGATGTCGTCCGTTCGATTCGGACCGGGTCCACCAGTTCACCACAGAATCCGTTCTGTGGATCCATCGCACAATGGTAGTGCACCTGCCTGTAAAGCAGACGCCCTTCGGGCATTGTTGGTTCGAGTCCAGCTGGATCCACAGAACGGATTCTGTAAATAGCAGATGCGAGGTAGCTCAGTTGGTAGAGCGGAGGCCTCATAAGCCTTAGGTCGCGGGTTCGAGTCCCGCCCTTCGCAACCACTTACCGAGAGGTCAACATGAAGGACACGGCGTATAGCGATCAGCTCAAGGCTGAAGCGCAGCGGCGCATCAAAGACGAGTTGGGTTTCGATCCGTTCTCGTTGGAGCGCTCGCTGACCAAGGACGAATTCATGGCCGTGCTGAATCTGGCCGTGAAGGAGGCGAACAAGCTTCCTGACCTGATCCGTGGCCTGTTCGTCGTCCCGTTGCCTCAGCCGTTGCACGGTGCAGCGTGAGCGCCGGTGCAACACCCTTGTGGAACTTGGCAGCCGACTACGTTCTGGAGAAGATCAAGAACGGCGAGCTGGATCGCTACGGCAACCAGCCGCAAGAAGGCTGCCTGGTCTACGGCGCCTACGGCGACACGAAGGTGTCTCCGGAGGAAATGCGCAAGTACATCGAATGCTCCCGTGCAGGCAAACTGCCGGAGCCGATGGACTGGCAGCTCCACTCCCACGTTGATACCTACTACGGTATCGGATCGATCATCGGTCATTAGTTTTGATGCGGCATAGCTCAGCCTGGTAGAGCAGCGGGTTTTGATCCCGCGTGTCGTAGGTTCGAATCCTACTGCCGCTGCCACACAATGCGAGTTTGGTATAGTGACTGTGCCTCGGCCTTCCAAGCCGGTGAGACGGGTTTGATCCCCGTAGCTCGCTCCATCCTTTCGGAAGTATAGCTCAGCTGGTCCAGAGCAGCGGACTTTTAATCCGTTGGTCCCGGGTTCGACTCCCGGTGCTTCTACCACCCCTCTTCAGGAGAACGTCATGCGTGCTTAGGTCCATATAGGAGCGCACCATGATTCACAGCAAACGTCTTTTCATGAAGTACCCAGGTTTCTTTGTTGGCATCGGCGGCATGAAGTGCCCCTGCTGCGTGCCACCGTCGAAGCGTCGCAAGAAGCTGTCCAAGGTCGGACGCAAGCGACTGAACCAGATGGTCTTCAAGATCGAACGTGAGCAAGAATAGAAACACGCAGACGTGGCGTAATTGGTAGCCGCGCAGCCTTGAGGTGGCTGTGGACGTAGTCTGTGCGGGTTCGAGTCCCGCCGTCTGCACCAACCATAACGAGAACACACTATGAAGTTCCCACGCATCAATCAAGGTGGCATCCCTAAGATGCCGCGCTGGATAATGGTCGGCAGCCCGTCGACACCGGCGCGGCGGGGAGCCACCTATGCGCAAGACCAATCGCGCAATCCGTCGCAAGGAAACCGCGCGTCTCAAGAAGGCGCGCAAACACTACTGGTGGGGAGCCAGCGTTGATGGCCCTCTCTTCGACAAATGGATTGGCAAGGCCGTGAACACTGCGAAGCCTTGCTCCTGCTGGATGTGCTGCAACCCGCGTAAGAGTTGGGTTGACTCGCATCCAAAGGGCCAGACAGTTGGAGAGACGTCCGACAACGAGATGGCAGACCTCATGATACTGGAGTATTGCTCGTGAGCAATGTTGTGTCCGTGACCGATGCTTCCTTCGAAGCCGAAGTCCTGCAAAGTGAATCACCTGTCGTCGTCCGCTTCACCGCTGTGTGGTGCGGTCCTTGCAAGGCATTTGCACCTGTCTTCGCCGCAGCCGCTGACGAACTCGTCGGCAAGGTCAAGTTCGTCACCGTCGATGTCGACGAGTCGAAGGCCATCGCGGAGAAGTACGGCGTGCGTGGCATCCCCTCCGTGCTGACCCTGAAGAAGGGTGAGGCGTTGGGCATGGCATCCGGAATGATGGCCAAAGCTAAGCTCTACGAGATGCTGGCGAAGTCGTTTCCGGATTCCGTAAATACGTGATGTACAAAGGGTGGCCAATCCGATGGTTGGCGACGGAATCGGTCTTGAAAACCGCCGAGCTAGTGATAGCCTTTGGAGTTCGATCCTCCAGCCACCCGCCAGTTTTCGTCGAGGCTCAGTTGGGAGAGGGAGGCCGTTGATCGCGGCCACGATCACCCCTGCAGGTTCGAACCCTGCACTCGGCTCCAAATGCCTAAACCCGGTGCGCGTAACAGTGGTGAGTAGTTGGCACCACCCTGCAATTCCGGCCCCGTCAGGCTACTCAATATGACGGGGAAAGAAACCGAGCCTCGCCTACGTCAGCCCAACCCAACAGGGCACGCAGGCGTAGCGGTAGGGGAGTGGGCGTGCTCACTGTCCGAAGGACGGCCTGGAAAAGTGTCGTGCGTGTTGTCTGTCACGCGCGGTGCATAGGCGTCCGGAAAATGCAGACCCAAAGACATCCTCGATGGACGCAGAGAGGCCTTTGGTGTGGTCGTAGCTCAGTGGTAGAGCCCGCGGATGTGGCCCGCGTTACGAGAGTTCGATCCTCTCCGATCACCCCAAAGTCCTTTCGCAAATGCTGTTCCGTAAATAGTTGATGTTGCTTCCATAGTTGGTGACGTTGGACGTCGAGCTCACGCATTCCTGGGGTCCGGGTCACAGGGTGAGCTCCAGCGTTACCAACTATGGTAGTAGGTAGTCCTCAGGGCTACGAGAGTGAGAAGTGGAAGGTGTCTGGACGCGGGTTCGACTCCCGCCAGCTCCACCACCAGCGCGTTAAGCTAGTAGATGCCTGAAGCCAATCGCAAGAGCGGCATAGGGGGGCCTAGCGTGCTGCTGATGGGGCTGACATGGTTTCGACAGGCACTCGGAAGTGGACGCGACTACTCGGGCAAGCGGAGCCCGTCGAAGCTGGATACAGCTACGAGAACCCCAAGCGAAATGATTAACTGCCAACGACAGCGAATTCGCTCAGCGCCTCGCGGCCTAAGCGACATAGTCCCTGGCAAGCTGGATAGCCGATAACGACGCGATTCCAGTGAGCTAGGTGGCCCCTCCGTGTACCTCCGCTTCGGCCGAGGACACCTGTGTCAGACACTTGCCTCTTCAGGCAAGAAGAGAGGGGCACCCAATGCGAGGGGTAGCTGAGTGGTAGCGCCGTGTTTGCTTAGGCACACGGAGACGCAGGTTCGACTCCTGCCCCCAAGCTCCAGGTTCAGAGCCCTGCACCGAAGGTGCTCCACTCCAGCGGTAGCCGCGGAGCCAGTTACTTCGGTAGGTCTTGAAGCGTATGAAACATACAGGTCAGCAAGGTGACCCGGGTAGAAACTGCCTGGCATATATCCGCTGAGTGCTTCAGGGCGCAGCATCTTCGGTGCAGGGTTCTTGTCTCGCGTGGTCAGGGCGGTTTATGTCCGGGACTGCAAATCCCGGTAGGCTGGTTCGATTCCAGCACGCGAGTCCAGGTTGGACACATGGCAGAGTGGTTTATAGCAGCACCTTGCTAAGGTGTCGGTCCGAAAGGTCCCGTAGGTTCGAATCCTACTGTGTCCGCCAACCGCAATTTGAATTTCGTAAATACGTTGAGTCGCTTTTCACATGCGCGGTGGCGCAGGATGTCGGTTCCTTCCAGACTGTAACTCTGACCAAAACACCGGCCCCAACTATTCCCCGCGCAGGTGAAAAGCGATTTCGTAAATACGTTGAGCAAGAGCACGCTGCTGGATGGCAGTGGCGAAGACGACGGTTCCTTCGTGCATAGAAAACACCGTCCTCGTTTATTCCCTGGCCATCCACCAGCGTGTTCGCAGAGTTGTCTTTGATCCTAGCAGTGGCGTAGCTATGCAGTTACTTCGACTGTTAATCGAGTGGTCGCGGGTTCGAATCCCGTCAGCGCCCGGCGGGCGTTGTAGCTCAGTTGGTAGAGCACTTGGCCGCAAGGCCGTTCCTGCAGGCGATTGTTCCCTGCTAGGATCAAAGACAATTCAGACTGTTATGGTGTGCGCGGTGGTGAAGCATACGACTTCTTCAACCGACGTGTCGCGGGTTCGATCCCCGTCCACCCCTCTGGGGAGGTAGCTCAAGTGGTAGAGCAATTGGCCCATAAGCGTGTGTGACTGTTCCTCGCGCACACCATAGCAGTCTTCAAGTTTCAAAGTTTGGCAGTGGTGAAGGTTACGCTTACTTCATAGGAAAACTGATGCCTCCGGGCTACGCTGGTTCGAATCCAGTCCCCTCCGAAATCAGACGGAGGGTAGGGAAGTGGTCAAACCCGTCAGAGCAAGCGCGTCTCCGCTAGTTCCCTGCTAATTGCACCTATCGTCTAGCTGGCCTAGGACACCGCCCTTTCACGGCGGGTACACGGGTTCGAATCCCGTTGGGTGTACCAGAATTCGGCCGCAAGGCCAACCAGTTTGACCAGTGGCGTAGAGGTCGCATACTTCTCGATACCTCAAGGTGCAGACGCAGGTTCGAATCCTGCAAGGGCGAAAGCCCGATCGTCTAGTGGATAGGACAGCACCCTCCAGAACGCGGCTTTGCTTGTTCCCTGGTCTTCCCTTTACGCGGTGGCGTAGCAATCGAGTTCCTAGCTTAATTGGATAAAGCATCGGGGTCAGACCCCGACATTGTGGTTCAAATCCACGTCTCTCGGTCGCGCTTGTTCCCCGCTTTCGTTTTGGTGTGTTAGCTCAGATGGTTAGAGCACCGGCCTGTCACGCCGGAGGCCACCGGTTCGACCCCGGTACACATCGCCAGTTTGGATTCCCTATGTCGCGGACATGCCAGTCCGAGGTTTGCAACTGACGTAGGGCATCCTCCAAGTTTGGTAGTGGTGTAGTTGTCGGTTACTTCTTTGCAAGAGAAATGCTAGGTTCGATTCCTGGTGCGGCCCGCAAGGCCGTAGGCAAGGTGCCAAACTATCCGACGACGCTTGTTCCCTACCACCCTGTTTCCTGCGCCGCCTGACGCAGGGAAGCGCCATCTAAGGTCACGCGATGCTCGCCGGCTACGCGTAGGTCTTGATGGCGCTTCTTTTTGGGGTTGGTTGTGAGCAAGGACGCTGCCGAAGCACGTTCCGTTCTTTAACGTCACTCACAACACAGGAGCCCAAAATGGCCCGTATCAATACCAAAGCTGATCCGCACCGTAAAGCGGTCGAAACCGAAACCCGAATGAACAATGCTCCCTTCGAGCAACTGTCACGAGCCGTCATGACGTGCCTCCTGTGGGAAGGCAAGGAAGACGAACGCACCGTCGCGCTGGTGCCGCAGGTGCCGCTGGAAGATGTGGCTGCGCTGGCGCTGACCGCGAGCCGTGACATGAAGCTGCGCCATGTGCCGCTGCTCCTGGCTCGTGAGATGGCACGCCACCCGCAACTGGCGTCGAACCCGAGCATCGTCCGCGAGACGATCGAAGCGGTGATCAACCGCCCGGACTCGCTGGCCGAATTCCTGGCCATCTACTGGAAGGACGGTCGCCAACCGCTGTCCGGCCAGGTCAAGAAGGGCCTGGCTCGTGCGTTCACGAAGTTCAGCGAATACCAGCTGGCGAAGTACAACCGCGATGCGGAAGTGAAGCTGCGCGATGTGCTGTTCCTGACCCACCCGAAGCCGTCGGACGTTGCTGCTGATGCTTCGAAGTGGGACCGTCAGGCTCGCACCGAGTACGACGCGAGCAAGGGCTTCGACCGCGAGTTCACCAAGGGCGAGCTGTTGTTCGGTCGCCTGGTGCATGACGAGCTGGCCTCCCCGGAAACCTGGGAGAACAAGCTGTCACGCGGCGAGGACAAGGCTGACACCTTCGTCGAACTGATGAAGGCTGGCAAGCTGGGTGGCCTGGCATTCCTGCGCAACCTTCGCAACATGAAGGGCGCCGGTGTGTCGGTCAAGGAGATGAGCGCCTACGCCGAAACGGTGAAGGTCGACGGCATCCTGCCGTTCCAGTTCATCACCGCCGCCCGTCATGTCCCGGCCCTGGAGAACGTCATCGAAGGCATGATGCTGCGCGCCGTCGAGAAGCTCCCGAAGCTGGAAGGCCGTACTGTGCTGATCGTGGACCTCTCTGGTTCTATGACCCAGGGCATGGCCGACAAGTCGGAGCTGACGCGTGCAGACGTGGCCGGTGCGTTCGGCGTGCTGTGCCGCGAGCTGTGCGAGGACATCGCGATCTTCGCTACCGCAGGCAACGACGGTCTCCGCCGTCACGCGACGATGCCGATTCCGCCGCGCCGTGGCTTCGCCCTGGCAGACAAGCTGATCGCTGGTAAGGACCGCGAGGTACTGGCCAAGATCGGCTACGGCGGTATCTTCCTGAAGCAGGTGATGGACTACGTGGCAGACGCTGTCGGTACCGCCGACGTCGAACGCTGCATCGTCATCACCGACGAGCAGGACATCGACCGCAAGGGTACGGCTGCAGAAGCCAAGCTGGTTGGCAAGCACAACTACATCATCAACATCGCGACGAACGTGCGCGGTATCGGCTACGGTCGCTTCACTCACGTGAACGGCTGGTCCGAGTCCGTGCTGAAGTTCATCGCAGCCTATGAAGCGAACGAAGCTCAGCTGAAAGCGTAAATAGGATAGCGGGAGGCAGCCCCTTGCCTCCCGCTCGTATACGGCTCACGATCTGTAAAGAGCCACGCAGAAACTACCATGACTGAACCTACCACTCTAGCGATCCTCGGATTGCTGTTTGGCCTTGGTGTCAAGCACCTTGTGCTGGACTTCGGATGGCTTCAACCGCCGTTCATGTTCCTGAACAAAGGCAAGCTCGGGCACCCGGGTGGTATCCTCCACTCGATGCTTCACGTCGTAGGCACGTGTGCTGTGCTTGCGGTGTGGATTCTCGTTACTCCGTTCTACGGAGTGACAGCCGACATGATGATCACCATCATCTTCGGCGAGTTCCTATGGCACTACTTCACTGACCTCACGAAGGTTCGTGTGTGCCAGCATTACGGATGGAAGGCACTGCCTCCGCCCGGTCGTGAGCGCGACGCCAGGGAACTGGCGAAGTGCAACTGGTACTGGTTCATCACCGGTGCCGACCAGCTGTCCCACTTCTGCACCTACTTGATGATCGCCTGGGTCATCATCACGCTTTAAGGAGTACCAATGAACAGCAAACCCTACGCAGTGTGGATCGCCGACTACTACGGAACCACACTAGCATTTCCGGTGTTCGGCCTGATCCACGCCCAGTACCGAGAAAAAGCCAATCGTGTCATCGAAGTACCGGCCGACGGTGACTGGAAGCGCCCTATCGTACTGCTGAAGAGTCGCGAAGGCGTGCCCATCTTGAACGTGGCGACCACGAAGTGGGACCGCGACGGCAAGATCGACTTCGGTTTCGTTTTCGATCCTGCCCCAGGCGAACACCTGGACTTCACGTTCGACGACCTGCGTGACCGTACTGGCAACGTGCAGATCCTGCTGGATCGGTTCAACCGAGGTGAGCTATGAGAGGCGCGGAACACAAGGAGTTCGAGTCCTACGCTGCTGCGCGGCAACGGACTGCACACTCGTTCGTGGATATGGAAACGTTCCATGACGACATGCGAACTCACACGCTGAACCACCACTTCAGCGGTATCAAGATCTTTGTGCCGCAGGACGTGTACGACACGCTCTACCGCCAGATGGTCGAGGTACCCGAGGAAGAGGACTCGCGTGTCACGCTGGACGAGGAGCAACAGGCGGCCAACTTCGGCTACGTCTTCTCCTACCGCAAAATGCCTGTGATCACCGACGAAGTCCTGTCGATGACGGAGCGTTTCTTGCCACCCGGCAGCTACATCGTTGCGTACTACGCCACCAGCGGTGAATGACATGGCGGTGAAGTACGATACCCACATTTATGACGGACCTCCGTCGGAGAGAAACATGAGTCACATGACCAGCATGGGCGGCATCGAAGCCGCGCCTCGCACCATCGTCAATCGCGTGTCCGAACTCAGCGGCACCAACAGTGAACTGCTGAAGCTGATGACCGTCCTGCAGGACCGCGTCGATGAAGCCGCACGCGCTCTGGATGTGCTGGCCAACCGCGTGAGCCCGGTGTCGACCCGCCGCTTCGGTTCGGTTGTCCAGGCGTCCATGAGCGATGCCAAGGGCGACGATCCTGGCTACGAGTCGTCCAACCTGGTCGGCCGCAACATCGAAGCAACCACCCGCGGTGTCGTCGAGCTGATCGGCGAAATCGAACTCATCACCAAGAACCTGGAAGTCTGACCATGCAAGCCAAACAATCGAACACGCCGCGCAGCCTCCTCGAGAGCAACTGCGACACGATCGACAGTCTGATCACCGATCTGAACGAGAACCTCGGCTTCCTGCGCAATGCGGTGGCACCGGTGTCGTTCACGGTGATCGGCGACGAAGAAGCCTGCGGCAAGGAATGCGGTGAACCGTCCTCAGAGTCGGACGTCGGCCGCCACATGCAGACGCTGGCCCGCCGCCTGCGTTCCACCATCGCTGAAGTCAAGGACATCACCTCGCGCCTGCGCGTGTGATCCCAATCGCATCAAGGAGTATCACTATGTCATTCCGCTTTCTGACCATCGACCAGCTGGACAAGCTGCCACTCAACGAACCCCTGTGGGTCCTGAACAACGCCACGGCCTTCGCCGGCAAGCTGAACAACCAGGTGCGTCCGTCGGACGTGCTGATCGACGTTCGCGACCTGAAGACCGGTCGCCTGAGCTCGGAGACGATCTCTGGTGTCGTCAATTCGGCGGTGCTGGCCTACGGTACTCCGACGAGCCCGGATAGCGAAGAGGCTCGTGACCGTGCAGTGGCGGCAATTCGTCGCACGCTGGACGGTGAAGTGACCATGCAAGGTTCGGTGCGCGTTACGGTGACGGTCCCGTTCGACTACCGTGGCTTCCCGTTCAACTGCGCGGAACACACGACACGTGAAGCGCTGCTCCACAGCGCGGAGTTCCGCCGCGCGGTAGCGAACGAGCTGATCCTGCCGGTGTCGACGGCAGATGCGGAATGGCTGATCGCGAAACTGGCCCCGATGTACGAAGGCGTGGCAGAGCCTGACCGCCACGCCCTGTTCAACAACCTAATATACGGCGACGACGCGGAGAAGGAAGCCGGCAAGCTGGTCTTCGGTGATCCGGTGCCGCGTATCGTTGCCATGTTCGAAGAGCGCGACATGCTGAACGCCCGTCCGTGGTACGTGAAGCTGTTGTCGCGCCTCAAGGGAGGTGCGTAATGAAGGCGCTTACCCTCAGTGAGCTCCGTCGCGGCAAGGGACCCATCTGGGTCCTGAACGGCGGCCACAAGAGCAGCGGATACCGCGAGTACGGCGAAGTCATCATCGAGATTCGCGACTCGTCGGCCAAGGCCATCCGCAATCTGAATGACTGGCTCCGTGGTACCAGCCACAGCCAGCGCCAGGAGGTGGTGGACAACCTGGGTGTGTGGATGCAGAAGCGCACCTCGGAGCGCGGTGCCGAGTTCGTGTCCGGCAAGACCCGTCCGATCGACACGGCGGACCAGATGGTGGCGGCAGTCGAGAACAACGAACCAGTGGCAGAGATTCGCCACCTGACGTTGCCTCAGACGTGGCTGCCGATGTGCGTCACCAACGAGTTCAAGCGCAAGCTCCTGCTGAGCAACCAGAACTTCACGCGTGCGATCAAGGACGGGAAGATCGTTCCGATCTCCGAGGAAGACGCGCTGGCAATGTTGGCATCGCAAGACGCCACGCGCGAGCTGGAGCGCCTGGACAAGCAACGTGAAGCTCGGGCGGCTGTGGACAACGTGGTGCTGGTCATGGACCCGGCGCGCATGGCCGGCAACCTGGAAATGTCGATCGGTACGCCGCGTTCGATTGCTGACGCAAACGTGGAGATCCGCGGTCCGAATGACTGGGGCATGGAGCGTCCGGTTCCGCCGACGGTGGGCGAACTGCTCCCGCGTCCTGTGGCGCGTCCTATCACGCAGAACGGAACGCCGGAGCCTCGTCCGGCACCCGAGCCCCAGCGCAAGTGGTGGCACGTCCTGCTGTTCTGGCGCTGACGCCAATTTGATGGGACTGCTGGCTTAGCTCAGATGGTAGCAGCGCCTGACTTGTAATCAGGAGGTCGTCAGTTCGATCCTGACAGCCAGCACCAACCTAACACGAGAGGCCCTATGGGTAAGATCGTTTCAACTGTCTCCGAGCTCGTGGACGCAGTCCAAGAAGTAGCAGGGCGCGGACGCATCCTGGCGTCTGTCGCAACACCGATGAACTTCTCGGTGTATGTGCCAGCGTGCAAGGTGCAGCAGACGGAGGCCTACCTCAATGACCACTGTCCGCATACGTGGAAGGTCACGGTAGCGCCTCTGTACTGGCAGGAGCACGTCACCTTGTGGTCCACACGGTACTCGCAGTCCTTGGACAAGGGCGCCGTGACCATCAATACGCCTTTCGTGCTCGTCCGTATCCTGCAGAAGCTCTTCAAGGCTTAACCCATGAACCCCAAAACCAAGTTGACACCGGAAGGTATCGAGGCGATGGTTGCCTCGTTCACCTGGACCCTGCTACCCAGCAAGCGCGCTATGGTGTGCGAAGCCATCCTGCATTGCGGCCACGCGGTGCACGGCATTGCCAACGTCATCGACGTGGCGAACTTCTCCGAGGAGATCGGAAAGCTCGTGTCCAAGCGCAAGTGCCTGGACAACGTCGGCGACTACGCCGCATACGAGATGCACCTGAAGATCGATCGTATCGTGAACGGCCGTGAGCCGAATACGCTGGATCTTCCGCTGGACGACGAGGAAGTGGTATGAGCACGCCGTCGTACCTGGTCAACATCCGCGCCATCCGTTCCAACATCGGCACCCAGATCCTGCAGGAGAAGGTGCTGGAAGCCCTGGAACAGGTCGTCATTCCTGAAGGCTGGTTCATTCAGCGCAGCGCGTCCTCCATGATGTACACGAGAACGAAGCGTCGTCTGCCCCACGTGAAGGTCTACTACGACCGCTACCGCGTGGACGTGGACGAGGGCACCGGCTGCAACGTCAAGAGCACGCGGCAGGACTTCGACACCGCCCAGCAGATGGCGGCGTATGTGCAGGAACGACTCTGGCATTTCAGCCAGTAAGCAAGACCGTCAGTTCAAGAAGAAGGCCCTACGGGAGTTGATCCCGTAGGGCCTTTTCCTATTGCGTCACTGCCTTGGACTTACATCGTCGCCATGTTGTTCACGTAGGTGACGAACGCGTCGGCGTAGGGCTTGTCGTAGGCGTACAGCGTCTTCCAGTACTCGATCTGCTTGGACTTCTCGTCATGCGACTGCACGCGGGCCAGCACCTGCTTGTGGATTTCCTTGTCGATGCCGACAGGAGTCAGACTGGCGATCAGCTGGTTCGGGACGATGACCGGGCGGTGCGTGGCCATCGAAACGATTTCGGTCTTCGCGGCGCTGGCGCGAGTGACGAAGCCGTAGTCCATGTTGCCGTCGAGGCCGCAGTACGCAGCGAACTCGCCGCGGGCTGCCTTGGCCATCGTGACACGCGACAGCTTGGGGACGTCGGTGCGGGCGTAGTTGGTCGATGCTTCGATCAGCTCGGCGAGGTTCTCGTTGCCGTGGCGGGCCAGGTACTTGCCGCCAGGTCCGTCCTTGACTTCCCACAGCGTGCGGTCCTTGTTGTCCATCAGGACGTTGTTGGACAGCACCTTGTACTGCACACGGGCCAGGATCTGGCCGGTCTTGGGATCGCGGTTCTCGTTGAACTCGCGGATCTCGCGGTTGGCGCGGACGAAGCCGATGGCGGAGTCCTTCGTCAGCGGGCGGAAGGAGTGTTCGACAGGAGCGCCCAGGAAGCCGAGCTTCTCGGTCAGCATCGAAGCCATGGTTTCGGAGTTCATGTCACCGGTGAAGGCGACGATGACCTGGGCCAGGCCAGGCTTGATGATCTTGTGATCGGTAACGGTGATGGTTTGCATGATGTCCTCGATTCGATTGGGAACCTAGTGCGGTAGCGAATCACTGCTTGGAGCCCTGCTAAGAAGCAGGTGCCGTGTACGCTATCAAATTAGGCGGTGTGGACTTACACGGTCTGCCAGTCGGTGTAGCGGAAGGCGACTTGGAGTTGCACCGCGCCGTTCTGCGAACCGTCGAGCTGGACTTCCTGCATGTTCTCGGGCCACAGGTTGTTGATCTGTGTCGTCGATACCACGACAGGGATATCGTTGTAGGTCACCGCTTGCGCAGTCACCCAGTACCCGGTGCTGAACGAACCGGAGTTGTTGCGCCATGAGCGCGCCGTCTCGATCCAGCGGCGGAACTTCTCGCGGGTGGACCAGTCGTGGGTTTCCAGGAACGTCACGTTCAGCGTCTGCGTGAACATGCGGCGACCGGCGTAGGGGATCTGCACGCCGTGCAGCGCGACGTCGACGGGCTCAAGCTGGGTCCCTGGGAGATCCATGGACTGGCACTTGAACGTCAGGTCGCGGGTGTCGGACGAGCCCGGGATCACAGGCAGGAACAGGTCGAAGTTCCAGATGTGTGCGGGATCGCCAACACTCAGGGTGTCTTGAAGGCTTGAACGAGCCATGATGTACTCCTGTGTTGGTTCAGAACATGCTGTCGATGAATCGCAGCTTGCGGCCGACAGGTTGAACGTACAGTCCAACCCGCTTGTTCAGGTAATGACCTGACGGGGTCTTCACGAAGCCTGCGTGCTCGAGCTCGTTGATGATGTCCCGTACCTCTTTGTCGATGTCGCAGGTGACGCAGAGGCCGATAGTGCCAGGCACCATGGTTTCGAGGCTGATGTCAGCACCGGGAGCCAGGAGCGCGCGCATCTCGTCCAGTATCTGGAACTTCTGCAGGCTCTTGCCCAGGAACGTGATGACAGTCCCGAAGCCAGAGGCCGGTTCACGTACCACGATGGGCAGTTGACCGTTGACCGACATGAACACGGCGTTACGCAGGCGACGCTCCAGGTTCCAGCCGGCCTTCTTGAAGGTGAACGGTCGGTAGCCGAGGCGTGCCATGTCGGACACGGCGTCGTCGACGTCCCCTGAGCAGGAGACGGCGTTGTCGATATCGTTCCGGCTGTAGTCGAACTGCGAGTGCTCGTTCAACTTCTGCACGAGCATGTCGCCCATCTTCTTCGCTTCACTGCGGTCCGCGAAGGTCTTGGCGTCGATCACGCCTGCCATCTCTGGCATCTTCATTTTCACTTCCTTCTTGAATTTCTCCACGGTCCAGCCGCGTCCCAGGAGCACCATGCGGTTCTGCTGGAGGCGCTGTTCACGCGGATCAAGTTGTTGGCCGAGATAGGCTACGCTGTAGTCGGTGTACTCCAGCCAGAACCAGTCCCACTGGTGTGTCAGCTTCCACCATAGGGCGTTGGCAGAGGAGCTCTGTTCGCCGCCGGTAACGAGGCACACTCCGTTGCGCAGCACCATATCGTAGAGAGCGTAGGCGTACCCTTGCCCGCGATAGACGTTGCGGAACATCGTGTGCGGCTCCAACACCTTGCGTCCCAGACCCGATGGCTCCAGCTCGAGCTTACCTGCGATAAGCTGTTCGTCGGAGTCGTAGAGGTACGCGGTAGTGCCGTAGCCTTCGTTGGATGTGAGGATCACCAGGTGCGGCTCGTCAGTCTTGATCGCCTTCTTCAGGAGACCGTTGAACAGGCCGTGCGAGTGCATCCGGGTGAGGTCCTCGTCGAGGCGCTTGTTTACCTGGGCATCGCTGATCTTCACGGTCAGGCGCACCGCCTCGAGGTTACGCTGGACGAGTGGATCCATCTTGCGATTGAACTCGTCCAGCGTTTCACCCCTGCGCTCTGCCAGACGTCGAAGTCGTTCGTCGATGTCAGGCATACCGATTACTCCCCGGTGTTCTCGGTAGGAGGATCCTCGTCGTCCGGAGGCTCCACCGCAGGCGGCGGGTCCATGTCGGTGACAACTTGCATCTCCACCTGCACCACCTGCCCGTCGTTCTTCACGGCACGAATACCGATAACGTAAGCGCCTACCAGCGCAGTTGCGTTGTCCGGGTAGGTAGCCACTGACGGGAGAACCTCTTGTGCTACCTGATACTTGCCGGTAGAAAGGTTCGCGGAGTTGACGAAGTAGCCGCTCGGTCCTTGCTGGCGAAGATCACCGGTTTGGAAGGAGCCTGGCATACCGCGCAAGCATCGACGGTAGACAGTGATGTTGTAGTCGTCCGTCACGAAACGATTGTTGAGGCTGGCAATGCTGTAGACCACAGCCCAGGCTCCACCCTGCGCGTTGCGCGGGTCGATCGTCACCACGGTGTTGGGGCCTGGGACCACGACGGGGTTGATGTCGTAGCGGTAGCGCAGGCTGATGCCGAGGTGGATGTCACCGTTGGACGCGGTGTAGAACTCCGTGGCCGGGATGTTGGTCCCGATCAGGAGCATACCGTCCTTCATGGCGATCTCCGGGAGCCCTTGACGGAACGCACGTTGCACGCGGTTGGGGTCCGGCGGGGTTGGCAGGAACGGAGGCTTCTCGATGTCCGCCGCTTCTGCGATTGCGGTAGGCAGCACCGCAGGGTAGGGGACGCCGAACAGCGCGTCCATTTCGTTGAACGGCGTACCGCTGGCGTAGGCTTGCCACTTGGCGTACTGGTCGTACAGGGCGAAGTCTGGGCCTTGCCACTGGGTACCTTCCGTCACCGGATAGCCCGCAGCGCGCATCGCCGTTTTGATCGAATCGAAGTTGGATGCCATGCTTATCTCCTATGCAGGGTGGGACCGAAGCCTCACCCCTTTGGCTTATCCGCCGTACAGCTGGGACACCGTCTCCTGGAAGGAGACGCCCTGCTTGCTGATCACGACGTCGATTTGCAGTTCGTGCACCGGGATCACCGGGACCAGGATCACCGTGCAGCGCAGAACGCCGCTGTTGGCGTCGGCCGCGGTGTTGTTGCTGGCGTCCGAGATCACGCTGAAGCTATGCAGGGCGCGAGCGTTCTGCAGAGTCTCCAGGTAGTCGCTGAACGAACGAACCATCTGACGACGGGTGAAGTCGTCGTTCGGTTCTTGCAGCACGTACAGACCGAACTGGTACAGCGAGACCTTGATGACGTTGACGATACGGCGAACCGACAGCCACGACAGCGCCGAGGCCTTGGCCTGCATCGTCTGCTGTTCCCAGAGCGCGATACCTTGTCCGACGAAGGTACGGGTGTAGTTCACCTGTGCCTTGAACAGAGCCGAAGCTTGTCCGTCGTCGTAGGAGTAGCGCGTCTTCAGGACGTTCACCAGACCACGGTTCAGACCAGCGATGGAGAACGAAGGGTTCGCCACACGGTCGGTGCGTGCGCACAGAGCAGCAGCCCATCCCGAGAACGGAACGTACTGTTGCTTGCCGTTGATGTTGTCCGACTCCAGCATGTCCGGGCAGAAGAGCGCCGCGTACGAGCTGTTCAGGTTCAGCGTCAGGTTGCGATAGTTGATCGCTTGCTGGAACTGTTGGCTGTTCGACGGAACGTCCAGCAGCGCAACCGCGTCACCGCGAGTACGCGCCAGTTCTTCCATCGCCATCTGAACCGTCGGGTCGGAGTGACCACCGTTGATCAGCACGTTGACCGCGTACTGTTCCTTGTTCGAGAACACCGACCACTTGTTGGCGATGTCGAACGACGTCGGAGCAGCACCCGAATCGCCACCGGCCATGACACCTTGCGCCACGGAATCGATCACGATCTCGTCCGGTGCAGCCAGCGAAGGCACGTTGGATTTGACCTGGATGTAGCTGGAGAACGGGTTGATGCGCTCTTCCAGTTCGGTTGCGACACCGTTGTCATCCGTTGCGTCCTGCAGCGTGCAGGTGAATTGCTCCACCGGGAACGTTGCGCTCTGCGTCAGGTCGAACACGTTGACGATGAACTCCTGGATCGGAGCTGGCAGGTCGGCCGGGTCGGTGATCGGTTGGCGAGTCGTATCCGGAATGATGGTACCGGCATCGGCGAACGTCACCGTGGCTTGGTTGGTCTGGCCAACCTGCGTCAGCAGACCGAAGCCGCTACCGTTGACGCGACCATAGACGTTGTAACCGATGGCCTGTGGATCCTGTGGCCATGACAGCGTGATCGTGTTCGGCGTCGGCGTACCGGCGGCGATGACCACGGTTGCGGTAGGCGACGGCATCGTCTCGCCGTTCGGCCCCACCGAGGACACTTGGTACTGGTAGGTGCCTGGTGGCAGCGAACCTGTTGCCGTCACCGAAGAGGCGCCGGTCAGCGAGGCAGGCGGTTGCAGGTTCTGGCTGGTGATCGAGATCGCGAGATTGTCGGCGTAACTGCCTTGGCCCTTGTTGCCGTAGAACAGCGCGAGGGGCACGTCGGTGGCAGTTGGTACCAGCGATGCGAAGTCCGGAGTCTCCGGGTTGACCACACCAGCAGTAGTTGGTGCCAGTCCGGTGACGCCACCAGCCGACTCGTACAGGACGACGCCGGAGTACAGGGCGCCAGTGCCCACGACCCGGACCGCCCACATATCGTTCCCTTCCTTGAAGAAGTCGAGACCGCAGTAGACGTCGAACGACACCTTGGCATTCGGAATGCCGTAGTGGTTCATGTAGTCCTGGGCATTCGTCCAGCGACGCGGGACCGTGTCACCTTGGGTGCTCACGATCACCTGCGCAGCCGTCGACGAACTGTTCGAGGTCACGACCTGCGAGAGGTCGATCTCGTTGATGCGGACGTCGGATGCGCGCGGGGTGTAGATAGACATGCTTATTCTCCTTGCGAACCGGCGTCAGGGCTTTTCACACGAACTGCCGTGACGGTCGTCTCCGAAGTCGGCGCCTTGTTCTCGAGCTGAGGGGCGGCGACGGGAGCGGGAGTTGCGGCAGGCTTGGCGTCCTCGAAGACTTTGAGAACGCCGGGGTTCAGCGCCAACCAGTTGGGGCAAATCTTCTGACCTTCAGCCAGGCCGACGCGGGCCTTGGGCATGATGCGAATCGAAGTCTTGCGCCCATCCGGAAGAAACACCGATACCTGCTGCGCGATGGTAGACAGGTTAACCGCTTTCATTGGTAGGCTCCTTGGGCGATGGGAAATTCCAGAAAACAGGAGTGGATCGAGGCTTGGTGGTGATCGCCTTTGCACCTGAGACCTGGGTGTCAGTATGCACTTCGTTGACGATACCTTGCGTACCGAGTACAGGCTCGCTGATGTAACCATGGAACACGCAGGATCCAGTGATCACATAATGCGACTGCGACTCGACGAGGTTGTTCCGGTCAGGTATGGTAATGCTCTCATCCATCGAGCAGCCGACGCTGAACGCCAATCGTGCATAGTCGATATTAAATTTGAGCATCCCGAGCCGTCGAGCGAACTGCCAGCGGCGTCCAAACGCCAGCGCAGACCGATCTTGGTTCAGGTCGAACTGGTCCGTGTAGTACTCTACCTCGATGGCAAAGTTCACAGGCAGAACGCGTACCGTATACGCCTGGTTCTGGTCGTCTGCAATCACTGCCTGCAGACCACGGCGTCCCATGGCGTTGGTCGAGTAGCTCTCCGTGTTGGGGGACATGGAGGCCAATCGCAAGAACATGTACGGGTACTTCAGCCCCTTACCACCTTGCGTGCTTTCCAGCGTGCGTGCTTTCTCGTAGGCGTTCACCACCTTGGTCAAGCATCCGAACGTCTCGTAGAACCGCTGCTCAACCCCCTCGAGCATGAAGTCCTCAATGGGACGAATTTTGAGTGACATGGGTGCAATCCTGCGATAGAAATGAAAAAAGCCCGAGTGGCACCAAGTGTTCCTGGTAACCAGCTCGGGCCTTTATGG